>Ga0181522_10000018_pt1 | contig 136742 bp, 106 predicted proteins | sample PEATcosm2014_Bin_27_FD_121103 | JGI IMG/M metagenome (GOLD analysis project Ga0181522, IMG submission 121103) | Peatland microbial communities from MTU Mesocosm Facility, Houghton, MI, USA - PEATcosm2014_Bin05_10_metaG | ecosystem: Environmental > Terrestrial > Soil > Wetlands > Peat | place...
CTAGAGTTGACCACGTTTTTTCTTCCCCGCCGATTTTTCGATGTCCCGCCCACGCCAACCTCTAGCGTTCTACGGTATCCTTGGCTGGCAGAATTACTTGCAGTTCCCCAGCGAGAGGCGCGCTTCGCGAATGGACTACATCTGGACTCCCTGGCGCTACCAGTACATGAAGCAAGTGGAGGCCGGCAAGCAGCCGGAGTGCATTTTCTGCGATGCGGCGTCGCGCAAGGACGATTCCGAAACGCTGGTCGTGTATCGCGGCGACAAAGTCTTCGTCATTCTGAACCGCTTCCCCTATACATCCGGGCACGTGATGATCGTGCCTTACGCGCATGTTGCCGAGCTAGGCGCGTGCGAGCCTGAGGCTTTGAACGAAATGATGAAGCTTTCACAGCGTGTGGAAGCGGCGTTTCGCACCAGCTACAAACCCGACGGCATGAATCTGGGGATGAACCTGGGCCGTGCCGGGGGTGCCGGAGTTGTCGGGCACGTGCATCTTCACGTGCTGCCGCGATGGTTTGGTGACTCCAACTTTATGACCGTCGTTGGCGAGTCGCGCGTCCTTCCCGAAGATTTACAGTCGACGTATCGACGGATGCACGAAGCGCTGAACTCGGGCAATTCGGGGGCGCTGCGGTGAACCTCAATCTGACCGAAGAGCAAACGCTATTGCGGAAAAGCGTGCGGGAATTTGCCGACTCGGAGGTCAAGCCGCTTGCGAAACAGGTCGATGAGACCGGCAGGTTTCCGCGCGAAACGTTTCGCAAGGCCGCAGAACTCGGGTTGACCGGGGTGGCGCTGCCGGAAACAGAAGGTGGCGCGGGGTTCGATCACATCGCGTACAGCATCGTGATCGAAGAGATTTCGCGCTGTTGCGCTTCGACGGGCGTGATTCTTTCGGTGCAGAACTCTCTCTACTGCGATCCCCTTCATCGCTTCGGAACCGAAGAACAGAAAAAAAAGTTTCTATTGCCGTTTGCGCGCGGGGAAAAGATTGGTTCCTACGCATTGACCGAACCGCAAGCGGGCTCCAACGCGGCGGCACTGCAAACCAAGGCGGTGAAGACGGGCGACAAGTACGTCGTCAACGGCACGAAAGCGTGGATCACCAATGGCGGTGCGGCGGACGCGGCGATTGTCTATGTAAATACCGATCCGCCGAAAGGAGAAAAAGGAATTACCGCGCTGGTGGTCGAAAAAGGTACGCCGGGTTTCAAAGTCGGCAAAGAAGAGAAAAAACTCGGCATCAACGGGACGGCGTGCAGCGAATTGGTATTCACTGACTGCCAAGTGCCTGTCGGCAATCGCATCGGCAACGAGGGGGAAGGCTACAAGGTGGCGCTCTCGACGCTCGACGGCGGACGCATCGGCATCGCCGCGCAAGCTGTGGGTATCGCGCAGGGCGCGTTTGAAGCGGCGCTCGAATATTCCAAGCAGCGCATGGCCTTCGGTCACCCGATCTCGCAGTTTCAAGCCATTCAATTCATGCTTGCCGACATGAGCACGGAAATCGACGCGGCGCGGCTGCTGGTTCGCAAGGCAGCATGGAAGCAAGACACCGGCGCCCGCTTCAGCATGGACGCCGCCATCGCCAAGCTCTTTGCCAGCGAGATGGCCACGCGCGTCACCCACAAAGCCATCCAGATTCACGGCGGCAATGGCTACAGCCGCGAATATCCCGTAGAGCGCAACTACCGCGACGCGCGCATCACCGAAATCTACGAAGGCACCAGCGAAATCCAGCGGCTGGTCATTTCCTCCTGGGTTCTGCGTTCCTGAACACTGCGAACCCGATCGAGGGCCCAGGCTGTCATCCTGAGCCGGTCCGACCGAGGATAGCCGTGGGACCTCAGTCTTGACATCCGCAACCAAGGACCCAGGGGCTTAATCGTCGCACTCGGTAGTATTCTGTCTCCGTGCTGGAACTCGACTGCGGACTGGAATTCGATCCTGCTCGGCTGGAAGACTTTTTTTCGGGATTGCCACCCCGCCCGGCGGTGTGCCTGATCGAGCCACGTGAGGAAAAGGCCGAGCCTTTTCTGATTCGCACGCAGGATTTGCGGCGGCGGCTGCGGCGTTTGCTGGGCTTGATGGACGCCAGAAGCAAGCGTCTAAACTTGCAAGCGTTTGCGCGCGGCGTGCGCTATCGGTTGACGGGCTCGCCGTTCGAGCAAACCTTTGCCTATTATCAAAACGCGAAGCAATTTCTTCCCCACCGCTACAGCAAAGTGATGCGGATGCGCCCTCCTGCGGTCCTTAAAGTCAGCCTGCGAAATGCCTATCCGCGATGTTTCGTGACCCGCAAGATCTCCGTCGATGAAACCGGCACGCCATCGGCCGGCGCATACTACGGGCCTTTCGCGTCGCGAAAATCCGCGGCGGCGTTCGCGGAGCGCGCACTCGACTTCTTCAAGGTTCGCCGCTGCCAGATCAAGATCCGCCGCGATCCCGCCTTTCCCGGATGCATTTATTCCGAGATGAAAATGTGTCTGGCTCCGTGTTTCGCGGGCTGTTCCAGGGATGAATATGCCGCCGAGGTCGAGCGCCTGGTAAAGTTTCTGGAAACGGACGGCCATTCGATGCGCAACGCGATCGAGCAGGAGCGGGAGCGAGCAAGCGATGATCTCGACTTCGAGCGTGCCGCCGCGATTCACAAACGCATCGAAAAACTGGATGATGTGTTGCGAGGCAAACCGGATCTCGCGCGCCGCATCCAGGACCTGAACGCTGTGATCCTGCAACGTGCTGCTGAAGACCAGACCATCTCCGCGTACGCCGTTCGCGGCGGCCGTCTGGCAGAACCTTGCTTGGTGCGCTTCGCCGAAATTGCCGGCCAACCACGCTCCGCCGAACAGGTTTTTCGCGATTATCTGGAACAGCCTGTGGACCTCACTGCGGGCAGGAATGATCTCGGCGAAAATTTGTGGCTGGTGGCGCGATGGTATTACAGTAATCCGCGCGAGGGCGAAATCTTCTTTTACGACAGAGACTGGCCCTACCGCAAGATCCTGCGCGCTTGCTCGCGATTGCTGGTACCGAAACCCAGCGAAGCGCCCGCCGCCGGGATGGCAGAAAACAACGGCCGAGACAAGGGAGCTTCATGACCGCATCCGCAACCTCCAACGGTACCGCGCAATACGCGAAGAAATTCGCCCATAGCGCCGCCGCCGGCCACTTTCGCGAAGCCCAGGGCCTCGTGCTTTCCTCCCTCGGCATCGGCACCTACCTGGGCCAGCCCGACGAAAAAACCGACCAGAGTTATGCGGCCTGCGTGGCCGCGGCGGTCGAGAGCGGCATCAACGTCATCGACGCGGCCATCAACTACCGCTTTCAGAGAAGCGAGCGCAGCATCGGCGCGGCGATCAAATACCTGGCCGGGCAAGGCATCCCGCGCGACGAATTCGTTCTCTGTACCAAGGGTGGCTACCTGACGCCGGACGGGGCCATGCCCTCCGACTCGAATGAATATTTTTATCGTGAATACATCCTGTCTGGAATCTTCAGTCCGAACGAGATTGTGGGCGGCAGCCACTGCATGACGCCGCGATTTCTGGAAAACCAGCTCGGGCGCAGCTTGCGCAATCTGGGCGTTGACTGCATCGACGTTTATTACCTGCACAATCCGGAGTCGCAGTTGAGCGAAGTGTCGCGGCCCGATTTTCTCGAACGCGTACGCGACGCCTTCATTTATCTCGAATCCGCCGCCGCCGCCGGGAAAATTCAATTCTACGGCATGGCCACGTGGAACGGTTTTCGCCAGGAAGCTCGTGCCCGCGACGCCATGCAGCTCGCCGAACTCGCCACCCTTGCGCACGACATCGCCGGAGACAACCACCGATTCCGCTTCGTGCAGCTGCCCTTCAATCTGGCGATGACCGAAGCGCTGACCCTCGGCAATCAATCCATCGGGGGCTCCGAGAAAACTGTCATGGAAGCCGCCAGCGATCTCCAGATCACCTTGATTGCCAGCGCGTCGCTGCTGCAGGGGCAAGTCGCCCGCAATCTCCCCGGGTTCGTTGCCGAAGCTCTGGGGCTGCAGGACGACGCGCAGCGCTCGCTGCAATTTGTCCGCTCGTCGCCCGGAATCACGACGGCCTTGGTGGGAATGTCGCATCTCGAGCATGTGCGCGCGAACGCGAAGCTTATTGGCGTGCCGCCCGCCACCGTCGATCAATTCAGTAAACTTTTCACCCGCGGGGAAAGGGCCTAGCCTAGCCTCGCGCCGCGGTTTGTCGAAGACCGCGGGGTCTTGGGTCTCAGCTCGCTTTTCGAGAGGGCGGCCAGCGGGCACATTACCGCTTGAGGTTCGAATGACGATCGCTGAGCCACGAGGTGATAGCGCCATCCAATTGATCTAGCTTTCCCGCGAAAAAGTGATCGACGCCGGGAATCGCCACAAAGCGTTTTTCCCCAGGCAGCCCCGCAACCAGGGTCTGTAGTGTTTTCACGTCGCCGTGCTCATCGTTTGCGCCGTGTACAAATAACTTTGGTTTCGTGCAGCTCTCCAAAAACGAAAAGTCCGTATTGTTCACGGGCGTGCCCAAGCCGATCAATTCCGCAACACGATGGTCCCCGCATCCCACCCGCAAGCCCACCCAGCATCCGAAACTGAAGCCGGCCACCAGCAGCGGCACACCGGGAAACTCGCCAGCCAGAAAATCCAGCGCCGCCCGTACGTCTCCCTGCTCGCCGCGGCCGCGATCGTGGGTTCCCGCGCTCATCCCGGCCCCGCGAAAATTAAATCGCAACACCGGCAATCCCAGCGCATCCAGCGACTTCGCCGTCCGGTAAATCACCTTGTTGTGCATCGTGCCGCCAAAAAGCGGATGCGGATGACAAACGACCGCAGCCAGCGACGGCTGCGCGGCGGCCCTGGGCGTCCACAGGATCGCTTCCAGGCGTCCGGCTGGTCCGGCAAGAAACAGGTTCTTCGATTCGTGAGCGATGGTCACAGAAAAATTCGGATGCACCAGCTACGCAGCAACCCTCTCGGTTCAAAATCGGAAACTGAATTGTTGTGAGTTGCAAAGCGCCACACTCAGCGCCGGACTCTCCGGCTCCACATCGATGCGAACCACCACCAGCAGCAAGTCCGTGGCGCCCGGCCAAGGTGAGGTATCCGCACTCTCAAACGAGACAACCAGAAACTGCCCCGGGCTATATTCACGATTGCTGCGGAACTTCAAGCCTTCCGCCGAACAGTCAATCGTCATGGTTTCTTCAAACCACGGAACATTCTCGGGCCGCACGCGAACCGGAACCGCGAGGCGCTGTCGTGTGCTGCCGCGGCGTTCCAACGGGCGCTTGTGGCCGTTCCCATGTCCATTCGAGTATCGGCGCGGCGCAATTTCAAAACGCAAGGCCGTCGACGACCCGCGCCCGGTCCCCGAAGGCAACGTAGCGGCCGCAGTCCAATTCTTGTCCGCGGTCGTTGCTCGGGTCGCCTCCGTCAGACGGGCAACCTTCAATGCCGCGCTGCCACCGCCGTTTCCGTTGATCTCGACGCCCGCATCGCTCGCCGCCGATCGCACCACACTCGCCAGAATCTCCGGTTGCCCGTAAGGAACGGCGGCATCGTAAGGAAACGTTACCCACAACGAGGTCCCTTCGGCATGCGCCTCCTGGCAGGGCACCAGCAAGCCACCACGCGAAACATTCACAGTCCCGCAAACCTCGGTTTTCTGGCCGAAGGGCGTCGTCCAGCGGAGTCGAGCGGGAAGCCGGAGCTGGACGCGGTGGTGCTCGCGTCTGTCCATAAACCCCCACACTAGAACTACTTCACTTCAGGGTAACTCCAAGTGTATCTCCAGGTTGCACAAACCGCCAATGTCTCGTACTAGGACAGAAACGTTGATATTTCACATTGCAACTTGCCTATGCCGATGTTACGTTTCCTTTCATTGCTGGCGGAACGGAGACGTAGATGGCGGACGGTTCGGAACGGCGCGTAGCTCGGCGATTTACGATGAGCCTCCCGCTGCGAGTACTCCCTCGCGAATCGCGCAGCCACGAACTCCGCGCGCAGACCCGCGACGTCAGCTACCAGGGTCTCTATTTTCTTGCCGAAGCTCCATTCGAAGTTGGCTCCGAGATCGAATTCGTCCTCACCTTGCCGAAACTACCCGCGCAGACCGGCGAAGTCGATATCCGCTGCCGCGGCCAAATCGTGCGCGTGGAATCCGCCACCAACGGCCATGTAGGCGTAGCCGCCAAGATCGAGCGCTACGAATTTCTCCCCGCTACCGCCTCGGCCGCCTGATGTAATGTCCGAAATTTTCGATTGGCCCCTCCATTTTCCTGGACGCCCACGACGACGGACCCGGGTACAATGCCACCAGGAAATCGTGGCGTAAAATTCGAAGGTCGCGCTTTTTTTTTCCCCCGACATAGGAAAGGCGCGATCTCGGTGCTCCAGTGGTTGGTGATTGGCCACGATTGACGATGTCGCCCGGGAGAAATCATGTATCACTATGACCCCAGAACCGCGCTGGAAGAACTCCAGGAAGACGCTCTTCTGCCGCATCCGGTGAAGCTGCGCGACATGATCCTGCGCATTAAACTCCAGCCGCAAGAGGCGCAAGCCATGAACCAGGAATTCCAGGACTATTTGATCCGCTTCGGCGAGATTCAGCGCGTAGCGCGCACTATCTTGGAAAAGCTGGCGGCCGGAAATCCGAAGTCCGCCTGAACTTTCCGCCGGCGCAGTAGAAGCACTGCTGTTTACCCTGAGCAGCAAAGGGCCTTTTGGCCGGCGTCCGTGCCGCCGGAGCGCACTCGCGGAATACCTTCCGACGCTGATAGACTGAACTAGGCTGGCGCGGCGAACGCGTTAGCCACTTTCGATGCGACGCCACACTCTTCTAATCGACGCCGACGACACCCTCTGGGAAAACAATGTCTTCTTCGAGAAATTGATCGAGGACTTCATCGGCCTGGTAGAATCCTGCGGCTACACGCGCGCCTACGTCCGCCACATCCTGAATGAAACGGAGCGGAAAAATATCCGTCAGTACGGCTACGGCGTGCGCAGTTTCGGCCGCTCGCTTGAAGAAACCTATCTCAAGCTCGCCGAACAAATGGTCCGCCGCGAAACCCTGGCGCAAATCCACGACCGCGTCGTCGAGCTTGAACGCACCCCGCCAAAAATTCTCGACGGCGTCCCGGAAACGCTTGCCTATCTCACCGAACGCCACCGCTTGATTCTGTTCACCAAGGGGGAGCCAGCCGAGCAAGCCGCCAAGGTGGAACGCTCCGGCCTGCAGGGCTTTTTTGAGTTTATCGAGATCGTTTCCGAGAAGGATCCCGACACCTACGGCGCTCTGGTGCACAAGCACAAAATCGTCAAGACCCACGGCTGGATGATCGGCAACAGCCCCCGCAGCGACATCAACCCAGCCATGAAAATCGGTCTGAACGCTGTCTACATCCCCCACCAACACACCTGGCAACTCGAACATGAACCGGTCGTAGCCGGCTCCGGCAAGTTAGTAATCCTCCCGGCCTTCCGCGAACTCCGCGGCCACTTCTAGTCGCTGTTCTGTTTCCTCCGGCCTCCCTTTCGTGTCTCCGTGCTCTGCGGCTATCCGTCTTTCTCTGCTCTTCCAAATTGGCCGTTGCCTCCCGGCCCGCTCTGCTCGAAACTGGTCCTCGACAATGCTCGCAGGAGCTCCCATGGCCACCGCAACAACCCTGCCCCGATCCGACTGGCGCCAGGAATGGTTCGACAACGAAGACGCCACCTACCTCAATCTCGCCGGCCAAAGCCCGATGCCAAAGGTAGCCATCCGCGCCGTGCAAGCCGCGATCGAATGGAAAAAGTTCCCGCAACGCATTCCCGACACCGCGTTTCTCGAGGTGCCGAACCGGCTTCGCGTCTCGATCGCCAAGCTGATCGGCGCGCAACCCCAAGACATCGCGCTCACCTCGGGCGCAAGCACCGGAATGAGCGCCGTAGCCTACGGCCTCAACTGGCACGCCGGTGACGAAGTCCTCACCGCGATCCGCGAATTCCCGCTCCAGTTCGCCACCTGGAAGCCTATGGAAGAACGCGAGGGCATCCAGCTCCGCGTCGTCTCGCCGCGCGATCGCTTCCTGACCGCCGAGGATATAATCGCTGCGCTCACGCCGAAGACGCGCCTGGTCTCCATCAGTCTGGTCCGCTTCGACGACGGCGTTTTACTCGACGCCGCACGCATCGCCGCGGCCTGCCACGCCCAAGGCGCTCTGCTTCTGCTCGACGCCAGCCAGGGCTGTGGCGCTGTTCCCCTCAATGTGCAGGCGCTAGGCGTCGACTTCCTGGTCTCCGCCGGATACAAATTTCTTCTGGGCCCGTTCGGCACCGGATTTTTCTGGGCCAAGCCCGAGCACATGGCCAACATGCGTCCCGGCCCCTTCTACTGGATGGCCGCCGGGGGCGTGGACAGCAACTTCGCTTCCATGAATTTCGCTGATCCCAAGCCTGCGCCAAGCGGCAGGCGCTGGGACGCCGCCGAAACCGCGAACTACTTCAATCACGCAGCGCTCGACGCTTCGGTTGAATTTGTGTTGCAGGCGGGACCCGAAGCCATCCTGGAACACTGCCGCAAACTCATCGAGTTACTGTACGAGCGCCTGCCGAAAGACCGCTGCGTGACCACCAGTCCGCCGGATCCAGCACATCGCGGCCCCTACGCATGCTTCGCCGCGCGCGCTCCGGAAAAAACCGCCGCACTCTACGATCGTCTCCGAAAGGAAAACATCGTCGTCAGCCTGCGCGAAGGCAACATCCGCGTTTCGCCGTATTTGTTCAACACCGAGCGCGACATCGACCGCCTGATCTCCGTGATCACCACATGAGCCACCCGGCTGCCTGGCCCAGAATCGCCGTCGTCGGAGCCGGAGCTGTCGGCGGCTATTTTGGAGGCCTGCTTGCGCGAGCCGGTGCGCCCGTCGTCATGATCGGCCGTGTATCCTTCGTGGAAGCCGTCACCAAGAATGGTCTGTTGCTCGACACGCTGCATTTCAAAGATACGGTGCGCGTCCAAGCGGCCACCGAAATCGCAAGCGCGCGCGGCGCCCAGGTCATTCTGTTCTGCGTAAAGACCACCGATACCGCGGAAACTGCCCGGGCACTCGCGCCTTTACTCTCCGCGAACGCCATCATCATCAGCATGCAGAACGGCGTAGACAACGCCGAACAAATCCGCGCGGCCTCGGGCATCGATGCGTTAGGCGCGGTAGTCTACGTAGCCGCCTCGGTCCCGCAACCCGGCACCGTAAAGCACGTTGGCCGCGGCGATCTGGTCGTCGGCCCGCGCAACGCCAACACCGAGCGTATCGCCGCCCTGTTCGAGCGCGCAAAGGTTCCCTGCCGCATCTCCGACAACATCGAAGGCGAACTCTGGACCAAGCTGGCCTGGAACTGCGCGCTGAACGCCATCTCCGCGCTGGGTCGCGCAAAGTACGGCCAGATCGCCGCCAGCGAAGACGCCCGCACGGTGATGGAAGAAATTGTTCGCGAAGTCCTGGCCGTAGCCCGCGCCGCCAACGTTCATCCCCCTGGCCTCGAAGATCCCAAAGCCGCTTTGGCCGGAGCCCTGAAAGTAGCCGCCCAAATGTCCGAAGCCCTCTCCTCCACCGCGCAGGACATGCTGCGCAACAAACGCACCGAGATCGATTCTCTGAACGGTTACATTTCGCGCCGCGGCGTCGCCCTGGGCGTCGCTACCCCGGTAAATCACGCCCTGTTCACCCTGGTAAAGCTCGCCGAATCGCGACCGTGATTCGGGGCGCCGAAGCGGCGAACCGTTTTAAATTCGCGCGTCGTTCACCCGCTGACGGGGAGCGTGCTTTCCACCGTCAAAAGTTCGCCTATTCTTTCGGCCGTTCGATGCGGATGAAATCCGCAAGTACATTCATAAGCGCAATGGGCATAAGTACAATCGGCTTCCGCCGTCTTGACCAAAGTACTTCTCCGCGACACGGGCATCTAAGATAAAGAAGACGGGGTGATGTCCGAATCTCGCAATACTTTTGGAGAAAGACCAACTCTGGGAGCTAGAGCGTGGAAAATCAAGTGGAGAAAAAAGATCCCTCAAAGTTCGACTGGGTAACGGAGCGCTCCTCGTGCTCGTTACCAAAAATATTCCTGACGCTCCGGAAGCAAGTGGAAGGGGATGTGAACGCTCGCAACGGCCTGCGTCCCGCTAATTCCCCTTATGAATTTTCCGTGGCAGACAAGGGCGTCGACTTCATGGTTGTTCTGACGGCGAAGGACTCCAGCAGGTCTGTAACGTTCAGCCTTGCTGAGAAAGCGATTGTGGTGCTCAACAACGAAGGCGAAAAAATGTTCGAGATTACCCTGACCTTCACCGAGAAAGGCGAGTGCAAGCTGATTGTCAATAACGAGGAGCGCGAATCCTGGCAAGTCCGCCGCACGGCCCTGGAAGATCTGATGTTCAGGGGCCAGTAATCCCTACCGGGATTCCCCTTTGTTTCCTGCTTTCGCTCCGTGCCCGCCCGGCAGCAGGCAGGCGTATCTTTATTCCCGCGGCGGTGCGCGGAACGGGATATGCACGATGGCTTCCAGCTCCACCGGGTCCCCACCCTTCGCCCCCGGCCGAAATTTCCACTGGGACAAGGCTTGTTTGGCGTTCTCATCCAGCTGGTCGTCGACGCCGTGCACGATCTGAATCTGGTTTACCGATCCATCTTTGCGGATCACCGCGTACAGCACCACTTCACCTTCGACGCGGTCATTGATCAAAGTCGGCGGATACTTCGGGTCGACTTTCCTCAACGGCACCGGGCCCGATAATTCCATTGAGCCCAGGTGCGGCCCGCTCGAATGCAGCTCCGCGAAATTCAAAATCCAGCTTCCCGTCGCGCTGTTCAGGTTGGGCATGTTGACGTTCATGGTGTACACGCGCTTGGTCGCAAAAATCTGTTCGGGTTTCGCGCCTGGCGCCAGCGTCTTGAAATCCGGCGGCCCTACTCGCTCCGGCGCCTCATCCACCGCGGTATCGTGTTGCCGCGCGCTCAACACGTGTATCGACGGCGAACCCATCCCCGCGCTCAAGCCCGAAATTCCGCTCTTGGCCGGGGGATTTCCTCCGCTGATGCTGATTCCCACTGGACTGTTCCCTCCGGCGCCGGCCGCCTCCGAACCACCCTTGTTCGCGCCCTCCGGCGAAATCGAAACCCGCGCCGCCAAATTCCCCTGCGGTGGCGCCACGGGAGCAGGCGGACCTGGCGTCGCCGACAGCGCGATCAGCGTGGAATCGGCGCCGTTCGCGGCGCTTAGTTGCGCTGCGGCTACTTCTGGTGCCGGGCCCGCATCGCCGGCCTGATCCCGCTTCGCCACCCTCGGCGCTAGTCCTGCGTTGATCTCCAACTTCGGCCGCGCCGGTCCGTTCGGCGTCGCCGGCAGACTTAAATCGGCAGCCACCTGCTGGTCCATCGCCGGAGCATCGAGGGGCGGAGCCACGGTGACGGTCTTTACCTTTCTCTCGTGCGGGTGCAATTGCTTCAGCGCTTCCTCGCTAATCAGCAACCGCGGCTTCGGCGGCATCGCCTGCTGCACGTGCACCATGTTGGGCAACTCCGGAACCAGCTTGGGCGCTTCCATCGGCGCCTTCGGATTGATCAGCGTCTGCTTCCGATGCGTCGGCCGCACCGGATCGGTGAAAATCCGCTGCCGGGGATGGAACGCGTCGGCGCCCTTGTCGGGCATCGGCTGATCCGGCGCGCTATGCGCGGCAGGCTTAGCCCGTTGTTTCGGAATTTCGAGTAAAGGCAGATCCTCGATGGGCCCGGACCATGTCAGTTGAAAGTTCTCGATGCCGGTGTTCTTCTTGGGAGCAAAAGTGCCCTCGGGGAACGGCATGGCGATAAACGCAATATGCCAAAGGGCCGCCGCCACCAGCGCGCGGCGCGGCACCCGCCGCTCGATCCAGCAATCTTTGAAGTACCCGGCACTCAGGAAGCCCTTGGACGCCCCGCGCGCAAACAAAGCCCGGATGTTGCTGCCAAGTCCCTGGTGGAAATCCCCCCAGGCCACCCCAAACCGGGGTTCCTGCCCGTGCGGAAGCCGAGGAGAGACCAGCGGAAGCGAGTTCTGGCCAAGCAGGTTTAGAGAGCCATTCAGGTAGTTCGATGCCATTCGTTGGTGCTACTAGGTTCCTAGATTGATGCCTCAAGGTCAACCGCATCTTGGGGTCGACCCCGAGCCGGCGTCGGGAACCTGCCGGCTCACCGCACGCGAACTTGGATGCGTCGAAACCCATCCCGCGACGCCCGCCGGTGACCTTAACCGGCCGATTCTCAAGAAAACATATTTTGTCCTTGGTCCTTGCCTTTTCGAGGGGTCCGTGCTATACTGGGTGTATTGGGAATTTGGTCCAGGCGCCTCCCCGGCGCTTTTTTCGTTTCTGGCCGCTCGTTCACCGAACCGCTTCGTTTTCGACAGCTTGCAAATTCTCACCTGCCGCCCAGAAATGCCGTTAACCATAGTCAAATCAGCGTGTTTGCGGGTTGGGAAGGGGACCGGAGCGTCCACCCTTATCGTCATTCATTTTTCCACAGCGAAGAAGCTGAGCGCCGCATCGCCCTGGCGCAAAAGGCGAACCCTCCCGAGCCGCCCCACTTGCTCTGGTAGGTCGAAGTTACGGCGATGCTCGACGATGACTCTGGCCGCCGCACCCAGGATGGCGGTAGCTCCCAGAAAACGAAGCACTCGCGCATACTCCTCCGCAGCGGCATAGGGCGGATCGACGAAAACGAAATCGTACCCTGGCTGACCGGAGCGGTGCTTCGCGGCCAGCTTCTCGAGGCCGCGCACGGCGTCGGCGGCGACCACCGTGGCTCCGGACCGAACCTCGAGCGATGCGAGGTTGCGGCGGATCAGCGTGGCCGCTGGCGCGTGATTTTCGATGAACACGACCTCGACGGCACCGCGGCTGAGCGCCTCGATGCCGACGGCCCCGGTGCCGGCAAAGACGTCGATAAAGCGCGCACCGTCCACTGCGCCGGACAAGACATTGAACAGTGTCTCCCGCAAGCGGTCGCTCGTAGGACGAAGCGCATGCCCCTTCAAACTGTTCAGGATGCGGCTGCGGTAAATTCCAGCAATGACGCGCATGTGATTTGGGAGAACCGTTTAGCCGACGCGGGCCAGGTGGTAGCGGCGCTGCCACTCGCCCGGCAGGCACCGAAGGATGCGCTCGAGCTCTCCGGCTCGGGGTGCGTGCTCCGCCAGAGCAAAGGCTTCACGCCGAGCCAGTTCCAGAACGTCGCGATCACGAATCGGGTTCGCGATCTGAAATCCGAGCGCGCCCGATTGCCGCGTGCCAAAGAATTCGCCCGGGCCGCGCAGTTCCAGATCGGTTTCGGCGATCTCGAAGCCGTTGCACGTGCGCACCATGGTTTCCAGCCGCGCGCGCGCTTCATCGGTCATGCGCACCGGCCCGACCAAAACGCAATGCGATTTCGCCGCGCCGCGCCCGATGCGCCCGCGAAGCTGGTGCAATTGCGAAAGGCCGAAGCGCTCCGCGTGTTCGATCACCATCACGGTCGCATTGGGCACATCCACGCCGACTTCAACGACGGTGGTGGCGACCAGAATCTGCACTTCGTTTTTGCGGAAGCGCTGCATCACGTCGTCTTTGTCGTCGCTCGAAAGCCGCCCGTGCAGCAGACCTAGCTTGAACTTGGGAAATACTTCTCGCGACAGCCGCTCGAATTCTTCCATCGCGGCTTTCAGCTCCAGTTTCGATTCCTCGATCACCGGATACACGATGTAGGCCTGGTGGCCTGCGTCGACTTCGCGTCGTACCCCGCCCCAGACGCCGTTCAGGTGCGGCTCGCTGGTCAAATGCGTTTCGACGGGCGTGCGTCCCGGCGGCAATTCGTCGAGGACGGAAACATCAAGATCGCCGTACAGGGTAAGCGATAGCGTTCGGGGAATCGGCGTAGCCGTCAGCACCAGCACGTGCGGCGCGTGTCCGTGCGACGCCGCCTTGTCCATCAAACGCTTGCGTTGCAGCACCCCGAAGCGGTGCTGCTCGTCGATGGCCACAAATCCCAGCCGCGCGAATTGCACGTTGTCTTCGATCAACGCGTGCGTGCCGACCGCAAGCTGCGCTTCACCGTTGCGAATCCGCTCGAGCGCCGCCGCTTTTTCCGCCGATTTCATTCCGCTGATCAGCAATTCGACGCGATAGCCGGGGCGCTCCAAAATGCGCCGCGCGGAAAGATAGTGTTGCACGGCAAGAATTTCAGTGGGCGCCATGAGCGCGGCCTGGCAACCGTTGGCGATGGCGATCACCGCGGCTTGCAAGGCCACAATGGTCTTGCCGCTGCCGACATCGCCTTGCAGCAATCGATTCATGGGGGCCGGCTTTTCCAAATCGCCGGCGATTTCGCCGAGCACGCGCTTTTGCGCCGCGGTGGGCTTGAACGGCAGGATGCGCTTGAGCGCTTCGCGCACGTTGTCCTCGCGCAATTTGAACGCGATGGCATTTTCTTTCCGCGTGGTTCTGCGATCCAACGCCAGGCTCAGCTGGTACAGAAAAAATTCCTCGAAAATCAGCCGCTGCTGCGCCGGAGAGCGATACGTGTTGAGCGCTTCGATCGACTCCCCCGGCGGCGGGAAATGCACGAGCGCGATGGCTTGGCTGCGCAAAGGAAATCCCAGCCGCGCACGCAATTGTTCCGGCAAAACTTCCGGCATGTGCGGATCGAGCAACTGCAGTGCCGCGTAAATCGCGCGCCGGATCGAGCGAGAACCGAACGTGCCAATCGCTTCGTAGATGGGCACGATGCGGCCGACCTCGGTCGAATCCGCTTCGCCCTCGCCGAGCATTTCCATCTGTGGATTGACCATTTCGAGCCGCGCCGGGCGCAACCGGTCGATCTCCGCTCTCCCGTGCAACACCAGCGACTGTCCCGGCTTCAACCGCCCATCGAGGTAGCCGCCATGAAAAAATTTGCAGGGAAGAACTCCGCCCGCTGCGTCCTGCACGAGGAGGTGATAAATAGCATCGCGGCCGCGCATCCCGCGGATGGCCTGGCCGCTCATTACCTTGGCGCGGATGGTGTAAATGCCGTTTGGCTGGATGTCCTTGATATTGGAAAAATGAATGCGGTCTTCGTAGCGGAACGGCAAATACGTCAGCAAGTCTCCTAGCGTGTAGAGGCCGCGCTTGGCCAGCAATTCGGCGCGTTGTGGGCCGACGCCCTTGATCATGCGCACTTCGGTCGCGAGGGTAAGAGGCGGCATTCGTCGCGGGGCGGCAGCGGTGTTCATTGCTGCTTCTTTTATACCATTGCCGGCGCGTTGGGCCGCGGACTGCGTGCGCCTGTACTGCCCCCATCCGCTGCGCTTGCGTGTTGGGTTGGCGTGTCTATACAGTGAACGTTCCGCTGGGCGATGGTCGGGGAGGGGGAGGCTTTTCGTGTCAAGCGACCGGCTGACAGGTTCCGACAAACGAGCGCTGCTGCTTTGGGTGATCGGCGGGATCGTGGGCGTATGGTTTGCGCACCATTACTTTTTTCGGGCTTTCCCGGAAGCCTCCGTCGATTTCCGCGTATCGCGTGGCGAGGCGCTGAAGCGCGCGCAGAACTTTGTGGCAGGCCTCGGCGAAAACATCGCCGGATATCGTTCATCGATCGTGTTCGACGTGGACGACAACGCCAAGACCTATCTCGAGCGCGAACTTGGTTTGCAGCAAGCAAACCAGTTGATGTCGTCGCAGCTGAACATCTGGTATTGGGATGTGCGTTTTTTCCGGCCGCAGCAGGAACAAGAGTTTGACGTTCGCGTCAGCCCGTCGGGAAACATCGTCGGATACGAGCACAAGATCGAAGAGGCGCGCGCGGGCGCGTCACCCGATCGCGCCGCCGCGCAGGCGAAAGCGCAGAGCTTTCTCGGCGGCAAGCTGGGTGTCGATCTGAGCGGCTGGGATTTTCTGCCCGAGCAAGCAAACTCCAACAAGCGGCCGAATCGCCTGGATTGGTCGTTCACGTGGGAGAAGCACGGCTTCCGCGCCAAGGACGCGCCCTATCGATTGCAGGCCACTTTGGATGGCGACGCCATAGGCGGCATCCAGGAATTTCTGCAGGTGCCCGACGCGTGGAAGCGCGGTTTCAAGAAGCTGCGGTCCGGCAACGACACGCTCGCGATCGCCTTCACCGTCCCTTATATTCTGCTATTGGCGTTGGCGGTTTGGCTGGCGATACGTTTCACCAATCGCGGGGCGACTTCCTGGCGCGGAGCAATCCTGCTGGGCGCGCTTGCCGCGACGCTTTTGTTCCTGCAAAACCTGAATGGCTGGCCGCTGTGGAGCGCCAGCTACGATACCAACACCGCCTATGCAAGCTTCATTGCCCTGAAGCTCGGGAGCGCCTTGCTGATCTCGGTTTTGACGGCGCTGACCATCACGCTCGTGCTGCCTGCTGCGGAGCCTTTGTATCGCGCGTCGCAGCCCAAGCAGTTGCAGCTTTCAAAGACATTCACGCTGCGAGGGCTGCGCTCGAAGGAATTTTTCTCCGCGGCCGTCGTGGGGCTTTCTTTCGCGGCCGCGCACATTGGTTACGTGGTGGCGTTCTATGTGGTTGCAACGCATTACGGCGCATGGGCTCCGCAGGAATTGAACTATGAAGAGTCGGTGAACACGGCCTTTCCGTGGATTTCGGGCGCGGCCATCGGCCTGCTGGCTTCGACCAACGAAGAGTTCACGTTCCGCTTGTTCGCCATTCCGTTTTTCGCACGGCTGACGAAATCGCGGTGGATCGCGGTCGTCGTGCCGGCGTTTTTGTGGGGCTTCCTGCACAGCAACTATCCGCAAGAGCCGGCCTACATTCGCGGCATCGAGATCGGAATCATCGGTGTGGTCGCGGGCCTGGTCATGCTGCGATGGGGAATTCTCGCCACGTTGATCTGGCACTACACCGTGGATGCCTCTCTTGTGGGTTTGTTTCTGGTGCGCTCGAACAGCCTGTATTTCAAGGTTTCCGGCATAGTTGTGGCTGCCGCGGCCGCTGCGCCGCTGGCGTTCTCTGGAATTTCGTATCTGCTGCGAGGGCGATTCGAGGCCGACCTGGACTTGCTCAACGGCGCGGCGCCCGAGCCCAATTTGAGCGGGGTAACGGCGGCTGCGCCTGGGGCGGAGGCCGTCCAGACGCGACGCTACGTTGCTCTCGCCCCAGCCATGCTGGGCTTGTTGGCGGTGTGCTTGCTCGCAGGCGGCTTGCTCGCATGGCGATTGAAACCGGAGTCGATCGGCGATTACTTGAACTTGTCGGTGGACGCCAAGACAGCCCGCGCGCGGGCCGATGAAATTCTGCGCCAGCGGGGGCTCAATCCAAATTCCTACATCCACACCACGCTGTTCGTAAACGTAACCGACTCCGTAGCCAACGAGTTTCTGCGACAGCGCGGAGGCGTCGCGCGCATCAACGAAATCTATGCGAAGCAAGTGCCCGGCGCTCTCTGGCGCGTGCGCTATTTCCGCGACGGGCAACCCGAGGAGTACGCCGTCGTCCTGAAGCCCGACGGTTCGCTGCATTCGGTGCGCCACACGCTCGCCGAAGAATCGCCCGGCGCTTCCCTCACAAAAGACGATGCTGTTGCGCGCGCCGAGAAATTCCTGCGAGAAGAAAAAAAGATCGATCTGAGCCAGTGGGCGATGGTCGAGGCCAATTCCGATAAACGCCCGCACCGTACCGACCACACCCTCACGTGGCAGCAAATAGCGCCATTGGATCGGGCGGCCGCGTCGCAGGCTTCCAGCGGCCACGCGTATGCGCGGATCGAACTGGTGGTGCTCGGGGACGAGGTCACCGACTACCGCACGTATGTCAAGATTCCGGATGACTGGCGGCGGAAACAAGAAGAGTTGACCATTCCTCGAACGGTTTTGACCATCGCCATTCCCATCTTATTTCTCGGCGGAGGGGCCATCACCGCGCTGATTATTTTCCTCAGGAATTTACGCTCGCCAGAAGTGCGGTCGATCCCATGGAAACGATTGTCGCGATGGGCTCTGTGGGGCCTTGCCGCGTACGTCCTGGTGTTTGCGCTCGGCAATCGCATTCCGGCGTTCCTGAGCGCGTACAACACGGCGATACCGTTCAAGGTCATGCTCGCCACTCTGGCGATCGGAGCCATCCTCGGCGGCCCGTTTTATTTCGGCGCGTTGGCGCTCATTTTCGGAATGGCGTGGTACTTTGCAAAACGGGCGTTCGCCGAAGAAAACCTCCCCGGCTGGACCGGGATGCCGGCGCCCTATTACCGCGATGCTCTGTTCATCGGCTGCGGAGGAGCAGCCGCGCTGATCGGATTGCAGACGCTGCTGCAGACCATCTCGCAGCAGGTGATAACGGCCCATCGTTCGACGCCTGCGGACTTCGGATCGAATTTTGACGCATACCTTCCTCTGGCATCCACCCTCGGCATGTCGCTGCTGCACAGTTTGCTGTTCACCGGAACCGTGGCGCTGATCGCGTCGTTCATTGCTTCGCACCTTCGCGCCGCGTGGCTTCGGATTCTGGTGTTTTTGCTGGCCACGCTGGCACTGATGCCCAGCAACTGGGGCAGTCCGGCCGATTTCGTCAAACAATGGCTGGCGGAACTCATTTTGCTCAGCGTCCTGGTATTCGGTGTGCGTTACATACTGAGATTCAACCTTCTTGGCTGCTTCTTGCTGTTGGCCACCACAGCTCTGATCAGCGCTGCGGCCGAATTGCTGGGTCAAGCGGATCGTTTCTATCGCCTGAACGGCTACGGAGTGATTCTTGCGCTGGTGCTCGTTCTGGCCTGGCCGGTTTTTGCTTGGCGCATGCCTTCCGGGACCACGGGCGCGTCGGGGTCCGCACCCACGCCTTGACCAAAGATTGATGCAGGGCCGTTGCCCTTGGCGGCGACTTTTGTCCGCAATCCCTTACCAACAGCCTCGCTTGCAGCGGTCGATGGTTACGCCGCGAACGGCTAGCTCCGCGAGCAATTCCGCGGCGCCGGGGGAGATTTCGCGGTCGGCGGGAACGATGACCGCCCATTCCAGGTTTTCGCGAAACTCTTTGGTGCGAATTTGCCACTGATCGAGAGCTTGCGATTTTGGGGCGCCGATCTGGATAACCGACCAATGGCGCGCCAGTGCGAGCGCGGCCGTCTGGTCGGGTCGAGGCCCGCTCAGGATAAAGTGATTGTTGCCGTGAACCAGGATGCCGACCATGTCTTGCCGAACCTTCCCGAGAAAGCTGGCGATTGAGTGATCCATGCCGATGGTACACGAGTCGTTATCGGCTGCCCGGAACCTGTTCGGTTCAAGTTCCAAGGCGTCACGTGGGAATACGCGTAGACTGGAAACACCATGGACAGACTCCAGGAGTTTCAGGTCGCGGCCCGCGGAGACGGCTTTGTCGAAGTAAAAGACAACGAGGATGGCAGCGTCGTCTGGTTCCGGAACGAGCTGCCGGACCTAGTGACCAACGTTCACAAACGCCTGTGCATCGATAGCCTGACCAGCAGCGCGACCGTTTATTGGGAGACTGCCGGCCCCAAGTTGAACTCCAAGACCTTCCGCACCGTCGCCAGCATGCGCGCCTGGCTTTCTTTGAATTCTCCTCGATAAGCCGCGGCCAGCAGGCCAGCTGAGGTTTTCCCGAGGGGCTAAAGGCCTTTGACAGCGTTCTGCAAGCCGGAGCTAGAGCTCGAGCCCCCCATCTAAGCCAGAAACAAAACCCCGGGATCCCTCGTTATAACCAAGGGGAGCGGCTGCTTACCCAAAGCGTTGAACCGCGTCCAAATTGGCTGATACTCTGTTGGCGCATCCTCCGACGTACGTTTGAGGATTGCGCTAAGGTGTTATGGTCAAAGCCATAACGCCGGAGTAGGCGCGAAAAGAAAGCGAACATGCCGCTTCCACGATTGGCTTTGGCACATGTTTTCGGCCAGGCTGCCGGTACCGGAGCTGCCCTGGCTACGGTGGCTTCTTTGCCCCAGCTCGATGAGCGTGGTCTGGTGGCCGAAGCGCAAGCGGGTAGCCGCGCTGCCTTCGAGGAACTGGTGCGCCGCTACGACCGCGACGTGTTGCGGCTGGCGCTGAACCTGATGAAGCGTCCCGAGGACGCGCGCGACGTATACCAGGAAGCTTTTCTGAAGGTCTACCGCAACCTGCATCGTTTCCGCTTTGAGTGCAGCTTCTACACCTGGCTCTACCGCATCGTCACCAACGTGTGCCTGGATCAATTGCGCCGCCGGCAAGCCCGGCCCGAAGATCAAGCACCGGAATCGAATTCCACGAATCACGACGAGGGCATCAGTGACTTTTTCGAGCGGCAGCGCGAGTATCGCCCTACGCTCGATCCCGAGCGGCGGCTCCTCGGCCGGGAAATTCAAGCGCGCATCTCGACCGCGATGCAATTACTTTCTCCCCGCGAACGCGTCGTTTTCGAAATGAAACATTACCAGGGATTGAAGCTGCGCGCGATCGGCGACGCGCTGGGGACCACCGAAGAGACGGTGAAGAATTCGCTGTTCCGCGCCACGCGCAAACTGCGCAGCCAGTTGGGAGAGCTGCGATGAGCGGCGGTCCGCTAACGCGGTGCGCGGATGTAGCTCCCCTGCTGGTTTTTTACGCCTGCGACGAGGTCGGGCCGCAGGAGCGCGAGCAGATCGACGCGCACCTGGCGATTTGCCCCACCTGCGCGCGGCAGCTTGGCGAAGAATCCATGTTTCGCACGGCTTTCGCCGAAACCTCGCAACCTGCGGATGAATTGGATCCCAGCGGCGCGTTGCTGGCGCAGTGCCGCAGCGAGTTGTCCGAACGGCTCGACGATCTGCAAGCGCCGCAAATCCGCGAACATTGGATGCCCTTCGGCTGGGTACGCCGCTGGATGTCCATGCGGCCGGCGTGGAGTGCCGCAGGATTGATTCTGGCGGGTGTCGCCGTTGGCACGCAGGTGACACCATGGCTTGCGCTGCGCCGCAGTGACAGCAGCGGCCAGGCGGTGAATGTGATGGCAGCGCCGCGGCTGACCGACGAGGATCTGTCGAAGATGGCCGTGGCCGGAATCAATTTTGCCCCGGCGCCGGATGACGCACCGGGAACGTTGCAATTGCAGGTACGCACCGAACAACCGCTGGTGGTGATTGGCAACGTGGATGATGCCGACGTTCGCCGCGTGCTGACCTACGTGGTGGCCAACGGCGAGCGCTTCGATCCGGGCGTGCGGCTAGATTGCCTGGATGCGCTGAAAGCGCGCAGCGAGGACCAGCAAGTGCGGCGAGCGTTGGTGACGGCGGCCCGCAAAGATCAGAACGCCGCGGTGCGATTGAAGGCTTTGGAAGCACTTCGCGATTCGACCTCGGATGATTCCGTGCGCGAGACTCTGCTGGAGGCGCTGCGGCACGACTCGAATCCTGGCGTGCGTGTGGAAGCTGTCAATTTGCTGGTGCGCTCGCTGCAAGGTGATGACCCGTCGACGGACGGCCTGAGGGCTCCAGGTGAGGCGCCGAGTGCGGAACTCGCAGGCGATCGCGGCGATTCTTCGGTGGAGCGAGTGGTTCGCGCCCTGGAGGATTTGCAGCGGGGCGATCCAAACCGGTACGTTCGTCTACGCAGCGCCGCGGCGTTGCGGCAAATCGGCTCGCGCGATGTGCAATGAGTGGTTGGCGATCGGTTTTGGGTTACGCGCAGGCCGAAAAATCCAGAAGTCCGAAATACAAAAACACGAGACACAGAAACGAAACATGAACGTTCGATCGATTCACGCATCCGGAGCAGCGTCGTCAAGGGCAATCGGGCATGGCGCGATGGCCGCATTGCTGCTGCTCGGGTCGTTCGCGTGCGCGCAATTTGCGATGGCCGGCACGATCGATCCTGTTCCCGTGGAACCCGCGAAGCCCGGTGATCCCTCCGCAGCACGCGTAGCCGCCGATCGCACCGGATCGCTGCCAACCAAAGACGGGCTCACGCTGCACCTCAGGACCGATCTCGGTTCCGTGAGGATTGTTCCGCTCCCGCCGGGTTCGCCCGCCGTCGTGCGCTATTCCGTACACCTTGAAACCGATGCGCGCGCGCCATTGGCCGAGCGGCTGCTGAATCGCTATTCCCTTACGGCGCAGGCGGGCGAACAGGGCATCGAGATCAGCGGAGCACTGCCGCCGCAAATCGCGCGATCGTCGGCCGCGGGCGTGCAATTCTGGGTTCAATTTGAGATCGCCGTGCCGCGCGGCTACAACGTGGACGTGAAGACCGAAGCCGGCGACATCGACACGCAGGACATCGGCGGCACGGCCATGCTTTCGACGCAGGGCGGAAATATTCGCGCGGGGCGCATCGGACTGAACTATGCGCACGATGCGGGCGCGGGTCGCCTGGTAGCGAAATTGGCGACCGAAGGTGGACACATTCAGGTGCTCGACGTCGCGGGCGATTTGAATGCGTTCACCGCAGGCGGACATATCAACGCGGGGATGATTGCCGGGGACGCATTGCTGCACAGCGGCGGCGGACACATCCGTGCCGAGCAGATTGGCGGGCGCGCCGACCTGCAGACCGATGGCGGGAATATTACTGTGGGAAAAGCGGCCAGCCTGGTGAGCGTGCGCACCGGCGGGGGCCAGATTGATTTCGGCGAGGTGCGCGGCTCGGTGCGCGCACAGACGGGCGGGGGCGGGATCCGCATCATGTACGTCGCCGGGCCAATGGAAGTGGAATCGAGCGCCGGAAGCATCTGTCTGACGCGCGTGGCGGGCACGGTGCGCGCCGCTACCGCGGGCGGCAGCATTCGCGCGTGGATCAACCCCGACGCGCCGTCCTCAGGCGGCACCGTCCATCTGGCGGGAGCGTCGCAACTGACCTCGGGCAATGGCGACATCGTTGTTTTTCTACCGCGGAATCTTGCCGTGGACATCGATGCCACCGTGGAATCCGGCGGGGAACGCCGCATCGAAGCCGATCCTGGATTGTCTTTGGCATTTCAACCGTCGAATCACGGACCGGGTTCGGTGCGCGCAGTGACGGCACTGAATGGCGGCGGCCCGCCGCTGAAATTGCGCACGACTTCGGGAATTATTCACCTGCAATTTCTGGATTCCGACGTAGCGTTGCGCGATTCGCTGATCCGCGATCAGAAAGAACGCCTCAGCGAGCATGGCGTTCAATTGCTGCCCACCGGGTTCAACACGTCGGATGCGTCCCAGGCGCAACCGGGATCGGTGTCTCCCGACGACAAAGGGGATTGGCTCGACAGTTGGCTGGACCGGCTGCAGGTTGCATTCACCGGCGGTGTTCGCGAGGATTCGGACGAATTCATGAAGCACATCGTCGCCCAGCCGAAGCCCAACTATCCGGAGATCGCCATGCGCGCCGGCGTGCAAGGGTACGTTCGGCTGCAGGTGCGCGCGACACGCACTGGCCACATCGAAGTTGAAAAACTGATCGACGGCGCGCCGAGCCTGGCGGACGCCGCCATCGAGGCGTTGAGTCAATGGCGTATCGATCCCGCGTGGGTGGTTGCCAAGCGGGGCGATGTCATCTCCACGGTCACGTTTAATTTCCAGCTGCACTAGCACAGTGCGTCGCGGGCGAGCGGCGCGCGAGTTTTGTTCGGGTCCTCGGTCGATTCGGGTCCATCGGAAGCATGTCTTTTAAAAGGGGGAACTTCTATGTCTCGCCGCGCCTTGTCTCTCTCCGCGTTCCTGACGTTGGTTTTGGCGATGGCTTCGGCCGCGCCTTGTTTGGCGATCAGCAAGGAGTTCGATCAGACCTACCCGCTGCAGGCGGGCGGCTCGTTCGAGCTGCAAAACGTAAACGGCACGGTGGACGTGCAAACCTGGGATCGCGATGAAGTGGAAGTGCACGCCATAAAAACAGCCAAGCACCACGAGTCAGACCTGGAGCTGGTGTCGATCGACGTCGATGCCAAGCCGGATTCGGTTTCGGTGAGCACGCGTTACCCGCAAAACGAAGGCGTTGACGTGGCCGTCGAATATGTCGTGCATGTTCCCAGATTCGCCCATGTCGAGCATCTGGGCACCGTCAACGGCAGCTTGCGCGTGGCGGGCGTCGAGGCGGTGGAAGAGTTGCGCACGGTGAACGGCAACATCGAAGTCTACGAAGGCGGCGGGGCCGTGCATGCGCATACCACCAACGGCAACGTACATTTGGAACTGCTGCACGTTCAGGATAAGGATGGCGCGATCGCGGAGACGACCAATGGCTCCGTGTTGCTGGCGGTTCCTGCGGGAATGCAAGCGAATCTCGAAGCGCGCTGCCTGAACGGCAGCTTTTTCTCGGAGCTTCCACTGGCGCTCGAGAGTTCGCAGCGGCCGCGGGAAACCCATGGGAAATTGGGAAAAGGCGGCGTGCCGATACGCCTGCACACCATCAATGGCGGGATCCGAGTGGTGGTGCTGCGGTCGACGGTTTAGCGTCCGCTGCGTCTAAGGAATCGGAGGCGAATAAAAATGAGGAAGAGCGTGTGGATTGCGGCAGCGGGAATGGCAGTGTTGGCGCCGGTGCTGATGGCGCTTCCCGGCCGGTCCTGGTCGGCCCAGGACGAGCAGGGGGCGGTGCCCGTCATCGTGAAGGCGCAACGATTGCAAATGCAGGGACCCGGCGCGATTGAAGTGCTCGAGGATGAGGGCCCAAGCTGGTTAGGCGTCGAAGCACGCGAAGTCACGCCAGAAAATGTGAAGGAATGGAAGCTCCCGGCCGAGCGGGGCGTTGTGGTTGGCCATGTGTCGCCGGAGAGCCCCGCATCGAAAGCGGGACTTAAGGAAACCGATGTGATTACCGAAGTGGACGGCCAGCGCGTCGAGGGCTCCGCACAATTTCGCCGCATGATTCGCGAGATTCCGGCGGGCCGAACGGTTCAGCTTACGGTGTGGCGCGATGGACGCGCACAGACCATTAGCGCAACGCTTGCCCAGGCCGAGCAGAATCATCGAGCCCTGCTGAACGCGGTTCCCGGCGGATTTGCGTTTCGCATGCCCAACCTGGAAATTCCGGAAATGCCCGACGTCGAGGTTCAGGAGTTGCCGGGAGTGCCGAACATGGATGCTGACAACGGCATGATGGTTCTGCCGTTCAGCCGTCCGCGCCTGGGAATCGATGCCGAAGATATCAGCGGGCAGCTCGGCAGCTACTTCGGCGTGCCGGATGGCGAAGGCGTTTTGGTGCGGAACGTGAATGCCGGTTCGGTCGCCGAGAAGGCGGGAGTCAAGGCGGGTGACGTCATTACCAAGTTCAACGGCGACCGTATCCGCTCGCTGGGCGATTTGCGCGAGAAGTTGGCGGCGAAGACCGACGACAAACCGGCGAAGCTAAGTGTGTTGCGGAACAAGAGCGAAGTTACGCTGACGCTGGATTTGCCCGCACCGGGACAAAAAGCGAAGCGCAGAAGTGCGCGCAGCACGAACATCTAACCACGCGGTTGGCGGCTTCGTCGTGCGCTTGGGAACAACACGCGAATCCCGGCAACCGACCGGCGTTGGGGGCGCAGTCGATCGAAGCGTCCTCCTCTACAGACGGTCGCTGCGGCCGTACTTGCGGGCCAGGCGGAATGGCCGGACGATCGCGTCCAGCATGCGTGGGCGCTTTTCCTCGGCGCCCGCTACCCAGTCCTCTTCGGTCGGAGAAAGCGAAAGCCGCAACAGGTAGGCAACGCCCGGCAGGAATCGGCCACGCATCCGGACGCGAAACGCCGCTCGTCCCAGCAAGCCGAACGGCTCGCTCTCGACGACGGGAAGGCGGCGCGCGATTCGGGCGGCCATGCGAGAGCCGGCCGTATCCGCGCGAAACTGATCGAGCAACTCGGCAGGCAAGCGAGCGCCCAGCATATTCCTCGCCAGCAGCAGTCCTACCTGCAGCATTCGTTGCGCCTGCACTTCGCGCGCCGCGGCCAGCGCGCGGTTCCAATTGATCGTCTGCCTCGACGCCAGTGCCGCGACATCCGCGATCCACATCAATCGTTCCCAGAAATGCTTCGCGCCGTGAATACAGATCAGGATCAATTCATCTTCGTTGGATAGCGCGGGCACGTCGTGGCCATCGAATCGCACGCGGGCTTGGCGCTCAAACAGTGCATCGACGCACAATGGTTTCGGGTGGTAGCGGAAGGTGCGCTCGGTGTGAAATTCGACCAGAAGTTTCGTGCCGTTCTGCACGAACACATACTCGCCGGGAGCTTTTTTCGCCTGGATGGCCTTCAACGGGACTTTAGGCTGGTAGCCCAAAGCCATCATCGCTTCCGTGGCTCGATAGACGTCCTCGTCGCGGAGCACCAGGTCGAGATCGGTGTATTGCCGCAGGCCGGGATCGCCATAGCAGCGCGCCGAGAGCACCGGCCCTTTGGTCAGCAAGGCCGCGATGCCCAGCGCGGCAAACCGATCGAGCACGCGGAACAATTCCGCTGTCAGGCCCAAGGTGAACAGCGTTTGCGCGCGGGCGGCATCGCGCAATTTCTGGCGAACTTCGACAGGCGCAAGGCCCTGGTGAAGCAGGCCGAGCTGCCTGGCAAGAAGCGGGAGCACGCCCTGCTCGTCCGCAAGCGTAAGCAAACGAGGGCAGTCCAAGGGCTTGCGAAAAAGGTGGTTCAGGCGGGAAACATCCGCGTGCGGCTTCGCGCACTCCAACAATGCCAGCCATTCGGCCGAGAGCGAATTGGTCTGATCCGCAGAAGCTTTTGGAAAAGAAATCTCCATGGTCGCGCAAAATGAAGCATACGCGAGCCGAGCACCGCGCACTAGTGGTCGAGGACAAGCAGGCGGCAGACGAGCGCTCGGGTGAGCGCCACGGTCACTGGAAGTCCCCCCAACGGCGTTCCATGGAACTGGGCTGTGAGCGTGGCGGGCGGCCCAACGATATCACCGCCTCGGAATTCCAAAGAGCGCGCCAAACGTCAAGACCATTCGATGCGAGCAGCCCTCGGAGGGAGCAAATCTGTCCGATTGCCGGATTTGTCTTCGCACCGCAGACACGCTATAAATTCTGCGTGTCCGATCCCGCGATCGCCATCGAGTCTCTTGAAAAATCGTTCCCGCCGACACGCAGCGGCTGGCGCAGCTTCCTGCAACCGTTTGAAAAGCCGACCGCAGTGGCCTTATCCGGCCTTTCTTTCGAGGTGCGCGAGGGCGAGGCGCTCGCGCTGCTGGGGGCCAATGGCGCCGGCAAGTCCACGCTTCTGCGGATATTGGCCACGCTGTTGTTTCCCACACGCGGCGCTGCCCGCGTCGCGGGATATGACGCGGTCCGCCAGCCAAGGGAGGTTCGGCGCAGGCTCGGGTATCACGCCGGAACCGATCACGGTTTTTACGCCCGGCTAACCGGCCGAGAAAATCTGCAGTTTTTTGGCCGGCTCAACCATCTCTCGAGCGCCACCGCGAAGCAGCGCGTTGCGCGCCTCGCCGAACAATTTCGTCTCGGTGAAGCGCTCGACCGGCAGGTACGCACCCTGTCTTCGGGCACTGTCCAGCGCTTGAGTCTGGCTCGCGCGCTGATGCACCAGCCCAGTGTAGTTTTGCTCGACGAACCCACAAGGAGCCTGGACGCCATTGCGGCAATGGAGTTTCGTCGCTTTCTGAAAAAGGAGATCGTGCAAGGCGCGGGGACTTCTCTGCTCTTCGCTTCTCACGCCCTGCCGGAGGTCGAGCTGCTGGCAGATCGCGTCGCGGTCATCGATCGTGGACGCCTGCTGAGCTGCGACACGCCTGCCGCATTAAAGCTGCGCACCAATTCGTCAACTCTCGAAGAAGTCTTCCTTCGGCTGACCGGACGCAACGCCGCGCCTGTCGACCAGGGCCTGCACGAATGATCCGCGTCGCTCGCGATCTTTGGCTTTTCTTCTGGCGCGATCTGACCATCGCGCGCACCTATCGCGCACCCTTCATTCTGGAAGCGATCGAAGCGCTTTTCGGAGCCGCGATGTTTTACTACATGTCGCGGTTCGTCGACAGCCCGCAACTCCGGAATTCCCTGCCGCATGGCACGAGCTATTTCGCCTTCGCGCTGGTAGGCTGGATATTTTTCGAGTACCTGCATACCGCAATCGATACCTTCGACCAGAGCATTCAGGAAGCGCGCGACTCCGGCACCCTCGAACAACTGCTGATCACGCAAACTTCGTTGCCGGTGATGCTCGCGGGCTCGGCGCTTTATCCGTTCTCAGCGGCGCTGCTGCGTGTTGGCGTGTACGTGGCATGGGGAACGGCGCTGTTCGGTTTCCCGCTGCACAATGCAAACTGGGTTGCCGTCGCGGTGGTTCTGTTGGCGACGCTTTCGGCTTTTTCCGGACTCGGCATTCTTTCCGCCAGCTACGTGCTGCTGTTCAAGCGCGGAAATCCCGCGAAGTGGCTGCTGCTCTCGTTCTCCAACGTGGCGGGCGGCATGCTCTTTCCTACCAGTATTCTGCCGGATTGGCTGCAGTTCGCGGCGCGGCTCAACCCTGTGACCTACGCGTTGGACGGAATGAGAGCGGCGCTGCTCTCTGGCGCGAGCCTTTCCGCTGTGCGGCGGTATGTGGTTGTGCTGTTTCTCATGGCCGCGATCCTACTTCCCATGTCGATTGTGGTTTTTTCCTGGACGCTGCGACGCACCAAGACGACCGGAACGCTCACGCACAGCTGAGATTTGAAGGGCCCCAGAGCTCCCGATTTCGAGGCCGGTGTGTTTCTGGTCGAGAGGAACAAGCCGGCTCCTTTGCAGAGCCGGTCCGAAAAACACCATGTAACCGGCGTCAGGACTTCTTCTTTTTCAGCTTGGTGTCGATACCCGGAGCGATTTGCGCCAACGCCTCGAGCCCCTGCTTGGCCTGTTGCCCGTAGGGACCGTTGGGATCGAGATCCACGGCCTTCTGGTAAGCTTCCACGGTGCCTGGCTGGACGACGACCTCCATCTTGTCGCCCACCTTCTTGTATTCCATCGCGCCGACCAGCGAGGCGCCGAGCAAATACCACGCCTGTGCGCTCTTCGGATCGAGTTCGGTCGCTTTCTTCAGTGGCTCGACGGCTTCTTTCATCTTCCCGGCGTTGTACATCGTGATTCCGGCATTGCGATACGCTTGAGCGGCGTTCGCGGGATCTAGTTCCGCGCTCTTCTGGTACGCCGCCATTGCCTCATCGATCTTGCCGGCGCGTCCCAGAATGCCGCCCATATTGTTGTAGTAGGCGGCTATCGGCTTCAGCGCCACCGCTTGTTTATAGGCGTTCACCGCATCGTCCATACGTCCCGCCTGGTCATAGGCGTCGCCAAGCCGCGCCCAGATCAGATTCAGGTTAGGGTCTTTCTCCGGCGCCGCACTCTTGGCAGCTTCCAATTCGGTTACGGCTTTCCCGGACAGGTCGGTTACCTGTGCCTTCAGCGTATCGCGCTGATCGGCGGGAGCCTTGGCCATGTCTGCTTTGGCCTGGTTCACCTGCGCCAGCAAGGCAATGCCGGCGTCGAAGTGCTGCTTCATGCCCTGGAATTTTTGCTTGTCTTCCTCTTGCTTTTTCTGCTGCTCCACCGCGGCCGCACCCTGCTTCGACATAATGTCTTTGAAGTTGGCGTTGACCTTCGGCGTTTCCTGACCGCCTTGTACGCGAACTTGGGCGAATTCGTAAGGTTTGTTGGGGGCGGGAAGTTCAATCGTGACGTTATAGGTGCCCGCGCGCAGATTACGGAAGGCGTAATTACCGTCCTTGTCGGTCTTGGTGGTGAGCTTGGCGCCCTGATCGCTTACCGCATCGATCGTCATGTCCACCCACGGCTTCCCGGCCACGTCCAGAACGTTGCCGCTCAGCGACCCATCCATTTGCGCGGCAGCGCGTGGTGCAATCGCGCACAGCAGGGCCACCGCGAGAAGCACGGAGTACCACCAGGACTGGTTTCCGCGCGAACCTAGAGCGTTCACCGGAAAGTGCCACTGCGGAGCAGTCAAGTGACGGCGTGACCGCGAAGCGCTCAACTTTGATAGCTTCATCTCTCGAATCTCCTTTTTGTCACGGGAAGGCTCCTACCCGAAGTCCCCCGGGCGGCATGCGCCCTATTATCTCCAATTTGCGCCGGATTCCAAGCGCAACGCCGGTCAGCGCGCCGCCACCGTCCTTCGGTACGGTATGGGATCGGTTACTCCAGCTTCGGCAAACGCCTTCTGTCTCAGCAAGCAGCTGTCGCAAGCGCCGCAGGCAGCGTCCTCGCTTTGATAGCACGACCAGGTGAGATGCAGCGGCGCGCCCAGTTGGACGCCGCGCTGAATAATTTCGCTCTTCTTCAGAGAAATCACCGGAGTGACGATTTCGATCTGCGTCTCCGGCCGCGTCCCTTCCCGGATTACGTTTTGAAAGGCGCGGTAATACTCGGGCCTGCAGTCGGGATAGCCGGAGCTGTCCTCTGCGACCGCGCCAATATAAATAGCTCCCGCGCCGATCGCTTCGGCCCAGCTCACCGCCACGGAAAGAAAATGGGCGTTGCGGAATGGCACATAGGTAACGGGAATGGTGCTGCTGAGCGGAGAGCTCGGATCCAGCTGGTTTTCGGGAACGGGAATGCTCTTGTCCGTTAGTGCCGAGCCCCCGATCGCGCGAAAGTGATCGAGTTGGACGACGAGCCGCTGCTGGATGCCGTAAAAATCGGCGATTTCGGTGAAGGCGCGTCGTTCGCGACCCTGCGTGAGCTGGCCGTATCCCGCGTGCAGCAACGCAACGTTGGCGGTGCCATGTCGTTCGCGCGCTATAGCCGCGCTGACGCAGGAATCCATGCCACCACTGAGCAGCACCACCGCTTTGCGCAAATCGTCCATCGTTCTCCAACTGTAGGCGCGGATCTTTCCTATCGGCCAATCCATCCGCGAGCCTTCGCCTAGGCAGCGCCAAAAACATCTTCCTTACACGCCTTTGGTCGCCGGGTCCCAGACAAATTTGTGTATTTGCAGTCCCAGCCGGACCGGCAATCCATCCTCAAGAATCCATTCGACCAGTTGCCGGGGCTGCAGGCCTTGCCATTTTCCTTCGGGATCGTCGAATACCGGGGAAAACAGAACCTCATGCACGCGGTCGTGCAGGTGGTTCCTGGCGGTAAATTCGCGCGCGAATTCATAATCGCGTCGCGTGGAAATGACGAATTTCACCTCGTCGTTCCGACCAAGCGCTTCCAGGTTGCGCACCTCAAACGTGCCGGCTTCCCCGGAGTCGGGGCACTTCACATCGACGATCTTGATCACATGTTCCGGAAGCCGGCCGATAAAACGCTCGCCGCTGGTTTCGATCATCACCGTGTAGCCGTCGGCCAGCAGGACCTCCGCCAGGCGATAGATCTCCTCCTGCAACAAAGGCTCGCCTCCGGTCAGCTCGACCAGCGGCACGGTCGCGGTCGCGGCATGCTGCGCGTCTCCGCGCCCGGACAATTCATCCACGCGTTCGCAAACCTCGTCGACGGTCATCTTCTTGCCGCCGTGAAACGCGTACGCGGTATCGCACCACGTGCAGCGAAGGTTGCAGCCGGTGAGCCGCACAAAGATGCACGGGAGACCAGCGCGGGTCCCTTCTCCCTGGATCGACTTGAAAATTTCGGTGATAAACATGGCCTGCGCTTTTACTCCCTATTCCCGTCCGGACCTGGCGCGCGCGGTCTTGCCCGCCAGCCACCAGATGGCCACAACAAATACGCTCATCGCGAAAAGCAATCGCGCGTATCCCGGCGCCAGGCCCACGGATCGAAAAACCAGGATGTAGCCCAGGGCCACCAGCAGCACCGGCACCATGACAATGTAAATCGCTCGATTCATTTTCCCTGTTGTAATACGGAAGTTGTGCGTTCTTTACGATTCCCCGGGCCGGTATTGGGCGCTGGCCGTATCCGTTTCCCAAACGATGGTATCGGTAACCCGCGCCCCATCGGGCAAATCCGTCAGCTGGCGGGTCACCTCATCGTAAAAATACTTTGCCAGATTTTCCGCCGACGGATTCACGGTGCGGAACGCCTCCAGATCATTTATGAACTGGTGGTCCAATCCCCCGATAATTTCGCGCAGCACGTGTTTGACCTCGGTAAAGTCGCAGAGCAACCCGATCGAATCGAGTTGAGGCCCCTCGAGCGTTACACGCACCCGGTAGTTATGCCCGTGCACGTTTTCGCACTTCCCGCGGTAACCGCGCAGCGCATGCCCCGCCGAAAACGTCTCTTCCACACTGACTTGAAACATTGCTGTCGCTGACCCCTGATCTTCCTATTGCCGCCCTTCGCGTGCTCACGGCCCACATTCTGAAGGGCGGAGTTTTGCATCCAATCCAGGCGCAAATGCCCACCGCCAAGCCGCAGCCGCGGCCGCGGCCGTTAAGCCTTGTTCTTTTTCTTCTCCAGAAACCGAGCCACATCGTGCAAATCGCTCGTGGTCGCATACGGCGGCAGCGATTCCAAGAAAATTTTACCATAGGGCATCCGCTCGATACGGCTGTCGAGCAATGCCAGCACCCCGCGATCGGTCTTCGAGCGAATCAGCCGCCCAAAACCCTGTTTCAACGCCAGGACCGCCGCCGGCAGCTGGAATTCCGCGAACGCGTTGCGCCCTTCTTCCTGCAAAGCGCTGACCCGCGCCGCGACGATGGGATCGCTCGGAACCGCGAACGGCAAACGATCCACGATCACGCAGGAAAGCTGGTCGCCGGGAACATCCACGCCCTGCCAGAAGCTCGAGGTCGCAAACAGCACCGCGCCCGGCGTGTTCTTGAATCGCTCGAGCAGCACCGACCGCGGCGCAGTACCCTGAAGCAACAAGGGGAACCCTACGCGGTTTCTTACCCGCTCAAACAAATCATTCATCTGCGCATAGCTGGTGAACAGGCAGAACGCACGGCCCTCGGTAAGCTCCAGAAGCTTGACGATTTCGTCCGCTGCGGCCGGCGCAAACCCTGGACTGCGCACGTCGGGTATGGTTCGCGGCGTGTACAACAGGGCCTGCTCGGCCCAATCGAATTCCGGCGGCAGACGGCGCTGTTTGGTATGGTCAAGCCCGACGCGCTGGCGAATGTACTCGAACCCCCCGCCTACGGTTAGCGTCGCCGAGGTCAGCACCACGGTATCAAACATTTCAAACAGGCGCTCACGCAGGATCTGGCTGACGTCAATCGGTGTGGCCGCAAGGAATACGCCTTTATTCCGGCGCTCGTACCAATAGACGAAATTACGCTGGTTCGATTCAAACAGGAATGCGAGTTCCTGTCGCAGCTCAAAGCTTCGCCGCGCGACGCGGGTGAGTTCCTCGGGCTTTTGCGTCAGCGCTGCAAATTCGGTTTCCAGGCCCTTCAGCGCGGTCCCGAGCGCATCATACGCTTCGCGGTGCTGCTCGAGAAACGCCTCGCGTTCGGCCCGTGAAAACGGAAATCGCCCGTCGCGCGCCGGAAAACGATCGAAAAAAGTGCGGCTTTTTTCCCGAATCCGCTGCGTCCGCCGCAGCAGCGCCGCCGAACCCAGCCGCAGCAGGCGCAGCGTCAGGTCCGCGTCGCGCGCCAGCTCTTCAAACCGGTAGTTCGAGATCTGGCGCCCGAAATAATCGCTGGCCACATCCTCCATCTCGTGTGCTTCGTCGAAAACGACCGCTGAATATTCCGGCAAGATGCTGCCGAAATCGTCCTGCTTGAGCGCCAAATCCGCGAAGAACAGGTGGTGATTCACGATGATCAGGTCTGCGTCTTTGGCGCGCTGGTGCATCGCGGTAACGAAGCACTGATTGAACTCCGGACATTTTTGCCCGGAGCAGGTATCGCGGCGCGCATCCAGCCGCGTCCACAGATCGGAATCGTCGGGCAGAAACGTAAGCTCCGCGCGATCGCCGGTCTCGGTCAGCTTCGCCCACTCGCCGATCTGCCGGAATGCATCGATCTCGTCCAGCCCTTTCAGCATGGGCTGGTCGGCCATCTGGTGGGCCTTGACGCGGCACAGAAAATTCGACCGCCCCTTCATCACCGCAACTTTGAGCTCGGGCGCGAAATGCTTTTGCAGGAATGGAATATCTTTCTGGTACAGCTGTTCTTGCAGCGACTTGGTGGCCGTCGAAACGACCACGCGCCGCCCGCTGCAAATGGCCGGTAACAGGTACGCCAGCGTCTTCCCGGTCCCGGTGCCGGCCTCGACGACGGCATGATGCTTCGAACGGAACGCGTCGTGTACCAGCTCCGCCATTTCGAGCTGTGCCCGGCGATGCTCGTACCCGCCAATCATGCACCGCTCCAGAAGCCCGCCCGGACCAAACACCTCCGCCATAGCTGGTCCCGAAGCTTTCTCGCGCGACGCGATCCTCTCGTTTTCCGTTCCGCCGGCTCCCGGCTCCCTCGGCGCTTCTTCCTCGAACGGAACGTAAACGCGCTCCGCCGGGACGCACTTCGCCAGAGTTGGCATTTCCTTCAGCGCTCTGGACGTTGCCGCCGCTCGTTTAGGCAAAATTGGGTTCCGCGTAGCGCATTGGGGCGGGTAGGCCCCCGCTAACGATAGCACACGCGCCGGGCGCTCCTGGTTCCCGGACCCGTAGTCAGCTTGCCAGTAAAATTTTGAGCAATCCGGCCGACGGTTGGCGGCAGATTACGCGCACCAAGGGAGTACAGTCAGAGTGCTGGACTCTGCGCGAGATTCACTTTAGGGATTTTGCGCTTTGGAGTCCGCGAAGTGGGGGATTTTCGATGAAACGTATTCTCTTCGCGCTCTGCCTTGTGTGCCCGGCGATCCTGGCGATTACGCCCATCCGTCACAAGCTCTCCGGCTCGAGAACTCCCGCACTGCCTGTCGCTCCCGCGGCAGACACGGCTGCCGCGCGCGGCGCGTTGCTTGCAGCCTACGGAAAATTGCCGCTCACTTTCGAGGTCAACCAGGGCCAGAGCGACGCGCGCGTAAAATTCCTGGCACATGGCGCCGGCTACACCGTTTTCCTGACCGGCAAGGAAGCCACGCTCTTGCTGAATGGACAGCCCGGTAAAACCCCGCTCGGGCCGTCAACGGGCCTGGCTGTGTCAGCTGGCTCCGATTCCGCGAAGCATCCGGCCGCGGGCGTCCGCCTCGCCTTGGCGGGTGCGAATCCCTGCCCCAAGGCCGAAGCCCTGGACCTCCAACCCGGTGAAAGCAACTATCTGATCGGCAACGAACCTGCCAAGTGGCGCCGCAACATCCCCAACTTCGCCCGCGTGAAATACCATGGCGTCTATCCCGGTGTGGACCTGGTCTACTACGGCCACCAGGGACAGCTCGAATCCGACTACGTTCTCGCTCCGGGCGCCAGCCCGCGAAGCATCGGCATGCGCATCGAAGGCACCGATACACTCCAACTCGATTCTCATGGCGACCTCCTGCTCTCCACACCAGCGGGCGACGTCACCCTGCACCGCCCGCGCGCGTACCAGCAGATTGCAGGTTCGCGACAGGAAATCGCAGCGAACTACGTTCGTCGCGGCCCGCGCGTAGTCGGTATCGAAGTCGCGCCCTACGACACAAGCCAGCCTCTCGTCATCGATCCAATCCTCAGCTATTCCACCTATCTGGGTGGCGCGACCAACCAGGTTTTGGCCGGAATCGCCGTCGATTCCAGCGGCTTCGCGTACCTAACGGGATACACAAGTTCTAGCGACTTCCCGACCACAACAGGCGCTCTGCAGACAACGTTAAGCAATGCCTCAAACAATGCGTTCATCGCAAAACTCAAGCAAAACGGGAGCGGCCTGGTGTATTCGACATTTCTCGGAGGCACCGGCAGCGCCGGCGACAAAGCACACGCCATTGCGGTAGATACCGCGGGCGACGCCTACATCACTGGATTCACGTCTTCGAACGACTTCCCGGTCAAAGCGGTGTCCGCCTACCAGTCAACCAACAAGGGCGGCGGTGGTTTTTTCACGGAGATCGATCCGACCGGCACGACCCTGGTGTACTCCACCTATTTGAGCGGCAGCGGCTCCGACAGCCCCAACGCCATTGCGCTCGACAGCAACGGCAACGCCTACATCACCGGTTCCACGACCTCGACGGACTTTCCGATCGTGCTGGCGTCGGCCGTGCAAACCTTGAACAATACGACTTCGACGCAGATCGGCACGGCCTTTCTCTCACGCATCGATCCCAAACAGAGCGGCGTTGCTTCGCTTGTCTACTCCACGTTTCTCGGCGGATCGAAACAGGATGCCGGGCTGGGAGTCGCGGTTGATTCCTCTGCTAACGCCTACGTCGTCGGATACACCTCTTCTACCGACTTCCCTCAACCCGCAACGCCGAACGGTTTCCAGACGACCCTGAAAAACTCGAGCGGCAATATCTTCGTAGCCAGAATCGACACGACGCAGCCCGCGCTGCTCGTCTATTCCACATACCTTGGAGGCAGCGCCAGCGGACAAGGCGGCAGTCCAGGCGACGTGGGTACCGCTATCGCCGTTCCTGCCGCCGGCGGCACCGCCTACATCACCGGCTACACCTACTCTGCGACCTTCCCTACCGTCGCACCGCTAAGCACGACCAGCAATACGCCATCTCAGAAAGCCATCATCGCCCAGATCAACACCGCCAAATCGGGCGCCGCCTCTGTCCCTTACTCGACCTATTTTGGGGGGACAGTTCTTACTCTCGGCTCCAACCAGCCGGGTGCCGACCTTGGGTTCGGGATCGCCCTTGATTCCTCCAATGACATGTATGTCGCGGGAACCACAAGCAGCGCCGATTTTCCAGTCACGACCGGAGCGCCGCAGCCCTCCAAAATCGGCATCCAAAACGCTTTCCTCTCGGAGCTGAACCCCGCCGGCAGTGCCATACTGTTTTCCACCTTTCTCGGCGGAGGCAACGATGCAGCCACCTCGGTGGCTCTCGACACCACATCGCCCCCGAACGCCTACATCGCCGGCGTTACCGCTGGCAACTTTCCCATTACGGTAGACGCTTTCCAGATCGCCGACTCCGTTACCGGCAACAACAATGGCGACGGCTTCGTGTCCAAGCTTTCGCCGGGCGCGGCTACCGGTGTCGTTCTCTCTCCGGCTTTCGTGTCGTTCGGCAATCAGATCGAACACTCGCCAAGTACCGAGCAAACCGTCACCTTGTACAACGACACTTCGGCCACGCTGACCGGCATCGCCATCTCCTTCACCGGCGCCAACGCGGCCGATTTCACCCTGGGAACTTCCACCTGCACCACAACTTTGGCCGCGCGCTCGAACTGCACCATCGAGATAATCTTCACCGCCTCCACCACAGCCACGGAAAACGCAGCGCTCACCATCGTCGACAGTGATCCCAGCAGCCCGCAGACGATCTCGCTCACAGGCACAGGCACGGCCCCGCCCACTGGTGTATTCCTTACCCCTGCGACAGTCGCCTTCGGCAACCAGTCCATCAGCGCCACCAGCCCGGCGAAAATGGTCACCCTGAGCAACAACACCACTTCCCCTTTGAGCGCTATCGCCGTTACGATCGGCGGCACGTCGGCGTCGTTATTCGCGGAAACCACAACCTGCGGAACCACTCTGGCTGCGGGCGCGGCCTGCACCATCAGCGTTACATTCACCCCTACCGCGGCAGCCGCGGCCACCGCAACCTTGAGCGTGACCGACAGCGACCCCAGCAGCCCGCAAACTGCCGCGCTGACCGGCACCGGCACGAGCGGAGGCCCAGATTTCAGCATCGCCGCATCGCCATCGTCGGCCAGCGTTGCCGCCGGCAGCAGCGTCAGCTTCACCGTGACGGTTGCGGCCCTAAACGGCTTTACAACCCCGGTCGCATTGACCTGCACAGGCGCCCCGGCGAATTCCACCTGCACGCTGTCGCCTACCAGCGTGACACCCAGTGCGAGCGGCGCCACGTCCAGCGGCTCGGTCGTAACCGTCGCGCGCACCGTGGGCACGATGGCAGCGCCTCGAACAGATTTGTTCCGCACAGGGCCGCCCATCCCCGTCTGGCTTGTCGCGCTCATCCTGGTTGCGCTGGCCGCTTGCCTGGCGCGGCGTCAGCCCGCTCCGAGGAAGCTTGCCTGGACCTTCGCCATCCTGTTGGCACTCTCCCAGACCAGTTGCAGCGGCCTCCCGCAAACCGGTACCCCTGCAGGAACCTACACCCTGACGATTACAGGGACGGCCGGGAGTTCAACGCATCAAACCACCGTTTCGCTCACGGTCAGCTGATTCCATCGGTTCAGCAAAAAGCACAAACGGGCCGGCCCGAAGATTCGGACCGGCCCGATTCCTTTTCGTCAAAACCAAAGTCCCAAAATCCACTACCGGCGCGCTCGAACTAGCCTGCGGCGGCCAGGAGCGTCGCGCTCAGGCGGGCACCACGCGACCCATCGTCGTACTCGACGGCAGCGGGTTGGGCACTATCGGCGCCCCTGGCAGGCCTGCCGAAATGGCGGGTTGGAATCGCCGATAGAGCGCCAGGGAAATCGCGCCCGTGCCCCACAACATCACGCCAAACTTTACCCAGCCTCCGATATGAGGCACTGTCGTGCACAAACGCACGATGATCACGCCCACCACCATCCGGCCAATCAACGGCCACGCCTCCCGGGTCCGCCCCAGCAGCCATTGCCCCACCAGCGCGCCCACGATGATCTGTGCGTAGTACAGCGTGGCGTACCACACAAAGAACGCCGAAATTCCGACGAACAATCCCACCACCGTCGCGCAGGCAATCAACGCCGCAATCGGCACGCCGAAAAAGACCAGCACGCCAAGCCCGAACGACGCGCCGTAATGCTCCACGTTGTTCACGGCCTCGGCGGAAAATGCCGGCATTAACTGGAACAGTACCAATCCAAACAGCACGAACGCCGCCGCCCAAATCACTTGCCAGATGTAATAGCTGCCTTCTTCGTACTTCGGCTTGTGCTCCATCTTTGTGTACTGGACCGGAGAGGCGAGCTTCGCAGCCGAGGCCACGTCCGGCGGATTTTCTCCCTCGAAGCGAATCGGCCCGCCAACCTTGGCTGAGCCATTGATGCGCAATTGGTCGCCCTTCGCGTCAATCCTGCCCTCGACGGTGCCCGAAATCGTGCCGTGCCCGACAAAGGTAAGGATGTTGCGTCCCACCTGACCATCGAGATTCAGGCTCTGCGTAAACGTGGTCAGGCTGCCGCCAATCTTGCCGGTCGGGTCCACGTTCACAAGCTCGTTGAATGCCAGAACATTTCGCGTAACCGTCCCCGTAACGGTGACATTGTTGGCAAACGATCGAATATTCCCATCCACTACTCCGGTGATGCGCACCGACTGCGCGAAAGCGATTACGTCGCCAGTGACGTGTCCTCCCACGCTGGCGTCCTGGGTGAACAGAAAGACATCGCCATCCACGGTTCCGTCGATCCGCGCCCGATGGCAGAACAGGAACAAATCGCCTTTGACCGTTTCGCCCGATGGGATTTCGACAGCATCCGCCTTGCGCACGTCCTGCGCCGAGGCCGCCGGAGCGACCAGCAGCGCTCCCACCGCGCAGAATCCCGTCAGCACCAGAGCCAACGCCGAGCCGCGCCGCAGCATACGCCTGCGGAAGAATGCCAAACCGAAGCCACCCAGGGTAAGCATCGCCACCACCTCCAGCAGAGTGATCACGGATTGCCATCCTTTCCAGAATACGCCTTGAAAAATCAGCAGATTCAGCAAGCTGGTGCTCCCAAAGCCCGCCTTCGCCAGCTGCTCCTGCCAAGGCTCGATATACCCGGTATACAGCGCGTACACGCCCGTCGCCGCCAGCCCGAACAAGACGCCCCAGATCCATTGCATCGATTTGCGCGCACGGTCCTGGAACTGCGCCAGCCGCAAAGGCAGCGCCTCGTCTTCCTCGAGCATGGCCCGCGTCAGCAGCCGCGATTCCCGCTCCATGGCGCGCAGCAGCGTCCGGCACGCGTTGCACTCCTGCGTGTGCGCGGACACTTCCTGCGCCCGCGCGCGATCCAGTTGCCGCTCGATATAGAGCAGGCAACCCATTTCGTCAAGATGTGGTGTCGCCTGGTCGCCCGACGACGGGCCACCCCGCGGATTGTCGTTGTCGTTCACGAAGCTCCTCCCGCCGCCAGCGCTCCGGTTTCGCCCAGCGCCTGCCGCAGTTCATGCCGCGCCCGCAGCAGCACCACGCCCACAAACGCGCGCCGCACTCCCAGCGCATCGGCAATTTCGTCGTAACTCATGTCCGAGTAGTAGCGCATCACCAGCGCCATGCGCGCCCGCGCCCCCAGCTTGCCGAGGGCGCGCCGCACCTCATCGCTCGTGCTCTGCTCGATCATTCGATCAAGTTGGTTGGGGTCCGGATGCTCTAGCGGCACATCCGCCACGTCATCGGTCTCTTTGTCTTGCCGGATTTTGCGCCGCCGCAGCAGGTCCCAGCAATGGTTGGCGGCCACTTTGTAGAGCCAGGCGCTAAAGGATCGGGTTTCGTCGTATTGGATCAGCTTGTCTCGCAACTTCATGAAGATTTCCATGGTGGCGTCTTCGGCGTCTTCCCGCGTAGGCAACGCCCTCCGGCAAAACCGGAATATGGCGGGCGCGAACTCCCGGTAAAGCTCGCCCCAGGCGTCGGCATCCCCTGCCCGCGCCCGTGCAACAGCTTCGGTCGGTTCCGTCTTGCCCGGCGCGCTCATCCGATCTGGTCTCGGCGCATCCATAGACTAGTACGCAGCAGAGCAGGAAAAACTTACACAAACCAAAGCCGTTCCAAAGACCCCATATCTAGCGTCTGGGGCCTAGGCCAGTCCGCAGGGGCGCCGTAACCCCCATTTTGCCAGGTGAGCCGGATCGAGCCCCCACGCGACCCAGCCGCAGCACTGTACCAGAAGAATCCCCGAAAACAGCAGACCACGGCCGCAGGGGTATGCAAGCATAGGACTTCGCTTCCCTTGAGGTACGAGGGTCCCGTGAAGCCTGTGGCCCCGCGCGCGTGCAAAGGATGGCTCGTGTGTCAGGATGCCGTGCGGCTGGGATCTTCCAAGGGCTATCGCGGAGTCCGTTTGCCTTGGCAGTTCTCACCGCCAGGACATTCATGGCCTTAGGAAATGAAGGGACAGCAAGGCGATGATGGCTCCGGCCACCAGGAGGGCGACCGACCCGAATATCATCCCTGCCGAGCGCAATGGTTTGCCAGAGGCTGAGGATTCCGCTGACCGCAGGGCCACGGGTTCAGGCTTTCTTTCCTCGGCGGTTATGGGCAGCGGAGGAAACGCGGCCGCGACGACAGCGGTGGCAAGCTCTCCGGCGTGCGACACACTCACCGCGTGGGACAACCGCTCGGAGCCCGATGCAGTTCGCCGAATCAGGTAAGGTCGGCCGTCTGGCTCGTGGGCCACAAGAGTTGAGGCAAAATCAATTTTGAGGAAGGATGGATCACACTTGCGCAGAGCTTCTTTTGCACACCAGTACCCCGCCAAATGAATGCGCGGCTCCGAATGCGCCACCGCGTAGGCAATTTCGGACTTATCGAACATCGCAACGTAAAACTCGTGCTCCCAATAATCGTCGGCGACGGGCAAAGACCGAATTTCCTGTACATCGATTCCCACTTGAATTCCGGTCGACACAACCGCCGCACGCGTCATCGTGGTGCTGATTTCTCCGCCGTTCGCGGCTGCCGGGGTCTTCCCCGCAAGTACCGCCTCTAGTTCCCCAAAAGTTCCCGGTCGGGATGATGGAGGCAGTGCCAGCCCGCATCGTTTCAGCCCGAGTTTCAGCCGGGCATCACCCAAAGAGTTGTGCAAGCTGGCCAGAGAGGTGTCTGGCGCGAGTTGGTCGGGCGGCACCATCAGCATCGCCGCCACCAGTTCTCGCAATTGCCCGGTGTGATCCATCACCACCCCGCCAGGCAAATGGAGCAAACCGATCCCGGAGGAATTTCTGACGTAAGGAGGATCGCTTTGTACTTCTTGAGCGCGTCCTCGTCACGCTGGCATAAAACACAGAACCTCTCGCTGTGAGCGGTCCGCTCAAGCGATGCATGGACTTCCAAGCGCCCCGCAAGCTCTTGCAAGAGCTGCGCGGCGCTCCTGCCCTCGGCCACTTGATGATCGAAAGCCAGCGTGAGGTATAGCGATTCGCCGCTCTCGCGAATCATTTCGCTTCCGACCCCGAGAATCGCCGATTGCCCCTGGCTAATCAGAGGCTGAAACAAACTGATGCCTTGGCCGGAAAGATCCGATACCGTGAACGTTCCACCGAGGAAATCGTCGGGAGTCATTGAGTTGCCCAGATAGGCCTCGAGATGTTGCTCCATCGTGCGGGCAATTTCGCCAAGGCTTTTTTGGTCAGCATGTTTGATCACCGGAACAACCAGGCCCTGCCCGCCATCGATAGCCCATCCGATATTGACCTCCCGATACTGTCCCTTACGCCCCTGAGCAAACAGAGCGTTGAACATCGGATACTTGCGAAGCAGCCGCGCCAGCTCGAACACCATAAGCGCGCTCATGCCGATCGCCGAAAACCCGAGCTTGTCCACTCTGGCGCGAAGTCCGGCGGCCCGGCAAATCAGCGTGACCGAACTTTGGATGGTCGCGGCCTGACCCGCGCGGAGAATACGGCTTTCCACAGTCTTTTTTCGAGGTAGCTCCGTCCAGTCCACGGCAACGCCCGCCACCGGGGGATTCGACGATGCATCATCCTCGGAGCTCGGTCGGCTTCCTGGTTTCGGACTGGACGGGCCTGGACCGCGTTCCACCTGAGGGACCGACTTTCCCGCTTTTAGGAGAACATCGCTACTACGGACCAGCGTGCCTGGCGGGAAAGCCGTTTTATCAATTCCATAATCGGCGGCAATTTTTTGGGCCAAGGACGTGAATCGGGCGGGTGGCAGCTCCGCCACGACTGCCTGCGACGCCGCGGTCCAGGGGATCAAAACGACCTCGGGTGCACTTTGCATCTCCGGAAAGATCTCACAAATGATCGAACCGACCATCACCTCGTCGCCAACAGCGGCGGCATACCGCACCAACCCCGCGTCGGGGGCGTGTATTTCGACCAGGGCTTTGCTGGTTTCCACTTCACAAAGGATTTGGTCTTTCTCGACACGCGAACCGGAGGCCACCTTCCACGACAGAATCCGCACGGTTTCGTCATTCACGGTCTCGTGCGGAATGAGGACCTTGATGGTGTCAACCATCGCTCAGCATCTCTAGACTAGCTTTCATTATCGAATCAACGCCCGGCAAGCTCTCGATCTCGGCGGACTTGCAACAAGGAAGCGGATGAGCGGCGGCGCCCAACCTGCGCGTCACTAACGCTGTCCCGGCACAAGCCTCGTGAACCGCGGCGACCACCTCGGCGCCAAAGCCGCAAAACAGTTGCCCCTCTTCGACGACCAGCATTCTTCCGGAAATTCTGCCGGAATCCACAATCGGCTCGATACGCAAGGGGTAGATTTGGGTGGGGCAGATAATCTCGGCGACGACCTCGTGTTCGTCGAACAGCCGATCCAGGGCCTTTTCGGCATCTACCAGACAGGCGCCATAGCAAACGATGGTGATATCTGGCCTCGCGTGAGCACGAATTCGCGTTGTCGGGAACGCTTCCTCGGTGTGTTCGCACCAAAATCCGCCCAGGCTTTGCTCCTGGAGGTATTCCCCGTAAAGCGTCTTGTTTTCGATAACCAGGGTCGGGCAGTCGATGGTCGCGAACAAGCTCTGATACAGAGCGTGCGGATCGTAACGGTGATGAACAGCCAGGACGCGCGTTCCAGGCAGACCCAGAAAATGCTTCTCGAGAGATTGGCTGTGCGTCGCGCCGTAACCTCTTTTTCCACCCATCGGCGTCCGAATCACCAGAGGTACGGTCACCTGTTCGTTGTACATCCACCGAAACTTCGATGCGTGATTGATGATCTGGTCGGCCGCCAGTGTCAGAAAGTCTCCGAACATGATCTCGCATACCGGTCGCATCCCGTTCAGCGCCAGCCCGTTTGCCAGCCCAACAATGGTCGCTTCACTGATGGGTGTGTTGCGGACTCGGCCCGGAAATTCCAGGCTAAGGTTTTTGGTGACCTTGAATGCTCCGCCGTACGGGCCCTCAATATCTTCGCCCAGCAGGAACGCCCTGTCGTCGCTGGCCATATTTTCCCGCAGCGCGTCATGAATTCTGGTGACGACTCGTTCTTTTCCCGAAAAGGTGGTCCGTCGCCAGGTCGGCGCGTTCGATTTCAAGCGCTGTTCGCAACCAGCAGAAGCGAACGGCGCGGACAATGCGTCCTCCACGGCCTTGGAAACCACTTCCTCCGAATGCTCGCGCAGTCGCAAAGCCTCGTCAGGGTGCTCGAGCTCAAAATTATTCAGCGGATCCCTGGACCAGTAACGCCGCACCTCCTCGAGGGGCCGATCATCGTCGCCTTTCGAGTGGGCCATCAAGCGGTAGGTATCGACGCGTACCAAAGCCGGCCGGCTGTTTTCACGAACGTCCCGAACGGCGACGCCCATCACGTCGGTCAACTGCGCGGGGGAGCTCGTGTCGCCGTGATAGGCAGCGATTGCGAAGGCTTCAGCCCGCTTCGCCACGTCACCCGCCAGGGTCTGAGATTGCGGCGTACTTTGTGCGACGCCGTTGCACTCGACGACGATCAGCAAGGGCAGTTGCCACAGGGAGGCCAGGTTCATGGTCTCGTAAACCAGACCTTCACCAAGAGTCCCGTCGCCGATAAACGCAACGGTGATGTCATTGGCTTGCGTCAACTTTTGCGCCAGCGCCATGCCCGCAGCGACCGGCATCATGCCGCCCTGAACGCCATTGCTAAAAACTCCACCGGCGCAGATGTGCTGGCTTCCCCCGCGACCACCACATATCCCCGTGGTCCGCCCCATGACCTCCGCCATGAGACCACCCACGTCGCCAGTTCGCGCCAAGTAGTGCCCGTGGCATCGATGATTGCTGACGATCAGATCTCTGGGCAGAAGATGGTGGGCGACAGCAATTCCTGTGAATTCCTGACCGATGCAGGTGTGCACCGTGCCGAAAAGCTTGCCCTCGGAAAATAATTTCAGAAGTCTCTGTTCGAATGCTCGAATGAGAAATGCCTGCGCCCAGGCCTTTAAACCAACTGTTTCCAGATTCTGGGACACCCCGCCATCGTTCATTATTTTTTACCTTCGTTCGCTGCCGGACGCTCCGCGAACTTAGTGCCCATGCCTCGATCGTCTTGCCAAACAGACCAGCTTGACGTTATGCGCCTTAGCCATTCCCGGCGATACCAATCCATGTTGCGCCGAGCTACGGGATCCCCAGGTATTCTCAATAAGTCCTGTAGAAAACTATAAGCCAAATCCAGCTTGACGCCAACAACCGACCAACTTGCCTCTGGCCAACTTGCCTCTGGCCAACTTGCCTCTGGCCAACCTGCCTCTGGCCAACCTGCCTCTGGATTGTCGCCGAGCAACGCCCCGCGCATTGATCGTCAGCTACCGCTTCGGTTCGCCTGGCCGATTGGCTAAGTTTGTCATACTTTCGGTTTCCGATGATTCCGGCGCCTCTAAAGTCTAACTCCGTGGGATTCACGAACAGCGCGATGCATCGCGATGCAGGCTTCCGGACGCGGGCCAGAGTCGAGACACGAATTAAAGGATCCTGGGAAATGGTCGTTGTGCGGGTGGTCTTTTCCCCCCGTTGGACGAGCGCTTTGGCAGCTTCACTTGGTCTTGGAATTTTCCGTCTTCACGATGAACGCCGCCACGTTGTCGTGCAGCGCCTTCAACGACGCCTGGTGGGCGTAGACCATGTGGCCGGACTCGTAAAATCTGAACTCGATGTTGCCCTGCAGTTTCGCCGGAATCGGCAAATGCTGCATTTCATAGACGCCTTCGTAAAACGGCGTGGCCAGATCAAAATAGCCGGCGTTCAGCAGCACCTTCAGGTCGGGATTATATTTCATGGCGATCGCCAGATCGGGCATCACGTTGGCCGCCATCGGCAGCGCCAGCGGAGCGCCGGGTGCCTGGTGCAGAAAATTCCATGACCTCCAGATGTCAATTTCCGGCTTGAACTCTTTGCCCTCGCCATACTTCAGTTCCCTGCGCACGTAGTCATTGAACGCCGAAACGTACGCCGAGGCGATGGCCGCCGACTGCGGATCGTATTCGGCTTCCTTGCTGAGCGGATCAAACGTTGGCCCGGAAAAGCGCGTGTCGAGCCGCCCGGTCGTCGTGTCGTTTTCGTCCTGCAGCATTTTCTCGAACTGTCCGCCATTGATTCGCAGGTCGGACTTCTCGATGTACTCGGTCGCGAGTCCCGTGTAGCCGTGCAGCTTCGCGGCAATGGCGTGCCGCTGCTCGGCCGGCAGCGCCGAGCCTTCCCCGAGCGCCTGTGCGTACTCGTTCATCGCAAAGTGCTCGACCTCCGCCAGCAGCGGCGCCAATTCCGCGTGCGCCTCCGGCAATTTGTGGTGATACCACGCCGAAGCCGTGTAGGTAGGCAGCACCAGCTGGTACGGCATGTCCATGCCAGGATTGAACTGCGGACCGTCCGCGCTAAAATCGAAGTTTAATATTTGCGACAACAGGATCACGCCGTTGAAGTCCACGTCGCGTTCGGTCTCGAGCACGTTGGAGAGCACCGCCGAACGGGTGGTGCCGTAGCTTTCGCCAAACACATACTTCGGCGAATTCCACCGTCCGTATTTCGCCAGAAACTGCACGATGAAATCAGCAAACGCCTGCGCGTCCGCATCCACGCCGTAGAACGCTTTTTCCCGGTCCTTGCCGCTGATCCTGCTGAACCCGGTCCCCGGCGCATCCACAAAAACAAGATCGCTCGCGTCCAGCAAACTGTAGTCGTTGTTGACCACCGGATAAGGCGCCGCCGGGGTGTGTATCGAATCGGCAGTCACGACTCGCCGTGGCCCAAAAGCGCCCATGTGCAGCCACACCGTCGAAGAACCAGGCCCGCCGTTGTAGAGGAACGTCACAGGTCGCTGGGTATCGGTTTGCTCCCGCCGTTTCTCGTCGGATTTGTTGTCGTCGGATTTCTTATCGTCGTCTTTCCTGGTGCTGGACTTCTTATCCCCCTTCTTGACGTCGCTCTTGCTGTCATCGCTTCCGCCCTCAGCGCTCTGGAAGTAGGCGACGTAAAACATGCTGGCTTCGGCGGGCTGGCTCTTGTCATTGGGGTCCGCATTCTGCGGCACGTCATCCCAGCCCTTTGGATGCACGACGAGGGTTCCTGCTACCGCGTCGTAATGGATCAGCTTCCCTCCGACCGCGACCGAGCCTTTGCTCCTCCGCTCCTCCGCCTTGAACTGATCCGGCTTCGCCGCCTCCGGCTTGCTCGCGGACTTGTCCTCTTTGTCCTGCGCATCCATTGTCGCAAGGGGCAGAGCGAGTGTCGCCAAAGTGAGCGCGACCGTCCCCAACAAGCGCTTTCGCATCAAACTGTTCTCCGACCGACCTTAGGACCGAGGCCGTGTTCTTTTCATTCCGAACGACGCAGAAGCTACACCGTGCCTCTGCCGAATGCAACTTTCCCGCTGACCTTCGGGCGAGGTGTTCTTACTGGCAGGACCCGTCGTCGACAAATTGATTGGTCGTGGCCATGGAGGCCAAAGCATGCGCGCAGCTGCGAATTTTCTGATCGAGAGGGTCGCTGACCAGCGAATCGGGCGCGATGTAGTTCATCGACTTCGTCATCTGAACATATTGGTCGCTCAATTTGCCCATGTTGTTGAATTCATTGGTGAGGAACGGAACAGCAGTCTTGTCGGCGGCGGTGTTTACGGCCACGTTCGCGAGCCGGATTCCCTGCAGCGCCTGCGCGCTGTAGGCTGCCAGCCAGTCTTCGCCGAGCGGGTAGCCCCGCTCGATGGCGTTTCTCAAAGCGGCATGCCATTCGCGCACCCTGGCCATCGCTTCGATGCCGGCGGTGACAAATTCCTTCGAAAAACCCGGCGTAGACGCGGGAGCGGCGGATGCAGCCGCTTCTGCGGTGCCGGGTAAGCTCAGGACAATTTGATTCCCGTTGAAGCGGATCGAGCTATTGGTGAGCCGGGCGAGGCTTTCCACCTCGACGTAGTTGTGGCCGCCCATCTGGATGACCTTGGCGGAACCCGATTTCCCGGAGACGACCAGCGAGTCGCTCTGTTGCGCAGCCAGGGACAATGCCAGCGCCGGCAGGATCGCAAGCGCGGCCGGTGGCCACCAGGATGGAACCAACAACCAGGATCGGATGGATTGCATGGTCATGGGTATAGCCTCCGTACAGGCCCGATTGTACGACCTTCTTCGAAGCCGATGTACCACTTCTACCGCGGCATCGTAAGCGGCCGGCTTGGCTCGCCATCTTGCTTTCCGGCGAGTCAAGCATCTTCTTCCCATGACCCATGCGATACAAACCTCTCTATGTCTTGCACCTTAGGCGTTGACGGCGGTAGAAATGTCTCCTAGATTGGGTCTGCGACGTTCCTGTCGAGTAAGGAGGTGATCCACTGAGGTACAAGCAGAATTAAGATGTAAACGAGAAGGGCGCTTGTGAGTTTGCCGAGCGCCTTTCTTGTTTCTTGGCATTGACGGGCGCTACGGGGAAAAAACCTCTTTTGGAAAAGGGTGAAAGAACTCCTGCTTTCCCGGGTTCCCGCTCCTAAAAGGAGAGTCATGCCCGCATCACTTCAAAATCCTCGAATTCCAACTACGTTCTAATGAAAAAATAGTCCGATGGAATCTCGCCTCGACTCGCACCTGCCCAGCACCAAACGTGCTAACGTCGTTCCAGCGCACAGATGGAAAAACTGCCTAGCCTTGTGATTGTTGGACGGCCCAATGTGGGCAAGTCGACCCTGTTCAACCGGCTTACCGGGACGCGGCGATCGATTGTGACCAACGAACCGGGGATTACGCGGGACCGCATCTACGGGAAGGCGGAATGGCGAGGGCGCAACCTGGAGATTGTGGATACCGGAGGGATCGTGCCGGACGACAAGGCGCTGATCCCGCAGGAGATTTTGCGGCAGGCGCACATCGCCATCAGCAAGGCGGCGCTGCTGGTGCTGGTGGTCGACAGCCAGACCGGGCTTACTCCCCTCGATGAGGAGCTGGCGCGCTTGCTGCGGGTGACCGGGAAACCGTTTGTGGTGGCGGCGAATAAAGTGGACGCGATGTCGCAGGAGACGAATGCGGCAGCATTTCACCGGTTGGGCGTGCCGGTGTTTCCGATTGCGGCGGAGCATGGCACTGGCGTGGATGATTTGCTGGACGCGGCGCTGGCCGAGACGCACGACGACCGGGAGAATGCGACTGAGGAAAAAACCCCCGATGCCGTCGAGGTGGCGATCATTGGGCGACCGAATGTGGGCAAGTCTACCTTGCTGAATCGCATGGTGGGCGAGGACCGATCCATCGTTTCGCCCGTGCCCGGGACCACCATGGATACCGTGGATACCGAGGTTGTGCACGACGGGCATCTGTACCGCTTCGTGGATACGGCGGGAATTCGGCGGAAGGGCAAGACCAACCTGGTGGCGGAGAAGCTTAGCGTGGTGATGGCGCGGCGCGGGCTGGAACGCTGCGACGTGGCGCTGCTGATCGTGGATGGCGAGCAGGGTGTGACGCAGGGCGACGCGCAGATTGCCAGCTACGCCGAAGAGTCGGGACGCAGCGTGATCATCGTGATGAACAAGTGGGACCTGGCCACCGAGGCGGCGCGGAAGGCGTCCGAGCGTGACGCGGGGACGACCAAGGGCAAAGCCAAGCTCGCGGCGCGGGCTACAGAGCGGCCACGGGCTGGCGCACGAGCCAACGCCCGGATCAGCGCGCGAACGGTGGCGCCATCGCGGGCGCAATCGAAGACCCAGGCGCGGGGGCAAGCCAATCGCGGTTTCAGCATCGGGGTCGGGGCTGGATCGGGCGGGGGTTCGTTCAGGGAAGCCACCGCGGGAGTGCACGTCAGCGCTTCGGGCGGCCACGCCTTCGGCGAACTGGACAAGAGCCGCCTGCTGTACGACTACGAACGGATGGTGCGCGACAAGCTGAAATTTTTGAGCTATGCGCCGATCGTGTTTCTTTCGGCCAAGACCGGGGACCGCGCGGACAAACTGTTTCCGCTGATCGACCAGGTCGCGGCGGCGCGCAAGAAGCGCATCTCCACGCCGGAATTGAATCGCTGGCTGAAGGAAGAGGTCGATCTGCAGCGCGGGACGACGCCGAAGGCGCGGCCGGTGCGAATCTACTACATGACACAGGCGAAGACGGCGCCGCCTACGTTTTTAATTTTCACCAACCAGAAAACGCCGCTGCACTTCAGCTACGAGCGGTTTCTCGAGAATCAGCTGCGGGCCAAGTGGGATTTTCCGGGGGCGCCCGTCCGATTTGTGCAGCGGTTGCGGAAGCGGGAGCCGCGGCCTGGGGCGCCGCGCGATGACGAGGAGTAGGACGATGCAGCCGTCGAACAGTCTTCCTGCCGCCTCGGACCGCGCAAAGCGCGGATGCGCGACCCTGCGTTGGCAATGCGCGCGTTGACAGCGTGAAAATTTGGCCTAGGATGAAAGAGTTCTCGAAGCAACAGAGAGACTGAAGAGAAGAAGAACCGAGAAGCCCAAAAAACGAGATAGAAGATGACTGGAACCGGAACGCAAACCGCGACAGAAGAGAGACTGTATCGCATCGGCGAAGTCAGCCGCTTGTCGGAGCTGAAACCGTTTGTGCTGCGCTATTGGGAGACGGAATTCCCGATGCTGGAGCCGGTGAAGAGCCCTAGCGGACACCGCATGTACCGCCAAGAAGACGTGGACATGGTGTTCAAGATCAAGCGGCTGCTGTACGACGAAGGATTTACGATCGCCGGTGCGCGCCGGCACTTGCGGGAGACAAACGGTGCGATAGGGGCGGAGGCGGCGGCTTCTTCTGGCGGCTCGGGGCAATATGCCCAATATGGAAGCGCGGTCGGATCTGGAAATACGGCTGGCACGAGCAGCTACAGCGCGCACGGTGGACACCCCGAAAACGCCGGCGAACTGCTGAGCCGCAAGATGCTGTTAGACCTGCGCGACACGCTGCGCGCTTTCTTGACGCTTCTCGAACGGCGGTGATAGCCTTGATGCAGGTTCGGTGCCTGCAACGGCGTCGAGCCGAAGTGGCGCGAGTTGGCTGTCGGAGTGCAGTGTAAATACTCGCGTTGGTCGGTGTTTCGTCGATTGGCCAAGCAGCAAGTTTTACCCCGGTCGGGACGTAGCGCAGCCTGGTAGCGCGCACGCTTGGGGTGCGTGAGGTCGCTGGTTCAAATCCAGTCGTCCCGACCATTTTTCAAAAGAATCAGCGACGTCTATCACACGAAAATCGGAAGAGCGTCCGGTCGGAATCCAAGCGTTCTTGTTTCCTATTCGTCAGACGCGAGGGCCTTTCTCCTTCGGGTTCATGGCTTAGGCCGACTCGTGTTCCAGGAGCGGCGAAGACCCGATGGGGCGAACGGCACGGAAGAGATGCTTGTCAACGTGGCTGGTCCGCTTGAGCTGATCGTATTTTCGGTGAAGCAAAAGGCCGCGCGCTGCCGTGTGCGTGGAACGGCCCGCACCGTCATACTTCGTACAGCTCGCTTGTGGGATGTTGTTCCCGGTGAGATCGCGGTCGTCCGGCCAAGCAAACAATGGACCTACGCGCGCACTCCTTGTTTTTCCGGCGAAATTGAATCTACGCGGCTCGACGTGCAGGCACTGGGCCTTGTCCCGCTCAAACTGGAAGAGAGGGACATGTGGGATCCCTCCAGGCACCACTGGGGTGAGGAGGACGAGCCAATCGAGGAATGGGCCAAACCACTCATCGCTTGGGGATCGCGTCCGGTATTTGAGATGGAACAGGTGATGCCGGGAGCGGACCCAGAGGATTGGCTTTCCGACCCCATCATAGAATCCAACGACCGGAAAGACAGCGGCGATATAAAAGGCGCAAACAATATCCTGATGGATCTCTGTCAGGCCGATCTTCGCTGCCTCGATGCTCACGCACATCTTGGCAACCTTGCTTTCGATTACAGGCCCGAGATAGCGATTCGCCACTACGAAGTGGGGTTTAGGATCGGCGAATTGTCCATCGGCGAAAGCTTCGATGGTCTGCTTCCGTGGGGGTGGATCGACAACCGGCCATTTCTCCGCTGCATGAACGGATTTGGACTGTGCCTTTGGCGGCTGCGCAGGTTCGAGGAAGCCGAGAATCTATTTAAGCGTATGCTGTGGCTAAATCCTTCTGATAACCAAGGCGTGCGATTTCTAATCAACGACGTCCAAGCTGGGCTAGCATGGCAGAGCGACCGCAGCGAATGAGAATCGCGCGCCCCTGCCATTCACCCGCCAAGTTCCCACGTGTCATCGAGCGTCTCCCCAGCCGCAGCCTGGGGTGCAAAACTGCGTACATCTGGTCCGGTCGCGCGAGTGATCACCCTTGACATCATGATGTCTGCGTTGCGATCATCAGTGTGTGCGAACCACTCTTTCCCTCGATGAGGATGTCGCCAAGCTGCTTCGCCGCGCGATGCGCCGATCTGGCAGTTCTCTGAAGGCGACGGTGAACCACTTTCTTCGGCTGGGTTTGATGATCTCCGGAAAGCCGGATCGAAAGCAGTTCTCGGTTCATCCAAGGGCGTTGGGTTTGCCTCCGGGATTGAGCTACGACAACGTGGAGGACTTGATCGAGGCGATAGAAGGTACAACCCACAAGTGATTGTCCTCGACGCAAACGTACTTTTATACGCGTACGACACCAGTTCAGAGCATCATGCCAAGGCGCGTGCTTGGATTGAGCAGATTTTCTCTAGCGGGGTACCGATCGGATTGCCTTGGCAGACAGTCGCCGCCTTCCTCAGGGTGGTGACGAACCCAAGGCTTCCCGGCAAGCGATTCACGCCCCAAGAGGCAGCCGAGCTTGTTGATCAATGGCTGGAACAGCCGAACGTTCGCTTGTTGGCTCCCGGCGATCAGCATTGGGTCCTGCTGCGTCAACATTTGCTTGACGGCCAAGCCCGGGGCCCTCTCGTGACAGACGCGCTACTTGCCGCGTTGACGACGGAGTACGGCGGCATTCTACATACAACGGACCGCGACTTCGCGCGGTTCTCCGGATTGCGCTTTACCAATCCGCTGCAATAGGCGGTTCGGTCAGAGTGCGACGCCAAGCCGTGAAGGCGTGATTTGGCTACCACTCGAGATCAAGTCGTCGAAACCCGAGGCAGCGCTTTTTTATTTTTTGATCGGTTTCTCTTCTATTTTTCCCGCCAGGATTTTGCGCGAGTTTTTCCCGCCGCAATTTTCCCCTGCTCGGATTTTACCGGATGGTTTCTGGCTTTTAGCGTTAATCCTGAGAAATTACTGGCGTCAGCTGCGCAGCGGCTGATTGTGCAGCGACGATCGGCATCGTCACGGTGACCGTTGTGCCGGTCTTGTCGGAGCGGATTTCGAAGCGGCCGCCTTGTTCGCGGACGCGTTCGCGCATTCCTGCCAGGCCGACGCCGACATCGGCTCCGGCGCTGAGGAAGTTGGCGAGCAATTCGCGGGGCATGCCTTTGCCGTAATCGCGTACGCGAAGAATGGCGCTTGAAGGCGTGGAGTGCAGCGAGACTTCGGCGCGCAAGCTCTTGGAGTGGCGATGGATGTTCGTGAGCGATTCCTGGAGGACGCGGAAAACCACGAGTTCAGCGGCGCGCGGCAACCGGCCCAGGTCATCGGGGATGTCGGTCGAGAGCTCGATGCCGCTTCGCTTGGCGAAGCCTTCGGCGTACCAGCGCGCAGCGGAAGCGAGGCCGACTTCATCAAGGAGCGGCGGATGGAGAAGGTGCGAGATGGTGCGGGTCTCGGTGACCGATTCGGTGAGGAGCTTGTCGATCTCCGCGAGAAGTTCGTCCTGCGGATTTTTTTCCAACAAGACGGCCATGTGCATTTTGGCCAAGGCCAGCAGCTGGCCGAGGCTGTCGTGGAGCTCGCGGGAGAATTTTCGGCGCTCCTCGTCTTGTAACTGCAGGACGCGGACGCTGAGACGGCGAGAACTCTCTTCCGTGCGTTCGCGCGCGGTGAGCTCGTTGCTGAGCAGGTGGAAATGAATCCAGAGGAGGAGGATGGCAAAAACGAACATGGCCAGCAGGATGCAAAGCAGGGTGACAAAGAGATTGTCGGACAGGGCCTTGCGCTGGCCCAGGAGGCGTTCTTCCTCGGACATCATTTTCTGCATGATGTCGCTGAAATCGGCCGCGGCGGCCACGTTGTCGCGACTCAAACGAAGTTGTTCGCTGTCATCGAGGGGGCCGGACTTGCGCAGTTCAATGGAGGTGTCCAAGAGCTCGATGCGGCGAAGAATATTGTCTTCGAGCTGGGCACACAATCGGCGTTGGACGGGATTGTCTTTGGTCAGCTCGCGAACCTGATCGAAACCCCGATGAACTCGGCCCTTGAAAGCGTCGTACGGGGCGAGCTGCGAAGCATCGCCGGAATTCAAGAAGGTGGTGCGAGTACGAGCGGCGTTGGTGAGGTTGGATTGAATGTCGCCGAGCGCAACCTGGACCTCGTAGCTGTGTGCGGTCCAAGCGGCGGTATGCAAGAAGCGAACAATGGCGACAGAAGCAGCGATCCCGCTGACCAAAAGAAGGATCAGGGCGGATACGAACGCGACCAGTGCCTTTTTTCGAGGCGACATGGGGAGCATTTTAGAAGAGTGCGACGACAACAAGTCACCTGCGTCTCATCGAAGTCCCATAATACGGCACTGGGTAGAACCCTGTACTACAGGAAACACCTTACGAAGAACGGGCGAATCGGAGCGTGTGGCAGGAGGCCTGAAAGCATCTGCGCCGGACCCGGCCGCTTTCCATCTCGCGCCGCGCGCCAGAAAACACTGCTCCGCTGCAGCGCTGGTCGACGGTGGAAGGTGGCGGCTACAGACTTGCTCCGCGGGCTGCTGGTAAGATCGAAACAATCATGACCCATATACTTTTGACCAACGACGACGGCATTCAAGGTACTGGACTTCGGGCGCTTGTCGCGGCCATGGAAGGGTTCGGGACCGTGAGTGTTGTCGCGCCTAGCCAGGAACAGAGCGGTGCGGCACAGTCTTTGACGCTGCGCCAGCCGATTGTTTGCCACAACGTTTCGGAGCGCGAGTGGGCGGTGGATGGCACGCCCGCGGACTGCGTGATCGTTGCGCTGCACAAGCTGTTGCCGGAGAGGCCGGACATCGTGATTTCGGGGATCAACTACGGGGCAAATCTTGGGGAAAACGTGTATTACTCAGGAACCGTGGGAGCGGCGCGGGAAGCGGCCTTGCATCACATTCCGGCGGTGGCCATGTCTTTGTGTTCAAAGAAGCCCGGGGCGAATTTTGAAGGAGCGGCGCGGGTGGCACGTGCCGCGGCGGAGTTAATTTTGAAACAGGGGCTGCCGGACCAGGTGCTTTTGAATGTGAACGTGCCAGAGCCTTGGACGGGCGGGGTGAAGTTTACGCGACAGTCGAAGAAGATTACCCGGAACCAGTTGAGCGAGGGGAAGGATCCGCGGGGGCGGACGTATTTCTGGTTGTTCGAACAGCGGATTGATAAGGACGTGGCGCCGGATTCCGACTATGCGGCGATATTTTCGGGGGCGGTGTCGGTGACTCCGTTGCATCTGGATCCTACGCATACCGAATCGTTGAATCATTTGGCGCATTGGGTAGGGCCGTTGGGGGAAGCGTTTCGGGGACAGAAGAAACGACTGGAACAAGGCGGTCGGAGAACTTGATGGGAAACAGCATGCCGCGGCAGGATGCTGGGCCGAAAGCGTGGCTGGCGTGGAGCAGCGGGAAAGACAGCGCGTGGGCGTTGCACACTGTGCGTCAGGAAAGTGAATTCGATGTCGTGGGGTTGCTTACCACCGTGAATCGCACGCACGAACGGGTGGCTATGCATGCTGTGCGGGAGAGTTTGCTGGACATTCAGGTTGCAGCGGCTGGTTTGCCGGTCGTGAAAGTGCCGATTCCTTCGCCGTGCTCGAACGAAATATACGAACAAGCGATGCGCGAGGCGATGACACGGGCTCGGGCTGAAGGAGTGCGGCACGTTATTTTCGGCGATTTGTTCTTGGCGGATATTCGGGACTACCGGGAGAAGCAGCTTGCACGGTGCGGGATGACGCCGGTGTTTCCTCTGTGGGGCCGACAGACACGGCGGCTTGCGGAAGATATGATTGCCGGCGGTTTGTCGGCGTATTTGACGTGCGTCGATCCACGCCGGCTGGATCGAGCGTTTGCTGGACGCCGGTTTGACCGGGATTTGCTGGCGGATTTTCCTCGGTCCGTCGATCCTTGCGGGGAAAACGGGGAATTTCATACTTTCGCGAACGCCGGACCCATGTTCCGGGAGGAAGTTGGAGTTACGGTTGGGGACATTGTGGAGCGGGATGGGTTTGTTTTTGCGGATCTTTTTGCGGCGGAATTGCCGAGTAACGAGGTAAGGAACGGATGAGGTAAAGATCCGGGTCGATGGGATTGACGTTTACTCGGCGCGTAGGGCGGTGATGGGATCGATCCGGGATGCGCGAAGGGCTGGACGTAGAGCGGCTAAGACGCCGACGATGACCAGGATGGCGGCCAATGCGGACAAACGGCAAGGTTGCCGCCGATGCCTAGGGCCTGGGTGAGGATGACCGTCAGGGCGAAGCCCGGGGAGCTGCGAAGCTGGCGGATGGAGTAACCCAGGTCGGCAAAAAGGATGTCGATGAATGGCATTTTTGCCGCACCTCCGAGTTCCTGAACCAATGTCACGTTAGCAAACTTTTTGCGGTTCCGTCTAAGAAAGCAGCGGCGAACAAACAAAAGGTAGTGTCGGGGTGCGATAGAAGGCAGCCGCCACCCTTTTGAGATTTACGGGTAACGGTCGGCAGACGCCAAGGAGGAGATAGTATCGGCGGCGATGAGTACAGCGGATCGATATGACGTTGTGGTGGTTGGGGCCGGAGTGTTTGGGGCTTGGACCGCTTGGCATTTGGGGCGCCGGGGGCAGAGGGTTTTGCTGGTCGATGCGCACGGGCCGGGGAACGCGCGGAGTAGTTCGGCTGGGGAGTCGCGGATTATTCGGATGGGGTATGGCGCGGACGAGATTTATACGCGGTGGGCGCAGCGATCGCTGGTGCAGTGGAGGGAATTTTTTGGATTCAAAAGGCCGGGACTGTTTCATGAAACTGGGGTGTTGTGGCTTGCGGGCGAAGGCGATGCGAGGGTTCGTGAGACAGCGGCGACTTTGACGCGATGTGGCGTGGCGTTCGAAGAGATCGATCGTGGGGAGCTCGGGAAACGCTATCCACAGATTGCACTGGATGGCATTGCGAGCGGAGTGCTGGAACCGCATAGTGGCGTTTTAATGGCGCGTCGGGCGGTTGGAGCGGTGGTGGAAGCTGCCGTAGCGAGCGGGGTAGAGTATCGGGTTGCGGAGATTTTGACGCCGACGCGCGCGCAGAGGTCGGGCGAGCTGGCGTCGATCGCGATGCGGAGTGGCGGGCACATCGAAGCCGGGCAATTTGTTTTTGCTTGCGGAGCTTGGCTCGGGAAATTGTTCCCGGAGGAATTGGGGGAGCGAATTTTTCCCAGCCGGCAGGAAGTGTTTTTTTTCGGAGCGCCGGCCGGAGACCTGCGGTTTTCGCCATCGGCACTGCCTACCTTTTTGTTTCAGGGCGATGAGAGTTATGGGATGCCGGATTTGGAGGGTCGCGGCTTCAAGATCGCGCTGGACCGGCATGGAGTGCGCGTTGATCCGGATACGCAGTCGCGGATTGTTACCGAACAGGCCGCGGAGGAAGTGCGGCGGTATGTGGCTCGACGATTTCCGGATTTGCGGGATGCGCCGATTGTGGAGACGCGGGTTTGCCAGTACGAGAATACTTCGAGCGGGGATTTCTTAATCGATCGGCATCCGGGGATCGAGAATGTTTGGTTTGTAGGTGGCGGGTCGGGGCACGGATTTAAGCACGGCCCCGCGGTCGGGGAGTATGTTGCCGGGCGGATTTTGGACGGGGCGGCCGACGAAGAGAGATTTTCGTTTGCAAGCAAGCAGACGGTGCAGCGGCGGGCGGTGTATTAGAGCCCTAGAAAAATCCAACCCGACAGGAGTGAGAGCTTCAAAGGGCACCCGACGTGGCGGGCGAGATAGACCCGAACAAATAAGAAGGATGGCCGCGGATTCACAGAGCAAAAAGAGAGGATGGAGGGTCGAAGTGGGCATTTGAGGGGCGGTGCCACCCGTGCAAGGTGGGTGCACTGCTACCGGAGTTGGGCGCGTACTGAAACTTGTTGAGCAACGTTGCGTCTGTATAGGGGACCGGAGGAAACATGGGATTGAGGACTAGGCAAGTGGGCCGAGCGATCGCTTTGGCTGGAGTGGTTGGGGCTCTGGTGTTGGGTAATGGGGCACGAACGGGACCAGCTAACGCTGCCGCGGCGGCAGCAGAGTTCAAGGTGCCCGTTGAGTACTACAAGTTGCCGAATGGGTTGCGGGTGGTGCTTTCGCCGGATCATACGGCGCCTACGATCTGCGTGGGGGTGTATTACCACATCGGGTTTCGGATTGAGCCTAGGGACCGGACTGGGTTCGCGCATCTGTTCGAACACATGATGTTTCAGGGGTCGCAGAATCTGGGAAAGATGGAGTTCGTGAAACTGGTGCAGCAGAACGGCGGAATTTTGAATGGGTCGACGCGGTTTGATTTCACGAATTACTTCGAGGTTTTGCCTGCGAACAAATTGGAGACGGCATTGTGGGCGGAGGCCGACCGGATGGGCGGACTGGCGGTTACGGATGCGAATTTGAAAAACCAGCAGGGCGTCGTGGGCAGCGAGGTGAAGCAGAACGTTTTGAATCGGCCTTTGGGCGGGTTTCCCTGGCTGAATATGCCACAGGTTGCGAACACAAACTGGTACAACGCGCACAATTTTTACGGGGATATCAAGGATATCGAGGCCGCGAAGTTGACCGAAGTGCAGGAGTTTTTCAAGACGTACTACGCGCCAAATAATGCGGCGCTGGCGATTGTGGGGGATTTTGATCCCGCGGAAGCGAAGCGGTTTGTGGAGAAATATTTTGGGCCGCTGAAGGCTTCTCAGCTTCCGGCGCAACCTGATCTGGCCGAGCCCCGGCAGGAGAAGGAAAACCGAGAGACCAGGACCGATGCACTGACCAAACGGCCTGCGTTTGCGATTGCGTATCACGTGCCGGACCGCAATACGCCGGAATATTACGCGATGATTTTGCTGGATGAGATCCTGATCGAAGGGGATGACAGTTTGCTGCATCAGGAATTGGTGCAAAAGCGCGGATTCACCGGAAGCGTGGAGGGCGGGATCAATCTGCTGGGGAACCCCTACGACTATCAGGGGCCGATGCTGTTCATTGCGAACCTTATGTACGATCCTTCGACCAAGCCGGATGATATTTTGCAGGCGATCGATGGGGTAGTCGAGCCGTTGCGGGCAAAACCGGTGGACCGGAAGACGCTGGATCGGGCGCTGGTGAAGGCACGATCGGATTTGTACGACACCTTTGGGCAGCAGGGCGGGTTCGGGTTGGTGGATATTTTGGCTAGCTTTGCTTTGTTTGATGACAATCCCGCGCGGGTGAATACGTTGGCCGGGCAACTGGAGAAGGTTACGCCGGAATTGCTGCAGACGACGGCGCGGGAATATTTGCGGCCGACGAATCGGACGGTGTTGGTGGTCGAGCCGAAGGCCCCTGCCGCGCCGGCGCCGGCGCAGAAACCGTGAACAGAAACGATTGGTTTCGGGATGGCTTCGATTGGAATTGGAACGTAGCGCGTACACGGGGCGGAGCAGGCCCCGCTACCACGAGGATGGAGGAATGGATGATTCGGACGAGCGCATACGGGTTGGTGATTGGTTTGGTAGCGGCGGGCATGATGGCGGTGCCGGCCCTGGGCCAGAAGCAGGCGCCACCTGTTGGTGGGGCGCCCAAGGCGTTTACGGTACCTGCGCACGAGACGTATGTGTTGGCGAATGGAATGAAGGTGACTTTGGTTCCCTACGGAAATATTCCCAAGGTTACCGTGAGCCTTGCTTTGCGCAGTGGAGGCATCGACGAGGCACCGGAACAGCTTGGCGTGGCGGATATAACCGGAGAGTTATTGAAGGAAGGGACGTCTACGCTCGGCTCGAAGGAAGTGGCGGAAGCGGCAGCGCGGATGGGCAGCACGCTGGCGGTGACCGTTGGGGCGGATGAGACTGTTGCGGCGATGGATGTGCTGTCCGAGAGCGGCCCGGCGGCGGTAAAACTGTTGGCGGACGTGGTGGAGCATCCGCTGCTGCCGGAATCGGAGCTTGCGCGGTTGAAGACGAATATGCTGCGGGAGATCGCAGTGGCAAAAACCCAGCCGGGGCAGATTGCATTGGCGAGGTTTCGGAAGTTGATGTACGCAGACCATCCGTATGGAGATGTGCTGCCTACCGAGGAGACCGTCAACAAGTTGACCATTGAAGATGCGAAGAAATTTTACGCGGCGAATTACGGTGCGGCGCGGGCGCACTTGTACGTTGCGGGGAAATTCGATGCCGCGGCGGTGAAAAAGGCGATTGCCGAGACTTTTTCCGGGTGGGCCAAGGGGACCGGGCCGGTCGGGAAAGCGCCGGCGCCGAAGACGCAGAGGATCCTGGATGTTACGGATCGGCCGGGAGCGCCACAGTCGACCTTGTATGTGGGCTTGCCGGTGGCGGACCCTACCAGCCCGGATAACGTGCGGTTGATCGTGAGCAATGCGTTGCTGGGCGGCTCGTTTGCTTCGCGCATCACCACGAATATTCGAGAGCAGAAAGGCTACACGTATTCGCCGCGAAGCCAGGTTTCGAGCCGGTATCACGACGCCTATTGGGTGGAGGTCGCGGATGTTACGACCAAGGATACCGGGGCTTCGCTGAAGGAAATCTTCGGGGAGATTACACGGTTGCAGAACGAAGCGCCGGGAGCCGATGAATTGAAAGGGATTCAGAGTTATCTGTCGGGCGTTTTTGTGATTCAGAATTCGACGCGGCAGGCTTTGATCGGACAGTTGCGGTTTGTGGACTTGCAGGGGCTTGGTGAGGATTATTTGAAGACTTATGTGCAGCGGGTGAACGGGGTTACGCCGGATGAGGTGAAGGAGACGACGGGCAAGTACATCAAGCCGGAGTTGATGACCATTGTGGTGGTGGGGGACAAAGCGAAGATCAGCGAGCAATTGACGCCGTATGCGGGTGCGGGGAAATAACCGAAACAATTTGGCCAGGATGGCGTGATCGATCGAGATCCTTCGCTTCGCTGGAGGATGACCGTTTTTCTTTTTGCGTTTGTGGTTGGGCGGTGTCCTGTGAGCTTTCCTTTTCTTGTCGCTCAGTGCAGACGCTCGGACCCAGGACTTCAGGCTTTTTGCGCGCGGCGGCGGGGGTTTAGCGTCGTAGGCGCTTGTTTTGCGCGACGCGCTTTTTCGGCGTAGAGATGCTGGTCGGCTTCGGAGAGCAGCTTTTCGATTCTTTCCCCATCCCCACTGTAAATTGAGATTCCGATGCTGGCTGAGATCGGAGGCTTCTCGGTGTCGGCGGCCAGAACTTCGCGGATGCGGCCAGCCACCAGTTGGGCTTCGGATTCCTGGGATTCGGGAAGGACCAGAGCGAACTCGTCGCCGCCATAGCGGGCCGCGGTGTCGATGGCGCGGCAATGGATGCGGAGGGTATCGGCGAGGCGGCAGAGAGCTCGGCTGCCGACCAGGTGGCCGTAGGTATCGTTAATCTTTTTCAATCCGTCTAGGTCGAGGAGCAGGACAGCGAAGGAGCGGCCGTTGCGATTGGTGCGCTCGGTTTCGCTCTCGAGGACGTCGAGAAGGCGGCGATAGTTGGCAAGGCCGGTGAGCGGATCGCTGACCGCGAGGTGCTGAACTTGTTCGAACAGGCGAGCGTTATCGAGCAAGGCACCGCCCAGTGCGACGGCGTAACTGGTGACGGTGAGGGCTTGCGCGAGGACGAACGGAGAATCCAGAAAGCGCATGGACTGTGAGGCGGCGAGTTGCGCAGCGACGTTCATCCAAGCCGCAGAATAGAGCGCGCGGTCGAAGGCTGTGCCTTCGATCTGCAGGCGCCGGCGAAACCAGACAAGCGCGACGAGAAAAAGCCCGGCGGGGAGGAGCTGTTGGGGATTCGGAATGAAGGCCAGGGGATGAGGAGAAGTCTCCGGAGGGAGGCGGCGCAGGGCGGCGGTGATGAGATAGGTCAGGCCGACGACGGTGAGCAGCGCGCCCGCGATTTCAAGGCGTGGGCGGCGCGACCGCGGTAGAAAGTGTTCCACGAGCAGGGCGACTACGAGAAGCAAGGCCAGGACAATGCGGCCGGCCCACCAGGAGACCGGCGCCCAGCGCAAGTGCACAGGAGCGTCCTGCAAAAATTGGAAGAACAGAAGGCTCGAGGCCGTAAGCAGCGTACCCGAGAGCAGGAACCCGGAGCCGAGGATGAGGGAAATGCGATCCTGCGTGCCCTGAAAACGAACCAGGGTCACGGCGGCGAAAACGAAAGCGAGCAGGCCCGTCGTGACCTGCAGGTAGCCCTGCAAGATGGGATCGGATTCCAAGGGCACGGCGCGCAACCACATGGCCAGGAAAAAGACGACAAGAAAGAATGAAGCATGCGACAGGAAAGGCGTCGCGCTGTTGCGATTGGTGATGAGTGAGCCCTTGCCCATAAACTTTGGTTGACCTCGGCCGGGACCGGGCCCTCTCATTCCATTAGACTCCGGATTTGGCACAAGCGTTGCGGCGGAATTCATATTTGTTTTAGCTAAGAGATACCGTACGGATGGATTTGGTCACCTGTCCATCGGAGCAGGTTTTTATTTCCCGGACAGCTGGCTTGGCTTTATTTGGCAGGCGTTCTTACGCTCTGTGGAGCGGCTGGTGTTGATGTTGGCTGGCGAAAATTTCGCGGACGCGGTCAAGCGTGTCAATTTCTGAAACAGGTTTGTCCGGGCGCAGGCGGATGATGCGCGGGAATCTGAGGGCGAAGCCGCTGTCGTGGCGATTCGAACGCTGGATATTGTTGAAAGCAATTTCCATCACGATGAGCGGGTCGACAGTGCGGACCTGGCCGTGGTCCTCGATGGTGTGAGCGAGAAAGTACTCGGTCAGCTCGCGGATCTCTGCGTCGGTTACGCCAGAGTAAGCTTTACCGATGGTAACCAGGCGACCGGCGCCGGCTGCAAGATCGGCGTCGCGGACGGCAAACGTGTAGTCGGAGAGCAGGCCACGGCGTTTGCCGTGACCATATTCGGCGGCGGTGACGACTACGTCCAGTGTGGCTAACGGGCGTTTCAGCTTGACCCAGAATTGGCCGCGCCGGCCAGGGACATAGGGGGATTGCGGACCTTTTGCGACCAAGCCCTCGTTGCCCTTGGCTAATGCGGAGCGGAAGGCGGCTTCGATTTCTTCGCTAGCGGTGCAGAGTTCGGCGCGTGTGAACTGTAGCTCGGGTTGCTCGTAAGGGCCGAGGAGTTCAGTGAGTTTCAGGCGGCGCTCGGCCAGTTCGAGGTCGAGCAGCGTTTCGCCGTTGAGGAGCAAGAGGTCGAAGGCCACGAAGCTTGCGGGCACGAGGGTGGTGGTGAACAGATCGATTTGCTTGCGGCCCAGGCGCTGCTGGAGTTCGGTGAACGGGATGGCGCGACCACCGCGCCAGCCGATGATTTCGCCGTCGAGAATGAAATCGCCGGGGATTTTGCGGATGGAAGTGAAGAGTTCGGGGAATTCGGTTACGGGGTCGAGCGTGCGGGAAAAGATTTCGATGCGGGTACCGCGCTTATGGACTTGAGCGCGGATGCCGTCGAATTTTTCTTCCACGAGGGCGCCGGTGGGAAACGTGGCGATCAAGTCGGCGGCGGTGTCTACCGGACTGGCTAGCATCACCGAGATTGGGCGGAACAGTTCCAGCCGGACTTCGGCCAGGCGCCCGGTGGCGGCTTGCCGAACTGTCTCGCCGATATCGCCGGTGAGCATGTTGGCGCGCTGAACCAACGCCAGAGGCTGGTCGTAGCATTGGGCCATGGCTTCTTCAACGAGGCTCTCTTTGAGGCCGATGCGGAGCTCGCTGGTGCAAAGCTTGATGAAGTATTTGGCTTCAAGGGCCGAGAGCCGACGGAGGGTTTGTTCGAACAGGGCTTGTTTTGCGGCGGGGCCTCGCTGGCGGCCGAGGGAATCGTAAATGTCGGCAACCTCGGTGAGCGTCATAGGTGACGGGGTTTGCTGGGCTTTCAGGATTTCCTCGGCTCCGGCGCCGATGTCCCCGTGGTGGCGCAGGATGGGGGCGAGTTCGCGCGGATCTTTCTGGGCGATTGCGGCGACAGCTCGGAGCAGGATCGAGAAGCCGACGGAGAGAACGCGCTCCTCGCGACGGGGGAAGACCCGGCCGCAGAGATAGAGGGCGGCTAACGGGGCCGTTTCAGGGGAACAAGTGCGCAGGTAGTCTGCAACCGAGCGGACTTTTTCGGTTTTCCTGGTTGTAGCGGCGATGGATTCGCAGAGCTGGCTGAAACCGAACATGGACCAAACCAGTATCGCACGGAGTAATCGAGAAGAAGGGGAAGGCAAGAATGGTCTTGCGCGGGAAAAGGACTTCGAGGGAGAATGCGTCAATTAAAACGATTCAATAATACTTTAGTGGAGTGCTGGAACCTGGTTTGCAGCGGTGGCAGACCACCCCGCGAATGGGCAAATGCACCGCTGCCTAGTTGAGATTAGCCCGGCATTCTGGTCGGATGCCCAGAATGACACCTGCTGTGTGTTGTGAAATTCGGAGATGACGCGAGACAACGAGATGCGGATTGCTGGACTTTCGCGAAACAGGGAGCTCGATTGAGCGGCGAAGCGACAGTTTTGACGAACACCGGGCCAGGTCTGCGGAGAACGCTCACGCTGTGGGATTTGATCTTGTATGGCGTGATTGTGATTCAGCCGGTGGCGCCGATGTCCGTGTTTGGGGTGCTGAGCGAGCGTGGGCGGGGCCACGTGGTCACGGCGATTTTGATCGCCATGGTGGCGATGCTGTTCACCGGGATCAGCTATGGAAGGATGGCGCGCGCGTATCCAAGCGCGGGATCGGCGTTCACCTACGTAGCGCAGGAGATTCATCCGGGCATCGGGTACGTCACCGGGTGGAGCATGGTAATGGATTACATCCTGAACCCGCTGATTTGCACTATCTGGTGCGCGCAGCAGGCGCATGACTTTGCTCCGCACGTTCCGGTATGGGGATGGAAGATCTTTTTTGCGGTGGTGTTCACGCTGCTGAATATAAGGGGAGTGAAGACCTCGGCGCGCATCAACACCGGGATGGCCATTGGAATGGGCGTGGTCATTGCGGTGATCTTCGTGGCGGCGGCGCGGTACATTCTAGGGCATCCGCATGACGAGGCGGGTTTTTTCACGCGGCCGTTCTACGATCCGCAGACGTTCAACTACAAGGCGTTGTTCGGGTGCACGTCGATCGCGGTGCTGACGTATATCGGGTTTGATGGAATTTCAACGCTTTCTGAAGAAGCGGAAAACCCGCGGCGGAATATTCTGCTGGCTACGGTGTTGACTTGCGTAGTGATCGGATTTCTTTCGGCGATCGAAGTATATGTGGCGCAGTTGATCTGGCCAGCGTCGCAACATTTTCCGGACGTCGATACGGCTTACGTTTGGGTTGCGGGACGTGCGTGGAAACCGCTGTTCACGGTGGTCGGGTTGACGCTCCTGCTGGCCAACTTTGGTTCCGGAATGGGAGCGCAGCTTGGTGCGGCGCGTTTGCTTTTCGGAATGGGACGAAGCAACGCACTGCCGAAGTCGTTTTTCGGCGTGGTTGACGCCAAGCACCGCGTGCCGCGCAATAACGTCTTTTTCGTGGGCGCCATCGTGCTGACCGGAGCTTTCTTTCTTTCCTACGGGCTGGGCGCAGAAATGCTCAACTTCGGCGCGTTGATTGCGTTCATGGGTGTCAATGCGGCGGCTCTGTTGAGGTATTTCGTGCGAGCGGAGGAAAAAAAGGTTTGGAATTTCATTCCTCCGTTCGTGGGGTTCTTCATTTGCCTGGGATTGTGGGTCAGCCTGAGCCGGCCCGCAATGATTGTTGGGAGCATCTGGATGATCGCGGGCATCGCCTTCGGCATATGGAAGACAAGGTGGTTCCGGGAGCCACTTTCCTTCGAAGTGCCCGCGGAATAGGGAGCTAGGGCGTGCAGGAGGCATTGCAAATTGGGTGACTCTGGCAGGATGATGATGCCCGCACAGGAGCTCACACTGGTGAAGCGGCCGAGCGGCAAGAATGCGGCTGTGACGATGCGCGACGTGGCTACGCAGAGCGGCTTCTCGCCTGCCACGGTATCGATCGTGCTGAACAATGCCCCGTTGGCGCGCTATATCGCCCCGGCAACAAAAAAACGCATCGAAGAAGTGGCGCGGAAGCTGGGTTACCGCCCGAACGCCATGGCGCGATTCTTGCGCAGCAAGCGGACGCACAGCGTGGGCGTGCTGTTTTCGGACATCACCGACCCCTTTTGCACGCTGGTCATGCGTGGTATCGAGAACACGCTTTATCAGGCTTCCTATGTATCCATTTTCGCCGACGCGCACAACCAGCGAAGTCGTTTTGAACGATATCTGGAAATGCTCCTGGAGCGGCACGTGGAAGCGCTGATCGTCGTCGCCAACTGGCTGTTCGTGGATATCCAGCTGCTCGCGGACCTCTCCAAGCGCAACATTCCGGCGGCCACAATTTGCTGCGAACTACCGGGCGAGACGATCAGCTCGGTGATGGTGGATAACGAAGCTGGGGCGCGATTGGCGCTGGAGCATTTGTATCAACTGGGGCACCGGAAGATTGCGTTTATCCGCGGGCCCAAGATGCTGATCGATAGCGGGCCACGATGGCGCGGGATACAAAAATTTGCGCAAAGCGCGGGCCTCGAGATCGATCCAGCTCTGATTCAGCAACTGCCCGAATCGCTCGACCCCAATTCGAGCTTCGAGAGCGGTTTTCGATTCGCCGAGGAATTGCTGCAACGCAGGAAGCGTTTTACGGCGATGGCGGCGTTCGATGACTTGGCGGCGTTGGGCGCGATTCGGGCTTTGACCAAGGCGGGCATTAGGGTTCCAGAGCAGTGTTCGGTGACCGGGTTCGATGATGTGGCGCTCTCGTCGTTGTCGGCGCCGTCGTTAACGACGGTGCGGCAACCGATGGAGGCAATGGGCGAGCTGGCGGTGAATATCGTGATGGAAGGCATCAATGCGTCACTGGAAAAGCGGGAGTGGAATATCGTCAGCCACAAGATGAATCCGGAATTGGTGATTCGGGAATCGACGCGCGCGGTTTCTTTGGCAGGTTCGAACGATTGATCGAAGTCTTATGCTGAAACGAAGCGCGGATCATGCGATCCGCGCTTCTTTTGCATTTGCAGCAGTTAAATGGAGGTGAGGAAGCTTGGGTCGGTCACTGCGGCGGAACAAAGACCGCGGCAGGCAACAGGAACTCCACGTTGGGCATTTCCGTGGTCACTCGGATTCGAGTGAACTTGCCTTTCTTTCCGCCAGCACTTGCGAACGTAAGCAAATACTGGTTTTGCAGGTGCTCTTGAATTTCGTCGAAGTAGGGCTTCAAGGTTACCGGAACTCCGGTGCTGAGATAATACGATTCGGCGCCAGTTTCCTCCGACAGTCGACTCAGGTTGGATTGCGCATTGAAAACGCGGAAGTAACGGCGGCCCACATGGCCGGCGTCGGGGTAATAGATCGTCCAGATGTTTATGTTCTTCCTTTGCGCTCGCTCAACAGTGGAATCGAGGTCGGGATCGACGGGATCGAAACCTCCGCGGAAGTAGTCAACACCCGAAGAAATCATAATAATCGAGCGTCGATCACCGCCCTGGTCGGGCCAACGCTTGACCCAATCCTGGACCGAGAGATAAGGACTAGTGAATGCTCCCCCTGAGCCTGAAGGCATACGCAGCGCTTTGTCAGCCAGAGCGTGGTCATTGGTGAAATCCTGAATGACGCTGGCGGCACCGTTGCGGGAGTAAGCCACAGCGATATAGGTGGTTGGCTCTTGGGCGTCGATGAAGAATCTTAGATCGTTCCACTGGCTGGCGACTTCCTGATCCAGCGAATCATCGATCAGAATCGCTAGAAAAAGGGATTCACCGCGCTTCCAATCAGCCACCTGCGTACGTTCCTTACCTTGAAACAACGTAACATCGTCTTTCTTGATTGGCGGGGGAGGCTGTTTTTTTCCGACGGCCGTAACCGTGGTAGTTACGACGTCGGACGCCGCCCGCGCCGATCCTGTCGCAATCAATGTAAGTATTGCGAACCCCACAAAACACAGAAGTGTCCGCTTCGATCGAGATATGCTCTTCATTTCATATCCTTCCTCTCATCCCTGTTTATTAGATGCAGGAATGAGTGAAATCGCGTACATTCCGTGTGGCGCGACGGTCCCATGGAGAGCGAATCGCACGCGTGCGTGGGCCATAGCAGGTGGTCAGGGCAGTTTCGAACATAAGGAGCGAAGCAGTGAAGGCTTATATCGGGGCTATCGATCAAGGCACGACGAGCACGCGATTCATGGTGTTTGACCGGTCGGCGCGCATTGTCTGCGTTGCGCAGAAAGAGCACGAGCAGATTTTCCCGCGACCCGGATGGGTGGAACACGATGCGCTGGAAATTTTGCGCCGCACGTATGAAGTGCTTGACGAGGGGCTCGGAAAACGCGGCTTGCATGCCTCTGACCTGGCGGCGATTGGGATCACGAACCAGCGCGAAACCACAGTGGTTTGGAACCGCAAGACAGGCCAGCCAGTCGGGAATGCGTTGGTGTGGCAGGATACGCGTGTCGCGGAAGATGTCGCGCACTTCGCGAGCGAGAGTGGGCAGAATCGTTTTCGCGCGCAGACGGGCCTGCCTTTGAGCACTTACTTCAGCGGGTTGAAGTTGCGCTGGATTTTGCGGAATGTCGTGGACGCACGGGAACAAGCGGCGGCCGGGGAATTGCTCTTCGGAAACATGGATACGTTTCTCGTGTGGAACCTTACCGGCGGACCGCATGGTGGACAGCACGTGACCGATGTAACCAATGCCAGCCGCACCCAACTGCTCAACCTCGGAACGCTGGATTGGGATGCCGAGATACTCGCGGCGTTCGAGATTCCGCGCGTGATGCTGCCGCGCGTTCGATCCAGCAGTGAGGTCTATGGTGCTGGTGCGCTGGCGACGATTTCGGAAGTGCCCATCGCGGGAATTCTAGGTGATCAACAGGCGGCGCTGGTGGGTCAGACCTGTTTCCGGCCGGGAGAGGTGAAAAACACGTATGGAACGGGCTGTTTTTTGTTGATGAACACGGGCGAACGAATGGTGCCGTCGAAGTTTGGGCTGCTCACCACTGTGGCGTATAAGTTCGGAGACCAACCGGCGCGATATGCCTTGGAGGGAAGCATTGCGATCACCGGGGCGCTGGTGCAGTGGCTCCGGGATAATCTCGGGATCATCGAGACGAGTTCTGATGTCGAGCCCTTGGCTCGCAGCGTGGAGGACAATGGCGGCGTTTACTTCGTTCCCGCGTTTTCCGGATTATATGCACCCTATTGGAAAGAAAGCGCGCGGGGGGTGATCGCCGGGCTCACCCGATATGCGAACAAAGGTCATCTGGCACGTGCGGTGCTGGAAGCGACTGCATTTCAGAGTCGCGAAGTTGTCGAGGCAATGGAAAAGGATTCGGGGATTTCGCTGGAGTCGCTGCGCGTGGACGGCGGGATGGTGACCAATGATCTGCTGATGCAGTTTCAGGCCGACATTCTGAATCGCGAAGTGGTGCGACCGATGGTTCAGGAAACGACGGCGCTTGGCGCGGCGTATGCGGCTGGACTTGCGGTGCAGTTCTTTTCCGGACTGGAGGAACTACGGGCGAACTGGGCGGTCGACCGGATTTGGAAGCCGCACGTTGAGGAGGTGGAGCGCGAGGAATTGTACCGGCAATGGAAGAAAGCCGTCACGCGGTCGTTTGATTGGGTCGATGCTTGAGTGAAAAAGAGAGGACAACCTAATGACGTCGCCATTTCTCGGTGAATTCCTGGGCACCATGGTCCTGGTGTTGCTAGGCAACGGTGTGGTGGCTGGCGTAGTGCTGAAACGTTCGAAGGCGGAGGCGAGTGGATGGATGGTGATCACTGCAGGTTGGGCGTTCGCGGTGATGGCGGGAGTGTTCACGGCCATCGCGTGCGGGAGCAGCGACGCGCACCTGAATCCGGCGGTTACGCTTGGCTTCGCCGTGCGGGCGGGAAATTTCGGGAAGGTCGTGCCGTACGTCGGGGCGCAACTGCTCGGTGCCGTTGTTGGCGCAACGCTGGTGTGGCTGCACTACTTGCCGCATTGGAAACAGACGCCAGATGCTCCAGGGAAGCTGGCGTGTTTCTGTACCGCGCCGGCGATTCGTAGCTTGATTCCGAATTTGATCAGCGAAATCGTGGGGACATTCGTGCTTGTTTTCGTAGTCGGGGCGATTTTTTCGAGAAGCGTCGCTGCGACTGGACCGGGCAGCTTGGGGCCTTACCTGGTGGGATCGCTGGTTTGGGGGATAGGACTTTCGTTGGGGGGAACGACGGGGTATGCCATCAATCCAGCGAGAGATTTGGGTCCACGTGTGGCTCACGCTCTCTTGCCGGTCGCGGCGAAGGGTGGGTCCGACTGGAGTTATGCGCCGATTCCGGTGATGGGACCACTTCTTGGTGGGGCGCTGGCGGGGTGGCTCTTACGCATTTTGGCTGTTTGATAGGAATTTTAACTCGGGGCGCGAAGGAACGCTTGGTCAAGAAATCGTTTAAAACCGCGATAGCCAAGTTCGTTTCGCACACGATCCCATCCTCTAAGCTGGCGCCACCTGGACGGACGGAAACGGGTGTGCCTGTTGGCGCGGGCGCAACAGTACGGAACGCGCTTCGGTGAATTACCGGAAACCTCCAACTTCGTCCGTCACGGCCCCGCAGTTCAAAGCGTGGCCCCCATTTCAGATTCTCACCGGTTAGAGAGATCGCGCCGGCGTAGGTCCGGAGCGGCAGATGTGTTCACAAAGTTTGAAGTCAACGGATGGACTTCTTGCTACTGGAACCAGCTGTATGCCGGACTAGGCTTGGGAACGATTCAGCAGCTGACGTAACTGGAAATACAGCCGGTTGTGGGGCGAATCGGAGAAGTAATTTCTCATACGCCGTCAGGATCTTGTCTTGGGTAAACGATTCGCGATGCCTCTTTAGGCTTGCCTTTTCCATGGCGAGCAACTGCGCTGGCTCCTGGTCGAACGAATCCAGTATGCCGTCGATATCCTGCGGGGCACGGAAATATCGGGCCTCTCCGCCCGCCACCCAGCGAGTAAAGCGGTTGTCATGGGCTATAACGGCGTTGCCTGCCGCGAGTGACTCTACCAGAGAGGGATTGGTTCCTCCGACACGATGCCCGTGGAAGTAGGCGCGAGCATGAAATCGCAAAGCCCTGACAATCTCGCGATCGAAAATAGCTCCCAAGAAAACAACCTCCGGTCCCGCTGCCTCCAGGACCCTTTTCTGATAGCGAGTGCCCTCGTGGCTGTAATTTCCCAATAGGATCAGCGGCATCCCGCGCCGTCGAAGCGAATAGGCTTGGACGATTTCGAGGATCGAGTTCTCCGGCTCCGGCCTGGCAATCAGGAGATAGTAGCTCTTCGGAGTCAGATTGAATTGTCGAATCAGCTTTACCGGAGCCGAGTCTACAGCATCCGCTCCATACGGGATAACCGTGATTTTCTTCAACGCAGTATGTCTGGAAAGGTGCCGGCCAATTTCGGGGTGATCCGCAACCAGATGATTCGCGAATCGAGCGCCAGCCCACTCGTTAAACCAGAACCATAGGCGCGCGGGTAGCGACCACTTTTCGCGTTTCCAGTCGATACCATCCATATTGATAATATTTCTTATTTTGCTGAATCGATATAAAAGGTTAAAGACGCCTGTGTTGTAACCCAGCGTTAGAACCACACCCTGCTCATTAAGCGAATGCCTGATGGCTTTCCAATCGAAGTTCATCGTCCCGATTGAGTTGTTTCCGGCCGGAATGAGCACACGGCGTATTCCGTTCCAGACGTCCTCGCGGGTGGTTTCATTCTCTGGCACCTGGCAATAGACAGTAACTTCGTGATTCCGTGACCGCAGGAAAAGCGCCAGATCCTGAGCGAAGGTCTCAAATCCACTGTGCTTTGACGGTATCCCACGGGTCCCTAAGATCAGAACATGCATGAAAATTCGCTCCTATCCAAGATAACATCATCCGCGAGGGGCTGCTGTTGCTTTCGAATTCCTCGCCTATCGCATGCCACGGATAGCGTTGAAACTGTCCGGTTTGACCTGCACAAAGCGGACCTTTAGAGCCGTTTTACAACCTTTACTGACCGTAGTCCCAAGTGGGGAACGAGCAGAAGTAGGTGCTTACGGCGGGATGAGGGCTTGCTGAACCCGGCACGAAAGCGGCGAAAACGCCCGGGCGACGGCGGAACTGTGGTGTGAAGACGGAATAAGGAACTCCGGATCGCACTGGAATTTTACCATCGACCAGAGGGCGGACGGGAGACGATGGCGTTCTTTGGATGGCGGATAAGTACACACGGGAGTGGGTAGGGTGGGAGCAGGGCGCTGGATGACAGCCGATCTCAGGCAGCTGGGAGTCAAACCTAGTGCACTGGTAGCGACGTGCCTCGATAACGGATTGAAATTCATCACACGTTCGGTGGAGAACCAGCAAAGCGAATCGTTTCCTGCCCCAGGAACGGAGCGTAGGTTGCGGGCCGGGTTTCATCCTCGTGACTGCAGGCGAAGCTCCGGGAGATGGCCACCAGCGATATGGGAATCCACAAGCCAAGATCAAGCAGGGTCTGCCGGGCAAGCCATTAAAATCAGTCGCGCGAGCGAATTACAGCGCTGCAGCTTTTGGGCTTTTGAAGGACAGAGCAACGGGTATCGCCAGGTACAGGCTCGAAACACTGCTGGAGCTGTTCGCTCCAGCTGGGCAAACTAAAACCAAAGGTTCGGGACAGGTGGGCATTGGAGAGCACGGAATACGTTGGCCGGCATGCGGGAGACCGATATTCTGCCGCCGTAATGGGAAGGAGATGTTGCACAATCAACGGGCGGCCGAAAGTAGCCGAGGCGAACCACGGAAGGTTTTCCGGCGCAAGGCGAGCTTTGTCTAGGATCATCTCTGCAAAGCCAAACCAGGTCGTCTGGCCAGCCGCGGTCATGTGGTAAGTTCCAGAGAGATCGGCACACGAGAAGTGCCCGGCGCTTCGACCTTGGATGTCGGCCAAGATCTGGCATGTGGCTTGCGCGATGTTGCGGGCACAACTGGGAGATCCGGTCTGGTCCGACACGATCCGCAATTCCTCCCGCTCGGTAAAGAGGCGCAATACGGTAAGAAGAAAATTCCTCCCACGAATGCCGTACACCCAAGCGGTCCGCAAAATGAGATGTGTTGCTAGGGATTCACGAATGGCCTGTTCTCCGGCCCATTTTGTTTTTCCATAGGAATTGAGTGGATTGACTGCGTCCGATTCGAGATACGGAGTCTCCTTCCTGCCGTCGAAGATGTAGTCTGTGGAAAAATGTACCAGCATCGTGCCGAGCTTCTTTGCTTCCTCCGCGAGTACCGCCGGCGCCTTGGCGTTGACTGCGTATGCAGTGGCTTCATCGTTTTCCGCAGCGTCGACAGCCGTATAAGCGGCCGCGTTTACGATCAACGTCGGGCGAATACTACGAATAATTTTGACGGTCTTATCTTCATCGACCAGGTCCAACTCGGTCCGATCGGGGGCTACCACCACGCCGATTTCCGGTAAGAAGTTTAAGAGCTCAGAGCCAATCTGACCATTCTTACCCGTTAACAGGATTGTAGGCTTCATGCGCTTCTAGGCCAGGAAGATTTGAACTTGCGGGTGCAGTGACGCTTCTAAACAAATGGCTCGGTTCCATCAGGCACAGGAACCCACACCTGATCGGGCCACTGTCTCAAGAGAGGCTTCGCGATGGTTATAATATTTGTCGTAATAGGACAGGTAGTCGCCAGCATAAATATCGTCGAGCCATTGACGGTTGTTCGCATACCATTCAATGGTCTTGGAAAGACCGTCCTTCAGTAGAATCCGTGGTTTCCAACCGAGCTTGGTTTCAATCTTCTTGCAATTCAGGGCGTATCGACGATCATGTCCAGGTCGATCGAGAACATAGGATAACAGCGTCTCAGGTTTACCCGTTAACTCGAGCAGCCACCGACAGATCGTTAGGTTTTCGTGCGTAGCGGAGCCTCCGATGTTGTAGATTTCTCCGATCTCACCCTTTTCAAGTACCAGCAGGATGCCGCGACAATTGTCTTCAACGTGCAACCAATCCCGCTGTTGCTTGCCGTCACCATAGATGGGCAGAGCCTTGTCTCGGAGGGCGTTGGTGACCATCAGGGGGATAAATTTCTCCGGGAATTGAAACGGTCCGTAGTTGTTGGAGGAGCGCGTAATAATGGCAGGAAAATTGTAGGTTCGCACGTACGATCGCACGAGCAAATCGGAACTCGCTTTGGTGGCAGAATAGGGGCTGCTGGCGCTGATCGGAAATCCCTCATCGGCGAATTGCCCATGCGGTATATCGCCATAGACTTCGTCGGTCGAGACATGCACGAAGCGAGAAATACCTACCTTGCGAGCGGCTTCGAGAAGGACGAAGGTTCCGTTAACGTTGGTCTGAATGACGCGCCCCGGTTCATAGATACTGCGATCAACGTGAGACTCAGCCGCGAAATGAACGACGGCTTCGCAGCCAGCCATCGTCCGTTCCACCGCAGACGCATCGCAGATGTCCCCCCTTACAAATTGATAGTGCGGATGGGCCGCAACGAGTTCGAGGTTCGCCAGATTCCCTGCATAGGTGAGCTTGTCGTAGTTAACGACAGAGTAGCCCAGATCGCTCGCCAGCAAATAGCGAATGAAATTGGACCCGATGAAACCGGCTCCTCCCGTCACCAGGATCTTCATCGGACTGAATCCGAGCTTCGCATGACTCGCACACCAACCTCGTCGTTCATCTTATTTGCGCCGGTCTTGGCCACCAAGTTGCTAGCCCTTAATAAGGACTCAAAAGTACCGGCGTCGGTCCACCAGCCGTCCAATATTTCGTAAGTGAGAGCGCCTTCTTGTACGTAAAAATTGTTGACGTCCGTGATTTCCAGTTCGCCGCGACCAGAAGGCTTCAAACGATGGATCTTTTCAAAAACCGTACAATCGTAGAGATACACACCGATCACGGCATAGCTTGACTTAGGGAACTTAGGTTTTTCTTCGATGCCAAGAATGTGCTGCCCTTTGATCTCCGGGACTCCAAAGCGCTCGGCGTCAGGGACTTGCTTCAGCAGGATCTTAGCGCCATTTTCCTGCAATTTGAATTGCGTTACAGCTTCGCAGATATTATTTTCGATAATGTTGTCGCCAAGAATGACGCAAATTGGCTCACCGTCGGCGAAATGCTCCGCCAGCCCCAAGGCTTCGGCGATTCCTCCTTCACCTTCCTGATAGCTATAATTTAAATGCTTCAAGCCGAAGTCCCGTCCATTTCCAAGCAGCCGCAGAAAGTCTCCGGCATTCTTCCCGCCCGTCACAACCATAATCTCTTGGATACCGGCATTGACGAGGGTCTGGATGGGATAATAAACCATCGGCTTATTATAAACGGGCAGCAAATGCTTATTGGTCACACGGGTAATCGGAAAGAGCCGGCTTCCGGTTCCACCTGCAAGGACGACGCCCTTCATAGACCCCTCATGCACACGATTTTATCTGGTACGAAGAACTCTTTCTGAGCATTTCAGTAGCGTAGCGCGTCTTACAACTAAGATTGTCTAACGACCTTCCGCGCGGAACACTGCTGGAATTGTTTCGAATAGAATCTTGAGATCGAGTCCCAAGCTCCAGTTCTCGATGTATTCCAGGTCCAGCGCCATGTTGGTTTCAAATGACGGGTCGTTACGGGCTGTTACTTGCCACAGGCCGGTCAGGCCGGGACTCACGTCCAACCGCCGCAGATGCTCGACCGAGTAGCGCTCGTAGTCGTCGACTGGATGGGGGCGAGGCCCGACCAGACTCATGTCGCCTCGGAGCACGTTCCATAACTGCGGCAACTCGTCGAAACTGGTACGGCGTAGCCAACGGCCGAGGCGCGTAACGCGTGGATCATCCTCCAGTTTAAAGAACGGACCTTCACGATAGTTCTCACCTCGCAGTTCATCTTTCCGCAGATCCGCACCCACGCACATTGTCCGTAGCTTAAAACAACGGAATCTGGATCCTTTATGTCCTATTCTATCGGCGACGTACAACACCGGTCCTGGCGAATCGAGCCGGATCAGAATAGCGAGCAATAAAAGAAATGGAGCCGCGAGGACCAGCGCAACGCCAGCGAACACGATATCCAAAGCTCGCTTCATGGCCAGGCCTACGGCGGGAATGGGTTGCCATTGAAGGTCCATCACCGGAAACCCACCAATCATGTGCAGCGGCGCCCGCCAGCCGAGTCCATCGTAGAGATCTGGCAGAAGTTTCAGGCCAAGGCGTAATTCGCGTGCCTCAAGCACTGTCGTTTTGACCATTTCTCTCTCGGAAGGCAGGGTGACAAACAGCTCGTCCACAAATTGCGTGAGAGCTATTGTGCGAAGATCGCTTATCGTCCCTAGAACCCGAGGGTCGGTCGAAGGTCTCGAGTCGAGAAATCCACAGACCATATATCCCAAGTGGGGATTTTCTTCGAACCATTTCGCCAAGGCCCGGCCAGTCCGCCCGGCACCCACAATTAATACACGGGAAACACCGATACCCTCCACGGAGCGATACAACACCAGACGCCGCTTGAAATAACGCCAGCCCGATAAAGTCAGCACATTCAGCACACCTGTGGAAAGGACAACCAGACGGGAGATGTCGCTGTAGGCTGTTAGGAAGATAAACAGAACCAAGAGCGCTGTGGCGGCGCCAACAGCTCTGGCAACCATTAGGGTTTCGTCGAAAACGCTGCGGTCGCGCGGCGTTCGGTAGAGATTCTGATTTGCACATCCTAGAACGACCAAGGCGGCGTACACGAGGAAAAACCCGGCGTACGCTTGTCCGGCGACCTGATTGAACGCGTGGCGCTGTGCGGGAACTTCCAGCCCGAAGCGGAGCCCCACAATCAGCGCACCGACCATGCATACCAGAGTGGCGTCAATCGTGGCATAGGCAATCTGCACCGACAAGCTGCGAACCAAATTTCGACCGCGGCCCCGGCCATTGGGCAGCACCTGAACTGCCAGGACGCCCTCTGTGAACAACTCGTGGGGCGGTGCGCCCACGACTTTCGGCCTCGATGCTGTACGACGTGCGGCCGTGCTGATCATGCGCCTAATATTCTCCTTTGGATCTAAAGCACTTTTTTTGGCACCGCGAAAACATTGGTGCGTTTACAAGATTGTCGGCGTGGGACCGATTCGCACATGAAATTCTGATTCTGGTTCTAATCAGTTACGTACGGAATCGCGTCAGTCCTCTTCCGCGTATTGCGCTGGGGTTATCCACAAACTCTAGCTAATCCTCCGACTCTCCAGCACTCAATCGGCAGCCTGCTACACTCTGGAAATCGCTTCCATGGATTTGCGGGCGCTAGGCCTGTCGCCAATCTCAGAAACACCACAGATGGCGCCCAATGCCTCCGCGGCTGCCGCGTAGACCGATTCCACAGTGACCAGCCGAAGGCAATACGGCTGGTCAAAAATACAGTAGTCAAAACAGGGGCGGCACCAGAATTCGGGTCGAATGACAACCTGGTGGTCCTCACCTAACGGTCCGAACCAAGTGGGTTCGGTGGGCCCAAAAATCCCAACTACGGGCACGCCCAGAGCAGTTGCAATATGCATAGGACCGCTATCATTGCAGATAAACAGATCGCAGCGTTGAAGCACGGACATAAATTGGCGTAATGGTAACGACAAGGGAACACATTGTTTCGGCTTCAGAACGGCCGACGTTTGGCCGGGATCCTGAAACCAAAGGATTTTTACTGGAAACTTGGCCGACAATTGTTCGGCAACGACCACGAAGTTTCCCTCTCCCCACTGCCGAATAGCGCTGCGCGCTCCGGGGTGGATGGCAACGACGAATTCCTCGGTCTTTACTCCACGCTCTGCCAGGTACTGTTCGGCCCATTCCTGTTCTTCTTCTTTCAAGCGCAAGTGAGGTTGCCGACTGAGAATCGGTTTGCCGAGATGCTCAAGTAACCGAAGCCAACGGTTGGAGAAGTGGGGGCGTACCAAGTCCGGTGTAGCTCTATCGGTGAGCAAAAATCCTCCGCCCCCGAAGGCGTAACCCACTCGCCGTCGCACGTTGACAAGCCAAAGGATGAAATTCTCTCGGATGTCCGCTCGGGCCGTGAAGGCCAGGTCAAACTTTCGAGCCCGCAACAAATTTAGGGCTCGCAGAAATTCAATCCAGAACGGTGAGAAAGGGTTGTATTTCCGCCATCGAGAATAGTGCTGCGCCCAGGGAACTCGCACAACGATCATTTCGTCTACGAGTCCTTGATCGGCGAGGAGTGGGACGCACTTGGGGCTGGTCAAAAGCGCAATGTGGGCGTCCGGATAATGAAACCGCAAGTTCTGCAGAAAGGGCAGTTCCATGATGATGTCGCCGAGATTCCAGTATTCAACGACCAATATTCGTTGCACTTGTTGCGACGGGTCACCGGAGGGGCGCAGGCGATCTACGAGCCGCACGACCGGGCGCAGAACCGCTTCGACCGTGCGAATCAGCAGCCGTTTTCCGGCGCTTATTCTGACCAGAACACCAAGCGCAGCGACATCGGCGACTTTGCGAGCGGCGGAGTCGGAGCTCGGCGCTATTTGGATCAAAAGCAGTTCTCCCCTAGGATCAGATGAGCGATCTCGAACCGAAGGCTAACGCGCGGCCATCCTGTCAGCAGCACAAAAGGACCCCGATCCGCAAACTCTCAAGGTGGAGGTGTACAGGATTCTGGCGACTCGCTCTGACGCACGGCGCAGTCGGCATATTCAAATCTTCGGAGTTATGCTTACTTCGCATCATTAACGTGGCGGCCAGCGTCCACAACTGCATTTTCCACAATTCCGCAAAGGATATGGATAATCAACGAATGCGCTTCCTGTATTCGAGGCGTCGAATCGGATGGCACGACCAAACAAAGATCCACAGAATCACGCAATTCACCACCCGATCTTCCCGATAGACCGATGGTTGCGATCCCCAATTTCTTCGCCAATGCAGCGGCTCGTAACACGTTGGGCGAATTTCCGCTGGTGGAGATTGCGAAAGCCACGTCTCCTGGCTTGCCAATGGCTTCAAGTTGGCGAGAAAATATATTCTCAAAACCAAGGTCATTACTTATCGCCGTCAGCGCTGAAGAATCCGTGGTCAGGGCGATCGCCGCAATGGCCCGGCGGTCGGCACGATAGCGTCCCACTAGTTCTGCGGTGAAGTGCTGAGCATCTGCGGCGCTACCGCCATTACCGAATGCAATCAGTTTTCCACCGGCTTGCAAGCACTCCACCATGATCGCCCCGGCCCGAACAATTTGAGGGAGTCCTTTCTTCGCCAACTCGGCTTGGACCGCCATGTTTTCCTGGATTTCTTGTTGCGCGCTGGCCAGCGTCACCTCCCCACCGCTGCCGTGCTGCCCTTCGATGCCCTTCATTACCACCCTCTCAACCAGCTGACTAACCTGCAGGAAGCAAATGCGACGAGGCGAGGCAAATTAGGAACCGCCACGCTTTTTCCCGTCATTTCTGTTCTTTTTCACCGCGGAAATTCGCCGGCGAGACGATACGGCTCGCTGGAAACCAAGGCCTCCCTTGGTGGTCCCACCTCAGCTGGGGATCTGGATCCAACGACGCGAGCGGGAGCGCCCACGGCGACGGAATAGGCAGGTATTCGACCGCGTACGACAGAACCTACTCCGATCACACATCCCCGCTCCACATGACATCCGTCCAGAAAGACCGTGTTGGAACCGATCCAGCAGTCGTCTTCGATCGCAATGCCTAATCGTCGCGTGCCCTGTTGCTTGATCGGAACGTCGCTGCGTTCGTAGTTATGATTTTCCGCGTGAAACGAAACGTGCTGGCCCATGATCACGTTGTCACCAATGTTGATTTGCCCGGCCGCTCCGATAAAGGAATAGGCGTCGATCGCGGAATCCTTTCCCATTCGCAAACCCGCTCCGAGATTGCCGAGCATGCTGGCGCGAATGATCGAATACGGGCCAATCATCACGTTGTCGCCAAACTCGATGCCTTCATGCGAGAGTCCGTCAACCAGCACCCCGCGCTCCAGGGTAATGCCTTTCCCGAATCGAATCAGACTGGCGTTACGAAGGTTCACTTGCGGAGCTATATAAATGAGCCGGAATCTTCTTTGAAGTACAAGGCACTTCAGGAGGCCGCGGCAAAGCCACGTGAACCGTCGCAACATCGTCCCCAATACGGAAGTAAAAGGGATCGATCGATCCAGTCGGTAGTCTGTGCCCTTGAGCCGGCTGATCATGAAATCCATCGTCTGATAGACGAAGTCTTTCATCCCTTCCATCTCCGGGTCATGGCCTTAACTGTACCCAGTTTCTACGCACTTCGGCAAACCGCCGAAATTTTTCGCCAACTCCCTTATTCCTCGTGGCGCGGTACCAGAGCCCGTACACCAGGATTCGCGCGATGAGTCCCGCCCACAACACGAGATCGGCCACGCGTCGCTCCAATGGACCCGAGAATTTCCTGTGATAATCACGAAAGCCCGCATAGTGCTGGCCCATTCGACTCAGTCCGAACCCACAAAAATGGATATACTTCACCGCGGTGCACTGGACAACTGCCAAGCCGCGTTGCGACGTGCTGCGGCAGAAATTCACGTCATTGCCAAACAGGAAATTCCTTTCGTCGAAACCGCCGATCGCGTTCCATTGTTTCGCGGTCGTCGCTAGAAACGATCCTTCCACCCAATCCACTTTGTAGGCATGCAGTTCACTCGATCCCATCGCCAACCTTGGCTTCGCCTTCATCCACAAGCTTCGAAACAGCCACAAGCGGAGCGCCCTGGGGAAGCGTCCCGCCGATGGTCGAAGCGCGCCATCAGCGTCGTGGGCCTCAGCCCCGACAACCCCGATCTTCAAGTCGGATTCCAGCAGGTTGATTACGGGCGCTACATCACTTAAAAGAATCGTGTCGGCATTGAGCAAAAGCAGGTACTTTCCGTTGGCATTTCTGGCCGCCAGGTTGTTCCCGGCGTTAAATCCGAGATTTTTCTCGCTGCGTATGACTCTGAGCCACGGAAACCGGGCCGTAAGAGAGTCCGAGAGCTTTTCCGAAGACCCGTTGTCGACCAGAATGACTTCGAACGGACACGTAACATGCTGCTCAATCGAACGAAAACAGCCTTCGAGAAATCTACTGTCATTGTGGGTCAGGACCAGTATGGACAGCGTTGTCTGGCTCATCGGCAACGTCCACTTGAGGAAAACAGGCTGAGACAGTCCGGGACACTCTCTGCAAACGTATTCATGCGTTTAGCTGAAGTTCTAGATCTCATTGCCGTTGGCGGCCTTTTTTCGAACCTATGACAAACGCGCGGAGGATTATCGACCCCCCTTGACCTTTCTGGCTCATGCGTTCGATTTACCGATTCAGAAGCAAAACCCACTCGACATTGGCCTAAGGGCGCTTGTGTCACTGAGCCATCGCGGTCCTCTGGAAGTGAAAATTTCTACTGGCATTCCAAATTGCCGGGAGAATCGCAATGTCCCATATTCTTCATGATGATGGAAAAGTTCCATCGCGGACAACTTCCTAGGTGACCGCGCCGGCAGATGCGGCTAAGCCTGCTTTACTGCGAAATAATAGTAGCTGTGAAAAGCTTCGGGATTAGGCTCAAAAACCTGTGCGGCTCGCACTTGTGCGCCCTGTGCACGGATGAAATCTTCAACCTCTGTTCTAGAGATCCCATTGATCTGTATAGGAGCCAGCCCTGCCTTTTTGAACATCCACGAACTCGGAACTCCTACAGAAGCGAGCGTTGCCCATGCCCGTCTTCGAAGCTGCAGCCTTCGCCGGATCGGAACATTTATAGGCAGTTGAAATACGATGGCGCCACCCTCCTTGGCTACCCGGATAAACTCAGCAATGTAGCTTAATATCATCCGTCGAGTGGGCAGATGTTGAAGAACCAGCGTACTGAATACAAAGTCGAAACGATTGCTCTCAAACGGCAGTCGCACGGCCTCGCTGGCAACGAACTGGCAGTTTGGGACGCTCGCGTTAAACTGTTCCGCCAGACCAACCATTTTTTTCGATACATCCAACCCCACGCAAGAAGCGAAAAACCGCGAAAATCCGCGCGTCATTCTACCGACGCCACAACCGAAATCCAAAAACGTACCGAAACGAATAGCTAATCCGTGGGACTTGCACATCGCCATCACGCGATCGGCCTCACGTTCTCCCGTGCCGAAAAATTCCGCCGGGTCCCACTTGCCGAACTTCTTTTGGGGATCCGAAAGAATGGTCCATAAAGGATCTAATTCCGCTAGCTCGTTCCAGTCGGAAAAGGGTGGCGCTTCCACAGGCACGCTAGAACTCATTTTGCATCGCTCCCGTCTAGAGCCGGTATCGCAGAACCGGGGTAATTAAACAAATCCTGTCATTCTCGATGGCGGTATGTCAGGCGACTTTCCTCAGAGTCGACGTTCCCCCTGCGTCATCCGAATTGCCTACGAGAATTACTGCCGAAGCCAGAAGTCCAAGATGCACCCAGCAAAACGCCAGGATCGTGCCATCCGTGGATTCAAAAGCGATTCCGTAGAGGAGCGTTCCCGCCATCAGCCCAATCAGCATGGCATCAGGAATTTCTGAGAGCTTCTGAATGCGGCGAAACCTGCGGGCGACGGCAACAAAAAAACCGAGAAATGCTGTCAATCCTAACAAGCCCGTATCGTGTAGGATGCGCAGCGGTGCATTGCCAATCCAGGTCTTCTCACCAGCCCATGAGGGTACATACTTGGCCCAATCGAATGACAAATTGAAGCTGGCTGTGCCGCTGCCAAGGAATAGATGCTCGGGTATATCCTGCAAAGCTTGCTGCGCGACGATAATGCGAGCGATGGTCGTGTCGTCGGACAACCCTTGAAAGTAGAGACTGTCGAACCTTTCGCGGAGTACCCCACCTATCGAACCGACAGCCAGTAACAGGACGAGAGCGGATACCAGCACAAAGCCCCCGGCCGCTTTTCGGACTTGGCCTTGTCTAAGGCGAATGTTCTTCCAGAGGACATACCCAACGATCAACAGGAGCGCCAAGAGAACGGCTCGAGAAAAGCTGAGCACCGCAGCCAGGGAAGTAACCACGAAACAAACGAAATAGCGGGTGCGATGGCCAGCAAATAAATATAGAGCTAAAAAGAGGATGGCACAGCACGCCGTGTAGGCTCCAAACAGATTGGGCTCAAACAGGGAGCCGTAGGGCACGGCCACATCCCCCAGATACTGTCCGACTTCAACGCCCATCGAAGTCCCGAAGACCTGGTGCGACCAATAACACACAATTCCAAAGACCGACTCTAGAAGGCCGACAGCAAGCAAAATCGCGAAGGTGCATCTAAGCGTCTTTAGGTCGCGCACCATGCCTCGGATCAGGAAATACGCTAGAACCGCCAGACTGTTCTGGAACGCCCAGCGCAGGGTAGATGACGGATCGGAAGATCCAAAAGCTGAGCTTACGAAATTTAAGATAACGTAGGCGAATATCCAATAGTCAATCTTATCGATTCTCAACGTGGACTTCGAAACGACCAAGCTACCGGCCAGAGCCAAACAGACTATTACCGAGGCGACGTGCTCAGGTCTGGCATTCCATCCGAACACTTGCACAAAATAAAATGGCATCGCGCTCGCTGCAATCAGGACGACCAGAGCTCCGTAGGGCCAGCGAATCGCCGTCAGAATGACGATGCCCGCGGAAACAGCAAACGCCCAAACCCAAGTGAGGTCCTCTTCCCAACCCAGACGGCACACAATCAAGATAGCCGCGAGACTAGCAACAACGTCCAGTCGCCATGCAACTTTTTCGTGCCACCAATTGGTTAAGAGAGTTTGCTGCATTTTAGCGGTCTTTATCGATATGCGGCGATGAGAATGTCTTGGAATACATTCTTCGAAGTCACAGGGTAGAGCGAAGCGTGAATCTGATATTCAAACCCGGCGCGCTCCAATTCATTCAGAAATCCCGCGAGACGTGACTTTTGCTGTCCAATCCTGTGGTGGTACTCCACCACCATCTGTCGGATGCATTCTAGTTTCCCCGCGCTCACCAAGTCGCGTAACACTTTGTGTTCGGCCCCCTCGACGTCCAGTTTCAAAAAATCCACAGGTCCCTCAATGAACTCGGAGAGCTTGCGACCAGGAACCTTAATCGGCCCTCCCTGGCCTCTGGTTCGGTCGGTACTCATCACCAGGGTGCCGGGCTTTGTCGAATCGACATAGAAATCCACTTCGGTGTCTTGGTCCCACAACGCACAGTTATGAGCATCGACGTCCAAGTCATTCTGCCGTATGTTTTCTTGTAACAATTTGAAGGTTGCAGGATCCGGCTCAAAAGCCTGAACGCGGGATTCCGGATACAACCACTTGAAATAAAGAGATGCCATGCCCAGGTTTGCGCCGCAATCGAGGACCACGGGAGCTTTCTTGTCGGCCCGAAAATAATAATGCTGGCGGCAAAAGATCTCTCGATAGAGGTGATTCAAAGTCGGACGATCAAAATGGCTCACCCGAAAACCCATTCTGGTCTCGCCCGGCAGGACTAGATGTCTCAAAATGTCCGCTTTTGACCCGGTTGGCGCCTTCCAGACGTGGTAGCAGTCGTTCGCAAACCGTGCGAGCCGACTTACCATGACCGAACACTTTGGGACAATCTGCAAGGACGCTTAAGCCAACCGCATCGACCGAGCTCCATTCCGCTATCCAAGCCCCTTTCAAAGGAACCGCAAAATTCACGAACGCCGCCTGACAGCAGCTGATTCTTGAAGTGCCTGACTTCCTCGTTTACGTTTTTGGAATCTCCGCTGAATTCCGTTGCTTGCGACGAAGCTGATGGCGGCAATGCAGGAAATCGCGTAATCCATTCGAACAAAACAGACGGCCATGGTCTGGAACGCTCTCTGCACATGCGTCTACCCGCTGCCGCAGGTTCCACTCGCATTTGGCGGCTTCTTAAGCTCTCAGGACCGCGCCAGCATATCGGCGCCCCTTGACCGTTCTAGCTCAATGCGTTCCATTTCACGGTTCATAAGCAAAAGCCAATCGACATTGGGCGAAAGCGCTCGCGCATCGAGGTGCGTGGCCAGGGCTGGCACTGGAACCCAAAGTTTCATCCGTTTGCCAAACAGGATTTGAGCCCATCCGTACAACCAAGACTTGACGATAATCCGAGCAAATAACGACCGGTGCAAGGCAAAGCGAAAGACCTGAAAAGGATTGAAAATCGAGGACTTCGTCAAGCTGAGCCAGAGACTGCAGTCAAAATTGCGACGGCAGTAGCTTCGAAAAATCTTTTCATTTCGGAGCAATGTCTGCTTTCGCGTCAGGAATGTCAGGCAAGTCGAGGCCGCCGTTCTCCAATGATTTCCGCCGTGTACGCTCAACCATTTCGGGCTACGGTGAATTTCCAAGCGGTAGCAGTCCAAGTGATCGTACGGAGATATGAAGTCGACGTCATCACGCGCGCGCAGAAAATCTATCATTCGGTGAAACTGGTCGGGCAGGTAGAAATAGTCGTCTTCTGCGAAATACACGAGATCGCTGTCGTCCTGGCTCGATAAAATGTCGATCTGTTTCCCAAACGTCGGCAGATTACCGATGCCGGGCAGCGGCACGAACACCAAGTCCTTGGGGTCAAAATATTTCCTGAACAGCTCCGCATAACTTTCCGGGCAACCATCCAGCAAGACCCAGAGTTTCACACGAAGACCTTGCAGGGATTCTTTGAAGGACCGCAAACAAACCTCGGAGAGCCAAAGTTTGTCCTCGCCAAACGGAAGCCCGGCCGCAGCCTTGGCAACCTTGGGATAGATCCGGTACGCTATCGCGATATCGCATTGAGACATTCGATTATTTTAAATAGCCAACATTATGGTTATGGTCGGGCGCTCGCTCCCGAGTTCAAGAGCGCTTGGGCCGCCGACGTGGGGGCTGTTGTCGCAGGCGGACTCCATTGAGATACCGGTTTCCAAAGTGAACCTCCAAGATCGGTACGCACGAATGTGATCGTTCCGTTCACTACAATTGAGGTCGCGCCCATTAAATCGATATTTCCGCCGGAGGCAAATGTCACGGACCCTCCCACGGTAAAAAAGGTAATCATCTCCCCAGGTCCTAATCCGCTTTGAATGGTAGCAATCGGTGTGGCGGATGAATTCAAGCCGACGGAATGGCTGCCTAGCGTATTGATCGAAGTCGCTGGAGAATTTTGCTGAGTTACACCTGAAGTCGGCGGGGAATTTGACGGCCCTGCGTACTCATTGTCTTGATAAACGACGCTGGCAAGATTAGTACTTTTGACGATAGCGTCGGGATTCCCGAACATTTGGTTGTGTACGAAATAAATGCCGAAGGCCAGAGTGGTCTCCACACTTAGTTCAAAACCTGCTCCCCCGTTGCTGCCAACGTTTCCTGCGAAGTAGGTATCCGAGATGGTCAGTCCGTTGGTAGGGATGCCGGTGTTGTTGGTGACCCGATATCCAGCAAATAACCCCTCATGATGAGATCCATAGAAGATGTAGTTCGTCCCACCGTCGATTTGTACCCCCAGAGCTGCTCCTTGGGTAACCAAACCCTCGAAGGTGATGCTGATTGGAAAACCACTCGCTCCCACCGCCGGTCCGCCCGACGTTCCGCCCATGTAGATATTGGTTCCGTCTCCTATACCTTGCCCATCAAATTGACAATTCCGGAAACGCAGTTGAAACACCGCTCCTTCGAGCCGCAGAGCATTCCCGCCACCCGCGTTGCGATAAACCTCCAGGTTATTGAATAAGACCCATTGAGAACTGGATGCGAAATCGTTGTTCCGTCCTTTGACATGGACCGACACTCCAGAAAAACCCTGCATGTAGATGTCGTCGATCACGGAGAACCACAGGCCGGTGTTTACCGTAGAACTGGTATCCAGGAAGAAGCAGTCCTCAGCTGTGTTTCCGGCCGAGCCAAAAACCCGGAAACCGGAAAGGTGCACGTTGGTGGCCGGAACGTTGTTCGTTTGCGGAAGAACGAAAACCGGATTGTTTCCATTAATCGATTGCAAAATGGTTCCGTTACAAGGCGAAGCCACACTGCATCCGGCACTGCCATTGGGCGTTCCCGACGCCCCCATGCCTATAATTTTGAACGCCTTCCGCAAGGTAATCTGCTGAACGGTGTAATTGTAGGGTCCGAGATAGATTGTAATGGCTTTGGTTCCAGGATCGATTTTTCCTAGGCTCAGATTTACGTTCGGCGACAGCGCGTAAATGATGCAACCGTTTGCAGGACAGGCAGCAATGGCGTCGGGGACTCCGCCAGGATACCGGTCGGCAAAAAGTATGTTTGCGAGATTCTCCATACTCACCGAACCGCCCGAATCTGTTATCTGCGAACTTGTCAGTCCGCCACCCGAAAACTTGGGAATTACGTTGACTGGACCGGACCGCCCCTCGATCGCACCGCTGGCGGCCGCGGTCGAAGCTGCTGCTTCGACGGTGGCCCCGGTTACCGCGCCCGTCGTTTGGATAGCCACCGAGGTTTCGGGCACCGCGCCAGCAGCCACCCTGGCAAACGCCGATGCCGGCAACCCCCCGAGCGTTTGCGCGTCAGCAGCTTCTACAGCGTAAGGCACGCTGACCATGAGTACCCTCGGTTGCTCTTCTGATCCGGGCCTGACGACGCGCACGCCCAGCCATCGAGGTTCGCCCGAGGTAAAAATATCCATGGGCATTCCGTCGGGCGCTGTTACTCCAAGCATCACTTCATAACGGCCTTCCGCGTCGAGCTGCGTATTTTGCACTTCCTGCCACAGAGCATTGCCCGCGTTTGGGTCGTCATAGATTACGAATTTGATGGCCACGACTCCGGCGTGAGAAAGCGCCGCCTCGCTCTTGAGCACTCCGGCGAATTTCACAAAACGTGGCACTCCTCCACTGCACGCACTGGAATTCGAAGTGCACTGCGCACCACAAATAGAGGGCGCCATAGCGACGAGGACTAGAGCCAGTACCTTGTTTACCGGCGATCTCATGTGTTTCCCGATGCTCCCGTAGAATAAATTTCGTAGATCGATTTCACCGTGACGCATAAATGGGCATCATCTTTAAGCGCAAGCGTGCTTCCCAACACTATTTCGCAAGCAAGTCCAGTCGCGCCACTTCGCGATTTTCATGACTCCGCATTGCCGGGTGATCGAAACAACAAAGAGAGTACATTCGCCTCAGCCACAGCCGCTCCGCAAAAGGACGATCCTCAGTCATCCAATCGTCCCGGTCGAATTGACGGTCAGAGTTCCGGCTGTTGAATTCCGCGACGGCGGCCAGCTCTCCGGTAGACCTCGGCGTCAGGAACCGGAGCGCGTCATCAAAATAGAAGGACACGAATGGAAGCAAAGATCTCACGTCGACGTTTTCTATTGTTTTACATATCGCCACGGTGCTGGAATACAAGTCGACATCGATAGAGACAAAACCAATGGGCAGTTCCAGTTTATCGTTAATCCATTTCGGAAGCGTTTCTTGTATTGCGCCGAGAATAAATTCTGCATCGGGCGGAAGAATACGTCGCAACCGATTCACATCCGACGGAAAGTCTCCCGGGTTCCATACCCAGGGTGCATCTCGGCGATCGTCCGTTTTGGGCAGACCAGAACCGGCGTCGAATCCAGCAACCTTGATTTTTAGACCCGTATGTTCAGACAGTGTCGCAGCGTACTTGCAAAGCTCCACCAGCCCGTTGCCCCCGGCAACACCAAATTCGATCGCGGTAAAACCCTTCTGACCTGCCAAACCCGCATACTTGCAGGCCGCTTGTAAGCCCGCCGCGTAGGACGGGTAGCGGACGGCATCGAACAAGGCCGCCCATTCGAAAGCGTAACGCCGAGCAAGACCGTTGGTAAGAGCAGCCTTCACCAAGAGTCGAAACGGGGGTTCGAAAATTAGACCGCGTAAAGCTCGGTTCATTGGCACGCCCTCAAATTCGAGGTGACAAAACATAACTGTCCCTGTTTGTGCTTCTCGAGAGTCGCTGGCCTGAAATCACCGTAGATTTTGTACATCGCCGAGTCAGGGCTTTCCATACGCGATCGTAGTCATTTGCAAACCGAACGTAAAATCACTTCGGGCAATCTTCATCCTGCGAAAATCCATCCCTCAATCTGGTCGAAAGCAAATGGACCGGCAGATCATGGTTTTAGCAAATCGAAAACAGCAGAGTCGCCCCGCCCTTCAGCATTCAACCTTTGGGCATGCGCCTTGTAGCCCTGAATTTCAGATTTAGAGAAAATCGTTTGCGGCCGGGAATTGCCCAGGGAGGCCAGATCTACGCCCCTTGAGTAAAGCTCACTCACCCAGAACTGAAGCTCATTTGAATCATAGCTGACTTCGCGAACCTTAAGGCCGGAATCGTCTGCGATTAAGCGAAAGCTCTTGTCCGTGTGCAGAAACAAATGGCGCGGTGCATCCAACTGCGCCCAGTGAACGCCATAGTGTTCCCATGCCCAGCCGAGCACTGGAATTCGGATCAAGCAACGGCCGCCGGGGCTCAACAATTCCGCGACGAGCCGCAGGACCCCGGCAGGGTCGGGCATGTGCTCGAAGGAGTGATGAAACATAATCACATCCCACCTGGTATCCTTGAGATCCTGCAGTTCTCCTTTCACGACCCGGACACGGTCTCCGTCACCCATCGATTGCGGCGCGAACCGGTCCACGCCGAGCAAATTCTGGTAGCCTAATTCCTTTAGATACTCTAAGAGAGTACCGGCACCGCAGCCCACATCGAGAATACGGTCCTTGCGGCCGACACCCATCCGTATAAAGGCCTTAAGTGGAAGGTTGTCGTAGCGGCTTACCAGAAATCGGTCGAGCCAGCCCCGGCGCCCGAGGAAGCCTTCATTCCTGCGTTTCCGAACATGGTGTCTGAGAAATCGAATAGCCGAAGGCCTTGGTCGCTCCTGTTCCGCGAATGCCGCGTAATTCGCTGGGTAATATCGGGCCATGTCTTCTGGGGGATCTATTAATTGCAAACACCCACAGGCTTGGCATTCCAAATATTGAAATAAATCCCGGAGGCCGAGCATCATTTCGCGCACCGCATGGATCCTGTTTCCCGCGCCGTTCTGACAGATCTCACAATGCCGAGTCGAGTGCGGTTCGGTCTCGATTCCCGGCTGCGACAGCCCGCTCGCCGTGTTCACGTCACGACCTCGTCGCGGGGTATTGATGTTGCGCCCGTTCGAGATATCAATTTCCACAAAATCTTGATTTCCGGATAGCATACCCGAGCTAGACAGACGCCCACCAGCGCGTAGTAAAGCAATATTCGCGCACCGACGTTACCTGTGGACTTCATTGCCATTTCGTAGCTGGCGACAGACCACGTAAAGATCGCTAACAGTGTCAATCGTCCCGTCCAACTCTGGCCGGTGGTCTCTCTCAGTGTCCAATCATTGACCAGCCACCAAATCGCCAGCGCCGCAAGTTGACCAAGCGCCATGGCCACCAGCGAGCCCCAAACGATCGCCATCGCAAGCCCAATCGAGAAAGTGACTACGGCCGCCCCTATGGTCAAAAGCAAGAATTCCCTCTGCTTGCCATAAATATAGGCAAAGCTGGTGTGCAGAATCTGGATCTCGGCAAGAAAAAAAATGCTGAACAGAAGAATACCCGCGGCGGGCAAAGCCGGGGAATATTTCGGCAGAACATGCCGCACAATGAGCTCCAACACGAAAAAATAGGGAAGCAGCGCGCTCCATGCCAGAAGTAGAAATCTCGAGGCATGCTCATAGACTCTGGTGCGCCCCTCGTGCTGAAGTGCCGCCGCATGGGAAAAAAAAACCCGGTAAATGGCGGCGATGGCGGTGACCGGAACGAACATCGCGCTGGATGCCAGGCTATATTGCGCGAACTGATGAAGCGGCAAAACCCAGCTGACAACCAGGCGATCCGCTGACTGCACCAGGCCAAAGCCAATATTGGCCAGCACAATTGGCCAACCCAGCAGAACGCAACACTTTCCGAGCGACCACGCGGAGCCCGCGAGCTCAGCTTTCCGCAAAGGTTTCACGCGCGCCCAGAGATAAATTAAGGCGCCGGCCCAGGCTATGCAGTAGAGCTCGATCAGCGTGCGGAAGTCGGGTACCCGTCGCAGATTCCACGCGAAAGTAAGCAAGACAAACAGGCCTGCCGGTGCGGCGGCAGCTACAGCGACGGGCTTGAATTGTCGCGCGCTCTGCAAGCCATACTGCATCAAAGCAGTTATGTTGAAGAGCAACGCATATCCCAAAACCGCTAGTCCGATGAAGCGAGCTTGCGCATGCAGGGTCCCAACGATGACAGCGCCAATCGCACTGGTGAAGCCCACGAGTTGCCAAACCAGAAACTTCAGCGACGGACGAAGCTCGCCGTGGAAATCTGACAACGGACGGCCAGCCCATCGCAACAAGGCGCCATCCAGAAAGCCCATCTGTAATAGCCCCGCATAACCTCCATACAGCATGAATAATCGCCAGTAACCAAAGTCCTCCACGCTGACCAGCCGAGGAATGAGAAAGACCAGCGCGGTATTGAACACCGCCGCCAGTGCCGTTCCGAGCCCGATCGTCGCCACATCGCGCGCGAGAAGCGCGAGTCCCGACGATCTCGCCGGCTGCGCCCCGCTCAAGACAACAGGTTTGGTCGCTTCGATGCGTTGGACATCAATACTCAAAGCGTATTGCCCGCCCGTCTGCCGTGCGTCATGAACTCCTGCCCGGACCGATCGGCGCGATGTTGTCTTCATCAACGTCCACAACCACGGATCTGAGTATGAGTTCGATAGAAAGAACCACTCGGAGCGCACCCTTCTTTCGCAAAAGCACGCCCTCTCTACCTGCTAAGGGACCGGTTTTGATGCGCACGCGCCGCCCAACCGTAAGGAACGGATGCGGTTCGATGGCCACTCCGGACGTCAAACCCTTTTTCAGCCCCTCGATCTCTTCGTCAGGCATTGGCGTGGGATAACCGTTAAACCCAACCAAGCGCACGACGCCTGGAACCTCCAGCACCTGCATCCGATTCTGCGACGCAATCTGCACAAATACATACCCCGGAAAAAGCGGGAGTTGCAGCCGCATTCGCCGGTCCTTCCACCGCCGCACGGTTTCGTAGAGGGGAAGGTAGGATGCGACCTGCCGCACTTCGAGCTGCTCTCGAACTCTCTTCTCGTGATTTGCGCATGTATACGCCGCGTACCATTTGATTTGCGGATCGGCGAGCGGCAAGGCTTCGGCTGCCGGCGCAGGGAGGTTGAGGGTCTGCGAAACCACCATTTTTCTCCTAAGATCTCAAGACAGCTTCGCCCCGTCACTTACAGGGCTTTTGTGACCTAACCCGTTCACACTCAGTTGCTTACAGCTGCGACGCTACTTTTCAGCCTCGTCGCGATCCGGTCGCTCAGACCGCACAACCTCTTCCCCGCCATGGCTCCGAGAACCATTTTGCGCAAATTGCGGCAGTCGCGACCGCAGGTCGGTGAACACTTCTCGCGCAAATATTTTCCGCGCATCGTGCTGATCGGTCTGGTCCCAGAGAGTTTTCGAGAACAGCCAAATGGTGGCTGCGGCAAAAGCCAAGGTGGTTCCAACAAAAATAATCAGCAGCCGCGGGGGAAATGACTTCCTGTCCGGAATGGGAGCGGTATCAAGCACTTTCACGACGGGGATCTCTTTCGCTTCCTGCACCTTCGCCATCTCGTACTCCCGGGTGAGAGCCTCAAGCACTGCCTCCTGGATCCTGGTTCGTCGATACAAGTCCGCATATTCGACCCCCAAGAGCGGCAATTTTCGAATCGACGGATACAGCGAATCACCCGGTGCACTGGCGATATCTGTCGCGCTTTCGCCTTTCCCCCCGAGCTTGTCCAGCTGCCGCTGGAGTTCATCGATGCGTGCTTTGATCGTTCGTACGCGCGAATTGTTATCGGTGTAAATCTGCCGAAGACCTTCGTATTGAGATTGGGCAGCGATCAATTCCCCTTGGAGGTCCGCTGCAGCCCCAACCATGGCTTTGGCTTGTTCCTTCACGTCAATGGCCGTATTTTTGCTGGCGAACTGGCTGAAGTCTCTCTCGGCATCTTCGAGATCCTTGTTCACCGCCTGCAGACGCCCTTCCAGGAAGACGCGCTCGCGACGCGCCGAAGAAGTACTGAGATCCGCCACTAGACGGTTCAGTTCTTCGATGTAGGCCTGCGCCATCGCGGCAGCCCTTTGCGGACTTCGGTCCATCACGGTGATGGAGATGATTTGACTTTTGCGATCCACGACAACCGAGGTGTGTGCCCCCAGGTCCCGTCGAACATCCTCCATGCCGCCATCGCCATAAACCTTCCGCAAATCAAACTGCTCGATCAATTTGTCGGCGACCGTGCGGCTCCCCAAGATCCCGACGAAGATGTCGCTCGAGCTCTTCAGACCGAGAACGTCGTTGGCCAGTGCTCCCAATCCTCCGGCACTCCCGGCACCCGTCATGGCCGCAGCGGCCATCATTAGACCAGAGCTTGACTGACTGTCCGGAGGCATCAGGCGCGCGGTGGTTTCATATCGCTTCGGGATGAGGAACGCGATCGCCGCGCTCGCGAGCAGCGCGTACAGACTTACCCGGTAGAGCATCCCGCGGTGAGCCCACAGCATCCGAAGATAGGTGAGAATTTTCTCGCCGCTCTCTGCATTCTCCTGTGGCGTGGGCGCTTCTGGAAAGTCGCTCGGAGGCAATTCGGGAAGCGGACGGCGTGGCGAGGTGCTGCTCGAATATCTCACGGGCGGCCTCCGTTCCCTGGGTTGCTTTCCTCCGCGGACGGCCGCCGGAACACTTTCTCCGGTTGAAACAAAATCTCCACAGTAGAGCTCACATCTCGCTGCGAAGTAGGCTGAAGGATCGGAAAAAGCCACCTCTCGTACTGCACGGAGGCAGAGACGCTGACATAAGGGCGCACCCAGTAATCGCTTCGGACACCTACATCGGTCAGCGAGCCGCCACCGGGCATGAGCTGTTGGCTGATCTTTTGGTGGCGGAAATTAAACTGCAAACGGTTACGCGCGCTGAACCAGTAATTGGTCCAGGCCTGCGCTCCTTGCCCACCGCGGCCGACCCAGTCCCCGATCAAATCCCCGTTGTTGGTGTAACCGCTTCGCCAGGTTCCGTCAGAGTAGAAAGAGCCCGGGCCGATATCAAATTTCCCCCCGGGGATATCGGTATAGACGCCTTCGACTCGAAAATCCAACTTTGAAACCATGGGGATGTGGGAAAAGTAGAGGCCCGCGTGCCACGCCGAACGGTCCAAGTACGCAATGGGCGAAAACTGGTCATCCGTATAGGCTTCACCGTAGAACTTCACCCAATCGCGCAGAAGCGGGAGACGATAACTGAAATCCAACGCCGACGTCCGGTTCCCCGGCTTGTTAGCGGCGCCTGGGCCAGAATTGGCGTTCGACAGCAAGCTCTGCTCGAACGAATGCAAGGTCAGGGGAAACCCCTCGCCACCGAAGATCGTCGTCCGGTAAAAGCCGAATTCGAAATTGCGTGTTGGTTTGAAGCTAACATTTTCACCCTGAATGAACGGCTGTCTTGGCAGCGCCTGACCCCACTGCCCTTCAAGCCCCAAGGGACTGTAAATGAACTCGAACCCTTCCAGCCGTCCTAGGAAGAACTCGCTCCTAACCGGCCCTAGCCAGCCGAGAAAGCTCGGCAATTTTAGCGGCGTGGTGCGATTAATCCGAAACATGGTAATGGGCGGGGCATTGTTGCTGAGATCGAGCGAGCCACCGTCTTCAGCCCCCCACCAAATGCTTTGCTTCCCGAAGGTAACCTCGAAGTTTGAAAGCATCAGTCCAACGTAGGCATCGAGCAGCTCAAACTGAGCGACCGAGGGCTGGGGAGTGCCCGGCTGCAGCGGCAGGTGCGGGCCGTCCTGATTCGCATCCGCCTGCCCCTGGATGGCTTGGCGTGCTGCCAAAGGAAGCGCCGGAATGCCCGGGGCGCTTTGCTCCTCCGCGCGCACGTATGCGACCCAGGGACCCTTGGTGGCATAGGCGGAAAATCCATTTATGGTGTTCCATCCCTCGCTGTAAGGGCGCCCGAAGTCATCGAATTGCGTCTGCGCGAAATTGTACCCGTCCGTGAGCGGCCTTCCGGAGATGTACTCCGTTCTTGAATACAAAGACTCCAAACGAAATGCTCCGCCGTCACTGCCATCGCCTGTCGCTTCGGCTTCCGGACGAAATTCACGCTCGAGGGCTTCCACCAACGGTCCCGCTTCCGGATCGTCTCCCCCGGTTCCGCCCAACTTGTCTTCGGCTTCTGCCAGCTGTCGCATGCACTCGCGGCGGGTCCACGGACGCATTCCTGCAAATCCACTATCGATCCATCCGAGAGCTGCCAAGCGCTCCAAGGCCGGATAAACCCAGCTGTCCAGCGGCACGTAAGGAGTACCCAGATTTTGCGAACCGCTAGATTCCCAATCTTTGGCAAGCGCGCTTAACGACCTCCACGCCCCGCCGCCCAGCGTCGGGTCGTAGTGCCGACTGTAAACGCCCTGGCCGATCATTTGACCCATCATGCTGCCTGCGAATACGTCGGACGGGAAGTGCTGCTGTGCTCGAATGCGCGAATAGCTGACGAAGGATGCGAGACCATAAGCTAAGATTTTCGGAATCAGTCCCGGATATTCGTGAGCGAAAACCCCCGCCACGGCCCACGCCACCGCGACGTGTTCCGATGGAAACGACGCTCCGCCGCTAAAAAAGGGGCCACTCCCGTCGCCCTGATAGGGCCGCTCTCGCCCCAGCGAATACTTCAACACCTCAGCGGCGACCAGAGTGTTTATCGCCGCCTCGCCCGCAAGAAACCCGGTCTCGCGCCAATGCTCACGGTGCGCCGGGTAGCTTAACAGCCACATGGCACCTGTGCCGCCGATCAGTGCAGCAACGCCCGCTTCCGAGTAGGTCTTGTTGCGGCTAATGGTCGTCGGATCGTGCGATAGGTGTGTGCTGACATCGCGGTCGGTAACGAAAAGGCCCGCGGCGAAACCGCTCGCGGGTACCAGCCAGTCGGCATCGGCGAAACGCAGCCGCACGGGACTTGTCCAAATTTGCTTCTGATCTCCCAAAAAGTCCTTTCCTAAATCTTTTAAGCCGTAATCCGAAGCTGGCGGTGCGTCCTCATCTGGGATGTTCCGATCCTCGCGTGTTTCCTTTTCTTCTTTGTGCTTCTCCTTGTCGCCTTGCGCTGGTTTCGCGTCGCTTTGGGCCCCTGGTTCTTGCGGCTGGGGCGTACCCGCCGCGCACTTGGAAAGACCTAGGCTACCCGCGGTCCATATGCAGCCCAACGCCATTACCTTGACCCAAAATATCTGCCCTCGCATCACGGGTGAATATACGCAATCGCCAGCGCGGCCGTAGAAGCCAATTGTCCTGCTTGGAAAAGATTCTGCCAGTTACGAGTTCCGATGCGCGGGGCAACTTCCGGCACCACAATCGAGTCTCCGGCCCTTAGTGTGCCGCCCAGCGGGTCACCTGAAAACCAGCCGGACTCATTATTCTTAGCCGACAGCACCGAACCGTCAGCTCGAACAACGAAGATCGCCTTCTTGTTGGCGAGCTGCGTTGTTCCTCCAGCCTGGCTCAAATACCATCGAGCGCTTCGTCCGGGTCTGTAGCTGACCGCCGTGGGATTGAAAACCTGCCCGTTCACCATCACGTAGTCCGCTTTTTTTGGAATCAGCAGTACGTCTCCGTCTCGCACCGGAACGTCGGCCGACGTATTTGTCCAGGATCTTAGGTCGGAGGAAATGCGAACTACCACTCTCCCAATCGGAGGATTCGCCTGAAGCTGTTGCAGGGTTGTCTCCGTCTCCCCGATTGCCGTGAGTTTCGCGTTCTTCTGGTCGGTATCGGTCTCTGGCAGCTCTTTGAGATTAATCTCTTCCTGCTTTAATCGCCGCACCATCTCCAATCGCGCATTCATTTCCACTTCCCGGACTTCGCGGCGCATCAGCACCGCGCCGTACGGATACGCGAGCGGGCCAAATCCCCCGGCGCGTTCCAGCACGGAACTCAGCTTTTCTCCCGGCCGAATTCCGTAGGCTCCCGGATGGTTCACTTCACCTTTCACGCTGATGGAAGCGCCGATATCATTCCAGTTGGGAAGCTGGCGTATCGTCAACACATCGCCATTGCCGAGCGGCACGTTTGACGCTGCATCTCCAGCCAGTGCGTCGGAAATCATCACGGACTGATGTTCCCCGGTAAGCTCTCCTTGGTTCCCCCACTTGTAGTGCGTGAGGTCGGCCGATTGCATGTCCGCACTGGGCTTCAATCCACCTCCGACGTGAATCAAATCCGCTACGGTCATATTTGTCGTTAAGGGATACCGCCCCGGCTTGCCGACATCCCCCTGCACATACACACTAGCGGGTTGAATCGCGTCCGGGCTGCGGTGAATCAATAAACGGTCTCGCGGCTGCAACCAAATGTTTGCCGTGGGATCGCCCTCGAGCGCCAGATTCAAGCTGACGCTGAAAATTTTCATCTTGCCATCGGGTAAATACCGGAATACCTGCGCATCGTCTACTTGTGCGTCCGGGGCAATCCCGCCCGCGAGATGCACGGCGTCGCTCAAGTGAATCTGCCCCGCCGTACGGTACGTCCCGGGCCCACGAACATCGCCCCACACGGACACTGTCGGTGGGTTTTCGAAATCGAAGCGACTAAAAATGCGTAGCGTATCCATGGCGTGAAGCACAGGCGCCTGCGCCGGATTTGCCAGCGCATCGGTCAGGTCAAAACTCTCCACCGTCGGATGAAAGTCAGGGGCGTTCAGGCGAACGATTTCCGCATATTGCCCCGCCGGCTCCGGCAACAAATCCTTGTACGACGTGATCACGTCAGTGACGCGCATCCCTTGACGATAGGAATACCGCCCCGGCCGCATCACATGCCCTTCGAGGTAGACAGCGTCCTGGTTGTACGGAGCGATCGGGAAAACGCGAATGCGATCGCCGTCCTGAATTTCGAACGCTTCCAGCTTCTTGGTAGCCTCCGAATCGGTATCAACCTCAGGAATATCCAGACTCATCATCGTTTGGCTTTGATGCGCCACCAATCTCTGCACTTCGATGTGCCGCAAAGTGGCGGTGGGAAGCAGTCCGCCGGCGAGTTCCAAAACGGTCGCCAGGTTCTTCTCGTCCTTTAACTCATAGATCGCCGGACGCCGCACCATTCCCTCGATGGTCACCTGTGGCCCGACCGGAGGCACCAGCACGGTGTCGCCGTTGTCCAACTGCTGTAGTCCCGATTTCACGCCGTGCAGCAGAAGATCGTACAGGTCTACGACCTCGACGAGTTGATTGCCACGGTAATGCTTTACAATCCGCAATGATCCCTTTTGCGTCGGTCCCCCTGCCACAAACAGCGCGTTCAAAGGGGTCGAAAGCGAGCTGATGTCGTAGGCTCCGGGATTCGCAATGTCCCCGACTTCATACACTCGGATCGTACGCAACCGCGTCAGCGACACTTCCGCCGATACCTGACGAAATTGCGTCCGCAGCGTCTCCTGTAAATTGGTCTGAACTTCCGCCAAACTCTTGCCACTCACCAAAAGCGGACCAACTTCGGGCAGACTTACCCGTCCTTCGCGGTCGACCACGCGATAAATTCGCTGGCTTACCCCGCCCCACAAGTCGATCGACAAACCGTCCCCTGGTCCGACCACGTAGTCCGGCCCGGCAGGCACGTCCATGGGAATGAGTTGCGAATCCCGTGTCCCGTTCTCAAACACCTCAGCTCCAAATCGTTTCGGAACCGCTGGGCGCGGGATCGCCTGAACGTACATGTCGTAGAGTGAGGGAATGTCGTTGTAAGGACTCCGGGCGCGAACCAGTTCAGGCGCCGCCGGCTGCGGTTTGGGTTGATACCTGCGATCGAATGGCTGCGTAGGGGAATAGGGTGAACTTCCCGTCGACGTCGAGGGATTCGTCTCACGACGATTCGAGCGATACAGGTCGCTGGTATTTCCGCTTGGCCTGTCGGGTCCCACGCCATAGACGGCGAATGAATCTACGATGTTTCGGCTATCGGGGCTGGTCGCTGATGGCACGCTGCCCGACTGGCCTTCGGTGTCGACACTGGCGCGCAGGGATGTGTCACCCCTGGCGCTGACATTCGTGGAACCCGGGGACAACGTCGAGTCGAATCCACTTCCCAGCGGCAACTCCGGGAACCCCCCGTCCGTTTGGTCCGCTCCTTGACTTCCAGATCCGAGCTGCGCGCGCAAGATTTGTCCTTCGCCGTTTTGCGGAACACTCTGGGGATTCGATTCGTTTGGCCCCATCCTCGACGGCGGATTACCTTGGTCAAATTCCGGCTGGCGTTGCTGTGCCGGCGCTGGCTCTTGTTCCGAATCCTGCCGGTCGCCGCATTGAGAATCAAGCGCGTTGCAGGTCGCGGTATTCTGCACGTTGCCTCTCCGCTGCTGGCGCGCCCGTGTCTGTGCTTCCTCTTCTTCATTCTGCGCGATCCATTTCACGCGTTCCTTGACCAGCAACTCCTGTTCTTTCCCCGCCGCGGAATCCGGATTTACCTGTGGCACCAGGTACCCGTAACGCTGCACCAGTTGCGTCGCAATCGACCGGAACTGCACATCGGCCTGCAAGCGATCGAAAATCGCATCATCGGTCAGATCCGATTCGCTGATGATCTGCCCCTGGGAGGTCGCATCTTTCGCGACCCAGCGCTTCAATTCCACCATCAACCCGGTATCCTTAACGAGAATCGTCTTGATATCCTGGGCCGAAGCCGCTACTCGGCTGAGATTCTCGCGCCCCAGTTCCGAGGTCGGCACCACGGGTCTCCGCCCATCTTGATCTGCTTGCGCCCGAGCCCCGGTACTGCACAGAAACAACACCGAAAGCACAAAAAATACTCTCATCCCCAACTTTCGCGCCTCACAAGTCATTCTGTTTCGCCCATTCTTCGCATTCGTCTGGCTCTCATCGCCACGATCTCTGTTTCTTGGGAACGGAATCCCCCTACCTTCATAGACTTCGCGCATTACACACGCTCCCCCGCACCCGCTGGCGTGATATTTCGCACCGCGTTCAGGATCCCCTGCTCGGAGGGTTCGATTTGGCTGGAATGAATGTCGAACGACGCCCAGTAGAAAACGCTGCAATTCTGCTGCGACGCGACCGCGATAATCCGCAGTCCGGGCTTGTCTCGAAGGAGGGTATCGCAGATGTCCGGCCTTTTTGCCGGTTCATCTAGCGCGATCACCAACAGGTCCGGCGACGTTTGCCGCACCCGCTCGTGGATCTCCGCCTCGTCGGATACTTCCCCAACAATCTCGATGCCGGGTTCGTCCGACAGGGTCGCCAGTATCAACTCGCGCATCAACTTCGGCCGGTTAGCCACGAGTATGCGAATGCGCCTATCCATAATAGCTTTACTCCTCGTTCGGTTCCGCTTAAGTATTGGCGAATGTGGAAGAAAGAGAAGACTCAAAGAAGGCGTGCGTTGCCTGCCAACCTTGCACTAGTCTCAAGCATCAGAAAGCAGCGAGCCCGGAACTTGAAAAGTACCAAAAACTTCCCAAGCCTAAGGGAGCAAGTATCACGTTCCCGTTGGGAAAATAGCTCATGCGCAAGCCGACCTAGTTGCCTTTTAGGTTTGCCAGAACAACTTTTTGGGGGATGCTACTATTACTTTCAAGTGTATACTCGTGACAGGTCCCACGTGTAACTAGGCCATATTCAAGGGGTTGAGGCCGACGGAGAAAACTCGCCTATATTAAAGGGGGCTCTGAGGGCTCTGAATGACACAAATTAACGAAAAACAGTCGTCTTCCTTGACGAACGTTTATGTTGTTGCCGAAAACCGTCTCCTCCGTGAATCGCTGGTCCGCCTGTTCCGCAAGCGCGGCGACCTTAGCATGGTTGGAGGGGCTTCCTACTCCGACTCCACGCCAGAGCACATCGTCTCCGCTCAGGCCGACCTGCTGCTCTTGGATTGCCTGAACCCCAACCACAAGTCCGACGATCTAATCTGCGATCTCCGCGAATCAGTCCCTCAGATTCGTGTCGTTCTGTTCGGCATGGACGAAGACGCCGACATCTTCCTGCAAGCCGTGCGGCTAGGCGTCAACGGATACGTTCTCAAAAGCGCATCCGCTTCAGAACTGTTCGAAGCTGTGCGCAGCGTCGCCCAGGGGGAAGCTGTGTGCCCCGCGCGATTCTGCAAAGTGTTGTTCCAGGCCATCGCCAGCGAGGCCAATCAGCAAGCGGCAATCGCCGAACAGCGCGCCGGCATGCGCTTCGAGCTAACCCAACGTCAGCGCCAGCTCATGTCCCTGGTCGCCATGGGCCTCAGCAACAAGGAAATCGCTGCAAACCTCAACCTCTCCGAATTCACCGTAAAGAATCACATCTACCGCGTCATGAAGCAGGTCGACGCCCAAAATCGCCACGAAGCTGTCCATCTGATCCGCGCCGGAGGATCACACGAAGACCAGTGGCAAAGCTTGCCGCTCCGCTGACCCCCCTTCCCTAGTGGCTTCGGAATTCGTTTCCAAGGAGTTTCGAACAAGTCCGCAGGATGTCGCCACGTCGTAGCGTTCGCCTATGGCGCCTTAGGAATTGTGACAGCGCGCTCACTCCAGTGTTCCACAATGTCGCGCACCACTTGATCTCCTACGGTCTCCGCAGCCTCGAGCGCTGGAAGATAAGCCGAGTAATTTCCGAAGACCATGGCCTTTAAACTATCCGCAGCGCTCGTTCCCGGCGGCTCGCGATCGTAATTGCTAACCGTGCGAAGCACCAGCACCCTTTGGACGTCGACCCGCCCGGCATGGCCCAAGAACGTCAACGCCTGCAGCGTGCCGGAGTCCTCCATCGCCGCAACCATGTAGTTCCCCTTCCCGCCCGTGTAATACCTGGTCCACGCGTTCGCCCAGTCTTCCATCTTCGATCCGTGCCAAAACGTACTCGCCGACATCGTGTCGCCTCGTGTGACGAATGGCGGCCTAACCGCGTTCGGGAATCCCGTAAATCGGGCCCGCGCTTTTCGCAAATCGTCCGAATCCGCCAACGTCACATTGCGCGTCAATCCAAACGCCCAACCCACCAACTCGGTGTTCAACGTATAGACCTCGCCCTCCAAATCATTTCGCACCGGCTGCTCGTAAGGCGTCCCTTTGCGCAACGGCACATAGCCCGTGGGCCAGCTTTCCGGAATCTGCCGCGCATCAATCTCAAACGCCAAATCGCCATCCACCACATGATTTGCCCACACCGCCGAACCCAACGACACGTCGGCCGGATCTCCTCCGCCAATCCCGGCTACAATCCAATACGCCTTTGACAAATCAAATCGCGGATCCAAACCAAGCGCCATCACCGAAGCGGCTGCCTTCGCCGTCGCCACGCCAGTGACCATCCCCAGCACGCCATCCTTATTCATCCGCACGTGCCGATACCCCGCGGGCAACTCCAGCACCTGGTCCAAATGTTCCCGTTCCACCCAGAATTGAAATTCGCCCGGCGTATCCCCAGTATCCTCGCCGCGCTCAAACGCGGCGATCACGACAACCTTCACTTCGATCGGAGGTCCAGGAGGCTTCGCGGACAGGGAGGGTCCGCAAGCCATGTACATCACCAATAACCGCAGTATCGAAGCCTTGCGGCGAGCGACATCCACGGGCAGGATTGCAATCATTGTTTTTGGTCTCTAAGGCAGTAAACCGAATACGGCGACGCTATTTGGCGTGCCCACGTAGACATTGCCATTCGCAACGATAGGGGTAATGAACTTGTTGCCCGAGAATTCATCGCGCGAGTTCGCGGCCTGGTTTGAAATGTACAATATATTTGCAAGGTTGGTCGCGTCGAACGCAAACAGCAAGGCTGTGGTACCGTTGTAGATGGCCCAAATGATCCCGTTGGTCGCGCCATTCGCTGAGACAGTCGGTGTGGTGCCTGGATAGGGAAACTTGGCGGCCGACGAAGATGACGGCGTTGCGGCCAGCCTGCCTCCCGCAATGGGAAACGCTTTGACTGTGTCACCCGCCGATCCGTAATACACGGTTCCATTAAAATAGGCTGGCTTCGAAAATACGATTCCGGAAAGCGCGGTGTCGAGCTCCTGATAGATATTGTTTGAACTGGCGCTGAATTTCCCCATGTTGTCGCGATCCACTACGTATAACTTCACATCCTTGCCTGCCCCTATCGCCAGATGCCGCGTGTTCCCGCCACTGTCGACAAGGTCAGGTAACAGCATTGGTCCGCCCGATCCTAGATCGTAGTCCTTGTCGGACTCGCTGACCGTGTTCCAGGGAGTAAAATAGTCCAGCAAACTAAGCGGCGACGACGAAATCTTCACAAAGCAGTTTCCGCAATTTCCGTTGAGCGGTAATCCGTTCGTACCGGTCGCGGTATCAAAGTCACCGTTCCCAAGAATCATATAAATATTTCCCGCGGCATCTGCCGCAGGACCGGCGCCCGACATCCAGATGCCTCCCTTTTCGCCATTCGGTACCAGGTTTAGCACGCTCGTCTGCTGCAGGCTATCCGCGCTGTAAGCGATCACCCATGAACTGTACGGCCCTAGGTCGCAATGCGAAGCCCAAGTTGTGTAGACATTGCCGTTGACTTCAATCAGCGCCGATCGCTCCATGTACAACGAAGGGTCAAAGGTGACGCCCCCGTTCGAGCTGTTGATCCCCGAACTCGGATACGTCGCGGTAATCGTCGTGGGTCCGCCAAGCAATTCCTTTCCGGTGGTCAGGTCCAACGCGTGAAGTCGCTGATAATAGGTCCCTGTGGCGTCTTTGGATGTGGCCACAAGATAAATGGCCCCTCGGCCGCGATCGATCACCGGCGTCGATGTTACGCCAATTTCCGGAGTTACCGCATTGCAATCTCGGTCGTCACTTGGCGATTCGTTCGGTAACAACGTCGAAGTCTTCCAAAGGTATGCGCCGGTATTTCCATTGACGCTGTCGGCATCGAACGCGAACACGCTTCCGTGCTCGGTCGCAACATAGAGGACGTTCCTCGCGCCGACGTTCGGAATGGTCACGTTAGAGAGATAAAGAGGCTGGGCATCAACCAGACCATCCACAACAAATTCTCCCAGTTTTCCAAACGTTGTTTGGTTTACCGAAGCAGGAGTCAATATCTTTTCACTTAAGTCCTGACCGAGGCGCATGTTCTCGTAGTGATAGGTGGGCACGTCAATTCCGGGACTCACCGTCAAAGTCGCCGAGGAACTCAGTTGCTGCCCGCGGGCATTGCTCACGGCGACGCGGAACTCCGTGGCGTTATCCGCCATCGTCGTTCGAGGAGTTGTGTATGCCGGGCCAGTCGCGCCAGCGATATCGGTTCCATTCTTCTGCCATTGATACGCGACGGGCCCGCTTCCCGCCGCCATCACCCTGAACGTAGCGCTTTGCAACAACGTTACGTTCTGATTGGCGGGTTGCGTGGTAATGGATACCGGGACGGGGAGGCCCGAACATCCTGAGCTTCCAAGCACGAGCGTCGCGAAAATTGCCAAGTACCAGGTACGGAGAGGATTTCGTAGCGTGACCACATCCATGAATAGAGCTCCATCGAATAAATTCTTATGAAGTGCAATTTCAACCGCGGATTCATCGACAGATTCCCTGGCGCAGCGGTTTGAGTTCCCCTGCCGCATGTCGCCAGAGATATGAAAGAGACCGTCACAGCGGGGCACAATTCTCCCAGCCGCTGTCTACTTCGTAGCCGAAACGACAGCAAAAGCGGTCGCGCTCGACGCCGGATTGGCTGACGCGAGGAAATACCGACGCGAGATTCAAGCGTGATAAAAAAGAACACTAGCGCCGGAATCTCGCTACGATCCACAGATCGGCCAGCCTTTCAGCTAAAAAGGAGCAATTTCGAACGTCACGCGCAACTATGAGCCGCCAAGGATAGGAAATCGCGGTTGCGGAGTCAACGATGATCCGGACACGATGATCCGGACCTCAGCGGCCCATTCCTTTTGGGACTTCAATGCTGAGTTAGGCCACTGTAAATTCGAAGAGAGGGAGACTCATCCTCCAGGATACGACGGATCCGAAACCTCCCTTAAAAAGTGATGTCATGCGCGATATCATTTCTTTTTGCGCCTCGTGCTCGATACCGCCGCCCTAGTCGCTGCAATGCGCAGCCGTGGGGGCGCCTCGTGGCAACTAGTGGATCGAGCGTTGGCGAGAGAGTTTACGCTTCTGTTGTCGGTGCCTCTGGTTCTCGAGTACGAGGTTGTTTTGACGCGCGAGGAACATAGAAAAGTGCACGGTCTTAACATGCCGGAATTCGACGGGGTTGTTAATTCGCTCGTTAGAGTTGGCGAAGCCGTGCAGATAAGGTTCCTGTGGCGACCGCTTCTGTCCGATCGGGCTGACGATATGGTGTTAGAAACCGCCGTCAACGGTCGGGCCGATCTGCTGGTCACCTTCAACCAAAAGGATTTCGCGGCTGTAGCGGAGAGCTTTGCTCAAGATATTGCCGCCGTCCGAGGCTCTGCATCGATTACGGGCGCTTGCGAAAGAGTGACACAAGGAGAAGTGTTGTGAGACAAAGTAGCTTTCCATTGCGTTTGGCCTCTTCCTTACAGGAGGAAGCTCGCAAAACAGCTGAGAGTGAGGGCGTATCCCTCAATCAACTCATCAATCTAGCGGTCGCAGAGAAAATTTCTGCCTTGCGCACGGAAGAATTCTTTCGCGAGCGAGGAGCCCGCGCAAATATAAAGAAAGCACGAATGATTTTGAAACGGACGGGCAAAGAACCGCCTCAAAAGGGCGACGAAATCCTCTAAGTCTTTAGTTGGACCGGATTGAAGTGGTCGGGGCGAAAGGATTTGAACCTTCGACCTCCTGGTCCCGAAGTAGTGTATCGAAAATCCTAAAGGCTTTCTCTGGCGTCGCTTACGGAATACAGGAAGCTAGTTTTTCCCTCTCAGCTGTACCCAAGCTGTACCCATATTTTCATGGATTTACCTATATTAACGCAGAGACCCATGGGACAGGGGAGACAGCCTCTGCAGGTGGAACTTCGCCCGCTCGAGGCGGCGGTTTGATAATTTTTCCTGCCCTGTTCGTACTCACATCCTTTCGTTTGTTTTGAAGAAGTTCCTTGCGACGTTGCCAGTCTTGCGCCAGGACCACTCCCCGGCATTACGTTCGAGAGCGTCGTCGTGATGAGGACGGCGGAGACGCCGAACACTCTGCCCCCAATGTTCGCCGCGAAACTCTCGCCCGTACCTCGCAGTCGCGTCGGATAGACTCTGGGCAGATAGTTTCCCCAAAAACTGTGTAGCGCGTTGAAAAGCATGGTGGCGAGAAAAATTCCAACATGGACGAGCGCCAGGCTTCGTGTTGCGGCAAAAAAATAGAGCCACGCGAAAACGAATACGGCTGGTCCGAGAACCAGGCGCAACCGGCGGCGCTGCGAGACTATCCGTACGACGAGTAGTGCAAAAAGCAGGCGGCCCGTGAAACCACCCAGCTCTTGAAACAATTGCACTCCACTGGCAGCCTGCTCGATCTGGCGTGGCGCCAGTTTGGCCACCTCAGCAAGCCCTGGAATCATCCGCACCGTTTGCTGTAGAGCTCCGACCGACAGGAAGTAGGTGCAAGCGAACAAGAGTGTGGCAACGACCGTGGTCTTTCTCAGAGCGGGTCCGAATAGCTCTCTGAAAGCGGGCCGTTGTTCGACCCTCAACCCGGACAGCCGAAGGTTTTGGCGGACGTATTGCGTCCAATCAGGCATGGTCTGGCCTCGCGACTTGGTTAACCGTCAGGACGAACTCGTCCCAAATGCCACGCTGTGCAGCGAGATATTTGCGGCCGACCGACGTTAACCGATAGAACCGCCGGCGGCGCTCTCCAGCTTTTTCTACCCAGCGGCCGGCAATGAGGTCTCGCTCCTCAAGTCGGCAGAGAATGGGATAGAGCGAGCCTATGCGGAATTGGATACGCCCTTTGGAACGCGCCTCGATCAGCTTGCCAATTTCATAGCCATGGCGCGGCCGCGCTTCGATCAGGGAAAGAATCAGAAATTCCGCGCTGCCTTTTTTGAGTTCGCGGTTGAACATACTGCGGCACAGTATACTTCTGTAAAGAATATGTCAATCATTGTCAGAGAGTTATGGCCTCGCAGAGTTTTGGCGAATGACAGGTGTATCCGGCCCCTTCGCGTTCGAGCGAAACGCGTAACCCTTGTGCTTCCGCGGGGATGCATATCCGTTCTGATCAGATTTTCAATGATTTGGGCTTCCAGAATCTCGTCGCCGGTCAAGCAGAAGATCGAAGCCATGTGAAGCTACTTGGTGATTACGGAAGAGGGGCTTCCACCTCTTCTAGCATCCAATGATCGGGAGGTTCCAAGTGACATTGGTACCCATAGAATCGGCCGTTGAAAATGTGTTGGAAAAGGCAGGCGCGTTGACCTGACTCAACGGGATTCCCGTCCACGGGTTCGAAATCGCCATCGGGACCGTCTGCCGCGAACACCTTGACCTGCCATTCACCTTGCGGGTCCGTGGTGTAGCGATGCGGATAGATTTCTGTGGCCATGTAATATATTCCGGAGTTCTTGCCCTTTCGCGGAAGGTATAACAACGTTGGTGCTGCTAGTGTCTGCGTTGTTCGCAGCAGAACCTTTTCGGAAGCCTTGTCGAGTTCCAGAACGGAACTTGCGTTTCGGCTGACGATTTCGAACTGATCCTTATCGTTTCCGCGGTAGTACGTCAGGTAGAACCGGCCCGAGCGCGGATCACGAAACAGGTTTGGATTCTGATTCCGTTGATTTGGCACGCCGGCGACCAGGATCTTCACTTCGGTCAGCTGAATGCCATCCGTAGACGATGCCAGAACGATGTGACTGCTTGGTGTATCGTACTCCCGTGTCATTGCGAAGTAGAGAAGGTCTCTCTTTTGGGGGTCCGCGTTGGCGAGCACTGACGGCCAGCGTGCATTGGTCCACAAGGGGTTCTTCTCGTACTTCGTCCAGTGAAGCAGGTCGTTGCTACGAGCGAGTCCGACTCCACGTCCTTCATTCAGCCCATACCAGCCCCAATAGCGGAATCCATCACGGTTGAGTTCGAGGACGCTCATGGTGTGCGGGAACTCATTGCCCTCCCAAGCCTGCGCATCGAGCAGGACGTGCCGTGGCGTTGTCAGTTTCAGGTACGCCACGCCCTCTACTGCCTTTTGTTCCGCCGGCGACTGCGCCCACAGCGAGCTTGGTACCAGGAAAATGCTTGCTGTCAGAAGAATTCGAAACAGTCTTTTTACGAACATCGAATCATCTCCTCTTCCGGGAACTAGGGACTTAAGACCGTGGCTGCATCCTTGCGGGCGATGGTGGCGTTCGTGATCAGTGGTTTTGCCCAGAATCCCACGCTCAAAACCGCCCCAAACGTTACATACAAAAACGACATTCCGGGACGCAGGCCGTAATGATCGCCAATGCGGCCAATAATGATGGGAACGACGGCGCCTCCCATAATTCCCGTACTCAGAATTCCGGCGAAGGAACCGTGATGCTCGGACACGGAATTCAGCGCCAACGAAACCAGGATGGGCCACATGACCGACGCAAACAGTCCGATGGCCGGAAAGGCAATCACAGAGACTTTCGCTGGCCCAAACAAGGCCAGAGTCAAACACGCCAGGGCGCCGCAGGAGGTACCGATGAGCACATCACGGCTATCAAGGACCTTCAGCAAGAGCATGCCGATGAAGCATCCTGCAGTCAGCAGCCCCCAGAACCACGCCACCGCCGTTGCTCCCGTGGTGTGCGGATCGTAGTCGTGATATTGCGAAAGGAACTTCGAGATCCAGTCCGCCGTACCTTGCTCAGAACCTACATAGGCAAATACACATAGAAAAAATGCCCACACCATGGGTTTGCGAAACAGACTTCCGTACATTGCCAGAGAGCCGGCTTGCTCATCCTCGGTTCGTTCGACGATTGGGAAGCGGGTAAGCAGCAGCACGCCAATCATCAGCACGGTGAATACCGCAAAAATCCAGTACATCGATGCCCACGGAAGCTCGCGAGGTGTGAGTCTGCTCAGAATTGTCAACAGCGGATTCGTCTTGTCGACTCCAGAGCCGAGGTTCAGCACCAGATAGGAATACAGATAGGGGCTCAGAAAGGATGCCAGCCCAAAAATCAGCTGAGCAAAGGCGGAGTTGAATGCAAAGTGTTCCTCACCCCCGGCCACGCGCAACAACGGGTTGATGGCGGTCTGCAGCGTGGCCATGCCGGAACCCATGACGAACAACGAAACCACCGCGACCTCGTAGCTCGGATGGAGTGCAAAGCTCAAGGAACCGAATGTCCCGGCAAGAAACGCCGCGATCATGACCGGTTTCTCCCCAAACCGTTCCACCAAGAAACCCGCCGGGATGGACATTACGCCATATGCGATAAAAAACGAGAACGGAAGCAACGCTGCAGCCGTCAAGCTGACCTTAAAACTACTGATGATGTCTGGCACCAGCGGCCCAAGAATATTCGTCAAGAGCGACATGACGAAAAAAGTCAGGAAGACGATTCCAACCATGGTGCGATTTCTTGGCATAGAACTCGACATGGAGGCTCTATTCCTTCGTCGTCACTTTCGTCGCCAGGGAAAAGCGTCCTGGTTCCCGGCCCGCTCGCACCGCCAATGCTAGGGTGAGCATTTGAACCGGCAGAATTTCCAGGATGGGCTGGATCGAGGGCGGCGTCTCAGGAAGAACGCACGGTGCAAACGTGGCATTTTCTCCGACCCACGAAGCTCGACCCCGCTGTTCAACAACGTCCTCCAATAACCCGGCATTCAGATCCCGCGTATTCTTGGATCCTGCAAAAATCATCACGAGGATTTCATGGCCAAGCATGTCGAACGGTCCATGCCGAAATGCCGCGCTGCTCATTCCTTCGGCGGGAAAATGGGTGGATTCCTTGATGATCAACGCGCCGGTTCCCACGGCCGCGAGTGATGCCCCTCTTCCCACGAGAAACAAGTGGCGGACGCCGTCAAGAAGTTCCAAGAATCTTCGTGCGTGGTGCTTCCAGTTCCCCAGGTACTCGCGTACCAAGGGAATCGCATCGAGGAGTTCTTGTCGGCAGTGTCGCAGGTCACGTTCACAAACGACATCGCCCAGCCATTTCAACGCAGCCATGGCGGTCACATATGTTTTGCAGGAGACGGAAGCCTCTTTCCCGGCCCGCGTCAGAATGGCAGCATCCGCCTCGTTCGCCAGAGGGCTGTCCGCGGTGTTGGTGATGGCGACCAGAGGAGACTTTCCACGATTCAGTTTCAGCAAGCGAACTACTTCCGCACTTTGCCCTGACTGGGATACGGCTACCAATAACGTCTCCCGCGAGAGTAGCGTGTTCTGGTTATGAATAAGTTCCGACGTCTCGACGGTTATCGCGAGGATCCCTTGCCGAATGAGCTGCAATTGCAACGGCTGGAGCGCATGGAAGGAAGATCCCATGCCGGTAAGAATCGCTATTCGAAACCCGTTCTTGCGAAGGCGTGCAGCGACGCGATCGAGTCTTACGGGCACGTCCAGTTCCGCCACGGTCTGCTCCAAGGCCCTTGGCTGGTCCATAAGATCGCGAAAATATTCGCCTTCCACCACCGAAAAATCAGGCGACACGACGGTCTCCCTCTGAGCCGAACCTGTGATGCCAGACGCGAGCCGCACCGATCAGGTTTGCGTTCTCTCCAAGCGACGCCAACGCTAATTCCGTCTTTTCATGGGGAACAAATCCGCAACTAGACGCGATGGTCTCGCGGATCTTGTCTAGAAAGAGGTCCGCACTGTTCATTACACTGCCCCCCAGCACGATCACATCGGGAACAAAAATGGTGACCAGGTTCGCCATGCCATATCCGAGATAGCGGCCTTCGTTCTCGACGGCGCGCATCGCCCAGCTATCCTTCTCTCGGGCTAATTCGCAAATTTGCTTTGCTGAAAGGCGGGCAAGCTGTGGATAGTCCGGCGGTGCATGCTTCTGAATCCAAGTAACCATGGCGGGCCCGGCTGCCAGTGATTCCCAGCAGCCATGGAATCCACACCAGCATTCCGGGCCGGATGGATCAAGCAACTGGTGTCCGATTTCTGGGTGGCTTTGGGCCACACCGCGGTAGATCTTTCCGTCCAAAATGACGCCCACGCCGATTCCGGTGCCGATGGTTACGTAAATTAGCCGTGCCCTGTTTTTTCCGGCTCCCCAACTGGCCTCGCCCAATGCCGCGGCATCCGCGTCATTTTCGATCGCCACAGATGCCTGGAAGGTTCGTTCCAGATCTCTTACCGGATTCTCTCCCTTCCACCCAGGGAAGAAATTCACCTCTCCGATTTCTCCGGTGAATGGATCGATTGGCCCTGTAGAGCCGATTCCGATTCCGGTAATTTCCGCTTTCGCACTGGCGGCGGCACCTCGCAACATCTTTGTGGTCCGCTCCAGAGCCTTGGCGTATCCGAGATCCGCGGACGTCGGCGATTCAAAGCGGGCGCGAACCCGCCCTTGGTCATCGATCATGCCCACGGCGATTTTTGTGCCGCCAATGTCGACCGCTGCAATCATCGTTTCCACTCCACAATCACGGCGTCGAAAGGTGCGATCTCTAGTTGCCAACTGGAGCCATCCATCGGAATGGATTTCAGGCCATCCGGTGCGACCTGAGAGACGCTGTGAAGAGGAGCTCCCGAGCGCACGGTTACTTTTTGAGTCTCAGAGCTGTGATTCACCAGGACCGCATAGCCGCGGGCAACCCCACCGAGGACAGACAACTCGACGGCTGGGTTGTCCACACGGAACGCAGGTTTAACCCCTGCCCAATCGCGGAACGCCACATAGAGACGGTAGGACTGTTCCGGTTTGTCGAACACCGCAGGCATCTCTGCGAGATAATGTTCAAGCGGATAGGCACTCAAGAGAGTCTTGCCCGAGCCTATTTGGTTGGTTACCAGCGCCGGATGGCCGTCCTGATCCACGGCGATCACCTTGCCGCTGCTCACTTCGAGTAGTGTTCCCCAGGATTGAAGCGAGGCGGAGGGCAGCGTGTAGTGCAGCGTGTCTCCCGGCTTGAAATCGCCGAAGGGTTCAATGAATTTCAGAGTCACCTCGGTGCCGACCGCACGGTCCACCATGCGGGCTCCAAACAGGGAATCCATCTCTGGAATCGCAGCGTCGGCGGCAAGTGAAGCATAGAGAAAGCCGCCGTTCTCAACGTACGTGCGGGCCTTGCCGTAAAAATCGCTGTGTACGTGTACCAGGAATGGATCACTGGTGCTGGTGATTGGCGAGGGAAGAAAAATCATCGCGTGCTTGGACCAGTCTGAGTACTCACGGGGAAAATCGGCTTTGAGTCCTGCGCGTCGCCCCAGTACAAAAGACGTCAGCGCAGATCCCATCAGCCAGTGATTGGCAGCGCTGGTGTCGGGCAGGGTTTTGCCCGGCATGGCGTCGCCATCGGCCAGTGAAACGTAGGGCGCGGCTTCCGGACCTGCCAGCCCGAAATGCGAAAAATCTCCATGGGTTTTTGCCCATTCATCCGGAATGATGACGCCAATTTCGGCGGCTGCGGGAGAGAGTCCGGTCAAATCAAGTTGGCCCGCTACCTGGCTGAATTTCTTGAACTCGCGGGCCAGCGGTTTGTCTTTGCGGTCCCACGTCGTCATTCCCCAGCCCGTTTCCTGGGGTGTGCGCAGATACGGCGCCTTATGAAATTGCTCGGGTGACGCGTCGGTGTAGCACCACAAATCCACGCCAATACTTCCTGCGGCAATCCCCGAGTACATTTGGGCCCGGTCGTACGCCGCCACTCTTTCCGGCGAAAACTGTGCAGTGGATGCACCCATCTCATGAATCATCACGGGGCGTCCTGCGCCTTGTGAGAGCGTAATCTCGAAGGCAGCTCCGTAGGTTCCTCGCGCAGAGAGGAGAGGATCAGGAAACAGGTCGGTAACGTAGAGCGTGAAGGGGTGAACGCTGAAGAAATCGACGAAATTCGCGATTGTGTCCGCGCGAAAGGGCCCATGAGTTACCTCTTGGCCGCTGGTTCCCACAACGATCGGGTGCAGTTTGTCGTGCTTGCGAATTCCATCGACGATGAGTCGCGTCCAGTTGATCGCCATGGCGTCCGTCGTCTGGCCATCCACGATCCAGAAGGGAGGTTCATCGGTGAGATCCCAGGCGATAATCGCGGTCTCTGTGCCGTACCTCCGCCCGAACTCTTCTGCCAGATTCGTTTCGAGGCGCAGCATTTCCGGGTCGGCATGAGGATGGCGGCCAAGCCTCCACGGCACATCCCAATAGGCTTCGCCTACTTCGCCGCCGATGAACAGACTGGGATGCAAATAGATCTTGTACTTGTGGGCTAGGGTGATGAGGTAGTCCAACTGCTGAAAAGCCTGTGGATTGTAATCACCCGGCCGCGGCTCAAACCAGGCCCATAGCACGTCAAAGCGCATGACGCTGTAACCAAGTTCATGCATCTTTGCAAAATCCGCTTCGATGTCCTTGGGATCCCACTGCGCGGGCCATTGCATAGCAGCCTTCGCGGGCACCCAATGGGCCCCGACGGGTAGGAAGCGCTTACCGTCGGCGGTAAAATAGGAGGCGTCGAGATGAACGGCAGGAAGTTTCGAAGTTGCTTTTGTTTGCGGCTTGGCGTCTTGCGCGGCTGCAGACAGTCCCGAAGAGAGTAGTACGCAGACGAATAGTGCTACCTGGAGCCAACCATTCTTTTGGCGATTCATGGTACCTCTTCGGAGCAAGGAACAGAAAACGGGTTCTCTCAAAATCTGAACCGTGCGGCGAGCTGCAGCTGTCGCGAGGAGTGTACGGTGCTGTTAATCGAACCGGAAAGCCCAGAAATATCCACGGTGGCATCGGGAGGGGCGAACTCCGGAGTGTTGAAGAGATTGAAAACCTCACCGCGTAATTCCAGGCTCAAGGTTTCTTTCAGATGGAACACCTTGAAAATAGAGAAGTCCGTGTTGTATTGCGCCGGACCACGGAGAATTCCCCGGCCGGCGTCGCCGTACAAACGCGCGAACGACTGGCCCGGTGCTAGTGAAGGATAGAGGAACGTGGTGGGGCTGGTCTGACCGAAAGCCGCAGGATTGTACCAACATTGCAGCGACTGAGAATTCGAAGGACAGCCCGCTGCTGTGGCATTCGTAAAGGAATTGGGATCTCCATAAATGTTGGGGCGGGCTCCGCCGGAGCCGGTATTGGTGTCGTCAAACGAGAGCAGCGGAGTAAACGCCTGACCGGAATACATGGTGATGATTCCGTTTAATTGCCAGCCGCCGACAAGCAGGCGAAGAGGGCTTTCGGAATTGAAGTAGCGTTTGCCTGGGCCAAAAGGCAGTTCGTAGGTCCACGCCGCCGTGAACTGGTGCCGGAAATCGGGGCTGATGCTTCCGCGCTCTGCGTGCAAGTCGTAGGTATTTTGCGGCTCAGGTCCAACCGCTTCATTTTCATCGGTGACCCCGATGCTGTGCTGGTAGGTGTAAGCCGCAAGCATGGTCCATCCCGCGGAGAACCGCTTTTCAAAGCGCACCTGCAGGCTGTGCGAAATCATGCTGGCGTCGTTATTGGACGTGCGAATCGCGCCAATTTGTGGGACCGTACCGTAATAGGGCCTCCCGAAATTCGAAGCAAGGCCATCGGCGCAGTAGGGATCGCTCGGCGTGGGACAAACCTCGAAATTGGAATCGAGCGGCTGGGTGGCCTGGTTAAGATTGCGCAGGTACGTAAGGTGGACACCGTGCACACCGACATAGGCCACTTGAAGGACCGTGTCCTTGGCGAGTTGCCGCTCCACGTTGAGATTCCACTCCTGAATGGCGGGCGTGGGATTGTGGAAAGGGATGGCACTAGCGCGGCCACTGGGGTCGATCAGACTGGAAGGTGGCAGGCTGCCGGATGGATCCGAAGGAGTAGCAAAGCCTGTGGAGAGCTGCAGATTCGGAATGGAATTGGCATTGAACTGGATAGTTTGATTGCCGAAAAGGCCGGTGGGATTGTATGCCAGTTCCGCGTCGTTCTGGTCTGCCTGGAGACTGTAGAAAATGCCGTAGCCGCCGCGCAAAACAGTTTTTGAGTCGCTAAATGGAGTGTAGGCGAATCCGACCCGTGGAGCGAAATTCTTATAGTTTGTTTGCACATTTCCCGTGTCGCTCACGCCGGGCATACCGGGTGCGACGAACTCGCCCGTGGCAAAGTCGAAATTGGCGATGCGGTTATGGTCTTCGACCATCGGAGTATAAAGGTCATATCGTAAACCGAGGTTGAGCGTGAGTTTGGACGAAACCCGGAAATCGTCCATAAAGTAGCCGCTCACTTCCCACCAATGCATGCCAAACGAACCGGCAAGACCGTCACGGAAGGAATAGATGGGATTGCCAACCAGGAAGCTTGCTAGAGCACTACCGGGATCTGAAGTAGTGTCGTTGACGTTTTCGGTGAACTGCTGGTCGAAGGTGAAATCTCCGCGGGGGTTCTGGGTCTGAAAAAAACCATGCTGGCGCTTGATGATGTCTCCGCCGAATTTGAAGGAGTGGTGCCCATGGATCCACGTGAAGGAGTCTTTCAGCTGGTAGTTGTTTTCTTTCAGATTTTCCGGAAACCAATCCTGGTTCCCCAGGGAACTGTATCCCGAAATCATGATATTCGGCATCCCTCCGGTGTTTGGATCTCCGGGAATGTTGATACCTGGGATGCCCAATTGCGTCGCCAATGCCACGTTGGAGAAGAACGGTACCGCGTCGACGACATAACGGGTATATCCAATCTTCAATTCATTTGTCTTCGTGGACGAGAAAGAGTGCACGTCGCTGATGCCCGCGACATACGCTTTATTGTGGATATGGCCAGAGAAGGAACCTCCGCCGGCCTGTCCGGGGAATGGATCGGGCTGGACGGAATCGACATTTCCGAAGCTGAACGTCCCGGAAATGCTGTCGGAGCGCCACTGGTGATCCACGCGGATGTCGAAGGAGTCCTGATTGTTGCTGGCGACCGGATTGAAAAGGAAATTGTTGGCATCGCCCGCACCAGGAATATTGGGCTGCGGGAAGAGATTCATCGCGTTGAGTGCTGCAGGATCGAGGCAACTCCCGCCCGTGGCACTCCGCCGTGTTGATCCCGCGCAGGGAGGGATGATGTTTCCCGGGAACGCGGTGCGTTGATTGGTGACCGGATTCGTCGTGAGTGGGTCAAAGATCTGCCCAGTTACATTCCCTTGTCCATCGGTCCCCAACAGATCAGAGAAATCACCCGTGCGCTCCGCCCCGGTAGGCACAGTAGAGATAAAAGTCTCCGACTCGCGGACTCTTGTGCCCTGGTAATCGACAAAGAAGAAAGTCTTGTTCTTCAGGATCGGGCCGCCAAGCGTTCCGCCGAATTGATTCTGTTTGAACGGTGCAATGGGTGAGGTTGGGCTATCGAAGAAATTCTTGGCGTCCATATAGGAGTTGCGAAGAAATTCGAAGGCGCTGCCGTGGAAATTGTTCGTACCGGATTTTATGACCACGTTTACCACCGCACCCCCCTTGCCGATATCCGCTCCGAAGTTGCTGGTCTGCACCTTGAATTCGTCGATCGCTTCCACCGGCGGTTGCAAAACCTCGAATCCGATCTGCTGTTCGTTATTGTCGAAACCATTGAGCAAGAAATTGTTGTTTGTTGCCATCAAACCGTTTACGTGAATGGAGCCGTTACCGCGTTCGTTCTCGGGGATGCCGCCTTGTTGCACCGCGCCGACCTCGCCTTGATTGACCCCCGGGCTGAGATAGGCGAGCTGCACGAAATCGCGTCCGTTTAGCGGTAGGTCATGCACCTGTGTTTCTTCGATGACCTGACCGACGGAAGAGGTTTGTGATTCCACAAGTGGTTCGGCCGCGGAAACCTCGATATGTTCCGTCACCATGCCAGGCACCAGCGTCACGTCCACACGGACAACCTGGTTGATGTCCAGCTTAAACGCTGGCTGCACCGCCTTTTTGAATCCAACTTGTTCCACGGTTACCGTGTAGTTTCCAGACCCCAGTTCGGTCACAACAAATTCGCCGCTGGACCCGGTGGTCACATCGTGGATCACACCGGTGCCTACGTTGGTGGCAATGACCTTGGCACCTTTGACCGCGGCTCCGGAGCTGTCTTGAACCTGGCCGATGACCTTTCCCGAGTCGACTTGCGCGTAGAGAGGAATCGCCATGGTGGCGGCCAGGAGCAGAGTCGCGAAGCCTGCCGAATAAACATTTGTCCCGAGAAAGTGGATGGTTTTCAAGGAGTGCATAGGTTGTGTCTCCGAGAGCGAACTGAAAGCATGCTGCCAAGCTTGAACTACATATGCTTATAGGGTGTCAAGACAAATATTTGCATGGATTCGACGGGCTCCCCGATTACCGCCTGCATGTTCCAGTAACTGCTCTATTATAATAGACTTACTGTAGATCTATTGAGGTCAAAACGCTGCAGTTGATTTGTTCATTCAATCTATTCGTTTAGGTAGTTACATAGTATAATATGTTGGTAGGTTCCTGTAAGGAGTAATCTCATGCCTGCACAGCCTGTCACGGTCGAAAAGCTTCAACTCACCATCGACAACCAAAGCTTCACGCCCTATTACCAGCAGATCGTCGACCACATTCGCAGTCTGGTCGAGAAGCAAAAACTGGAACAAGGCCAGAGGTTCTGCTCCGAGGGCGAGATTGCCAATCATCTTGGCATTAGCAAAATGCCGGTTCGCCAGGCGTTTCAGAAACTACGTTCGGAAGGCATCCTGGTGATCGCCAAGGGCAAGCGCCCGGTCATCGGCTCAGGGCGGGTCCCGTGGAACTTTCAGCAGTTGCGGGGTTTCAGTGAAGAAATGCGGCGGCGTGGGCTGCAGCCTTCGGCAAAACTTCTGCACATGGAGGTCCGCGATCCGGAATTGGAGGTAGCACAAGCACTGAGACTCAATCCAGGCGAGCGAGTTTACTGCGCGCGCCGATTGCGGTTTGTGGGCGGCGAGCCAGTTGCGGTGGTGACCAGTTTTCTGCCGTCCAGACTCTTTTCAGGTATCGAGAGACAGGACCTGGAAAAACAGTCGCTCTACTACGTCTTTGAACATGTTTACAATCGCAAGTTGCAGTGGGCCGAAGAGTTGATTGGCGCCGTAAACGCGGGCGAGGTGGAAGCGCGCGAACTCGAAGCACAGGTAGGAAGTCCGCTGCTGATCATAAAGGAAACGACGTACGATGAGCAGAATGTACCTATCGAATACAGTGTTTCGCTGCTGCGAGGGGATCGCTACACCGCGTCGGTGATTTCGGTACGCAAACCGGCCGTGCGTTCCTGACGAGTGCTCTGCAGGCCAAATCCCAGTAAGAAACACTCAAGTATCTCGCTTCGGATCAAAACAATTCTCCAGGACCACAATTATACTGTCAGCAACGTTCCTCCATTCCCTGTCATTCGCCAAAACTCTGCAAGGGCATAAAATCTCGTCCCGTAACAATGCTACATCGATTACCAGCCGAGACTTCGCTCGTGAGTTCAGAAATGGATTCGCATCTACACGCAGCACCTGGCCGAACGTCAGTGTGGGCTTTGGACCACTGACTCTGATGGAGGGATGGATTGAGATGCGAAGGAGTCAATACAGATGAGAAGGGACGCCCCGCGATCGGCTCGTGAAATTGGGAATTTCGGCTCAAACTCCGATGTTGTACCCAATGTACCCACCTCGGAGTTTGCTGTCGTGCAAGAAGATCCTGCGTAACGTTATGATTTGCAAGGAGAAATATGGTATGGGGCCGCTAGATCCTTAACTAGGACCTCCCGGCGTATCGCCAGGCGCTCTCTGGACTTTTACCTTTTGTAAATTGCTGATTTTAAAAGGATGGTCGGGGCGAAAGGATTTGAACCTTCGACCTCCTGGTCCCGAACCAGGCGCGCTAGCCAGGCTGCGCTACGCCCCGACAGCCACGCTCCGCCGCACTTTCGGCTTGAGCCAAGCAACAGCTTATCACAGCCCCGGCGTCGCAGCCACACTACCAAAATCATGATCCCGTTATCGAATGAATAAATAACGTACGATCGCGTCGGCCCCGCGTAAGCAAAACTCTAAACGACGGACGGTCGCTTCTCGACTAAAATCGGCAACTCCAAGCTAGAACTCGTAGCGCAACGCGAACTGCATTACACGCGGGTTCGTCGATAGTCGCGTGTACTGCCCGAAAGTGGAACCATACGTATCCACTCCCGCGTTGATGCTCTGCGCATCGAAGCGAACCGAGTTCGTAATGTTGAACACCTCCCAGCGGAACTGCAGGCTCTGCTTCTCGCTCCAGGGCATCAGCCATCGTTTCGACAAACCCATATCGATGCTGAAATAGCCGTCCGCGCGCAAATTGTTACGTTGACCTGCTTGGCCTGGCAGTGGTTCTACGAACTCGCTCTGCGAGCTAGGGCCCCCCGCGAACGCGTTCACGATCGACGGGTCGCTGGGGTTGTGGAACACGCCGGTTTGCACTGGTCCCGTCTGGTACGCATTTCCCGACAGGTCCCAATCCGTCGGCCACTGCGCTCCGTTAAATACGCTGAACGGGAACCCGCTGGTGATGCGGAACAAGCCGGACAACTGCCAGCCCCCGATCACCGCATCCAGAGCTTTGTTCGCATTGGGCGCGAACCGGCGGTTTTTCCCGAATGGCAGATCGGCCACCCAATCCGCGTTGAACTGGTGCGTAGCATCGAAATCCGATACCGCGCGGAACTGGTACGGGTCCCACGCGTTGATGATCTGCCCCCCTAAGCCATTGATCGTTCCGACGCGCTCCGCGTCCGATGAAAGGTCAATCGACTTCGAGAACGTATAGTTGAAGTCAAACTGGATGCCGTGCGCCATGCGATGCTTCAGCGTCACCTGCAAGGCATTGTAGTTCGCCATTCCCATCGACCGCCACGCATACAGCGTCGCGTACTGCGGGTTGTAGAACGAGAACTGCCCCGTCGTCGGAAGGTAGAAGTTGTTCGCATTATTTGCATCCGGAATACCGAAGTAATCCAGGTCCAGAAGCCCAGTCGTTTCGTTCAGATTGCTCCCGCAGAACAGATCAAATGCCGCGAGAACTGGATTCGTTGTGGCACTGGGTCCCGCTCCGCAACCTCCCGAACTTCCCAACGCATACGCTCCTCCTGCTCCCCCGTTGGCCGCACTGGGAGGCGCCAATTGGCCGATCATATCCTGCCAGTACTTCACGACATTGGCGGGGAGCAAGGAGTTGCTGAACGTCGCGTCCGTGATCCCCGCTCCGCCTTGCGAGGGCTGCCGATACAGTTTCGCAAGCGCATCGACCGCGGTGAAGTAGTCGATTCCCGATGCTTTGTCCCTTAGATCCAACGGCGTCGCCGCGTCTTCCTGCGTGAGCAGCCGGTGAGATAGGCGACCTACGTAGGAAACCTCCAGTGCCAAGCCGCCCTTCAATTCGCGCCCGACGGAAAAATCAATCGTGTATTCATACGGCGTCTTGAGTCCCGTATCGAGTCCCGACGCGATGTCGAACGTCCCGGTCGGGTACGTCTGCGGGAATGTGGACACCGGCGGCGGCAAGAAAATTGTATTGCCATTATTGTCCACCGTCGGAATGGTGTTCATACCCGTCAGTCGCGGAGAAGATGCGACCGTCTCGAATCCTGCAGGATTGGTCAAGGTCGAGGACAATCCAAACGACCCGTACTGGTCAAAGTCATCCACGATTCCCTGCCCGAAGCGGTCGTATACGATTCCGAATCCGCCGCGAACCGACGTCTTTCCCTCGCCGAACACATCGTGCAACAGGCCATTGCTGAATCTCGGCGCCCAAGCAAATGCCACCCGCGGCCCCAGGTCTTTGTAGTCCCAGTTGTAGTAATTTGGCTTGCCATTGGCAGGCCCCGAGAAGTTAAACGATATCGGAGGATCCGAAGACGAAGGAATTCCGTTGTATCCCTCATTCCCGCGTAGGGTAAGGAAATTCGACAGGCTGACGTTCGGGTTCACTTGCACGCCGTTGGTCTCCCACGGCGGCGAGAAAAGCGAATATCGGAGTCCCAGCGTCAGGGTGAGAGTTGGTTTGATCTTCCATGAGTCCTGTCCGTAGAACTCGTAACTGTCAAGCCCAAACCGCCGCGTAAGCGGCGTCCCGTCGGGCAACGCGGTGCCAGCTTTCGTGAAGTTGTATTTGGCGTCGACCTCGGAAACCATCCCGAGCAACGCCGTTATCGGGTAGTCGTACGAGTTCGCAAAACTCGGGTCCACCGCCGGCAGGCCGTTGTTCGCCGGGTTCAACGGGGATCCGGTTTTCCCAGCGTATCCCGACGTGTCCGTCCAGGACGCGTTCGCTATGCCGTCGCTGAACGACGCCTCATTACTCAATCGTGGTTCTCGTATGATGGCCACCTGCGCTCCGAACTGCCAGGTATGCTTCCCGTGAATCCACGACACGTCGTCGATGAAGTTATTGGACGGCCGCTGGAAACTATGCGTCCGGGTGATCGCGCCGGTCTGGTCGTTCAAACCGCGGATATAAATCCAGTCTTGATCGGAATTCCCGATGACTCCCACACTCTGTCGCACGAATCCATAGCGGAAATTGTTCACCAGCGACGACGTTAACACCGCATTGTAACTGGCCACCAAGCCCCTGCTGTAATCCACCATGTCCTGCTGCGGGGGTTCGCCGGGGAGAAAGGGCGCGAAAGCATGATTGTCATTGTTCAACGAAGCGGTCACCGACAGCCGGTGCTTGGCGTCTCGCGTAATGTTGTAATCCATCTTTGCGATATAAACGTTGTCCGTATCCGTGATCGGCGCCGCAAAGTTAAAGCAGTCGTAGTTGACTCCATCGCCTACGCTGTTGCAATTCGGGTTCGGCCAGGTGTTCAGATACTTGATCACCGCGCTGTCGTCGCCAAGATGCAACGGATCAATTGCCGCAACCTGGGTCGGCGAAAGCGCTTGGTACCCGGGCGTCACCGGATAGCTCGCTCCGCTCAAACCCGTCACCGTGCCCCCGGGACACTGGCTCGGGGTCGCGCACAGATACTGCAAGATTCCGTCGCGTAACGTCGGCGATGGCACCACGTCGGTTTGACTCGTCGCTTCCGCGCGTCTCGTGCCTTCGTAGTTGGTGAAGAAATACAGACGGTCCTTCACGATTGGGCCGCCCAGCGATCCGCCAAAGATGTTGCGAATCAGCTTGGGAGGCGTATTCGGCAGGCCGGAATCTTCTTGTGCCGCCTTGACAAAATAATCGTTCGCGCTCGTATATGTGTCGCGATTGTATTCGTACACCGAGCCGTGAAAACTGTTCGTTCCGCTCTTGGTAACCAACGCTACCTGTGCGCCCGAGGACGATCCTTCGTCTGCATTGTAATTCGACGTCGTAACGCGGAATTCCTGCACCGAGTCGAGGGTCACCGGCAGCACCGACGTGAACGCCTTGCCGCCCTCGTCGTTGCTTGGGATTCCGTCCACGGTCACGTTGCTCTGATCGCTTCTCGCTCCGTTCACCGCTCCGCTGCGCGTATCATACGTGGGCACGTCGGAACGATTCCCCGTATACGCCACACCGGGTTGCAAGCTGAGCAAGTCCGGCACATTCCGTCCTTCCAGTGGAAGCTCTTTTACCTGGTTTTCGTTAAACGCGTTGCCTAACGAGGCGTCCGTGGTATTCAATGCTTCGGATTGCGCCGAAACCTCGACCGTCTGCGTGGCCGATCCGACTTCCATCGTCACGTTCACGGTTGCGGGCAGGTTCACCAGCAATTGGATGTTTTTTTGTTCGTACTTGCGAAAGCCCGGCGATTCCACCGTCAATGAATAGGTCCCCGGCGGCAATGCTACGAAGTCATACTCCCCGGCGGCACCGGTATCTGTCGCGCGCTGGAGCCCCTGTCCAGGATTGACTAGGGTCACTCTGGCGGCCGCAATGATCGCGCCGGTCTTATCCATCACCACTCCATGCACGGATGTTGTTCCCGTCTGCGCCCATGCTTGGGTCGCCACCAGAACACAAATTGCCAGACCCGCTGCCAGACTCAAGATAAGATGCCGTTTCATAGAGGACCACTCCATAAACTGCTCCTTTCGAGCACCATTCCGATGGTTTTTTGTCACACTAGGAGAGAGTGCTCCGGACGGGGCACTTTCAAGTCGCGGAAAACGTTGTCTCCGCAACGCCAGATCGTTCGTTCTGACTCCGGGCAACCTTGACCCACCACTCGACTCACATCATTTTGAAATACCTTCTAAAGCAGGATGGCAACCTATGTCAAGACATGTATTTAAATGTGGCCGAACGGAATAAGAGATACTAGCCAAGAATCGCTGGCCAAATTGGCCCAAGAGCTCCTGGCATCTCGAAAGTCCGTGCCTGTTGTACATGTGGTGCCAAGCGGGGTGTGTTTAACGCTGGCTACTCCAACTCGAGCGGTCTAACCCAGCTTTATCTCAAGCAACTCTTCTATCCCTCGGATGGCTACCCTCAACGTTTCCTCTTCCTTTTGCGCTCTGAACCTAATTTCTGCTCTCATACACCGCTTTGGCCGCTTCCAACCTCCTCATCACCATTTCCTTCTCCGCCGCCGAATTCCAATCCGGATATCGAGAGGTCGCACGAATCACCCGGTCCATCCAATCCACAAAATATTTGGCATCTTCCAGTGAACGCGGCTTGCGCCCCGCCATCGTCACGTAAATCGGACTGGTAGTCGCATAAACGTAGTTGTCGAGCACCGGATATTCCGGCCAATCGCTCGACGCCCGCACCAGACACCACCCGCTGTCCGCCAATCGCACTGTTCCACTGGCGTCAGCGCCATCTCGCGTTTGATTCATTTCCAGGTTCTGCACCACAACCGGGGTCCGGCCGCTGGTTGCCGCTTCTCCGCCGTAACAAACCAGTTCAAAATGGTCCAACGGTACGATCGATCGCATGCTGGCCCGAAAAGGCACCGCCGCCTGCGGTTCATCAAACTTCAGCTCGCCGCCGACCTCGTCTCCACCCAGCGAAAAATCCAACAAAGGTCCATTCGTCGCAAATGTCCGCCCCTTTTTCAGCGCCTCCAGGAACGTCTCGGCCTTCAATGGCCCTTGAGCCACGCGCGCGTATACGCGATCCATCCCCACCGGCCCGCGCAAGGACGCAAAATTAGCCATCGCATCGGTTCCCGCTCCAGCCGGAATGCGAAACCCCAAATTCAGCAAGCGATACCAAACCTCCGCGGTCGACCGGTAATCGTTGAATCCCACAACTTCCAGGTAGTCCACTTTCCCCAGCGCGACATCCGCCGCAAACTCCTCCGGAGTGTCTTCCTGCACGCGTGGAATCCTTGCGGGGTCCTCGTCGAAAGGATGCGCATAGCCGACCACCGCGCCCTGGGCGTGCGCCATGTCGCTCACATCCGCGTCCATTGGAAACAAGCTCGCCGACGCCGTTCCGGGATAGCCCGCATATCCCGGCAACAAGATGTTGCCGCGAATATTGAGAAGGTCCAGGTGCCCCCACTGCGTGGTATGAAATTCCTGGCCGTGTACCACCAGGGTGCGTCGGTTGGAGGCGCGATCCACTTGCTTTCCCGCGTACTCGATGTCCGGAATCCGCTGCTCCTTGTTGACAATCAAGTTGTGCACGATGTTCAGGTTTTCGGCTTCCGCCTGCAAAACCAGGTGCGCCGGAGTATTGCGGTACTCTCCGCCATAGTTCATGTGTACGTGCAGATCGCTGCTCACCCATTGCCCGCCGCCGGTCTTCCCGTCTACTCTCGCCGACGCCGTCTCCAGCGGTCTCAACTTCACGGCAACCGTTTCCGTTTGCCCCCATCGCACATCCACAGTTCTGCGTTCGACCGAATACTCAAACCCCTTCATCACGTCGATGCGGACCGCTCCGGCAGGAACGACGATTTCGGCCGACCCGGTGGTCGGAAAATAGTGCGCCTCGAAAGGCCGCTCTCCCCGGTCGTATGCAGTGTCCCCACTGATCCACGCGTCCTCCGGCGCGTAAAAGCGCCCTATCCTGTCGGTAACCGACACCCGCGCTGCCGTCGTTGCGCCGCCCGGGTTCAGAATTCGCAGTTGAACCCGACCGTGCGGCCGCAAATACTTCCGCTCGGTCACCGCCAGTTTCCGCTGCATCCCGCCGGGGATCCGTTGCAGCCACAATTCCGTGTTCCCGCTTCGGTTCGAAATAAATGCCAGTTGCGTTCCGTCCGGAGACCACCGCGCGTACGTCTGGTCCCAGTCGCCGTACGATATCGGAAACGCGTCGCCGCCATTGCCTGGCAGCAGCCAAAGCTGATGCCATTGCCGCCCGAGGTACGAGCTGTAAACGATCTTCGTTCCATCCGGCGAAAAATCCGGCCGCGCTTTCCATGTCGTTTCTTCGTAATGAATTTCGCGCGGCTCCGCCCCCGGCTTGGCCTTCATGCGCCAGAATCCGCCCGTGCCGTAAATATGTCCGCGGTTCGAAACAAACAAAATCTCTTCGCCGTCTCGCGACCACACCGGATTGATTTCCGTGTCGTACGCTGCATAGTAATAGCGCGGCAGCGAGCTTTTGGTTTCCTCCGTGAGCCGCACTACATTCTCGACCCGGCCTTCCCGCACATCCGCCGCAAATATGTGAAACCGTTTGTTGTACGCGGTCGAAACATAAGCGATCCGCTTTCCGTCCGGAGACCAGCGCGGTTCGACATTGACGGCGCCGCCTTCGGTAAGCTGGCTTGCCTTTCCGCTCGCCAAATCCAGCAGCCACAACTCGATCGCATCGTTCTGATACGCGCAGTACACCACCGACTTCCCATCCGGCGACCAATCCGGCTGGTAGTCGTATCCCGGGCCGTCGGTCAGTTGCAGCGCAACGCCCGAGCCCAGGCCCTGCCGCCACAGCGAACCCGCCATCGAATACACCACTTCGCGCGAATCCGGCGACCAGGCCACGCTGCTCGGTCCGCTGGTTAGCTGCGGAAGATACATCTCGCGGTAGTAGTAAGGATGAGGAAGGTCGATCTGCGGCAGCACCGAGGGCCGCTGCGCAAACGCCGGCGAAAATCCGCCAAGAGTGCACGCCGCCAAAAATAGAAATCCGGCCAGGAGCCGCGCGCAGCGCAAATATATTGCAGGCGCGCAGTATTGCTGCGCCCCATCCTGGCAGGATTTCAAAATCGAAGCATCGGTGCGGCGCATGGAGCCGAGCAAGAATTCTTGCGGTTATGCCTAAGCCAAACCCGCCTTCGACAGCGGCAACTCCCGAATCCGCTTTCCCGTCGCGCTGAAAATGGCGTTGCACAACGCCGGAGCGAACGCCGGCAACCCCGGCTCCCCGACGCCGCCCGGAGGCGCATCGCTCGCAACGATATGCACGTGCGTCTCGCGCGGCGCATTGTTCATCCGCGCCATCGGATAATCGTCGAAGTTGGATTGATCGACCACGCCGTTGGTCGCGGTGATCTCTCCGTAAAACGCGATGCTGGTGCCCATGGTGGCCGCGCCCTCAAACTGGTTGCGCACCATTTCCGGATTGACGACCGTCCCCGCGTCCAGCGCTGTGTCCACACGATCGATGTGCGCGTGGCCGGCGTCGTCCATGTGCATGGTCACGACCGATGCGACATAGGTCAAAAAACTGCGGTGCATCGCCATCCCCATGCCTACGCCGTTGCCCAGTTTTTTCTTGCCCCAACCCGATTTCTCCGCCGCCAGCTGCACCACCCGCCGGAACCTCGCGGTATCGATCGGATACTCGGCGTAATCTCCGCCATAGTTCGTGTAATCCTTCGGCAGCTCCGTCTTCGGCACAATGCGGTCCGGCCCCAGCAGCGCCAGCGTGTACTCCACCGGATCGCGCCCGGCGGCATGCGCAAGCTCATCCGAGAATGATTGAATCCCAAACGCGTGATAGATGTTCGCCACCGACCGGAACCACCCGATGCGCACATGCGCGGTCGCCGGTCCGTTTTCCGAACGATGGTTCGGAATCGCAAAGGGCAAATCGCTGAATCCCAGTCCAAGTTCATCCGCAGCCGAATACACCGCGGTCGCGTCGAATGTCGATCCGATCGGAGGAAACACCGTGCGTTGCAGCCACGCCGTCGGCTTTCCGTCCGGGCCCAGCGTCGCTTTCATGTACATCGCCGAAACCGAGTGATAGGTATCGAACTTGATGTCGTCCTCTCGGCTCCAGACCACTTTCACGGGCTTCCCGGTTTTCTTCGCCAGAACCGCTGCCTCCACCGCGAAATCCGGAAACGATTTCCTGCCGAACGCGCCGCCCAATAGCGTAACGTTCACCGTCACATCTTCTTTTCTCGCTCCGACCGCCGCAGCAATCGCGTCGCGCGCCCCCACCGGACTCTGTGTGGGGGCCCAAACCTCCACTTTTCCGTCGCGGTACACCGCCAGTGCCGCCGGAGGTTCCATCGCAGCGTGCGCCAGCAGCGGCGCGTAATATTCCGCCTCCACAACTCTTCCGCCTTTGGCGAAAGCCGCATCCACGTTGCCGACTTCCCGCACCACTTTTCCCGGCTTCCGCGCCGTCTCCGTCAATTCTTTCTTGAACGCATCCGAATTGTAGACGGCGTGAGGGCTCGTCTCCCATTCCACCTTCAATTTCTTTCTTCCCTGCATCGCCGACCAGGTGTTGTCGGCCAGCACCGCGACACCGCCGAGCGCCTGATACACCACTGGCGGCTTGAACGTGTCGATCCTCTCTGTCTGCTTCACGCCCGCCACAGCCAGCGTCGCTTTGTTGTCGATCGATTTCGGCGAGCTGCCCAGCACCGGCGGGTGCATCACGCTGGCGTACAACATTCCGTCCATGCGCACATCCTGGCCGTAAACGCCTTTGCCGGTGCACAAATCCTTCAAATCGTAGCTCGCCGCATCTTTCCCGATGTAGCGCCACTCGCTGCGCGGCTTCAGTTTCAGTTCTTCCTTCTTCGGCACTTCGAGTTTCGAAGCTGCGTCGGCCAGCTCACCGTATCCCAATTTCTTTCCAGAAGCCTGGTGCACCACCGTGTGCAACTCTGTCGAGCATTCCCCCGCCGGAACGCCCCACTGCTGCGCCGCCGCACGAACCAGCATCAATCGCGCCGTAGCGCCAGCTTCGCGCAGCGGAATAAAAAAACTCACCACCGAGTGCGAGCCGTCGGTATCCTGGTCGCCGTATTTCTCGTCTCCCGTCCCCTGCACCACCTTCACGCGTCCCCAGTCGGCATCCAGTTCGTCCGCGACGATCCTCGGCAGCGCCGTGCGCACGCCGTTACCCATTTCCGAGCGGTGCGCGATCACATACACCGTTCCGTCCGTATCGATCGCCAGATACACGCTGGGCTTCAGCGGCGCCCTGGTCATCGGCCCCGTCGGGTCGAACGAGGTCACCTCCCCGCCCGCCGCCAGCAATTTCCCGGGCATCAGGCTGACGCCGAGAACAAACGCGCCCGTTCCCGCCATCCCCTTCAGAAATCCACGTCGGCTCAAATTTTCGATGTTGACCATGGGTGTCTCCCGGACTTCACTGCCTGGCGCCGCTGGTCGATTTGTCTCGCATTGTACCGCACCATCCTACCGCCAAATCCGCACCGCGCAACGCCGTATTGCGATTTTCCGTGTACACGGGCAAGCTGAAGGCCGCGAAGCGACGCGCAACCATGTCAACCGAACACGCGACCCCATCCGCCGAATTCATGCGCCGCGCCATCTCGCTGGCGCTCGAAAATATCCGCGCGGGCGGCGGCCCTTTCGGCGCCGTGATCTCCAAGGACGGTCGAATTGTAGCCGAAGGTGTGAACCGCGTGACCGCCAACAACGATCCAACCGCGCACGCCGAAGTCGTGGTCATCCGCCAAGCCTGCCGCGCGCTCGCAGACTTTCAGCTTGCAGGCTGCGACCTCTACACTACCTGCGAGCCCTGCCCGATGTGCCTGGGCGCGATCTACTGGGCCCGGCCCTCGCGCGTTTTCTACGGCGGCAGCGCCGGCGACGCGGCGGCCGCGGGATTTGATGACGCTTTTATCTACGAAGAGCTAAAACACGCTCATGACTCGCGCCGCATTCCGATGACGCAGCTCCTTCGCGACGAATCCCTCGCCATTTTCTCAGCCTGGAAAAAACTCGAGATCAAAACGGAATACTAAGCAGCCCACCGCATGGCCGGGACGCCCGAGTCCTCGCTCTGTGTGTTTCTCGTTGCTTGGTTACGTCCTTGCTTTTTGGCTTCGTTTTTATGCTTCCGGCCACGAACCCAGCGCCCGCCGCAGATCGATCAGCTGCCCAAGGTGATACGAATTGTGGTCCGCCAGGACCAGCGCTTCGCGCAGGATGGTCTGCCCTTCGCCGTGGGATAAAGGTCGGTGCAGATCGGTACGCGGATTCTCCACCAACCGGATCATCTCGCCCAGATCGCGGCGAAACGAATACAGACTGTTGTTCCACTCCTCGACCGCTTGCGGAGCCGGCGTCTTCGGCCAGTAGCTTTCCGGGAATTCCGGCGAGACATGGTTCGGGTTGCGGCTGAATTCCAGTATGTCCCACTGCGCGATGCGCGCGTGCTCCAGGAGTTGCCATCCGGTGTGTGGCAATCCTTGCGCGTAGGTCCCGCGCTTGCCCTCCGGAAAGCCTTCAATCGCATCCATGAAGTGCACGTGCGCGCCGCCGCCCTTCAGCAAATAGGCGAGTTCCTTCCGAAGCAGAGCATCGCCTTTTTGCGCACCGTTCTTCTTGTTCTTGGCAATTTTCGCCGGGGTCGTGGGCTTTCTATTGTTTGCCTTCTTCAAGTTCTTCAACGCTATTTCTCCGAGACAAGCACCGTTTGCGGCATTGCGGGTATCGGGTGTTCCGTCGTTTTCGCGAAGCCGGAGTTCTGAAAGATTCTATCCAACTCCGCGAACGTGTAGCTGTCGCCCGCATCCGTGTTCGCAAGCATAACCAGGCTGAAGGCCGCCGGTATCTGCGGCGAGATGCGGTCTTCGTTGGGCACGAATTCCAATGTGATCGCTTTCCCGCCGGGTTTGAGCGCGGCATGAACCCGCCGCATCAGTTTTTCGCAGCCTGGCGGATCGAAGTGATGCAGGATATTGGTCAACAAGACGTAGTCGTACCCCTCGCCAAAATCGGCTTCGAAGGCGCTGCCCGGACGCGTACTGTAGCGGTCCGCAACCCCAGATTTCCTGGCGTTTTCGTACGCCACACTCAGGACGGCAGGCCAATCCAAGGCGACAATCTCCGCCCCAGGATTTCTACGAGCAATTGTGATTCCATACGTGCCGTGGCCAGCCGCGATGTCGAGCACTTTGCAGGGTTTGCCTTCCGGCGCTCCCATCAGTGCCGCTATGAACTCCGCGCCAGGGATCGCCAAACCAGCCATCGATCTTGCAAATTCCACCCAGACTTCATCGCGCGGCTTGGTGTTGTCGCCCTTATCGGTCGCCGACCCACCCTTGCGCACCGCCTCGGTCAACGCGCCGAAGCTCGCGCGTTGCATGTCGGCGGCCAGAAAGTTCGCCATCGAGCCCATGTAAGCCGGCGACCGGCGATCGAGAAAAACAGCCGACTCCTGGGTGAGCTGGTACCGATTATTTTCCTTGATCAAGAATCCAAAGATGGCCATGTAATCGGATAAAATGCGCACCCCGCGCTCGGCGGCGCCAACAGCCTTTGCCAGCAAACCCACTTCGTTTGCCCCCTCGCCGATCTTCGTAAAAATGTCCAACTGGATCGCCGCCTTCAACGCTTCGGTCTGCTGGAACGCCGTGAGGGTGGCGAAAATCCGTTCCGGTGATGGTTTTGCCCGGTGAGATGGTGTGGCCATTCGTCCTCCTTGAATGCCCTTAAAGCCGCTGTGGCGGCCATTATACATGCGCAACGCCCCAGAGACCGGGCAGCGCCAGTTCGCCGAGGGTCTTGAAGGGCAGGCCGCCGGCTCTTGCCTCGCCCGCCGTTCGGATTTTGCACCCTTTCCGTCGCCCTTCGACGCTTCCTCCGGCCGGCAAACTCTTCGTTCCGCGGTTGCCGTCACCCCGTTCGGCTGGCATACTTCTCCACCGCTGAGCAGGCGTCGGTAACCCTGTCCGCACCTGCCGCACGGGTACCGCCGGCATCCCTGCCGGCTCTTGGGTTGCGCCAAGGAGCCGCATGAAACGCGAATATCACCGCTGGTATTCCCCTCGCCTGGGCATCGACATGGGCGTGGTCGTCTACGGTCACTGGGGCCCGCCGCTGATCGGTTTTCCAACCAGCGCCGGCGACGAGTGGGAACTCGAAGGACAGGGCATGATCGGCGCGCTCGCCGATTTCATCGAAGCCGGAAAAGTAAAAGTCTTCAGCGTCAACTCGGTCAACGGCCAGAGTTTCTACAATCGCGGAGCCCACCCATTCCATCGCAGCTACGTGCAGTCGGTCTTCGACGCCTACCTGCGCGAAGAAGTCGTTCCCTTCATCTGGGACAACTGCCAATCCCCGGGCATCTGGATTTCCACGATGGGCGCATCGTTCGGCGCCTATCACGCAGTGAATTCACTGTTCAAGCACCCCGACGTAATCAAGCGATGCTTTGGGATGTCCGGCGTCTACGACCTGAAAACTTTCATGGACGGCATGTACGACGACAACTTTTATTTCAACAACCCTGTCGATTACCTCGCAAATCTGAGCGATCCGTGGGTCTACGGCCAACTCGCCACCTGCGACATCCACATAGCCACCGGCACAGGACAATGGGAAAAAAGCGGACCCACCTACCAGCTTTCAGGAATCCTGGCAAGCAAAGGCATTCGCCACTCCCTCGACGACTGGGGCCCCCAAGGCGGCCACGATTGGCCCTATTGGAAAAACCAGATGCGCGAATACATCTCCCACCTCTTCTAGCCAGCAGCACAGCCGCTGTTGCCTGTGCCGGATCGTCATTGCGTCGCCTCTGCGGACGGTATATCGGGAAGAACGAACGGTTTCGGTCTGCGAATTGGCTAAAAAAAATGGACCGGCACGTCCATCCACGCTTCGATTCGGTGCCCGCTTCTTCATCCCGCAAATTTCAACCAAAACTCGTGTCCTTAAAGACCCGGAAATTTCCAAGATCTACATGGATTGCCTAACCGAACGATTAGCGCCTGTTCCGCGGAACATTCCGGATCCAATGAGTCAGATTGAAACGCCGACCGGCACCGCGACCTTTCCGCGACCGATCCCAGAGTACACTCGCACAAAAATCATCAGGGACTTCGGATGGAACGGAATTTCGAAGGACAAAATCAGGCGAGGCCGAGATGGTCGAGCTGGTATTTCCCTTTGGAGATGATCTGGTCGGCGTCGATCCACACGTCGCAGTTGCGGGTCAGCACGTCCACGTGGGTTTTGGACTTCCAATCGGCGTGGGTCTGGCTGCCGTAAGGATCTCCAAACGCGAGATGGACGCCTGGAAACTTTTCGTCTTGGAGCAGGATGCCGATCATTTCCGACAAGCCAAGGTTGGTCCCAAACGCCAGTTCGCCGACGCGGTCGCTGTTCTCGTCGGTGTGGCAATACTCCCAGAATTCCTGTTCGAGGTCCTTACGGTCGCAATGGACTTCGACCAGGCGCGCGTTCTTGATTTTCAGGGTAAGAGGCGTGGATTGCAGGTCGCCGTATTTGCCGTTGAAGTGATCGCCGGCGGTAGCGTCGCAGACAAAAGTGCCATCCACGTTCGCTGGAGTTGTAAAAACCTCGCCAGCCGGCAGATTGGACCAGTAGCGCGGGCTGATCAGGCCGCTGGTTTTGACCCAGTCGAGCCCGCGATCGAAATGAGCGGCAATGGTCGTGCCGGAACCGGTCTTGACGGTCAGAGCGTGGGCGCGAAGCATGCGGTCGCGCAGCTTGTCGCTGAGGCGATCGACCATCTTGTAGTCGGTGCGCATGCCCTGGCGCATGATTTCCGGGGTCACGCCAACCATGTGCGCGTAGCGGATCTGCCGCCGCTCGACGATCTTGACGATGGCCATCCGCGCGCCAAGTTCTCCGGGTTGCGGGGTCATGCACATAACGCCGACGTCGGCGGTTTCGAGAGCAGCCAGCACAGCTTCAGGCGCCGCTCTCATCGGGCGCGACCCAAAATCTTCCAGAAGCAACGCGGTGCAAGTGGCACGGCATTCGGCAAGCGCGGCGCTAAGGCTGGCGGCGACCGAGCGGCTGGCTTGGTCGGCGATCAGAGCGACATGCTCGTTCGGCTTAACGGCCAGACACGTTTCGACGGCGTTTTTCGCGCCGGGCATGAGGTCGGGTTGTGGCGGACCAAACTTTGCCATGAACCACATTTTAACGTATTCGGCCAGGTTTTGTAATGGAACGTTAATACTGGAGCGGAAGTTTGCGCGGAATAAACGATCTGTTTTTGCAGCCGGCATCTCGGTTGGCAGCCGCTTGGCCTCAAGCCTAAAAGGGCATCCTGCCCGCTCCGCTTGTTCCGTTTTGGAGCGCAAATGGAATGGTCACCCCGGACGGAGGGCGCCGGCGAAGCCCTACGCTTCCGTGTGCCTCGGAGAGACACGGAAGGCGGGGACTTGGCCGCCGCCCGAAGTTACGTTGGCGAGACCGGTGGCGCTCAGGCGGGTCAGGAAGCCGGCAAGCTTTCCGCGGAAAAGGTAGGGCGCGAAGTCGACGAGCATGTCCTTGAACTCGACAACGCGTGGTTGCGCCTTCGAATCCGCTTCGTCCTGCCGGGTGATGTAGGGGAAGACTTCGCGCCGGACGGGAATGCGCTCCTGGACGATCCAGCAGCCGGCGTCGCCGCCCGCCCTGGCAGCGGAGGCGGCTTTCTCGATGGTGACGTCCCAGGATTGGTCGCTGGTTTCCCATCCCAGGGTTACGCCGGTGCCGCCGTACTCATCGCTGGGCTTCATCACCAGATTTTCGCGGTCCCTGCGGATGAAGTCCAGGAGCTCGATGGGCTCGCCGTAGTGCGACGTGCGAACGTCGGCTACCACTCTGGTCCAGGGAATGTGCTGGCGAATGACTTCGCGCTCGTCGCGCGAAAAAAGCCCGGCGTTTTGTTCGTCGGTGAGCACCGCGAAAAAGGCTTTCACATGGGGAATTTTGCAGCGGAAAGTGTTGGCCACGCAAAGGGCATTGGCTTGGTAGGCTTTCACTAACGCCGCGCATTCCTCGGGACGCGCCACGACGTCGTTGATCAGCACCCGGCGATAAAGCAGGTCAATGGTTTTACCGTGGGCGCTGAGAGTTTTTCCGTTGAAGACCAGGTCGCGCGGGTCGGCCAGCACGACAGGGATGCCCATTTTCTCGAAACGCGCTTGCAAAATCTCGAACTCGCTCCAGGTAGGAACCTCGCGCCAGTCGACGATGGCCATTTGCGGGCGTTTGGAGGTCCCGCCCCAGTCGATATAGCTGGCGATCAGCGCATCCAGCAATTTGGCGCTGAGCGGATAGCTGTGAACCTGGTACTGTTTGGAAAATTCCGCCATCAGCGGAAGCTCGCGAAAAACCCCGGCGAGCGTTTCGGAGTAACCAGCGCCAGCGGGGGACTCGCCGTTGTACTCGGCAAATTTCAGCGAGTCGGGTAGCAGGAACGCGTCGAGGCGGGAGGATGTGCTCGCCCGGCCGTATCCGACCGGAAGACGCGCCAGGCGTTCTTCTTCCGGGCGCAGATGGAGTTGCGCGAAAAGGCCGGCGTCGTCGAGCGCGGCGGCCACCACCCGCTCTCCGAGATCGGCAATGGTTTCGGCAACCACGCGAACGCGCTGCTCGTCTTCCGGCAAAAGAAAAAACGGGCGGAGAAACGGGCAGTGGACGCGGTCGCCGAAGGTAAGCTTGGCCTCGCGCAGTCGCTCCAAGAATTCGCCGGGAAAATTCGGAGACTTCGCGAGCGCGGGCTGCAGCAAGTTGTGCCAGTACTCGGCCGGCGGATTCTCCGTCATCGTTGTGGGCGCCGTTGCGCTGGTCATTTCGATTTTGCTCCGCCCGCCCCGGCGGACGAGGATGGCGCCGAGGACTGTGCTGCCGCGGCGGATTGTCCCGCCTCAACGGGCAGGCCGGCTGCGCCGGGCTTGCCTGGCGCAGCTTTCGGGGCACCGACGAATCCCGTCGCCACGCCGTTGCCGAGCATCTCTTCCCAGCGCGGCCAGGAATTGGACATCTTGCCGTTGAGCGCGCGATCGATGACCAAGTGAGCCATTTGCTCGACGACGTGCTCGAAATAAAACTCGGTGATGCGATCGCGTTCGAAATCGGGTGCCGGGTTGAGAAAGTCGATTGCGTAAGGAACGCCATCCTTGATGGCAAACTCGATGGTATTCATTTCATAGCCGAGAGCCTGGTTGATCGTGCGGGCGTCCTGGACGATGCGAGCGCCGAGATCTTTCGACAAATAGTCGTGCTCGACCAGGTAGCGCCGCTCCTTGGGGTCGTAACGCACGGGCAGAATGTCGGTCTTGCCGAAGGTGAAGCAGCGGACGTAGCCGGTGAAGTCGATAAATTCCTGCAAGGTCATGCAGTACGGCGCGGTCTTGTCGTAAGCGGCGAGCAGTTCTTCCCGATTGTTCACCTTATATACGTGTTTCCAGCCGCCGCCGGAAAAAGGCTTGAGGATCGCCGGGCGCCCAACGTAGTCGAGCAAAGCGTCCCACTCGACGGGATATTTCAGGTTGTGCAGGGATTCCGAGGTGATGTCCACGTCCTTGGGATATCCCTTTTGTGGCAGGAGAACCGTTTTGGGGATGGCGATTCCGAGTTTGGCAGCGACCGAGTAGTTGAAATACTTGTCGTCGGCGGTCCACCAGAACGGGTTGTTGATGACGTAGGTGCCTTGCAGCACCGCGTGTTTAAGGTAGCCGCGGTAGTAATCGACTTCGTGAGAGATCCGATCGACAATGACGCGGTATTCGCCGGGCTCATTCATGCGCGTGCCGCCGAGTTTCACGAATTCCGCGGCCACGCCGTCGGACTTGCCGAGCTGATTGACTCTGGCGATGAACGCCGGAGGGAAGCTGTATTCGCGCCCGCAGAGAAGGCCGACCTTTTTCATGAAGCGCTCCTAGGGAAGCCGCAAGCTGCCGAAAATCAAGACATAGCTAAGGGAGAGCGGAAGGCGGAACATTCCGGGCCCCGGTGGTTTAGATACGTCGGGCATAGGCGTCAGAGGACCTCAGAATTGGACAGTTTTTTCTTTTCCTGCCAGCAGCTGGTCGATGAAAGCCATACCCTGACGAAATATCCCCGGCCTGGCTCCTGAACCTTCACGGCACTAATTAATTGCGTGGGCCGAAGACGCTCGTGACTGGGTTACGCCGCCACGAGTTTCTTCGACCAGGTGTTTGACGACGGCTTTCAGGTCTCCGGTTTCCTGGTAAACGCGGAGCTGGCGTTCGGCGCTGGTGCCTTCGTTCAGAATGGTGTGAACGTATTCGACGGCGCTGCGGCTA
>Ga0181522_10000019_pt1 | contig 135894 bp, 108 predicted proteins | sample PEATcosm2014_Bin_27_FD_121103 | JGI IMG/M metagenome (GOLD analysis project Ga0181522, IMG submission 121103) | Peatland microbial communities from MTU Mesocosm Facility, Houghton, MI, USA - PEATcosm2014_Bin05_10_metaG | ecosystem: Environmental > Terrestrial > Soil > Wetlands > Peat | place...
AACGATGGAACCCCTGCAGTGTTCACAAGGAACAGCATGTAATACCCTGGCGGCGCGATATTTCCGTTCGGTGGCCCAGTTACATTCAGCACACCTGAGCCCGCCGTGAACGACAGACCCACATAGCGCTGGTCCATGTTAAAGGCGTGGGTCACCGCTCCGTTGCGCATCAAAACAACCGTCGAAATACTGGCGGCATTCGGCGTTGTTACCGTGAAGGCGCTGCCATAACCGATGACCGGGGTGGATACACTCGTGATGGCGGGTCGCGTCGCTAGGCTGCCGTCGGCGTTAAACAAATAGGCAGGCGAATAAGTCTCCATGTACGGCGTGAACGTGCCGCGCTCCGGATTGCTTCCTGCGACCCATACCGTGGCGTCCGGCATGAGCAAACTAACGGAGTGATACAGGCGCGCATAGGCCTCGGTCCCCGCAGAGCTGAAGGTATTCGCAACCGGGTCGTAAAGATCCGCGTTAAGAGCGGCGGTCGTCTCGTCCTCATCGTTCAACGAGCCTCCCAACGCCAGAATCTTCCCGCTGGGAAGTATTGTCGCGTTCATCTCGATGCGAGGCGCAGACATGTTTGGTCCATACACCCACGCCGGAGTGGTAGCGGAGAGGTCGATGATTTCCGTGGTGGCGGTCGCAGGATTTCCGCCGCCCATGATCATGACTACCGGCTTGTAGTTGTTGGCGGGAGTCAGGGGAAACAGTACCGACGAACCGTAAGTCCGCCAACCGCTGTAGTTTGTGGTGGCAACGTTGGTGGTCCAAGTCGGCGGGTTCGCCGATGGATTGAAAATTGCGGAGTTTACGCTCGAACCAGAATAGAAGACCGTACCATTCGGCAAGACATGCATGCGCGGATACAGGGGCGGCGTCCATGGAGCCGTATACGGCGGGCTCCATCCAGAGCCCAACGTGTAAATCTCAACCGTGGTATTGGTCGCTCCCGTCTCGCTGAGGCCGGAGAAGACCATCATGCTGCCGTTTCCGAGGACGGTGCCTGTGGGATACCAGCGTCCATGCGCCATTGGTTGTGCATCGGTCAGCGTGTTCGATGGTATGTCGTACATCGCCGTCAGTGGCTGTCCCCAAAAGGGATCGTATTCAAGGGTGCCTCCCAACACAAAAGGTCGTCCATCCGGCAGAATCACCATGCCGTTACAGAACATGTCCCAGGCTGCGGTCTGCACAGTGATTGTGCCAGCCTGGGGATTCCAGATTGCCCACTGGTAGGTCGTTTGCGGTGGGTAGTTGCCGGAACCAGTAACGACCAAAACTTCTCCGTTGTGGAGCAAGGCCGCGTGGACTGGATTGATAGGCATCGTGTAAGGTAGCGTCTGCCACTGCCCGGTAACGTTGGCCTGCCCCATGCCAGGTGGCGCGACCAGCGAAAGAGCGCTGATTACCATTAGAATAAATAAGATACTTCTATATACACGAGCGCTCATGACAATCTCTAACTTACTCCAGAAATCTTCTCAAGTGGGGATGATATTAGCGGCGCCGACCATACCATTGCGGGAAGCACTTCGCAAATCCAAATAGGGAATAAATGAGATGAGAAATTAAGAGCTACGGCAGCGCTGCATGACGCTACAAGAGGCATGCTAGTTCGAGCTGTAACGGTACTTATAGTTCCAGGATGCAGCTATAAGAATTTTCATCGGACTCATAGAAATTTCGAGCTTGCTTTGGACTGGGAAACGTTTTATATCAAACGTGTCCTGCTTATCAGAAGTTGTCAGTAGGTTCGCGGACTCCGCTCCCCGCAGGTGTTACGTGAAGGGCTTCCAAAATTTACGAGGTTGGGACCGAAGGTGGCGGAGCTTTGCGCGATCATGACCAGATTAGCGTAATTCCAACCGCTTACAAACATTCCGATATGCGGTTTTAACCCCTTCGCGACAGGAGAGGCTGGCGGCCGCGCTGAGAACCACTGACGTAGCAACGTTTCTACCGCTGATCGCCGAAGTGCATCGCTGAAGCATCAGAAAAAAAGTCGATGTTCTGCTATTTGGCCTGACCTGTTTCTCTCAAATTCCCGCTTTAAACGAGCTGGCGATCCGCGTATTCGCGATCCGGGCATCGTCGATTTCGTCGGCAATCAAGGCGGGCCAGCTGCAATCCCCGAGACGAGATCAAAAACGTTCGATCCTAACCTCACAGTTTGCTCGCCTCACCCGCACCTCAGGACAAAAGCGGGTGTGCGGACGTAGGAGGTGCGCCCGATGGAGTCCAAGGCAGTCCCGACCGCATAAACGAACCAATGGTGTGCTAATCGCTGAAATTTTCAAGGTATCTGGCTTGTCGTCATTGGAATTATCTTTCGATCGCTGAATCGCAAACTCTAGTGTCGATGCCAAGGCCGAACTTAGACTGCAAGCGCAGTTCTGGAGGGAGGGTACTTTCCATATGGCTGAGGTGGAATACATGGCCCGTGACATCGCTCAGAACGGAAGTGGGCTATGTCAACTTAATCCGTCGCCTAACACCGTCACTGAATACCTAAAGGAGTCGGAAAGTTGGAGGCAAGGCCCGGCCGTCTTCTTTCTCGCGGCCGATCTGATCTTGATTTTCACCGCTGCCTATGTTGCCACATATTCGCGCCTGTCATTGGTGTCGCCAAATTGGCTGTTGCTGAACCACATTACTATTTTTAAGCATTTCAGCTTTTTCGTTTTCTACGCTGGATTTTTTCTCTTGACCAGCAACGTCTACAACGTCTATTTCGACATGAGGCGCGGATCGGCCCGACAGGAATTGCTCGCCCTGATTAAAGCAGTCGGAATGGCTACGTCCCTGGTAGCAGTGTTCACGTACCTATCGGGCATCGCAGTTTCTTCGTTAGCTGTTGGAGAAACGGTCGTCTCAAGTACGCTCGCGATGATGGGTTTGCGGCTGCTACTTCAGAAAAGCATTATAGATGGATTAGATTGCCGGAACGTACTGATCGTCGGGGTCGGGTCGATTGCGCAACATCTCGAACGACACCTCTCACAAAACCCTCACTTAGGATTTTCGATCAAGGGATACCTCGATCGCCGGCAGTCCGAGGCCTCGTCGCGCCGACCGGAACGCCGGCGCTCTGCCACCAATCTGACGATGCTCGGAACCGTAGAAGACATGGCACTCGTCGCGCGCAATAATTTTGTCGATGAAGTGTTTATCACCAGTTCTGAGAATCGCGAGTTGGTGAAGCGCCTTATCCTCGACGCCCGCCGTAGCGGCATTGACGCTCGAGTGGTCTCGGATTTGTACGGTGTTGCCAATTCGCTGACTCCAATCGAGTACTTTGGGCAGGTCCCAGTGATAAAGTTTTGTCATCAGTCCGTCCCTGCGGCAGCCTTGCTGATCAAGAGATGCATCGATATCATAATTGCAATTGTTTCGCTGGTTGCTCTACTTCCTCTCTTGATAGCGGTGGCTGTGGCGATAAAGCTCAGCTCGCCCGGCCCCATTTTCTATCGTTCGACAAGGATCGGAAGGAAGGGGCGGGATTTCATCTGCTACAAATTCCGCACGATGGTAGCAAACGCGGAACAATTGAAGGACTCACTGCACCATTTGAACGAGCGAGACGACATCCTATTCAAGATCGAGAACGATCCACGGCTGACGCGCACTGGCCGCTTTCTGCGCAAGTACAGCATCGATGAAATCCCACAATTCATTAATGTTATGAAAGGTGACATGAGCGTAGTGGGACCTCGCCCAGCAGTTCCCGGGGAATACCGACAGTATGCCCTTGAGCACCTCAGGCGGCTGGATGTAGTGCCCGGAATTACCGGATTGTGGCAGGTCGCAGCCCGCAAGGATCCGTCGTTCCAAAGCTACATCGCTCTCGATCTGAAATATGTCGACAGCTGGAGCCTCTGGCTAGATTGCAAGATTCTTATCCGAACCGTCGCAGTGGTATTTGCGGGGACCGGGCAGTAAACCGATGCGTGGCTCAGTCGATCAAAAAACGCGAGAAACTTTTGATTTCGACGTCGACCTCCGACGACCACCGACCGGTATCATTCGATCGAGAGCTCCTCTGCGGGTTGGCTTGGCCGGCGGAGGTACAGACGTATCGCCTTATTGTGATGAATTCGGTGGGGCAATTCTAAATGCCACGATTGATTACTATTGCTATACAACAATTCAGACCACGGACGACGCAACAGTTGAGTTCTTCTCGGCGGATCAACTCAAGACGACCAAATATGAAGCTCGGCGGACTCTTGCCTTTGACGGCGAGATGGATCTCTTCAAAGCTGTTTATAACTACGTCGTTCGTGTGCACAACAACAAAAGGCCACTCAGTCTTAAACTGAGCACTCAAGTTGATGTTCCTCCCGGTTCCGGGCTTGGCGGGTCTTCGACACTTGTGGTGTCGATGTTAAAGGCCTATGCAGAGTTGCTGTCGCTTCGTTTCAGCGAATATGATCTTGCCAACACCGCGTACGTTATAGAACGGTGTGAAGCGGGACTTCAGGGTGGTAAGCAAGACCAATATGCAGCGGCCTTCGGCGGCTTCAATTTTATGGAATTTGGCGCCGAAAATCGCGTCCTGGTCAATCCGCTGCGGATCAAAGACTGGGTGATTTCAGAAATCGAAGCGTCCCTAATTCTTTTTTATACCGGTAGGTCCAGGTCATCAGCAACTATCATCGAGGAGCAGTCCAATAATGCCAAGAACAAAGACTGCCATGCGTTAGATGCGATGCATCGGATAAGGCGAGAGGCTTGGCGGATGAAAGAATGCCTGCTACGTGGTGATTTTCCCTCTCTTTATGGAGTTCTGCAATCCAGCTGGGACGCGAAGAAGAGCATGGCTCGGCACATTTCCAACGATCTCCTGGACTCGGTCTATGAATGCGCTCTGAATGCGGGGGCGCATTGCGGCAAGATCTCAGGCGCTGGCGGTGGTGGCTTCATGATTTTCCTTGCTGACCCCATAAGGAGGAATCAGGTGACCGAAGCTCTACGGTCGTGTCATAACGATGGATTGGTTTTTCCTTGTCACTTCACGAGTCAAGGTAGCCAAGCCTGGAGGGTTACGTGACCGATTTTATAAGGAGTCAGCTAGAGGCGACGGTCGAAACGATTAGGGCTGTTCAGGAGAATGGCGGACTTCAGCAGATTTTGACTGCGGCGGCGAAACACACCGCCCAGGCAATGGCATCCTCAAGAAAGCTGATGGTGGCCGGGAATGGCGGTAGCGCTGGAGACGCTCAGCATTTGGTCGCTGAATTTGTGAGCCGGATGACGGTGGACCGTCCAGCGATGCGCGCCATTGCCATCACTACCGATACGTCGATTTTGACAGCGGTCAGCAACGATTATGGTTTCGACCTGGTCTTTCAACGCCAAATCGAAGCGTTGGGATTGGCGGGCGACGTCTTTGTCGCTATCTCGACCTCCGGCAGGTCCTCAAACATCATCAAAGCCCTACAGCACTGTCGCAAGGTTGGAATCACAACCATTGGTTTAACCGGGAACAACGAAAGTCTGATGGAGCCTTGGTGCGATTATTTTCTGGCCGTGCCCTCAAGCATCACCCACAACATCCAGGAAGCTCATCTAGCCTTAGAACATATCTACTGCCAGTTGACCGAACGGTTTTATTTCGGAGCCGAACGGTTTGCAAGCGCCGAATTACGAGCAGTAGCGACGGCGTGACTCGGTGCAAGCGATAATTCTTGCAGGTGGCATGGGCAGCCGGCTTTCGTCGGTACTAAGAGGCATACCAAAACCGATGGCGCCGGTCGCCGGGCGACCATTTCTAGAGTGGTTGCTCGCGGACCTGGGATCTCAGGGTTTTCAGCGAGTTATCCTATCTGTCGGCTATCGTCACAACCAGATTTCGCAGCACTTTCAAGGGAACTTCGCCGGAATGGAATTGTGTTATGCGATTGAAGACCAGCCGCTAGGCACCGGCGGCGCGATTCGAAATTCACAGGTTCTGACAAAAGGCGAGCGATTCTTTGTAATAAATGGAGACACGCTCGTACGGTTAAAGTATCGCGACATGATTAGACAGCACGAGCTGAATATCAAAACCTGCGAGGGCTGCTCGCTGACCTTCGCGGTAGTTTACCAATCCGATGTCTCCCGCTATGGTCGCGTGCTGCTCGAACAAGACAAAGTATTGGGCTTTGAAGAAAAAGGCAGAACGGGAGCAGGCTGGATCAATGCTGGAGTGTATCTGCTCGAACAAGGCTTCACTTGGCCGCAGGGGCTTGGCTGTAGCTTTTCTTTCGAGCGTGAAGTGCTCGGCCCCCACCTTCGAAATCTCAGACCTGGGGTGTTTCGTGCATTGGATTATTTTGTAGACATTGGTGTTCCGGAAGACCTCGAACGAGCTCAGTTCGACTTCGGCAGACCAGCGTGAACAAGCGTAGAGCACTTTTCCTAGATCGAGACGGAGTCATTAATCAGGAGATCGGGTATCTATCTCGAGTCGATCAAGTGCAATTTTTGCCGGGAGTATTCAACTTATGCCGAAAAGCGAAGGAACTCGGATACTTACTGGTGATTATCACGAATCAAGCCGGGATTGCCCGCGGCCACTATTCCGAAAATGACTTTCTTGCGCTGATGGACTGGATGACAGCTCGCTTCTCAGAGAACGGAGCCCCAATCGACAGGGTATATTACTGCCCATATCACCCGGAATTCGGGGTCGGCATTTACAAGCGGAACTCGTCAGATAGAAAGCCAGAGCCAGGAATGCTCTTGCAGGCGGCAATCGAATTAAACCTAGACTTAGGTCAGTGCATCCTTGTCGGAGATCGATTTACTGATATTCGTGCCGGGGCTTCTGCGGGCGTAGGACTGCTATTTTTGCTTCGGGGCAATGAAGTATCTCAACAGGTATTTGGAGTGAATTATATAGAGGCGGAGTTTCTCCGTGACATAGAGAGCGCGCTCGTTGCCCCCCGACCGTTCGCTCAAAATGAGGCTGCCGATTAGTTATGCCCGTTGGCGCAAACCAAGGACGGATAACTCCTCTTGAATGGCTGGCCGCGAGTAGGATTCCAGTCGGTCCGATGTCGGTCACCGGTCTATCGGCGACAGATCTGATCAATCACGTTCTTGAACACGCTCTGTCTGCTCCAAGGGAGACTCAGCTCATAATGCCCGTGAATGCTCAGCTTTTCGTGATGGCAGAACGGAATCACGACTTCCGAGACTGCATTAACAGGGCCGAGATTGTCTGTCCCGACGGATTCTCGATAAAACTCGCTTGTAAGTGGCTAAGTTTCAAAAATGTTGAACGCGTTCCGGGCGTAGATTTGGTGACAGCACTTTGCCAAGGCGGCGCCAAGCGCGGGTTGCGCGTCTACTTGCTGGGTGGCAAACCAGGTTCCGCTGAGGAAACTGCGAATCGGCTGCGAGCTGATTTTCCGGACCTCACAATCAGCGGCATCGACTGCCCGCCATTCGGCTTTGAAAGGGATTCCAATTTGCTCGCCTTGGTTTTGCAGAACTTAATTGATGCAAAACCTCAAATCGTCTTTGTCGCTTTAGGGGCTCCTAAGCAAGAGTTTCTAATGGACCGTTGTTTGAGGGAGTTAGGGGTGCCCGTTGTTATGGCCGTCGGAGGGACCTTCGAGATGCTCGCGTCCAGGGTCAGAAGAGCGCCCAACTGGATTCGGAATATTGGTATGGAATGGTTCTTTCGATTGATGCAAGAGCCTCGCCGATTGTGGAAACGATATACCATCGTTAACGCCCAATTTCTACTGATCTGTGCGAGATATGCAATTAAATCTGCTAGGTGAGGAAGCGATATGGCTTGACCTGTTCGAGGGCGGGCTCCCAACCTCGCTGTTTTTGACAAGCTTGATAGCGTTCCGAGAAGTAAACTAGGTCGTCGCCGAGTTCTGACGACTGTCAAGGATAGTTAACACCGCGACATCAACGCGTCGCCCGGGCAGTATCCATCAAAGTAGCGCCACGCATTCTGCGGCCTTTATGAACGCACCTGAGGCATCCTCACGACGGAGGAATCACAGATGAACATGAGCATGCAAAAACGAACTAGCGAACTACCGATAAGCCAACGGTTATCCCTGGATTTCCAGACACCTGACACTCAGCAACAGCTCACACTGCAAGATGTATTGCGAGTTCTGAAGCGCCGCCGTAAAGCAGCGATTGTCTTTGGCGGCGCAGTCTTAGTGCTGGTCGCGCTTTATCTCACCTTTGCGACTCGCCGTTATGCGGGTGAAGCTACACTGGAGTTCGACAAGCAAAACGCCGACATGTTGGGCCTGCAAGCAAATGCCGGCGGCGTGGCGGACATATCCGACAGTCTTGACTACAATATAATTCTTCAGACGCAAGTGAACATTCTGGAGTCAGACACCCTGGCCCTGCAGGTCATAAAGGAGTTGAACCTCGAGCAAACAGAGGACTACAAGCCGAAGTTCGACCTCATCGGATATGTTATCGGACTATTTCAGCCCAAAGAACCTTCCGAGGACGCCCTGCCGTTGGATGAGGCGCCTGGGCGTCGAGTCGGACTGCTGAAAAAGTTCCACAAGAATCTAAAAGTTGAGCTGGTAACCGGTTCTCGCATGATCCAAGTGACATTCCTGAATCCTGATCGCTACCTTGCGTCGGCTGGCGCCAACAAATTGCTGAACGATTATATGGACTACAGCTTTCAGACGCGATATCTGTCGACTTCACAAGCCACCAACTGGTTGAGCAAGCAGCTGGAAGAAATCAAATTGCAGATGCAGTCCGACCAAGCCCGCGCCGCGAAGCTACAGCGGGAGGCGGAGATCTTCGGCGTAGGGCAGGACAAACACAACGCTACGCTTAGCCATTTGGAAGCTCTCGACGCCGCTCTTGCCACCGCGCAGGGAAACCGCATCGTAAAAGAAGCGGCTTACCGCGCCATGCAGAACGGAGACCCGGAGCTGATCGCTGGACTTGCAAACAGCGCGAGTATGGGTGTTACCGGGGCGTTGATGCCTACCAATGAGCTTCTCACCATCCAGACCTTGCGCGCTCAAGAGTCCCAGCAGAAAGCCATCGTGGCGGATTTGATGGAAAAGTACGGTGCTCACAATCCGCAGGTTATCGAAGCGAAAGAGCAGCTCCTGTCGGTGCAGACGTCGATTAAGCAGGAAGCTGCGCGGCTTGCCGAGCGCGCGAAAAGCGATCTCGATATTGCTAGCCAAACCGAAGGTATGGCCAGGAAAGTGTTTCAAGAGCAGAAGGCCCTGGCGGGAAGTTTGAGCGACAAGACCATACAGTATGAAATCGCAGCCAACGAGGCAGCATCTTCCCAGGGGTTGTACGAAGAGCTGCTCAGAAAACTGAAGGAAGCCGGTGTAATGGGAGGCCTGCAGGCCACAAACGCTCATATTGTTGACCCAGCTCGCGTTCCAGATCGTCCGGCGCGACCCAGGATGCTATTGTTCATGATTGGAGGTCTCGCATTTGCTCTTTTCGGCGGAGTTTGTACCGCGGTTCTAGTGGAAGCAATCGACGACTCAGTAAGTACAATGAATGAGGTCAGTTTCATAACCGGGCTTCCGTCGTTGGGCTTTGTGCCGCGATATAAATCCTTGAAAGCAAGCACAAGAGAATGGAAGCTGCACGGAGGAAACGCAATCATTCCCGCGGCTTTGCCGCGCCCCCGGTTGATCGTGGAACGAGACTTCATGATCGGGGAGTGCTTCCGTTCTGTTCGGACGGCCGTTCTCCTCGCAGGCAAGCGGCAGGAGAAATCGCAGGTAATCGCCATCTCTAGTGCACTACCGAGCGAGGGAAAGACAACTACATCCTTGAATCTCGCTCTCGTGCTCGCGCAGCAGGGATCGAAAGTTTTGCTGGTAGACGCAGATATGCGGCGATCAACCCTCGATAAAACCTATCGATTGGAAAAGGAGCGCAATGGGGGATTGAGCACCGCGTTGCAGTCAGGAGAAGTCCCCGCCGTTATTGTAAATTCCCCGATTCACGACAACTTGTCTTTTTTGGCCTCGGGGCCCCAGCCGCAGTTCCCGTCGGACCTATTGGGATCGCCCCAGATGGCGGAATACCTCAACAAATGGCGCAGCGAGTATGAATATATAATTATTGATACTCCACCGATTTTGCTTGTAACAGACACTTTGATTCTTGCACCAGCAGTGGATGGAGTCGTAATCGTGGCTCGCCAAGGTGTCACCAGCCGCGAAGCGCTGCTGAGGACCTCGACCCTATTGGCATCTTGTGGTGCCAATGTTCTCGGAGTTCTCCTAAACGCGTTGGATAAGACGTCTACAAACCATTATGGCTATTATGGTCATAAAAACTACTTTGACGGCAGAAAATCGAAAGAGGTTAGAGCCTCATGAAGAATAAACTCACACTTGTTTTCACTCTTTTGGCTTGGTACCCAATTTTTGCTTCAGCGCAAACCTCAGCGCCGACGGTTCAATCAGCGGCGGTCCCCTCAGCGCCCGGGCCGGACACTTCCTTGGCGAACCCCTCCCTAAAGTTGGGACCCGGAGACCTGATTCATATTACCGTGTACAGTATGCCTGAACTTGAGCAACGCGTACGAGTCTCTGAGGCGGGTTCGGTGACACTTTCGTTGATCGGCGATCTCCAAGTAACTGGAATGACGGCCGATGAGCTTAACCGCGAGATTACCAAGAGGCTGCGTGACGGAGAGTTTGTCAAAAGGCCAAACGTTACTGTGCTCGTCGAGGAGTACACCACGCAGGGAGTCGCTGTGGTGGGTGAGGTCGTGAAGCCGGGGATAGTACCGATCTATTCGAGCCACAGCTTGTTGGACATCATATCTGCGGCGGGTGGACTCAAAGATACAGCAAGTACGGAGATTCTGATTCGACGACACGGTCAGTCAGGCGATCCGGAAAAGATTCAGTTTTCAAGAGATGGGAAGTCCTTAAGTGGACCGATCGTCACAGTGAGTCCTGGAGACCAGGTAATTGTTCCGATCGCCGGCATCGTCTATCTCTTGGGTGACCTAAATCGCCCTGGTGGTTACGTCATGAGCGAGAACGGCAAGATCACGATCTTGCAAGCCCTTGCCATGGCTGGTGGACCAACACGTACCGCGGCGGAAAATAGTGCCCGCCTTTTGCGAACGACACCAAGTGGTTACCAAGAAACGCCGGTGTTACTCAAGGACATCATGAAGGGCAAGCGCCCGGACTTTAACCTTGAGCCGCGAGACATCGTGTACGTTCCGTTTAGCCAAGTAAAGAATGCTCTCTTGGGGACTCAGGGGATGTTGGGTGCCGCATCATCGGCAGCTGTTTTCAGGTTCCCATAAACGGGTGCGACTCACGAGGAGGTCCAGATCGCGACGCCAAGTGAAGATTGGGTTCTTGGACTCAAGACACCCAAGCAGCGGGTCGGATCAGGCAAGGTGACTATGCCCACGACGTTAGAGTCTCTTCTGACTGACAGGATTAGCCTTCCGCAGAGATTGGAAACACTCAGTTCGATCTTCAGGAATGCTAAGCCCTTTCGGCACATTGTGATAGACAATATGTTTCCCGATGCTGTCCTGGATCGGCTTGTCGATGAAATACCATCGATGACAGCCGATCATTGGGTACACGAAAACGACGATCATCTCCAAAAATATAATCTGCGTTCGGCCGTAGAACTTGGAGAAACTGGTTTTCAGCTAACGGCACTCCTGCATTCCGCTGCTTTCCTGTATTTATTATCAGAGCTGACGGGAATATGGCAGCTCCTGCCCGATCCGTACCTGCAAGGAAGCGGATATCACATGATACCGCCGGGCGGCAAGTTCGATGTGCACCAGGATCGAAATACGGCCTACGATACCGGATTATCTCGGCGTCTCTCACTCATTATCTATCTGAATAAAAACTGGAAGCCCGAGTATGGAGGGCAATTCGAGCTGTGGAATTTCGATGGGACTCGCCAGGAATCTGTCGTTCAGCCGCTATTCAATCGCACCGTGATCTTTGAAATTGCCGACGGCAATTATCACGGCGTTCCTCGATCGATAGCATGCCCAAAAGGCCGAAGTCGAAACTCTTTCGTGGTTTATTATCACACCGTGGGAGTAGGTGGTGCTACTGAGAAGCCTCCCCACACTTCACTCTACGCGCCCAGCTTTTACGGCCAGAATAAATCAGTGTTACGCAAAATAGTGAAGGATGTAACGCCGCCGATTGCCCTGCGAGCTCTAAAACAAGTGATCAAGCGAAAGAAATGAGACCAGACTCCGCGTGGTCTTTTCTTCGGCTCAGATCGGACGACCGCCCAAGTTCAAGGAATCCGCCGCGCCTCTGATCACGGCCGATCAGCCCACGCTAACCGAGGCTCTTTCGGCTTGAATCGATTCTCATAAGCCTCCTGGACGAAACTTAGCATTTTCCGGCTAAATACCTCGGTACTAAACGTCTCGGAATGCCTTCTGATGTGTTGAGGATCGAACTGATCCTCACTTGCTTCAAAGTGAAGAATTGCCTTGCGTAATGACTCGGCTGTCTGCTGATAGAAGAATGTGCCGCTCGGCGTAAGTCCAGAATCGTCGCCAATCACAGTCTCCAGTGAACCTCCTTTCCCATAGGCGATAACGGGAATACCGAACGACTGGGCCTCCACGGGGGCGATTCCGAAATCATCATCTGCGGCAAACACGAAAGCCCTAGCGCGAGCGTATAACGATCTCAGCGTGGGTTCGTCAACCCTGCCTAACATCTCAACCGTGGCGCCCGCCATCGTTTTGAGCTTTCGCTGTTCCGGACCCTCGCCCACGACCACCAGTCTTCGCTTCAACGTATTACAAGCATCGATCAGCAGTTCCGTTTGCTTCACTGGGACTAGCCTTCCGACGGCGAGATAATAATCATCCCTGCGAGTTTCCAAATATCCTCTGCTTATATCAACTGGAGGATAAATCGTAACGCTATTACGGCGATAGTAAGTATGGATGCGCCGTGCGATATAGTTGGAATTGGCGACAAACGCATCTACGCGCTGAGCCGAATTGTAATCCCATTCACGAAGATAGGTCGTGGCCGCAGTAAAGATTGGACGTATAGGCGAGGGTAGCTTCTTACGCCACACGGAATACTGGTCCCATAGGAAACGAACTGGGCTATGGCAATAGTGAATATGGACAGCGTCTTGGTCGACGACCACTCCCTTGGATGCAGGCCCTCCGGAGCTGATGATCACGTCATATCCGCTCACGTCGAGCGACTGGGTGGCGAACGGGTAGAGAGGCATAACGTGTTGATAGTGGCGTTGCGCGCCAGGGAGGTAATCGAGAAACGTAGACTGAATTTTACGTCCCTGCATCACCTTGGAGAGACCCTTCTCGGATTTCATCAACGCAAAGAAATCGGCCTCAGGGTATATCTCGGCGAGCACATCAATGACGCGCTCACCTCCGCCACTCATTATAAACCATGGATGTACTATGGCGACTCGCATAACTGCAGGATACATTAAACTACGGCAGTAGCAATCGAATAACTGGCATACCTGAGCTCTTAGACGCATAACTATGAGTACTGTTATTATTTTCCGCAACCAACTACTTCCGATCAGCGAGACCTTTATCGCGGCCCAAGTGCGTTCGTTGAAGAGGTTTGACGCTCAGTATGTCGGGCTGGTTCACACCAGTCTAAGTTTGCCGCTGCCAACAAATGCTATTTTTTTATGTGGTTCATCATCGCAATTGTCTCGCTTACTCGTGGCATCCTACAAGTTAGTGGCTTACCCTCGGCATGCCTACTCGCAGGTTCGTAGTACGCGAGCCAAATTACTGCATGCGCATTTCGCTATCGACGGTGTCACTGCCCTGCCACTTCTTTCCTATTTGAAGATTCCCCTTGTCGTGACGCTGCATGGATATGATGTAACCACTACGAACGCGGCGTTTCGCAAGACGGTCGGCGGCTGTTTGTACTTGGCAAGACGAAGCCAACTCTGGAAGAAGGCATCGGTCTTCCTTTGCGTATCAGAGTTCGTCCGTAGGAAAGCATTGGAAGCCGGCTTTCCGAAGGAGAAACTCAAGCTTCACTACATCGGGATCGATCAGCGGCTGTTTGAATGCACCCCGAACCGTACACGTGGACGATCTGTTTTATTCGTGGGACGCCTTGTAGAGAAAAAAGGTTGTTCTTATCTTTTAGAAGCGATGGCTGAAGTACAAAAGCGACATCCCGATCTCGAACTCGTCATTGTCGGGGCTGGCCCCCTGAGCGCTCCGCTCGCAGAGCAAGCGAAGAAGCTTTCGCTCTCTTGCCGCTTCATGGGTAATCAAACACAGGAAGTGATTCAACAGCTGCTTCAGTCGGCGAGGGTCTTTTGCGTTCCGAGCGTTACCGCGACAAACGGCGACAGCGAGGGCCTGGGAATGGTTTTTGCGGAGGCACAAGCGATGGGTGTGCCCGTTGTAAGCTTTCAGCACGGCGGCATACCGGAGGTCGTCCGGCACGGTGAAACCGGTTTGCTTGCGCCTGAACGTGACGTTGCAACCCTTGCGAAATACATTGAGCAACTTGTGGAGGATGACGGACTGTGGAATGAATACAGTCGGGCGGGAGTTGCGTGGATCAAGCAGCAGTTTAATCTCGAAAAGCAAACCAGAGAACTAGAGGCAGTATACGAAACGCTGAGTGAATGCTCTGAGTTGTAACCGATGAAGACCATCGTCATCTACAGAAGCGCCTTGTTGCCGGCATTGCAGACCTTTATTCCGTTTCAGGCCGAGGCGATCGAAGAATACCTCGTCAAATATGTTGGTCTTGAGGCCGTACCGGACGGATTTGTTCCGCCGAGAGACCCTGTGTACCTCGCCGAATACAAATCTTTGCAGAATCGAATACTCAAGAATGTATTTAAGCTCACGGGATTCGCTCCGGCTTTTCGGCAAAAGGTCGCTGCTCTGAAACCATGTCTGGTGCACGCCCATTTCCTCATGGATGGGATTCATGCTTTGCCTCTCGCAACTTCGCTGCACATACCTCTCGTTGTGACTTTGCATGGACACGTGCCAACAAGTGGCGGTAGGACTATCGCGAACGCTTCAGTCGACGGGCTGGCCTTTCATATTCGAAGGAATGCACTTTGCCGAAGGTGCTCATTATTTATTTGCGTCTCGGAGCATATTCGGCAAAAAGCGCTTGAGATTGGGTATCCGAAGGAGAAACTGCGCCTGCACTATATTGGGATAGATCTGAAGAGATTTGTGGCCGGAAAAGAAAAGAGGGATCCTCGCCTGGTGCTCTTTGTAGGACGTTTAGCAGAGAAGAAGGGCTGTACCTACCTAATCCAAGCGATGGCGAAAGTCCAAGAACAGGTTCCGGGTGCCCACTTAGTTGTCGTCGGAGACGGTCCTGAGCGCTCGATGCTGGAGCACCAGTCCGCTTCGCTGCACGTCAACGCGCGCTTCGTTGGAGAACACGCCCTGCCCACTGTATTGTCTTGGCTGCAAAAAGCTCGAGTGTTTTGTGGGCCGAGTGTGACTGCTGCTGATGGCGATACCGAAGCCCTAGGCATGGTTTTTGCCGAGGCCCAAGCAACAGGTCTTCCGGTTGTCAGTTTCAACCACGGCGGAATTCCCGAGGTTGTCGTTGACGGCAAGACCGGCCTGCTGGCCCCCGAACGCGACTACGAGAAACTCGCCGACCATATCATTCGATATCTCAAAGACGATCTATTTTGGCTCGAGAGTAGTGCAAACGGTATTGCCTGGGTCAACCGCCGGTTTGATCTGCGGAAGCAGACACAGGAGTTGGAACACATCTATTCTTCTCTCGCAGGAGAAGCCTCCACACTATCAGCCAATTCATGATCGCCAGGGAACCATCGGTCAATAAGCTGGCCCACGCTGCCCCCCGCCAGGAATATACCGGGATCAGATAGAGATTGATGCAGAAATTTAAAGCAGCCGCGATGAACTGCGATATCAATCGGAACTTCTGATGTCCGGCTCCAGCGATCGCATCGCCTGCGCTAAGATGAAAGCTGCGAAACAACGGAATGAGACACAACCACCGCAAGGCGCCCACGCTTTGTGTAAAACTCTTCCCCACCAGATGTGGAATAAGAGGGGCCGTCACAAACATTCCCACCGCTCCTAACAGGCCGATGACGGAGGTGCGTTTTACAAGTTTCAGCGCAAATGGGATCGTGCTCTTCATTCCCTCGGTCCCAAGACGAAAGAATTTTGGAAACGCAGCGGAATAAATAGAAACCATGGGCATGGTACAAATGTTCACCACTCGGTAGGCCATGGTATAGATGCCGTTTGCAGCGTTCATGCCGAAATGACCCAGCAACACCTTGTCTACATCGTTGTAAACGGTCGTTGTTGACGCTGAAACGGAATAAATGAATCCGTCGCCTGCACGGGAGGCGAAAAGCTGGAGCGAGAACTTAGGTGCTCCAAAGTAGAGGGTCACCGCAATCGCAGCACAGAGGGCAGCCGTTATTGATACGCTGAGAGCTCCCCAAGCCCACTGTTGCGATGTCGCCCGGTGGAGTACGATGAGCATTCCGGCCGCTATCAGCAAGCGCAAGAGATTGACAGCCATGCTGAGCGTCGCAGTGATGCGCATCTTTTCGAATGCCTGAAAGACCTGACCTGCGCAACTTGTGAGCTGCTGACAGACGCAGTCTCCGATCGCAACCAATACTAAAATCGACGCGCTTGCCGGACCAACGATCCAATGTCCGGTCAGGCGTATGGCAATTACCAGCAGGCTACCTAGCCCCAGGACCGCGATCAGAATATTCCCCCAATACTGAGGGAACTTCCTGAGGTCCGGGCTGACGTGCTGCAGGAAGACCAGGCCGGAGCCCAGCGAACTATACTGACTGACGATTGAAACTAAAGCGGTAGCCGCAGCGTAGATTCCGTACTCAGTGCTGCCTAGCAACCTGGCGATCACAATGAAATATCCGGCTTGCAAGATAAACGAAGTGCCTTGCCCCATGAACAACCAAGCGGCATTTCTTGCCAAAATGCTTCGCTGTAAAGTTTGCAAATGATGTTTCACTAGGGGAGTTGGCCTTGATCTACGAACCAAGTATTGCTACTTAAAAACCCCAGAAAAGAGGGCAGTCTCATTGATTCCATGAGAAGCATTGGGATCAGCCATGTGCGGTATTCGGAATCGCGTTCGTCTGACGGTCCGGCAGAGGCCGAGCGAGACGATATAAACCGATGTAAGCCATGATAAGCAGAATAGTCGTCATCTCATTGATGTTGAAGATATAGGACTCGTCGAGGTTTGAAAGAATGACTAAGACAATGAGTCCAATATACCAATCAGCCCACATGGGCCGATTTGCCTTGAGGCAAGCAAGTGCGTTGTGGAGCGCACCCGTCAGTAAAGCGAGAAACAAGCCGAGACCCACGGCCCCGGTCTGCAACCAAATATTGAGATAACCGCTATGTGCGTGCGGCACACTGAAGCCAACGGAGGTCATCAGATTGCCTGATTCACCCACAAAACCGCGCCAGAATCCGCCATACCCGTATCCCAACAATGGCCGCTTCCAGATTGCCGTCATGACGGCGGACCAAATCCTCGTCCGATTGCTGAATGTCATATTTTTGCCGAGAGCCGCCGTAAGAATATCGAGGTTCTGGTAGATCGCGACGCCTAGGCAACCGATGACCAACAGAGTGACGAGCGCGAGAAACACCTGATCAATTCGCCTAAACCGACCGAGAAACCGAAGGGTAACAACATAGCCTATGTAGACAAGACAAAGAACCCACGCCGTCTTGGAGTCGGACTTAAAGATCAGAAGCAATCCCGCCAAAATATACAGCAGCCTGGTGATTCGAGACTCTCCGCGCAGATGAAATGCCGGAGTCAATAAGAAAAGCATTAATACGCCTAAGTCGTTTTTATGGCCAAAGATCCCCTTCCACTCCCCTGTGAATCCTAAGGCGTAGCGCGGCAGCAAAACAACGGCGAGAAGACTCAGGAGCGCAGCGGCATATCCGACAAAAAGGAACAACCTCATTTGTTCTAGAGGTTTATATCTCACCGCAAGGTAAATGCCGAAGAGTACAGTCAGGGACAGGTAGATTCCTCGGCGGAAGCTTTCGAATGGTTCCGGTGCCCACGCTGCGGATAGCATTACGACGATAGGTATCGCCGCAATGATCTTGAATTCGAGCAAGTCACCAATAATTCGTCGCGCTTGTGGCAACATGAAGGCCAGACAGATAACCCAGATGCCAATCTGCTCTAGTCGATCCTGCGCTGCTTCGGTGGACGAGATATCAGTTGTGAATTCGCCGAGACGCGATGGGTCATTTTGGTGAAGAAAGCCGCCCTTTGTTGCGAAGAACAGCAGAGGAACAAGCAGTATCCAGGAACCAACGTATTGCCAAATGGGGCGTTGGTCGTAGGAGAGCCATGAGTTGCTCATCACATTTGTTGACATTTCCGCCATGCCTTCCTAGTTACGAATCTAAGCGCAAGCACGTCATCGTTTCGTCTCATGCCGAACGCATTTCGGTTCTTGAGCCGGGCCGCATCCGGTGAAGAATATTTCCGATGTATCGTCGGCTTTCGTAAGGGACCAGCGAATACCCTATAAACATAGCGACGGCTCGTGGAGTTGGCGAACCTCGAAGAAGACTTTCTTTCAGCAGCTGTAGCCATACTTTAAATCCGGCCTTTTGGCGCGTAGCTCTATGAACGCAGACTTTAGCTAGAAAAAACGAATATGCTCTGCTGGTCATCAAGTGACGATGCTCACGGCCCCAATCGAGGCAAGGTTTCCACCCAAGGTTGCTGGTGATGTTAGCCTGACTCTCCATCCAATAGATAGAAAGTGGCTCCGCGACGATTATGAAGGTCACCTCGGGATGAGCTACGGCCCGCAAGAACCAGTCAACATCTTGAAGACCCTTCAGCTTTGTCCAAGGGACCGCAAGGAACAGGTCGCGGGAGCAGAAAAAGGCCGAAGTTTGAAAGCCTTGCCGTGGTGCGCCAAACAAGTACTCGCTTATAGGCTCGTCTCTCCGAGGAAAGCGGTTCGGCACGATCGAATCCTGACCGCCGGCGCGCAGGATGTTGCTACAAACAACAAAGGCATATCGACTCGTCGCGGACTCAGCGGCTTTCAGCTGCTTCTCTGCCTTTGTCGGAAGCCACTCATCATCATCGTCCAGGAGACCAACCCATTCGCTAGAAGCATGACGCGCGCCGATATTGCGCGCCTCGGAGCCGCCAACGCTTTCCTCCAGTGCAATGACACGCACGCGCGAATCAGTAAACTGCTCCAGAGCGCGAATCGTGAGCGAGTCGGGACCATCCACGACAACAACCGCTTCGATATCTTGCACTGTCTGAGACAAGACGCTTCGCACGGCCCTGCAAACAAGTTCCGGCCGGTTACGAGTTGGAATGACGGCGCTAACTCTCGGCATCGTTGACGTCCTTCGGAACTACGATCACAGGCTTTCTTCCTATATACACGTAGTCAAATGTGTTCTCACTTCATCCGGGGGCAGAAGCTTCTCTCTGACTTAGGTTAAGGGCACTGCCTGGGGACAGGAAGTCACGACAAACACTATTTGAATTCACGTAGTATAGAGCAAAAACGACTCCGGCACCAAGGTTGTTTGAAGGATTACCAGAACAAATCCGGCGAATCGAAAGCCTTTGTAGTAGGAATTCTATAAGTCCATCGCGAGAGGAGTCCACGTACTGACATTGGGTAAATCCTCCCAAAACCGGTTGATTCGGTTCTGGACGATATGAGGATGAAATGTCTCTGCTTGTGACAAACCACGCTCAGCCATCCCAGCTCGAAGGTCGTCGTCGGCTAATACTCTGGTCAGAACTTTACAAATGTCCGCGGTGTCATACGGGTCGCAGTACTCAGGTGCGGCTCCTCCCACTTCCGGCAGGGAAGTCGCTGAGGAGGAGATGACTGGAGTGCCAGAAGCCATGGCTTCCAGAACTGGAATCCCAAAACCCTCCATTAAAGAAGGTATCAATAACGCTTTAGCCCTTTGGTACAGCCTTTGAAGCTCCGGTTCTGAGAGGTACGGCATAAAGTGAACGCGATCACTTATTCCGAGTTCACGCAGCCGCGGCTGCAGATTGGAGGCATTAGTTTTGGAAATGCCGACAACCCGCAAGTCTGCGCATGATAGTCCAGCGTGGCTGACATAGGCAGAATAGGCTTGTAACCCGCGATCCATATTTTTGTGTGGCGACATCGCAGAAACCGCCAAAATGTAGTTTTCCCTATCGCGGACTGATATCGCATTCTGCCGGACGTACCATGACTCCGAAATGGAATTTGGTAGCACGACAACTCGAGCTGTCGGAAAGCGGCGCAAAATCTGTTCTCGCGAGTATTCGGAAACAGTTATGATCAGAAAAGCATGTCGAATCGACGCGGAAGTGAGGCTCCGCCAGTACCTAAGCAGCAAGCGAAAGCGGATTCCGACATTCTGATATTGTTCAAAAGTGATGAGATCATGAACAATGAGCAGAAGCTTCGTACGTTTCGGGAAAAGAAGTGGTGCCGTGTTAAATGGCGCCAGAAAAACGTCGGGTTTCAAGGAAAATAGCACCCATGGGAGTGATGTCTGCTGCCAAATGAGATAATTGGAAAATCCACTCTGTACAATGGGCAACGAAGACTCTTGTTTTCCTCCTGGAGCGATCCCAACGAACTGTTGGATGTGAGATCCGAGAAGATTCCGAAGGTGAATACCCTTGCCAATATGCTGATCGGGAGCCACCACGGCCTGAGCATCGTATGTTACGCGCAAGGGATAGGTTTCTGAAATCGGCGTAGTCGTCGATTTGTTCGCGGGCTTATTCCGTGGCAGCATGACTTTTTCAAGGCGCGCAGGCGCATATCCCATACGCTAGGGACGCTAGCGTTATGAAGCGCGAGTTTAGAGTAAAGCCACCTAGATTCCAAGATATTTGGACCTATTAATAGAATAGGTTTGATCCATCTACTTCTTTGTCGGCACATCCTAACCCTGAACGAGGTATCATCTTATGAGTGTGTACCAAGCAAGCCCGCGCGCTTTGATTGGAATCCGACGTCGGTTTCAGTCTTCAGACCTTCTTTTCACTTGCCTCCTGTTCACCACACTATTTGTTTTGGGTCTGCCTATAGCGACTCCTGCGAACCAGAATATTCTTCAAAATATTCGGCGTGAGCATCCGCGCTTGATTTTGGCTCGAACCGACTGGGAAAATCTAAGGGATGCGATAAAAAATGATTCCGGCAAGGCGTCGTGGTATGAGCAATTGCGTCTCGCCGCCGAGACCCAAATGCAACGGCCCAGCACCCACTATCACTCGGGCAACGGTCAGCTGCTGTTTCAAAGCCGCGAGGCTTTAACCCAACTGTCAACATTTGGTGCGCTGTATCGCCTCACCGGCGAAAAGCGCTACGCTGACGCGGCGCGCCAGGAACTACTCGCGGTCATCGCCTTTCCGGATTGGGATCCTCCCCACTTTTTGGACACCGCGGAGATGACCGCGGCTGTCGCCCTGGGATACGACTGGATCTTCGACGCTCTTAGTGCTGGCGACCGTAAGGCGATCGAATCTGCCATTGTGCGCATGGGCTTGCAGCAGGGCTTGCAACAATATGATCAGCACGCCTGGTGGATACAAAACCCCAACAATTGGAATGTAGTTTGCCACGGCGGCCTTACCCTCGGTGCGCTGGCCATCGCGGACGTGGCGCCCGATATCGCGCAAAAAACGGTTGAATTCGCTCTGCGTGATGTTCCAGTTGCAATGAACACCTGGGCACCGGACGGCGCTTGGCCTGAAGGATTCGCATATTGGGCCTACACATCTCAATACAATGTCCTGTTGATCGCAGGTTTGGAGTCCGCGCTAGGGAGCGATTTTGGTTTGCTGTCAATTGCCGGGTTTTCCCAGGCTGGATTCTTTCCGGTCTATGAGACAGGTCCCAGCGGACTGATTTTCAACTTTGCAGATGCTGGACCAGAAGCGAAGCCCGAAGCGGCTCCTCAGCTGTTTTGGCTGGCCCGCAGCTTTCATCAACCAGCGTTCGCGGCCTTCGAGGCGGCGCGGCTAAAATCCACGACGTTAAGCATCTGGGATCTCCTTTATGCGTTTGAGCCGGTTCCTGCTGGACCGCAGATTCTCGATTCCCTGTCCTTACAAAAGGTTTTTCATGGCGTTCAGGACGTAGGAGTGGCGAGGTCATCATGGGAAAATCCGGACGCTGCGTGGGTTGCCTTGAAGGGCGGAGACAACAAGGCCGGCCATAGCCACTTGGACTTGGGTTCATTTGTGTATGAAGTCCTGGGACAACGCTGGGCAGTAGACGCGGGGCGTGATGATTACAGTCTGCCTGGCTATTTTGACAAACAAAGATACCGTTACTTCCGCACAAGCACCGAGGGACATAACACACTCATGTTCGACGCACGGAATCAGGCCCTCGACGGCAAAGCAAAGATTACGGAGGCGGGTGTTCAAAACGGAGACGACTATTTCTTTGTGATCGATCTTTCTGACGCCTACGACGTAGGCCGTGTGCAAAGAAAGATCGAGCTAATCGGAAGTCGTTCCTTGAAAATTACGGATGATATCCAGGTCAAATCGCCCCACCAAATCGCATGGAACATGCTTACGGAGGCAAATGTCGAGGTCAAAGGACAGCTCGCCGTCTTATCTCAGAACGGCCGCACTCTATCGGCGCGAATTCTTTCGCCGGCTGAAGGTCAGTTTCAAATCCTGCCTGGCTCCGGGCCTCCCCCGGAGGCGCAATCGTCTGTTCTGAAGCGTCTTGCCGTGGTTCTTCCTTCAACGAGAAACACGCAGATCATTGTGGAATTCGGAACCTCGGACCAGCCGTAGCCTCTCGGATGCGGCCCAATTCGCTTGAGTTAATGTGCTCGTCGCAAAAGGGGCACACATTCCTGCAGCAGAGCGGTTTCCAGCTGAGATTCACGCCATCGGGATTGTTTGTTTTTCGGCTCCAAGTTTTGTGGATGCGGTTGGTGGATCGTCTGGCCGACTCAAAACTGTCAGGCCTGTCGCCGTTCGACCGAATTTCAGACGTCACAAAAAGCAAGGGCGCATAAGCCGTGAGGCTTTTGCGCCCTTTTTAAACTGAGCCGTAAAGTTTCTGACCTTCTCGGTTCGATCTGATTGCAGGACGGCCGTTAAGCCGTCACGCACTCCAGACCGAGCCGTCAAGGCTTCGAGCTTCGCAGTTCAATCTCGCATCGCAGCCGCCGTTAAGCTTGCTGTGCGCTCTAACTGAGCCGTAAAGTTCTTGAGCTTCCCGGTTCAATCTGGCGTGAAGATAATCCTGCAGCGAAAAGCCGTCAATCGAATTCTGATTCTATCCCTGTGAAAATCTGTGGACGAGATGTGCAAAGTCGCGCGCTCGGTTCACTGGCCTCGCCTTCCGGCACGATCCCTCGTTCTGGCGCGAATTCTCTAAACGCCGATTCTGCGGCGATCAGAGCGTTACACTCTTCCGTGTTTTCCTGCGCTTGTTCATCTCTTCACGAATTCAGTCGAACGACCGGCAGCGCGGCGTTTGATTTAGCGCTTAATTCGAATTCGGAGAACTCCGGCGAATGTCGTACTCTTAGTTGGTTCGGCAAGAATCCCATGAGCGTATCTCTACACCAGGACGAACACCAAAGAAACGACCCCCTGCGTAACGCAAAACGCGTGGTCGTTAAATTGGGAACCACCACAGTTACAGACCCGCACGGTGAACTCTCACTGGAACGGATTGAGCCGATTGTGCACGCCATCGCGGCTCTCCAAAGGGCCCGCCGTCAAGCCGTCTTGGTGTCTTCCGGCGCGGTCGGACTTGGGCGAGGCTGGCTTGGACTCCATCCTTCCCGGCTGAAAGACATGGCAACCAAGCAAGCGTGCGCCGCTGTCGGGCAGAGCTTGTTGATGGAAGCCTACAAACGGTTGTTTGCAGTTCACGGCGTGAAAATTGCCCAAGTCCTGCTGACCGAGGAGGATTTCAGCAACTGGCAACGTTATTCGAACTTGCGACGAACCATGGAAAAACTGATCGGATTCGGCGTGGTACCCATCGTCAACGAAAACGACACGGTGTCGACAGCGGAGCTTGAGACAGTCGGGGACAGTCGTCGGTCTTTGGCCTTCAGTGACAATGACCGGTTGGCCGCGCTGGTCATGAGCGGCCTCGAAGCAGACGCGCTCATTCTTCTCACCAACGTCGACGGCCTCCTGATCGCCGAGACGTCCTCGAAACAGAAGCGCGCCGGTGCCCCGAACCGCGCGCCAGTGATCCCACTGATTTCGAAGGTGACACCAGAGTTGAGGTCTCTGGCGAGCGGGCCTTCGGAATCCGGGCGCGGTGGAATGATTACAAAATTGGAAGCCGCAGAAATTGCTATGAATTGTGGCGGCGTGGCCGTGATTGCCAATGGCAGCCGCCCCGAAACGCTGCCGCGGATCTTTGCGGGAGAACCGGAGGGGACCGTCTTTCTGCCATCCAGTCGAATGAAGGGCAAACGCCGCTGGCTTGCCTACGCTGCCGGAGTCCGCGGCCGCGTCGTCGTGGATGCCGGAGCGCAGCGCGCCCTAACCCGCGGCAAGGCGAGTTTGCTTTCCTCAGGCATCGTTCGTGTCGAAAAACCATTCGGGCATTTGGACGTAGTAAGCATCGCGAATGTCGACGGCAAGGAATTTGCCCGAGGCATTGCCAACTGCGCCAGCGAGGCGGCGGCAACCGCTCGGGTTCTGTTTACCCGAGATAATATTGTTGTTCTGGAGCGCGAAGCATGAGCGGTGACTCTCCAACGGCAGCTGTCACAGATGTAGCCTCCCTTGCGCATTCTGCGCGCGAAGCATCGCGAAAACTCGCACTCCTTCCGGACCAAACGCGCAAATCCGCTCTTCTGGCGATTGCCGACGCACTCGAAAGAAATGGCGCACGGATCCTGGCCGCCAATGCGAAGGATTGCGCCGCGGCAGAGAAGCTCCTGTCCACCGGAGAGATGACGCAAGCCCTGTTCTCACGTCTGCACATCAAACCAAACGGCATTGCCGAGATGGCGGCTCGCGTGCGCGAAGTCGCGAATCTGCCTGACCCCTTGGGAAAACGGCTGGCAGTCAGTGAGCTCGACAAAGACCTGCTCTTGCACAAGGAATCCTGCCCGCTTGGCGTGATTGCCGTGGTCTTCGAATCCCGTCCGGAGGTTGTCCCGCAGGTCGCTTCACTGGCACTCAAATCGGGCAACGCCGTTCTGCTCAAAGGCGGATCCGAAGCCGCACACTGCAACGAAAGCATCGTGGCGGTCTGGAGAGAGACACTTTACGGGTTTCCCGATGTTCCCCAGGAATCCATTCACCTGCTTCAGTCCCGTTCGGACGTGTTGGGTCTGTTGAGTCTCGAGGGGGAAATCGACCTGTTGATCCCGCGCGGTTCGAAAGAGTTTGTTGCCTACATGGAGCAGAACAGCCGTATCCCGGTCCTGGGCCATGGTGAGGGAATCAACCACGTGTTCGTCGACCGCGCGGCGGACTTGGACAAGGCTGTGCGCGTCTCATTGGATTCTAAAATTCAGTATCCTGCGGCTTGCAATTCCGCCGAGACGCTGCTTGTGCATCAGGATATCGCCGCCGCATTCCTGCCAAAGATCGTCAGGGAACTGCAAGCGGCCGGCGTTGAAGTTCGTGGCTGTCCCCGGGTTCTGGGTCTCCTTCCGGACGTAAAACTGGCTCCCGCAACCGACCGAGACTGGTCGACCGAATACTCCGGCCTCGTCCTTTCGGTCAAGATTGTGAATACCCTGGAACAGGCATTGGATCACATTCACAAGTACGGTTCGAAACACACCGAATGTATTGTTACTGAAGACCAAGCCGTCGCCGAGCGCTTTTTGCAGGAAGTCGACGCGGCCGGCGTATTCCATAACGCTTCGACACGTTTTGCCGATGGCTACCGTTACGGCCTGGGCGCGGAGGTGGGGATAAGCAACGGCAAGCTACACGCGCGAGGCCCCATGGGCATCGAAGGATTAACCACCTATAAGTACAAGCTGCGCGGAAACGGTCACATCGTTTCCGAATACAGCAGCGGCCTCCGTAATTTCAAGCACAAACCTATCGGATAGAAGGAACAGCCCATCCCCCATTTAGCGCCGGCCCAACACCGAAGAGGAAGGAAGCCGTACCATCGAATCGCGCGCGCCGAAATTCATGGCCGCGAGGCTCCCGGAAAGCGCGCACCCAGCTTCGCGGCCGCAGTGGAATGCTGTGCGGCAACGGCGCGTGCTCCCGACCACACCAACTGCAACCCCGCGATCAGGGCCACGGCCGCAACCACGGCTTTCAGTTTTTGTGCGGGCAGTTTTCGAGCGAGCAAGCAGCCGAGCACGACGCCAGGCACGCCTCCGGCGAGCAACTGCAGCAGGATGGGCGCGCTGATCGAACCAAACGTCCAATGCAACGCGCTTCCGATAGCCGCAAGCACCAATCCGAACATAATGTCCGTACCCACTACTTGCGCCGGCGTCATTTCGGAATAATTGAGCAACAGCACGGTCCCGAGCGCTCCTGCTCCGGCGGAGGAAAACCCTGATTCGACGCCAATCGGAAATGCGAGCCAGGGCAACCAATGAGAATTGTTCACAGCGAAACGCGGATTCTGAACGCGGGGAACGAAAGTCAGGCTGGAGGTGGCCGCCAGCACCACTCCGAGGACGACAATCACGTGAGGGCTGTTGCCGGCTTTGGACAGGGAACGTAGCACCAGTGTACCGACGACTGAAGGCATCGAGCAAACGCAAAGAAACGCGAAAAACCTCCGGGGCATATGACAAATGACACCATTTCTGCGCGCCAGTGGGTTGCTGTTCTAGCACAGCTCCGGCAAATCAGTACTCTAGGTCCATTCCCGAGGATGTTGGCAGATGTTAGTTTTCCCATCGAACCTGACAGGACCTAAAGCCTTTAGGATGCTGGGGTTACTGCACCCCACAGTACTGGGAGCGGGGCCGTTTGCGACTACGCACCAAATTCCTGCTGTCACTGGTATTGATTACCGGTTCGCTCACCTGTGCGACGTTACTCGTGGTGCGCCAGAACGCGCAGGAACGCGTACAGCGGGAAATTCAAGCGGACACAACCAATGCCATTTTGACCTTTCACGTTCTGCAGCATCAGCATCAGCTTGCACTGAACCGCAAGGCGGATCTGCTGGCAACACTCGCGTTCATGAGGAATGGCGACGCGACGACGATCAAAGATGTGAGCGAGGACCCTTGGCAGTCGGATGACTGCGATCTATTTGTGCTTGCGGACGCGAAGGCAAAGGTTGTCGCGCTGCACACCACCACGTTTGAGTTCCCGGTGGCCACTGCGGAAGACTTGCTGAAAAACTCTCTCAAGACGGGTAGCACCGCAGGCTGGTGGTACAGCGGCAAGCGCCTCTATCAAGTCGTTTTGGAGCCATTTTACGATGGCGCCCCATCGAAAGGCACGCTGCTCGGCACGGTCGTTGTCGGTCGCGGCATCGATCCTTCGGCCAGCGGCCTCAAGTCAATTTCATCGAGCCAGATGGTTTTCCGTTATGGCCGGGAAATCGTGGCGAGCACGCTCTCTTCGGCTCAAGAACAGGAACTTGCTCGCCAGCTCCAGGACAGAACTTCGCAGGAACAGATCCAGATCAATGGCGAGCGTTTTCTGGCCAGTTCGGTCGAGCTGACCGCAGACACCCAGCCCGCGGTAAGCCTCACCGTTCTCAAGTCCTATTCTGAGGCCCTGGCATCTTTGCAGAAGCTCAACCACCTTCTTATTGGATTGGGCTTGGTGGCGGTCCTTTCGGGAGCAGCTCTGGCGTTCGCCATCTCCGATAGATTCACCCGGCCGTTGGCTTTTCTTGTGGAAGGAGCCCGCGCGCTCGAACGGGGCGATTTCGCGTATCCTCTGGCCGCCGTTGGCGGGGATGAAGTCGCACAGGTTACCCGCGCCTTTGACCGCATGCGGAGCACCCTGAAGAGAAACGAATTGCAGCGGCAGAAACTTGAAGATCAACTCCTTCAAGCCCAGAAGATGGAAGCCATGGGGCGGCTGGCGGGCGGCGTCGCCCACGATTTCAACAATCTTCTGACGGTTATCAAGGGACACTGCAATCTGTTGGTCGATCGGCTGCAACCCGTCGATCCCAACCACCGCAGCGCTAGTCAGATCGATAAGGCAGCCGACCGCGCTGTCTCGCTGACGGGTCAGTTGCTCGCTTTCTGCCGCATGCAAGTGCTGCAGCCGAAGGTGCTTGATCTGAATGGACTCATCGTAGACATGTCGAGCTTACTTAGACGCTTGATCCGCGAGGATATCGAGTTCGCTTTTCACCCCGGCGAGTCGCTGGGGCGTGTGAAGGCCGACCCTGGACAGGTCGAACAGGTCATAATGAATTTGGCGGTAAACGCGTGCGACGCGATGCCCGAAGGCGGCAAATTAGATATCGAAACCCGTAATGTGATCGTGGACGAAGCATTTGCACAAGCGCGATCTCCGATGTTGCCTGGCGAGTATGTCCGCCTGGCGGTCAGTGATACCGGTCAGGGAATGGATGCTGCTACCAGGGACCGTATCTTTGAGCCTTTCTTTACCACCAAGGAGCAAGGCAAGGGCACTGGTCTAGGTCTTGCTACCGTATACGGCGTCGTGAAACAGAGCGGCGGGTGTATCTGGGTGGAGTCAGAACCGGGAAAGGGCGCTCGATTTGAAGTCTACCTACCCCTGGTACACGAGGTTGTCAAAGAGAGCGGTTCGCAGGGAATGAGCAATCCTTCCGCTCATCGATCGGAGACCATACTCATCGTTGAGGATGAGGATGGGGTTCGCGAGCTGGCGGCCTTATTTATGAAATCGACGGGCTGCAAAGTGCTCACCGCCAGAGACGGCAAGGAAGCACTGGCGATGGTCGAGCGTTCGAGCGAGCGGATTCATGTTCTCGTCACGGATGTCGTGATGCCGAATATGCGAGGTCCGGAGCTTGCAAAGCGGCTCAAGGCGCTCCGTTCGGATATCCGAATCGTCTACATGTCAGGGTACCTTGAATACAAGACCGGGAGCGGCGAATTTCTGGAGGACGGCTTCTTTCTGCAAAAGCCTTTTACGCGCGACACTCTGGTGAGTAAGGTGATCGAAGCCATAAAGGCCGAGCTATTCGTCGGTAGCCCATCCGTTTGATCGAATCTCCCTGCGCTACGCGGTCGGGCCGTGTATCCCGCGCCTGCGGTCCCGGCCATTCTCAACAGCCATAACTGCTATTTCCGTGCGTGGTTGCCCCGGACCAAACCCGATGTCGCAACCTTTTCTCCGATCGAGCATTTAAGAATACAGGGGCAAGATACAAGATATAGGACCGGCAGAGCCCTTTTTCAGGAGTGAGATCCGTGCCCAAATCCGTACTGATCGTGGACGATCATGAAGCGGTACGAAGAGAGCTTCGGCGTCTGTTTCAATCGCGGCCCGAGTTCACGGTGTGTGGAGAAGCGGCCGATGGTGCCGAGGCCATCTCGAAAGCAGAGCAATTTTCTCCCGCTCTCGTGGTCCTGGACCTGGCGATGCCGGAAATGAACGGCTTGGAGGCCGCAGGAGCGCTCCGATTCATCGTGCCCGACGCGATCTTGTTTCTACTCACGGCGTACAAAAATCGAGAGTTGGAACTGGCGGCGTTTCAATCTGGAATACGCGGAGTGTTTTCGAAATATGACGATTTAGACGGGCTCATCCAGCAAGCCTGCGTGGAGCTGAAAATCGAGACGCACTGCGATTCTGAGCCCACGCCGAATACCAGGAAATCGCCCGATCCCGCCGAAGAAGGCTAGTGCGTGCTGTATCATTCCTGCTGAAGCGTGCTTCGCGCCTGGATGATGGGTATCCATGCGCGGTATCGCGAGACTCACAAAGAAACAGCCTAGGTGAGGCGACGGAAACGGTCTAGACGACCTAGACGTGATAAGCTTCGCTGCGAGGTGAACGGCATTGAGAACGATCCTGCTTATCGTCCTAATTTTGCTTCTCTTGGGTGCTTTACCGACCTGGCCCTACAGCACAGGATGGGGTTATTACCCGAGCGGCGGATTCGGGCTAGTGCTGCTGATTCTCGTCATCCTGGTTCTTGCGAAGAAAATTTGAATCGGGTTCCTTTTGCCGCATCCTGGCCACGCTTGCCGTTCGGGATCGGTCTAGCGTCTCGCGCGATGAAACCTCCCCGATTGCGAAGTCTCGGAGTTTTGGGCAGCTTTCCGAAGCGGATAAGTTTCCGATCATCCGGCTGATCTGGAGTGGACCCAACCATTTTTGATCGATTCAGCAGGCACATGGAATCAGCATTCGCCAAAAAGCCGCGCGCGGACTTGTTCGTTTAATGGCAGATCGGGTCCGCTAAAAATGTGATCGGGAACGCGTGTAGGATCGTCGACAATCAGCGGCATGGCTCTGGCACGCAATGCCGCTGCTTCCGGTGAGGGATCCTGAAAGAGGGTGCGTACCCATCTCTCCACCGTGTGACAGGCATGAAAACTCCGCCGATGCTGTTCGGCGTAGTGGTGTCCTGCAGCGTCCCAATCGGAATTGACCGTAAGTTCGTCGCGAAGCACGCGCGCAGCACGCAAAGCAAAAGAAAGCCCTTGACCGTAGGTGGGGTCGGTGGTGGCCGCAGCATCGCCGACCAGCACCACGCCATCGCGATAAGGATGTTCCACCCAGGTGTCGCTCGCATCAAAACTCGCGAGTGGTCCGATACTTTTCGCGTCGGCGCAGTAATCGGCTATCGGAGGATAACCTTTCGCGGACTCACGAACGAAAAGACTGAGCGTGGGCTCACCCTGTAGACGGTAGCCCGTCGACTTCGGATAAACAAAGTAGGCCCGGAATTGGTCGCCGGCCTGAGGAATCAGACCGGTCCAAGTGCCGAGCTCCGGGTTGAACACCGCAGACATAGTCTCCGTGGACGTGTGTACGTTTGTCAGCAGCACACCGGCCATGTAGTAGTCGTTGCTTTGTTCACAAATCGGAAAGCCAGTCCATTTTCGCGCTGCCGAGCCGCGACCATCGGCAGCAACCACGAGACGGGCTGAGATCCGCTCGTGGCTGTGCCCATTCACAACCACGGTAGGCTCGGCCCCGCACTCGATTTGCTCAACACCAACTCCCCGCCGCACTTCCGCGCCGGCGTTTTCCGCAGCCGCAAGCAGTGTTTCCTGCATCACCTGGTGCGGGAAGGAAAGTACGGGTAACTGCTGCAGCGTCGTCGCTCGGAGGTCTCGTAACCCCGAACCAGCCTCAACGTAAGGCACCTCATGGGCGCACTTTTCCTTGAGCAAGCGGCAAATTCCGAGTTCATTCGCTTCGGCCACACCCCAAGACACAATGGCCTCTCCGCGCACACGGTCTTTAAATTGCTTTTCCCGCTCCAAGACCAAGACCTTGGCACCTCGCTCGGCCATCGCTCTGGCCAATGAGGAAGCGGCGATCCCACCCCCTACCGTAATGATGTCGTAGCTTCGTGCCGCCATCCCTAGCTCCTTCTCACGTGGGTCCCTGAATTTGAAATGTGGAATCGAGGATCGAATGGTGGACGCATCTTAGTGAAGCTGTCCGTGAAGAGTCAATCGATCCATAAAGGGAAGACAGCGCCTGATGGAATGGGCGAACCCGAAGCAATGCCTCCGCGTTGGCAGATTGCTCCCGATAAGCGCGAATCGCGCATCAGCGGGTTTTAGGGCAAAACAGAGGGCATCGAAGAATCTATGCCTGGACTTCAAAAGGACGAACACGATTCTTGACCTCCGCCCTTTTGATTCCGCGCGAATGAACGCGTACCAAGTCTGTAGGGCATTTGGCACGCTAGGCTTTCTTTCTTCGGAGAAGAAAATAGGCCACAAACGTCATGTAGAGAGCCGTGCCCCAATGAATGTATCTGGGTGGAGCGAACCCGAGGTGCTTCAGTATGACCAAGCCGTCGGCGAACGGCACGAAAATTGCGATAGTGAAGAGTATTGCCGTTGTATGGCGATCTCCTCGCAACAGAAACGGCAGAATGATGATACCCGCAAAGATATCTCTGATTCCCTTAACCCACATGTAAGGAAAGGCGTCGGCGTCGTGATTGGGGATACCGTATCCGATCGAAGCACCAATCGGATTGAATATGAAATTGATACCGATCGCGATGATGGCGAGCGGCACCAGGAGGGTACACCAAAAAAGTACAGAATTCTTTCTTAGGACTAAAATCTTCTTCCATTTGTTCTCCATTTCTTTGTCTCCCACGGCGCTTCTCCGTCTCCCGGGGGCTACTCTGCGCTCGCCATCATGCTAACGGGGAGCTGGTTGAGGGCTTCAGGATCGTTGATTCGGCGCCTAGAGGCTCCGCCAAACGCGACTGCGCCTGCCACACCTGGCTTATACTCTCGCTAGGATACGCGCGACCGCAGCAGTCAGGTCAGATTGGGGGTTCCCGTCGTTCTGCGAAAGGTATTTTGTATCGCCGGCGCTGGACATTGAAATAGTGGTACGTTGCGGAGTGCGAAACCCTCCGCTAGGCGATGGCTGCAAGTCGCTCAATTCAAAGGAGCGCGGAAACTGGTACTCGGTATATTGCAACGAGCGACCGATGTACCCGACAATCGACTATGGTCCAATCAGCCGAAGCTCGCGTCATACTCCTTAAGCTGATAGTTGTTCTTCTTCTATTTGGGTCTTTAATGTCCACCGTCGCGGTCAAAAGTGCGGAGAGAGTGGGCCACTATTCTTCGCCGCACCTCTTGCTCTACATCTGGGTAGGCGATGCGTTGTTGATTTGGCTTGCCCTCTGGCAGATCAAGCGTCTGAAGTCTTCAAACTGAACCGCAGACTTCGGTCTACGGCTGGCAGGGCCTACGCGAAGGTAGGAATTGTCCACGGGTTAGCGGGACAAGATCGAATTGTTATTCCCTGCCAAGGGGGCGCAAATGCGCCGGTGTGTGAAGGTGAAGCCGGGGATGCGCGACCCCCAAAGGCAACTTACGGAAAAATCAAATCAAGAAAACGGTAAAAAGGCACACTGGCAGATTGGTAGGCCGTTTTTAGGCCACGGGGATCCTAGATTCCCAAAGATTCTTTCGAAATCGCCGGCCCACGACACAGCGACTTGGGAAAAAAACCGCACACCGACCAGATCGGACGGGGCCTTCGCTTATGAAGAATCTATGCGTGGACTTCAAGAGGACGCACCTGATTCTTGACCTTAGCTTCCTTTTGATTCCGCACGACTCGCAAATCAAACTCCGACTGAAGATTATGCCAAAAATCAGGAGTCGTTCCGAACGCACATCCAAGCCGAAGAGCCATCTCGGGCGAGATACCGCGCTCCTCCTTGACGATATCGTAGATGCTTGGAGCAGGAAGGTGCAGAGCCAACGCCAGCTTATTAGCGTTCAGGTGCAGCGGCACCCGTTCCCTCGGCCGACCTAATCCAATCGGAGCCGCCATGCAACCGTCCGTATTGCTCGCTGCGATCCAGCGCTTGAGGCGATGAAGATCAATCACCGAAGCTGATCCGGTATGCGGGTCTCACTGCACCAGTCCCCCATCCGCGCCACACACGCCGGTCCAGATTATTTTCAGCTAGATACGCTAGCTCTAGCTAATAGATGTCGTATTGCTCCCAGTGCAGCGTGGCGTCAGACTGGATGATCACATGTTTGTGCGTCGTCTGCTCCAGTTCGTCGATCAGCATCGACTCGCGCGTCTTGAGCGCTTTGGCGATTTCCGGGTGAACGCGCAGCGTGAGGTTCGGGCTCTCATGGTCCGCCGCCGCCATCTTCCGCGCTTCGGCCTGGATTTCGTAGCAGAGCGTTGGGCTGGATTTGACCATGCCGGAGCCGGTGCAATAGGGGCAAGGCTGGCAGAGAACGCGCTCAAGAGCTTGCTTGGTCCGTTTGCGGGTGATGCAGACCAGGCCAAATTCGTTGAACGAGAGCGCTTTCGAAGGAGCCTTGTCCTGTTCGAGGGCCTGCTGCAGCGCCGACAAAACCTTCTCCCGGTTGCGGCGTTCTTCCATGTCGATAAAATCGACCACGATGATGCCGCCGAGATCGCGCAAGCGAATCTGGCGGACGATTTCTTTCACCGCTTCGATATTGGTTTTGACGATGGTGTCTTCAAGCCGCGTGGAACCTTTGCCAACGAACTTACCGGTGTTGACATCGATGGCCACCAGGGCTTCGGTGTGGTTGATGACGATGTAGCCGCCGGACTTCAACCAGACCTTGGCTCGCAACGCTTTGTCCAGCTCGTGCTGGATGCCGAACTCTTCAAAGATCGGCGTTTCCTTGGTGTAGAGCTTGACGCGGTTGACGAGCTTTGGCTGGAAGCGGCTCACGAACTCGACGACCTTGCCGTATTCCTCCTCGTTGTCGATCCAGATGGCGCTGAAATCGTCCGAGACGTAATCGCGGAGCATGCGTTCGACGAGATCGAGATCGCGGTGAAGCAGCGCGGGCGCTTTCCGTTGCTCGCTGCGCTCTTTGATTTCGTTCCAGGTCTTGCCGAGGAAGTCGATGTCGGCACGGATCTCATCGTCGGTCGCTTCGCCTGCAGCCGTTCGAACAATAAATCCGCCGGGATACGCATTGCCGGCCTCGCTGACAAGACGTCGCAGCCGCGAGCGATTCTCGGCTGAAATAATTTTGCGCGACACGCCGGTGTGATGAACTGTCGGCATGTACACAAGGAAGCGGCCCGGCAGAGCCACGTGACTGGTGATACGAGCGCCCTTCTTGCCGAGAGGTTCTTTCGCGATCTGGATGACGACGTCCTGACCGGCCTTCAGCATTTCGGAAATGAGCTGCGGACGGCGCGGCGGGCCGGAACGTCCGCCTTGATAGCCGCGGTCGTGTCGCGGGCCGCCAGGGCCGCTGGGGCGTCGTTCGAACCGTCCACTTGGGCGTCCGCCGCGAGGACCTGCGGGGCGTCCACCACGATCGCCGCCACTGCCGCGATTGTCGCGACCACGATCGCGTCCGCCGCTCCGGAAGGGGCGCTGGAAGCGCGATCGCGGGTTGCCGCCGATTCGGGCGGAATCGCGCGGAGGGAAATCTTCACGGGGAGCGTTGGCGCTGCGTGGCGACCGCGTTTCTCCGGGAAGAAGGATGACATCCTCCTCGACGCTCATCGGCTGCGCCGCGTGTTCGCCGGGCGCCGCTTGAATCACTTCGTGCTCATGATTGTGTTCGTGCTCGTGGATGTCGCTCTCGGCATGCTCGCCGCGGGTGGCGTCGAGTTCCGCGTCCTCATGGGCCGCGTCGGCTTCGGCTTCGGCACGCTCTTGCGGAGTCATTTGTTCGAGTTCGATGGTTGTCTCTTCTTCGGTAGATTCTTCGGAGACTTCCGCCTCTCCCGCGAGCGGGACTTCTTCGCTTTCTTCGGCCTCTTCTTCGGTCAGCTGCGACGCTTGTTCCGCCGCCTCTTCCTCTTCTTCGGCTTCTTCATCGTCGAAAACTGCCCCGCCCACAACGGTGTCGGCTGCAGCCTTCGCTTGTGTTTCTTCTTGCTTGGCCTCGACCAGACTTGACGAGAGAGCGGCGACGTCCTCTTCGCTGAGTGAGTTTTCCACGCGAATGCGCTCGGCCTCCCGAGCTTCGGCGGCCTCGTCGGCAGGGCTGGTGGAATTTTCGACTGTGGGGCTGGACGCTTCCGCAGAGCCGGTCTCGGCCTCTGTGCCGGTTTCGGCGAGCAGCCAGCGCGGAAGGCCGCCTGACGAGCGCCGGGGAACATTCGGGCCCGCCGGCAGACCAGTGGGTTGAGCTGTGGCTGCGCGCGGCGTGGACTCTTCGATTTCGGGCTGCGGTTCGTGGCGTTCGGGCTCTACGAGCGGAGCGATGGGAGCGGCGGCTGCAACGGGCTTATTGCGATACTTCGCAAGCGACTCGCCCGGCAAAATGATCTCGTCTTCCGCGCTGGTTTCCACTGGTCCGACGGGACGGGAGCCGCTTTCCGGGCGGCGATTGTCGAATCCGCGCGGCTGTTGACCTCGAGGTTCGAAGCCGCGAGGTTGCTGGCCGCGCGGATCGTAACTCCCGCGGGAATCACCTGCGCGCTGCGGGTCTCCACCTTGAGGTGAGGCATATTTGGACGGCGGCAAATTTCGGCCTCCGCTCGGGCCTCCTGGCCCTGAGGGGCGTCCGCTGCGACGGCGTCCACCGCGACGGCCGAACCGGCCGCGACCCCGGTCTCCACTCCGGTCTCCACCACGATCGCCACCCCGGTCGCCACTCTGGTCCCCGCGACCAAAGTTCTGCCCGCCACGTTCATTCCGCGGGGGGCCACCACGATCGGAGCGCGGAGGATACTTCTGCGTGGGATTGTAATGATGGCTGAAATTCTGCGGCGCCGAGGCATTCGATTCCGGTTGGCGCTCTTCGGGTTCCGCGTGCACGTCGGAATGCGTGGAGGCATCGGCGTCGTGATGTTCTTCGATGGCAGCGTGCTCGTCGTGATCGTGGACATGCTCTGCATGATCGGCGTGCTCATGCTCATGATGTTCATTTTCACGATGCGAGTCGTGAAGGGTTTCGGCCTCGGCAAGCTCGAGATGCCCCGCGTCCTCGCCATGCTCGACTCCGTGCACGTCGCCCAGTCCGATCGTCTCGCCCGGCACGGCTTCGGTGTGCACCGCCACGGAAATTTGCGGCGAGACCGCGGCGTGCGGCTCCGCATGGCCGTGACCATGGTCGTAATCTTCCAGATTTTCAAAAACGTCGCTGACGTACAGGAAGGCGTCGCCGTCGAGCCCGATATCCACGAAGGCAGACTGCATGCCCGGAAGCACCCGCGTGACCCGGCCCTTATAAATACTACCGACCAGCGCGAACTCTTTTTCCCGCTCGATGTAAATTTCGACTAACTGACCTTCTTCCAAAATCGCGACTCGCCGTTCGTGGGAGGCCGCGGAGATAACCAATTCTTTCGACATGAAAACTCCTCGTTATGTGCGGCGCCGGCCAAGCCGGTGCCGCCTTTCTGCGTGTTCCCGAACAGGCCGCACCGTGTGGCGGGCAAGTCAGGTACATCGCACTGCATGGCGCCGATTAGGGCGGAGCCACCGGACGGCATCGCCGCGAGCTTGTGCTCCGCGGGGGTCCGGACCAATAGCCTGCCCCGCGTGAAGCGGGGATACGTGGGCGACACCTTCTGGGAGATGATGCCAGTGCGTACCAAGCCGGAGGGGTGGATCCCGGACACGCCGGGGTCAGTACTGACGCTGCACTTCCTCTTGCTTACAAGGCCGGTCCGTTGCCGGGAAGGGCAAACGGCGGACGATGCTGTCCTCACTCTAATTTTCCTAATTTCAAGAAACCGGCGCGGCCTTCATTCAATTCAGGCGGCGCGCTCGGCGCTGGCGAATCGCTCAGTTGACGAACCGGCGAATCCGGACATTCATCACCAGACCAATCGCCAGAAAAACAAACAATGTGGCCGAACCCCCGTAACTCATCAGCGGCAACGGGATGCCGGTGACCGGCATAGCGCCAATCACCATAGCCACATTTACTAAAACATGGAAACCTAGCGCGGCGGCTACGCCCATGACCAGAAACATTCCGGCGCGATCTTTCGCGCGTTGGGCATTCTGTACGAGTCGCAGCAACAACGCCATATACAAACCCAAGGCAATCAGCACGCCCTTGAATCCCTGCTCTTCAGCCCAAGCCGACATGATGAAATCCGAATACCGGACGGGGATGTAGCCCAGTTGGTTTTGCGTGCCGTTGCGAAAACCTTTGCCCCAGAAACCGCCGGAGCCCACCGCTATCTTCGATTGCAACAACTGATAGCCTGAGCCTTTTGCGTCCTCTTCCGGGTGTAGGAAGGAAGTGATTCTCTCTCTCTGGTACGGCTTCAGTATATGCTTGCTCACCGGTGGATAGAAAACGCTTCCTACCAACAAAGCTCCAGCTAATATAATCACGGCTGCGTGCTGCCACTGCAAACCCCCGAGAAAAGCGCCAACCACCAACAGGGGCATGAGCACTAACGCGGTGCCCAGATCGGGTTGCTTCAGAATCAACGCGAGCGGCAAAGCCACCAAGAGTCCCGCTTTAATCAAGTCGCGCAGGGAAAGCTCGTCGGTGCGCACTTCAGCGAAGAAGCGCGCCAGCCAGATTATTATAATCAACTTTACCAATTCCGACACCTGAAACAATTCTCCGATCACGGGGAGCCACCGTTTGGCTCCGAAGCGGGTGTGTCCGAAGATCAGGACGGCAACCAGCGCCACCACGCCGATCAGGTAGAGAATCCAGGCTTGATCGAGGATCAGGTGGTAGTCCAGTCTCGACAACACGAACATCAAAATGAAGCCGAGGGCCAGCCAGCGGATCTGCTTGGTGTGCATGCCGGCCAGGCTGCTGCCCTGCGTGGCCGAATAAATCTCAATGACGCCCAGCGTGCAAATCGCCAGCAGGATGGCGATCAGCCACCAGTCGTAATCACGTGTTCCGGGTGCGTCTTTCATACTCTCTCGTCAGACCAGATTTGTTCCGAGCGCCCCATCAACGCGGGTTCACCTCGACGCGGGCCCGAACAGGAACGGCGTCGGGCGGCGTTTGCTGCTTCAGGACCGGCGGAAGGGCGGTTGCCGGCGGAGCGTTCTTGCCAGGGTCATATCCTTTGCCGTCGGCCGTGACCTGTCCATCGAATTTCTTGGCTTTCTTGTCGTAATAGGCCTTAATGACATCGCGCACCACCGGGCCAGCCGCCTCGCTGCCATGTCCGCCCGCTTGCACCAGCACCGAAACCACGATTTCCGGCGTGCGGCGAGGAGCGTAACCCACGAACCAGGAGTTGTCCTTGAATTCCTTGCCCTTGCCGAGGCGGGTGCGCAGGTCGTAGTTGATGATCTGGGCCGTGCCACTTTTTCCGGAAAACTCGATTCCGGTAAGCTTGAGTGCGCTTGCGGTGCCCCCGGCTTCGTTCACCACGCCATACATCCCGTCGGTCACTTTCTCGATCGTAGATTCGGAGATTTGGAAGCGGTCTTCGCCGACATTCTGCGCGTCCTTCAGCAGATGCGGCTGTTTATAGATACCTCCCATGGCAATTCCGCCGATCACCTTTGCCAACTGCAGCGGCGTCGCGGTTACCGCGCCTTGCCCGATGGCCACCGAGATGGTTTCGCCGGCATACCACTTGCGGTGGTAGACACGCTGCGCCCATTCCTCGCTAGGAACCAGGCCAGGTTCCTCCGAAGGAAGATCGATGCCCGTGCGGCGCCCCAAGCCCAGGTGGGTGGCGTAGTACGAGATGCGATCGATGCCCAGACGCATGCCCACGTTGTAGAAGAAAATGTCGCACGACTTGGTGATGGCCGTGTGCAGGTCCACCGTGCCGTGCGAACTCTTGCCATACACCCAGCATTTGAATTGACGCCCATAAAATGTGGCGTATCCGGGGCAGAAGGCCGTAAAGTTCTCCGGCGGAACCTTGTCCTCAAGCATCGCCGTAGCCATGATGATCTTAAATACCGACCCCGGCGCCAGCTGCGCCTGGATCGCGCGATTCAACATCGGCTTGTCGGGATCGTCGTTCAGGTCTTTCCACTCTTTGCCGGAAATGCGGACGGCGAAATCATTCGGGTCAGCCGCCGGGTGACTCACCATAGCCAGCACTTCACCGTTACGCGGATCGAGTGCCACCACAGCCCCGTCGCGCGGGCCTAGCGATTGCTCCGCGACTTGCTGCAGATCGTAATCAATCGTCAGCTGGATCTGTTTGCCGGGAATGGCTTCTTGCGTTGGCAGGCGGTCCACTTCCTTGCCGACGCTGTTGACGATGACCCGGCGCATGCCGTCCGTCCCCTGCAACATATCGTTATATTGACGTTCCAGCCCTGATTTCCCGACGAAATCCCCGGGGCGCAACTTGCTGTTGCTTTCTTCAATCTGCTTTTCGCTGACTTCACCAACGTACCCACTGGTGTGGGCCATGAATCCGTTGGGCAAATACCGGCGGCGATGGACCATCAGCATCTCGAGCAGGGGAATATCCGACCTATGCGACTCAATAAAGGCCACGTCCGCGGGCGTCGCTTCCGGCTTGATGACAATAGGCTGAAACTTCGGCAACTCACGCGCGTTATCGAGTTGGTCCGCCAGATCGTTGAGTGGCACTCCCAGCCCTTCCGCGATCAGGGGAAGGTCCTTCATAACCAGCGCAGGATCGTCGCGCAGCAGCAAGACGCTGAAAGAAGGGTAGTTATCGACCAGAACGCGGCCGTCGCGATCCAGCATGCGGCCGCGGGGAGCAATCACGGGAATGGATCGAATCCGGTTGCGGTCCGCCCATTGCGAATATTTGTCGGAATCGATGACTTGCAGCTTCCAGAAACCGATCAGCAGCAGTCCGATCATACCCACGATGACGTAGGAGACCACTGCCAGCCGCGCTTGCGGCAATCGATTATCGTTCCGGAGCGAGTACGACACAAAATCCCCGCGCGAGCCTTGCCCTCCGCTGCCCCTCAGGGCCGCGCGGTTCGGGGCTGTTGAAGTTCGCTCCGATTCACTCGGAGCCTGCTCGCGTCATTAACATGCACTTCCGACGTGTCTCCCGCTTCGCGGGAGCAGTCCTTTTCACCGTAACATTGCTAACGAGGTGTCGCAAGCCGTCCGCGGGGACAGGTTCCTTCCGCGCACTCTCTCATTTTTCGAGCGTGATGGGATGCTCGTCGGAAGCGACGCCTTATTTGTCCCGCAGTGCGACCATGGGTTCCACCTGAGTTCCGCGTCGGGCTCTCGCAGAAAAATCGAAGCATGGATGGACGTGTCGGTCCGTGCTTTGCGAAAACTTGCCCGAAAGCCAGACCCCGCGCTATCGTTATCGTTCGAATCATGCCGAGCCAACTGTCCCCAGCCATTCGAATCGCCCTCGTCGGCATGTCCGGTGCCGGCAAAACCTTTTGGGCCAAGCGTTTAGCCGCGGGCGGTCACCCGAGCATTACTTGCGACGATCGCATCGAACAGCGCCTGCGCCCGCATCTGGCGGCCGCCGGCTATACCGGAACCAGCGGCGTCGCCGCCTGGATGGGCTGGCCGGACAGCTCCACCTACGCCCAGCGCGAATCCGACTACCTGGCAGCGGAAATTGCCGCCCTCGACGAGGTGTTGACCGAACTCGAGCGAAACCCCGGTCGCGAGCTGGTCCTCGACACCACCGGCAGCGTCATCTACACCGGGAACAACGTGCTGATGAGGCTGCGCCGCCAAATGACCATCGTCTACTTGGCGGCGTCCGCAGAAGAGCAGCAACTGCTGATCCAGCGCTACCTCACCGACCCCAAGCCGGTATTGTGGCGCGGCGCCTTTCAGCCGAAGAATGGCGAAACGCCGCACGAAACGGTGGCACGGTGTTACCCCACTCTGGTGGCCGCTCGGCGGCAGAGCTACGAAGCTCTGGCGCATTGCACCCTGCCGGTGGCCGATCTGCACTCGCTGTCTGAAAAGTCCGGCGAATTGGGCAGCGATGCCGAGGCTTTCCTCGAACGGATTCGCTCCCAAATCGAGAAAAAATCCGGGCGCGCCAACGGTCTGTAGCAGCGGACCTTGTCGCGCCGGGCGCATTCCTAGAGGCCCGGTGGCTTTGCACGAGCGTCACGTCAATGCGGGTCTGGCCCGTACGGAGGCGTTGCCAGGCGGAAATAAAATAGAATGAAATCTCTCGAATGAGATATCGAAGTACAGCCAAGCAAGCTCCACTCACGTCGCTGCGCGGCGCCGTGCTGCGCGGCCTGGCGCCGGACGGCGGCTTGTATATGCCGGTGGAAATCGCGCGGCGTTCGCCCGAAGAACTCGAAGAATTTCGCGCGCTTCCGTTCACCGAGGTGTGCTTTCGGGTGGTAAAGCCATTCGCCGGCCCCGAAGTCCCCGAAGAAGTGCTGTGGCAGGTAGTCAGCGAAGCCATCAATTTTCCGGTAAAGCTGGTTTCGCTCTCGCCCGGTCTGCACATCCTGGAGCTGTTTCACGGGCCAACGCTGGCGTTCAAGGATTTCGGCGCGCGCTTCATGGCGCGCCTGATGGGCTATTTCGTTCGCGGCGAGACCCGGCCATTGACCGTGCTGGTCGCCACTTCGGGCGACACCGGCAGTGCGGTGGCCCACGGATTCCTGGGCGTGCCGGGAATCCGCGTGGTCATTCTCTATCCCTCAAAGCGCATCAGCGAAGCTCAGGAAAAGCAGTTCACCACGCTGGGAGAAAACATCACCGCTCTGGAAGTGGCCGGAACCTTCGACGATTGCCAACGCCTGGTGAAACAGGCCTTCTCCGACCTCGAGCTGAACAAACGCGCCTTCCTCACCTCCGCCAACTCGATCAACATCGGTCGCCTGCTGCCGCAGATGTTTTATCACGTGGCCGCGTACCGGCAGCTCCCGGTGGCCTCGGTTCCGCTGATCGTTTCGGTGCCCAGCGGCAATTTCGGCAACTTGACGGCGGGAATTTTCGCCAAGCGAATCGGCTTGCCAGTGGCCCGGTTCATCGCCTCCACAAACGCCAACGACGTCGTACCGGAATACCTGCGCAGCGGCGAGTTCCACCCGCGCCCCGCCGCGCAAACTCTTTCGAATGCCATGGACGTCGGCAACCCGAATAATTTCCCGCGTTTGTTGGATTTGTGCCGCAACCGCCTGGAATACGTGCAGCGCGAAATATGGGGCCACGGCGCCACCGACGAACAAACGCTGGTGGCGATGAAGTCGTTACACGATCGTTTCCACTATATTGCCGATCCCCATACCGCGGTGGGCGTACTCGGATGGGAAGCCTATAAGCGGGAACATGCCGGGCCATCGCAGGGTTTAGTATTGGCAACAGCGCACCCGTCGAAATTCGCGGAGGTTGTCCAGCGCGCGATTGGCATCGCGCCGCCGCTTCCCGATCGTCTGGCGGCGTATCTGCAACGGCCCAAACTCTCGCTACCGTTTTCGAGCAGCTACGACGAGTTCAAGCAATTCCTGCTGACCCACTGACGCGCCGTCTCGAAGGTCCGAGACTTGGTAGGGGCGCCGACGCCCGAGAACGCATCCCGTCCGGCTGTTCCTTGAATCAAGGACCGCTGGCAGGTCGCGATCTTCCCCGGTCTTGATCAGTTTTTCCGCAGGCGATCGAGCAGCATGAACAAAGGCATGCCAACAATGGCGTTCACCGCAGCCCCGATGGCCAGATGCACGGTGAACCAGGAACCAGGTTGCGCGAGCAGCAGGCGGCTTGTCAGTACGATCAACCCCTGGTGCAGGCCGAAAAACAGCATCGTCAGAGCGAACCGCGCGATGGGATGCTCGGTGTCGAGCCTGGCTCCGATCGACGAAGCAAGATATCCGATAATTGTTTTGGCGATGCCGTTCAGGCCGATGGGAACGGTCGGTCCGCTTAAACTGTCCTGCAAAAGCCCGATGCCCATGCCGAGCAGCAACCCGGTCGAGGGATTCCGCCGGCTGAGCCCGAAATAAATCGTGAGCAGCAGCGGCAAATCCAGCACCGAAAATTTCGGGAAATAAACCGGCACCGAAGTCTGGAGAAAGAGCGCCAGGATCGTCGCGGCCAGAATTGTGCCGCCCCGGAATTTGTGCACCTCGATGTGCGCTTCAGCGATTCGCAGATCGTACGTGTCGTTCATGGTTTTTCCGTTTTGGCCTGGCCCGGCGCGGTCTTCTTTGTCACTTCGGCCGCTGCGGCCGAAGTATCCTTGTTGAGGTCGAGCGGCTGCAGCGACAGCAGCACGATGACTTCTTCCAGGCGTTCAAGATTCGCCGCGGGTTTCAGCCGGATCTGTTTGAACGGGTTTCCCGGCTTGATCTGCGTCACCGTGCCGACCGGAAGATCGCGCGGAAAAATGCGGTCCATGCCGCTGGTGACCACGCGGTCGCCGACGTTCACGATATCGTCGTTGGCCACATATTTCATGACCAGCAGCGGCTCACCCGCGCCACCCACCGGGCTCTGTATCCGTGGACCGGCCAGCATGGCGCCAACTCCGCTGTCCTTGTCGGTCAGCAACAGCACCTGCGAAGTATCCCGGTAGGATTCGATTACTTTGCCTACCACGCCGTCCGGAGTAATCACGCCCATGTTGCGACGAATGTTGTCGCGTTCCCCGCGGTCCAGATAAACCGTTTGGCTCGCCGTGTCGGCACTTGTGCCGATCACCCTGGCGACCACCATGGCAACCGATTGATGCCCCTGACGGAAACTGAGCAGCGTAGCCAGTCGATCCGCTTCAGCCGCCTTGCTCTGCAACTGGTTGATTTCGAGTTTCAGCGTGTCGTTTTCGCGCCGCAATCGTTCGTTTTCACGCGAAGTGTTCTGTAGCGCGAAATAATGGTTCAACGCCCCGCGAATCCGGCCGATCCCCACCGCCCCGGCGCGCTCAAATGGAGTCACCGCGCCGACGGTCCAGACCCGAATCAGCCGCCCCTGCGAATCGCGCCGGATCTGCACGGCGAGCAGCAATACCTGCAGCACGATCACTCCCGCAAGCAGCACCAGCGATTTATGACGAGAAGGTATGCCCACCATGAGCTTCCAGTAGCGGCACAGGTTCACCCTGTGCGCTTTTTCTTTGCAATACGTTTCACCGATCGAACGAAATCTCGGGCAAAGAACTCACGACAGAAAAATCACACCAGAAAATTCCTAGTCGATGCAAACCTGCCGCAACAATTTAAAGTCGCTCAGCATCTTCCCCGTGCCCAGCACCACGGAAGCCAGCGGATCGTCGGCAATCGACACTGGCAACCCGGTCTCCTCGCGAATGCGCTTGTCCAGATTCTTCAACAGCGCACCGCCGCCGGTCAGCACGATGCCGCGGTCGCTGATGTCCGCCGAAAGCTCCGGCGGCGTCCGTTCCAGCGCGACGCGAATCGCATTCAAGATTGTCGCCACGCATTCCGCCAGCGACTCGCGGATTTCGCTGTCGTCGATGGTCACCGTGCGCGGCACGCCTTCGATCAGGTTGCGCCCTTTGACTTCCATCGTCAGCGGCTTCTCGAGCGGATACGCCGAGCCGATTTCCATCTTGATCTGTTCCGCGGTGCGCTCGCCGACCAACAAGTTGTACTTGCGCTTCAAGTACTGCATGACGGCCTCGTCCATCTCGTTGCCCGCCACACGCACCGAGCGCGAGTACACAATGCCGCTCATCGAAATGACCGCAATGTCCGTCGTGCCGCCGCCGATATCGACAACCATGTTCCCGGAGGGCTCCTCAATCGGCAGTCCCGCGCCGATGGCCGCGGCCATGGCTTGTTCCACGAGGTAGACCTCGCTCGCTCTGGCGCGATACGCAGAGTCCTGCACCGCCCGCTTTTCCACCGGCGTAATTTCGCTCGGAACTCCGATAACAATTCGCGGATGCACCAAAACCCGCCGGTTGTGGGCTTTCTGAATGAAATACGTCAGCATCTTCTCGGTGACCTTGAAATCCGCAATCACGCCGTCCTTCATCGGCTTGATGGCCACCACGTTGCCCGGGGTGCGTCCCAGCATGTCTTTCGCTTCACGGCCGACGGCCACAACTTCGCCGCTGTTTTTGTTGATCGCCACGATGGAGGGTTCGTTCACCACAATGCCTTTGCCGTGCGAAAACACCAGCGTGTTCGCGGTTCCCAAATCGATGGCCAGGTCGGAGGAAAACAAACTGAACACCGACCTTAAGTTGTAACCGTTCTTGTTCATCCCTCGATCCCCCCGCGGAGGACTTGTCTCCGCCGTCCGGCTGGCAATTTATTGTGACCGCCACGCGGTCCACTTTGCTTCCCGAACGCCACGACCTGCGCAAGCGCGCGTTTCGTCCGTCAATGCACCTTCGCCCAAAACAAGATCGGCGTCACCCGAAAGCCGGCAGCCTCGCTATTTCGGCACCACGATGGACACTTGCTTTGTCGCCGTGCCTCCCCGGCGATTCTGCCCAATCACCACGATGGTATGTTCGCCGGGCGTCAGCGGCTCGGTAAAGTGCCGGAAATTGCCGTCCGCCGCGATGTTCGGCACCGGCTGGCCGTTGACGATCAACGCCGCCCCTGGTTCGGTACGCCCGATAATCTCGGCGACACGTCCGTGCAGCTGCGTGCTGTCGATCTCCAGCGCCATGGCCTGCGTCTTGCCCTGGGCCACCAGCGTGAACTTGTACGCGTCGCTCACTTCGCTGGAGCGCTTCTTCTGGTCTGTCGCGGACACGTCCCAGAAATAATCGCCGGCATCCAAGCCGCTGATTTCCGCGCTCGTGCCCGTCACCGTGGCGCTTTTCACCGACTTGGTGAACATCGAAGTGGTGCTGATGCGCAGCGTGTAGGAAATCGCGCCTTGCACTGGTTTCCATTCAAAATGAATGTTCGTCGTTTTGGGGTTCTCCCCAATAATCGGCGCCAGATTCAGAGGTTCGACCAGGTCCGGCGGCGCGAGTACGTCCGATTTCGTGATTGGTCCGCCCACCGGCAAAGTGGCCTTCTGCCATTGCGCCAGTTCGACTGTTTCCGGGCCGCGCTGGACTTCGGCGCTGCCGCGAGCCATCACGATCTCCGTTTCCTTTTTCTCCGGATCGGCCTTCACGGCCGCACGGCTGTTGGAATGCAGTTGCGCCGTGGAATCCTCCACGCTCACCGCGGCCTTCGAGTCCGGGGACGCCCAGTTCGGCGTCGCCAGGTCCACCGACCCGGTGTTGATGCGCACCGCCACGCTGGTCGGTTTGTTGCTGGCCATGGTGTTTTCTTCGACGGTGATCAATGTGTCCGACTTCACCACGTAAAACGTGCCATCACCAAACGTGATGCGCGCCACGCCCTCGGGCCCCGTCTGCACCAGATCGCCCTTATCCAGGGTGGTGTGGAAATCCGCTTCCACCCATTGCACCGAATCGACCTTCTTCACCAGGACCTTGCCGTCCAGGTTCACGAACTTGGCTTGTGTCTGATTGATGGCGATGTTTTCGTTGTCGCTGTTGTCGATCGCCGTGCTGATTTTGCGAAACGTCGTCGAGTACCAGTTCGGGATCCCGATATACAGCACCGAGAACACCACCACCGCCGCCAGAACGACGTAGATCGCGACGGTCTTGTAGGTAACCACCGTCCAGTACACTTCCATGCGGTGGATCTTCGGGTGGCCCGCCGGGTCCGCAGGGCGCTTGGTTTCGATTGGAGTCTGTGTCGGCACGAGTTTCGGCGCACCCATAGCGCCAATTTTGCAATCTAGCACAGCGTTTTGCGCCCGTCCAAAGAGCCCGCGCGGGCGTTAGTCAAACTGCAAATAGCAGGTGCGCTACGGCGCCTACTAAAAGCATCTTTAGTACTCACGTTGTGTCGGAAAGCCCGCGATTTTGCAGTTGTACCGGCCGTTTTCGAAAGGGACCAGAAGCCACCCCCTTTGTAACACCTTACCTGAGCGTAGTCCCCGGTCACCTTAAGCGCGGTCCGCGCCCGCCCCCGAATAGGTCTTCAGAAACTCCAGGGTTAAGGACCACGCGAGCGCCGCCGCCGCGGGGTTGTAACTCGGCCGGGCATCGCAGAAAAACCCATGACCGCCGTCAGAAATCTCCACATCCACGAAATTCTTTCCCTCCGCGGTAAGCGTGTCGTTCACCGCGCGCCGGTGTTCGGGCAATATGTGCTTGTCCTTCCCGCCCCAGAACAGCAGTATCGGGCACTGCAGTTCCGCCGCACGCCCCAGCAACCCGGAATTGCTCGGGCTCGGCGCAATCCCGCCCCCGTAATAAGAAACCGCGCAACCGAGCGGCAGCGTAAGTCCGGCCAGAAACGCCGCCCGCCCCCCCATGCAGTAACCGAGCGCGGCGATAAGCGCTTGTTTGCCGACATGCTTACGCAACCAGTCGTAAGCCGCCCGCTCGTCCGCCTCCATCTCCTCGTCCTTCAGCGCCCGCAAATGTGGCGCCGTGCTCGCAAAATCGTCATAGCGCCCTTCGAATCCCGCCGCGGTCCGGTGAAACAGCTCCGGCGCAATGGCCACATAACCTTCTCGCGCAAATCGTTCGGTAACGTCGCGAATATGCGCGTTGACGCCGAAAGCCTCCTGAAACACGAGCAAGCCCGGCCGCGCGCCGCCCGCCGCAGGCCTGGCCGTCCAACCCCGCATCTCTGTTCCATCGCTCACCGGGAGCGTCACGTATTCGGTCCGAATCTCCATTTCCATCCTCCCTCTTGTGCGCTCTGCCGTCTGGTTCAGTGCCTCACAAAATAACTCTTCTTGTCCAATCCCGCCGCCACCGCTACATCGAAAAATCCCACCATCATTTCGTCATAGGTCTGGTCGCCCCAACGCACCGCCACATCCGGGTCCGGATTATGCGGATTATTCCGCGAGTTGTCGTACCACGCGATCGCTTGCAACTCCGTCCCCGCTCGTAACCATCTTGGCTCCGCCAACCGGTAGCTCATCTGCCAGTGGAAGTGATAATTGACGCGCAGCAAGGTCTCGACCACGGGCTCAACCGGGCTGCCTGCCCCGCCCCTTCCGGAAGTGTTTTCCCCGCTTCGAATTATGTTGTACTCAAACCGTTTCCCCCGCAGATGCATGTGCGGAAACAAACTCAGCAGCAGCGCATCGTTTGGCAGCGTCCCCCGCGCCTCTACCCGGTAGTCCGGCACGCCCGGCGGTATCACAAAGTGATCGTTGGTCAGCTGCAGCGTCAAAACCCGCTGTGCCGGCGGCTTTTTCGCGAAAATCATCCCCACGCGTGTCGCGTCTGTCCCTGGGTGTCCATTGGTCGTGTAATGCATCTGGAAAACCAGGTCCGACCCCGCGGGAACAAATTTCGCCATCGTTGCAGGCCACTGGTCCGGCGAACTCCCCGGCGCATACACGAGCAACACGTCCGCGTCGGTCCAGTGCGCCCCCCGCCGGTCGTCAGGATCGCTGAGCGTGTCCGCGGTAAACGGCACGCCCACCGGCGCATGCCGCAACCAATCCGATCCCGGGGGCCGCACGTAGACCACCGCGTGATGCACGTTCGCTCGCAGCGACGGCAGCACTTCGACGCTCTGCACCCAGCGATCCTCGGCAAACTGCGTCGGCACAATCTCGTAGGTATAGTCGACGTCCCCGTCCGCAGGCAGCGCCACGGCCGCCGCCATCTTCACCACGAAATCCGGCTGGGGAATCGTCCAGCTCTCCGCCCAGCGCACCGGTGCCGGCGCATCCCTAACATCTCCTGCCGGCGCTTTCGCATCCGCCCAGGCCGCCAGAGTGGCCATCTGCTCCGCGGTCAGCGACGGATCATTCGAAAAATGCCCGATCCCAGGCACCGCAAACCAGGGCGGCATCGATTTGTTCTGGGTCACGTTGCGAATCGCCGCCGCATACGGTCGAGCCTGGTCGTACGTAGCAAACGCCATCGGAGCGATCCCGCCGACCCGATGGCAGCTTTCGCAATGTCCCTGCAAGATCGGCAAGACATCACGATAAAACGTCGGCGCATCGCCCGCCGCCCTTGTTTTTTCACGCAGCGTCGGCGCGCGAGCCCGCAACCCTCGTGCTGCGTTCATGGCCGCACCGCAGGCCACCGTCACGATCAAAATCAAAGCGAAAACCCGGATTCGTATGCTTGGCATTCTGTCTAGCATGCCTCAACTCGCCGCCGGGTCGGTGTCGGCGGGAGGCACTTGTGCCGCAGCGCCTCGAACGCTATGCCCGGCATTTCGTGTTGCTGCAAACTTCGTCGTCACTCCCCAACCTAACCCTTACACTCTTTACTACTTTCTTCTATAATGTAACGTTTGACCACGGACCGGGGAGCATTAAGGAATGGCTGGATCTTCCAACAATCGTCAACAACTGTTCTCGCGCATCCTTCTGGGCGCCGTCGTCCTTATATTGGCGGGCGGCATGCTCCTCTACCTCGTCCCCAGCATGCCCGGCACCGGCGACGCCGCCTCCTCGACCGACACGGTAGCGAAGGTTGGCGACGAGTCGGTCAGTATGGACGAGGTCCGCCAGCAACTGTCCGAGATCGAGCAGCGCAACCAGGTTCCCAAGCAGCTCGAATCCCTCTACGCGCAGCAGATCCTGAAGCAGCTGGTGTTTCAGAAAGAGATCGAGTACGAAGCCAAGCGCCTGGGCATCCACGTTTCCGACCTGGAGCGCGCCGAACGCATCCGCCAATTCCTTCCCACCGCCTATAACGGCGACACGTTTGTCGGCATGGACCGCTACGCCGCCGAAGTGCAGGGCCGCTTCCAGATGACCGTGCCGGTCTTCGAGGAACAAATTCGTCAGGGTTTGTTGCTCGAGAAGTTCCGCAAGCTCGTCACCGACGGCATCAGCGTTGGCCCCGATGAGCTGCAGGACGAATTTCGCTACAAGAATGAGAAGGTAAAACTCGACTACGTGCTGCTCAAGCCCGAGGATCTGGCGGCGAAAATCAATCCGGACGAAGCGGAAATCAAGGCCGCCTACGAGAAAAACAAGGCCAAGTATCTTGTCCCTGAAAAGCGCGTGGTGCGTTACGCTCTGGCCGACGTCAATCAGATTCGCCAGAATACCCAGGTTTCGGACGACGAGCTAAAAGCACAGTATCAACAGGACATTCAGCAATACCAGGTACCCAACCGCGTCCACGTCGATCACATCCTGCTGATGACCGTCGGCAAGACTCCCGCCGAAGTCGAGGAGATCCGCCAAAAGGCCGAAGACGTTTTGCGGCAGGCGAAAAAGGGCGCGAACTTCGAAGACCTGGCCAAGAAATATTCCGAGGACCCGGGGACCAAGGACAAGGGCGGCGACTTGGGTTGGATCACCCAAGGGCAAACCGTTCCGGAGTTCGAAAAAGTCGCCTTCAGCCTGCCGAAGGGCAGCATTTCCGAGCTGGTGAAAACGCAATACGGTTTTCACATCATCAAGATTCTCGACAAAGAGACGGCGCATACCAAGACGTTCGACGAGGTCAAAGACTCCATCCGCTCTCCGCTCATGCTTTCCAAGGCCGACAAGCAGGCCTCCGATATCGCCGACAAGCTCTCCGAAGCGGTCCGCCAGAACAATAAGATGTCCCTCGACGAGCTCGCCAAGCAATTCCACCTCACGGTCGGCGAGACTCGGCCGGTGACCGCCACCGAGCCCATTCTCGAATTGGGCAATTCCAAGGAAGTCAAAGACGCCATTTTTGGTCAACGGCCCGACGAGTTGAGCCTGCCCATGCACACCGATCGCGGCTATCTGGTCCTCTCGGTCCGCGGTGTTCTTCCGGCCCACCAAGGTACTCTCGACGAAGTTCGCGACCGCGTCCTTGCCGATCTGAAGCAGCAAAAGAGCACCGAGATTGCCCGCCAGAAAGCCGACGACCTCGAAAAGCGTCTCAAGTCCGGCGAAAAATTCGAGGCCGCTGCCAAAGCTCTCGGTTTGGATCTCAAGACCAGCGATTTCTTCGCTCGAAACGGCTCCATCAGCGGCGCGGCGAGCGGCAAACAACTTTCCGCCGCCTTCCAGATGAAACCCGGCGATGTTGGCCCGCCTCTCAACCTCGGTTCGACCTGGTTTGTCTACCGCGTCGCCGAAAAACAGGAGCCCAATCCGGCCGATTTCGAGAAACAAAAGAAAGATCTCACCGATCAGGTGCTGCAATCCAAGCGTAACCTCGCCTTCGAAGCCTTTCGAACCTCCCTTGAGACGCGTCTGAAGCAAGAAGGCAAGCTCCGGATCATGACCGACAAACTCAAAGGCTTCGGGGACCTCGGATAGAAGCGCGCCTCGGGAAGGAACGGGCGCGGCAACCGCAATTCGATGGCCCTGGTCACGTCAGGGACACGAACCTGGTAGGCACACTGGACTGTTTTACCCCGAGGCCTGCAGAGCGCGCCGCAAACGCAGAGACTTCAGACCTATCGCCACAGACCCCTCCTAAAACCAGCTAACTATTTGTAAACAATGCACTTAAAATTTATCATGGGCGCCCTTGTCTTTGCTCCCACGCATCGGTACCCTATTTGTGCTTTTGTGCCAGCGGTTTTCGGCCTTGACGCCGTTGCCAAACGGCTCCTTCTCGGGGACTTTGCCGAAATCGCCTATGCGAAATCCTAATGCTCGGCTCAAGCCAACCCTTTTGGATCGGTGACTAAACATGCCAGCCCGCGCTTCGACTGTTCGCAATGACTATCGTTGCAGCATGGAAAAGAACCAAAGCGGCAAGTATTGCGTCCGCATTCGCGTCCATTATCCGCGTCACGCCTGGTCGTTGGGCGTGTTCTTCCTGGCCTCTTCTTTCGACCGCGCCATGAAGAAGCTCGAGCAATCCTTGGATTTCCTTCAGCGCCATGAAGAAAAGCTGTGGTTCTGGGGCGTGGACCGCGCCGAGGACATGGGTTTTTCCGCTGAATTCCTCCGCGAAGTCGGCATGCGCCTCGACAAACGCACCGAATTCCCACGCAAGGCCGCCAGTCTGACGCTTGCCCCGGAGCGCGCCGTCCCCGCCTTCGTCCTCGGCCCAGTCCGCCGCGGCCTGGCCGAATCCGTAGAATCCCCCAGAACCGTAAACGCCGCCAACTAGCGGTCCGCTGCGACAAAACTGCCAACAACTCTCCCCTGCGACGGTAGTGCCCGAAGCGCCCTGGACCTCGCCTCATGGACCACACCCCAATCGTCCGCATGCGGCTCGGTCTTGACATCCCTCGTTCTGTTCGACATCATTCACGCGTTCTCGATACGGAGGGCGCGTCGCAACGCGCCGCCACTTCCCGCTCCCGTCCTTTCCGTATCGCTTGCCTGGTAGCGCGTTTCAACTAAGGCGCGGAGGGAAAATCGCGGTCGGGAGAAGAATCGAATCTTGGCTAATTCTGACTGCTGCGAATCCCGACATGCCTTGTTCCTCGCGCCGCACCGCAAGCCCCGCAGCCGGCACAAGACCCGACGATCGCCTCGTCCCCTACGTCCACCAGCAGGGAGGTGGTCTCGGTGAACAACGCTGCGGGCTCGTGCCACGAGCCGGGCAGCCGCCACCACGGCAAAACCAATCGCGGCAAATACAGGCAGGGACGCGACGCCGTCCACCGACGGTCAGCACTAGGATTTTGTTGCACGCACGAAATACCGAGGAGAGAAACAAATGAAAAAACATCTTCTACCATCGTTGTTCATGGCCGTGGCGTTGTCGCTGGGAATTTCCACGGCGCTCGCGCAGACCGCAAGCAAGCCCGCGGCCTCGTCAACAGCCAAAGCCACGCCCGCAAGCGCATTGGTCGATCTAAACTCGGCTACCGAGGACCAGTTAAAGGAGCTGCCCGGAATCGGCGACGCCTACTCCAAAAAAATTATTGCCGGCCGCCCCTACGCCAAGAAGACCGATCTTGTGCGCAAAAAGATCATTCGCCAAGCCACCTACGACAAAATCGCCGACAAAGTGATCGCCAGGCAACCCAAGACACCCGCGATCTAGTGCCGTTGCAGCGGCCACTTGTTCGCTCGTGACCAAGATCGGCCGGCGACCCCGGCCTGCGAACCGTCACGAGACCGTTCGAGGCGTCTGCGGAGCGCACTACTTCTCCCGCAAAATCACTTCGCCCTGGCCGACCATCTGGTCGTTCAACCACACGCGATATTTGTACGTCCCCGCCTTGGTGCCCACGCGCGGCGGCCCGCTCAAGAGGCGCATTCCGACCGGCGCCTGAAATATGTTCGATCCAAAGGGGCAGCGGTTTACATCAAACTCCACCCGCAGATTCCCCGCGTCCGAGGTCCAGGAGACCTGATCGCCAACATCCAACACCACTGCTTGCGGTATAAGTCCAACCAAGACAGGCCGTTCAGCCATTTTCCCTCACGCCAATCTCAAACCGGGAAACGATAACACATCCCCGTCCCCGCTCCCATTTTCCAAGGTCATCCTGGACCGCAGCGGCCCGCCTTTTTCCCGGCGCTCGGTATTCGAGCGCCGCGTTGCGGTGCCGAGGGATGTGGTTCTCCAACCGGGTTCCGCGGCCTGATCGATCGACCGGTTCGTCATTCTATCGGCCTGTCCCTTCCTGTACCTTCGTCCCGCTTGACCCCCACCACGCGCCACCGTACACTGCAACCAGCTGATTCTTAGCGCTGAACTTGGCAAAGTCCGCGCTAGCACCAACACTCAGTCCAGGCGCCGGCATCACATGGAGCGCCAGAACTTCGCGCGGAGGCACTTGCCGCATGGCTTCAGCAGTACGATCTCTGTCTATTCCCCTGCCCAACGGCGCCCGGATCTCCCTCATCGGCGTCATGCCCTTCGCGGTAATGCACTTGCTCGCTCTGGGAGTTTTCTTCGTCCCGTTCCGCTGGTCCTATCTGCTCACCTGTCTGGCCTTGGTCGCCGTCCGCATGTTCTGGGTTACCGCCGGCTACCACCGCTATTTTTCGCATCGTTCCTACAAAACCAGCCGCATCTTTCAATTCGTCATCGCCTTCATGGCCATGACCTCGGCCCAAAAAGGCGTCCTGTGGTGGGCCGCCCACCATCGCCACCACCATCGTTTCTCCGACCAGGACGACGACATCCACTCCCCGACGTTATTCGGCTTCTTCTGGGCCCACATCGGCTGGATCGTCTCCGACCGCTACAACGACACGCGCCTCAACTACATCGCTGACTTCGCCAGGTTTCCCGAGCTCCGCTGGCTCGACAAATATCACTTTATCCCGCCAACCCTCCTGGGCGTGAGCCTCTACCTCGTCGGCGGCCTCCCGCTTTTCCTCTGGGCCTTCTGCCTGAGCACCGTCCTGCTCTGGCACGACACCTTCACCATCAATTCACTTTCGCACCTGTTCGGCACGGTCCGCTACGAAACCACCGACACCAGCAAGAACAACTGGTTCCTCGCTCTGCTGACCCTCGGTGAAGGCTGGCACAACAATCACCACCACTTCATGGCTGCCGCCCGGCAAGGTTTCTTCTGGTGGGAAGTGGACATCACCTACTACACGCTGAAGCTGCTGTCCTGGTGCGGCCTGGTCTGGGACCTCCGCCAAGTCCCCGCTCATCTCCTCCACGGTGAAGAACGCGAACAAGAACTAGCCGCCTGATTTCCTCGAAATGGCAACGGCTGCTGACCGTTTTACAGGCATCGTCGAAGGCCGGCGCTTTTTCTTTCCTGGCCGATCTTCCGATCGGCGACGCACGTCCCTCTTGCCTCCCTTCCCAGCCGCAGTGGTAAACTCCCCGGCGCGGAGAATATCCATGCGCAAACTCTTCACCTTAGTGCTGGTTCTGTTGCCGGTCACGATTCGCTCCCAGCAACCCCCCGACTTCTCCAAAGTCGAAATGAAAGTCACCAAAGTGTCCGGCAACATCTACATGCTGGAAGGCCAAGGCGGGAACATCGCCGCTTCGGTAGGCGAAGACGGCATCGTCATCGTCGACGATGAATTCGCCCCGCTGGCGGATAAAATCCAGGCCGCGCTGAAAAACCTCGCCATTACCGACAAGCCCGTCCGTTTCGTCATCAACACCCACTATCACGGCGATCACACCGGCGGCAACGTCCCGTTCAACAACGCTGGTTCCACGATCATCGCCCAGGACAATGTTCGCAAGCGCCTGGAATCCGGCGGGGTAGCAGGCAACGGCGGCAGCGTCAAAATGGAAAACAAGCCCGCCGAAAAAGCCGCGCTGCCCATCATTACCTTCGAGCACGACGTCACCGTCCACCTCAACGGCGAAGACATCCGCGCGCTCCACTTTCCGGCCGGCCACACCGACGGCGACGCCATCATCTTCTTCCCCAGGAATAACGTGGTGCATATGGGCGACGACTTTGTCCGCTACGGTTTTCCCTTCATCGACGTCAACGCCGGGGGCAGCATCCAGGGCATGATCGCCGCCATGGAAAAAGCCGCAGCCCAGCTGCCCGCCGACGTGAAAGTAATTCCCGGCCACGGCGCCCTCTCGAACCTGGACGACGTCCGCGCCTACACGAAAATGTTGAAGGAAACCTCAGCCGCGGTGGAGAACGCTCTTAAGGCCCACAAGACCCTGGACCAGATGAAGCAGGAAAAAGTCCTGGCCCCGTGGAGCAAATTCTCCGGCGAGTTCGTCAGCACCGAGGTGTTCACCGAAACTCTCTATAACTCCCTGACCAGCACCAAAGGCGAATTCGTCAAACACAACTGAGCGCGCGGCAAATCGTTGTCATCCTCCACCCCTCGGTGAAGGGATCTGCTTTTCCTCTATGGCGCCGGGCGTGGCTATGGAGTGACGGTCCAAAGATCCCGCCATCCCTTTGTGGCCGCGCTCCGCCGCCGATCGATTCCGGTCAAAGGGTTCCGCCCGCGGCCTGCGGATCAGAAGATAGTCGTTTGAAAGCATACCAAAACAGTAATAGGTGTGTGGTACACTGGATTCCTGGGACGGACCGGGGTGCCTCGAACCGGAAGGCTCGGTGCGCACGGGCCGTACCAAGCGGGTTCTCAGCGAACGGTTGGATGGCGTGCGTATTTGGCGCAACCCCCATGGTTTGATGGGCATACAAGCGCCTCCCTGGGACCAGCGGCCAAACGCGGGCCGGTCCAAATTGTCGGTTGCACCTCCCCATCCCCTGCGCGAGAATCAGTTCCCGCACAACATGAGGCAAAGGTCATGACCCACACCATTGGCGAACTGAATCCCCCCAACCGGCTGATGCTGACGCCGGGCCCGTCTTCGATGGACCCGCGCGTTTACCGCGCCCTCGGCACACCGCTGGTCGGCCACGTCGATCCGTGGTTCCGCGGCTGCATGGACGACGTCCAGGTGCTGCTGCGGCAGATTTTCCAGACCGAAAACCGCATCACCATGCCGCTGTCGGCTTCCGGCTCCGGGGGCATCGAAGCTTCGGTCGTCAATACTTTGGAAGAGGGCGACGAAGCGATCGTCGCCGTGAACGGCACCTTTTCCGATCGCATGGCGGTGATCGCCGGGCACACGCCCGCGAAAGTCACCAAAGTGGAAGCGCCCTACGGCCAAGCGGTCGACCCCGAAGACGTGCGGCGGGCGGGCAAGGGCCGAAAAATCAAAATCGTGGGCTTCGCGCACGGCGAAACCTCTTCCGGGGTGGTCACCAACATCGACAATTTCCGCAAAGTTGCGGACGAGCTTGGCGCACTGCTCGTCGTGGACACCGTGGCGTCGCTGGCGGCGGTGCCCATCCATGTCGATCGCCAGCGCATCGACATCTGCTTCAGCGGAACGCAAAAAGCCATCAGCGCGCCGCCGGGCATGTCGCCGATCACGGTGAGCCCGCAAGCCGAAGAAGTCTTCCGCAACCGCAAGACGAAAGTGCAGAGCTGGTATTTCGATCTGACCACAGCCATGAATTACTGGGGCAAGGACCGGCTGTATCACCACACGCCGCCCATTTCGCTGATTTTCGCGCTGCGCGAAGCGATGCGCATGGTCATCGAAGAGACCCTCGAGGTGCGCTGGGAGCGCCATCGCACCAATCAACTGGCGCTGATCGCCGGGCTCGAGGCCATGGGCCTGGAACTGCTGGTAAAAAATCCCGCCGATCGCTTGCCGACGGTCACCGCCGTGATGATTCCCAGTGGCATCGACGACGTAAAAGTCCGCAACCAGCTGCTCGACGAGTTCAACATCGAAATTGCGGGCGGACTGGGCCCGCTGAAAGCCAAGATTTGGCGGGTAGGCCTGATGGGGTACTGCAGCCAGAAGCAGTACGTGCTACTGTTCCTGGCGGCACTGGAGAAAACGCTGATCGATCAAGGCTTTCGCCTGCCGTCGGGGGCGGGGGTGGGAGCTGCAATCCAGAACTACACGCACGCCGGCGCCGCCGCCGCAATGAGTCGTTAACAACAGAAAAGGACAAACCGTGACGACGGAAGCAGCTAAAGAGCACCAGAGCAACGCGGTCATCCAGCCGACGCTGGCCAACAGCGGGGCCATGAGCACGTTTGTCGGAGTCTTCGACGTAACCTCGAAACTCACCGGCCAGGTCTACAACTGCCGTTTTTCGCACATGTGGAACGGCATCGCGACACGCCACGCGGACACCATCGACACAAAATTCTACGTCGATGGCGAAGCGCGCGTGGTGGGACTTGCGCACACCGCGTTCGTCACCTTTCGCGATCGCACTGGACGGGACCTCACCGACCGCGAATGCAGCTTCGTTGCCGCCGAATACCTGCGCGAACGCCTCGAGGAAGAAGACATTCGCCCGCTTTACGATGTGTTCCACGACGACGTGCTCCGCCTGATCGACGCCATCGGCATCAAGTAATGCGCAAAAGCGATCTTGCAGCTTGCAGCGCGACCGTGCTATGGCTCTTGGTCGCATGAAGCCTACCGTTCCCTTGCCGAAGACGACCAGCGACCTGCTGTCCACCGTACTCTCCTACGGCACGCTGCTGCTGCTGCTTTATCTGGTGTACCGCATCACGGAACCGTTTTTTGTGCCGCTGGCGTGGTCGGCGGTGCTGGCGATTTTCTTCTACCCGTTGCACGAACGGATTGAACAGCGTCTGAAGCCCACGCAGGCCGCGCTGCTGAGCACCGTGGGCGTGACCCTGGTGCTGATCGTGCCGGCGATCGTGGTGTTGATTCTGGCGACGCGGCAGGCGATCGACGCGAGCGCGCGCATCCAGAGCGCGTTGATGGATCCCGACAAGGCGCTGCCGATGCACGCGCTCGATTGGGTACGCGGGCATCTTCCCGCCGAGTGGCAGTCGGCGGATTTCTCGCAGCCCATCCGCCAGGGCGCCGAGAAAGTGGCGGCCTTTCTGGCCGGAAATATCGCCGGCTTGGTGAAGAACCTGGCGGCGTTTTTCGTGGATTTGTTCATCGTGATTTTTGCGCTGTTCTTCATGTTTCGAGACGGGGACAGCATCGTGCGCGGCATACGTCACCTGCTGCCCCTGGACGAAGCGATCCAGCAGGACATGCTGAGCGAGTCGAAGGATTTGATTTTCGCCAGCGTAGCTGTGGGGCTGATCATCGCCGGAGTGCAGGGACTGCTGGGTGGAATGGCGTTCACCATCGGTGGAATTCCAACGGCGGTTTTCTGGGGCGTGTTGATGGCGTTTTTCTCTCTGGTGCCGGTGGTGGGCTCGGCGTTGATCTGGGTTCCCGCCGCGTTGTGGTTGGGATTCAGCGGACACTGGGGAAAAGGCGCGATGATTGTGGTCATCTGCGGCGGCGTTGCAGCCGTGGCGGACAATATCATCCGGCCGCTGCTGTTGCGCAATCGAACGCATTTGAACGAGTTGCTGTTGTTCATCGGCGTGCTGGGCGGACTGGAAGTGTTCGGGTTGCTGGGACTGGTGGCCGGGCCGACCATCGTGGCGGCAGCCATGGGAATTTTTCGCGTGTATATGGACCGGCGCGATGCGATGGCCGGACCCTCAGCGTAGTCGCCGCGCATGACTTCGGCGGCCACCCCAGCCGACGCGCTTCGGGCCGCCAATGAAGCGATCGACCAGCAGTAGATTTGCCTGAAGTTTGACGGATAGCCAGCCAGAAGATTCCGCAAAACCCACCCCCCGGCGCTGGGCATTCGCCGGGCGCTGTTTTCTTGTCGCCTGAAACCTTATATTTACTTGATTTAAGAAATGTTATTAAGTATGGTTAACAGGGAGTTGGGGTACCCAGCATGCGCCGCGCGGTCTTGTACCTGCTTCTATTCGCTCCATTGCTTCCTTTCCTCTGCGCTGAATCTGCGTTCGCCCAGGGGGAAACCACCAGCGCAATCGTAGGGCAGGTAACCGATGCGACCCACGACGCTATCGCTGGCGCTCTGGTCACCATCACCAGCCGCGAAAGCGGACTGCAGCGCACCGCCAAGACCGATGCGGAGGGCCGGTTCAATTTTTCGCAGCTAAAACCCGGGAATTACGTGGTCAAAGTGGAAGCAGAAGGATTCGACTCGCAGCAGAATGACGACGTGCTTTCTGGTCTCGGACAGAAGCAGAACGCCAATTTCACGCTACGGATCTCGGATTCCAGGCAGACGGTGGAGGTCAGCAGCGAGACGCTTCTCATCAATCCGGGAAATGCCAACACCTCCACGAACCTGAACGCCCCGGCGCTCGAGAATCTTCCCAATCCCGGCGGGGATTTAACCTATCCCTTGCAGTTTGCGGCCGGGGCGCTGATCAACACCGCGGGCAGCGGGAACGATTTCGTCGGGAGTTCCAACGGGTACGGCAACGTGGAGTTCAACGGACTGCCGGCCCTGTCGAATGGGTACATCGTGGATGGCTTGGAAACCAACGACCCGCTGACGAACCTGAACAGCGGACTATCGACCAATCTCGTGCTCGGCTTGAACTCCATAGCGGAGGTCACGGTCAACACCCTTTCCTATGCCGTGGACCAGGGGCGCTACGGGGCTTCGCAGGTCAATTACGTCACGAAATCCGGGTCGAACCAGTTTCACGGAAATCTGTATGAGCTGTGGAATGGCTCGCGGTTCAATGCCGCCGACTTCTTCACGAATTCCACTCCCGGAAACCGTAAACCGCGATCGACGGTAAACCACTTCGGTGGCAGCCTGGGCGGACCGATCGTCCACGACAAGCTGTTCTTGTTTTTGGACAGCGAGTGGGTGCGCATCGCATTGCCTATCGTTACCGCCACTACAGTTCCCACGCCGGCGTTTCAAGACTACGTCCTGGAGCAGCTCCCTTTGGGTGGAACCGACTCCATCACCGGGAAGGTGTACCAGCCATCACCGCAGTCGGTGCCGTTCTATCAGAAGATGTTTTCGCTCTACGGCAACACCAGTGGCACGCCTCTCGCTGTTCTTGGCTGTCCGTTCGATGTTGGCGGATCTGCGCCCGCAATTTCCAATGACGGAAACGGTTGTGCCAACCGACAGAGCATCTCCCATTCGAGCGATGATCACGAACAGGTCGAGACCGCACGAATCGATTACAACCTCAGCGAAAACAACACCACCTGGTTCCGATTTCAGGCCGATACCGGGGTACAGGCGGCGTACACCGATCCGATCAATGCGTTGTTTGACTCCGTGTCTCCCCAGCCGCTGTATTCGTTTGCCGCGGGATATACGCATATCTTTTCGCAAAATCTGGTGAACTTCTTCAACCCCGCGTTTTCCTGGTACGAGAGTCTGTTCGGCCCCGCGGATTTCGCGAAAACTCTTTCCGCCTTTCCGATCGTTTTAGAAGGCAGCGGCGCGAATGCGCCGTTCAGCACGCTCGGCGGACTCGACAATACCTGGATCCAGGGAAGACGCGCCTCGCGGTTGTTCATTAACGATAATCTTGCCTGGAGCCATGGCGCGCACGAGTTGCGCTTTGGCACCAACCTGCGGATCCTTCGGCTGAATGACTATGATTTTGGCGAAGGGGTCGTACCGACGGTGACCTACACCAGCTTGCCGGAATTCATTTATGGAGTGGCCTCGACCGTGACCGAAGCGTTTCCTGCTTCCGCAAACGAGCCATTCCGCTTTCTCAATGCGGATTTCTATGCGCAGGACACCTGGAAGCTGACCAAGAAGCTGACCTGGACCTTCGGGATTCGCGATACATATAACTCCAATCCAGTAAATCCTCACGACCTGATTGCCCGTCTGGGTGGCTCCTTTGATTCCATTCCGCATGACGTGAATCAACCGCTGAACGCAGCCATAGAAACCGGCCTGGGCCACATCTTTTCCTCGACGCCGCTGGCGATTTTGCAACCGCGAACGGCGATCGCCTGGCAGTTTGAGCCCAATATGGTTCTTCGCGCGGGTTTTGGACTATTCAGCGATATTTTGCCCGGAAGCGTTGCCGATGTGGTTGGAGTCAATCCCCCCTACGTGAAGGCGTTCGAGGGTGGGCTGCTGGGTACGGCTGGCGGAACAGCAATCGCGCCGGGAGTGCCCGGGAGCGCGGTGGACGCAACGGTGGACGCGAACCAAACATTCCGTTCCGGATTCGCACAAGGTCAGCTTTCCTGCGCTTCTCCACAGGCAAACCCGGCGACGTGTCTTCCTCCGGTGGCCATGACCGCCCTGCCCGACGGAAAACTTCACGCGCCTTATTTCATGGAGTGGAGTCTGGGCCTCGAACGCCAGCTCGGATCTGCGGCCAGCGTCCACGCGCAATACGTGGGAACGCGCGCGGTAAACCAGCCGTACGAGGCGCAAGTGAACGGCTATCAAACCGTGTGTGACGGATGTTTTGCGCCGTTTCCGTACGAAAAGCCTGCCGATCCCCGATTCGGGGCGGTCACACAACTATCGACCGGGGCCAATAGTCACTACGACGGTTTGCAAGTGTCGGCCATGAAGCGCATGGGACGCGGCCTGACCGGTCAGATCAATTACACCTGGAGCCGTTGCATGGACACGGTTTCCAACGGTGGATTTCTGCCGTTTTCGGCAGGAGGAATCTTGTCTCCTCTTCCGGGGGACCTCGAACGGGACTACGGTCCGTGCGATTACGACATCCGGAATAATCTCAGCGCGCAGTATGTTTATGCCCTGCCAATAAAGGTGCGAAACCGGTCTTTGGGATACGCGCTGAACGGCTGGCAAGTGTCCGGAACCGCGTTCTGGCACAGCGGGATTCCGTTTTCCGTGCTCAGCACGCCGTATTCCGCAGATGGAGACGGCATTGTGAACGGCAGCGGGCCGCAATTTGCCAGCGTGGTTCCGGGCGTGCCTCTGTACGAACACCAACCCGTACCAGGCGTGACCCAGCCGGGCACCATGCAGTGGCTCAATCCCAATGCATTTGTATCGGCCGTGGACCCCAGTACCGGCGCGTGCCTGGGAGGCGACAGCCCGGCGAGCTGTCAGTTCGGAAACCTCGGGCGCAACGCATTGCGCGGTCCCAATTTCGTATGGAGCGATTTCTACATCACGAAATGGTTTTCGCTGACAGAGCGTGTACGGATGCGGTTCGACGTGCAGGCTTTCAATGTTTTTAATCATCCGAATTTCGCGCTTCCGAGCATGATTTTTGCAGGGATTCCCGGCAAGCCCTCCACCCAGACCGGGTTCGGCGCGATCACCTACGCGACTTCTCCTCCGACCGGGTTGCTTGGCGTCGGTTTGGGAGGCGATAGCACACCACGCATGATCGCTTTTCAATTGCGCGTGGAGTTTTAGGATTGCTGCCGCTGGTGCCAACCATCGGTCAGTCCCTGAGGATCTTCCGAACCGAAATGGAATTGCGGACCGTTCGCCGCTGCCCGGACCTCTCGGCTGAAAAATACCAGGGAATTGGCGGACTATCGGTCGGAGATGGATCAGGTAGGTGAAAAACTTGAAGCCGAAATCTGCCACGAAAACCAGTGGAAGAGGCTGCCGATTTGTCCCGAACCATCTCGATATCCGGAATCCCTGCGACCGGTGGAACTTCGCGGGTCGGGTTTTCTTTCCATAGGGACGAAGCTCCCATGCGCACGTGGATGCAAGACCTGCGCTACGCTTGCCGCGCGCTTGGCAAAAATTTGTTGTCGAGCCTGGTGATTCTGGCTTCGTTGGGTATCGGCATCGGGGCCAATTCGGCCATTTTCAACGTGCTGAACGCGCTATTGCTGCGGCCGCTGCCTGACCCGCAGCCCGAGCGGCTGGCGGCGGTGTGGCTGCACTGGCCAGCAATCGGTATTTTTCGCGATTGGCGCTACCTTGTTTCGGGGCGTGTGGATATGTATGACTGTGCTCGCAACCGTGGGGTTAAAATGCGTGCGGGGAGGGAGGCGTGTGCTAGAGTACCGGGCTGCGATGGGTTTGAATGGCTACAAACCGGCTGCGGTGCATGCGGAGTTGCCTCCGGAGAAATTGCGGTGGCGGTGTGAGGCTTCGCGCCTGCCGTTCGAAACTACCGCGCAAGCGGAATTGCGCGAAGGGTTCATCGGGCAAGAACGGGCCCTGCGGGCTTTGAAGATGGGCGTGGAGCTTTCCGCTCCTGGATACAACGTTTTTGTGTGTGGATTGGCGGGCACCAGCCGCGGCGGGACGATTGCCCGCATGATCGAGGAACTGCACCCGGTTACCAAGCCCTCGATGGACCGGTGTTACGTCAATAATTTCAAGATTGCCGACCGGCCGCGGCTGTTATCTCTGCCGCGCGGACAGGCGAATTCCTTTAAAAAAGAGATGCAGGCGGGGATCGATTTTCTGCGCCGCCGGATTCCTCAAGTGTTCGAGGGCGAACCGTTTCAGCGCCAGAAGGGGCGGATCGTCGAGCGATTCACGGTGCGGGAAAAAGAACTGATGGACGACTTCACCCGCCGAATTTCGCGGGAACAGTTTGCCCTGGGGCATATGCAGGTAGGAGCGGTGGCGCTGCCGGAGATTTTTCCGGTGCTCGAAGGGCAGATGGTGCCGATCGAGGACATCTCGAAGATGGTGCACGAGGGCAAACTGGACTCGCCGGTGGCGGAAGAAATCGAGCGGAAATACGAGCAGTTCCGGCAGGAATTTACCGTGGTATACCGCAAGACGCTTACGCTTTCGCGGGAATTGGCCAGCGAGCTGAGTTATCTGGAGCAGGAAGCGGCTTCGGTTCTGGTCGACGGGGTCATCGAGGAGCTGAAGGAGAAATATCCCAACGCGGGAGTGGCGGAGTATCTGGAGGAAGTACGGCATCACTTGCTGGACAACCTGGATCCGTTCAAGGAACGCGAGGGCGAGGGGGAGGGTGAGGGCGAAGCGACGCCTTCGCTGGATGGCATGCCCAAGATGCCGGGCAGCGGCCCGGAGCGCGATCCGTTTCGTTTGTATGGCGTGAATGTGATTTTGGCGCACGGCGACGAGGATGGCTCGCCGGTGATTTTCGAGACTACCCCTACATACGCGAATTTGTTTGGAACCATTCAACGGGCTTACGATGCGCGCGGAGGGTGGACCAGCGACTTCATGGATTTGCGGGCGGGATCGTTGCTGCGCGCCGACGGCGGATTCCTGATCATGTATTCGCTGGAGGCGTTGTCGGAGGTCGGCGTTTGGCGGGCCTTGAAGCGCACCTTGAACCACAATCGGTTGGAGATTCAGCCTCTGGAGATGTTTTATCCGTTTGGCGGGAGCGCTCTGAAGCCGGAGGCAGTACACCTGGATGTGAAGGTGATTTTGATCGGTGACCGCGAGTTGTACGAGATGCTGTACGACTACGAGGAGGATTTCCGGAAAATTTTCAAGGTGCGCGTGGAGTTTGACGAAGAGATGAAGATGAGCGACGGCGTGATCGCGGAATATGCCGGGCGCTTGCGGGCACTGTGCGAGAAAGAGAACCTGTCGCCGTTCGATCGCGGCGCGTTCGCGACCATGCTGGAATATGGCGTGCGTCAGGCGGGCCGGCGAAACAAGGTGACGGCGCGATTTGTGGATATTGCGGACTTGGCGCGCGAAGCGGCTTATGCCGCTTCGGCTGTCGGAGAATCGGTGGTGCGGGCCGCGCACGTGCGGACCGCGCTGTCTTCCAAGATGGAGCGGCACAACCTGATCGAGACGCGGATTCGCGAGATGATCGAAGAGGGGACGCTGCTGGTCGATCTGGAAGGCACGCGCGTAGGGCAAGTGAACGGATTAAGCGTGCTGGAGATCGGTGGATATGCATTTGGCAAGCCGGTGCGCATCACGGCGACAGCGGCGTTGGGGAAAGTCGGCGTGATCAACATCGAGCGCGAATCGAATTTGAGCGGGCGCTTCCACGACAAGGGCGTGCACATTATTTCCGGTTACTTGCGGAGCCGGTTTGCGCAGGACAAGCCGTTGTCGCTGTCCGCGAGCATCTGCTTCGAGCAGTCGTATTCGGGCGTGGACGGGGACAGCGCCAGCTCCACCGAGGTTTACGCTCTGGTTTCGGCTTTGGCGGAATTGCCCCTGCGCCAGGACATTGCGGTGACCGGATCGATGAACCAGCAAGGCGACGTGCAGGCGATCGGCGGGATCAACGAGAAAATCGAAGGATTTTTTGATGTGTGCAAGATCGCGGGACTATCGGGTTCTCAGGGTATTCTGATGCCGGCTTCCAATGTCGAGGACTTGATGCTGCGCGAAGACATTCTGGACGCAGTGGCCGCCGGGAAGTTCCACATCTGGCCGGTCGGGAAGATTGAAGAGGGCATCGAGATTTTGACGGGAATGACGGCGGGGGCGCGGAATGGCGATGGTACCTTTCCGGCCGGCACGGTATTCGCGCAGGTGAATGAACGATTGAACAAGATGGCCCGGGTGATGAAGGAATACGAATAGGTTTCTGTTCGTTGCACCGTTCCCTTTGCAGAAATTCCAGAAGCGCCGGCCTGGAATCAAGAGGCGCAGGCAGGGTCTTTTCGCGGCGGACGCGGCAACGGTCCAATCTTCCTCCGGGGAAAATCAGCGGGCCGCAATCGAGCGCTGCCTGGTCTTGCCGCTCATCCTCCTCGGCGTTGGTCCATTCGCCGATCCATGATCGATTCGGACGGCGAGCAACGAAGCGAGCTGAAACGCCAAACTCCCCATCTAGGGAGCCAGAGCGAAGTAGGCCTGACGATGGTCCACACGATAAGTTGAGGTTTTTACCTTTACATCGAGGGTGTGCACTTGGCCGTCCAGCGATGCGGGCGCGAAGGCCAGGCTGTATTCATTGGCGACGAGATTGGCGATCTCGTTGTAGGCGCGCTCGAAGTCGGCGGGGTCTTTGGGGAAATAAACACGCCCACCGGTGGCCTGGGATAGCTGGAGAAGAGACCGGTCGGCTTGCTCGAACGCTTCTCTTACTTCGGCGCGGTTGGAGCGGTCCTGGGCAGTGAGTTTCTTCACCCTGGCGGGCTGGCGGATGTCTGCCGACAGCGATACGGCAAAGATGCGCACATCGGAGGTTTGAAGTCTCTTCTGAATGGACTTCCACGTTTCGGGCGGCGAACTGTCCACCCCCGTCGAGAGCAGGACGATGGTTTTCTTGCCAGGGACCGAAGCGATCCAATCGATGGTGGTGGCCAGACTTGAGGAGAGATTCAAGTCCCCAAAACCGTTGACGAAGCTAAGCTCCTCGAGCGCACCGCGAGCCGCCATTTTGTCGGCTGTGAAATTGAGGATGAGTTCCGGCGCCCTGGTGTAACTGGCGATGGCGACGCGGTCGGCCGCGGGGATGCTGCGAAGGAAGGCGTCGGCGGCGAGCACGTGGTCTTTGGCCAGAAACAGGACGGCGGGACCGGATTCGATCAGCAAGACGACTTGCGTGGATTGCTCGACCGGCGCGAAATCGGTGATGGGTTGCTCGACGCCGTTGTCGAAGACGTGGAAATCGTCGCGGTGAAGGCCTTCGACCAAGTGACCGTCAGAGTCGGTCACCGTGACCGGAACAGTCACGCGGTTAACGGTGACACGAATCGGAGGGCTTTCGGTCTGCCTCGGTTCCGGGGCTTGCGCGAAAGCGAGAGGAGCGGTCACCCACAAAACGGCATAGCCAGCCAGTTTGCGAACAAATGGGCCTCGAAAGCGCATTTCCCTACCCGCTAGCCCGAACACGAAAGCGTGAATTATTCGATCCACTGATCGAAGTGGATGCCTTTGGCGTCCTTCCAGGATGCGCCAGCCATAAAGTGCAGATGCTTCGGAAAAACCTGCGCGTTCGTGTCGGTGAGCAGGGCAGGGACCTTGCCGGCGGCGGCTTTTTGTTGGGCCGTGGCACTTTGCGTCACGGAGACTTTCTTGGCTTCTTCGATCCAGCGAGCTTTTAAGGCCGGCCAGTCGATTTTCTGGAAATCGAAATAGTTGAGGCCGTTGATTTTTTCGGGATACGCCGCGCGTGCCGCTTGAAATTGCGCTGCAGCCGCGGGGCCCGAAGAAGCGCGAGCGGCAAGGAGATCCCGAACGGTCTCACTGCGCGTCGCGCCGACGATGAAGTCTGGCGTGATGGCCAGGTGATAGAAATCCCATTGCGCCACGCCTTTACTGCCTTGATTTCCGTGAAGCGAGATTTTCAGGAATGTGACGTCGCCTTCTGTGCGTTCTGAAGTGATTTGCTCGCCGAAAATGGAACGCAAGAGTTTAAGGATTCCGGGTTTCTTGCGGATTCCGAACACGTAGACGGCTTTTTGCGGGTCGAGCGACGAACTAAGCTGCATCGACGCAAATTCCCCGCTGGGCAGCGCGAGCGCATCGGACATGGGCATGCCGAGACGGGCCTGCGCCATCGCTTCCACCATGGCCGTAGCGTTCTGCTGTCCTGCCGGCATCGCCGCGGCCACGCCACGCTTCAGGATCTCGTAGAACCCGGGCAGATTGAATTGCGTTTCGCTGTAGGAAATCGCGCCCGGCGGAAGAAGCGAAAGGGAAGCCGGCGAGGCTGAACCGTCGGTCCAGAGGTCGAACAGTGCGCCCGGCGCGGTGTCCCCCAGAACCGCGCCCTGGAATCGAGTTTTGGCGCCTTCAAGGATTACCCGTCCGCTGAAGGAATGAATGGCTTCGAGCCTCAGGGCGTTCAGCACCGGAGCAATTTTGAATCCCGAGGCGGAATCGGGGGCAAGGTCTTTGAGGCTCGGAACGCCGGCGAAGAATTCCAGGACTCCGCCGCCGAGTTGCGGCTGGGCTTCCTTGTAGGCTGGGGATTGGGCGAGCGAGTCGGAATCGGCGGTTTTCCCTTCAAGACGACCCAGAACGTCTTCGAGGACCGAGCGTTCATTGGCGCTGGCTGCATATTTCCCGTGCTCGACCCAGTACGTGGTGCTGGTCTTGCGCTCCACTTTCAAGGTCGGAACGCCGGCCACGGTGACTTGCGAAATCTGCGGCAACTCTTTTTCCTGGCCGCGCATGCGCAGCACGGCCTTGCTCAGCAGAGCTTCTTTGCCGGTACGGTCGTAGACAAAGAACAGGCCATTGTAGGGGTGGTCAGCGGCTTTGGGAGGCGCGGCAGCCGCGGTCATTTTCGCTTCGGGCTTGCTGAGATAACCAACCACGAACGCGTTTTCCAGCAGCGCGGCATACTGTTCGGTTTCCTCACGCGAGAGCGTGGGTTTTGAGGCATCCTTGTCCGACGCGCTGGTCATGTTTTCAAACATCGCAGCGCGAACCGGGGCGAAATCCGGATCGTCCCAAAGCGCAAACAGTGCGTTGGTCTTTCGTACGTTGCCGGCGGGCGTGCCCCGCCAAATGAGATAAAAAGAAGTGTGCGACGACATTTGCGCCGGCTCCAGCGGAGCTTGCGCCGACAGGCGGGACGCCGGGAGCATCGACAACATCAGGACGCAGACAAACGCGCGCAGGTGCGTAAGTTTCATGAGAGGTCTCCGCCGCGAATTTCCGGCCAACCCGAATTCCTGCCAGAGTTCGCAGCGGTTCCATGCTATCGCCCGCCCCGAAAAGACAGAAGCCCTGTCCCGCGTCAGGTTTCCAGAACGCGGAACAGGGCTTCGATGGGATCGAAATCAAGCCGGACTTACGAGGTCGGCTTGGCCGCCGCGGCTGCCGGAGCGGCGGCTGGCGCGGTGCCCGATCCGGCATCCTTCGGAGTCGAAAGGTACCCGTTGATATCGTTCTTGCCTACGTCGAAGACCACGATTTCGTACGGCGCCATGCGCGAACTGCCCTTCAGGTAGAACTGCACCGGTTCTCCGGCGGTCTTGTCTTTCTTCTCGATCGACCGGTCGTCGACGAACACGGTCATGGTGTACTTACCCTTTTTCTGGTCGGTCTTGTTCAGGGTCACCTGCACCGGGCCCACGCGTTGCGGCGTCTTGCTCTTGGTAACCTTAAATTCGTAGTAGTTGCGATCGCCCCGGCGCTTCAGTTCTTCGAGGTCATCGCGGTTGTGAGCGATCAGGCCGCTCATCACGCCCATGTCCCCGGTGGCCCTTTCCAGTTTGCTCTTGGTGGTTTCCAGATCGGTCTTGGTGTCCGCGATGTCTTTTTTCGCGCCGCCCACTTCGGTCGCGACGGCTCCAATCTTCTCGTTGCTTTCGGTCTGAACCTGACTCAATTGCGAGGCAAGCTTTTGATCCGCCGCGATCTGATCGTTGCGGATCGATTCGGCGCGGCTCCTGGCCTTGGCCAGCTCGGCCTGGGTCATGCCGACTTTCTGTTGGGTAACCTCAATATTGCCTTTCAGATCCGCGAGGCGGGAATTCGCCTGGTCGAGTTGGGCGCTGAGCAACTTGTTTTGATCCTGCGCCTTGGCGAGATCGGCTTGGAGCTGAGATTCGGCGGAGTGGCCCATGTAGGCAAGCGCAATCATCCCGACGATCAGCACACCGAACAAAACAGCAATCCAGCGCGGCGTGCCAGCAGCTACAGCTTCGTACTGGTAGGACTCTTGGGGAGTCGGTACGTTTGGCGAAATGCTCATTCAGCCTCCTCGGAACTAGGCCCCCAACCTAGCGATGGTACCATTCGCAATTCGTTGCTCGCAACGTGCGCGGAACGCACAATTTGACTCGGTTTCCAAGTATCGGACGTATTAGCGGTTCGCAGCGTTCCGTCGGGACAGCTCCACAGGGCAGGCAATGCCGCAACCCGCCAGGCGGAGCGGTCGGCTCCAAATAAGTCTCCCTTTCTAGCCGCCTTTCAACAGAGCGTGCAGCACCCAAAACAAGAGGCCCAATGGAATCGCAACCGCCGCAAACGCGGTGACCACGATCGCCACGAGGAAGATCCAGTCGCGCCCGGTATTCGCGCCAGGCTCCACTTTCTCTCGAATCAGCAGCCGATAGTTCCGCCGGTTTGCCTTCCAGACAATGTGGAAGATGTCGCCCACGACGGGGATCGCTCCCAGTCCCATCTCCAGGAGAATGTTGGCGATCATGCGCATCAGGGTGACCAGCCTCGCCCCGCGCCGCCACGAGGCAAACACAATCAGGCAGCAGGCGACTCCGGCCGCCGCGTCGCCGATTCCCGGCACCCATCCAATGATCGCGTCGAGGCCAAACCGGATCTGGGTCCCAGGGATCCTCCACATATCGTCCAGCAGCGTGGCGATGTAATCGAGGTGCTCGTTGGAGGGAAGCAAGCGTGGCATCGGCAAGGTCCGCCTAACACTATACCGTCTGGCAACGAATCCAGAGGGCCGCGATGGCATCGAAGGGAACCACGTCGGACGAGGGGAAAGAGTGACATGTCCTTGCGCCGTGGCTCGCATCTTCGCAAGTTCTGGATGCCATCAAGAGCAAATCAGCGGAGGTGACCGCGAATAACGCAATCCCTTCTGCGCTATCGCCGCGTGCCCTTGGTGCTCGTTGGTCTGATTTTTACTCTGGGTGGGTATCCGCTGAGGATGACTTGGTGGCCTTCAGGCAACTCTTGGTGTAGCGCTCAGGATCGCTTCTCGAAAGCCCTTGGAGTACCGGGGTCTGATCGAGAGCTAGGCCTTCGCACGATCCGGCTTCAAAACCAGGTTCTACTTTGCCCTGAATCTGGGTCTTCGAAAAAAAGGAATCGATTCCCGGCGCGTCGGCCACGCCGGGGCACATTCTGCCTCGCCGCCCAGCTTTATCCGTTGGGGGCGTAAAACCTCGCCCTTCAGGGCGGGGATATAAGTCAACAATGCCCCCAGTGTCACGCCTTGGAAAAGAAATCGTTGTCGGAACGAGTACATCGTTGCGAATGCGCTCTAACCATGGGGCGCGACCACGCGGCGGCGGTCGTAATCTTAGGGCGCGGACTGCGCCTTCAAGCGTCAACAGATAGGCAACTAGCTACTGTAGCTTCAGAAGCCCCTGCCTTCAGGCACGGGAGTTGTCACCGAAGCGGCTGACCGCCCACGGTCAGTTCGCTCAATAGATTGAGGTCCAGCTGCTGCATCGGCTTCGGCAGCTTCGCGTAGTTGAGGCTCTCCGCCGAGTCTTGACCCGTAGTCACCGAGTATTGAATGAAATCCCGGATCGCACGGCGTTCGTCAGCATCCGTGCCGTCCTTCGGAACCAGGAGGAACGTCAACCCCGACAACGGATAAGCATCCTTGGCGGAAGCAGGTGGATCGACAATCGGTGTACGAGGATCGCGCGACAACGCGTCGCCGAACGCTTCAATCGCAGCGGTGGTGCTGGCAGGACTTGGCGTCACGAAGCTGCCCGCGCGATTTTGAACCTGCGCGACAGGAAGTTTGTTCTCCTTGGCAGAGTTGAGCTCCGCGTATCCGATGGTTCCGGGATTCTGCTTTACAAACTCCAGCACGCCCTTCGTGCCCTCGGCTCCGATACCCACCGGCCACGAAACCGTCAGTCCTTGTCCCGCTTTCTGAGACCACTCGGAACTGACTTTGCCAAGGTAGCCCGTCAAAATGCTCGTGCTGCCGCTGCCGTCCGAACGATGCACAACGATCAGCGCTGCCCTGGGAAGTTTGACGCCGGGATTATCCCGCTCAATCGCGGGATCCTGCCAGCTGATGATGTTACCCAGGAAAATTCCCGCCAGGGTGGAGGGGCTGAAGCGCATTGGGTTCTTGGCATCAGGGACGTTGTAGACCACGCAGATCGCCCCGGCGGTCACGGGAACTTGGATGACGGGAAACATCTTTTGTACCTGGTCGTCGCTGAGCGGCGCATCGCTAGCCGCGAGTTCCAATGTGTTTTTCCTCAACTCGCCAAGGCCTGCGCCGCTGCCGATAGGACGGTAATTAATCAGTGTGCTCGGGTGGCTTTGCTGATAGGCGGTAACCCAGTTGGTCATGATCGGAGCGATGAAGGTGCTTCCCGCGGCGCCAATGGCCGTCTTCACGGTGGATGAGGTGGCGAAATCTTTCTCCGCGACTGTCTCTTCCCCTCTGGCGTTGCATCCGGCGATCAGGAATACGCTGACGACCGCGGCGACCGCCAGGGTCACAAGCGATTGGCGATGACGAAACATGGAAGCCTCCTGTGTACGGCTTGGGGAAGGCAAGCTCGTACGGCGGGGAATCATACACAGATTCGTCCAAGCGAGTATTAAAGGCATGTTACAACGCGGGCGACCACGGTGCGGGTCACGGCTGGTTCTAACCGCGGACGGCTGGGAGGAGGATTGCGCAGATTACGGTTTGGCGTGAACCTGGAAAGAATCTTTTTCTTGCCAGGCGGGAGTAGCGGCGTCGGGATCGAGCCGGTACATCGTGCCGCTGAGTGTGTCGCCTTCCAGCGCCAGCTTGACGTAGTGAAAATTGGGGAATCCGTTGTCGCGATAAAAGTCCGCCGTCGTGCGTTCGACCGGATACGGGTGAGCCCCGCCTCCGCCGGATACCAGGTACACCACGTCATCTTGCGCCAGTCGCTCGTAATTATGGATGTGCCCGGCACTCACCAGAAATCGCGCCTTGCTCGTGACCGCGGCGCTCTTCAACAAATCGGCTAGAGAACTTTCATTGGGACGCGGGTTGTGGTCGACATACAAATTCTTCTGGATGTCGGCCACCGGCGGATGGTGCATGCTGATCAGCACGAAGCGCACGCTCGGAGACAAGGATGCAATTTGTGCTTCGAGCCACTGGCGTTGGTCGCTGCCGGGCAGCAGGGAAGTGTCGCTATCGAGGGCGATGGCATATATCTGCCGACCCAGCGCGACGGAGTACCATCGGCGGCCCCGAAACTCGGGGAACGCGCTCCACCAGTTCTCCAGGCACTTTGGAACTTCGCACTGACTGAACTCATGATTGCCCAGTGCCGGGTAGACGCGGAGATGGTTGGTTCGCCACGCGGCGGTCTCGGCCTGGTAAACCGCATAGTCCCCCCGATCTCCGCCGTGCCAGGGAATATCCCCATTTAACAAGACTGCGTCGGGCTTCTCCAGCGCAATACGCGCCACAAGAGCCTGGCGTGCAGGAGGATTCGAGGCCTCGTGATTTGCAGGGTTGGTAAAGCGTATGTCGCCGTATACGACGACCGTGACGGGCTTATGCAAATCGGCCTCATCGACAGTGAACGTTGGGGACCCCTGGGCGTGCGAGGCATTCTGCGGCGGATGTAGACCGACAGCGATTGCGATGGACAGTAGGGATGCGCAAACCGGTAGTTTCAAGTTTTTTTCCCAAGACACTGATTTCCACGAACGACTCTACCGTTCGACCGACAACGTACCGCTGACCACAATGAAAATGCAAATGCCGGCCTGGTCAGCGCCGCGAAATTCCGATTCCCCGTCACCTGGAAAGCTCGGACGTCATGCCTGCCGCCGTCGCGGGGAAAGATGCGCGACAAATGGATATAATCGATCTGCATGATCCCCTCCTCTTACAAACCGCGAAGAAAATTCATGGAACTGGCTGTCGCGGAAGCCAAACGCGCGGGTGACCGGGGCGACTATCCCATCGGTGCGGTCATAACCCGCCTCATGGGCAGGCGCGAAGTGGTGATCGCCAGCGCGGGTAACCGCGTAAAAACTTCGGGATCAAGCATCAAGCACGTCGAATTGGAAACGCTCAAGTATGTATGCAGCGGCTACGGCCGCTACCTGCCCGACTTCGTTCTCTACTCCACCCACGAGCCCTGCGCCATGTGCGCCGGCGCTTGCGTGTGGTCCAGAATTGGCGCCGTGGTCTACGGTGTTTCCCAGGAGGATATTGCCGCGTATGGCCGCAAGCGTGGTACCAACGACTATAAGTGGCGAGCGTGTCTTATTCCTTGCCGGCTCGTCTTCGAAAAGGGTAATCACGTCATCCCCGTCACCGGCGGATTTTTGCGAGAACAATGCCACAAGCTATTCAGCTACGGGACTCCGCATCCGTAAACCGAACCGTCCCGAACCCGCATCGCACTTGAATCTAAATGGGGAGCACCAGAGAGCGCAGGCCCGTGACCGAGACGTTGGTCAGCGTTTGGCGCGAGCTCTTGCCCGGCTTTTGTTTCCGGCCGCGCCGCGCGAGGCGGGCGTCGGCCATCGCGAGAAAATGGACGTTGTCAGGCCGCCGCGCGGGGTGAATTCGCCGCGCACCACGCACCATTCCGGCTGGATCGCCTCGACGATATCGCGCAGCATTTTGTTGACCGCGTTTTCGTAAAAGATGCCGAGATCGCGATAGGCAAGCAAATACATTTTCAACGACTTCAGCTCGATGCAATCCTTGCGCGGAACGTACTGGATGGTGATGGTGCCGAAATCGGGTAGTCCGGTCTTTGGGCAAACCGAGGAGTACTCCGGAAATTTGGTAGTGATGATGTAGCCGGGAAACTGATTGGGCCACGTTTCGAGCGCCGGCAATTTTGTAGCGATGCCGGCGCGCGCGTGTTCTTCGGTGTAGTCAGGCATGAACTCTCCTGGACCTATTATATATATCGTGGCCGCGCGATAAGAAAATCGACGGAAACGTGCGGAAAGCCTGTCGGCTTGCGCGCCGACGCTCCCCCGGGGTCTCTATCCGCCTTCTTTACGAAGCGCGGATGTTACGCGTGTGCCGCCTGCTCGCACAAGACCTGCCGCAACGTTATAATGCGCGGTGATTGTGGGATCGCAAAGGTTTCCATTCGATGAGCGATGAAAAAAGAGAGCGAGAGTTGGGGATGCGCTGCCCAATTTCACGGCGCGATTTCTTAAACGGCGTTGCCGTCGGAGTAGGCAGCGTTCTGGCGGGCGAATCGTTGTTGGCCGCTGCGGCGGTGGACGTTGACGAGTTCGCGCCGGAGAAGGCCGCCGGATACTATCCGCCCGCGCTCACCGGCATGCGCGGCAATCATGACGGGACATTCACCTACGCGCATCGGCTTCGCGACGGCGGGAAATGGGATGCCCCGGGACCAGCGGCCAGCACCGGCGAAACCTACGATCTGGTGGTCGTGGGAGCCGGCATCAGCGGCCTGGCTGCGGCATATTTTTACCGCAACCGTTCCGGAAACGACGCTCGCATTCTGATTCTCGACAATCACGATGACTTTGGCGGCCACGCCAAGCGCAACGAATTCCGAGCCGGCGATCGCATGCTGCTGAGCAACGGTGGAACGCAATCGATCGAGAGCCCCGGTTCCTACAGCGCGGTTGCGAAGGACCTGCTCGTACAGGTGGGAATACAAGTCGATCGTTTCTTCAAGGACTACGATCAGAATCTTTACAAGAAATTAGGCACGGCGGCCTTCTTCGACAAAGAAACCTTCGGCCAGGATCGCTTGCTCACCGGCTTCAACGTGACGCCCTGGCCGGAATTTCTCGCCAAGGCTCCCCTTTCGGACCTTGTGCGTCGCGACATCGCCCGCGTGTACACCGAAAAAGTGGATTACATGGCGGGCCTATCGAAAGAACAGAAACTCGCCAAGCTGGCAACCATCAGTTACGCGGATTACCTCACAAAATATTGCAAGGTGACCCCGGAAGCGCTGCCGTTCTTTCAAACGTTTCCGCACGATCTGTTTGGCGTGGGGATCGATGCCGTGCCGGCGGCAGCGTGTTACGCGTCTCCTGACGACTACGAGTCGTTCACGTATCCGGGATTCGACGGCCTGGGATTTCCGGAACCCGAAAAAGAAGAGCCATATATCTTTCATTTTCCGGATGGAAATGCATCGTTCGCGCGCTTGCTGGTGCGCTCGCTGATCCCGGGCGCGGTTCCCGGCCAGACCATGGAGGACGTGGTCACCGCTCGCGCCGACTACAGCAAGTTGGATCAAGCCGATGCCAACGTACGCCTGCGCCTGAACAGCACCGTGGTGCACGCCGAGCACACGCAAGCCACCGGCAATTCAGCGAAAGAAGTAGAGGTGAGCTACGTGCGAGGCGGCAAGCTGCAATCGGTGCGCGGCAAGAATTGCATACTGGCTTGCTACAACATGATGATCCCGTATCTCTGTCCCGAACTCCCCGAAAAACAAAAGGATGCGCTCTCCTATCTAGTGAAGACCCCCCTGGTCTACACGCACGTTGCCCTGCGCAACTGGACCTCGTTCTCTAAACTAGGCGTGCACCAAATCGTTGCCCCGGGCGGCTATCACACCTACACCGCGCTCGATTTTCCCGTGAGCATCGGCCAATACCAGTTTCCGAGCAGTCCCGAACAGCCCATGGTGCTGTTCATGCTGCGCACTCCGGCCAAGCCCGGCCTGCCGATGCGAGATCAATACCGCGCCGGCCGCATCGAGCTGATGGCCACGCCCTTCTCCCAATTCGAGCGCAACATTCGCGATCAGCTGGCCAGAATGCTGGGTGGTGCAGGTTTCAATCCCGCCCGCGACATCGAAGCCATCACCGTCAATCGGTGGGCTCACGGTTACGCCTACACTCCAAATTCGCTCTTCGATCCAGATTGGAAGGAAGAGGACAAGCCTTGGGTTATCGGCCGCAAACCCTTCGGCCGCATCGCCATAGCCAACTCCGACGCGGGTGCCAATGCCTATACCAACGAAGCCATCGACCAAGCCCATCGCGCCGTAACCGAGCTTCTGCAAGGTTAAGAGCATGGAAGGAAGCGCAGTTTTCGTCAGAGTCAGGAATTCTAGTATTTCTTGGTAGCCCGGACGGGAGTCGATTCGTCGATTTGAGCATCTTGGAAATTCCGTCGAGCGGAACGAAAAACAAGCAACCGCTGCAACTTCCGCTGAGCGGCAAGCTTCTCGAACCCGTTGTCAAGAAAGTCCAAAAGCAATTTCGGAACGTTAAGCTTCCGTTGTTCGATTCGTCAAACTTCAGAAACGGAGTGGGCGATTGCGTGCGCCAAGGCTGGAGTCGGAACTTGGGAGCCAGGAGACCTGCACTCGAACCGGCGTACGCATCCATGATTGTCGCGCCTCTGGAGCTATCAATTTGCTCGCCTCCGGCGTTGATGAAGGGCTTGTTCTGAACATCGGCGGTTGGAAGACGCGATTCATGCTGGATCGCTACACCGTTGCGGACATCACACGTCTAGCTGCTGCGATGGAGAAGGGCGGCAAGTTTGTCACTGACCGCATTGCGGTCGCTGGCACGCCACGGTAAGATTACAGCGTGGCCCGATAGTGTAATCGGTTAACACGCCGCCCTCTCAAGGCGGAGACTACGGGTTCGATTCCCGTTCGGGCTACCAAAGTTTTATGGGAAAGTGATATGGCTTCACCGAAGTTTGTCCTGCCGAAGATAACGAGTTCCTGACATACGGACGTACTCACCACTGATCGTGATGCCCTCGAGGTAAAACGGGTCACCCGGCCTGCGTCACTACCTGATTCCAGGTCGTTTCTCAAACTCGTACACCGGGGAAGGGTGCATGCCGACTGCCGGTCTCGATAACCTGAAACACACAGTCGTTCAGCGGGTTACGAAACGGGGCGGGAATGCCCAGGGCGGAAAAAACTGAGGGCGCATCCGCCGTTAAGCTTTTGCGCCCTCTTTAAACTGAGCCGTAAAGTTTCTAACCTTCTCGATCCGATTTGATTGCACGACCGCCGCTAGGCTGTCACGCATTCCAAACCGTGCCTTGAAGGCTTCGAGCTTCGCAGTTCAATCTCGCATCGCAGCCGCTGTTACGCTTGCTGTGCGCTGTAACTGAGCCGTAAAGTTCTTAAGCTTCCCGGTTCAATCTGGCGTGAAGGTAATCCTGTCGGTAAACATCGTCAATGGAATTCTCACGCTACCCCTGTGAAAATCAGTGGACGGCTGTGCAAAATACTTGCTCCATTTACTCTAGCAAAGAAGAACTAGGATCAGGGCCAAGGGGAATCACATGAGACCACCAATGAGTTCCAGTCGAGCATCATCGCTACCGTTGGGATGCCGGAAGCACGTTCCTTCCGAACCTTCCACTCCCAATTGCGTGGCCGCGTCCGTCACGGCTACACTAGCGCCGCTCACTATGAGATACCGACATCCTTTTTTTCTGACCATTCTGTTCTTCTTGATCGTTACGCCTCCCATCCACGCCAAACAACCTAAATCGCTCTTTTATCTGACACGCGACCCCGCCTCAGTGCGGTCATTCTTGGCCCATACCGACAAGGTCGATATTCTGGTTCCTGCCTGGTACGTGGTGGACGCCAATGGTCTGGTCTCCGGCGGACCCAATCCGCTTGTCCTGGAAACCGCGCGCCAGCGTCACGTTGTCGTCATGCCCCTGGTCGCCAACAGCGCTTTCGTCCAGGAAGACTTCCACAAGCTGCTCAAGAATCCCGAAGCCTACCGTCAAATGATTTCCGAACTCTTGCGAGCTTGCAAAGAAAATGGCTACAGCGGATTTCAGTTTGATTTCGAGAACATCAGCTGGATCGACCGCGACGCGCTCACGATCCTGGTCCGTGAGGCTGTGGCCTCTTTCCACCGCGAGAGTCTGCAACTCACCATCGCCACGGTGCCCAATGCTCCTGGAGCGCCGGGTGAGGGCGGCTTTTCCGCATGGATTTACGAGAATTGGCGCGGCGCGTATGACTTGAAGGCCTTGGCCGAGGCTGTCGATCTCATCTGCCTAATGACGTACGACCAGCATACCCGCTGGACCGCTCCCGGCCCGGTCGCTGGATGGACTTGGACCACCGGCAATCTGGACTATGCGCTGAAAGTCGTCCCTCCCGAGAAGCTTTCGCTGGGAATCCCGCTCTATGGCTATCACTGGTTCGCCGGAACGCCGGTCAAAATCGGAGACAAACCCGGCGACAAGCCCAACCCATCCGCCGAATATATCTCCACCAGTGACGCGCTCGATCTTGCCAAGGCCTATAATGGCCATATCGAATGGGACTCCGTGGACCGTTCCGCGTGGTTCTATTTCTATCGCGACGACATGCGCGAATGGATTTTCTTTACCGATGCGCGCACCTTTCGCGAACGCTATACGCTCGTTAAGGAACGTGGTCTCCAAGGCTTTTGTTCCTGGGTCCTCGGCACCGAAGACCTCGGCATCTGGGACTCCCTGCCTTCGCATAACTGAGACGGGCGCTGCCCATGCCTTCGCGAGTGATGGCATAAACGACGTAGGATCGACGTGCCCCAGCGAGAGTTCGTTCCCATCCTCTCGCCGCCGCCAGTTGCGATCAGGTCCTAGTCGTCATTGCGGCAGCTCTCCGCCGGCCTGCTCGCGCACCATGTATTCGGCGTACCAGTCCGGCCAGTTCGGGTCCGCTTGCCCTGTGCGCGCCTCGTGTTGCCCGTGGGCGGCGGCCGCGCGGCGAAGCGCGCTCGCCAGATCGGTGGCCGATGCAAAGGTCGTCGTTGCAGGGTCGATACGACCCGGCAGCCTCGTCGTAATTTCCTGGAACAGCCAGCCGTTGCCGTCCGGATCACGGAACGAAGCGAACGACCGGTAGCTGCCATGTTCGGGGTCCGGTCCGCTGACGCGATGCCGCCCAAACAAGTAGGGTTCGTCGGTGCCGTCATACACGCCGCTGGCACCGTGGAACACTTCGCTGACCTCGATGCCGCGATCGAGCAGCTGTTTCCGGGCAGCCTCGATGTCGGAGACGATCAGGTACAGACCCTGAGAGGAGCCCGGTGCCGCCGGGGTCACGTTCTTGCCGAAGATGATTGCACACCCGGATCCCGGCGGCGTGAACTGAATCACCCGGAAGTCTTTACCGCTGTCGTAGTCGGCGTCGAGCCGCCAGCCGAGTTTCCCGTAGAACTCCTTCGCGCGGTCGACATCCGAGACCGGAAGGACGACTACCTCGAACTTCATGTCAACTGTCGCCACGCCCGCGTCTCTGGTCGGGTCATTGGTACGGACTGCCTTGGTGCTCACGGTTGCCTCCTTCGTTGTGTGCGATGACTGTTGGGGTTTCACCATTCCGTTGCGAATCACGCTACGTACTGTGGCGGCTCGGGTCGGCCGGGAGATCTATCTTCGAGCCACGCCTTGCCGTAGTTCGGTCGCGTCAGCCAGTGAAGGCCAGACAGGCTAGCACAGTTAGGGGCCCGCTGCAGGAACGTCTGAGCATTTTCGATTCAAGCAGGAAGTATGCCTCTTAGGACCTCACCGGGCCCGGCCAGACCATCCTTCATCAGGGCTTCGAGGGAGTGAGGGGAAAGCAGAGAGGAGTTGTTTGTGATTTTCGTGGAACCAGCGCGTCCAGAGTCGGAATAGAAAACGATGCGGTCATGGTGCGTTCCGGGGGGCGTGTCCTCTGCTGCATGGCTTTTGCAAGAATTTCGATGGCCGTTCCCGCAAGCGGCGGCAAATAAATCGTCGCGGCTAGCCATCCTTGGTGCAACCACATTTGGCCCGTATGCAGCTGGCCATCACAACCGGTGAATGGCAGGCTGAGCCATCGGGCGCGCTCGGCCTCGTTGGTAACTTTCTCAAAAGCCTTGCGAGCACCCATAGCCATGGCGTCGTCTTGTGCACCAACAAGGTCAATTGTCTTGGTTTGTGAGGTGGCGAGCTTCAGCCAGGAAGCTACGGCTCGCTCACCGCTCTCCTCCGTCCATCGTCCCTTTAACATAACGACCTGTATATTCGAAGGTTTGCTCTCGAGCATCCCCGCAGTACGTTTCTGCGCCGAAGAACTTTGCGACGGCCCTTCCAGGTACAGGATCGAACCACCTTGCGGAAGCAGCGCGGCAAATTGTTTTCCCTGGATGCGCCCGATCTCCAGATGATCGGAGCTAACCGCGAAGGTGGGGGCGGTCGCCGCCTTGTGGAGCTCCGGCATGTACTCTGGATCTCGATTCAATACGACCCAGCCGATCCCAGCGGCGCTGGCAACGCGGGCCACCTGAGGCAATGCGGTGCCGCTCACGGGTTCCAACACAATCGCGTCCGGCCTGGATTCGGGACGATTCTGGATCGCCTTCAGAATCTGTGTACTTTGATTCACGGCATTGTTGTCGGCGAACGTGATTTCCGCATCGACGCCAAATTTTCGCGCGGCCTGTTCTGCGGCCGAGGCCTGCGCTATCTGAAAATCGTTATCCTTGGTGTGGAGAGAAACCAGAAATTTGAGTTTTTTCATCGCGCGCCAAAATTCACTCTGGTTGCCTCAACGATACGCGCCGCCCGAGAAGAAGTCCTTAGGTTTTTCAGGGAATGTTCCACTAAAAGTTGACACGCGCCGGGACGCAGGAGTGGTTCGAGAAGGAGCGCAGTTTACGTAGCTCTTGCAGCATGACGAGCCCCCGTTTACGAAAGACCTGCACTGGACTTCGGTTGACGAGAAAGTCCAAGGCGCTCTTGCAAGCATTTTCCAACCTGGGAATGCGGCTCATCGGTCCCAAAGACGATTCGTCTCACAACGCGATCATGGGATCGACACGCACGGCGCGGCGCACGGGGATGTAGGTCTGGTTGGCTCAGGCGGCTGCACTCATTGTAAGGTCGCTTGGGTCAGTTTCACCGCGCAGCCGCCGGTACCGCCCCCATTGGTGTTGTTGTTACAAGCGGCATTTTCCTGCAAAGCGTTGAAGTAAATGCTGGCAGCCTGCGGATAGGTGGTCGTGTTCGCGTTGTTGTCGACAATTATTCCGCTGCTACCTATGCCCTCAGTGGCACCATTGAAGCCGATCAGAAATCCTCCAGTGATGTTTAAGCTCGCGATGTTTTGTTGGTTACCTTGGAGCGCCGAGGCGAAAAGCCAGTCGATAGATGTCGTCGTGTTGAAGAATTCGCTCAAAGGAGCAAACTCTCGGCCTGTGCCTCCAAAGTTGTCGAAGGCGGCATTGGTGGGCGTACCCGAGTCCATAACGCCAGTCGAATTAAATCCGGCACCATAAAGCGCGGGAAGGGCTGAGCCAGTAGATCCGCTTGTGCAAGGCTGCGTAACGGCTCCGGTCGCGCTGAGTCCGCCCACGTACATGAGTGACCCCGCCGACGTAATGCTCGTGAGATAGGCGTTATTCGGCGTCGGAGCGTGCATATTGCATTGATTGCCAACTCCAATGGGTGCGGCTACAGATGAACTAAGATCCGCTTTGGCTTGCACCAGAACTGCATGCACACCATTGTTCGCTGAGCCGCTCACCACGTAAACGAATCCGTTTACGCTGTCAACGACTGGTGGATCCACAATGCCTCCGTAGGTTTTGCTCGCAATGCCATCTCCGACGACCAGAGCATTGACCGTTCCCGCCTGAGAAATCGCATATAGTTTCCCGTCAGAGCACCCGACGTAGATCGTTAGATTTGATGAATCCAGAACGGGTGCCGTGAGTTGTCCGCCGCAGCTGCCTACGGCAACGGCCCCGGCTGTACCCCAGGTGGGATCCAATGATGGCTGTGCAGTACCGCAAGCGGCGGTTGTGCAGAAAACGTTCTTGATTCTGAAAAGATAGCCGCGATCATTGCCGACATAAGCGACGTCGTTCGTATAATCTATATAAGGCGAGGAAAGCGTGTCGCTGCCCGTGGCGATCACCGTCGCCAAAACCAGATCGGTGGCCTTGCCACTGCCAGCTGCTGGAGCAGTCGCTGAAAAGCTACTAATCGTGACCGGCATCATCGTCTGCTGAAGGTTGCTTGCTAACTTTCCATCTCCGGTTTTCCACGCCAGTACGTGAAAGTGCGCCTGTTTGCCGACGGCGGATTCAACGAAAGCTACCTTAGCGCCGTCCAGGGAAAGCACCGGAGAACCGGGAACACCGCCATTTATCGCCGACTGCACGTTGTAGGCCCACAGTACGGTCGCGGCCACGCCGGAGTCACTTGGGGCAGGGGTTCGATTGCAGAGTCCGGCATCTCCCGCTGTACCGCTGTAAAGTTCGTTGAAGGCGACGATATTGGCTTGCGTAGCGCTGCCAGCTGCATTGACGGGAAAGACGACAAAATCATTCGAGCAGCTGGGCGAAGCTGTGACATCGAAAGTGAATTTCGCGGGATACATCGAGGGCGCGGTGCCGGCCCTACCCAAGTTGATGCTCCAGTCCCGCAGCAGGGTTGAAGCCGCCCGGTGGGGGAAACGCCGTGGAATGCCGCGGCCGGGGAACCAGGAAGAAGCCAACGCCTGTCGCCGCTGGATTTCTTGCCGCTCCAATTCGCGCCACCTAAAGAGCGCTCGCGGATCACTGCGCGCAGCCTCGAGCGCCGAGGAAGTCCCAGATTGAGAATAGATGACGTGTCTCGTACTCCAATCCTGAAAACGGTGCCGGAGTATTTCGGGCGCGGACCTCTGCATCGTCGCGAACAGGGGCAGCAGGCTGACGGGCAACAATAGGCACAGGGCAATACGCCCGCCCCAGGAAAGGGGTTTGGTCATAAGCTCGCCGGTGGTAAATCTCTATGAGTTTCTTACACGAGGAAGACCTTCCGGGCCCGAAAATTCCTTGTGCCGACTAAAAGTAACGGGGAGGGAGTTCTTTCGCTTTGTTTCCGCGGGGCATTTCATTCCGAGGAAGAATTCCGCGACCATTCCGCGCTTTGGTGACTTTCACAGATCGGCAAATTGTGGCACCTGACCCCCTTACCATCCGCGGATCCAAAAAAAACAAAGGACATAAACTTATAAGCCCCCGTTTAAGCGGGGTTTTTTGTTGCTCGATGTACGCCTTGAGAATGCCGATAGGCGCTCCGCCGCAACTAGCGGCGAAGTAGGGCGGCGAGCACAAGACACCTTTCCAATAGCGACGTGCCAGATCTGGGCGTTCGAGGCGAAGCAGTCTGCTGGATACGCCTTTCAGGCTATTCACCAAAGTAGATACCGCATGCTTTGGCGGATAGTTCACCAGCAAATGAACGTGTTTGTCTTCGCCGTCTATCTCCACCGGTTGCGATTCGAAATCAGGGCAAACCTTAGTGAACATAGCACGAAGACGGTTGATGGCATCTCGTGTCCAATACACGATAGCGATACCTTGTGGCGAAGACCAAGTGCACGTGAAGCTGTCAAACGCAATGCAATGTCTACCGTGTCGAATCTCTCTTGACAACCGCATAGACCAAATGGGGTTATTCTAAGAACGAATATATGGCAAGAAAAACTTTCAAATTTCGGTTGTACCCCAGGGGAGTGATCGGACGGAGAAAAACGATGCGGGAGCTGCAGCCGTTTGCGCTCGAAGTGTTCTTCAGCAAGTGGGAGTTTACGGCCCGGCATCATCTTTGTGCCTCGGATATGCAGTCGATGCCGCTGTCGGAATTGCTGAGCATGGCGGATGCGTCCGACCGGGCGGCTTGGGACGCACTGTACCTGGGTTACACCGAGACTTGGGGTTCGCCTGGGTTGCGGGACGCCATCGCGAGCACCTATCAGAATGTGACAGCCTCGGAGATTCTTACGTTTGTTGGGGCGCAGGAGGGGATTTTTGCGCTCATGCATGCGCTCCTCGGGCCTAGAGATCACGCCATTACCGTTATCCCGAACTACCAGTCGGTGGAGTCCGTGCCGCTCAGTATCTGCGAGACAACGGGCATTGCGCTGGATGCCGAGCGTGGCTGGGAGTTGGATTTGGGCGCGGTGCGCGATTCGATTCGGCCCAACACGCGAGTGATTTGCATCAATTTTCCGCACAACCCCACCGGGAAAGTCATTTCGCGAGCGACGCTGGATGAGTTGATTTCGATTTGCCGAGCGCCGGGGATTTATTTGTTCAGTGACGAGGTGCACCGGCTCGTCGAGCGGAGGCCGGAGTTAACGTTGCCGCAGGTGGCGGACATTTACGAGCGGGGGATTTCGCTGGGGGTGATGTCCAAGGCTTACGGTCTGCCGGGAATTCGCGTGGGCTGGGCGGCTTGCCGGGACGTCGCGGTGCTCCGGCGGATGGAACGGATCAAGCACTACACTTCGATCTGCGGAGCGGCGCCCAGCGAACTGCTGGCACAGATTGCGCTCAAAGCGCGCGACCAGATCCTGGCGCGGAACCGGGCATTGATCGCCAAGAACTTGCCGTTGCTGGAGGCGTTCTTCGCCGAGCATCCGGATTTGTTTGCGTGGTATTTGCCGGATGGCGGCTGCATTGGCTACCCGCAGTATCTGGGACGCGATGGCGTGGAGGCCTTTGCGAGCCGGCTGGTGGAACAGAGCGGCGTGCTTTTGCTGCCGGCCAGCGTCTACAAGTCGGACCTGGGTGCGACGCCCACGGATCGGTTTCGCATCGGATATGGCCGCGACAATATGGAGGCGGGGCTTGCGGCGATGGCGGCTCATCTGCGAAAGGTGGCGGCTTGAGCGCAGGCTGGCGCCGCAAGGTTCATCTGGACCAGCGAAGGCGCCAGGGCTGCGCGAACTCCGCACTGCGCCACCAGAAAGCGGGGGCTAACGCTGACCAAGCAGCGCTTAGGAACCTGCGGCTTTCTAGGGATTGAGACCTTTCGGAGTCCAACCGCCCCGAAATCGTGTATCTGATCGGAGACTAGTTTCTCATTTTTTACAAACCATAGTTACCAGCGAGGTCGTTCACCCTTTATTTTCATTCGGTTGGCGGTTTTCCACAATCCACGCCAGCTGGAATCTAACGTGCTTCTGCCACACATGGCACTTTGCCCCCAAAACGCCCCTAAAGGGGCAGAGAGCCGGGTGGAGGGACTCAAATGGCAACCGCAAGCGACACACACACTACCGATCGAGCGCTGTCCGACGTCGAATTCGAGGAGCTATTACAAAAAACTTGGGAAATGGTGCAGAGCCAGAAACGCAATCATCCGCTCGACCAGTCCGCAGAGTCACCTTCATGGACCTAGACGATACACAGCCAATGTCCAAAAGCGCGAACCCTGAAGTATTCCCGGCAAAGCCGGTAGACGATCAGAAAGAACTTGCTTGGGCTTTTCTTGGGCTGATTCTCTGGTCAGGCGTGGTGTTGATCGGCGTCTTCGGCGTCGGGTATGTACTGGGCCATTCGATCTTCCATCTGTGGTGACGCCCTTCCTGTGACGGGTGTTGCGTCTGGTTGCGAAATGGCCAGATGATTTTTCGCTAACCGCTTGGCACGCAGCGTAAATCTTTCGTGGCCCTCCTGGATCGACTGAGATCCTTCGCTTCGCCTGTCTGCGGAGACAGGCTTCAGGATGACGCGTTTCTGGTTCGGCTTAGCCTTTGGTTGGCGCGCGAGTTGGACCACCGCGAACCTTTACTTCGCCCAGGTGGAATTCAGGAATAGATAGCGATCGCGGTGACGATCGTTCTCCGCCTGCAGCTCGGCGTCCAGGTGCATCACCTGCCAGCCGTCCGCCGCATTGTAGACCGGCCATTTTGGCAAACCCGGACCATTGGGATCTCCGGTACGCGCGAAATTGGACCAATACTTTCGCATCTGTTCGCTGAGCCTGTGGTGTTCCGGGCGCCAGCTGATCCAATCCTCCGAATCGAGTGCGCCGAATACATATTCGATCTCGGCGGAATGGTAGGCGCCGGCGTTGGGCGGGCGCTTGGGATCGGCCGGGTGCTGGATGTCGAAGCGGTAGCGATAGACCGGCGCCTTGCCGGTCTTGGTTTGGGACTCCATCCACTTCCAGGTGGAAAACGCAATGAAGCGATCACCCGCGAAGTCCACCATCGAGCGCGCCGCCTGCTCGTCGGTTGCGCCGGGATAGAGGCGCAGGAATTCGTCGGCTTTGTCGCCAAACTCCTTTTGCGCGGTTTCCTTCAGGGCGGATTGTGCATTTTCCCTGCGGACGCCGAAGTTCTCTTCATCCTTGTTCCAGCCGACAAGTAAAGGAACGTCGCTTTGCGTTCCGGCGGCGAAGATGACCGGGACCGGTTTCGGCAAGAAGTAACCGTCAACGTTTGGGGCGAAACGCACCTTCTTGTCATTCACCGCCGCGTCGAGAACCTTTTGCGCGGGGATGGCGCGCAGATCGGCGAGCGTCTTTGCGTCGAGCACTTGCTCGCCGAACATCGCGCCGGTTTCCGCACTTTGCTCCATCGTCCGCCAGGGCAAGCCCTGGCTGGAGAACGCGCCGCCGCTTTCGCCGATTGCTCTTTGGAATAAACCTTTTGCCACCGGCGAGGCCATCAGGTCGCTGACCGAAAACGAGCCTGCGCTTTCGCCAAAGATCGTGACATTGCCGGGATCGCCGCCGAATGCGGCGATGTTGCGCTTGACCCATTCAAGGGCCGCCACCTGGTCGAGCAGGCCGTAGTTACCGGCGGAATTCCGGCCGGACTCCTTTGCCAGCTCCGGGTGCGCGAAAAATCCGAAAATCCCCAGGCGATAGTTCATCGAAACGACCACTACGCCTTGTTTCGCCAGATTGGTGCCATCCTGCCGCGGCTCGGAGGTTGCGCCGGCCGCGAATCCCCCACCGTAAATCCAGACCATGACCGGGAGCTTGCTCTTGGCGCGCATGCTCGTCGCTGGAACCCACACATTCAGGTAGAGGCAGTTCTCGTTGATTCCGGGATCGCGAAAAATCATGTCGGAGTAGATTGCGCCTTGCATGCAGCGCGAACCAAATTCGGTGGCTTTGCGCACGCCTTTCCATCTGGCGGCGCGGACGGGCGGCTTCCAGCGGAGCTCGGCGACCGGCGGGGCGGCATAGGGAATACCGAGGAAGGCGTTTATGGTTCCGTCCGACTTGCCTTCGAGCTTGCCGGTGTCGACTTTCACCTTGGGAGCGGAATCTGCAGCGCGCATCACGGCGGCGGCGAGCAACGCGGTCCCTAACATTGCGGCAAGTACCAGCGACGATTCCAGCTTGCCCATGAGTTACCCTCCCAAATGCACGAGGGACAATACCATAGCGAGAAACCAATGAAAATCGGTCGGGTGTGGCCGCGGCCAATCGAGAGATTGGCGTTCCGGGCGGCCGGGAACAACGGCGGTCGACGACCGGCTGCCCCTGCTCGACCACCAAACGTTGTTGTTGACGCGCTTTGGCACCCGGGACTACGCTTCCGAGAAGTCCATAGCAGCCTCATGTTCCGCTCGAGCCAACCCTTGCGCCTCTCCATGTTGGGATTGTTTCTGCCTTTGCTGATTTGCGAGCTATGGGTTGGAACTCCGGCAGGGCGCGGACAAGACAGCTCGGAAGAATCCAATCTCAACCGCGGCGTCCGCCCGGAGCTTGCCATCACGGTGCGAGATTCTTCGGGCGAGCCAATGACGGGCCCCGGAATGGTCAAGATCTACAAGTCCGGAAATCCGGTGGATCAAGGTGCGGTGCGCAAGGGCCGCGCGTTCTTTATTTTGAGCTCGCTTGGGGAATATACGGTCGCGGTGGATGCACCCGGATACCAGGCCACGCAAAAGGACGTAAGCGTTTCGGTCGCCATCCGGATGGAAGTGGACATCACCATGAGGCCGGTGGCGACCGCAGGGGAAACGTTTGGTGTGCCGGGCAGGCCGGTGCTGGCGCCGAAGGCGAAGGAAGCATTCGACAAAGGACTCCAGGCACTCAGCGCGGACAATCTGAAAGAAGCCGAAAAGCATGTGAACGAGGCCATGAGGCTCGCTCCCGGACATCCCGACGTGCTGTATTTGCGGGGGGTGCTGGATCTGAAGAAACACAATTTTCCGGACGCGCAAGTCGTGCTGCAGAAGGCGACGCAGATCGATCCCGCAAACCCCCGGGCGTTCGCCGCGCTGGGAATGGCGTATTCGGACCAGGGGAAATATGAAGAGGCGATTCCAGCGCTCGAGAAATCGGTGGAACTAGATTCGGGGAAAGCGGGCTGGGACACGGATTGGTTGCTCGCCCAGGCGTATTACCATCGCGGAAAATACGCCGAGGCACTGAAAACGTCTCAACAAGCGCAGGCCAAATCGAATGGCAAAGCTCCGGAGATCGATTTGTTGGTAGCGCAATCGCTTACCGCAACGGGCCAGTACGATGCGGCCGCCCAGGCGCTCCGCGATTTTCTAAAGCAGCACGGGGACCGTCCCGACGCCGCCAAGGCCCGGCGGTGGCTGGACCGGCTGGTGGCGGATGGAAAAGTGGCGAAGCCGTGAGGCCATCGCTGGGTAACGGATGTGGGAGTTGAGCTATCCTCGTCGGAGGATCTCCATGCTGTGGTCCTGGGGTTCCTCGCTCTTCTCCGCCAAACGCGAAACCAATTGTGCGGATGTTCAGGCAGTCTGCGTCGCGACTTTTCTTCGCGAGCCTACGAACGCGTAGAACGCGATGTAGAAGTAGCACAGGATGGGAAGAAAGAACGCGTGATGGATGCCGATGCGGTCGGCCAGCAGGCCTTGCAGTTCGGGGATGATGGCGCCCCCGACGATGGCGGCGACCAGCAGTCCGGAGCCGTCGCCGGTGAGTGGGCCGAGTCCTTCGATCGCGAGAGTGAAAATCGTCGGGAACATCACGGAATTGAACAAGCCAACGGCGATAATCGTCCACATGGCGACGTGACCAAAAGTAAGCATCGACGCGACGACGAGAAGGGAAGCGACCATGGCAGCGACCCCCAAGATCTTGTTGGGCGATATCTTCTGCTGCAGCGCGGACCCGATGAAGCGTCCGACCATGGCGCCGCCCCAGTAGAAGGAAACCAAGCCCGACGCCACTTTCTCTGAAATGTTGCCAATATCCGGCTGGCTGAAGTAGTTCACCAAGAAACTGCCGATGGAAACTTCCGCGCCCACATAAACGAAGATTCCTACGGCTCCGAGAACCAGATGGCTATGCCGCCAGATGGAATCGTGCACAGCGCCGTCGCGTTGTTCGACAGAAGCGATGCGCGGCAGCTTGAAGAGCGCAATCGCGACGGCCAGGGCCATCAATGCCAGCGCAAAAACCAGATACGGCACCTTGACCGAGGATGCCTGCTGGACTCGATACACCTGCAAGTCCGGCGCGGACATCTGCCGCATGACCTCGACCGCCAGGGGCGCGCTGCTGAGAATCAGCAGGCCGCCAAGTTTCGGGCCGATGGTGGTCCCCAGCGAATTGAACGCTTGCGCCAGATTAAGGCGGCTGGCGGCGGTTTTTTCCGGGCCAAGAATGGCCACATAAGGATTGGCCGAGACCTGCAAAATGGTCATGCCCGCGGCCAGAACGATTAGGGCGGTGAGGAAAAACGGGAACGAGGGAACGCTGGCCGCGGGTAGGAACAAGAGCGCGCCGAATCCCATCGTAAACAGACCCGCGACCATGGCCTTTTTGTAGCCAACGGCGTCGATCAGTTTTCCTGAAGGCAGCGAAAACACAAAGTACGAGGTGAAGAACGCGAACTGAATCAGCATGGCCTTCGCGTAATTGAGATCGAAAACCGATTTTAGGTGCGGGATAAGAATGTCGTTGAGGCTGGTGAGAAATCCCCACATGAAAAACAGCGTGGTAACCATCGCCAACGGGCGGCGGTAGTCCTGGCCGGAGTCGATCCCCGCAGTCACAGACGTGGTGCTTACGGTTGTTTGTGCCATAGGTCACCCATCCCCTGTTACGTTATGTTCAATCAGTATCACAGAGCGCCGCTGCGCCCGCTATGCCGGCATCTTCCTTGTAGTGCGCAAGTACCAATGGGATGTCTTGCGGATAGGGATTCAGGCAGGCGCCGATCCAGCGCCCGCGGATCTCGTCGAGAAAAGGCGCGAGCATCGAAGACACGCCTCCGCCCATTACGATGACATCGGGCTCCACCAGATCGACGATGTTGCCGAGCCAGTAAGCGATTAAATCCAGGGTTTCCTTCATGACCTCTTTGGCGAGACTGTCGCCCGCCCAATAGGCCTTGGCTACGATCTCGCTGGTGATCGAGTCCGGGTTGCCGCCAGCCATTTCGAGTAAAATCGACCTTGGGCATTGGCGAAGTTTCTCGCGGGCGCGCCGCGCAATCGCCGGCCCGGCGGCGAGAACTTCGATACAGCCGCGCTTGCCGCACGGGCAAAGCGGGCCTCGCGGATCGATTCCCAGATGACCCCCTTCGGTCGCCGACCCCGTCCGTCCGTGATACACGATTCCGTCGAAAACGATGCCGGTGCCGATACCCGTTCCGATGGTGGCGTAAAATACGTTCGGATAACCGCGTCCCGCTCCCCATTTCGCTTCCGCCAGCGCGGCGGCATTCGCGTCGTTGTCCATCTCGACTTTGGCGCCGGGATAGAGGCGCCGGACTTCATCCGCCAATGGGTACTCGTGCCAAGCCGGAAGATTCGGCGGATTGATGATCACGCCGGTGGCGGGATTCAGCGGGCCGGGCGCGCACATTCCGATAGGCCGGATTCGATCAGCAGCGGGCGAAATGCGTTGCAGTTCGTCGATCGCGGCGGCCACCGCTGCCAGGCCCTTGGCGGCGTCATTCGCGACCATGGGGGTGCGACTACGCGCGTGGATCTTACCCGCACAATCGACCAAGCCCGCCGCGACTTTCGTTCCACCGATGTCGACCCCCACTACGAGATTATCTTGCATCTACGGCGATGCCCTCCGCCTTGCAAATTACGCGTTTTCAGCCGACTGCGTCACAGCAAACCTCTGAATACTACAATACGACAACGATCTTGTGGGTCGGGGGCCGGATTCGAAACAGACACTCGCAAAGCGCGTGACAACCCGCAAACTCAGGCACTCGGGGGCTTGTCCCAGGGCTCGGGTGGTTGAGATTCTTCGCGCATCTCCGTCGCCTGCCTTCAGAACGACAAATTCTCTTCGTAGGGCAGTGCCTTTGTCAGGGCGCGGCGACCCTGCCCGCCGCCGGCATTTTTTCCGAGATGGGAGTGGCAGCGGCCTTGTAGACCACTTGACCGCTGAACAGGGTCATCTCGCACTTCAAGTTCTTGAGGTCGCTCGAGGGGATGGCGTACATGTCGCGATCCCAGACGGCAATGTCCGCTTCCTTGCCAGGCTCAAGGGAGCCGACCTGGTCGTCCAGGAAGAGTTGGTGCGCGGACCACAGCGTGTAGGAGCGCAGCGCCGTGTGTATGTCCACGGATTCGGCGGTGCCGAACGGGTGCGCTCCATAAACGCCCTTCAGCGTTTCGCGCTCCACCGAAGCCCACAATCCATAGCGCGCCGGAAATGGCGTTACGAAGAAATCGGAACCTCCACCCCAGTGGATGCCTCGTGATAAATACGTCTTCAATGGAATCAGGCGCGCGCCGCGTTCGGGACCGAAGCTCGCCGCGTAAATGTCGCCGATCCACCACAGGAAAGGCGCCTGAACTTCGGGGTAGCCTGCGTCGTATTCCTTTTCGAGCGCCGCCATCGTTTCCAGAGCGTGATCGGTGGGTATGTTCGCGTGGATGATGCTGTGGCGAAGGCCGCGCGTGGGTTTCTCCTTCAGCACTTGCGCGTAGGTGTCCACCACCCAGTCGATGGCGCGATCGCCCACCGCGTGCGTGCCCACATGCACGCCGGCTTGATGGAACAGGCGCACTGCGCGTCGATAAATTTCGGGATCGATCGATGGATATCCGAAGTTGCCCGTGTCGATCTCCGTCGATTTCTTGTGCCATTCCTTGTAAACCCATGCAGTGCGCGCGCCGCCGCTTCCGTCCATGTAGAATTTTGCGCCGCCAGAGAACAGCCTGCCATGGCCCAGGGATTCGGGCGGCTTCGGGAGAGCCGCGATGCGCGCCAGCGCCTGCCGTGCCGAATCCGTCGTCGTTCCGGCGTGCCACAGCGTGAAGACCCGGATGGTCAGTTTGCCGTCGTCGAGAACCTGCCGATACGAATCCCAGGTTAGCGGTTGAATGTCCGCTTCCTTGACCGCGGTCATGCCTTCCTCGTGCATGGCATCGATCATGTGCAGGATCGCATTGCGTTCCTGCTCCGGGGATGTCGAAGGGACCAGACTTGCGACGGCGTCCATCGCCGCTTCTTTAAGCACTCCGGTAGGCTTGCCCTGCGCGTCGCGGTCGATGGTTCCGGCGGCAGGGTTTTTCGTTTCGGCGGTGATGTGCGCCAGCTTTAACGCATAGCTGTTGGCGGCGCCGTAGTGGCCGGTCGTGTGCATCAGCCAGACCGGATTGTTGGGCGCGACCTTATCCAGATCGGAAGCGTAGATGTACCTCAATTCGGCCAGTTTTCCTTCATCCCATCCGTTTCCTAGAATCCATTCTCCGGGTTTCTGCGTGGATGCTCGTTCGCCGACTCTTTGGACGATCTCGCCGATGCTGGAGGCGTCGCTGAGCTTTACGTCATAGAGTTCGCGTTCGCCGCCCTCGGCGAAATGGCCGTGGCTGTCGATCAGGCCGGGGGTGGCCGTCCGGCCGTGCAGATCGATGACGCTCGTTGTGTCGCTCGCCAGCTGCGCAATGTTGCCGTTCGAGCCGACGGCAATGATTTTTCCGCCGCGTATGGCGATCGCTTCAGCAATCGAATCGTTCGCATCGACGGTCAGAATCTTCCCGTTGAGCAATACGAGATCGGTCGCCGGCGCTGCCGCGGAAGTTTTGTCTGCAAGGATAGGGCGGGACCCAACCGCAGCCCAGGCGGCACCGCAAACCACGAGTCCCACCAGCACGCCATACAAACCTGAACGGTGATTCGGCTGCTGCAATGCATGGGTCATCAAGAAACCTGTCTGCGTCGCGCGAACTCGGGATTGGCGCGAGCTTCAAAGCATGACTCGAAGCGCGGCCCAGTATTTCAGCCCAAGCGCAAGAAAGCCAGCCATTCACGAAGGCTCAGCCCATCGGCCGCCGAGCTGTGCCCGGTAACCTGTTGGGCAGAAACGTTCCGCACCGCAGACCAGGCCCGGGCAGGATGTGGCGCAGCCGTGTTGCCCCCTGCAAAACGACCTGTGCTATGCGGCACAAGCCGGCAAGCGGTTCAGGAAGTACTAAACGTACTAAGGCTTCAGAACTCTGGCGTAACGGCCCAAAGGCGAGTATTTTCTCAACGATGCCCTGGTAAAATGGAGTCGATCTCCCATGAACCGCAATCGTGAATCGGGCCAGGCACTGATTTTTGTCGGGCTCAGCTTGGTGGTGTTAACCGCGGTCGTGGGTCTCGCGATCGACATGGGCTACTTGCGTTACACGAAGCGGCGCTTGCAGACCGCCGCCGACAGCGCTGCGATCGCCGGCGCCTCGGAACTGAACAACGGAAACTTTTTCACTGCCGCGCTGAACGACTCGAAATCCAACGGGTTCGAGAACGGAGTCAACGGCGTAGTGGTGACCCCCACCAATCCTCCGGTCGATGCTCCGTTCAACGCGAAACCAAATGCGACCAACTTTGTGGAAGTACAAGTTCAACAGCACGCGCCCACGTTTTTCATGCGCATTTTCGGAGTGAATCAGGCCACCATAAGCGCCACGGCGGTGGCGCAACTGGCCAGTTCGCGTGGCTGCATCTATGCGCTGGGCTTAGTGAATGGCATCACCGTGCAAGGAAATGTGACTGCGCCCAACTGTGGAGTACTCGACAACGCGATTCTCTCCCTGGGCGGAGGATGCATCACGGCGTCATCCATCGGCGTCGTGCTCCGCTTGCTCGGCGGTTGTTCGAATCCGCCGCCTGTCGTGGGCATTGACGCCGCAGCCGATCCGCTTGCGTATCTGGTTCCTCCGCCGGTCGGAGGCTGCAATTTCACGAATCTGGTGGTCAACAGTGCGGCCAGAACTATTCTGAGTCCGGCAACATACTGCGGTGGAATCAAAGTGGCGAATGCCAACCGTGGCGACATCTTGTTCAACCCGGGTTTATACATTTTGAATGGCGGCGGTCTGGTGGTACCGGCCGGAAATCCCACGAACCTGAGCGGCAACGGCGTGACGTTTTACATCACGGGCGGCGGCTCAGCGCAGCTTGACGGAACCGGAAATGTGACGCTTACCGCTCCCACGACGTCACCGTCTGCGGGAATTCCAGCCGGCGTCTTGTTCTATCAGGACCGCGGCGATACGCAGAACGCCTCCATCTCGGGCAACATAACCTTTACCGGAGCGTTGTATTTTCCAAGCGCCACGCTGACTTTGGGCGGAACGGTGAACAGCGGATACGCCGTCATCGTGGGTGAGGTCATCCAATTCCACGGAACCGTGGGCATTGGTTCGGACTTCTCTTCGCTTCCGGGCGGCTCGCCGGTGAAGGCAGCGGTGTTGGTGCAATGAAACCAAAGCCATGCGCGGTTTCCGCGTGCAACAAAAATCTCGCTCGCAACCCGCCTCAGCGAGCGAGGCAAAAGGGGCAGAGCGTCTTGGAGATCGCTCTCCTCGCGCCGGTGTTGCTGCTGATGCTGGTCGGAACCATCGAGATCGGACGCTACGCATACTTTGCTATCGAGGCCACCAACGCGGCGCGCGCGGGGGTGCAATACGGAGCACAGAGCCTCATCGACTCCAAGGACGTCACCGGAATAAAGCTTGCGGCGTCGAATGACGCGCCCGAGTTGATGGCATTGAACGTCACCGCAAAAGATCTGTGCGCCTGCTCGAGCAATCCGTCGCACTATGTCGGATGTCCCGCACAACACTGCGGCTCGGGACATCCAGTCGTCTTTCTCCAGGTCAATACAACAGCGCAGGTTCCCTCCCTGTTCCACTATCCGGGATTGCCGGCTACCTTCAGTGCGAACGGACAGGCCATCATGCGGGTGGCCCAATGAACAGGAGACGCAACGCGTGTCGGCGGCAGCGACCCGTCGGCGGTGGACGACGCGGACCGGCAAAGGCTCGCGGCAGCACGCTAACGGAGTTCGCTTTGGTGCTGCCCCTGCTTGCGATGGTGATGTTCGGCGTGATCGATTTCGGACGCGCGCTGTATACCTATCACTTCGTGTCCAACGCGGCACGCGAAGCCACGCGCTGGGCCAGCGTGCGAGGAGGCCAGTGCACTGCTTGGCCCCAGGCCTGCCCGGCGATTCAAGCGGATGTTCAAAATTACGTGGCGGGTATCGTGCCGCCGGGGATCGATCCTAGTCCCGAGACCCTTGCCGTCACGGCCGCCTGGATGCCGCCGCCAGAAAACCCGGCTTCCTGTACTGGCGCCGCCAACAACCCCGGCTGCGCGGTGCAAGTGCAGGTTACCTACAACTTCAAGTTCATTCTGCCGTTTCTGCCGAAATCGACGTACGCGATGCAAAGCACCTCGGAAATGATTATCTCGCAGTAGGCGAAAACGATCGCACGCCGCCCGTGACTATTCGCGCCCCACTCCCAGCGCATCCGCGACGCGATTGATGTAGTTGAACCATGCGGTGATCAATGTAATCTGCAAGATCCCTCGATCATCGAATCCGACGGCCCGCAAAGCTTCATGATCCGCCGGCGAGCACCGCGTCGCATCCCTGGTGATCTTCACCACGTAATCAAGCATCACGCGCTCCTGCTCGGTGATCGGCGCCGACCGGTAATCTTTCCTCAGCGCTTCCACCAACTCGTCATCCAAGGTCGCCCTACGCAGAAACTCTGCGTGAGATTCGATTCAATAATGGCACCGGTTGGTCACCGACACGAGTGTGGTGATCATTTCGTGTTGCCGCCGGTTCAGCGGCAGGTCCGGCGACATCATTGCGCCAAACGCGCTGAACGAGTGGAACAACACATCGGGAATCAGCGAGTGCGACGCCACGATTCCCGCCGACATTCCATGATCCACGGCCGGCACCGGCGTCGCATATTCCACCGGATAGAGCTTGCGCTGATCGAGCATGGCCTTCTTTACCCGTTCGTCCTCTTCCATACTCACCGTTTTGATCCAGGTCATCGGTACTCCTCCTTGCTCCACGCATTTGCTATCGCATTGGTCGCGGGAATGACGCTTGGTCCGCAACGCCGCGGCGAAATATGTGGTCCTAAAAAATCAGCGGCCGGATGGGTGTGCATCCGGCCGCAAGTGCTTGGGGGTGCCTCCTGGGGGCGAACATTTTTTTGCCTCGCTGGAGACGATGTATGTTGCACCCTTTATAGACGCAGCGCGAAACCTTGGCAATAATGCGAAAGAACTAGGTCATGCTCTCTATCGCAAGTCCTTTACCTTCAGTGCATTGATAGGCTTTTCCGGTCTCCAGGTTCTTGAACTCTTGGCTCCGCCCGCTGGGCCATTCCACCGTCGCCCGCTCGATCTTGTCGCGTTTCCCGACGCCAAACGTCACCGGCAATTCCGATTGCGAAAGATAGCTCGACCCGCCGCGCACCGTCCGGCTCTGGACCTGCCCGTTGAAAGAAATCTTCACCACCGCCCCCACCGCGTCGCGGTTCGATTGCGTTCCGATCAATCGAAAGCGAATGCTGCGATTTCCCGCCGTCTGGTCGTTGCGATACAGAAACGCCGCACCGTTATTCGTGGTCAGCAAAATATCCAGATCCCCATCGCGATCGAAATCGCCGTAAGCCAGTCCGCGTCCCACTTTTGGCTGATCGAATCCGCCACCCACTTCGCTGGCCACGTCGCGGAATCGGGCGCGGCCCTGGCTCAAGATTTCGTTCAAGAAAAGTTGTGGCGCCTGCGCGTAGCCGATGTTCCCGCGAATGTTGCGGACGGTCTCGTCAATGTGTCCGTTCGCCACTGCCAAATCGAGTGCGCCATCGAGGTCCGCATCCAGAAACGTGCAACCGAATCCGAGTGTGTTGCGCGAAGCAAGCCCGATTCCCGACGCCATGGCGATATCGTCGTACACTCCGGTGGGCGCCGCCCGGTATAAACCGATCATCTCATTGTCAAAATTGGTGATGGCTGCGCCCGGCTTGCCGGAATTCTCGAAGTCGCCGACATCCACGCCCATCCCGGCGCGTGCCTTGCCGTCCGCACTGAAGGCCAGCCCCGCTTCGACCGCCACATCCTTGAATTTTCCGTTCCCCAGATTCCGGTAGAGTTTGTTCGGCTGGGTGTCGTTGGCCACCAACAAATCCGGCCAGCCGTCCTGGTCGTAGTCAAACAACGCCACGCCCAGCGACTTCGAGCTGCTGTCGAAGATTCCGCTCGTGGCCGTCACGTCTTCAAACGTCCCGTCGCCGCGATTGTGAAACAGCCAACAGGTATCGCCGCGATATGCTTCCGGCGTGCAATACGATTTATGAATCGAATCCAGGCTGCAGAACACGTCGTGCTCGGGCGACCAGCGCACGTAATTGCATACAAAAAGATCCAGCAATCCGTCGCGGTCGTAATCGAACCAGATCGCCGAAGTGCTCAGCGCCTGCCGCCCCTGCAGCCCGCTTTTCTGCGTGATATCGACGAACGTGCCCTTGCCGGTGTTACGAAACAACCGGTTTTGCCCCACGCAGGCAATCAAAATGTCCGGGAAGCCGTCATTGTTATAATCGCCGACGGCCACACCCATCCCGTACATTTCGATGTCAAGCCCGGCGCTCTTGGTCACGTCCGCAAACGTCCCATTGCGATTGTTTCGATAGAGGCGCAGCGTCGAGCGCTGGCGTTTGTGCCCTGGCCAGTCCATCGCGTTGATCAGCAGAATGTCTTGCCAGCCGTCGCCGTCGTAGTCCAGGAACGCGCAACCCGAGCCCAGCGTTTCGGGCAGCAATTTCCCGCCATAGGCGCCGCTATTGTGGTGGAAATAAATTCCCGCCTGGGACGTGACATCCACCAACCCGAACCCGGGCGAGGCGTCCGGATGCGCCATGGCCTCAAACGGTGACACCCACGCCGCGAGGCCCAGGCCGCATGCGCTCGCCAAAAATTCCCGCCGCCTCACGGCAAACTGACCAGGCCATTGCGGATCGCGTATACCACCAGTTCCGCCGTTTTGTGAATTCCCAAGGCATCCATGATGTTCGCGCGGTGCACCGCCACGGTATTCGCGCTGAGCTTCAATTCCGTCGCAATCTCCTTGTTCGATTTCCCGGCCACGATGTGTTGCAGAATCTCGAGCTCTCGCACCGTCAACCCGGAGTCGCGTTCGCCCTTCAGCGCTTCGGGCTTCACCAATTGCGGATCGAGAACGGTTTTCCCCTCGGCCACGCCTTTCACCGCGTTGATCAGGTCGAGGTCCATTGCATTTTTCAAAATATATCCGCGCGCCCCGGCCTCCAGCGCCTGCCGGATCAGCGTGTCTTCGGAGTGCATGCTCAACATCAGAATCCGTGCCTCCGGATGCTTCGCGCGGATTTGGCGCGTCGCCTCGATCCCGCTGATTCCCGGCAGCGCGCAGTCCATCACCGTCACTTTCGGCTTCAATTCGATGGCCAGCTTTACCGCATTGTTTCCATCGCTCGCTTCACCCACCACCGCGATCGCCGCATCGTCTTCCAGCATCCGCCGGAAACCCTTGCGCACCAGCGCGTGGTCGTCCACCAGCAAAACGGTGATCTTATCCGCCATGAGCCTCAGCTTTCTCGCGCGGCACCAGCAACCGCACCATCGTTCCGCCACTTTCTGGTTGCAATAATTCCAATGTCCCTCCGATCAGTTCCGCGCGCTCGCGCATGCCCACGAGTCCGATGCCCTGATGCGTCGCCTGCGGGGCGAAGCCTTTGCCGTGATCTTCCACCTCCAGCTCCAGCGCGCTACGCAGGAATTTTAACCGCACCCACGCGTCCCGCTCGCCAGAATGGCGGCTGACATTGTTCAGAGCCTCCTGCAGCACGCGATAAATATGTACGCCCGCGGCGATATCCACGGGAAACGCCCCACCAGACTTTTCATAGTGCAATAACAGCCCCATCTGGTGCGATGCCGTCGGTATATACCAGTCGAGTGTACTCTCCAGTCCCTGCTCCTCGAGCAATACCGGGTGCAATGCCTGCGACAACCCGCGAATATTGTTCAACGTCGATTGCGCGATCTCACGGACCTCCTGCAAATCCTGGCGAAGCGGAGATCCCTCCGGGGCTTGATGGCCCAAACGTCCCAGCAGCGATCCGATGGCCGTCAGCACCTGACCAAATTCGTCGTGCAGCTCCCGCGAGATATGCCGCAATGTAGATTCTTGTGTGGAAATCAATTTCTGTGCCAACTCGCTGCGCTGCTCGGAAAGTGTCGCCAGCCTCGCGAAGACTTCTTTGTTCGTGCGAATCAGGTACAAACTGGTGAAAACGATGGCCACCAGTGTCGCCGCCAGAAACAGATACACCTGCCGCTGCACGCGATTGTAAATCGCTTCGATCTGCGCTGCAGCCTCTTGCTCCCCTTCATTATTCTCCACCAATAGCCGCGATACCGCCGTGCTTAGCGCCGCCTCACGCGCTTGCAGCGACAAGCGGATCTGCTCGCGTGCTTCGCCTTCCTTGCCATTCCGCGCCAGCGCAAACATGCGGTCCATGGCATCCCAGAATTGCGTCAATTGCTGCCGCAAGTAATTTCGTTGCTCCGGCGTGCGGCGCGCCTCCGCGTTTTCCGCTTCCAGGCGCAGTGCCGCGTCAAGGTCTTCCTTGAGCCGGTCAAATTGCGCCGACCAAGCGCTCAGGGGGTACGGCTCGCTGGTGTCCAGCATGTCGCGCATCGCCAGCGCCACCGAATTCAGATCGTTCTGCAAGCGCAAAAGCTGCAGCGAGTCCTTGCGGTTGCGGTCGACCATATCGCTCTGCAATTGTCGCAACCCGGAAATTTGCACCGTAATGTAAGCGGAATACGCAACGATCGCCGCCAACGTGATGATCAACCCCAACAGCAGCGCCTTGGTGGGCGATCGTTGCCAAGAAGAAGTCCTTTGCACGCGCAAAGAATACCTCAGACCTTAGCCCTGGAGTGGCCGGTCTTTAGCCCGGCCGGCCGCCAGCGAAACGCAAAGCTCCGGAAATCCGAAAACCGATCGCAATCCCGCCAACTAATCCCTGAATGGCAACCCGCGCCGCTCAAGCAGCGCCAGCAAACCCAGCATCACAAAGCACCCCGCCAAAGGCGTCAGTAATCCCACGCGCAAACTCCCGGTTCGCGTCGAAATAAATCCCACCAGCCAAGGCAGCGCCGAAGCGCCAAGCGACGCCAGCGAAAACACGACTCCTCCCAGCCGCCGCGCCTCAGCTCCATACCATTTCGAAAACCACGAAATATAAATCGGATAAATGCAGGCGCAACCTAAACCCGCGAGGGCCAAACCAACAATGGCCTTGCGCGGCGAATTCGCGCCAATAACCACCACGATTCCGACCACCACCAGGGTCAGAGCTGTCCGCACAACGCGGAGCTCACCGAGCCACTTCAAAATCAGCGGCGCAGCGGCGCGCCCGGCCATCAACCCGGCGTAGAAAAACAGCGGCGCCATGGTCGTCAGGCTGGTGGCGTGACCTGCCAGCCGCTTGGTATCTTCGGCCGCCCAGCCGCCCATGCTCGTTTCCGTCCCAACGTAGAGGAAAAAAAGCGCCGATACCGCAACGGTGATCCCAATCGCGGGCTTCGTCGAAGGTCCGCCAGGCGATTCGCCCGAAAGCGCGCCAGCCTCTGCGGGGAATACGGCAAAAAGGAAGCATACCCCAAGGACCAGCGCAGAGGACGCCACGATCCACAGGAAGCCCGTCAAGAAGTGATGCCGTAAGGCGATCAAAATCAGCGGTGAACACGCCACCGCCCCGATACACCACGCAAAATTGAGCAGGCTCACGACGCTCGCACCTCCGGCCTCGGCGGCCGAAAGATTCGTAGGCGGCACAACCATCCCGTAGCCCACGCCAAACGCGGCCGTGGCGACCAGAGCCAGCACATGCGTCGGCGCATTGAGCGCCGCCAATCCCACTCCCGTGAGCGCGTATCCGATGACTAGACTCGGCCCGTAGCCACGCCAGGACGTGAGTGCCGTGGCGATCCACACCCCGCAAAGAGCCGCCGTAAACTGCACGCTAAAGAACAGCCCCGCCTGCGTATCGCTAAGCGACCATCGCGAAATAAAGACCGGCAATATCGGTCCGACGATGACCGTAGGGATGCCCAGCAAAACAAATCCAACCCCCAGCAAAGCCAGCAGGCCTGTGCGTTTTTCGGTTCGGATTGGGGCTGGAATTGTAGCGGCCATCGGCACACTCATTCTGAGGGAGCAGGCAATTTGCGGCAACTTCCATTCATGAAAAGTTGAAGAACAGGGTTACGTTTTCACGTCAATTTCGGATACGCTCTGACTGGCCCGTTGAAGGTATTTCCGGCTCCATGTGCTCCATTTTCTGCGCTTCGCGAAATTCATGATTCTCCGTTCTCATGATTAACGTCGGACTCATTGGTTTCGGCCTGGCGGGACGCTCGTTTCACGCTCCGGTGATCAACGCCGTGCCGGGCTTGAATCTTGCCGCAATTCTCCAGCGCACCGGTTCCGAAGCGGCTGCGGCGTACCCGAACGCGCGCATCGTGCGCAACCTCGAAGAATTGCTGGCCATGTCCGATGTTCGGCTGATCGTCATCGCCACGCCCAATGAAACGCATGCCAGGTTTGCGCGCCAGTCTCTGGCCGCGGGCCGCGATGTCGTCGTCGACAAGCCCTTCGCCACAAGTTACCAAGAAGCCGCCGGTCTGGTCGAGTTCGCGCAGAAATCCGGCCGGCTGCTCACGGTCTATCAAAACCGTCGCTACGACGGCGACTTTCAGGCCATTCGGCAAGTTGTCGCTGCCGGCACGCTTGGCCGTATCGTTCGCTTTGAAACCAACTACGACCGATTCCGCCCGAACCTGAAGCCCAATGCGTGGCGCGAACAGCTGGTTCCCGGCGCAGGCATTCTGTTCGATATCGGCCCGCACCTGATCGATCACGCGATGCAGCTGTTCGGCCGCCCCGGAGCCGTTACCGCCGACATTCGCATCGAGCGCGAAGGGGGCCTCGCCGACGACGCCTTCGACGTCATGTTTCACTACCCGAACAGCATGCGCGCTGTCCTCAGCTCGAATATTCTTGCCGCCACCCAGCGTCCGCGTTTTTTGCTTTTCGGGACAAAAGGCGCGTTTCTCAAGCAAACCTTCGATCCGCAAGAGATGAATTTGCGCCGCGGCGAAATTCCCAAAGACACGCCCTGGGGCGCCGAGCCGGAAGAAAACTGGGGTCTGCTCACGCTATCGGACGGTACCAAGTCGACCCAGAGCCGCATCCCCTCCGCTGCCAGCGACTACCGCGATTACTACGCCAATGTCCGCGACGTACTGCTGGGAAAAGCCCAGCCCGCCGTAACTCTGGCGCAAGCTCTCGACGTAATGCGCGCCCTGGAGCTGGCGCGCGAAAGCGACGCCAAGCACTGCACGATCCCCTGGCCAGGGTCCAAATCGTGAGAGCGTCGCCTGTCCGGGGACGCACTCCCTGTTTTCCGTGGCAGGGGAGCGGGACTGCGCCCCAAAAAGGGGACGGCCGGCGAGCCGCTGCGTTGTCCACGCCCAATCCGCAAATTTGCGGGAGCCGTCGCTGCCTTCCGCGTATAATTGAATGATCGCGCATCGGAATTGCCGGACTTGTCATCGTTAGCTCTAGGGATCCGGTTCATTTTTTGCCGCAAGGAGCGCCGCGTTGATCGAACTCGCACCATCCATCCTGTCTGCCGATTTCGCCCGGCTCGGCGCGCAGGCGCAATCTGCGATCGACGGCGGCGGCACCGTTCTGCATGTGGACATCATGGACGGGCATTTCGTGCCGAACATCACCATCGGCCCGCCGGTCGTCGCCTCGCTGCGCAAAGCAGTTCCCGGCGTTCCCTTCGACTGTCACTTGATGATTGAGAATGCCGACGACTTTATCCCCGCTTTCGCCGAAGCCGGAGCGACCTGGATTTCTGTGCACCAGGAAGCGTGCGTGCACCTGGACCGCACGCTGCACCTCATTGCCTCGCACGGCTGTAAACCTGCGGTGGTAATCAATCCCGCTACGCCCGTCCACATGCTCGATGAAGTGCTCGACATCGTGCATCACGTTCTGGTCATGTCCGTGAATCCCGGATTCGGCGGACAGCACTTCATCGAAAACTCGCTGCGAAAAATCGAAACGCTGGCCCGCCTTCGCGAGTCGCGTGGCTTGTCGTTCCGCATCGAGGTTGATGGCGGGGTAGATCTGAATACGGTGGGTGATGTTGTCCGCGCCGGCGCCGAGATTCTGGTTGCCGGCAACGCCGTCTTCGGCCACGGCGATCCGCGAGATAACGCCGCCAAGCTTCTGCAGGCTGCCCGCTCTGCTGCCATGGCGCGCGCCTGACACTGGTTCCGGCTTGCGCCCGACCCGCAACGCTTGCGGCACCTTCGCGAAACCGCACCGACCCGCAGCGGATGAGCCGGGTCAAGGCCCGGCGCCGGCACAGTCCGCCTTGTACCCTACGGCGTTGCGGTATGCCGCTGGAGAATGAATTTCTCCATGGCGTTGGCGAAGCCTTCGTCTTCGCTCGAGGTCGTCACGTACGTCGCCGATTTCTGCACTTCGGGGCTCGCGTTTCCCATCGCGATGCTGACGCCACTTTTCACGAACATCAGAACGTCGTTGGGCATATCGCCGATCGTAGCGATTTCCTCGGTTGCAATTTCCAGCAGGTCGGACATGATCCGGACGACCTCACCCTTGTTGGCGTTTGGGTGAGTCACGTCAAGATAGTAGGGTTGCGACCGCGCCGCTGAGACGCTCGCCCCGCACGCCTGCTGCACGTCTTTTTCGCAGCGGGCCACCGCATCGAGATCGTCGCTCACGCCCACGACCTTAGCGACTTTGTCCACCAGCGTTTCGAGCTTGTCGGTAATCACCGGCTCAAATTTTACGGTCCATTGTTCGCGCGCCACGTGCGCCGCATTTACATCTCGCACGAACCATGTCGTGTCCGTATAGATCCAGACATCGAGTTTGTGGTCCAGAATTTGCTGAACAACTTTTTTCACGGTATCCGGAGACAAGACGTTCTGGCGCAAGACGGTGGTGAGATCAGGCTTGGTGACCACCCCACCGTTGAACGCCGCCACCGGTTCGTCGAGCTTGAGGGGATCGACAAGCATGGCCATGCCCTTGGGCGGGCGCCCACTGGTGATGGCAAATTGAATGCCAGCTTGGCGCATTTTGAAGACGGAGTCGATGGCGCGCTGCGTAAGAATTTTGTCGTGCGTCACCAGCGTGCCATCCACGTCAGCGATGACCAAGCGGATCGGCTTTTTGTCTGTTCCCGGATTTTGCGGCATCGTTTTCCCTTTTCTGTCGCTGCTTTTTACTGTTCCTGGTAATTCCAGGTGAGGCCACCGTCGACAAACGTGGTCGTGCCGGTCATGTAGTCCGAGTCCCTGCAAGCAAGAAAGGCGGCCACCCCGGCGACGTCATCCGGCTTTCCCAAGCGGTTGAGCGGGATGTTTTCCAGTAGTGGTTTCAGCTTCGCCGGATCGTTCAGCAGATTTTTGTTGATGGGAGTTTCGATCGCGCCGGGTGCGATGGAATTGATGGTGATGCCCAGTGGGGCCAGCTCGATCGAGAGGTTGCGGGTCATCATCTTGATGCCGCCTTTGCTGGCGCAGTAAGAGGTAAAGTGCGGGAAGGGAAGTTCTTCGTGTACCGAGCTGACGTTGATGACCTTGCCGCCGGCTTTTGCCTGCATGCGATGTTTGACGAAAGCTTGCGTAACGAAAAACGGGCCTTTCAAGTTTACGTCGAGGACGAGATCGTAATCCTCCTCGCTCACATCCCAGAAATCAGCGCGGCGCTCGAGTCCAGCATTGTTGACCAGAATATCGACGCGCCCAAGTTGCATGATCGCTTCGGTGATAAAGCGCTGGCCATCGGCGACCTTGGCGATGTCGGCTTGCAGCGCCGCCGCCTTCCGACCCATCTTTTGTACCTCAGCAACGACTTGGTCCGCGCCCTTCTTGTTGGAGCGGTAGCAGAGGGCGACATCCGCACCTTCTTGCGCAAGCCGCTCTACAATGGCGCGGCCGATACCTTGGTCGCCACCGGTAACCGCCACCGCTTTGCCTTCCAGCCGATTCGCCACGGTCGTCTCCTTGACCTTTGCCACAGATGAGATGCTCGCGGTGGAGATATGTTTCATGTTTTCGACACGGTGTCACACCCAAGCAGGAATTTAACGTTGAGGACCCGCCCCGAGCGTAGAGCTTGCAGGCAAGAAAGTGCACAACGTTCTGTTTGGCACCCAAAGCGCCCGAGCACGTGGAACTACGCGCCGCAGGGGCTGATCCCGGGCATCCCGGTATGCTGTAAAGACCGGCCTTTGCCAAACAAGACGACGACTCGCGGCACACGAAACGGTGTCAGGCACGCACGGCTTTGGCGAGTCCGCCCCATGCCGGGGAGGTTGAGCTCGCGGTGGACTCCAAACCCCTCTCCTGGAACAGCGCGTCTAGGACGCGCTTGCGGGCGACCTTGCCAACGATAGGCGCTACGCTACGGTGACGTCCGGGCTCAGGTACACGTCCTGGATGGCGTTCAGGAGTTGCACCCCTTCGGCCATGGGGCGCTGAAACGCTTTGCGGCCGGAGATCAGGCCGGTGCCGCCGGCGCGCTTGTTGATGACCGCGGTGGTCACGGCTTCTTCGAAGTCGTTGGCTCCGGAGGCGCCGCCGCTGTTGATCAGGCCGGAGCGGCCAGCGAAGCAATTGATCACCTGGTAGCGGCAAAGATCGATGGGGTGATCGCTGTTCAGTTCGGTGTAGATGCGCTTGTCGAACTTGCCGTAGCTGGAATTTCCCATGTTCAGGGCCTCGTAGCCGCCGTTATTTTCGGCGAGCTTTTGCTTGATGATGTCGGCCTGGATCGTGACGCCGAGATGGTTGGCCTGACCGGTAAGGTCGGACGAGAGATGGTAGTCCTTGTCCTTCTTGAAGGCGCTGTTGCGAAGATAGCACCAGAGCACGGTGGCCATGCCGAGGTCGTGAGCTTGCGCGAAAGCCTGGCTGACCTCGATAATCTGGCGGTCGCTTTGCTCGGAACCGAAATAGATTGTCGCACCGACGGCGGCGGCGCCCATCTCCCAAGCTTCTTTCACGGTGCCGAAAAAAATCTGGTTGAACTGGTTGGGATAGGTGAGCAGTTCGTTGTGGTTCAATTTCACGATAAAAGGAATTTTGTGTGCATATTTGCGGGCCACGGAGCCAAGCACTCCGAAAGTCGAGGCCACCGCGTTGCACTGTCCCTCGATGGCCAGCTTGACGATGTTTGCGCCGTCAAAATAATCGGGATTCTTGGCGAAGCTGGCGCCGGCGGAATGCTCGATGCCCTGATCGACCGGAAGGATCGACAGATAGCCGGTGTTGCGCAGACGCCCGTGGCCGAACATGCGCTGCAGATTGGTCAGCACGCGAACGTTGCGGTCCGACGCCGAGTAAATTTCGTCGATAAACCCCGGGCCAGGAAGATGCAGCCGCTCTTTCGAAATTTTCGGCGACTTGAATCCCAGAAGAAATTCCGCTTTGGCGCCGAGATAGGTTTCGACTTTGCTTCCGCTAGTGACAGTTGCCATGGTGTTTCTCCCTCTTTCACGTGTGACCGCAAAGCGGTCAATTTTACGGTGCCCGCAGAGCGGTCAGCCTAATTTCATCTTATTCCCGAATCCCCATCGACAACTTGCTGCCCGCCGTAGTGTCCACCAGCCACAAAAGTTTTCCGTTCGTCGGCTGGATCAGCTGCGACGGCAATTGTTCCGGCTCGTAGGGCCCTTCCAGCACCGCTTTCAGGGCCAGAGCCTTGTCGGCCTTGGTCACCATGAAGATGACCAGCGCCGAATGATTCGCCACCGGCGCGGTGATGGTGACGCGCTCGGTATAGAGCTTGCCAATCCAGTTCGACATCACCAAGCGTCCATTATCGTGCAGAGCCTTGGTTCCGGGAAAGAGCGAAAGCGTGTGTCCCTCGTCTCCCATGCCGAGAAGCAAAACGTCGAAGCGAGGAAGCTGCCCGTCCGAGAGTTTAAACCAGGCGCGCAAGGCTTGTTCATATTCCTTGGCCGCTTTTTCAGCGTCTTGGTATTCGCCTTTGATGCGAATGACCTGCTCGGGTTTCAGCGAGACCTTCGAGAGCATCGACTCGTTGGCCATGCGGAAATTACTTTCGGAATCGTCGGGTGGAACGTGGCGTTCGTCGCCGAACAAGAATTGCGTTTTGTCCCACGGCACCTGCGATTTGAAAACAGGATCGCTGGCCAGCAGGCTGTACAGAGTCTTGGGTGTGGACCCGCCGGCCAGGGAGATGGTGAAGACACCTTTTTCCTTCACGGCCACCGCCGCGGCTTCGGCGATTTTTTCCGCAGCGCGGCGAGCGATGGCATTGGCGTCGGGCAGGATTCGGACTTCGCGGTTCACGTTAGCTCCCCAGGCGGCTTGCGAACGGGTGCTCATGTCAGGCCGTCACCGCCTTGTCTGGCGCGGTGACGTGGCTGCGGCTGTTGCGCTTGTCTATGTCTTCTTCGCCGATGCGGCGCCACGCACGGCCGTCACGCTCGAGCAATTCTTCGGCATCCGCCGGGCCCCACGATCCGGCGGCGTAATTCGGGAAGCCGCGGGCGGGCAGCGCATGCCACACGTCGATGATTGGCTGGATCACGCTCCAGCCGGCTTCCACCATGTCGGCGCGCTGAAACAGCGTGGCGTCGCCCGCCATGCAATCGCGAAGAAGGCGCTCGTACCCGGTGCTATGTTCGACGCCGAAATAATTGCAGTAGTCGAAATCCATGTTCACGAGGCCCAGTCTCATCAGCGAGCCGGGAACTTTCGCGCCAAAACTCAGTGAGATGCCTTCTTCCGGCTGGATGTGAATTACCAGGCGATTGGTTTCCAGATTTTTTACCGTAGTGTTGCGGAAAAGAACGAATGGCGTGCGGCGGAACTGGATGACGATTTCCGTGGCGCGGGTGGCCAGACGTTTGCCGGTGCGCAGATAGAAAGGAACGCCAGCCCAGCGCCAGTTGTCGATTTGCAGTTTGAGGGCGACAAAGGTCTCGGTGTTCGAATCGGGCGCGACGTCAGGTTCACCGCGATAACGCGGGACCTTTTCGCCGTCAATTTCGCCTTCGTCGTATTGGCCGCGCACCGTGTTGGTGAGCACGTCCTCCGGCATCAGCGGCTGGATCGCGTGCAACACCTCGGCCTGTTTGTTCCGCACTTCGTCGGCATCGAATGAGATGGGTGGCTCCATCGCGGTCATGGTGAGCAGCTGAAAGAGGTGATTGGGCACCATGTCGCGCAGCGCTCCGGCGGTCTCGTAGAATCCTCCGCGATGCTCGACGCCCACGGTTTCCGCGGCGGTGATTTGCACGTGGTCGACGTAATTGCGGTTCCAGAGCGGCTCGATGATGTTGTTGGAGAAGCGGAACACCATCACGTTCTGGACGGTCTCTTTGCCAAGATAATGGTCGATGCGATAGATCTGGTCTTCCGAGAGAACCTGCTTCAAATCCTTGTTCAGCTGGATCGCCGAACTCAGATCGTGGCCGAACGGTTTTTCCACGATCACCCGGGACCATTGGCCGTTTTCCTGCTTCGTTAATCCGGCCTGACCTAATTGCTGGACGATGGGGGCGAAAAATCGCGGCGCCACGGCCATGTAGAAGAATCTGTTGCCTTGCGTGTTGTGGCGCCGATTTACCTCTTCCATTTGCTGCGCCAGGCGCTTGTAACCTTCCGGGTCCTGGAAGTCGCCCTTGACGTAATAGATGCGCTCCTTGAACCAGTCCCAATTCTTCAAATCGATCTGGGCGGGAGCGTACTTCGGGATTTCTTCGGTGAGCGTTTTGCGAAAACTGTCGGTCGTGAGATCGTTGGCCGCGAACCCAATGATGGCGAATTGTTTCGATAGCAGGCTATCGTTCGCGAGATTGCAAAGCGCGGGAATAAGTTTGCGCTTGGTGAGATCGCCGGTGGCGCCGAAGATGACCATGACGCACGGCGACGCCGTTTGGTTTGGGGGTTGGTGGTTCACGCTCATGAGAGGTTGGCGCTCCTGGTGTCCGGTCTTGTCTTAAGGCTCTGACCTTCGTTGCTTACTGTTTCTTTTCGATGTGCCCGCCGAACTGGAACCGCATGGCGGACAGAAGCTTGGATGCAAAATCAGATTCACCGCGCGAAGTGAAGCGTTCGTACAGGGCGTCGGTGAGAACCGGGCACGGTGCGCCCGACTCGATGCCCGCAATGATCGTCCAGCGGCCCTCGCCGGAATCCGAAACGCGGCCGGAGTAACGTTCGAGCGTGGGTTGTTCGAGCAGGGAAATGGCGGTGAGATCGAGCAGCCAGGAAGCAACAACGCTGCCGCGGCGCCAGACTTCGGTGACGTCGGCGAGATTGAAGTCGTACTGGTAGTGCTCGGGATTACGCAGCGGCGTGGTCTCGGCGTCAGTTTCGTGGGTGAGCTTGCCGACGTTGGCGTGTTTCAGAATATTCAGGCCTTCGGCGTAGGCGGCCATCAAACCGTACTCGATTCCATTGTGCACCATCTTCACGAAGTGCCCGCCGCCGGATGGCCCGCAGTGGAGATAGCCCTCTTCGGCGGTGCCGCCGGCCTTTTCGCGGCCGGGAGTGCGATCGACGCTGCCGCGGCCGGGGGCCAGCGTTTTGAAGATGGGATCCAGGTGCTTCACGATTTCGGTTTCGCCGCCGATCATCTGACAATAGCCGCGCTCGAGACCCCAGACGCCGCCGCTGGTGCCCACGTCGACGTAGTGAATGCCCTTCGCGGAGAGTTCTTTGGCGCGGCGAATGTCGTCGATGTAGTAGGAATTACCGCCGTCGATGACGATGTCGCCGACGTCCAGCTTGCTGGTGAGTTCGTGAAGCGTTGCATCCACAACACCAGCAGGAACCATGAGCCACACAGCTCTTGGCTTGTTGAGCTTTTTGATGAAGTCGTCGAGGGAGCTCGAACCGATGGCGCCTTCGCCGGAGAGCTGCTTCACCGAATCGGCGCTGCGGTCGTACACCACGCACTGGTGGCCGTTTTTTTGCAGCCGCCGCACCATGTTGGCGCCCATTCTGCCTAGTCCGATCATGCCCAATTGCATTGCGTGCGCTCCTGTAGCGGTTCGAGTGGTGGCAAACTTTTGGCGCTCTGTGCCTTGCTTCAACGCCCTGGTTTCAGCGCGCTACTTCAAAGCCTGTTGCAGGGCGGCGCTTACCTTCGCGAGGTCCTTGGCGACATTTTTTCCAAGGTGCACGCGCAGCGCGCGGCGGCCGCGTTCATTCAGCACCGCGAAATCGCCGCGAGCCTGCGCGGCCTTCACGATGCCGAAAGTGTATTTCTGCCCCGGGACCTGGAGATCGACGGCGTCGTCGCAGGTGATTTGCAGGAAGACGCCGCTGTTCGGGCCGCCTTTGTAGGCCTGGCCGGTCGAGTGCAAAAAGCGCGGGCCGAAGCCGAGAACGGTGGCTACCTTCTTTTTGTCGCGAACGGCGAGACGGATTTTCTGCAGCGCGGCCTGGTTGGCGTCGTTCATCGTGACATAGCCGAGCACGCCGAAGTAATCGCCATCGTGAATTCGCCCGAGATGCGCTTGCAGCACTGCAGCGAGAGTCGAACCGCCCTTGAGCGCTGCGGTGTTTTTATCGTCGGCGTAAAGCTTGATGCCGTCGCCTTCGAAGAAAGGAGTTTCCGGAGGCAGCTTGCCCTTTTCTTCGTACTCGTTGGTCAGCTTCCTGGTCTCGATCTTGCTCGCTTCCACATCGGGCTGATTGAACGCGTCGATGCCGATGATCGAGCCGGCGACGGCGGTAGCGATTTCCCAGCGGAAAAATTCCTGGCCGAGATTGTAGATATTGGGAATCGAGATCCGCACCACCGGATGCCCGGCCTTTTCAAGCGCGGTCACCGCGGCGTCCTGCGCCTTGTTCGGCTTGGTTTCCAGCCGCAGATAAGCGAAGACGCGGTCGTTGCCGTAAACGGCCGGCTTGGCAAGCGTTTCGCGGTCGACGGGAATGATGCCCTTACCGATTTTCCCGGTCGATTCGGCGATCAATTGCTCGAGCCATGCGCCGAGGTCGTGAATTCCGGGTGAAGCAATGATTGTGACTTTGTCGCGGCCGTGAACCGCGGCGGTACCCAGAATGGCCCCGAGCAGTACCCCGGGATTGGCGTCGGGCGCAACGCCGGCACCACAAGCCTTCACCATTTCGGACGTGATCTTCAGGAATTTTGGAATGTCGATGCCCATGATCGAGCCAGGCACCATGCCGAAATTCGAGAGAGCCGAATAACGTCCGCCGATGCTGGGCACGCCGAAAAAGACCTTGCGGAATTTGTCGTTTTCGGCGACTTGCTGCATCTTCGAGCCAGGATCGGTGATGGCGATGAAGCGGCTGCCAACTTCTTTATCGCCGACCTTCTTTTTGATCTGCTCGAAAAAGTATTGCTTATAGATGTTTGGTTCGAGCGTGCTGCCGGATTTGCTGGATACGATGCAGATGGTGCTCTTGAGGTCGAGCTTTTTTTCGATAGCTTTGATTTGCGCGGGATCGGTGGAATCAAGGACGTGCAGCTCCGGGAAGCCCTTGATCTTGCCGAAAGTGAGGCGCAGCACTTCGGGACAAAGGCTCGAACCGCCCATGCCCAGCAGCAAAGCATGCTTGAACTTGGCTTTTTTGATCTCCGCGGCAATGCTTTTCAGCGCGTCGATGTGCGCGAGCTGTTCCTCGACGATCGTCAGCCAGCCGAGCCACTTGTTTTCGTCCGCGCCAGTCCACACCGAAGCGTCGCCATTCCAAAGCCGCTGAACCTTGTTGTGGTTTTTCCAATCGTCAAGCGAGGCCTTGACGGCGCCAGAGAGTGTGGCGGGGAGTTTGTAGCTCTGGCGATTTAAGCTCACGCGTGTACTCCGGCAGTCTTGCCCGTCGCATCCAGAAGCGAGTGGAAGGCGTCGGCGAAAAGCTTCACGCCATCGACGACGAGCTTCTCGGTAACTTCCTTCATGGAGATGCCGGCTTTTTCGAGGTCGGCCATGGTCTTGGCAGCCTCGTCCACGTTTTCGGTGAGGCTGGCGCGGAGCTTACCGTGGTCGCGGAACGCGTCGAACGTCGCCGGCGGAATCGTATCGACGGTATCCGCGCCGATCAGTTCTTCCACGTAGAGCACGTCGCGATACTTGGGATTCTTCGTGCTGGTGCTCGCCCACAGCAGCCGCTGCGTTTGTGCGCCCTTGGCCGCCAGCGCCTTCCAGCGTGCGCCGCCAAAAAGCTCCTGGTACTTTTTGTAGGTCACCTTGGCATTCGCGATGGCCACTTTGCCTTCGATCGAAGTCAGCAGCGCTTTTTTATTCGCATCGGTCTCGGTTTTCAGCCTGGTTTCGATCTGGCTGTCGATCAGCGTGTCGATGCGGCTGACGAAAAAGCTGGCCACGCTGGCGATGTGGCTGATGTCCTGGCCCTTTTTGACCCGCGCTTCCAGTGCCGCGAGGTAAGCCTCCGCAACCTTCTCGTACGCCGATTGCGCAAACAGCAATGTGATGTTGATGTTCAAGCCGTCTTCGAGAAGCTGGCGGATGGCCGGGACGCCGGCCGGCGTCGCAGGCACTTTCACCATCAGGTTCTCCCGGTTCACGGTCTTCCACAGACGCCGGGCTTCATCGATCGTCGCCTGCGTATCGTTGGCCAACAGCGGCGAAACTTCCAGGCTGACGTATCCATCGCGTCGCTTGGTTTCCACATACACCGGCTTGAAAATGTCGGTGGCATCCTGCACGTCGCGAATGGCAATTTTCTCGTAGACGCCGGCCGCACCCAGTTGTTTCGCATCCGGTGCTTCCAGAATGTCGGCATAGAACTTGCTTCCGGTGATCGCTTTTTCGAAAATCGTCGGGTTGGAGGTCATCCCGCGCAGCCCGTCCTGATCAATCATCTTCTTCAGCCCGCCGCTGGTGAGCAGGTCCCGCCGGATGTAGTCCATCCACGGCGATTGGCCGTAGGCGTTTAAACCCTTCAACGGATTCGTGCCCTGATTCGCTCCGACGTTTGGAATGGTCGATGTTGTGGTCATACGCTCTCCTTTACCGCAGAATTCCCAATCTCCATTGTACGCCGCGCCGCAGGGCTCCGCTTACCAGGAAAGCCCCAGGACCCCTTAGACTGCGTAGACTTGCTTGGCGATCACAAAGCTTGCAAACCTGCGTGGTCCGATAGTTGCCTTCATCGCGCGTTCACTTTCCCAAGGCTTGTTTCGCTGCGGCCACGACGTTCTCCGTGAGAAAACCGAATTTCTTCAGCACGTCTTTGAGTGGCGCCGACGCACCGAACGAATGCATGCCGATCATTTTTCCCTTCGCGCCCACATAGCGTTCCCATCCGAGGGTGGCGGCCGCTTCGACCGAAACCCTGGCGGTTACGGCGGCTGGAAAGACGCTCTCTTTGTACCCGGCGTCCTGGGCTTCGAACAACTCCCACGACGGCATGCTCACCACCCGAGCCTTGATACCCTCGCCCTTCAATTTCTCGTAGGCCTCGACGCAGAGATGCACCTCGCTGCCCGTGCCGATCAAAATCACATCCGGCCTGCCACCCTCCGCGTCAATCAAAACGTAAGCGCCCTTCGCCAATCCCGAAGCCGGCGCAAATTTCGTCCGGTCGTAGGTCGGCAAAGCCTGCCGGGTCAGCACCAGTGTCGCGGGCGAATGCCGCAACTGAAGGATGACCTTGTAGGCTTCCACAACTTCATTGGCATCTGCCGGGCGCAATACGATCATGTTCGGCATCGCCCGCAGCGCAGCCAGCTGCTCGATGGGCTGGTGCGTAGGGCCGTCCTCGCCCAGCGCAATCGAGTCGTGCGTAAAAATAAAGATAGCAGGAGTCTCCATCAACGCCGCCAACCGCATGGAAGGCCGCATGTAATCGCTGAAATTAAAAAATGTCGCGCCGAAAGCCCGCAGTCGACTGACGCTCATGCCATTGACGGCCGCCCCCATGGCGTGCTCGCGCACGCCGAAGTGCAGGTTGCGCCCTTTGTATTCATCCGGGAAAAAATCCCCCGCGCCGTCGAACGTCAGATTCGTCTTGTTCGAATGCGCCAGGTCCGCCGACCCACCCAACAGCCAGGGGATGTTCTTGGCCAGCGCATTCAGAGTCTTCCCCGACGAATCCCGCGTGGCCAAGCCCTTCGCGTCGGCCGGAAACACGGGTAACTCCTTGTCCCAGCCCTTCGGTAGTTTCCAGTGCTGCATCAAATCCAGTTGCTCGGCCAAATCCGGAAACTGGTTCTTGTAGTCTGCAAACTTCTTCGACCAATCCCCGTGGAACTCCGCCCCGCGCTTCCCGATGCCGTTCTTGAACTGATCGTAAACGCCGTCCGGCACCAGGAACTTGGCGTCCTCCGGCCAGCCGTAGAATTTCTTCACCAGTTTGACTTCCGCTTCGCCCAGGGGCTCGCCGTGCGAGTCCGAAGAATCCTGCTTGTGTGGCGACCCATATCCGATGTGGCTATCCACCACAATCAAAGTCGGCCGGTCCTTCGTCTTCAAAAACGTCTCGTACGCCCGCGCCAGCATTTCCAGGTCGTTTGCATCCGCGACCCGGGTGACATTCCAGCCCAACCCCACAAATTTCGTCATCACGTCTTCGCTAAACGAATACGATGCGGGGCCATCCAAGGTCACGTGATTGTGGTCGTAAATCCAACAAAGATTGGAAAGCTTCAGGTGCCCGGCGAGCGACGCCGCTTCGCAGCACACGCCCTCCATGATGTCGCCATCCCCGCACATCGCATACACGTTGAAATCGAATATCTCGAATCCCGGTTTGTTGTAGTTGGCTCCCAGCCACTTGCCGGCAATCGCCATCCCGACGCTGTTTCCAGCGCCTTGCCCCAGGGGCCCGGTGGTCGTTTCCAAGCCTGCCGTGATGTGCGACTCAGGATGTCCCGGCGTCTTGCTGTCGAGCTGCCGAAAATGCTGAATGTCGTCCATCGAAATTGCAGGCTTGCCGGATAGGACGTTTCCATCGCCATCGACATCTCGAACACCGGTCAGATGCAGCGTCGCGTACAGCATCATGGATGCGTGCCCGTTCGAAAGCACAAATCGGTCGCGGTTGGGCCACAGCGGATCCGCCGGATCGTAGCGCAGATACTTCTGCCACAATTCATACACCACCGGCGCCAGCCCCATCGGCGCCCCCGGATGTCCGGAATTGGCCTTCTGCACCGCGTCAATCGCCAAGGTGCGAATGGTATTGATGCTGAGTTGATCCATATCCAACTGACTCTTCGCCTGACTCACTGGAACTCCCGCGCGGGTGAAACGCCGCCCGCAGCTCTCGAACGATTTAGATGCACCACCTCAAGCGGTTGGTGAAAGGTTTTTTCTTCCCAATAAGAATGGCTCTCTCATCCGGGGGTTTCGGCGTATACGCGCGCGGCCATAGCGCCAATTCGCTTCGCCTCCCACACAACGCAGTATCGGCCGGTTTCGGAATCCTCTGCGGGTCAAGGATCACCGGAAGGGAGAGGCCATCAAGCTATCGTGTACCCGTGGCCCCTGTCAATTCTGTTACGGTAAATTTACCTTCCCGGACCCGGCGCAGCGGAACCCATGGTCCATTCCGCGAGAGTTGGTAGCGCCGGCATGCTGCCGGCTCCGGGACCCCGCTTCGCGCTCGCCGGGTGTCCCGCGCGCCGCCGTCGCGCGTGGGTTTTCCCCGACGACAACAACCCAGGTGGGCCTCACTGCAAATCCAATCCCATGCTCGGCACGCGCAAAGGCACCGCTCCGCAAATACTCCCGCTCTTTGCCGGGCGAAGCCTGTACAATCTCCGCCGAACCATGGCTCTCAATCCCACCCTGGTCAAAAGCAGCGGAGTAGCCGCGTTAGGCGGCCTGCTCTTCGGCTTCGACACCGCCGTCATCTCCGGCACCACGCGCTCTCTCACCGAGGTCTACCACCTCTCCCCCGGCTTGCTGGGGGTGACCGTAACCAGCGCGCTCGTGGGCACCATTTTCGGCTCCATGCTCGCCGGCCTTCCCGGCGACCGCTTCGGACGCCGCGACAGCCTGCGCGTCCTCGCGATCCTGTACCTGGTTTCCTCTCTGGGCTGTGCCTTCGCATGGAACTGGGATGCTCTGGTGCTCTTCCGCTTCGTCGGCGGCCTGGGTATCGGCGGCTCCTCCGTCCTCGGCCCCATGTACATCGCCGAACTCGCCCCCGCCAAATTCCGCGGCCGCCTGGTCGGCCTGTTCCAATTCAACGTCGTCCTCGGCATCTTGCTGGCCTACTTTTCGAACTATCTGGTCGGCCTGGCGCACTTTGGCGCCGACGAGTGGCGCTGGAAATTCGCCGTCCCCGCGGTTCCCGCGGCGCTGTTTTTCCTTCTATTGTTCGGTATTCCGCGCAGCCCCCGCTGGCTGGTCAAGAAGAAACGCGTCGAGGAAGCCCGCGAAGTCCTGCGCACCATCGGGGAGGAAAATTACGAAGAAGAATTGCAGGACATCGTCCAGTCCATCGACACCGAACATGCCTCGAGCGACGCCCTTTTCTCCTGGAAGTACCGCGTCCCGATTTTCCTCGCCGTTTCCATCGGCATGTTCAACCAGCTCTCCGGCATCAACGCCATCCTCTACTACATCAACGACATCTTCATCGCCGCGGGATTCAGCAAGGTCTCGGGCGACCTGCAAGCGGTAGCCATCGGCGCCACAAATCTGCTGTTCACCATGATCGCCATGTCCGTGATCGACAAGATCGGCAGAAAAACGCTCTTACTGGTGGGCTCGGTCGGCACCGCAACCTGCCTCGGCGGTGTAGCCTACGTCTTCTTCACTCATCAACATCAGGGCCTGCTTGTATGGCTGCTGGTCGGATTCATCGCCTTCTTCGCCTTTTCCCAAGGCGCGGTCATCTGGGTCTACATCGGCGAAGTTTTCCCCAACCAGGTCCGCGCCAAAGGTCAAAGCCTCGGTAGCTTTTCCCACTGGTTCATGAACGGCGTAATCTCCCTGATTTTCCCGCTGGTAGCCCATTCCTCCGGCGCCTACCCCTTCGTCTTCTTCTCCGCCATGATGGTCGTGCAACTCATCGTCGTAGCCGCTTTCTACCCCGAAACCAAAAACGTCTCTCTCGAACAGATGCAACGCAAACTAGGAATCGCGTAACCTAGCCAGGGCCATGCCAAAACGTTCTTCGCCATTCCAGCTGCCCGGTAGCAAAGGCAGTTCTGTTGCCCCTGAGTTTCAACGGGTCTGTGTCCCCTTAACCGCACCGCGCACTCGTCCGGTCAGCCGTCATTTGGGCGTTGCGTTCCGCGCTTCCTCCCGCTGTTTGTTTTCCTCCCAACCCTCCCCCTCTTGGCCCAAAAACCCGCCAAATCACGCGTCGCTCCGCAAGCAACGCAGCCGGCAGCGCAACCCGAATTCACTGGCAACGACTCCTGTAAACCCTGCCATGCCGCCGTCGTCACCACGTATTCGCAAAATGTGCGCGACCTCGCCCTGACCTGGGAATCCCTTGCGCAAGCCGGAAACGCCAGCGCCGGCCCCGAAGCCGAGCGCTATCTGCGCCAGGCCATCGTGCAGGCTCCCGACGATCCCGCATTGCTCGACGGACTTGCCTACATCGAACAGCGCCGCCGAGCCACCGCCAAGGCCCGCGAATTTTACGAGCACGCTCTCCGCATCGATCCGATGCTGATCGACGCCGCCAGCAATCTCGGCGTCATTGAAGTACGAGACGGCCACTTCGACCGCGCCTTGCAATTATTTGTTTCCGTTCCCGGCCCGAAGGAAACGCCTTCCATCCCTGATCAAAGACTCGTCACAATCTCCCCCGACTCATCCACATCGATCGATGCCGCCCGCGACACCTTCGGCAATCCCGGCATCAGCATGGTATTCCCGCAAATCACCACGACAAATTCCGCCCCGGCCGACAGCGACGCATCGGTCACATGCAAAGTCCATCCCGTAGGCGCCCCCAGTATCTTCGGTTCGTCCGTAAAGGAATACTGCGTCTTCGCGATGCAAACGGCGAGCTTCCCGTATCCCCACTCCGAAAATTGCCGCAACTTCTGCTGCGCCATCTCGCTGAAGTGGACATCACCCGCTCCATAAATCGTTCGCGCCACTTTTCGAATTTTCTCCACCAACGGCTCTTCCAGTCCGTACGTGGCGCGTACCACGGGATCAGGATTTTCGGCCAGCAGTGCCAGGACTTTTTCCGCCAACTCCGCTGTCCCCGCGCCGCCCTTCGTGAAGGCCTCGGAGAGCGCGGTGGTCGTCCCATGTTCGGCGCAATACTCCGCCAGCCGCTTCCGTTCCGCGTCCGTATCCGAGGGAAACCGGTTGATCGCCACAACCGTTGGAACTCCAAATCCGCGAAGGTTATCCAAGTGCCGCCCCAGATTCGCCAGCCCTCGCTCCAGCTCGCCTTCGCCTTGATTGCGAATACTCTGCGCGGTCGTCACCAGCACCGCCGCTGCCGGCGTAATCCCTGACTGCCCCATCACAATGTCGAAATATTTTTCCGCCCCGAGGTCCGCTCCGAACCCTACCTCATTCACCACGTAATCCGCCAGCCGCAATCCCATCTCCTGGGAAATCACGCTGCTGGTTCCGTGCGCGATGTTTCCAAACGGCCCCGCGTGTACGAACGCCGGCGTCCCATCGCTGGTCTGCACAAGATTTGGCAGAATAGCGTCCGCCAGCAATGCCATCATTCCGCCGGTTGCTTGCAGATCCCGCGCGCGCAGCGGTTTGCCGTCGCGCGTCACGCCCACCACAATCGACTCCAGCCGCCGCCGCAGATCCTTCAAGTCGCGCGCCAGCGCGAAAATGGCCATGATCTCCGAAGCCGCCGTGATCACGAAACCCGTCTTGCGCCCGCCGCCATCCCTCTTGCTCTCCAGCGAAATGGCGATCCGCCGCAGAGCCCGGTCGTTCATATCCAGCGTTCGCGGCCAGGTAATCCGCTCCGGGTCCAGATTCCGATCGTTGCCGTGAAAAAGATGCGCATCGACGAGCGCCGCCAGCAAATTGTGCGCCGAAGAAATCGCATGAAAATCTCCATGAAAATGAAGGTTGACCTTCGCACTCGGCTCGATCTGAGAAAGCCCTCCGCCGGCTGCCCCACCTTTCAGCCCGAACACCGGCCCCAGCGAAGGCTCCCGCGAAGTAACCACCACGCGTTTGCCCAGCCGCGCCAGTCCCTGCGTCAACCCAATCGACGTAACGGTCTTGCCTTCACCCGAAGCCGTTGGCGTAGTCGCCGTAACCAAGATCAGTTTCCCCCGCCGCTTGTAGATAGGGTCGGCCAGCACCTCCAGCCGCACCTTCGCCCCGTAGCGGCCCAGCGGTTCCAGATAACGGTCGGGAATTTCCAGTTTTCGCGCGACAACTTCGATGGGAAGGAGGGTCTTGTGCATATAGAGGTAAGCCCGGGACCAACGATCTGCGCATCCAGGATTTGCAATCAAAGCTTCAGAATCAGCGAATTATATTTCGCCCGAGGAGCGTATCATACCGGCCCAGCTGCTTGTCTCTGTGGTCTGTGGCGTATTAAGGTAAGCATTCTTTGGAACCGGTAGAAAAACTCGGGCTGGTCAGAGCAAACTTGTCCTGCGAATTGGAGAGCCCATGAGTTCCAACCTGATGAGAGCGTTGCGTTTTGCCGAGTTTGGACCTCCCTCGGTGTTGCGATTCGAAGAAGTCGTGATTCCCGAGCCGGGTGAAGGGGAAGCGCTGGTTCACGTAAAGGCAGCGGGACTTAATCCCAGTGATATCGGCAACGTCTCGGGGCGCTTCAAAGCCACCACTCTGCCGCGAACTCCCGGCCGGGATTTTGCGGGCACGGTTGTAAAGGGCAAGCACCACGAAGGCGAAGAGGTCTGGGGCAGCGCCCCCAGGCTTGGTATCGTCCATGATGGATCGCACGCGGAATATGTCGTTGTCCCGGCGGAAACGGTGTCGCTTAAACCGAAGTCGTTGAGTATGGTGCAAGCGGCAGCGATCGGGATTCCCTACATCACAGCATGGGCATCGGTTGTGAGTGCGGCTCAAATCCAACCCGGCGAAACCATTCTCATTGTCGGCGCCGGCGGCGCGGTGGGACAAGCCGCCACACAAATTGCCAATGGCAAACAAGCCCGCGTTATTGGTGCAGCGGTCACATCCAATCCGATTCCCGGCACCGTCTCGGTCGTCAATACCAGGACCGAAGACCTTCGTGAGAAGGTCTTGGAGCTTACGGCAGGAAAAGGAGTCGATGTTGTCTTCGACACCGTGGGTGGCCCCATGTTCGAGCCGGCGTTACGTTCGCTCCGGTTTCGGGGGCGACACGTAGCTATATCCAGCCGGGAGCCGCGCGTCAGTTTCAACCTCGTCGACTTCTATCACAATTTCTCCCAGCTGCTTGGAGTAGACACGTACGGACTGACGTCGCGACACGTAGGGGAGATCGCCGCCGAGCTTCGCCCCGGTTTTGAAACTGGGGTTTTGAAACCGCCGCGGATTGAGGTCGTTCCGTTTGAGAAAGCTGTGGACGCCTACAACCGCGTAGCGGCCGGGCTGGCGAATGCCAAGCAGGTGCTTGCTTTCGAATAGACCGACAGGCGCGGTCATAGCCCAGGCGCTCAAGGTCCGGTCACAAATCTGTCCCACCACCCCCTTGTTTTGACCAACGATACGGGAAATGTTTCCAATCGGTGCTCTCGAGCAAGCCTTTGACTTCGGGCCCGCATTTCGCGCCGATCCACGGTCCGGCAGAAACCCCAAGTGGCCCATAACTTCTTGCTTTTATTGAACCGGCTTCGCGATCAAAGCCGAAAACGGCTCCAACTCTATCTCCGTTGAAACCTTGGTGATCGGTGCGTGGGAACTGGTCAGCAGCACGCTCATCTTCGGTTGCGAGAAGCCCGCAGCCTTTCGATCGACCTTGACCGTCTGACTCGATCCCGACATGTTCAGCGCCACCAGTACGGCTTCGCCCTTCCATCGCCTCACGAACGCGAACACGTTCGGATCCTGGGGATTCAGTGCGAGGTATTGCCCCTCCCGCAGCGCAGGCTCAGCCCGCCGCAGTTCCAGAAGCCGCCGGTAAAAGTTCAGGATCGATTGGGGGTCGGCCGTCTCGGTCGCCACGTTGTGTGTCCGATAATTCGGCGCCACCGGCAGCCAGGGTGGGCCCTCCGTGAACCCCGCATTCTGGGCGTCGCTCCACTGCATCGGCGTGCGCTCGCCGTCGCGGCCCTTCTCGAGCGGCCAGCCGCGCCGGCCGATCGGGTCCCGCACATCGTCCTTGCGCTTGGGATCGCTGTTCTCCATCCCGATTTCTTCGCCGTAGTACATGATCGGTGTGCCGCGCAGCATCATGTACATCGCGGCCATCAATTTAGCGATCTCGTCGTTGTGAACCCCGTCCCCCCACCGCGTGTACGACCGCACGATGTCGTGATTGCTGATCACGAACACTGGCCAGCCGCCCGCGTCCTCCACCGCTCCGATATGATCGCGAAACACCGGCGCGGAAACCTGCTTGAACTCCGTCATCATCAGATCCATGGGCATCTGCAATTCGTCGTTGCCCGCGCCGTAATATTCGCGCAACTGCGCCACGCTTTGCGTCCAGGTCTCGCCGATCAGCACCGCGCCGTATTCGTCCGCCACCTTGCGCATGGCGCGCATGATGTCGTGCACCTCCGGCAGCTTCTTGTTGTAAATCTCGCGGGTGTTCGGGAAGCCGAACTTGTCGGTGCCCGGCAAAAGTGGGTTGTCTTTCAGGTCGGGATCTTCATATAAGGTGTCCACCGCGTCCAGCCGGAATCCCGCGACGCCCCGCTTGTACCAAAAGCGCATGGCATCCAGCATCGCCTTCACCACTTCCGGATTGCGCCAGTTCAGATCGGGCTGCTCGGCGTAGAAATAATGGTAGTAATACTGGCCGGTCGCAGGATCGTACTTCCACGCGGATCCGCCAAACGTCGAAGTCCAATTATTCGGGGGCTGATTCGGGCCTTTGCCGTCGCGCCAGATGTACCAATCGCGCTTCGGCGAAGTGCGCGACGATTTCGATTCCTGAAACCACGTGTGCCGATCCGAAGTATGGTTCGGCACAAAATCCAGAATGATCTTGATGTTGTGCGCCTTGCCTTCGGCAACCAAGCGATCGAAATCCGCCAGCGTGCCGTACATCGGGTCGATGCTTTCGTAATCCGACACGTCGTAGCCGAAATCGACCTGCGGAGAAGGAAAGCACGGCGTGATCCAGATGGCGTTGACGCCCAGACGCTGCAGGTAATCGAGTTTCGAGGTGATCCCGTTCAAATCGCCGACGCCATCGTTATTGCTGTCGGCAAAGCTCCGCGGATACACCTCGTAGAACACCGCATGTCGCCACCACTCGGGGTGTACGACATCGGTCGGTTTCCCTTGCCCACGCGCAACCGCTGTAAACGTCGACATGCTGGCCGCCAGCAAAGCTGCAACGATCAAGGTCCTAGACATGAAGCTGCCCCCAGACACCCGACTCGCCGTTGTTTTGAAAAAATACCTGGATGCTCTAGAGCCGATCTTTTTCTTCGCCGGAAACCTATCCGTTACAAGCGTCCCAAACAATCACAATACATCACGCCGCCGGCTTTCCGTGCTGGCCCCGCGTATCTTGTGCTCCCGAAAAGTGAAACACAATCTTTTCGTGGACATATTCGTCCGCCTCACCTGCGGGAAACCGAACGCGCACCTTCGTATTTCCGTTGACTGCTCCCAGCAATTCACCGCCTTCAACCGATGGAATCTGGCCCGGATTCCACACCGTCAATTCATAGACCCCGCCGGCCACACCGGCAACATCCGCGGTGAAGGTGTTCCGATCGGCCGTCCAGGTTTCCGAAAGCAAGCGCAATCCCTGGCTGCGCGATCCCAGCGGCGGCAGCGTCGATTCGTAGCTCACGCCAAAGTCGTTTCGCACGCGAACCTTCAGAGTGTTTGTTTCGCCCGACGCCGGGATTCGCGTCGTCACATGCTGATCCTCGTGGTTGGCCGCCACATGGAATACCACGGGTTTCCCATTCATTTCCGCGCCGAGCACCTGCGCGCGCAAACTCAATGCCGGTGAGAATTCGATCGGGCACGCCGAAACGCTCGTGCAGCGGATCTGTAACGTGATTCCGTCCGCCGATCGCGCGTAACTCAGATCCATGCGCGCAGATCCCGCGCGCGCGCCGCGAATCGCGAACGACGTCCAGTCCGCAGGCAGATGAGGCGCGAGCGTGAGCGTCCCCGTCTTCGCATCGGAAGACAGCCCCAACATGCCGCGCAGCACGGGACTCACCACCATGGCCGCGGACCAGATCTGATGCGGCGAACTGGTCGAGAGCGGCTGGTACGAATCGCCCGAGAGCACCTCGGTCACATGCCCCAGCGAACCGTCGAGCGCTAGCAACGCATTCGCCCGCAGATTCTCGTAAGCAGGCAGCGCACGATGATAGCGATACTCGCCCACCGAAGCCCACCCGGTAAAAAGCGGCCACACCGAACCGTAGTGATATCCGCCGCCGCTGAACAGCGTGGCGCGATTGGAAATAATTCGCATACCCCAGTCGGTCTGGTGATCGGAATCCGCTAGTTGCGAAATCATCTGCTCGGAGTTTTTTTCGTCGAGCAAACCGAACCACATCGGCACGGTCGCCAGCACGCTGGCTTCGTCCACCGGCTTATCGTCCTTGTCGAGCGCAAACGCGTAACGGTTTTTCTCCGTCAGCCAGAACGCCTTCTCTACAAGCGGACGTTGCTTCTGGAATTCTTGTGTGAGTTGCCTGCTCGCGTCATCTTTACCAGCAAGCTGCGCCAGATTGGCCAGCGCGCGCAACGCCTCCGCTCCCAATCCGGTCTGGTACAACTCCGTCTTCACCGGCAGCAGCGGGCCGCCTTCCACCCAGCCATGCCCAATCCCGGAATTTTGCGGAAACCCCCGCGCGTCGTACGTCGAGCGCAGGAATTGATAGGCCTTCCATACGCTGTCCCATTTTTCCTTCGCGAACCCAAGGTCGCCGCTTTGGACTACGTAGTCGTTCATGGCAATGAGGTAGAGCGGCGTTCCGTCCGCGGAGGCATAACCGTACGGAAAGTCCTTGAACCACGGAACCAGGCTCGCGGTTTGCGAGATTTCGTGCGGAATTTTTCCGTCGTCGCGCTGGAACCTGCTCACGAATTCGAGCGCCGTTCGCGTGTTCGCAAAATCCCCTTCGGCGTTCAGCGCCAGCGAAGTCCACAACGAATCACGGCCGAAGAACCACGCAAAGCCGGGCCGCGCGCTGTCGCCGGAAGTCCGATATCCCGCGACCAAACCCGTGCCGAGAAACGCATTGGTGACTATGCCCTGTACGACGCTGATGCGCGACCAGTCGTAGGCCTGCTGAAGCTGTGCGTCCGGCAGCGTCAAACCCACCGTATCTCGCAAATAGTTTTCGTAGTACTCCGCGGATTCCTCGAGCAATTGCGCGTAGTCCGCGGAAAGATGGCGGTACGTTGCATCGGCCGCCGCCCGCCCGTCCATGGAGCCGGCCATCACGATGATTTTTGTGTCTTTGCCTTTGTGGGTGACACCCAGGCGAAAAGAACTGGTTCGCGACTGGGAATAGTTGGTCTGGTATTCCTCCGAAGCCTTGCTCGCCGCGGACGAACCGACAATCGCCACGAATTTCCTGGTTTCTTCGCCGAGAACAAAGGCGTGGGCACGAGCGTCCCAGGACATGTAGGTGCCGCCGATCGCGGCGGGCCACTCGAGCTGAAAATCGCGCACGAAGCTGGCTTCGATTTCAAGGGGTTGCTCGGTTTCCACGTCCAGGACAATCACGGCGCCGGGTTCGTTGACCGGAACAAATAATGTTTCGCGCACCGTAAACGTGTCGCCGCTGTAGACGATAGTGCTCGATTCGGGGTGCACGACCACCGTGCGCGCCAGAACTTCCGCTGGAACCACGCGGCCGCCTTCGTCGAATTGCAGGTGGAATTCGCGCAGCAGCTTCAGCGGATACACCCAAGCTTCCGTGCGTCCGGTTTCATCGCCGAACAACGCGGCGCGCTTTCCGACCAGTGGCAGGAATTCCCATGGACGCGCGGGCCGCGACAGCTCCAGCGAGTGCGCCGGGTTGCTGGGAGTCTGCGCCGAAGTGGTGGAGAGTATGGACGCGAACAACAGGGAAGCCGCCCCGAGAACCAGCGTCGCCCGCACGCCTCGCATCGGTCTCATGCTGTCCATCGGCGGAAAAGGTTAAAAGGAGAATTCATGTTGTTGTGGGAAGTGACGGCAAGTTTTGGCTTCGCAACCCGCATACCTTGCGAACATTGCGGAATCTCGATATGCATACGCTAAGATAAAAGCGAAACCCAGCGTCAAGAGCCGGAGCCGGCCGCAAGCCGCGCTACCAGCGGGTCGAGCATTCGGCGAAGGGCTGCCCAGTGCGGGAAGGTATCACACTTTTGTTTTCTTCGCGGCGGACATTCCTGCAGTCATTGAGCCGTTCCGCATGGGTGCTGTCGCTTGAAAACGTTTTGGCTCTCGCCGCGTCCGCATCGCGCCGAGTATTTACTGGGAACGCTCAGCAACCGGAGTCTGCACTTCCCGGAGTGCCGCCGACGGCAAGTCTGGGTGTCCGCTTTATCAACGTTGCCCGGGAGTCGGGACTCAACGCCAAAACCATCTTCGGCGGCGAGCACCAGAATAAATACCTGCTGGAGACGACCGGCTGCGGCGTGGCGTTCTACGACTACGACAACGACGGATGGCTGGACATTTTCCTGGTGAACGGCTCGCGACTCGAAGGCTTTCCCGCGGGCCAGGCGCCGACTTCCCACTTGTTCAAGAACAATCGCGACGGGACGTTCACCGACGTGACCACCAAGGCCGGCGTCGCGCATTCCGGCTGGGGCCAGGGCGTTTGCATCGGGGACTACGACAACGACGGCTTTGAAGATTTGTTCGTAACGTATTTCGGCAAAAACGTCCTCTATCACAACAACGGCGACGGCACGTTCACCGACGTGAGCGAAAAATCCGGAGTTGCGGGTTCCGGAAAGCGTTGGAACACGGGCTGTGCGTTCGTGGACTACGATCGCGACGGGCGTCTGGATCTTTTCGTCGCCAACTATATCGATCTCGATCTGGCGACCGCGCCGGTGCCGGAGTCCGGCCCGTGCCTCTACAAGGGCGTGATGGTCGCGTGCGGCCCTCCGGGGCTGAACGGCGGGAAGAATGTGCTGTATCACAACAATGGCGATGGGACTTTCTCGGATGTCAGTGAGATGGCAGGACTTTTCCAGGCCAACGGCACCTACGGACTTGGCGTGCTGACGGCCGACTTCGACAATGATGGCTGGCCCGACATTTATGTGGCTAACGATTCCACCCCGAGCGCGCTGTACCAAAACAAGCACAACGGAAAATTCGTGGATATCGCGATGGAATCCGGCTGCGCGCTCAGCGCGGACGGCAAGCCGCAAGCGGGCATGGGTGTTTCCGCCGCGGACTACGATCTGGACGGGAATCTCGATATCGTGAAAACGAATTTTGCCGGCGACACGCCGTCGCTGTATCGGAATCTTGGCGGCAGCACCTTTGAGGACGCCACGTTTGCCGCCGGGTTAGGACGTCACACCCAGTTCCTGGGATGGGGCTGCGGTTTTTTCGACATGGACAACGATGGCTGGCCGGATATTTTGATTTGCAACGGCCACGTGTATCCCGAGGTGGAGCAGCTCAAAACCGAAGCCGGGTACGCGCAACAGAAGCTGCTGTACAAGAATCTGCGCAATGGCCGGTTCGACGACGTGTCGATGCAAGGCGGACCTGGGATCACCGTGCCGGTGGCTTCACGGGGTTGTGCGTTCGGCGATTTTGACAACGACGGCGATGTCGACGCGGTGGTGAACACCGTCAACGATTTTCCACAGTTGCTGCGTTGCGATTCGTCGACCCAGAACAACTGGTTGAAGGTGCGAACCATCGGCACCAAGTCGAATCGCAGCGGGATTGGGGCGCGGTTACGCTGCGTCACGCAGCCGGCGGATGAAGCAAAGCCGCACCAGCAGATCGACGAGGTGCGCAGCGGCGGCAGTTACATTTCGCAAAACGATCTGCGCGTGCACTTCGGCATCGGAAAGGCGGAGAAGGTGGATTTGCTGGAAATCCACTGGCCCAGCGGCCAAGTGGACACGCTGAAAGATATCAAGACCAATCAGCTGATCTTTGTAAAAGAGGGCACAGGAATCGTGCGCGCGGAACGGTTCGATCGTGCAAAAGCGGGCGATGCGAGGAAGTAAAAGCGCCCGCTACGGTTGGACACTCAGGGTAAGCGGCTGCCGGCCGCTACAACGCCTCGAGAGGGTTGGTTGTGTTATGGTGTCGCGGCTGTGGGACTTCGGAGGAGTTTTCCCTATGAAGCTGGTTGCGGCGTTGCTCTCGGTTATCTTGGCATTTCTGGTGGCGTTGCGGACGCCGGCGTTGGCGACCAAAACGACCCCCGAGAGACGCATCGCGATCACCATCGACGATCTGCCGGCTGCCTCGGCGAGCTCCATGAATGCCGCGGCCATTACCGCGATGACCAAGCAACTGGTGGGAACGTTGCGCGAACGGAAAATTCCCGTGGTGGGTTTCGTTAATGAACGAAAGCTCTACTTTCACTGGGATGAAGTGAACGAACGCATCGCGGCGCTGAACCTGTGGTTGGAGGCCGGCTTTGAGCTGGGAAACCATACCTACGGCCACACCTCGCTGAATCGCGCAGGGCTCAAGGAGTTTGAGGACTCGGTGATTCAGGGTGAGAATGTCACGCGACTTTTGCTGGCGCAGCACAATAGGAAGCTGCGCTACTTCAGGCACCCGTACCTCGACACCGGCCGGGACCTGCAAACGCGGCGAGAAGCCGAAGCGTTTCTGTCGCAGCGCGGCTATCGAGTCGCGCCGGTCACCCTGGACGCTTGGGACTGGATGTTCGCCACCATTTACGAGGACGCCAAAAAACGCAGCGACACTGCGCTGCAACAGGAAGTTGTGGGCTCCTATCTGTCGTACACCACGGAGGTTTTTTCGTATTTTGAAAAACTCTCGCGCGATTTGATGGGCTACGAGCCGAATCAGATTCTGTTGATGCATGCGAATCAACTGGAAGCGGAGCATATCGGGGAAGTGCTGGATTTGATCGGGAAGCGGGGATATCGGTTCGTTACCCTGGAGGCGGCGCTGGGGGATTCGGCTTACTCGCTGCCCGACACGTACGTTGGCGACGGCTCCGGCTGGCTGGAACACTGGGCCGTCACTCGCGGGCAGCCCCCGTTTGACGAACCGAGCGCACCGCAAGCCATGCTTGATCGGTTGAACGCGCTGCCGCATCCGCAACCGTAGGGTCGCCTGGAAACACGCAAAAAGGAGCGAGCATGATGGAGAGATATTTCCTGAGAGTTGGAGCGGCACTCTTTGTTGGCGCTGGTCTGCTGGCCTGCGCATTTGCGCAGATGCCCAATCCTTACGGCGCGCCCATCAGTTTGGAGGATGCCAAGAAGGCGGCCGCCCCCGCGCTGGCCGAGGCGGCCAGGAATCACTGGGCGATGGCGGTAGCCATTGTCGATCCGTCAGGAAACCTGGTGTATTACGAAAAGATGGATGCCACGCAGATCGGCAGCGCCAACGTGGCGATTGATAAGGCGCGCTCCGCGGCATTATTCAAGCGGCCAACCAAGACCTATCAGGATGCACTGGCAGCAGGCGGAGATGGGATGCGGATCTTGCGTTTGCAGGGCGCGATTCCCATCGAGGGCGGAGTTCCCCTGTTGGTGGAGGGCAAGATCGCGGGAGCGATCGGTGTTTCCGGCGGCACCGCGGCACAAGACGGACAGTGCGCCAACGCCGGGGCGAGTGCGCTGAAGTAATTTCGCATGGTCGGCGGGGCTTTCCTGGTGGCCCATCGGGTGATCGGCGTGCGCGGGGGCGTCGGGTGCGGGCCAAGGCCTCAGACGTCGCGGTACCTCCGGGATGGCCTTTTCCATTTTCCGCGGTTCCTGGTCACCAAAGGCAATAGCAGTCCAAGCGAGAGCAGCAGCGCTCCGCCAATAATCCTTGCCGACTGTGTCAGGTCGCCAGCAGCAACGCCGCCCTCGTACACCAGTAGCGCGCCCAGACCCAGGAAGAGGACAGTGAGTGCAATCGTCAGATCGCCGCGCACGAGGCTTTCCTGGTCATGAAGCTGCGAGTCAAAGGGTTAGCTCCTGTTTTTCTTTGCGACGATCACGATTTCGTTCGGCAAATTCAATTTGCGAACCGACGGTTTCTTGTAGAACTTTTTCATGGGCGCGCCGCAGCGACACGTGGGATTTACGCGCGTTCCCGCGGGCGGCCGGATCACCCTAATTTCGGCGTCACAACTCTTGCAGTGGTAGATCTGTCCTTCGTCCATGACCAGAGCCTCTTCCGATACGCGTGGATCGAGTTCGAAGTTCACCGACAAAAGCGTCAGAACACCCAGATATTTTGGCGAACGCTCGTCAACTGACCTGGGCGCCGCGACAAGCCCATTTAACGGGCTGTGAGCCCCATATCCTTGCGCATGTGTCTTTCGCTCAGGATTCCAACCAGCGCCGGTTTTTATAGGACATAGCCCATATTGGAAATCGAGGGTTAGAAATCCGAGCCAACCGGTCGGACCAACGCTCTGCGCCGTGGGGCAGTACTAAATTGAGCCTTGGCCAATCGATGGAACAGGCCGATTCTATGTGCCCCCTCCCGCAAGCGTTTTGCGCCCGCACCCCACTAAATACCCGGAGGCTTCCGCCATGGAGCATTTCATAGATAAGTTTGAGCACGATCGGCGTTTATCCCAACGGCACGATTTCAGAACGGACTTGCGCATTCGCGTGCGAAAGTCCAACGCCGGAGAGTCGTGGGCGAAGTCGAAGAACCTGTCGCAGCGGGGTGTTTTTTTCATGACGGAACTGGAGTTGCATAAAGGCGCAGCACTCGATCTATTGGTGGAGATGCCGGAGCAGATTACCGGAGTGCCGACGGCGCAGTGGTTGTGCACGGGACACGTAGTGCGCGTGGTGCCGGTGGATTCGAAGTGCGCGCGAGGAGTGGGCGTGCAGTTCGATTTTTACGAGGTGTCGCGTCCGGAGCGGCCGCAGTGGGCGACGGGCGCGAGACTGCGCGCACCTGCGATAGCTCACGTCCAGCGATAGGACGCCATGGCCTTCAGGAGACCCTCAACCAAGAGCGCGCTGCTTGCGAACCAGATCTGCACCACGAAGACTGCGGCGTGGACCTGATGCCGGAATCGGCGGCATTTTTTACTGGGACATGGTGCGCAAACGTGCGGGAGGCCGCAAACCATCGCACCCGGTCGCGTGCCATCTGTCCCGTTCCTGCCCGGTCCGACCGCGAAGCCGTGCCTTGCGGCTTCGGCCGGTGATCGCCGCGGGCTGCGCGGTACGCCTGGTGGCGCGAAACCAAGTGGGGATTCATCTGGGGCAAGTTGGAACTCGGCGAAAGCCAGAGGTTGCAGGAACTTCTCTTGCCGCTGATTCCTGCGGCATGAGGTGCGTATGGGCCGACGCGCCGGCGTCTGCGCTCGAAACACAAATAACCGATTCGCTCCCACAAGCGGGCTGCTAATTCGTCTTTTTATCGGGCGCGGGGATACCTGAACCTTCTTTGAGCGTGTGGAACTTGTCGACGGCGAGGTTGTCGAATTTCTCGAGTAGTCCGCCGGGCCAGCGGATTTCGACCCAGTCGATTTTTGCGACCGAGCCCAATCCGAAGTGAACGCGCAGGTCGTTGTTGGAGATGAAGCTGGAGCCGCTGCGGACCTCGTCAACGAGTATGCGCCCGCCGGCTTTGACGCGAATGCGCGCACCGATGGCATCGCGATTGGATTGGGGTGCGGGAGACTTCAGAACAGTTGAAGTAGCCGACGACCGGGATTTTGACTGCGCGATCGAGCCGACGGGACGGAGGGTAATCCAGTGATTGGCGGTGCGCACCAGATTTACCAGCAGGCTGGGCGGCGCGTTCATGTTGCTGACGACCGCGGACAGGCGTCCGTCGTTCCACAGATCGCCGATGGCGAGACCTCGCGAGGAGCTGAACGTGTTAATCCCTGGTCCGGAGGCAGCGGAGATATCGGTGAAGGTGCCGTTGCCATTGTTGTGATAAAGGATGCGAGGTTCCTGGAAATTGCTGCCGAGGTGCTGGCTGTCGACTTCGGGATAGACGTGACCGTTCACTAAGAGCAGGTCGGGCCAGCCGTCGTTGTCGAAATCGAAAAACATGGTACCCCAGCCGAGATATTGGGTGTGTAGGCCGAGGCCTGCCTGGTAGGTGACGTCGTCGAACGTGCCGTCGCCGTTGTTACGGTAGAGAGTGGCGGTATCGTCGGAGAAATTGGTTTTGAAAATGTCGAGGCGGCCGCTGCCGTCGTAGTCGGCGGCGGTCGATCCCATACCCGCTTGCGCGTGGCCGTCTTCGTTGAAGGCGGCACCGGAGGTGACGGCGACATCCTTGAACGTGCCGTCGCGGTTGTTGTGATAGAGAATGCTCGGAGTGGAATCGCATGCTACGAAAATATCGGGCCAGCCGTCGTCGTCGTAGTCGAGCGTGGTGACGCTGAAGGCGTAGTGACCGTCGGTCTGGTCGATGTGCGATTGGGTGGTGACATCTTCGAAAGTGCCGTCGCCGCGATTGTGGTAGAGGATATTGTTAGCGCCAGGCAAACCCTGCGGGCCGCACATGACCGGGACACCTTTCCAGATGCAATTGGGGCGCTGGCCGGGAGCGGGCGTGGTCGACAAATCGAAATCCACATAGTTGGCCACCATCAGATCGAGATGGCCGTCGCGGTCGTAATCGACAAAGGCGCAGCCGGTGCCCCACGCTTTGCCCGAGCCTGCGACGCCCGCTTTTTCGCTGACGTCGGCGAAGGTGCCGTTGCCGTTGTTGTGATAGAGCACGTTCTTGCCGTAGTAGGTGACGTACAAGTCTTCGAAGCCGTCGTTATCGTAATCGCCGACGCAGACGCCCTGACCCCAGCCGGTATGCGCGAGCCCGGCTTGCCTGGTGACGTCGGTAAAGGTGCCGTCGCGGTTGTTGTGATAGAGATGATTGGTCGAGCCACCGGCTGCGGGCGGACCTTCCAGCGTTGTGCCGTTGACGATGAAAATGTCGGGCCAGCCGTCGTTGTCGTAGTCAAAGATTGCCACACCGGTGCCCGTGGTCTCGATGATGTATTTTTTTGTGGTCACGCCGCCGAAGGTGTTGGTCATGGTGAGGCCGGCCTGCCTGGCGATGTCGGTGAAATAGGCGAGCGGCTTGGGAGGTGTGTTTTGAGGAAGGTCGACAGCTGGAAGCAGAGAGCATGAGAGAACAACGGCAACGATAATCTGGAGGAGTGGAGAAGTCGCGCGGCGCTGACGAGAAGTCGTGAAAACCATGCCTTCAACGGATAGTAGGGTGTGGGCGGGGGCCGGTCAAGGCGGCGTGGCGCTGCCGGCGGGAGTGACGCAGATCTGAGGTCTCAAACGACCGCGGCGCTTTTTGGTTCTTCCGGGCGTGTTAGGATTTTGATGTGAGCGGCCCAATTCACTTCAGGAATTTTCGCGGCTTAGAGCGCGCCATCTTGATCTGGTGCCTGCTGTCGCCGATTGCGCTTCGCGCTCAGGATGCGACAGCTCCTGCCGTGGGGCGCGCCGCGCAGGCGGATGCGAGCTACCGGCAGGGGATTACGGCCTTGCAGCAGGGGGATTTGGGGTCGGCGCGAACGGATTTTGAGAAGGCGGTGCAGTTGCAGCCGCGCAGCCCCGAGGCGCACAACTCCTTGGGATGGGTTTTACTGGCGCAGAACCAGGTGGACCCGGCGATCGACCAGTTTCAGACCGCTCTGGACCTACGACCCGATTTTTTCCAGGCGCACATGAATCTGTCGCGCGCATTCCTGGTGAAAGGTGACCCGAAGCGCGCGGCACGCTCGGGACGCGAGGCGGTGAGGTTTGCTCCGACGGAGTCCGAAGCGTACCGCACGCTGGCGCGTGCCTTGGATGCCTCGGGCGATGTGGCCGGGGCAATCAAGCAAATGCGACACGGGCTGGAACTGGATCCCGGCCGCCCCGAACTCCACGATGAACTGGGGACGCTTCTGGTGCGGCAGGCGGCGATGAGCGTGGCGAGTCCCACCGCGAATGGCGATGCCGCACAAAGTGCCGCGAACGACGGTAAAGATCCGGCGAGTTCCCCATCGGGTGGAGCAAGCGAGCCCTCCCCGACACAAGAGGCCGAAAAGGAATATGCCGAGGCATTGCGGTTGCAGCCGGAATTCGCCGTCGCGCACTTGCACCTGGGCGTCTTGGAATTACAGGAAAAATCTCCGCAAGAAGCGATTCATCACCTGGATGAGGCCGCCCGTTTGGACCCGCAGAATCCACTCGCCCATTTGTATAGGGCACAGGCGCAATTGGCTGTTGGCGACCCGGACCAAGCCCGGAACGAAGCTTCGACGGCGCTAAGACTTCAGCCGGGGCTTGTTGAAGCGGAGAATTTGCTGGGCCTGGCGCAGCAACGCCTGGGCAATGCCGACGAAGCCGTGGAGGCTTTTCGCGACGTGCTCAAGGTGCAAACCCAAAACGCCGATGCGCACAACAATCTCGGACTGGCGGAATTGCAAATCGGAGATGCCAATACGGCCATTGGCGAGTTCCAGGCGGCGATGCGTTTAAGGCCGCAAGATGTGGGATTCCAAGCGAATCTGGGTATTGCGTACCTGCAAAAGACAGACTTCGACTCCGCTGTCGCTCAGTTTGAATCAGCGCTAAAAACGTCTCCACAAGACGCGACGCTGCACTACGATTTGGGACTCGCGCTCAAGCTGAAAGACAAGCTGCCGGAAGCGATCGCGGAGTTCCGCAAAGCGGAGGAATTGGATCCGCAGGAAGCGGACGTGCACTACACGCTCGGGGTGACCCTGTGGCAGCAGGGGGATTTTCCGGCAGCAGCAGGGGAACTGCGCGCGGTCATCCGCGCGAAGCCCGACTATGCGGAGGCTTACTACACCCTGGGTTCCGTGCTGAAGCAGAAAGGCGACTTGCAGCCGGCCGCCGAAGCACTACGGGAAGCCATTCGTTTGCAGCCGGATTTTCCCGGTGCGCACACCAATCTGGGAGCCGTTCTTCGGCAGCTCGGGGACGAAGACGGAGCCGCGGCCGAGAGCCGCGCGGGCATGGAGATCTTAAAGCAGAAGTCGAGCGAGCAGGCGGCTACGTTCACGACCAACTCAGGCCGCCGGCTTTTGAATGCCGGGGATCTGGATGGCGCGATCTCCCAATTCCGGTCGGCGATACTCACGGCACCGAATTACGCACGCGCGCACTTTCAACTGGGATTGGCGCTGCAGCGGAAGGGCGAAAAAGACGAAGCCGCAAGAGAATTTCAGAAAGCTGCGCAGCTCGATCCTCGGCTAGCTGCTCCTTCACATTAACCCGCGGGGTCCGGTGCGGAATCGGTTTCCGTTAGCTGCCGTTACGTAGGGCGACCAACTCCGTCGAAACCGGCACACCGCGCGTCACTTTCACGCGAATCACAGCCTCGAACGGTTTCAGCTGGCCGCTCTGTGAAACCGAGAGGCGCAGAAGCAGCTCCTCGAC
>Ga0181522_10000020_pt1 | contig 134282 bp, 127 predicted proteins | sample PEATcosm2014_Bin_27_FD_121103 | JGI IMG/M metagenome (GOLD analysis project Ga0181522, IMG submission 121103) | Peatland microbial communities from MTU Mesocosm Facility, Houghton, MI, USA - PEATcosm2014_Bin05_10_metaG | ecosystem: Environmental > Terrestrial > Soil > Wetlands > Peat | place...
ACCACCGCCTGCACGCGCGAGCCGCGCATGCCGACGCAGGCGCCGACCGGATCGACCGAGGAATCGCGCGAGATCACGGCGATCTTGGCGCGCGAGCCCGGATCGCGGGCGACCGCCTTCACCTCGACGATGCCGTCATAGATTTCCGGCACTTCCTGCGCGAACAGCTTGGCGGTGAATTGCGGATGCGTGCGGGAGAGGAAGATCTGCGGGCCGCGCGGCTCGCGGCGCACGTCGTAAATGTAGGCGCGGATGCGGTCGCCGTTGCGGAACACTTCGCGAGGCAGCATTTCGTCACGCCGCACGATCGCCTCGCCGCGGCCGAGATCGACCACTACGTTGCCGTATTCGACGCGCTTGACGATGCCGTTGACGATGTCGCCGATGCGATCTTTGTACTCGGCGTATTGCCGGTCGCGCTCGGCCTCGCGCACTTTCTGCACGATCACCTGCTTGGCCGACTGCGCGGCGATGCGGCCGTATTCCAAAGGCGGCAGCGGATCGGCGATGGTGTCGCCGACTTGCGCGGCCGGATGATGCTTGCGCGCGCCTTCGAGCGTGATCTGATTGGACGGGTTCTCGACGGCCTCGACCACCAGCATGTGGCGGGTGAGGCGGAGATCGCCGGTCTTGGGCTCGATCTCGGCGTGCACGTCGGTTTCCGCGCCGTAGCGCGAGCGTGCCGCCTTGGCGATGGCGTCTTCCATGGCGGCGATGACGATGCCGCGGTCGATCGCCTTCTCGCGGGCCACCGCGTCGGCGATTTGCAACAGTTCGAGCCGGTTGGCGCTGACAGCCATAGCTCAGTCTCCTTGGTTGGCGGCATGCCCGGCGTAGCCGGACTTATGCCTTCGTTGTTCTCGTTTCGCCGTGCGCGCTTCGCGCTTGGCGGACTTCTCACGTCGCAAGGCCTGTCGCAACAGTTCGTCGGTGAGCACCAGCCTCGCTTCGCTTATTTCTCCGATCGGAAGCAGAACTTCCGCGCCGGCCAGTTCCTTGTCGTCTTTCGTCGCGTCTTTCTTGTCGTCGCGCTTGCCGTCTTGTTTTCCATCTTGGCGAAGCCGAGCGGCCTCGCCCTCGGTGCCGACGAGAAGGCCGCGAAATCGCTTGCGGCCGTCGATCGGAATTTCGGTCTCGATCTTGACCAGGTGCCCGGCGTAGCGGTCGAAATCGGATTTGCGCACCAGCGGACGGTCGATGCCGGGCGAGGAGATTTCCAGCCGGTAGGCCCGGTCGACGGGATCGGCCGCATCGAATACCGGCGAGAGCGCCCGCGATACCGTCTCGCAGTCCTCGACCAACATGGTGCCGTCCTGCCGTTCCGCCATAATCTGCACGGTGCAGCCGTCGGCGGGCGAAACCTTGACTCGCACCAGGCGGTAACCGAGCTGTTCGATCACCGGCTCGGCGATCGAGGCGACGCGCGCCGGCAGGCCCGGCTCGACGATCAGCCGTGGCTCGGTCTCGTTTGGCACGGCCTGGACCGGCTCTTGTGCGTGGCTTGTGGCCATTTTGGTAACAAAAAAGAGCGGGCCCCGGGGGACCCACTCTCAAAACCCGATTTGGTTATGAGGGTGTCTTAACTGTCGGAAATATAGCGGTTTCCGGCCCTTTTGCAAGGGCGGCAATGAGTTTTCGCAGCTAACCCTTCCTTCAGAATCTGCCCTTAAATTTGCATTAAATCTCGGATCGCAGGTCGTCCTCGGGCCGTTTAGGCAGGTTTCCGTAATGAGTATGCAATGAGCGTCCCTGCCTCGCTGCTTCCCGAACTGGAAGAGGTCGTTGCGCACGGTTCCGCGGAAAAACGCGCCGAAACCCTGCGCCGCATCACCAGCCTGTTTCTCGACGGCGCCTCCCGCTTCAACGACGCCCACGTCGAATTGTTCGACGACGTCATCGGCACCCTGATCGAGGAGATCGAAGTCCAGGCGCTGGCCGAACTGGCGCGCCGGCTCGCACCGGTGCCGAACGCGCCGGGCGGCGTGGTGGTGACGCTCGCCAAAAACGACGACATCATTGTCGCCGGCCCGATATTACGCCAGGCCCACATCGGCGACCCTGACCTCAAATACATCGCGGAAACCAAAAGCCAGGCGCATTTGCTGGCGCTGTCGACGCGTCTTGGCATCACCGAGACGCTGGCCGACGTGCTGGTGCAGCGCGGCGACGGTGAGGTGGCGCGCAGCATCGCCACCAATCACAAGGCGCAATTGTCAGACAACGCCTTCAGCACGCTGGTCAAGCGCGCCGAGCGCGACAACATGCTGGCCGAGAAAGTCGGGCTGCGCACCGATATTCCGCCGCGGCTGTTTCGCCAGTTGCTGATGCAGGCGAGCGACGTTGTGCAGAAGCGTCTACTGGCGCAGGCCAAGCCCGAAATTCAGGCCGAGATCCGCCGCGTGCTGGCGAAGGTGACCGGCGAGGTCGCCGTCAAGGCCGCGCCGCGCAATTACGCTGCGGCGCTCGAAGCGGTGCAAGCCAGGCACAAGGAGCGCAAGCTCACCGAGGCCGACATCGCAGATTATGCCAAGGCCGGCAAATACGAGGAGACCATCGCCGCGCTGGCGACCGTCAGCGCTGTGCCGGTCGAGGTGGTGGACCGGCTGATGAATGGCGAGCGCGCCGATCCGGTGCTGATCCTGTCGCGTGCGGCCGGCTTTAGCTGGGCGACGGTGCGGGCAGTGATCGGCGCGCGGCCGGGGCCAAAGCCTGCGAGCGCCACGATCGATGCGGCGCGCGAGAATTTCGACCGGCTGACCGCGGCCACCGCGTTGCGCGTGGTTCGCTTCTGGCAGGTCCGGCAGAGTGAAGACGCGTAATTATTTCTTCCGGAAAATAAAATACGCGGGCTGGCGGCCTTCGCGCTTGGCTTTGGCTTCATAACGCGTGCCAGCAAAATCGTGCCACGGCTTGCGCCAGTCGTCAGGCGTTTCCGCCGTCCAGATGAAATCGGACGAGCGCAATATACGCGCCAGCGCATAGACGGCGTAGTCGGCGATGTCGGTGGCGAAGCGCAACTCGCCGCCGGATTTCAGAATGCGTGCCAGCCGCGCCAGGCTGTCGTCCTGGATGAAGCGCCGCTTCCAATGCCGCCGCTTCGGCCACGGGTCCGGATAAAGCAGGTCGATACGCGAAAGGCCGCCTTCGGGCAGCCAGTCGATCAATTCGCTGGCGTCGCCGTGATGCAGGCGGATATTGCCGAGATCGTTGTCGTCGATCGCAACCAGCGCCTTGGCGATGGCGTTGCTATAGCCGTCGCTGGCGATGAAGCCGCACGCCGGATGTGTCAGCGCCTGCGCAATCAGATGTTCGGCGCCGCCGAAACCGATTTCCAGCCGCAGCGCCTCGGGCGCGTGCGCAAACAGCCTCGCCATGTTGGCAAAGGCGGGCTTGCTCAGATCGAGCGCGAGCTTCGGCAACAAAGCGTCGAACAGCTCGATTTGGCGGGCCCGCAATGGGTGGCCCTTGCGCCGGCCGAAGAAGGCGCGCTGCGCATGCTGGTTGTGATCGCTTGACTTCTTCATCGTCACGCGCGGGTCTAGCCCGCGCATGCCGGCAAGAAAAGCTACTTAACCGCGCTTTTGATCGCGGCGGCGAGGTCGGTCTTCTCCCAGGAGAAGCCGCCGTCCTTGTCGGGTGCGCGGCCGAAATGGCCGTAAGCCGCGGTGCGCCGGTAGATCGGCCGGTTGAGCTTGAGCGTGCGGCGGATATTGGTCGGCGTCAGGCGGAACAACTCGGGCAGAATTTTCTCGAGCTTTGTCTCCGCGACGTTGCCGGTGCCGTGGGTGTCGACCAGCACCGACATCGGGTCGGCGACGCCGATGGCGTAGGCGACCTGGATGGTGCAGCGCTCGGCGACACCGGCGGCCACCACGTTCTTGGCGAGATAGCGCGCGGCGTAAGCCGCCGAGCGGTCGACCTTGGTCGGGTCCTTGCCGGAGAATGCGCCGCCGCCATGCGGCGCGTAACCGCCGTAGGTGTCGACGATGATCTTGCGGCCGGTGAGGCCGCAGTCGCCGTCCGGTCCGCCGATCACGAAATTACCGGTCGGGTTGACCAGGAAGTCGGACGGCCGCTGCGGCATCCAGCCTTTCGGCAAGGCGGATTCGACCGCGCTGCCGATCAATTCCTTGACCATGCCCGGCGTGTATTTCTTGCCGTTGCGGCTTTTCTCGTTGTGCTGGGTCGAGACCACGACCTTGGTGCAGCCAATCGGCTTGCCGTTGACGTATTTGACGGTGACCTGGCTCTTGGCGTCGGGCTGCAGGTCGAACAACTGGCCGGAGCGGCGCTTGTCGGAAAGCACCTTCAGGATCTTGTGCGCGAAATAAATCGGCGCCGGCATGAACGAATTCTTTTCGTAGACTTCGCTTTCGGTGCAGGCGAAGCCGAACATCATGCCCTGGTCGCCGGCGCCTTCTTCGTCGCCATTCTTTTTCTTCTTGGCGTTCACGCCCATGGCGATGTCGGGCGACTGGCCGTGGAGGAGCACCTCGATGTCGGCGCCGTAATAGGAAAAGCCGTCCTGGTCGTAGCCGATGTCCTTGACCACGCCGCGCGCGATCTCCGCGATCATCTCGCGGTTCACCACCGTCTTGTCGCCATGCTTGTGAAAGAACGGCGCCTGGCCGCGGCCTTCGCCGGCGATCACGATCTTGTTGGTGGTGGACAGCGTCTCGCAGCCGAGCCGCGTATTCACGTGGCTGTCGTCGGCGATGCCGAGCCTGATGTCGTTTTCGAGAAAGGCGTCGAGCACCGCGTCCGAAATCTGGTCGCAGACCTTGTCAGGATGACCCTCGGAAACCGACTCGCTGGTGAACAGGAAATTGGTGTGCGCCACGCTGAACTCCTCCAGAGGCGCGGCATCAAGGCCGCGTCATTGCCGGGGTGTTTCTTGCAGTGGCGGGGAAGGAGGTCAAGATGCGGGCAGCGGTGGGCCGTATCTTGGGCGCGATGGGCGCAGGCCCTGATTTTACTCGTCGGCCGCGATCATCTCGACCAGATCGACGATGCGGCGGCGCATTTTGCCGCTTTTGATCTTCATGAATGACTTTGTGAGCGAAAGACCGTCGGAGGTGGCGAGAAAGTCCGACACATAGGCCGGCGAGGGCGCTTCCCCCATGCCGGAACGGCCGGGCAGATGCGGCGCGCCTCCGAAGAAAAACGACACCGGAACTTGCAGGATATTGGAGATCGCCTGCAGGCGGCTGGCGCCGATGCGATTGGTGCCCTTTTCGTATTTCTGCACTTGCTGGAATGTCAGGCCGAGCGAGTCCCCGAGCTTCTCCTGACTCATGTTGAGCATTAACCGCCGCATTCGCACCCTCGAACCGACATGCTTGTCGATCGGATTGGGGGGCCTCTTCGCCATAATGGGCTCCTATGCGACTATCGCGCAGCGTAATGTCATAAAAGCTGATTTAAATGCAATGCGCGTTTTTAACGTGGCGCCACGCCGAAAGCCGGATGCGCAGGAAATTAGCCATATATTTCAGCCGCTTTCGCATGACTGAACTTACCCGGCGCTCACCATCAGCGAGTGCGACAGGCCGCTGTCGGTCGCTTTGCGATCAAACCCGGGCCTTGGTCTGCAATCCAGAGCTGAATCTCACGCAATCTACAGATGTATCCGTCGTCGTGCGACCAAGATCAAGCTGACCACCAGAAATAGAATGACGACGGTATCGCCGAGTTGCACATAAGGCGTCGGCGCGATCGCGCGCGGCAGGTTGGCATCGAGCACGCCTTCGATGCCGAGCGGCAGTGCACTGACAATGCGGCCGACCGGATCGATCACGCCTGAAATCCCGGTATTGGCCGCGCGCACCAACGGCAGGCCTTCGGCGATTGCCAGCACGCGCGCCTGCTGGAAATGCTGGTAAGGCCCGGTGCTGATTCCGAACCAGCCGTCATTGGTCACGTTGACCAGCCAGCCCGGCCGTTCGCCTGCCGGCACCGCCGCGCCTGGGAAGATGGCTTCATAGCAAATCAGCGGCAGCATTTTCGGTGCGCCAGGTACGTCCATGGCGCGCCGGCGGTCGCCCGACAGGAATCCGCCGACCTGTTTGGTGAGCTGCCGCAGCCCGAGCCGCTCGAGCAGGCTCTGTAACGGCAGATATTCCCCGAACGGTACCAGATGCACCTTGTCGTAGATGCCGCGGATCGAGCCGTCGGGATCGATCACATAGACCGAATTGTAAGCGTGCGGCACCCCGCCTGTGGCGGCAGCAGGACGTACCGCGCCGGTGATCAGCTCGGTCGACGGTTTGAGCAGGCCGGCGATCTGCGCCAGCGCGTCGGGCTCGCGCGTGAGAAAGAACGGAAACGCGGATTCCGGCCAGATCAAATGCGTGATGTCGTGCACGCCGTTCGAGTTTGGAGTTGCGGCGCGGTCGGACAGCCGCAAATAGCGCTCCATCACCTGGCCCTTGGCGGCGTAGTTGAATTTTTCGTCCTGCTGCAAATTGGGCTGCATGATGCGCAGCTTCACGGCGCTCACATATGCGGTCGGGTTTTGCCAGAGCCGCACGGCGCCGTAGCTGGCGAGGCCCGCCAGAATCAAAATGCCGAGCAGCGGCGCTCGCCGTGGGTTCGGCGTGTCGGCCGCATCGTCGGCGAGCACGGCGGGGCTGGCGCAAATCGCGACGCAGAGAAACGTCAGGCCCCAGATGCCGGTGAGCGAAACGGCTTGCGCCAGGGCCAGCGGTTCGGTCAGCGCGTAACCGAAGGTGTTCCAGGGAAATCCGCTAAGCAGATGGCCGCGCAGCCATTCGGCCGCCGTAAGCATGGCGGCGAGCGCCAGCACGCGCTCCGGCCCGCGCACCCAGATCAAGCGTGCGGCGCCAAGTCCAAGCGCCGTAAAAAGCGCGAGATAGGCCGGCAAGCCCGCGACTGCCACCGGCAGCAGCCAACCGAAGGTTTTGGCGTCGACCAAAAAGGCGTAGCCCACCCAGTAAATTCCGGCGACGAAATAGCCGAAGCCGAAAAACCAGCCGACGACCGCAGCGCCCGCCGCTCCGCTCCAGCGTCCGGCGGCGGAGCCGTCCACCAACCAGACCAGTAACGGCAGCGTCAGGAACAAGATCGGCCAGACATTAAACGGCGCCAGTGCCAGGGCCGATGCGACGCCGGCGAGAAATGCGATTGTCGCGCGCTTCCAGGGCGAGGCGAGCACGACCGCGTAAGCGAGGCGGGTGAGTGTCACGGGCGCCGCGCGCCGTCTTTTTGGCCCGGCGCGTCGTCGACGAGCAGAGCCGATGGCGTGGTGCCGGCCAGGACCGCATCCGGCTCGCCACGCTTGCGCTGCTCGCGCGGCCGCTCGCGCTTTTCTTTCAGCCGGGTGATGCGCACGCGCTTGATACGGCGCGGATCGGCATCCAGCACTTCGAATTCGAACAATCCGGGCCCCGGGATCAATTCGCCGCGCACCGGCAGGCGTCCGGCGCGCGTTACCAGATAGCCGCCGAGCGTGTCGACTTCCTTGACCACCTCGCCGGGGTCGAAATCGTTGCCGATCGATGCCGCGACGTCCTCAAGATGAGCGCGAGCGTCGGCAATGAAGGTACCGTCGCTTTGGCGCACCACGTGCGGGGTTTCATCCTCGTCATGCTCATCGGCGATCTCGCCGACGATCTGCTCGACGATGTCCTCGATCGACACCAGCCCGTCGCTGCCGCCGTATTCGTCGACCACCAGCGCCAGATGAATCCGCGTCGCCTGCATGCGCGCCAGCAGATCGATCACCCGCGACGACGGCGGCACGAACAGGATTTCCCGCACCAGCTTGGCCGACGACAGCGGCATCGACAGATCGATCGCCTTGAAATCAAGGCCGGCCGGCAGCGGCTTCTTGCGCTTGGCGTTTTTTTCCGGACTGACCGCGGCGTGCGTGGTCATGAACGCGATCAGGTCGCGGATGTGCACCATGCCGATTGGATCGTCGAGCGTGTCGTTGTAGACCACCAGACGCGAGTGCGCGGCGCCCTCGAACACGCGCACCAGCTCACCCAGTTTGATGTCCTGCTGCACGGCGACGATGTCGGCGCGCGGGATCATGACGTCGCCGACGCGACGTTCACGCAGGCCCAGGATATTCTTGAGCATCCGGCTTTCTTCCGGCGAGAAGCCGGATTCGCCGGGCGTCATGGCGTCGAGCACGTCCTTGAAATCGGCGCGCGAGTTAGGCTTCCAGCCGAACAACGTGCGTAGAACACGCACGATCCAGCCTTCGCCGCCTTCGCGCGCCGGCGGTACCGGTACCGGTAGATTGCGCGGCTCGTATGGCGCAGCGTCGGCGGGATTGGAGATGGGGTCGCTGTCGGGCATGGTTCAGGCGTCACTAAATTCGCGGTCGAGATCGCGGCCGAGCCACGGGTCGGGCAAATTGATGCTCAACATGATCCTGCTTTCGAGGCCTTCCATTTCGCTTGCCTCGGCATCGACATCGTGCCCGTAGCCGATGAGGTGAAGAAAACCATGCACCGTGAGATGGGCCAGATGATGAAGAAATTCCCGGCCCTCGTCGGCGCATTCGCGCGCAAGCGTTTCGTAGGCCACGACGATATCGCCGAAAAATTTGGCGCCGACGCTGGTTTGCGTGACCGCCGCCGGAAACGACAGCACGTTGGTCGGCTTGTCGATGCCGCGCCATTGGCGGTTCAGCGCACGAATCGCGCCGTCGTCGGTCAGCAGAATAGCCACTTCGCCGTCCATTGTTGAGAGCATGCTGGTCGCCGCGGCCAAGGCGTCGCGAATGGTCTGCGCGGCCTTGGGCTGCGCCTCCCACAGCGGCGATTGAATTTGAATGTCGATCGACGGCGCTCCCGCGCGCCGGCTCGGCGCGGCAGTCATTTCTTGGCCTCGCGCGCGCTCTTGCGGTCATAGGCTTCGACGATGCGCGCCACCAGCTCGTGGCGGATCACGTCTTCATGGGTGAAGGCGACATGGCCGATGCCCTCGACGCCGTCGAGCAGCTTGACCGCTTCGGCCAGCCCCGAGGTCTGGCCGCTCGGCAGATCGACCTGGCTCGGATCGCCGGTGACGATCATGCGGCTGTTCTCGCCCAGACGCGTGAGGAACATTTTCATCTGCATCGAGGTGGTGTTCTGCGCCTCGTCGAGAATGATCGCGGCGTTCGACAACGTGCGCCCGCGCATGAACGCCAATGGCGCGATCTCGATCTCGCCGCCTTGCAGCGCGCGCTCGACGATGCGGGCATCCATCAGGTCATAGAGCGCGTCGTAGATCGGCCGCAGGTATGGATCGACCTTCTCGCGCATATCGCCTGGCAGAAAGCCGAGCCGTTCGCCGGCTTCCACCGCCGGCCGCGACAAGATGATGCGGTCGACTTCCTTGCGCTCGAACATCTGGATCGCCTGCGCGACCGCGAGCCAGGTCTTGCCGGTGCCGGCGGGTCCGGTGCCGAACACCATATGATGGCGCTTGAGGGCCCGGATATAGGCGTCTTGCGCGGCGGTGCGTGCGCGCACCGGACGCTTGCGCAGATTGATTTCCTCGAACGTCGCCCGCGCGGTCGCCGGGTCGTAGTCGAACAGCGAGCCTTGCGCGATGGCCTGGCGGATCGCGCCCTCGACATCGCCCTGGCTGAGGTCGTGCCCGCGCTTGACGTGTTCGTAAAGGCCTTCCAGCACACGCCTTGCTTGTTCGCAGGCGCCACGCGAGCCGTCGATGGTGACGTGATTGCCGCGTTGCTCGGCGACGACGCCAAGACGCCGTTCGATCAGCGCGAGGTTCTGGCCGTATTGTCCAAAAAGAACGGAGGCGAGCCGGTTGTCCTCGAAAGCGAGCACGGTCTGCGTGGTGGCAGTTTCCTCGGAAGCTGCGGCGGCCGGGATCGGCGGATCCGATGTGCGCAAGGCGGGTTCAGGCTCCTGCTGTGGCGATGACGGGCGCGTGGCGCTGTTCGCTGAGCGCACCGAACAAGGTGTTTGTTCCGATGTCGGTGATGGTAACGTGAACCAGCGATCCGATCGCCGAGCGCGGCGCCATCACCTGCACCGCCTGCAAATATGGTGTGCGGCCGACCAGTTGCCCAGGGAGTTTGCCGGGCTTTTCCAGCAGCACGTCGACGCTGCGGCCCAAAAATCGTGCGTTGAAGGCGCGCCAATGGCGGGTGATCAGCGCCTGCAATCGTTGCAGGCGCTCGGATTTCTCCGCCTCCGGAACTTGATCGTCCATGTCGGCGGCCGGCGTGCCGGGCCGCGGCGAATACGTGAACGAATAGGCGGTGGCGAAACCGACCTCATCGACCAGCGTGAGCGTGTCGCCGAAATCCGCTTCGGTCTCGCCCGGAAAACCGACGATGAAATCCGAGGTGAAAGCGAGATCGGCACGCGCGGCGCGCAGGCGCGCGATCGCGTCGAGATAGTCCTTGCGGCTGTGCTTGCGGTTCATCGCCGCCAGCATGCGGTCGGAACCGGATTGAACCGGCAGATGCACGTAAGGCATCAGCGCGGGCAGGTCGCCGTGCGCGGCGATCAGGTCGTCATCCATGTCGCGCGGATGGCTGGTGGTGTAGCGCAGGCGCACAATGCCCGGCACGTCGGCAAGCCGGCGCAGCAAAGTGCCGAGCGTGGCGGCATGTCCGTGCGCGTCGTGGCCGTGATAGGCGTTCACGTTCTGCCCGATCAGCGTCACCTCGCGCACGCCGGCGGCGGCCAGGCGTTCGACTTCGGCGACGATCTTTTCGACCGGGCGCGAGACCTCGGCGCCACGCGTATAGGGCACCACGCAGAAGGTGCAGAATTTGTCGCAGCCTTCCTGCACGGTGACGAAGGCTGAAATGCCGCGTTTGACGATCGCCTCCTGGCGCGGCGCTGCCAGTATGTCGAACTTGTCGTCGGCCGGAAACTCGGTATCGACGATTTGCTCGCCATCTCGTAGGCGTGCGATCAGGCCGGGCAGGCGATGATAATTTTGCGATCCGACCACCAGGTCCACGGCGCTGGCGCGGCGGGTGATTTCTCGCCCTTCCGCTTGCGCCACGCAGCCCGCCACCGCGATCAGCATCTTGCGGCCGTCGTGTTCGGCGGCTTCCTTGAACTCGCGCACGCGGCCGATCTCGGAATAGAGCTTGTCGACCGCCTTTTCGCGGATATTGCAGGTGTTGAGGATCACCAGGTCGGCGTCGGCGATCTGCGTGGTTTCGCTGAAGCCGGCCGGCGCCAAGGTGTCCGCCATACGATGGGAGTCGTAGACGTTCATCTGACAGCCGAAGGACTTGACGAAAACTTTGCGCGTTCTGCTCATGCCGCTCGCGTTCGAACCGGGGACTCAATGTAACCTGTCGGGACCGGTTTTGTCCCCTTCAGTCATGTCTTTGATTCTATGACGCTTTTAAGACGTGGCGGCGTGAACCGGTCGCGGGCCGCCGCGCAGCGTCGCGGCATTGAGCCGGCGCACATCGCCTTCCAACCGCTTGGTCATGGTCTTGCGGTCGTCGGTGCCATCGGCGGTGAACGGTTCGCCGAAGCTGACCACGGCGTCGACCGCACCGCGCGCGCAGAAGGTCTTGAAATGCGGCACGAAGTCGAGATCGCCGTACCACGCGACCAGCGGACGGTTCTGCCGCCCCATCGGGATACCCTGTTGCCCGATATAGCCGATCGACATCGGCTGGATCTGGATGGCGCCTGCGCCATGGGCCGCTGCGTCCTCGACCGAGCCGACCAAGGCGGAGCGAAACGGCAGCACGCGGTTGCCGTCGCTTGAGGTGCCTTCGGCGAACAGCACCACCGAAGTGCCTTCGATCAGCCGCTTGACGATGGCGCCGACGGCTTCGCCGGTTTGGGAGCGGCGCGTGCGGTCGACGAACACCGTGCGTTGCAAACGCGCGGCGACGCCGACCAGCGGCCAATCGGCGACCTCGCGCTTAGCGACGAAGGCCACCGGCCCGAGCGTGCCGATCACCAGGATGTCGGCCCAGGACAAATGGTTGGATACGAACAGCACGGCGTGGTCGTGCACCGGCTGGCCTACCACGCGAATGCGGATGCGCAGCGCCCAGCACAGCAGGCGATAATACGTTGTGGCGATACCGCCCCAGCCCGGCAGGTTTAATTTCTCGAGCAGCCACTGCACCGCGATCAGCAACGGCGTCGCGGTGAAGAACAGCGCCGCGATCAAAAGACAACGCAGCATTAATTGGCCTTATCGTCTTTGAGCGGCACGGCGTAAAGCTCGAGCCGGTGATCGACCAATTTATAGCCGAGCTTGCGCGCGACGTCGGCCTGCAGGCGCTCGATTTCCTCCGATTGGAATTCGATCACCTCGCCGTTGCGCAAATTGATCAGATGGTCGTGGTGGGATTCCGGGGCGGTTTCGTAGCGCGCACGGCCTTCGCGGAAATCGTGCCGCTCGATAATGCCGGCGTCCTCGAACAGGCGGACGGTGCGGTACACGGTCGAAATCGAGATATGTTCGTCGACCTTGACGCAACGGCGGTACAATTCCTCGACGTCGGGATGGTCGTCGGCCGCCGCCAGCACGCGCGCGATGGTGCGGCGCTGCTCGGTCATGCGCATGCCCTTGGCCGCGCACAACGCCTCGATATTGCGCTTGTCAGCAAGTGTTTTGTCCGGCGCGGCCACGTTCGTTTTTCTCCAGTCCGGCTGTCATAACATATCGAGCGCGCCGCGGTCAGACCAGATCGCGGCGCAGCACCAGCGCGGCTGCGGCCTTGCCGCCGGTACCGGCATAATAGTTGGGGCGGCGGGATATTTCGTGAAATTCGGCGCGGCTATAAAGGGCGATCGCCGGCGCATTGTGTTCGTCGACTTCCAGGAATACCGAACGCGCGCCTAGGCCTGCGAGCCGCCGCAGATGCAGGTTAAGAAGCGTGCGCGCCAGCCCGCGTGCGCGCCGCGCCTTGGAAACCGCGACCGAAAGGATTTCCGCCTCGTCCTCGACCAGCCTCGACAAGATGAAGCCGGCCATGGCCGATCCGTTCATGGCGCGATGCGCGATGACATGGCGGTCGATCAGCAGGCCCTCGACTTCCTGCTCGGTCCAGCCGCGCGCAAACGAAACACCGTGCAGCGCGGCAATCGCCGCCGCGTCGCGAGCGCCGGCTTCCGACAAAACGGCGTCACCGCGCGCGAATAAACCTGAAAGGAAATTCATCATCGGCGCGCCAGTCGTGCGGCGTCCTGCGGCTGCGCATCGGGCGCGCGCAGATAAAGCGGCTTCGGGGCTGCGCCGATTTCGACCGCGGCGGCGCCCAACCGCGCCACCCAGTCGATGTCGGGCGCCCGGCGCGGATCGACCAGGCTCGGCGGGCGTTCGCCGGCAGGCCAGGCCGCTGCAATGATTGTCGCCGCAGTGCCTACAAGTCGCGGCGCGCCGGTTGCCGCCACCCGCAGCGCTTCGCGCAATGGCGCCAGCCGCGGCGCGACGATGGTGCGGCCCCCGGGCCCGAACACTTGCAGGTAGACATGGTCGTGACGCGCGTCGATGGCCGACACCACCGGCAGCGTGTCGTCGGCCGCAATGAGAGGCGCGGCGTAAGCCGCCAAGGTGGTGAGGCCGATCGCCGGTTTGCCGGAAGCGAGCGCGATGCCGCGCGCCGCGGCGATGCCAACCCGCAAGCCGGTGAAACTGCCGGGTCCGGTAGTGACCGCGATGCGGTCGAGCGCGGCGAAGTCGAGCCCTGCTGTCCCGAGCACGCGCGCGATCAGCGGGATCAGTGCTTCGGCGTGGCCGCGCACCATCGGCAGCGATTCATGGGCGATGACGGCGCCTTGCTCGGTGTCGAGCACGGCGGCCGAGCAGGCCTCGAGCGCGGTATCGATGGCAAGGACACGCATGGTGCGGCAATTCTAGCACCGTTTCGCGCGTGCAATGGTGGACGAATTACACCGGCCGGACTTCGGTGACGTCGGGTACGAAATGCTTGAGCAAATTCTGAATGCCGTGCTGCAGCGTGGCGGTCGAGGACGGGCAGCCCGAGCAGGCGCCCTTCATGGTGAGATAGACCACGCCTTCCTTGTAGCCCTTGAAGGTAATGTCGCCGCCGTCGCCGGCCACCGCCGGGCGCACGCGGGTCTCGATCAAATCCTTGATGGTGGCGACCGTGTCGGCGTCCTTGGCGTCGAAGAACTCGTCGGCCTCCGCCTGTTCGCCGCCCTCGCTGAGCAGCGGCGCGCCGCTCATGTAATGCTCCATGATGGCGCCGAGGATCGCTGGCTTGATCTGCTGCCAGTCGCCGTCACGCTTGGTAATCGAGATGAAGTCGGAGCCGTAGAAAACGCCGCCGACATTCGGGATGTCGAACAGTCGGCTCGCCAGCGGCGATTGCGCGGCGGCGTCCTTGTCCGGCATGTCGAGCGTGCCGGTCTCCAACACCGGGCGGCCCGGCAGGAATTTCAGCGTCGCCGGATTGGGCGTGGCTTCGGTCTGGATGAACATCGTTTCGCTCCTTACGGGTTTAAGGCCCGTGGGTGGCTGCACTATAGCCGATAGATGGCGCTTGCGCAGGGCAAGGTCAACCGGCGCAAAAAACAGCATGAATCAGGAACTGGCGTCGATATCCTCGTCGCTCAGATGCCCCGGCACGATTGCGACTGGAATGGGGAACGTGCCGGCGTTCTTGGCCAGGCTCGAGACCAGCGGGCCGGGGCCTTCCGAGGCGGTGCCGGCCGCCAACACCAGAATGCCGATGTCGGTGTCCTCGTCGATCAGCTTGATGATCTCCTCGGCCGGGGCGCCCTCGCGGATCACGCGGTCCGGGACGATGCTGGCGATGTCCTTGACGCGCGCCGCGTATTTGTCGAAGGCAGCGTTCGCCGCTTCCATCGCCTCCGCCTTCATGATGTCCGCGACGCCGAGCCATTGCTGATTGCGCTCGCCGGTATCGATCATGCGCAGCATCACGAGCTGCGACTTAGTGCGGCCGGCGCGCTTGGCGGCCCAATAGACCGCGCGGTCGCATTCCTCGGTGTCGTCGATGACAACCAGATATTTGCGCTTGTGGCCGGCTTCGTAGCTGCGCCGCTTGGTGCTCATCCGGGAATGGTGGCATGCCGCCCGCCAAGCCGACAAGCGGCTCGAAGGACTAGCGGCGCACGAAGCCGACGATGTCCTTGACCGCCTTCATGGTTTCGGCGGCGAGCGCCTGGGCGCGCGCCGAGCCGTCGGCCAGCACCGAGTCGATATAGACCGGGTCCTGCACCAGCTTCTTCATTTCCGCGCCGATCGGACCCAATTTGGCGACCGACAGATCCGCCAGCGCGGTCTTGAAGGTCGAGAATTGCCCGCCGCCGAATTGGCGCAGCACGTCGGCTTTGCTCACGTTGTTGAGCGCGGCATAGATGCCCACCAGATTGTCGGCCTCGGGGCGCGGTTCAAGACCTTTTTCCTCGCTCGGCAATGGCTCGGGATCGGTTTTCGCCTTGCGAATTTTCTGCGCGATGGCGTCGGCGTCGTCGGTCAGATTGATGCGTGAATAATCGGAAGGTTCCGACTTCGACATTTTTTTCGAACCGTCGCGCAGCGACATCACCCGCGTCGCCGGTCCCTGGATGATCGGCTCCGGCTGCGGGAAAAACGTGTCGCCGAAACCGTGCGTCTTGATTGAGTCCCCGAAATCATTGTTGAACTTCTGCGCGATGTCGCGCGCGAGCTCGAGATGCTGCTTCTGGTCCTCGCCCACCGGCACGTGGGTGGCGCGGTACACCAGAATGTCGGCCGCCATCAGGTTCGGGTAGACGTACAAACCGACCGAGGCGTTCTCGCGGTCCTTGCCGGCTTTCTCCTTGAACTGGGTCATGCGATTGAGCCAGCCCATGCGCGCGACGCAATTGAACACCCAGGCGAGCTCGGCGTGCTCGGCGACCTGGCTCTGGTTGAAGATGATCTGCTTTTTCGGATCGATGCCGCAGGCCAAAAACGCCGCCGTCACCTCGCGCGTGGCGCGCGGCAGTTCGGCCGGGTCCTGCCACACCGTGATGGCGTGCAGATCGACCACGCAATAGATGCAGTCATAGCGTTCCTGCAGCGCGACGAATTTGGTGATCGCGCCGAGATAGTTGCCGAGGTGCAGATTGCCGGTCGGCTGCACACCGGAAAAGACGCGTTCCTTGAACGCCATTGCCATTGTCCCTCGTCGCTATTCCGGCCACATCGCATGATGGCGTTTGCCGTGCAACCCCCGCTGCGACCATGGTCGCGCATCGACAGGAGATGCAGGGGATATCAATATCAAAGACGCCGCTGCCCCATTATAGTGGGGCGGAGCGGTCGGGATCGGGCGGGCGAGCGGCAGGCTGGTTTCAGATGAGCAAAGATGAGCTGGTCATCCAATTGGTGAAAGTGGCGCTCGGCATTCTGGTCGCCGGCTATTTTCTCTGGTGGAGTTTGGAAGTGCTGAAAAGGGTTCCACTCTCTCACTAGGCGGAGCATCGGCTTCTGTAATGGCGTTGCCTGCGCGGCGGTCGCCGCTATAGTGCGCCGCGATTCACCGGGATCCCTACATGACCGCCCCCCGCTACGACGTGCTCGGCATCGGCAACGCCATCGTCGACGTCATTGCCCGTGCCGAGGACGATTTCCTGGTGGCGCAGGGCATGCACAAAGGCGGCATGGCGCTGATCGATGAGGCGCGCGCCGAGAAGATCTACCAGGCCATGGGCTCGGCGGTGGAGAGCTCGGGCGGCTCGGCCGCCAATACCATCGTTGGCGTGGCAAGTTTCGGCGCGCAGGCAGCCTTCGTCGGCAAGGTCAAAGACGACGAACTCGGCCGTGCCTTCACTCACGACATCCGCGCCGCCCGTGTCGCCTACGACACCCCGCCCGCCAAAGCCGGCCCGTCGACCGCGCGCTGCTACATCATGGTGACGCCGGACGGCGAGCGCACCATGAACACGTTTCTCGGCGCCGCGCAGGATCTCAAACCCGCCGACATCGACGACGCCAAGGTCGCCTCGGCGGCCATCGTTTATCTCGAAGGCTATCTGTGGGATCCGCCGCTGGCCAAGGAAGCCTTCGTCAAGGCGGCGGCGATCGCGCACAGGGCGCAGCGCAAGGTCGCGCTCACGCTCTCGGACGCGTTCTGCGTCGACCGTTACCGCGCCGAATTCCTCGGGTTGATCCGCAAGGGCACCGTCGACATCGTGTTCGCCAACGAGCGCGAGCTGCACAGCCTCTATGAGACCGCCGATTTCGACACCGCCGTGAAGGCGTTGCGCGGCGACGCCAAGCTCGCGGTCGTCACGCGCAGCGAGAAAGGCTGTGTGGTGGTCACCCGCAACGGCGCCGAGGCGGTGCAGGCGATGCCGATCGAGCGCGTGGTCGATGTCACCGGCGCCGGCGATCTGTTCGCCGCCGGTTTCATGGTCGGCCTGGCGCGCGGTCGGGACCACCGCACCTGCGCGCGCTTGGGCGCGCTGGCGGCCGCCGAAGTGATCCAGCACATGGGCGCGCGGCCGGCGGTGTCGCTCAAGGCGCTGGCAGCCGAAAACGGCTTGCCGCTTTAAAGACCAGGGAAATCGGGGTCCGAACGCGCGTGGTGGAACACGTCGCGCGCGCCATTGGTAACCAATTGGTAACCGAACGTGGTTACCGATTGGTGAACAAACAGATGCGAGGACCGGTCATGGCCAAACGCAAAGATACCGAAATCACCGGCAGCGAAGCGGCGGCGACTCCGGAGCCAGTCAAGAACGAGCTGCCCACCGTCGAATCGCCGTCGATTTCGCCCGCCACCGAAATAACGCCCATGCCCGAGCCGATCGCGGTTGAAGCGCCGGCCAGCGAGCCCAAAATCGAATCCAAAATCGAGGCGCCCGTGATCGAACCGGTCACGACGACGGCGCCAAAGACCGCGCAACTCTTTGCCCTGAGACCACGCCATAAACGTTACGCCTTGCTTGCCGCTTCGATGACCTTGGCGGCCGCGCTCGGCGCCATTGTTGGCGCGTTGGCGAGCGGTGGATTTTTGGCGCCCGCGCCGGTAAAGCCCGACGTCGCGACGATCGAAGAGGGCAAGGCGATGCAACAATCGATTGCCCGGCTCGGCAAGGAAGTCACCACGCTGAAGGCGAGCCTGGAGGCGGCCAACAAATCCGCACACACGCAAATCGCCAAGATTACCGACCGGCTTGAGCACGCACAGGCGGACATCACCGGCTCGATTTCGGCGCAGCAGACTGTCGCGCCGGCGCTGGAGCCGCCGCCGTTGCCGACGCCACGTCCGGCGCCGCGCATTACCGCGGCAGAAGCCGTGCCGTCCGGTCGCACGGCTATCGTGCCGGGCTGGGCCATCCACGACACGCGCGGCGGCTACGTCTACGTGGAAAATCACGGCGAGATCTATCAGGTGCTGCTCGGCGCGCCGCTGCCCGGCCTCGGCCCGGTGGAATCGGTCAAGCGCCAGGACGGCCGTTGGGTGGTGACGACGCCGAAGGGCATTATCGTCTCCATGCGCGACCGTCGCTATTTCGAAGAATTTTGAACGCCTAAGCCTAAGCTCAACGGAAATGGCGGCGCCTGCGGGCGCCGCTTTTCGTTTGGGGCACGGGGCAGTGGTGAGCCGCGCAAAACCGTGCCAAAATTAGCGCGGGTGATTTCATGCGTGGCAATTGGTTGAAAGCCGTCATCGCGGCCTTTGCGGTCTTGGCAACCGTACGTCTCGCTGCCGCGCAGGGCGCGGTGCCGCCTCCACCCAAGCCGGAAATGACCGAAAGCTGTCCCAGCCTGGTGGCAACGCGCGCGTCATTCGCGCAGCCCGTGGCGTTCCGTCTCGCCGCGCTCGAATACGATCAAGTTCGCATCAGCTATATCGGTCATTCGACATTCCTGATCGAAAGTCCGCAACTAGTGCGCATCGCCACCGACTACAACGACTATGTGAAGCCGCCATTGCTGCCCGACATCGTGACCATGAATCACGCTCACTCGACGCATTACACCGATCATCCCGATCCGGGCATCAAATACGTTTTGCGCGGCTGGGCCGAAGATGAAAAGCCGGCGCGCATCGATCTGCAATACAAGGACGTGCGAGTGCGAAACGTGCTGACCAATATCCGCCGCTGGGACGGCGGCACCGAGCGCCACGGCAATTCAATTTTCATCTTCGAGGCCGGCAATCTGTGCATCGCCCACCTCGGTCATCTGCATCACACGCTGACGCAGCAGCAGCTCAACGAAATCGGCCGCGTCGACGTGGTGATGGTGCCGGTCGACGGCAACATGACGCTCGATCTCGACGGCATGGTCGAGGTGCTGCATGCGCTCAAGGCGCCGCTGATGATCCCGATGCATTATTTCAGCGCATTTACGCTCGACCGCTTCCTGGCGCGCGTGCGCGAGGAGTGGGAGGTGGAAATCGCCGCCGTGCCGTCAACGGCGGTATCCAAGACCAGCCTGCCGGCGAAGCCCAAGATCCCGGTGCTGCCTGGCCGCTGACCCGAACTGACACATAGAATATCACCCATATGTGATGAGGCAGCCGCGCCGGTTTAGAGCTACCGCGCGGCGAATTATCAACAGCGGGCATTGACCGGATGGAACCAAAGGATAGTTGTCGCGTTCTTGGACGCGGTTGCGGACAGATTTCCAAAAGAGTCGAGAAATTCCGATGATGCAGACCTGGAGCGGCTGGAAACGGTTTCCCGACGTGAGCAGTGGCGATCATGTCGAGGCCCCGATGGGGCCCGGCGTCTATGAGGTGCGCCACACCATGTCGGGCCGGGTCATGGCATTCGGCCATGCCGGCAACGTGGCGCAGGCGATCTCCGAGTTGAAGCTCAACGGCAATGCCGGCTCCTTGGCGCGGCTGTTCGGCCGCCAGCCGTTGGTGTCGCGCGTCGCCGATCTGGAATACCGCACCTGCGCGGCGGCGAGCCGCGCCGATGCCAAGACCACCGCGCAACGGCTGATGGGCCTGCGGCAGACCGCCTGGCGCCGGCGCGTGGATCTGGGCTGGGCGGCGCGTCACCCGGGCTGATCCTTGATTACAACGTCGATATCGCGGCCGGCCTAGCGCCGGCCGTTTTGGTTTTTAGGCCGCCTTTCGGCCGGTCGCAGCCTTCGTATAGAGTTGGCCGCCACAGGAGGCCGCCTATGCTAAGCGCCGAAAAAAATGATCTGATCAGCCGCGTCGGCCCCGGCACGCCGGCCGGCGCCTTGATGCGCCGCTATTGGCAGCCGGCGGCCCTGGTCGACGAACTTTCCGGCAACCGTCCGGTCAAGCCGGTGCGGCTGTTCGGCGAGGATCTTGTGATCTTCAAGGACGACAAGGGTCGCTACGGTCTGATCGGCCGCCGCTGCCCGCACCGCGGCACCGACCTTGCTTACGGGCGCCTGGAAGATGGCGGCCTGCGTTGCGCTTTCCATGGCTGGCTGTTCGACGTCGACGGCAAATGCCTTGAGACGCCGGCCGAGCCGGCCGACAGCAAACTCTGCGCCAATATCCGGCAGAAATCTTATCCGGTGGTCGAGAAGAGCGGCATCCTGTTCGCCTATATGGGTCCGGGCGAACCGCCGGCGTTTCCGAATTTCGACTGCTTCATCGCGCCGTCGAGTCATACCTTCGCGTTCAAAGGCATGATCGACTGCAACTGGCTGCAGTCGCTCGAAGTCGGCATCGACCCGGTGCACACCTCGTTCCTGCATCGTTTCTTTAACGATGAGGACCCGGCCCAAGCCTACGGCAAGATGTTCCGCGACACCACGCGCGACTCCGACATGCCGATGACGCAAATCATGCGCGAGGTGACGCGGCCGCGCATCGAGGTCGAGGAGACCAAGTTCGGATTCCGGCTGGTGACGCTGCGCCAGATCAGCGACAAGAGCACGCATGTGCGCGTCACCAATCTGGTGTTCCCGAATGCTTTCATGATTCCGATGAGCCGCGAGATGACGATCTCGCAATGGCACGTACCGGTCGACGATACCAAGCACTATTGGTACGCGATCTTCACGAGCTTCGGTGCGCCGGTCGACAAAGACGAAATGCGCCGCCAGCGGCTCGAGCTTTATCAGTTGCCCGACTACATCCCGAACAAGAACAAAAACAACGATTACGGTTTCGATCCGCGCGAGCAGGAGCACGACACCTATACCGGCATGGGCGCCGACATCAACGTGCACGACCAATGGGCCTGCGAATCCATGGGCGCGATCCAGGATCGCACAAGTGAACATCTCGGCACGTCCGACAAGGCAATTGTCGCCTATCGCAAACTGCTGCGGCAGGCGATCGAGCAGGCCGGCAAAGGCGAGCGGCCGGTCATGGTGCTCGATTCCTCGCAGGCCGCATCGATCACTGGTCCTCCGGCTATTGACGGCATCGGGCCGACCGACGACTGGCAGGGCTATTGGCAGCGCACCGACATCAGCAAGCGCCAGGCCGCGAGCTGGGCCAATGGGCATTAGGTTCTGAATGCCGCCGCGTTCGCGTAAAGCCACCAGCTTCGTCGACCGTCACGGCCTGTGGAGCGCCGAACAGGCGCGCATGGCCACCGAGGTCGAGCGCGCCATCAAGAAGAACAAGCTGGAAGTGGTGCGGTTTTCCTTCGCCGATCAGCACGGCGTGTTGCGTGGCAAGACCTTGCTCGCCGCCGACGCCATCGGCGCGATGCGCTCCGGCGTCACCATGACGACGACGTTGCTGGCCAAGGACACCGCGCACCGCACGGTATTTCCGGTGTTCACACCGGGCGGCGGCTTCAGCATGGCGGAAATGCAGGGCGGTGGCGATTTCGTGATGGTGGCCGATCCGGCGACGTTCCGCATGCTGCCATGGGCGAATAAAACCGGCTGGCTGCTGTGCGACATTAATTTCAGCAACGGCAAGCCGGTGCCGTTTTCCACCCGCGCACGCTGCAAAGACGCGCTCGCGGCATTGGGCAAAGCCGACTTCGATTTTCTCGCCGGCCTGGAAGTCGAATTCCATCTGTTCAAGCTGGACAACCCGCGACTGGCGCCGACCGATGCGACCTGGCCGCCGGAGGCGCCCGAGGTGAGCCTGTTCACGCAAGGCTATCAGTATCTCACCGAGTCGCGCTTCGACATGCTCGACCCGGCAGTGGAAATTCTCCGCCGCGGCATCGAGCAACTCTGCCTGCCGCTACGCTCGGTGGAAATCGAATTGGGCCCGAGCCAGGTCGAATTCACCTTCCGCCCGCAACTCGGGCTGCTGGCCGCCGATACGATGATCTTGTTTCGCTCCGCTGTGAAGCAAATCGCGCGGCGGCATGGCTATCTCGCCAGCTTCATGTGCCGGCCGGCATTGCCCAACGTGATGTCGAGCGGCTGGCATCTGCACCAATCGTTGATCGAGAAGAAATCGAAGCGCAACGCATTTGCGATCGACCACCCGGATACACTGTCGACGGTCGGGCGCTATTATCTCGGCGGCCTGCTGGCGCATGCCCGCGCCGCGGCGGCGTTCACGACGCCAACCATCAACGGTTACAAGCGCTACCGGTCCTATTCGCTGGCGCCCGATCGCGCCATCTGGGGGCGCGACAATCGCGGCGTGATGATCCGCGTGCTGGGACAGCCGGGCGAGGCCGCGACGCGGCTGGAAAATCGCGTCGGCGAACCGGCTGCCAATCCCTATCTCTACATGGCTTCGCAGATTTACGCGGGGCTCGACGGCATCGCGCGCCGGTTCGATCCCGGGCCTTCCGCCGATACGCCCTACGAAGCCGCCGCGGCTCTGCTGCCGAAGGATCTCGGCGAGGCGCTTACGGCGCTGCGCGCCGACGGCTGCTTCCGCGCCGGTTTCGGCGACGCCTTTATCGACTATTATGCCCACATCAAGGACGCCGAACTTGAACGCTTCCACAAGGAGTCGCGCGTGCAGCCTGACGTCACGCCCTGGGAGCAGAAAGAATATCTGGATCTGTTCTGATGCCTTACGCAATAACACCCGACAACGTGAAGCTCTATTATGAAGAAGTGGGGCAGGGCACGCCCATTCTGTTCGTCCACGAATTCGCCTCCGACCATCGCGGCTGGGAGCCGCAACTGCGCGAATTCGGCAAGCGCTACCGCGTCATCGCCTATTCGGCGCGCGGCTATACGCCGTCCGACGTGCCTGCATCGCCCGACGTTTACAGCTACCAGCACGTCATGCGCGATTGCGTCGCAGTGCTCGATCATCTCAAGATCGCGCAGGCGCATATCGTCGGCCTGTCGATGGGCGGCTACACCACGCTGCAGGTCGCGCTCAATCACCCGAGCCGCGTGCGCTCGATGGTGCTGGCCGGCACCGGCTCGGGCAGCGAGCGCTGGTACACGCAAGCCTTCCACAAGCATTCGCGCGAGCTGGGCGATCTGTTCGAGCGCGAAGGCGCGGCCGCGGTCGCCAAGAGCTACGGCAACGGACCGAGCCGCGTGCCGTTCGCGATCAAGGACGCGCGTGGCTTTGCGGAATTTTCGACGCGACTGGCCGAACACGACCCGAAGGGCTCGGCCAACATCTCGCGCGGTTTCCAGGGCGGCCGGCCTTCGCTCTATGATTTCGAGGACCAAATCCGCAAGCTCAAGACGCCGGCGCTGATCGTGGTCGGCGACGAAGACGAGCGCTGCATCGAGCCGAGCCTGTTCCTGAAAGCCACCATCGCCGCGTCCGGACTGGTGATGTTTCCGAAAAGCGGCCATGTCGTGAACCTGGAAGAGCCGGATCTGTTCAATCAGGTGATCGGCGATTTCCTGAGCAGGGTCGATGCTGGCCGCTGGCCGGCGCGCGATCCGCGTTCGCTGCCCGATAAATCGGCGCCGCTGCCATGGAACCGGAAGTAGGCTCGGCCGGTTGAGGGCAGGGCAAAACCGTGCGGAGGAATTGGCAATGCTGAAATGGGCTGTTGTTTTTCTGCTGATCGCCATCGTTGCCGGCATATTCGGCTTCACCGGCGTCGAGCAAGCCTCCGCCACCATCGCGCAATGGCTGTTCGGTATTTTCCTGGTGTTGTTTATCGGCGCGCTGGTGATCGGCCTGGCGATCGGCGCCAGGCTGTTTTCCTAAACGTCCACGCTCGCGCTCAGCGCATTGTCCTGGATGAACTGCCGGCGCGGCTCGACCAGGTCGCCCATCAGCTGGTCGAACAGCACGTTGGCTTCGTCCACTTCCTTGATGCGGACCTGCAGCAGCGAGCGGGCATTGACGTCGAGCGTGGTCTCCCACAATTGCTCGGGGTTCATCTCGCCCAGCCCTTTGTAACGCTGCATCGCGATGCCCTTGCGCCCGGCATTGGTGAGCGCCTCGAACAGGCCAACCGGCCCATGGATCGCGGTGGTCTCGTCCTTGCGCCGCAGCATCGCCGGCGGGGTCGGGCGCGGAAAAATCTGTTGCAGCGAGGGCGCATATTCGTCGAGTTTGCGAGCGTCGGCCGAGCCGAGCAGTGCCTGGTCGATGATCGCTGATTCCTTGACGCCGCGCACCGTGCGCTCGAAGTGAAAGCCGTCCTCGTCGAACATCCCCTTCCAGCCTCGCTCGGTCTCGTCCTCAAGCGCGTCGAGCCGCTTGGCGATGTAATCGGCGGCGGCGGCCCCGGTCTTGAGATCGTTGGTGACGCTCGGCGTCAGCACGCCGGCAATCGCCGCTTGCTCGATCACCTTGCGGTTATAGCGGCTGTGCAGCCCGTTGAGGATGTTGCGGACGGCGCGCGCCTCCTCGACCATCGTGCCGAGGTCGGCCCCGCCGCGCTCCTCGCCGGAGGCCAGACGCAGCACCGAATCTTCCAGGCCGGTCGCGATCAGATAATCTTCAAGCGCGCGTTCGTCTTTCAGATATTGCTCGGACTTGCCGCGATTGACCTTATAGAGCGGCGGCTGCGCGATGTAGATGTGGCCGCGCTTGATCAGTTCTTCCATCTGCCGGAAGAAGAACGTCAGCAGCAGCGTGCGGATGTGGCTGCCGTCGACATCGGCGTCGGTCATGATGATGATCTTGTGGTAGCGCAGCTTGTCGGGATTGAATTCGTCGCGTCCGATGCCGGTGCCGAGCGCGGTGATCAGCGTGCCGATCTCCTGGCTACCCAGCATCTTGTCGAAGCGCGCGCGTTCGACGTTGAGGATTTTTCCGCGCAACGGCAGCACCGCCTGGAATTCGCGGTTGCGGCCCTGCTTGGCGGAGCCGCCGGCCGAGTCGCCCTCGACGATGAACAGTTCGGATTTCGCCGGATCGCGTTCCTGGCAGTCGGCCAGTTTGCCCGGCAGCGATGAAATATCGAGCGCGCCCTTGCGGCGGGTGAGGTCACGCGCCTTGCGCGCGGCCTCGCGCGCGGCGGCAGCTTCCACCACCTTGCCGACGATGACGCGGGCTTCCTGCGGGTGGATCTCGAACCAGTCCTGCAAAGCCTGGTTGATGACGTTTTCGACCACCGGACGCACTTCCGACGACACCAGCTTGTCTTTGGTCTGCGAGGAGAACTTCGGGTCCGGCACCTTGACCGAGAGCACCGCCGTCAAGCCTTCGCGGCAATCGTCGCCGGTCAGCGCCACTTTTTCCTTGCGCGTGGTGCCGATGGTTTCGGCGTATTGGGTGACCTGACGGGTCAGCGCGCCGCGGAAACCGGCCAAGTGGGTGCCGCCGTCGCGCTGCGGGATGTTATTGGTGAAGCAAAGCACGCTCTCGTGGTAGCCGTCGTTCCACCAAAGTGCTGCTTCCACCGTGATGCCTTCGCGCTCGGCCTTGATCATTACCGGCTTGGGGATCAGCGCGGTCTTGTTGCGGTCGAGATATTTCACGAACTCCTCGACACCGCCTTCGTATTTCATCTCCTCGCGCTTCTCGACCGCGTGACGCATGTCGGACAGCACGATGTTGATGCCGGAATTGAGAAACGCCAATTCGCGCAGACGATGCTCGATCGTGGCGAAGTCGAACTCCACCATGGTGAAGGTCTTGGGCGAGGGGAAGAACGTCACTTCAGTTCCGCGCTTGCCGCCGCTGTCGCCGACGACTTTGAGCGGCGCGACCGCGACGCCATCGGCGAATTCCATGAAATGCTCTTTGCCGTCGCGCCAGATGGTGAGCTTGAGCCAGCTTGAGAGCGCGTTGACCACCGAGACGCCGACGCCGTGCAGGCCGCCGGACACCTTGTAGGAGTTCTGGTCGAATTTTCCGCCGGCATGGAGCTGCGTCATGATGACTTCAGCCGCCGAAATGCCTTCGCCTTTGTGGATGTCGACCGGGATGCCGCGGCCGTTGTCGCGCACCGTCACCGAGCCGTCCGGGTTGAGCGTGGTCACTACTTCGGTGGCGTGGCCGGCGAGCGCCTCGTCGATTGAATTGTCCACCACCTCGTAGACCATGTGGTGGAGGCCGGAGCCGTCGTCGGTGTCGCCGATATACATGCCCGGCCGCTTGCGCACCGCGTCGAGGCCCTTGAGGACCTTGATCGACTCGGCGTCATAGTCGGAGAGATTTCGGGCCGGTTCAGCCATCGGCGGCGCCCTCAAAACGGGTCAAAAAATGAGTCGGATTTATCGTTTGGTGTGGCACGAAACATAGGTTGCGTACAGCGCAAAGTCATCGTTGTTAATATGTTGATTTGAAATGATTTTTTAAAGGCCAACCGGCTGAAAAATGACCGCTTCTTGGACCCGATTCGCGGCCCGATTCGACCAGCTTTGTCAACGATTCGGGAGGTCATTTTCGGTCCATCATCGGACCGCCATCGCGGGCATACGATTCAGCCTTGCTTGCAAGCAGACGCGGCTTGGCTTCTAAGCAATCGGGGCGCCCGCTGACGTGATTTCTCCAATGCGTTGGTTCAACAGACCGTTCGAAGTTCCGCACCGCCTGCGTGCCATCGTTCGCGCCCGCGAATCGAGTGTGATCGTGATCGCGATTGTGGTCGGCGCCATCGCCGGCCTGGGGGTCGCCGCCATGGGCGAATTGGTCGCGCTCATGCATGTGGTGTTTTTCGGCCTCGATCCCGGCGCGCGGCTATCCGGCCAATTCATGCTCAATCCGCTTTATGCCTTCGTTACCCCATGCCTGGGCGGGCTCGCCTTCGGCCTGGTATCGGCCTATGTCGCCCGCCGGCGCGGCACCGAAGTGGACCCGATCGAGGCCAATGCGCTCCATGGCGGGCGCATGTCGATGCGCGGCAGTCTGATTGTCGCGGCCCAGACAGTTTGGTCGAGCGGCATCGGCGCCTCGGTCGGCCTGGAGGCCGGTTATACCCAGCTCGCCAGCGGTATTGCCTCCAAGATCGGCCAGGCCTTCCGCCTGCGCCGCAGCGACATGCGCATCCTGGTCGGTTGCGGCGCGGCCGCCGCCATCGCCGGCGCCTTCGGCGCGCCGCTTGGCGGCGCCTTCTATGGCTTCGAGTTGATCATCGGCAGCTATTCGATCGCCTCGCTGGCGCCGGTCGGCATGGCCGCGTTGCTCGGCTATTTGACTGCGCAGAGTTTTGCGCCCGACCGGCTCGGCATCGAGACCGGCGCGGTGTCGAGCCTCGCCGTGCATGACGTGGTGATCGCCGGCGGCGTCGGCTTGATCGCCGCGATCTTCGGCATCGCGCTGATGCGCGGCGTCGCCGCCTGCGAAACCTTTTTCTCGCGCCTGCGGGTGAGACCGGCCTTGCGGCCGATGCTGGGCGGCGCGCTGGTGGGCGGGCTCGCGATGATTTCGCCGCAGGTGATGTCATCGGGTCATGGCGCTTTGCATTTGACCGGCATCTTCAAACTGCCGGTCGCGGCGATCGCGCTAATTTTCGTGCTCAAGGCGCTGGCCTCGATCGTTTCGCTGGGCTCCGGCTTCCGGGGCGGCTTGTTCTTTGCGTCGCTCTTGCTCGGCGCGCTCGGCGGGCAATTGTTCGCGGACGGACTCAACGCCGCCTGGCCCGGGCTGAACGCCAATGCCGACGCCTATGCCATCATCGGCATGGGCGCGCTGTCGGTGTCGGTGATCGGCGGGCCGCTGACCATGACCTTCATTGCGCTCGAGACCACCGGCGACTTGTGGCTGACCACGGCGGTTCTCATTGCTGTCATTATTTCCATGCAGGTGACGCGCGAATTCTTCGGCTATTCATTTACCACCTGGCGCTTCCATCTGCGCGGCGAGACCATCCGCAGCGCCGCCGATGTCGGCTGGATTCGCGATCTGACGGTCGGGCAGATGATGCGCTCGGACGTGCGCACCACGCCGGTCGAGACGCCGATCTCGGCGTTCCGCGAGGCGTTCCCCTTGGGCTCGGCCAACCAAGTGGTCGCGGTCGACGAGGACGGCCGCTATGCCGGCATGGTGATCGTGGCGGAGGCGCATGCGGCCGAACTTGCCGCCACCGCTTCAGTGCGCGACATCCTGCGCCACGCCGATCACATACTGCTACCGCAAATGACCGCGCAAGAAGCGATCGCGGCGTTCGACCGGTTCGAAGCGGAAGCGCTTGCGGTGGTGGATTCCGGCGAGCGCCGGCAGGTCACCGGACTGCTCACCGAGGCCCATGCGCTACGGCGTTATTCCGACGCGTCGGAACGGCAAAGACGGGAGCTGCTGGGTGAGACTTAGCGTGGCCGAGATCGCGCGCCAGCCGGGCTAGGCCGGCGCGAGATGCAGATTTTCGCGCAGACGCTCACTCGCCGTTGCCGCCGGCATCGGCTTGCCGAAGTAATAGCCTTGGGCGAGCCTGCAGCCGGCCGAGATCAGAAAGCTTTTCTGTTTGGCGGTTTCCACGCCTTCCGCCACCACTTCGATGCCCAGGGCATGGGCCAGGCTGACGGTGGCGCGAACGATGGTTGCGTCGTCAGGATCCGTGGTCACGTCGCAGATGAATCGGCGATCGATCTTCAAGCGCGATACGTGGAACGAACGCAGGTAATCGAGCGAGGAATAGCCGGTGCCGAAGTCGTCGATCGTGATCCGCACGCCGATCTTGCGCAGGCGGTCGAGCGCCTCGCTGTGCTTCTGCGTCGTCTCCATCAAGACGGTCTCGGTCAGCTCCAATTCCAGCTGACTCGGCGGAACGTTGAACCGGGCGAGATTTTTCGCGACCACACGATCAAGATCCGGCGATAGCTTGAACTGCGCGCCGGACAGATTGACGGCGACGATCGAGGGCGCAATTCCGAGATCGTTCCAGACCCTGATTTGTCGGCAAGCCTGCTCGATCACCCATTCGCCGATCGGAACGATGCTTCCGGTCGTTTCTGCGATCGGGATAAAGGTCCCCGGCAGCATCAGACCCCGGGTCGCATGATTCCATCGCAGCAATGCTTCCAGCCCGACGATCCGTCCGGATTCGATCTCCACCTGCGGCTGATAGACCAATTCGAGCTCGCGGTTGTCGATCGCATGCCGCAGGTCCTCGCCGATCATCATCCGTTCGCGCGTCAACTCGTCGAGTTCGGCGACGTGCAGGCTGAATTTGTTGCGGCCTCCGTTCTTCGCGCGGTAGAGCGCGAGATCGGCCTTCATCATCATAATGTCGGCGCCGGCAATGTCGCTGCGGTAGGGTACGATGCCGATGCTGACGGTGGTCGATACGACGTTGCCCGCGATCGTGTAGGTACCCGAAACGGCTTCCCCGATTTTGACCGCCAGCGCTTCGATGCTGGTAATGTCTCCGGCATTATCTTGCAGCACGGCAAATTCGTCGCCGCCGAAGCGGGCGACCATGTCGCTCTCGCGCACGCAAGTTTTCAGGCGGTCGGCGACCGCCCGCAGCAGTTGGTCACCGACGGGGTGCCCGAGCGTATCGTTGACGTCCTTGAAATGGTCGAGATCGAGATAATGCACGGCAAAATGACTGCCGTTGCGGCTGGCGCGCGCAAATTCCAGATTAAGACGATCGAGAAAGGCGGCGCGGTTGGAAAGTCCGGTCAGCAAGTCGGTGCGCGCCATCGCGGCGATTTTGTCCATGTCGCGTCGTTTTTCGGTGATATCGCGGAAGAACCAGATTCGCCCAAGGTATTTTTTTTGCTCGTCGTAAAGCGACCCGGAGTGCCGCTCGACGATACGTCCATCCAAGAGTTCAAGTTCCTCGTGATTTTTGATTTCCGGATTGTCGTAAAGGTAGCGCACATGCGCCTTGAACTCACTTTGGTTTTTCATCCGCGCCGCCACGGTCCTAAGAACCGGCTCATCGGCCCGGGCGTCCACGAGCGCTTGCGGAATCTCCCACAGCTCGACGAAATGCCGATTGAACATGACGATGTGATTGTTTGTATCGACGATCAGAATCGCGTCCGGCGAACTTTCGATCGCGGTGGTCAGCAGGATCTTGGAGAACGACAGGTCCCGCTCGAAGTTCTTGCGGTCGGTAATGTCGGTAACCAGGCCCTCGATCGCGACCAGGCGGCCATCGGCGTCCCGCACCGCAGTGCCACGGCCGTCAACCCATTTGGTCGAACCATCCGGCTTCTTCAAACGGAATTCGGCGTGAGCGGAATCCCTGCCCTCGCTCATCGAGCGGATACCGTCGAGCACAATGGGGAGGTCGGAGCTGTCGATCATCTGCACCCAGCGTCCCGGAGTGCTCAGGAATTCGTCCGCGTTGTAACCATATTGGCTGATGTTCTCCGACATATACGTCACCGGAAACGGAAACTCCGGTGCGGTACGATAGAGAATGGTCGGACTATTCTCGATGATACGATTGGCGTCGGCCAATGCCTTGAGTTGCGCCGTCCGGACCATGCCCGCGCCGACCAGCTCGGCCACCGTTTTAATGGCGTCGATCTCCGCCGTCGACCAGTCACGCTCGGTGTGGCATTCGTCGACGCCGATCACTCCCGACCATCGGCCGTCGGCGAATATGGGTACGACCAAAATCGATTTTACGCCGCCAAGATTGAAGAACGCGCGTCTCTTGGAACCGAATTCTCGCACATGGGCGGAGATCGTCTCGCCGCGTTCGAGCCGGGGAACCCATGATCGGAGTCGGACATTGGTCATCGGCTCCTTGGAATTCTGGAATTCCGGCGGCGTCGCAATGCCAGGCGCGGTCCACACGGAGTGCTGCAGAACGTTCTTCGGGCCGCTTGCCGTATCGATCAGAAAAATATGAGCGCGGTCGACGCCAATGGCGTGCCCGAATAGTTCGATGACGATCGGCAGCGACACCGCCAGATCGGTCGAACGCAGCAATTCCTTGGCTGCGATCGCGACCGTTTCCAGCAGCTTGTCGCGTCGATGACCATCGAGCACGGTGAGCGCGTTGGCCATTTTCCGCGTATCTGACGGCCGCGTGCGTGAGCCGGCTGTATCAACGGCGGCGGCGCCCGGCGCCGCGCTGCGCGATGGCATGATGAAAACCCGTTAAATCTGTTTCCATCAACTTTACCAAGCAGATGTCCGCTTTCCGTTGCGCGAATCGTTCACATTGTCTGCAATTAGCGCCGGTAAGATGGTAGCTGCGGCGGCGAACGGCCCCGCATTAAGCGGCGCGGAGCCCGCTAGCCGAGCATATGTGAATTAAGCGTCAACTGACGCACATGCCGAAAGGTAGGTTCATAATCGGGAATCGGGCGGCTGAACGTATTCAGCGCAACCGCAAGCAACTCGACGCGGTCGAGATCGCTACGCATGGTGTCGAGCGCATCATCCAGTTTGCGCTTGATCCGGTCGGTTGCTTCCTCGTTGGTCATTTCGCCCTCTTATGTCCTTGCGGGGCTCCGTCGTCCGCAATCGCCGTGCACAGGGCTAAGCTCTCGCAGCGGCGATGGTTCCTTTTTTAGACGTCTTCGCGATGCCTCGATTGATGGAACCCGCTGACGGAACTCAGCGCCGCGGTTCCACGGTACCGGAACGCACCTCGAACACCTGCGCGCGCCCGACGATATCGCCGAATGCCGCCGGATCGGCGCCGGTCATCCAGACTTGCGCGCCGAGCGTGGCGAGCGCGTCGTAGAGCGCGGCGCGGCGCGCCGGGTCGAGATGGGCGACGATCTCGTCGAGCAGCAGCAGCGGCGCGAAACCGGTCATGTCCTTGATCAGCCCGGCATGCGCCAGCACCAGGCGGATCAGCAGCGCCTTCTGCTCGCCGGTCGAGGCCTCCGCGGCCGGGATGCCTTTGCCGGCATGGGTGACGGCGAGATCGGACAAATGCGGCCCGTCGAGCGTGCGCCCGGCGGCGGCGTCGCGCCCGCGGTTGTCCTTGAGCAAGGCGCGGTAGCGGTCCTCGATCTCGAGTGCTTTATGGTCGGGCAGCAGTTTCTCCATCCAGCCCTCGAGCGCGATCTCGGCGCGCGGGAAGCCCGGCGCGCTGTCGCGCGCGGCCGCCAGCGCGCCGGAAAGCCGCGTCATCGTCTCAGCGCGCGCCGCCGCCACCGCCACCGCGATTTCGGCGGTCTCGTGCTCGACGGCGTCGAGCCAGTGCGAATCGCTATGGGCGTCTTCCAGCAGCCGGTTGCGCGAGCGCAATGACCGCTCGAGCGCGGCGACGCGGCTGGAATGCTGCGCATCGACCGCCAGCACCAGCCGGTCGAGAAAACGCCGACGCTCGGAGGCCGGCCCGTTGAACAATGGATCCATCGCGGGCGTCAGCCATACGACGCGCAGGTGATCGGCAAAGGCGGTCGCGGAGCCGACGCTCTCGCGGTCGATCCGGCATTTGCGCGTGGATCCTGAATCCTCGCCGGCCGGCGGATCGATGCCGGTGCCCAAGGTGGCCAAACCCAGCATGCCCTCAAGCTCGGCGTTAATGGTCCAGGCGCCGTCGCCCTCCGAGAACGCCAGTTCTTCCGTGGTGGCGCGGCGCAGGCCGCGGCCGGGCGCCAGCAGCGAGATCGCCTCGATCAAGTTGGTCTTGCCCGCGCCATTGGCGCCGGTCAGCACCACCGGTCCCGCCTGGGCGAGCTCGACCTGCGCGGCGTGATAGCTGCGGAAATTGGTGAGCGTCAGTCGGCGGATGAAGGCGGCGGTCATGAGCGAGCCTTACCGCCCGCAACGCGGGAGATCAAACCCGCATCGGCATCAGCACGTAGAGCGCGCCCTTGGCGTCCTTGTCCTGGATCAGCGTCGGCGAACCGGGGTCAGCGAGCTTGAGCACGGCGACCTCGCCCTCGATCTGCGCGGCGATGTCGAGCAAGTAGCGTGAGTTGAAACCGATATCGAGCGGCTCTGCTTCGTATTCGACTTCCAGCTCTTCGGTCGCGCTGCCGGAATCCGGGTTGGTCACCGACAACACCAGCCGCCCGCCGGTGATCGACAGCTTGACGGCGCGGCCGCGCTCGCTCGACACCGTGGAGACGCGGTCGACCGCGGCCTCGAAATCCTTCTTGTCGACGGTGAGGCTCTTGTCGTTGTTGGCCGGGATGACGCGGCCATAATCCGGGAAGGTGCCGTCGATCAGCTTTGAGGTCAGCACCACGTCGCCGATCGAGAAGCGGATTTTGCCGGCGGACAATTCGATCGCCACTTCGCCCTCGCCGGTCTCAATGAGACGCTGCACTTCGCCGACGGTCTTGCGCGGCACGATGATGCCGGGCATGCCGGCGGCGCCTTGCGGCAGCGGCAGTTCGACCTGCGCCAGGCGGTGGCCGTCGGTCGCCACCGCGCGCAACGTGCCGGCTTTGGCAGTGCCCGCGGTGTGCAGATAGATGCCGTTGAGATAATAGCGCGTCTCTTCGGTCGAGATCGCGAACTGGGTCTTGTCAATGAGCCGCTTCAAGTCGCTGGCGGCGAGTTTGAACGAATGCGTCATCTCGCCGGCGGCCAGATCGGGAAAATCGCTCTCCGGCAGCGTCTGAAGCGTGAAGCGCGAGCGGCCGGCACGCAGCGACAGCACAGCGCGGTCGCCGGAGCCTTCGATCACGATCTGCGAGCCCTCGGGCAGCTTGCGCACGATTTCGTAGAACATGTGCGCGGGCACCGTGGTGGCGCCGCCCGGCGACACCTCGGCTGCGACGCTGTCGATGATTTCCAGATCGAGGTCGGTGGCCTTCATGCTAAGCTTGCCGCGCTCGGCCTTGATCAGCACGTTGGCGAGAATTGGAATGGTATTGCGCCGCTCGACCACGCGATGCACGTGGCCCAGCGACTTCAACAGCTCTGCACGCTCGACGGTGACTTTCATGGAGAGACCCGCTTCGGCGCCTTTGAAAAGGCCTTTAATCTAGGCGCGACGCCAAGCCGGCCGCTCGCGGAATGCGGGGCCGGGGAGCAAAGGTGACAAGAGCGGGCCAAATGCGCAAGGGCGCGTTCTTACTCCCCGCTCATATCCCCAGGGCGTCCACAACCCTTGATCCGTCAGGCCCCGCATAAGCCGGGCATGACGGGGAGGTGCGGCTACTCCTGCAACTGCCGCTTCAAAATCTCGATTTCCTCGGCCAGCGCCATGTCGTTGCCGACCAGACCCTCGATCTTGCGGACCGCGTGCAGCACGGTGGTGTGGTCGCGGCCGCCGAACCTGCGGCCGATCTCCGGCAGCGAACGCAGCGTCAAGGTCTTGGCCAGATACATCGCCACCTGCCGGGGACGCACCACATTGGCGGTGCGGCGCGACGACAGGAGGTCGGACCGGCTGACATTGTACTGGCGCGCCACCACTCGCTGGATGTCCTCGATCTTGACCCGCTTGGGCTCCTGCGGGCGGATCAGGTCGCGCACCTCGCGCTCGGCCATTTCGAGCGTGACGGCATGGCCGGTCAGCTTGTTATGGGCGAGCAGGCGGTTGAGCGCGCCTTCGAGATCCCGGCCGTTGTGGGTGACGGTCTTGGCGATATAGCCCAGCACCGGCAGCGGCACGTCGAAGCTCGGATGGTGCGAGCGCGCCGCGGTCACCCGCGATTTGAGGATTTCGAGCCGCAGTTCCTCGCCAAGCGGACCAATTTCCACCACCAGCCCGCCGGCCAGCCGCGAGCGCACGCGGTCGTCGAGACTTTCGAGGTCGGAGGGCGGCCGGTCGGAGGCGATCACCACCTGGCGGCCGGCGTCGATCAGCGCATTGAGCGTGTGGCAGAACTCGGCCTGGGTCGACTTGCCTTGCAGGAATTGCAAGTCGTCGATCACCAGCACGCCGATGCCGCGCAGCGCCTCCTTGAAGGCCAGCGCCGTCTGGGTCCGCAGCGCCGAGACGAAGCCGTACATGAACTTCTCGGCGGTGAGATAGAGCACCCTGCGCTCGCCATTGGCATTGCCGCTCCAGGTCACCGCCTGAAGCAGATGCGTCTTGCCCAAGCCAACGCCGGCATGAATGTAGAGCGGATTAAACATCACCGCGTCGCCGCGCTTGGCGGCGGCCACCTGCTTGGCGGCGGCCTGGGCCAGCGTATTGGAGCGGCCGACCACGAAACTGTCGAAGGTCAACCGGGCGTCGAGCGGCGAGCCGCCCAGCGCCTCATGGCCGGTCGCGTCGCTGGCGGGAAGAACCCGCCCGTTGCCGTTCTGGCTGTTGAAGCGGATGCCGTCGCCGGCGCCGGTCTCCAACTCGGGCTTCGGCTTGGCTATGGCCGAGCGCAGCACCGCCGAGCGCACGATCAACTCGATGCGGCCGACCTGGTTCTGTTCCACCTGCCAGCAGGCCAGCACGCGTTCGGCGTAGTGCGACTGGATCCAGCTCTTGAGGAAACGGGTCGGCACCGACAGGCGCACGGTTCCTTCCTCGATGGCTTCCAGATCCATGCGCGCAAACCAGCTCGAATAGACGTCGTCGCCAACCTCGGCGCGCAGACGCCCCTTCACTCGTGACCAGCCGTCCTGATCCGCGTTCGACATTTTTTCTTACTTCTCTATGGGCTCGATTGGTTGAGATGAACTCGGGTTGCTCGGCCTGGCGGGGTGAGACCGCCGACGCACCGGGAACGGACACAACAACACTCGATGTTTCGGGAGATTTTCGTGCCGCCGGGCCTCAAGGCCGGGCAGAACGACACGCGGATCGAAAATGCTGTGCCTCAACCCAAGGGCGGCGGCGTGGCGGCTCGATTATCGGGGTATGATTCTGAGACAAAGCGGACGGCGGTCGGGCGTGAACTCGCACTGGACGATTGCCGTCCAACGGACGCTGTTTTCTCCGCCGAAGCTCGTCCCGCCACTACCATGATAGTCCCCCCGAATTGCCTGCCGGGCTTGCACCCGGTTGTCCGCTTCGCCCTTCGAATTGTCGTTCTTGCTGCCGGCGGGCAAACAAAAGCCGTTCTCATCCGCGATGAGCGTGAAGCGAAACCTTGTTTTGAAGTCGCCCGAGACTTCCGAGCGCTTGAATTAAAAACAACACAAGCGTTATCGGCCTGCAATGAAAATCGCGATTGTCCGCATGCCACATGATGAAATTGCGCCACGGCGCGATTGCCGGCCTGTGCATAATTTAGCTGACAAGGTCTTGATGAGTCGTGGGGAATTGCGAGTTTTGTTTTTCTGATTGAACGCGGCGAAACAGTCTAAATAATTTTAAGACAGTGCTTACGAAAAATGCTTGTCACATATGCATTTTATGGTCCTCGCTTGCTTATGGCCGTTAAGCCTTTCATGCGCCAAAAAAATTCCTGCGCGAAAATTCAAGTTAGCCCTCAATCAAAAAATAAACGGGCATTGGCCTAAGCACGGTCGGCGTCAGACAAAGTCGAGCAATACCGCGGCGAGCAAAAATTCTTGACGCGGCGATGACGGTTTGACTACAGCGTATGCGCCGCCGCCGAATTCCCCGCCGGATACAACCGTTATTGGCAAAAATTTGTAGCAAAATGCCCGCGAAGACGGCGGGCTTGGACGAACGTGCTACTTGGCGAGCTTGGCGATCCGATGCGAGAGCCGCGACACCTTGCGGCTGGCATTATTCTTATGGACGACGCCGCGCTGCGCCGAGCGCATGATGACCGGCTCGGCTTCCTTGAAGGCCGCCAAGGCCGCATTGCGGTCACCGCTGGCAATCGCTTCCTCGATCTTGCGGACCGAATTGCGCAGCACCGAACGGCGCGCTTTGTTCACGATCGTCCGGCGCGCGATCTTGCGCGTGGCTTTGCGGGCGGATTTGGTATTGGCCATGAGCCTCTCATAAAACAGAACTAGGGCGGCAAAACTTAGGCGGCGAGAACCCTCGCCGCCACCGGCGAGGCTTATAGGAGGGCCCCGCCTAGGCGTCAACGCCGCTATTGAGCCCGATCAGGCGACCCGTTTGGCCCGGACCGCGTCGTTGCCGGCGGTGACGGCGGTACGGTCGGATGCCGACAGGGGCGCCAGCGGCGGCTTGACCCGCGCCAGCGCCGGGTCGCCATGGATATGCGCCAGCAGCGCTTTGACCCCCGACACCAGCGGCTTGCCGTCGAACAGCTTGCGGATCGCCACCGCGGCGTCGAGCGCGGCGACGTCACCCTGACCCCAGGCGCGCGCGCACAAATCCGCATTCAGATTAGCCGTGGCCGAGATGCAGCCGGCGAAGGCGCCGTCGCGCGCCTCCAAGAGCGCGGCCTCGGTCGAGGGGAAGACGGCGAAGTCTTTGGAGATCGCCGCGGCCGAGCGAGCATAGGCCATGTCGCCGGAGGAATCCTTCAAGCCCACGACGCGCCCCGGATATTTCTCCAGCAGCCGCTTGATCAGCGCCACGTGCCAGGGCAGGCCGGACATCGCCGGGAAATGATAAAGATAGATTGGGATCGGTTTTGCCGCCGTCGCCTGTACCAGCGTGTCGATATAGGCGACCAGCCCGTCGTCGGGCACGCCCTTGTAGTAGAACGGCGGCAGCACCAGCGCGCCGGCAAAGTCGAGCTCGGCGGCGTGGCGGGTGAGCGCGACCGCATCCGACACCGCGGCGGCCCCAGTCCCCACCATCAGCCGGTTCAAGGGCAAGCCCTGCGCCTTGTAGGCGCTCATCAAGGCTTTGCGTTCCTCGAGCGAGAACGAGGTCGCCTCGCCGGTGGTGCCGAGCACGTTGAGGCCGTCGCAGCCATTATCGAGCAGGTAACGCGCCAGCTTGATCGCGCGCGCATGGTCGGGCGCACCGTTTTCGTCGATCGGGGTGGCGACGGCGGCGATCACGCCGGAAAGGGTCTTGCTCAACTTCGTCCTCCGTCTCGCTGCAGTTAGCCGCTGACATTATAGGCGGCCAGCGCCGCCATGGTGACTAGCTGATTGTCCTGGGCGCCGAGTTGCACGATCTGCACCGGCCGGTCGAGCCCGACCAGCAGCGGCCCGATGACGGTGGCGCCGCCCAGTTCTTGGAGCATTTTGGTCGAAATCGACGCCGAGTGGAACGCCGGCATCACCAGCACATTGGCCGGGCCCGACAGCCGGCAAAACGGGTAGGGCGCGGCCAGCGCCGGATTGAGCGCCACGTCGGCGGCCATTTCGCCGTCATATTCGAAATCAACCCGCTTGTGGTCGAGGATCTTGACCGCCTCGATCACCCGCGCCGAGCGCTCGCCCTGCGGATGGCCGAACGTCGAGAACGCCAGCATCGCCAGCCGCGGCTCGTAGCCGAGCCGGCGCGCCACGCCGGCTGCCTCGATGGCGATCTCGGCGATCTCGTGCGCCTCCGGCATCTCGGTCACTGCCGTGTCGGCCACCACCACGGTACGGCCGCGCGCGATCACCAGCGAGACGCCGATGACGCGGTGGCCGGGCTTGGGATCGATGACGTTGCGGACGTCCTCAAGCGCGACCGAGAAATTGCGGGTTACGCCGGTCACCATGGCGTCGGCGTCGCCGAGCGCGACCATGCAGGAGGCGAAATAATTGCGGTCGGTGTTCACCAGCCGCTGGCAGTCGCGCAACAGATAGCCGCGCCGCTGCAGCCGTTCGTAGAGGTAATTAAGGTAGGCCGCGTTGCGGGTCGACATCGCGGCATTGATGATCGCGATGCCTTCGCCGAGTTCGATGCCGGCCTCGCGCGCGGCTTCCTTGACGCGGTCCTCGCGCCCGACCAGGAGCGCGGTGCCGAGCCCCTGCTGCACGAAGCTCGCGGCGGCGCGGATCACCTGCTCCTCTTCGCCCTCGGCGAACACTACGCTCTTCGGGCTGCGGCGCAGCCGCGCGTAGACCTGCACCATGGTCTCCGCGATCGGATCGCGCCGCGCGTTCAACTGCTGGCGATAGGCGTCCATGTCGACGATCGGCTTGCGGGCGACGCCGGTATCCATGGCGGCTTTCGCCACCGCCGGCGGAATCGCCGAGATCAGCCTGGGGTCGAACGGCACCGGAATGATGTAGTCCGGCCCGTATTTGGGCCGCGCGCCGTAAGCCGCGGCGACCTCGTCGGGTACGTCCTCGCGCGCCAGCGCCGCCAGCGCGTTGGCGGCCGCGATCTTCATTTCCATGTTGATGGCGGAGGCGCGTACATCGAGGGCGCCGCGGAAGATGTAGGGAAAGCCGAGCACGTTGTTGATCTGGTTCGGGTAGTCGGAGCGCCCGGTCGCCATGATGGCGTCGTCGCGCACCTCGGCCACTTCCTCGGCGGTGATTTCAGGATCCGGATTGGCCATGGCGAAGATGATCGGCTTGGCCGCCATCGACTTGACCATCTCCTTGGTCACCGCGCCCTTGGCGGACAGGCCGTAGAACACATCGGCGCCTTCGAGCGCCTCGGCCAGCGTGCGGGCAGAGGTCTTGACCGCGTAGCCCGACTTCCACTGGTTCATGCCGGCGGTGCGGCCCTGATAGATGACGCCCTTGGTGTCGCACAAAATCAGATTGCCGGGCGTAAAGCCGATCGCCTTCAAGAGTTCCAGGCATGCGATGCCGGCGGCGCCGGCGCCGTTGCACACCAGTTTGGTGTTCTTGATGTCGCGCCCGGTCAGATCGAGCGCGTTGATCAGGCCGGCGGCAGAGATGATCGCGGTGCCGTGCTGGTCGTCATGGAAGACCGGAATGTCCATCAATTCGCGAAGCCGCTGCTCGATGATGAAGCACTCGGGCGCCTTGATGTCTTCCAGGTTGATGCCGCCCCAGCCGGCGCCGAGCAGCTTGACGCAATTGATGAACTCTTCCGGGTCCTGGGTGGAGACTTCCAGATCGATCGAGTCGATGTCGGCAAAGCGCTTGAACAGCACCGCCTTGCCTTCCATCACCGGCTTGGCCGCCAGCGCGCCAAGATTGCCCAGCCCCAAGATCGCCGAGCCGTTGGTGATGACGGCGACGAAATTGCCCTTCACCGTATAATCGTAGGCGCGGCTGGGATCCTCGGCGATGGCGAGCACGGGGATCGCGACGCCCGGCGAATAGGCCAGCGACAGGTCGCGTTGGGTCGCCATCGGCTTGGTGGCGACGACCTCCAGCTTGCCGGGCCGCCCGACGCTGTGGAATTGCAGGGCTTCCTGGTCGGTGAAGGTCGGCCGGCTGCGGCGGGGGGGTTTTGCGGGCATTGCTACTCCATGACACAACCGGTAATGCCCGGCGAGGGCGACGTTAGCGGAACCGACCGAGCCTACTCAAGGCAGCCCTGGGGCGCGGCAGCGCCGGTTGAACCGGCCCGCGCCACGGGCTAATCGATACGGCTACGCAAGGAAAAGACCGCCAAATCATGATCCGCTTTCTGTTTCGCTTTCTCGGCCTGATCTGCCTGGCCGCCGCCTTTATCCTGGTGATCTATGACGGCACCAAGTCGATCGCCGGCAACAGCCTGTTCCTGACCACGGTGCGGGCGCTGTGGGAGCTGTTCAACGCCGGCAGCCTGGCCAAGCTCAAGCCGCTGATCGAGCCCTATGCCGGCGGCCTGTTGTGGGATCCGGTCATGGTCGCGATCCTGGCGGCGCCGGCCTGGAGCCTGCTCGGGCTGTTCGGCATCCTGCTGCTTATCGTCGGCCGCAAGAAGAAGCCGCTGATCGGCTACGCCCGTTAACATCTGACGGACGCGTGAAGGCCGCGTGCGCGCGGCTGGCCCAGACGTGATCGCCGGCCACATTTCGGAATGGCGCGCCAAGGCTTATATTGCGCTCAACGATTTCAGGAGGACCAACAAATGTTCGGCTTCAAGAAAATTGCCATGCCCACGGCCGCCGAGGCGCTGGCCGGCCGCAGCAATGCGATCCCGACCGCGCAGGCGCACTTCGTCAATCATCACGCGCTCAAGGGGCCCTATCCGGAGGGCGCGCAAAAGGCGCTGTTCGGCTTCGGCTGCTTCTGGGGCGCCGAGAAGAAGTTCTGGGAATTGGGTGACGGCGTCTATGTCACCGCCGCCGGCTATGCCGGCGGCGTGACGCCGAACCCGACGTATGAGGAAGTCTGTTCGGGCCGCACCGGCCACAACGAAGTGGTGCTGGTGATCTACGATCCAAAAAAGATTTCCTACGAGACGCTGCTCAAGACGTTCTGGGAAAGCCACGACCCGACCCAGGGCATGCGCCAGGGCAACGACGTCGGCACGCAATACCGCTCCGGCATCTACACCTTCAACGCCGAGCAGAAGAAAGCCGCCGAGAGGTCCAAGGCGATGTACGAGAAGGCGATCAAGGGCCAAGGCTACGGCGCCATCACCACTGAGATTATTGACGCGCCGGAGTTTTATTTCGCCGAGGACTACCACCAGCAATATCTCGCCAAGAATCCGTTCGGCTATTGCGGGCTGGGCGGCACCGGCGTGTCGTGCCCGATCGGCACCGGCGCCAAGCTGACGCAGGCCGCCGGCGCCTGAGGCATCGATCCACCTGCAATAAATGTCGCGGGCGCCCCACCGGGCGCCCGTTGTTTTTCAGGCGGAAAAGCGCCGGTAACATGCCGCTTTTTGGCGGTGAGAGTTTGTTAACCATAAAGCGTTAATCGGTCTTAATACCTTGGGACCGGTCCAGATTCGCCAATGCGAAAATCCCGATTACTGTTGGCTACGGTGGTGGCGCTCGCGGCCGCGTCCTGCGCGCGCCAGCAGCAGACTTACGTGATCGATCCCGCAACCGGCCAACCGGTGCCGGTGATGGCGCAGCAGTCTTATGCGCAAGCCCCGCAAGCTCCCGCCGGCGGCGATCGCGGACTGTTCGGCTCGCAAAGCTACGCGCAGCCACAATACGCAGCCCCGCAATATGCGCAGCAGTCTTACGCGCAGCAAACGTATCAGCAGCCTGCCGCGCAACCCGCGCCGCCGCCGAACGGGCGCGGCCTGTTCAATTCAAGCAGCCCCGCGCCGCAGGTCTATGGCCAGCCGCAAGTACAGCAGCCTTACGTATTGCAGTACACGCCACCGCGCGCCGCCGCGCCGCAATACGCCGCTCCGCAGTACGTGCAGCCACAATATGCGCAGCCGCAATACGTGGCCCCTGGCGGCGCTTACGCCTCGGCCTCGCCCTACGAGCAGCCTTACACGCTCGATGCCGGCGACAAATTGCGCATCGTGGTGTTCGGCCAGGACGGAATTTCCAATGCCTACGTCGTCGACGCCGGCGGCAACGTCAACCTGCCGCTGATCGGCACGGTGCCGGCGCGTGGCGCCACCACCGGCCAATTGTCGCAGCGCATCGCCGAGCGGCTCAAGCAAGGTTTCGTGCGCGAGCCGCATGTGACGGTCGAGGTCGAGGCCTACCGGCCGTTCTTCATCCTGGGCGAAGTCACCAATCCCGGCCAGTATCCCTACGTCGCCGACATGACGGTGGAGAAGGCGATCGCGATCGCCGGCGGCTTTGCGCCGCGCGCCAGCCACAGCAATGTCGAGATCACCCGCAACGTTCCCGGCCAGCAGTTCAAGGGCCAGGTGCCGCTGACATTCCCGATGCGCCCGGGCGATACCGTGGTCGTGAAGGAGCGGTGGTTCTAGCCACCGCTACTCCAGCTCACTTCTTCATATTTTTCGCCAGGAATTCCTGCGTCCGGCTCCAGGCCAGATCGGCGGCGGCCTTGTTGTAGCTGGCGCGCTCGTCGCAATAAAAGCCGTGCGCGGCGCCGGGATAGACGTAAGTCTCCGCCTGCGGCTGCTTCTTCTTGATCTCGTCGACGGTGCTCATTGGGATGCCTTCGTCTTTCTCGCCGAAGTGCATCTGCAGCGGGCATTTCGGCTTCTCGTCGGCGAACTTGCCGATCATGCCGCCGTAATAGGCCACCGCCGCCGACAGGCCCGGGATCCGGCAGGCCGAAAGAAACGCTGCGGTGCCGCCCATGCAAAATCCGATGACACCAAGGGGCCCGACGCCTTTCATGTCGTCCTTGGCGGCGGCGATGTCGTGCATCATGTGCTCGAAATTGAGATTGCCGAGATAGCTGCGCGCATTGGCGATTTCGTCCGGCGTATAGCCGCATTCGAAATCGCGCACGAAGCGGTCGAACACCGCCGGTGCCACCGCCACGTATCCGAGCGCCGCCAGCCGGTCGCACACCGCGCGGATGTGATGGTTGACGCCGAAAATCTCCTGCACCACGACCAGGCCGCCCTTCGGCGCGCCCTGCGGATCGGTGCGATAGGCGCCAAGCGAATGTTTGTCGGTGGTGGTGAGTTTGAACTGCTTACCCAAGGAAGCCTCCCTTAAACGCTGTCACAAATACGCCCGCGCGGTTTCTAGCACGGCGGCCGCCGGGCAAACCAGCTAGCTGGCAAATGCCTGCGCCAATAATTCGTAGGAGTGCTTGCGTGCTTCGTGGCTGAAAATCATGGTCGTCACCATCACCTCATCGGCTTTGGTGGCCTCGATCAGCGGCATCAGCCGCGCCTTGACGGTGGCGGGCTTGCCGATCGACAGCTTGATGCGGTTTTGCGCGATGCGCGCCCGGTCGGCGGGTGAGTAGTCGTAAGCGGCCGCGTCTTCCGGCGAGGCCAGCGGCAGATATTCGCCCTTGGCGCGGCGCACGATATTGAGATCGACCGTCTTGGCCAGGCGATCGGCTTCCTCGTCGCTGTCGGCGCACACGACGTGCGTGCCCAAAATCGCAAACGGTTTGGCATGCGACGCCGACGGGCGAAAACTGTCGCGATAAAGCCGCATCGCCTCTTCGGCCGGAAAAGTCGCGAAGTGATGCGCGAACGCAAAGGCCGCGCCGATTTGCCCGGCGAGCTGCGCGGAATAATCGGATGAGCCGAGCAGATAGATCGGCGGCAGCGCGACATCCGACGGCATCGCCCGCACATTGTGGAACGGATGGCCGGCGGGAAATCCGCGGTTCTCCAGCAGCATCAGTTCCTGGAAGCGTTCGAGGAAATCGTCCTCATCGCCGATGCCCTGGCGGCGGCGCAGCGCATAAGACGTCGCGGGATCGGTGCCGGGCGCGCGCCCCAAGCCCAGATCGATGCGGCCGGGGAACAAAGCTTCGAGCACCTTGAAGCGCTCGGCCACCATCAGCGGCGCGTGGTTGGGCAGCATCACGCCGCCGGAGCCGATGCGCATATTTTTGGTAATCGCGGCAATTTGCCCGATCATGATGTCGGGCGCGGAACTGGCGATCGACGGCAGATTGTGGTGTTCGGCCACCCAGTAGCGCACATAGCCCAGCCCGTCGGCGAGCCGCGCCAGGTCGAGCGAATTGCGGATCGCCTGCGCGCCGGTCGAGCCGGCCGATACCGGCGAGAGGTCGAGGATGGAGAGAGGGGTCATGACGAACACTCTATCATGCCGATTGCCATCTTCTCGCCCGCGTCCAGATGCGTATGATAGGTTGCAGCATCGGAGTTGCCATGGCCGCGTTGACCGAATGGAAGGTGCCGCCCTCCGCGCAGCCGCGCGCCGAGGACTATAGCTACGATCTCGAACGCGCGCTGTCCTCGGTGGTCGGCCTGCATTCGATCATCCCGCCCGACGGCTTCACCGCCGAGACGCTCGGCGTCGAGCGCGCCGGCAACGGCGTGCTGATCGACAACGGCCTGGTGCTCACCATCGGCTATCTGATCACCGAGGCGGCCACAGTCTGGCTGCATCTCGGTGACGGCCGCGTCGCGGAAGGTCATGCGCTCGGCTTCGACCAGGAGACCGGCTTCGGCCTGGTGCAGGTTCTGGGCAAACTGGATCTGCCGGTGCTGCCGATCGGTTCCTCGGCGGCAGCCGACATCGGCGAACGCGTCGTGATCGGCGGCGCCGGCGGGCGCACTCGCTCGCTGGCGGGGCGGATCGCGGCTCGCCAGGAATTCGCCGGCTATTGGGAATACGTGCTCGACGAGGCGATCTTTACCTCGCCCGCGCATCCCAACTGGGGCGGCACGGCCCTGATCTCGGCGCAAGGCGCGTTGATTGGCATCGGCTCGCTCCAGCTCGAGCGCGCGCGCGAGGGTAAGAACGAGCATCTCAACATGGTGGTGCCGATCGACCTGCTGGCGCCGGTGCTCGACGACTTGCGCAAGTTCGGCCGCGTCAACAAGCCGGCGCGGCCCTGGCTCGGGCTCTATTCGACCGAGATCGAAGACAAGATCGTCGCCGTCGGCATCGCGCCCAAGGGCCCGGCGGCGCGCGCCGAACTCAAAACGGGTGACGTCATCCTGGCGGTCAAGGGCGAGACCGTCTCGACGCTCGCCGGCTTCTACCGCAAGGTCTGGGCGCTTGGCCAAGCCGGGGTCGAGGTGCCGCTGACGCTCTACCGCGAGGGCGTCACCTTCGACGTAGCGGTGAATTCGTCCGACCGGCAGAAGTTTCTCAAGACGCCGCGCATGCACTAGCCTTCTTCGATGCTGTCGACGCGGCTGGGATAGAACGCCAGATAGTCCTTGATCTCGGCCATCGCCGGATACGGCTGCTGGTAGCTCCACACGGCGTTTTCCGACGCGCGGCCATCGGCCTCAACCGAAAAATAATTGGCGTCGCCTTTGTACGGGCAATGGCTGGCATGCGCCGTCGGTTTCAGCAGGTTCATGGCGGTGTCGGCGCGCGGGATATACTGCACCGGTTTGTAGCCCGCCTCCGTCAGCGTCAGCGCCTGCCTGGTGTCGGCAATCACGTGGCCTGCAAACGTGACGCGCACGCGCTTTTCGTTGTGCGCAATGCTGATCGGATGGTCGGGGCCGGGGACTTTCATGGGCGCTTGGTCTCGCGGCAGACAGAGTCAATTTTGCCTGAACGGCAGTGCTTTCCCGTCTCATGTGGGTGCGAATTTGCCGCGTTCCAGCCGGAATGCAGACAATTTGAACGATCGGGTTCGGCAAAAATCCAGACTTATTGACTAGATTTCGCGGTGTCTGGACACCAAAACCTCCCGGGAAGCCATGCACGACAAGTCGCTTGAGACTTTGATTCAGGGCCTCGACATCCTGATTGTCGACGGCAATTCCTTCATGCGCCGGTTGACGCGCATGATGCTGATGAATATGGGCGCGCGCTCGGTTACCGAAGCCGCCGATGGCCTCACCGCGCTGGACACGATCCGCGACTGCAACCCGGACGTCGTGCTGCTCGAATGGGACATCCCGCTGCTCGACGGCATGGAGCTGATGCGCATCGTGCGCTCGCCCGGCGTGTTTCCGCGCCCCAATATACCGATCATTATGCTGACCGACCGCGCCTACCGTTCGTCGGTGCGCGAGGCCTTGGAGGCGGGCGTGCATGAATATCTGGTCAAGCCGACCTCACCCAAGGCGCTGCGCGACCGGCTGATGTCAATCATGATAAAGCCGCGCGAGATGATGCAGCTCGGCGAAAACTACGTGCCGGAGCCGCGCCCCGAGACCGATCCGCGCGCGGCCTAGCCGGCCGGAAAATCGTACAGCCGCGCCGGATTGTCGACCAGAATGGCCTGGCGCGCCGGGCCTTTGGTCCAATCGAGAAACACCGCCAGCAGCCGGCCGGCATCCGGCACCGGACCCTCGGGCCGCGGATGCGGCCAGTCGGTGCCCCAGACCAGATTAGCCGGATTGGCCGCGACCAGCGCGTCGTGGAAAGGGCGCGCCTGCGCGTAATCGGGCGCCGTCGCGCCCAGCCGGTAAGTGCCGGAAAGCTTCGCCCATAATTTGCCGTCCGCGACGCCGCGCAACAGCGCCTGGAAGCCGGTATTGTTGATGCCGTGATGATGCTCGAGCCGTCCCATGTGATCGACCACCACCGGCACCGGCACGCGCTTGAGCGCGCCCGCCATGTCGGGCAGGTCGCGAGCGTCGACCCACAATTGCAGATGCCAGCCGAGATCGGCGAGGTGCGGCAGCAGCGGCTCGATTTCCTTGAGCGTCACGCCGTTCTGATAATACGGCTTGCCGTCGCGGCGGAATTCATTGGCGCGCAAGCCGCGCACGCCCGCGGCGTGCCATTGCTTGAGCGTGGCGGGCGTCAACTCGGCGCCGCCGACCGCGACACCGCGCAGCATTTTCGGCTCGTGCGTCAGCGCGTCGAGCATCGCGGCGTTGTCGCGGCCGTAAGCCGAAGGCTGCACCAGCACGCCGCGGTCGAAGCCGAGCAGTTCGAGCAGCATAAGGTAGGCTTCGAGCGGCGCGTCGTCGGGCGTATAGCTGCGCGGCTCGGCGTAAGGAAAGCGCGCCGCCGGTCCAAACACATGGCAATGACAGTCGCAGGCGCCTTGCGGCAGCTTGCCGCTCATGTCGGCACGATGCCGGCGAGCTTGGCGGCTTCGCGCATGTGCTCGAACTCGGTGTGGATGTAGGCGGCAAAGCCCTTCGACGTCATTTCTTCCGGCGTGGCGATTTCCGAGCCCATGCCGCGCAATTTGTCGGGCGCCGGTCCCGCGGTCAGTCCCTTGACCACCGCCTGCTGTAATTGCGCGATTATATCCGGCGGCGTTGCCGCCGGCGCGACGATGCCGATATAGCTAGCGGCGGTGAAACCCTTCACGCCGCCCTCGATGAAGGTCGGAATTTCGGGCGCGAGCTGCGAGCGCGTCGCCGCGGCCAACGCGATGATGCGCGCCTTGCCGCCTTTGTGCTGCGGCAGCGCGATCGAAAATTCCGTCATAGCCGCCTGGATATTGCCGCCGATCAGATCGGGCATCAGCTGGCCGCCGCTCTTGTACGGGATATGCGTGAGCTGGGCGCCGGTCGCCGCCTTGAAGCGCTCGAGCGTCATGTGCGAGGCGCTGCCGACGCCGCTGGTGGCGACGTTGATCGGCGCCTTCTTCGACAGCGCGATGAATTCCGGCAGCGTCTTGGCCTCGACCTGCTCGTTGACGATGATGACGTGCGGCACGTAGCTGGTCAGCGCAACGGCTGCGAAATCCTTGAGCGGATCGTAGCCAAGCTTGGCCTGCACGAACGGATTGACGGTGAGCGGGCCGTTCGAGCCGACCAGCAGCGTGTAGCCGTCGGGCGTGGCGCGCGCCACGACTTCGGCGCCGATGCTGCCGCCGGCGCCGCCACGGTTATCGACCACCACTGGTTGGCCGAGCGCGTCGCTCATGCGTTCGCCGACGATGCGGCCAACAATGTCGGCATTGCCGCCGGGCGCGAACGGCACGATCAGATGGATCGGCCGGTCCGGGTAGGCGGCAAAGGCCCGCCGCGGCAGCAGGCCCAAAGTGGAACCGAGGCCGAGCGTTGCGATCAATGAGCGGCGTGAAATCGGCATGAAGTCCTCCCGGTTGAATTTTTTGTCGCCCGGCGTTGATCGGCCGTGATGCTTTGAAGGGTCCGCCATGGCGGAGCGGTGAAACTGGCGCGCCCGAGACGATTCGAACGTCCGACCTTTGCCTTCGGAGGGCAACGCTCTATCCAGCTGAGCTACGGGCGCACTCCCGCCTGAATAGACGAAACCCCCGCCAGCGGCAACGCCCTGCCGCACTGCAAAAAAGCCCGACTTTCTGTGTTTTTATGCGTATTCGCCCTTTCCCGCGGGGCGCGAATCTCATAGGGCTGATTCAACGGCGCATGGTGCGCAATAGGAGCGGACGTCATGGCAGACAAGCCGATTACCACGAAGCACTTGGCCGACACGCTGGCCGATCAGCATTCACTCACGAAAAAGCAGGGTAAGGAAATGCTCGAAGACCTCGTCGGTCTCATCACCAAGCACCTCAAAAAGGGCGAGCGGGTGAAGATCGCCGGGCTCGGCATCCTGCAAGTGCGTAAGCGCGCCGCCCGCATGGGCCGCAATCCCGCGACCGGCGAGCCGATCCAGATCAAGGCCAGCCGCAAGGTAGCGTTTCGCGCCACCAAGGAACTCAAGATGGCGATTTGACGCCGTCTTCATGTTAGGCGCGCAAAGCCCCGCCGGGACGCCGGCGGGGTTTTTGTTTGTGCGCCGATCGCCGTCCTGACTCTTTTCCGCTATAGGATTATATTCCACGCGCTTTGCTCATTGAGGCGTCGTCGCGAGACGTTTCGGAGATGGAGCAAAGTGCGGCGCCTGCGGGCGGGGCTCGTAACCCCGCTCCTGGGAGGCCCGGGAATCCGACCGGGGGGCATTATGACCCCTCCGCGAGGAGCTCGCTGGAGTGGGACTGGCTTCACAAGCCTCATCCCAGGAAGCGCGGGCCCGGGGCCTGTGTCTCTGGCGAAAGCCGAGGCGCGAGCCGCCGTGGAGCGCCGAGAGGCGCCCGCATCCTTCAAAAGGGGATGCGGCAACTGAAAGACCGGTGCGCCGCTTGGCGCTCCACTCCCTCTGCTTGGCAGAGGGGAAAAGAGAAGGAAGTCCGGCGCCCCCGCGCCGTTAAAGAATAGGGGCGGCGGAGCCTTGGCCAGATGCGTGCCGGCCGCGCTATAATGCTCGCAGAGAAATTCCGAGGAGACGTCGATGTCGCAGCCGGTCGAAAAACGCGAAGCCATGCCCAAAATGCTCAAGGACGCGGCCTTCGTGTGGGAGGACCCGCTCGATCTCGAAAGCGAGCTGACCGAGGACGAGCGCATGGTGCGCGACACCGCGCGCGGTTTCGCGCAGGACTATCTGATGCCGCGCGTCACCGAGGCCTACGCGCAGGAAAAGCACGACCCCAACATGATGCGCGAGATGGCCAAGCTCGGGCTTCTTGGTCCCACGATTCCCGAGGAATATGGCGGCGCCGGTCTCGGCTATGTTTCCTACGGCTTGATCGCGCGCGAGCTCGAGCGCGTCGATTCAGGCTTCCGTTCGGCGATGTCGGTGCAGTCGTCGCTGGTGATGTATCCGATCTATGCGTATGGCAGCGAAGCCCAGCGCCGCAAATATCTGCCCAAGCTCGCCAGCGCCGAGATGATCGGCTGCTTCGGCCTGACCGAACCCGATCATGGCTCCGATCCCGGCTCGATGGTGACGCGCGCCGACAAAGTGTCCGGCGGCTACAAGCTCAACGGCGCCAAGACCTGGATCTCCAACGCGCCGGTCGCCGACGTCGCGGTGATATGGGCCAAGCTCGACGGCGTCATTCGCGGCTTCATTGTCGAGCGCGACAAAGGTTTCTCGACGCCCAAGATCGAGGGCAAGCTGTCGTTGCGCGCCTCGATCACCGGCGAAATCGTGCTGGAAGATTGTATGGTTGGCGAAGACAGCCTGCTGCCGAACGTGAAGGGGCTGGCCGGCCCGTTCGGCTGTCTCAACACCGCGCGCCACGGCATTTCCTGGGGCGTCATGGGGGCTGCGGAATTCTGCTGGCACGCGGCGCGCCAATACGTGCTCGACCGCAAGCAGTTCGGCCGCCCGCTCGCCGCCAATCAGCTGATCCAGAAAAAACTCGCCGACATGCAGACCGAAATCGCGCTCGGACTACAAGGCTCATTGCGGCTCGGCCGCATGCTGGAGGCCGGCAAGGCCGCGCCGCCGTCGATTTCGCTGATGAAGCGCAACAATTGCGGCAAGGCGCTCGACATCGCGCGCATGGCGCGCGACATGCACGGCGGCAACGGCATCTCCGCGGAATACCACGTGATGCGCGTGCTCTCGAACCTGGAGACGGTCAACACCTACGAGGGCACGCACGACATCCACGCGCTGATCCTCGGCCGCGCGCAAACCGGCATCCAGGCGTTTTTCTAGAGTCTCATCGCGCCCACTTGCTTTGCCAATTTCACCAAGCGTTTACTCATCTCGCTAGCGGGGTCGTTAAGCGGCTCGACCACGGTGAAATGATTGGTACCTTCAATCTCGCCGTATCGTGTCTTAACGCCTTGCTTGGCCCATTCGTCCGCGATCATGCGGGTCTGCCGGATGAACTCGTCCGACTCAATGCCGCCGACCACGGCATCGAACGTGCGCCCGGCCGGCACCTTCCAGTAAACCGGCGACGAGGCGCGGGCGGAAGTTTCATTGAGCTTGAAGTCGGCATTGGTCGAGACATGCAGCAGCGGCATGAGATCGAACACGCCGGAGATGGCATAGGCTGCCGGCACCAGATCGGACGGCGCACCCGGATCGAGCGTCTTCCAGCCGGTCGCCAGCATGCAGGCGGCGAGGTGGCCGCCGGCCGAATGGCCGAACACGAACAGGCGCTGTTTGTGCTTTTGCCACAGCCAAAGACAAGCCGCGCGCATCTGTTCGATTATGGTGGCGATGCTGACCTGCGGGGCCAGATCATAGCCGACGACGGCAACCGAGACGCCGCTGGCGTTGAGGGTTTTCGCGAAATGGCTGTAGCTCGACGGATCGCGCGAGCGCCAATAGCCGCCGTGAATGAACATCGCGAGCGGCGCGTTTGCGCCGGCGGCGGGGAAGAAATCGATGATCTGGCGCGCGCTCGGGCCGTATGAAAGGCCGAGTTTGGCCCGCAGCGAGGCGGCGCGATAGGCCTGCGAGTCACGGACCATGGCGGCGAAAATCACTTCATGCTCGGGAACCCGGCCGCGGTTGTCATATTCCTTTTCGTAATCGATCGGCGGCACGGGCTGCTTCTCCGGTTGGTGAGGCGGGAAACCTACCCGGCTTTGCGCCGGGCGCAAACATCGTTATCTCTAGCGGCATGAAAATCGACGGCAAAAATATGCGCACGATCTGGGTCGAGAGCGACGGTGCCGGGATCGGCATCATCGACCAGACCTTGCTGCCGCACCGCTTCGCTGTCGTGCGGCTCAACGATCTCGCCGGCGCCGCGCACGCGATCAAATCGATGCAGGTGCGCGGCGCGCCGCTCATTGGTGCCACCGCCGCCTATGGCGTCTGGCTGGCGCTGCGCGCGGATGCCTCCGACGACAATCTCGAGCGCGCTTATGCGGCGCTCGCGGCCACGCGGCCGACCGCGGTCAACCTGAAATGGGCGCTCGACGAGATGACGGCCGCGGTGCGCAACCGGCCGCGCGCCGAGCGCGCCGCGGCCGCGCTCAAGCGCGCCAACGAAATCGCCGAGGAAGATATTGCGATCAACAAAGCGATCGGCCGCCACGGCCTCAAGCTGATCGAGGACATCGCGGCGCGCAAAAAAGGCGAACACGTCGACGTGCTCACGCATTGCAACGCGGGCTGGCTGGCGACGGTGGATTGGGGCACGGCAACGGCGCCGATCTATCTGGCGCACGACAAGGGCGTGGCCGTGCATGTCTTTGCCGACGAGACCCGGCCGCGCAATCAGGGCGCCTCGTTGACGGCCTGGGAACTTGGCCATCACGGCGTGCCCCACACCGTCATTCCCGACAATACCGGCGGCCATCTGATGCAGCACGGCCTGGTCGATCTGGTGATCGTCGGCACCGACCGCGTCACCGCGCAGGGCGACGTCTGCAACAAGATCGGCACCTATTTGAAGGCGTTGGCGGCGCACGACAACAAAGTGCCGTTTTATGTGGCGCTGCCGTCGCCCACCATCGACTTTTCCATCAGCGACGGATTGCGCGAAATCCCGATCGAGCAGCGCGGCGCCGACGAGGTCGCGATGATGACCGGCAAGACCAAAGACGGCCGTATCGAGACCGTGCAGATCATCCCGGATGGCTCGCCGGTAGCCAATTACGGATTCGATGTCACGCCGGCGCGATTGGTGACGGGCCTGATCACTGAACGGGGCGTGGTTGCGCCCAGCCGCGCCGCGCTTGCCGCCGCGTTTCCGGAACGTGCTAAACTCACGCCATGAACCTCGCCGCAAAGCAGCCCTTGGAACTCCCCATCGACGGCCGCCAGTCGGAAACCGCGCTGGCGATCGCGCGCGGCACCGCGCGGCTGCTGCACGCCCATGGCTTTACCGTCGTCAGCGAATTGCCGCTGCCGTCCGGCCGCCGGGCCGATCTGGTGGCGCTCGATGCCGGCGGCGAGATCTGGATCGTCGAGATCAAATCCTCGGTCGCGGATTTTCGCGCCGACCAGAAATGGCAGGACTACCGCGCCCATTGCGATCGGCTGTTCTTCGCGACGCATATGGACGTGCCAAACGAGATTTTCCCGCCTGACACCGGCCTGATCGTGGCCGACGCCTTCGGCGCGCAAATGGTTTGCGAGGCGCCCGAGCACAAGTTGCCCGCGCCGACGCGCAAATCCATGCTGTTGCTGTTTGCCCGCGCCGCCGCGCAGCGCCTGCAGTCGCTGGTCGATCCGGCCGGGCCTTACGGCGATGTGGTGTGATTTTGCCGCACCCTGACACGCCGGCCGTCGCCGTCGAAAATCTGGTCAAGCGCTACAAGACCGTGACCGCGGTCGACGGCATTTCGTTTCGTCTTGCACCCGGCTCGATCACCGGGCTGCTCGGCGGCAACGGCGCCGGCAAGACCACCACCATCGCCACCATAATGGGGCTGGTCGCGCCGACCTCCGGCACGGTCACCGTGCTGGGCGCGCGGATGCCGGAGCAGCGTTACGATGTGCTGCACCGGATGAATTTCGAAAGCCCCTATGTGGCGCTGCCGCTGCGGCTGACGGTGCGGCAAAATCTCTCGGTGTTCGCGCAGTTGTACGCGGTCGCCGATATCGATAAGCGCATCGCGGAGCTCGCCGCCGATCTCGATCTCACCGAATTTCTCGACCGCGACACCGGCAAGCTGTCGGCTGGGCAAAAGACCCGCGTCTCGCTCGCCAAGGCGCTGCTCAACCGTCCGGAAGTCTTGTTGCTCGACGAGCCGACCGCGTCGCTTGATCCCGACACCGCCGATTGGGTGCGCTCCCGGCTCGAGCATCATCGCGTCACGCACGGCGCGACCGTGCTGCTCGCCTCGCACAACATGACGGAAGTCGAGCGGCTGTGCGAGCGCGTCATCATCATGAAGACCGGCCGCATCGAGGACGACGATTCGCCGCAGCGTCTGCTCGCGCGTTACGGACGCGAGACTTTGGAGGAAGTGTTTCTCGACGTCGCGCGCGGGCAAAAGAAGCATCGCGAGGCGGCGCAATGAGCGACACCGGCTTCGATTTTTCGGTCAACCGCATCACCGCCATGGTGCGGCGCTACATGTATCTGTTGCTGTCGTCCTGGCCGCGCGTGCTCGACCTCATCTATTGGCCGACGGTGCAGATGCTGATGTGGGGATTCCTGCAGCTTTACGTCGCGCAGAACGGCGGCCCCTTCGCCCGCGCCACCGGCGTATTCATCGGCGCCGTGTTGTTGTGGGATATTCTATTTCGCGGCCAGCTCGGGTTCTCGATTTCATTTCTCGAGGAAATGTGGTCGCGCAATCTCGGCAACCTGATGATGTCGCCATTGCGACCGGTCGAGTTCGTCGCCAGCCTGATGATCATGAGTATCGTGCGCTTGCTGATCGGCATGATCCCGGTGACGCTGCTGGCGCTGGCGTTTTTCGGATTTAACCTGTGGGCGCTCGGCTTCGCGCTGGTCGCCTTCTTCGTCAATTTGCTGCTGACCAGCTGGGCGATCGGGATATTCGTCGCCGGCATGTTGCTGCGTCACGGCATGGGCGCCGAGAGCATGGCCTGGACCATCATGTTTTTGTTTCTGCCGCTCACCTGCGTCTATTACCCAGTGACGGTGTTGCCCGTTTGGCTGCAATACGTCGCCTGGTCGCTGCCGCCGACTTATATTTTTGAAGGCATGCGCGCGCTGCTGATCGAACATGTGTTCCGCGCCGATCTGATGCTGGAGGCGCTGGCGTTTAATGTTGTGCTGTTCGCGGCCGCGTCATTTGCCTTCCTGAAGCTGCTCGCCAGCGCCCGGGTCCAGGGCTCGCTGCTGCAAGGCGGTGAATAAGTCCAAAAGCGCGCGTTTTTAGCGGTTTACCGGCGGGCCTCGGGGTGTAAACCGGACGCCAAGGACTTAGCTCTATGTTGACGCCATGACCGAAAAACGACACCATGCTGCAGCGCAGCAAAGCGCGGAGCCGGGGTCCAAGCCTATGCCGATCGGCGAGTTCGACGGGGCAGCAACGCTGCCCGGTGACAACGGCGTTTTGCTGTCGACCCCGATGTACTGGCTCTACGAGATGGGCCAGGCCGCGCTCGATCCGTCGCGCGCGCTGGCCGACGCCACGCGGCTGTTCTTCAAGAATCCGGCCAATCCATTCGCGCACACCACCTACGGCAAGTCGGTTGCCGCCGCCGCCGAATTGTTCGAGCGCTCGACGCGCCGTTATGCGCGGCCGGAGTGGCGCATCGATTCAACGACCGTCGGCGGCGAGCGTGTGCCGGTTCATATCAACACCGTGTGGGAGCGCCCGTTCTGTCGGCTGCTGCACTTCGAGCGCGCCTTCAGGCACGTGCCGCGGCGGCCGCAGCCGAAATTGCTGATCGTCGCGCCGATGTCCGGTCATTATCCCACGCTGTTGCGCGGCACCGTCGAGACCTTCCTTCCCAACCACGACGTCTACATCACGGAATGGCGCAACGCGCGCTCGGTGCCGCTCAGCGCCGGCCGCTTCGATCTCGACGATTATATCGACTACATCATTTCCATTCTACGCATGCTGGCGGGCGACGTGCATGTGATCGCGGTGTGCCAGCCTTCGGTGCCGGTGCTGGCGGCGGTCGCGCTGATGGAAGCCGACAAGGATCCGTACGTTCCGCATTCGATGGTGCTGATGGGCGGGCCAATCGACACCCGCATAAATTCCAATGACGTCAACAGGCTCGCCGAGAACCGCGGCCTCGAATGGTTCCGCACCCATGTCATCACCAAGGTGCCGTTCCCGCATCCCGGTTTCATGCGCGACGTCTATCCGGGCTTCCTGCAGCTCAGCGGCTTCATGAGCATGAATCTGGACCGCCATCTTGAGGCGCACCGCGAGCTGTTCACCCATCTGGTCAAGGGCGACGGCGATTCGGCGCAGAAGCACCGCGAGTTCTACGACGAGTATCTCGCGGTCATGGATCTGGCCGCCGAGTTCTATCTGCAGACCGTCGATACCGTATTCATCCGCCACGCGCTGCCGAAAGGCGAGATGACCCATCGTGGCCGCATGATCGATCCGGGCATGATCACGCGCGTCGCGCTATTGACGGTCGAAGGCGAGCACGACGACATCTCCGGCGTCGGCCAGACCGAGGCCGCGCACGCTTTGTGCTCTGGCATCCCGGCCGAGAACAAGGCGCATTATCTCCAGCCGGCGGTCGGCCATTACGGCGTGTTCAACGGTTCGCGCTTCCGCGCCGAGATCGCGCCTCGCATCGCGGACTTCGCGCTGTCCCACAATGGCGGGCGCGGCAGTGCCGCCCGTCCGGCCAAGGCGGCTGCCGCCCGCCGCTAGTCCTTTACGCGTAAGCCCTTGCGTCATTGCGGCATTTTCGGCCGCGCAAAACCCCCTGGCGAACGGCGCCGAATATGGCAATATTTCCGCGACGTTTTGGGATTGGGCGGGCCCTTCGCATGCCATTGCGCGCGCTTCTCTACCGCCGGCCGAGCGAGCCGCCGGCGATCAGCGTGACCTTCGACCGCGAGATCTATTTGGTGCGCGTGCGGCGTCACCGGCAGGCGCGCCGTTACACGTTGCGCATCCAGTCCGCCACCCGCGAAGTCGTGCTCACCATGCCGCCGCGCGGCAGCCTGAAGCAGGCGCGCGAATTCGCGGAGAAGCACGGCGGCTGGATCGCGGCGCGCCTCGGCAGGTTGCCGGCGCCGGCGCCATTCGCACCCGGTGCTACGATCCCGCTGCGCGGCATCGACCACCGCATCGTGCACCGGCGCGGGTCACGCGGCACGGTGTGGACCGAGACCGATGACAATGGCGAGCGGTTGCTATGCGTCGCCGGCGAGGCGCCGCACATCGCGCGCCGGATTTCGGATTATCTCAAGCGCGAAGTGAAGACCGATCTGGAGATCGCCAGCCGGCGTGCCGCCGAGGATCTCGGCGTCGTCTTCAAGCGGGTGTCTATCCGCGATCCGTCGAGCCGCTGGGGCTCGTGCTCGACAACCGGCGTCTTGTCTTATTCCTGGCGGCTGATCTTCGCGCCGCCCTTCGTGCTCGACTATCTCGCCGCGCATGAGGCCGCGCACGTGATCGAAATGAATCATTCGCGGCGCTTCTGGCGCGTGGTCGAGCGCATCTGCCCGCATGTCGCGCGCGCCAAGGCCTGGCTCGACGCGCATGGCAGCAATCTCCATCGCTATGGGCTGCCGGGCGGCGCGCGCTAGCATCGCGGCGGCGCTTGCTGTAGTCAAACCTGATGTTGCGCTCCGGCACTTTCGCGCTCACGGCACTGCTGGCGGCATTGAGCGCGATCGGCCCGCTGACCACCGACATGTACCTGCCGTCGCTGCCGGACATCGCGCGCCAGCTCGCGGCGCCGACCGCGCAGGTCCAGCTCACCATTTCCGCTTATTTGATCGGCTTCGCCATCGGACAAATCTTCTATGGCCCGGTGTCCGACCGGCATGGCCGCAAGCCGGTGCTGATGGCCGCGCTTGGGCTTTATTGCGCGGCCTCGCTCGCCTGCGCGTTGTCGACCTCGGTCGAGATGCTGATCGCGGCGCGCGCGCTGCAGGCGGTCGGCGGCTCCGGCGGCATCGTGCTGGCGCGCGCCATCGTGCGCGATCTTTATTCGGGCGCGCGTGCCGGGCGTGAATTGTCGCTGATCGGATCTGTTATGGCGCTGGCGCCGGTGCTGGCGCCGGTGATCGGCGGCGCCTTGCAGACCGGCTTTGGCTGGCGCGCGATTTTCTTCACGCTGGTGGCGGCTGGACTTCTTGGCGCCGCCACCATCTGGCTGCTGCTGCCGGAAACGCTGGCCCGGCGCGCGGCCGAGCCGGTGTCGCCGGCCTCGATGCTGAAATCCTATCGCGTGGTGGCGCGTAATCCGGCTTTTCTGGCTTACCTCGGCCTCGCCGCGACCAGCTATGCCGGACTGTTTGCCTGGATTTCCGGCGCGTCCTTTGTGCTGCAGAATCTGTATGAGCTCACGCCGTTCAACTTCGGCGTCGCCTTCGCGCTCGGCTCGGTCGGCTACATGACCGGCACCGCGCTGGCCGCGCGGCTGGTCGTCAAAGTGGGCCTCGACCGCACCATCGGCATTGGCGCTTGTTTCTGCGCCGCAGGCGGTCTGGTGATGATGGCGGCATTGGCTCTTGGCCTGACGTCCGCGGTCTCGCTGGTATTGCCAATTGCGATCTATCTCGCCGGCCTCGGCATGGTGTTGCCGCAGTCCTTTGCCGGCGCCATGACGCCGTTTCCGGAGCGGGCCGGCGCGGCATCGGCGTTGTTGGGATTCGTGCAGCAGACGCTTGCCGCGCTGTGCGGGGCGGCGGTCGGCATCTTGCTCGGCTCGAACGCCTGGCCGCTGGCCGCCGCGGTGGCGGTCATGGGTTGCGCGACACTGGTGCTGTGGATTGTGACGCGTGCCTTACGGGCGCGCGTGGCTCAGCCGCACTAGTTTTTGCTGCGTCCGAACAGATTGTCGAGCAGCCAGCCGTCGAGACTGGCGCCGCGCGCATTGGGCGTATTGCCGGCCGATTGAATCGGCGCCGGCGGCGTTGGCGCCTGGCCGTCGGTTGCCGGTGTTGGCGTGTTGCTGCTGAACGATCCGGACATCACGCCAGCGGGCGGTGGGCCGGGCAGGGCGATGACGGGAACGCCCTGATGCGCCGTGCGCATGAAGCGGCTCCAGATATCGACCGGCAGGCTGCCGCCGGTGATTTTCTTGGTCGGCGTGCCGTCGTCATTGCCGAGCCAGACGCCGGTGACGAGGTGCGCGGTGTAGCCGATGAACCAGGCGTCGCGGAAATCCTGGGAGGTGCCGGTCTTGCCGGCCGCCGGCCAGCCCGGCAGCGCTGCCTTGTGCGCGGTGCCGATGGTCAAGGTCTGCGCCATCATGTCGTTCATCATGCCGACGTAACGCGCGTCGATGATGCGGCCGAGTGGTTGCTCATTGCGGGCATAAAGCACCTTGCCGTTGCTCGCGGTGATGCGCTCGATCACATGCGGCACAACGGCGAGCCCGCCATTGGCGAACGGCGCATAGGCGCTGATCAGTTCGAGCGGCGAGACTTCCGAAGTGCCGAGCGCGATCGAGGCATTGGGCTCGAGTTTCGATGCGATGCCGAGGCGATAGGCGGTGCGGATCACCGCCATCGGCGTGAATTCCAGCGTCAGGCGCACCGAGACGGTGTTGAGCGACATCGCCAGCGCCTGGGTCAGCGTGACCGGGCCGTAATATTGGTGGCCGTAGTTTTCTGGCTGCCAGCCTTTGATCTTGATCGGCGCGTCTTGCCGAATGGTGTCGGGCGTCAAGCCGTGTTCGAGCGCGGTGAGATAGACGAAGGCCTTGAAGGCCGAGCCGGGCTGGCGCTTGGCCGCGACCGCGCGGTTGAACTGGCTCTCGGCGTAATTTCGTCCGCCGACCATGGCGCGCACCGCGCCGTCGGGCGTCATGGCCACCAGCGCGCCCTGGGAGACGCCGGCCTTGTCGCCCTTCTGCGCCAGTTCATCGATGAGCGATTGCTCGGCGTCGGCCTGCAAGGCGCTGTCGATCGTGGTCTTGACCACGATGTCTTCCTCGACGTGGCCGAGCACGTCGTTGACCGCATCCATCACCCAGTCGGCGACATAATTGGCCGAGCTCGAGCCGCCCTGCGCCACCACGCGCGGCGGATGGGCGACCGCGGCATGCGAACTGGCTTCGCTAATGAAGCCGAGTTCGGCCATGGCGGCGAGCACGGTTTGCGCGCGCTGCTCGGCGCCGTCGAAATTGCGGGTCGGCGCCAGCCGCGACGGCGACTTCACCAGGCCGGCGAGGATCGCTGCTTCCGGCAGCGAGAGTTGCCGCGTTGATTTTCCGAAATAACGCTGCGCGGCCTGCTCGATGCCATAGGCGCCCGAACCGAAGTAAACGCGGTTGAGATAGAGTTCGAGAATCTGCGTCTTGGTGAGTTTGCGCTCCAGCCAGATTGCGAGCATCGCCTCCTGCAGTTTGCGATGGATGGTGCGCTCTTGAGTCAAAAAGAGATTCTTCGCCAGTTGCTGCGTGATGGTCGAACCGCCTTGCGCGACGCCGCGGTGCAGGATGTTGGCGATCAGTGCGCGCGAAATGCCCCAGGGATCGACGCCGTAATGCTCGTAGAAACGCCGATCCTCGATCGCGACGAAGGCCTTCGGCACATAGCCCGGCATTTCTTTCAACGGCAGCACGGCGCCGCCGGCATCGCCGCGGGTGGCGAGCGGGCGGCCGTTGACGTCGACGATCTGGATCGAGGGCGGCCGCTTCGGAATTTCCAGCGACTGGATCGGCGGCAGATGCGCGCCGGTCCAGGCGATGACGCCGACCGCGCCGATGACCAGCCACAGGCCGAGCACCAGGCTCCAATAGACCATGCGGCCGAGCAGCGAACGCCGCGGACGTGTCTTGCGCGATTTTTTGGGGCGTCTTCGTTTGGCGGCTGGTTTGCCGCCGCCGGGCCGCTCACTGGCGTCGGCGCGCAAATCGGGACCGCTATTGAACACCGGCTCCCTGCGCGCGCCCGATTGTCCCCGTCCCGCCATCACGCGACCCGACTTTATACATGCCGGCGGCAACAGCGCCGGCCCCCAAAGGCACGCTAAAGCGGGCGATTTAAGGGGCCGTTAAGCGGAAATTAGCGAGCAAATGCTGGGTCTTGCGGCCTCACAGCTTGCCGTGCTCGCGCAACACCTCGGCTGCGATCCGGTGCGCCTCGTTGGCGGCCGGAATGCCGCAGTAAAGAGCGAGCAGCAGCAGCACTTCCTGGATCTGCTCCGGCGTGCAGCCGTTCTTGACCGCGCCGTTGAGATGCACGCGCAATTCATTGGAATGCCCGGCCGCCGCCATCATCGCGATCATGGCGAGCGACTTGGTCGCCGGCGGCAAAGCCGAGCGGCTCCAGACGTCGCCATAGGCATACGCGTTGATGATGTGCTGCAGCGGCTTGCCGAATTCGCCGAACGCGCTCATGCGCTTTTCGACCGCCTCGCGGCCGAACATCTCGGTGCGCAGCTTGAGCCCGCGCGCGTGAAGGTCTTTGTCGTCCATGGTGCGTTTCCTATTGCTGCGGCAGACCGGCGGCGACCCGGACGTCGCTCCATCTCTTATATTCGCTCGCCAGGAAATCGCGGAACTGCAGCGGCGTCGAACTCTTGACCACCACGCCGACCGTTTCCAGGCGCTTCTTGACGGCCTCGTCGGCCAGACTCTCGTTGAGCGTCTTGTTCAGCTTGGCGATGACGTCGGGCGGCGTGTCGCGCGGCGCGAACAGACCGTACCAGGTGGTGACGTCGTAGCCGGGCAACAGCCCGGACTCGATGGCGGCCGGCACGTTCGGCACCGCCGGAAAGCGATCCTTGCCGGTGACCGCGAGCGCCTTGAGCTGGCCGGAGTTTACCTGCCCGATCACCGCCGACACGGTGTCGAACATGATGTCGGCGTGATTGCCGAGCACCGCGTTCATCGCTTCCGGCGTGGTACGGAACGGCACGTGCAGCAGCTCGATCTTGGCACTTTGCTTGAATAGTTCGCCGGCGAAATGCTGGGTGGCCGCAAAGCCGGGGCTTGCGAACACGACCTTGCCGGGATGTTCCTTGGCGTAAGCGATCAGCTCCTGGATATTGTTGGCCGGGAAATCCGGGCGCGTCACGATCATCAGGCTGGCGGTCGCGATCTGGCCGACCGGCGCGAACGCGGTCAAAACGTCGTGCGGCATGTTCTTGGTGGTGACGGCGGCGATAATCTGACCCGCGGTCATGACTCCGACCGTGTAGCCGTCGGGCGTAGCGCGCGCGACATAGTCGTTGCCCAAAATGCCGCCGGCGCCCGGCTTGTTTTCGACGATGAAGGTCTGGCCGAGCTTGGCCTGCATCGAGTCCGCCAGGATGCGGCCGATGATATCGGAGCCGCCACCGGGCCCGAACGCGATGATCATATGGATCGGCCGCTGCGGAAAATCCTGCGCGGATGCGCCAACCGCGGTCAGCAGCAAGGCGGCGAGCGCAAAACAAAGCTTTCTCATGTTGTCCTCCCCAGGCCGGTTGCCGGCTTATTTTTTGATGCGCCGCCGGCGAACCTCTTTTATGATGACGCTGTTGTCCATGTCAGCTTCGCCCGCGCGCACACAGGCTTCAAGTACGTCGGCGTGCAATTCGAGCATTGCCAGTTTCTGCCCGACCAGGGCGGCCTGATCGAGCATCAGATGAGCGTCTTTCAGGGTCTGCTTGGCGCGGCCTTCCGGTGAAAAATCGCCCCGCACCATTTTCGGGCCCTTGGTCTCCATCACTTGCGAGTATGAGGCCGAGCCGCGCGCCACATCAAGAAAGGCGGCCGGATCGAGCCCGAGACGTTCGGCGAACACCAGGCCCTCGGCCAGCGCCAGCCGGTTGAGGCCGAGGATCAGATTGACCGCGAGCTTGGCGCGCCCGCCGTCGCCGATCCTGCCGACGTGAAAGCGCCGTGCGAACAACGCATCCATGATGTCGCCGGCTTCCTCCGCAATCTTCGGGTCGCCGCCGATCAAGGCGACACCGTCGCCGCGCCGCACCTGATCGCTGGTGCCGGATACCGGCACGTCCAGATAGCGGATGCCGTGCGGCATCACGCGGGCGGCCAGCGCCGCCACCTCATCGGGATCGCAGGTGCTCATCACCAGCACGATCTTGTTCGATCTTTCGCCGAGCGCCGGCAGCAGATGGTTTTCGATCACGTCTGCGACCTGATCGGTCGAGAACACCGCGACGATGATGCAGCGCGCAGACTTGGCGAGCGCGGCAATGCTGTCGGTCGCGTGGCCCCCGATCTCGTTAAGCCGCGCGCGCCGGACGGGATCGATGTCGAAACCGGTGACGGGAATACCAGCGTCGATCAGCCGTTGGGCATAGACCTCGCCCATCAAGCCCAGACCGACAATGGCAATGGGGGAGGAACTCATCACGGACGGATATTACGCCTTGGCGTCGGCTTTGGCTTTACTTTTGGCTTCCGCTTCCAGGCCGGCGAACAGCGCGATCAGCGCGCGCTTGATGGCCGCCTGGCGGGTCGGCGAGGTGATCTGCGCGCCCATCAAATCGGTCACGTAGAACACGTCCACCACGCGCTCGCCGAAGGTGGCGACGTGGGCCGAGATGATGTTGAGATTGAGCTTCGACAGCGTGGTGGTCATCTCATACAAGAGCCCGGTGCGGTCGAGGCCCGCCACTTCCACCATGGTGTAGCGGTGGGACCACTGGTTGTTGATGGTGACCGAAGGCTCGATCGTAAAGGCCTTGATGCGCCCCTTCGGCGGCGCGCGCTTGGCCACCACGTCGGGCAGCCGCAATTCGCCGCGCAGCGCCTTCTCGATTGAATCGGCGATCCGGTTGGCGCGCCGCTCCTCGTCCTCGTCGCGGTCGAATTCGCGCGACAGCGAAATGGTGTCGAGCGCGCGCCCGTCAGTGGTGGTGAAGATCTGCGCGTCGACGATATTGGCGCCGGCCATGGCGCAGGCGCCGGCGATGATCGACAGCAGCCAGGGGTGGTCGGGCGCCAGCACCGTCAGTTCGGTCACACTGCCGCTGTCGAAGCCGATGCTGGTGGCAAGCGATTTGTCGGCGTCTTCGGCGGCGCGCACGAATTTCGCATGCTCGATCTTGTGCGGCAGATCCACCTTGAGCCAATAGGCCGGATAAAGGTGCGCGATATAGGCCTCCAGCCTCGCGCGCGGCCAATCCTTGATCGCCTCGCGGAATTCGGCCTGCGCCATGGCGACGCGCTGGGCGCGGTTCACTTCCGAGAAGCCGCCGGTCAACACCGGCTCGGTCTCGTAATAGAGCGTGCGCAACAGTTGCGCCTTCCAGCCGTTCCAAACGCCGGGACCGACCGCGCGGATGTCGGCGGTGGTCAGAATGGTCAGCAGCTTCAGCCGCTCGGCCGATTGCACCACCGCGGCGAAATTCTCAATTGTTTTGCGGTCGGACAGGTCGCGCGATTGCGCCACGCTCGACATCACCAGATGATTTTCGATCAGCCACGCGACGGTTTCGGTGTCGGTCGCCGAGAATCCCAGGCGCGGGCAGAATCGCCGCGCCACCCGCGCGCCGGCGATCGAGTGATCCTCGAGCCGGCCCTTGGCGATGTCGTGCAGGAACATGGTGACGTAAATCACCGTGCGGTTGCCGGGCAGCAACTTGTGAAACAGTTCGCTGGCAAGCGGCGTCTCTCCGCCGTCGCGCTCGATCTCGGTCAACATGCCGACGCAGCGCAGCAGATGCTCGTCGACCGTATAGTGGTGATACATGTTGAACTGCATCATCGCGACGACCTTGCCGAAGGCCGGCACGAAGTGGCCGAGCACGCCGGCTTCGTTCATTCGCCGCAGCACGGTTTCCGGATCGTTCCTGGAGGTGAGGATTTCCAGGAACAGCGTGTTGGCTTCCTCATCCTCGCGCAGTTTTCCGTCGATCAGCTTGAGCGAGCGGGTGATGGCGCGCATGGCGTCGGGATGGAAGGCGAGATTGTGCTTCTGCGCCAGATGGAAGATGCGGATAAGATTGACCGGGTCGCGCTTGAATACGCCGGCCGCCGCGACATTGATCCGATTCTTGTCTACGATGAAGTCGTCGCTCTCGGCGAGCTTCCTGCGCTTGACCGGACGGAATTTCGCCATAACGCGGCTGAGCACCGGCACACTCTTGGCGTGGCTGTCTTCCAGTTCGGCGCACAGGATCGCGGTCAGATCGCCGACATCCTTGGCGATCAGGAAGTAGTGCTTCATGAAGCGCTCGACGTCCTGCTGGCCCGGATGCTGGGTGTAGCCGAGCCGCACCGCGATCTCGCGCTGGATGTCGAACGACAGGCGCTCCTCGGCGCGGCCAGTGACGAAATGCATGTGGCAACGCACCGACCAGAGGAAATCCTCGCAGGCGCGGAAACGCTGATACTCGGTCTTGTCGAACACGCCGCGCTTGATCAGCTCGTCCGGCTCGCGCACGCGGTAGACATATTTGGCGATCCAGAACAGCGTATGGAGATCGCGCAGGCCGCCTTTGCCGTCCTTGACGTTCGGCTCGACCAGATAGCGCGATTGCCCGGAACGGCGGACGCGGTCTTCGCGCTCGACGAGCTTGGCGGCGACGAATTGCGGCGCGGTGTTGCGCACCACTTCCTTGTCGAAGCGGGTCTGCAGCTCGTCGAACAGCTTTTTGTCGCCGAGCAGGAAACGCGCTTCCAGGATGGCGGTGCGGATGGTCATGTCCGCCTTGGCCTGGCGGATGCATTCATCGACCGAGCGGGTGGCGTGGCCGACCTTGAGCCCGGTGTCCCACAGGCAATAGAGAATTGCTTCCGCGATCGACTCGCCCCAGGCGGTCTGCTTGTAGGGCAAAAGAAACAGCAGATCGATGTCGGAGCCGGGTGCCTGGAGCCCGCGGCCATAGCCGCCGGTGGCGATCACCGTCATGCGCTCGGCCTCGGACGGATTCTGCGACGGGTAGAGATGCTTGCGCGCGAAATCGAACAGCAGGCGGATGATTTCGTCTTCCAGCTTGCAGATCCGCTCGGCGCAGCGCCGGCCGTGGCGGTCCTTGAGCAGCAATTGCTCGGCCTTGGCGCGGCCCTCGATCAGCGCAGCCTTGAGCCGCTGGGCGACCGCGCTCCGCAAGTCGCGTTCATTGCCGGCCTGAGTCTTGGCGAGTTTTTCCAGATCGGCCGCGACCGCGCGAATGTCGATCAGTTCGCCCGACGCCTTGGACGGCGAGGCGGACGGCGCGCGCGTGTCTTGCTCAAGGGCGAGGGAAGCCATGGCGCATCGGATTAGCGGAGGCGCGGCCTTAAGTCACCGCCGCCGCGGCCAGAATCGCTGAAATCGTCCGCCGCGCCGTGTTGGAATAATTTTGCTATTTCAACGAAAAATCCGATGGGGGCAGAGATTTTACACTCGAAAATGCGATTTCATAGCATGAAAACAACGCATGGCGGATCGCCGCTAAACCGGGCACGGGCGGCGATGCTTTGGCCGCGCCGGGCGCTATAAAGAACCGACAAAAACAAGCGCCGTCGGGAGGAAATGCCATGCGTATGTTTCAAGTCTGTGTGTGCGGCCAGCCGCTGCAGCTCAACGAGGCGCCGACGCCCGAGCCAAAGGGCAGCGAGGTGCTGCTGAAAGTCATCGCCGCCGGCGTCTGCCATTCCGACCTGCATCTCGCCGACGGCTGGTTCGACCTCGGCGGCGGCAAGCGCATGAGCTTGCAAGACCGCGGCATGAAACTGCCGGTGACGCTCGGCCACGAGAATGTCGGCGAAGTCGTCGCGGTTGGTCCCGAGGCCAAAGGCGTCAAGATCGGCGCGCGCATGCTGGCGCATCCCTGGATCGGCTGCGGCCAATGCGGCCCTTGCAAGCGCGGCGAGGAAAACCTCTGCCGCGCCATGAAGAGCCTCGGCGTGTTCAGCAATGGCGGCTATGCCGATTATCTGATCGTCCCGCACCCGCGCTATCTGTTCGACATCGGCGACCTGGCGCCCGAGCGCGCCGCGCCGCTCGCCTGTTCCGGCGTCACGACCTTCGGCGCGCTCAAGAAAGTTCCGACGCTTGCCAGCGAGCCGACGGTCATCATTGGCGCCGGCGGTCTCGGGTTGATGTGTCAGGCGCTGCACAGAGCGATGGGCGGTCACTCGGCAATCGTGGTCGACATCGATCCGGTCAAGCGCGAGGCGGCGAAGAAGGCCGGTGCCAGCGCCGTGATCGACGGCGCCGCGCCCGACGCGGCGCAGCAGATCATCGATCTCACCAAAGGCGGCGCCTGGGCGGTGATCGACCTGGTCGGCTCTTCGCAAAGCGCGCGGCTCGGTTACGACAGCCTGATCAAAGGCGGCAAATACGTCATCGTCGGGCTGTACGGTGGCGACCTCACGGTGTCGTTGCCGCCGATCCCGATGCGGGCGCTGACCATCCAGGGCTCCTATGTCGGCAGTTTGCCGGAGATGAAGGAGCTGATCGAACTGGTGAAGCGCACCGGCCTGCCGCCGGTGCCGGTCGCGACGCGCCCGCTGAAGGACGTCAATGCGGTGATGGATCAGTTGCGCGCCGGCAAAGTTGTCGGCCGCGTGGTGCTGACGCCGGCCGCCGGTTGAAACTCACCTCTTTCCTTTCGGAGAGAGGTAGAAGCAGAAAATGTCGCCCGACCTTTATTTCGTGCCCACGCTCATCGTGAAGATGGCCATCACGGCCGGCTTCCTGCTGGTGGCGACTGTGACGGCCGAGCGGTTCGGTCCGCTGGTCGGCGGCCTGGTGGCGACGCTGCCGATCAGCGCAGGGCCGGTCTACATCTTCCTTGCGCTCGACCACGACGCACACTTCATCGCGCAAAGCGCACTCGGCAGCCTGGTCACCAATGCCGACAACGTCGTCTTTGCGTTGAGCTGCGCGCTGCTGGCGCAAAAGCGCTCGCTGCCGGTCACCTTGACCGGCGCCTACGCAATCTGGATTGCGCTGATGTGGGCGGCCGGCGCGGTAGCCTGGACGCTTGTTTCGGCGGTGGGCCTGAATTTCGTCGTGGTCGGCTTTTCGTTCTGGCTGTCGGCGCCGCTGCGGCACGCGCCGATGCCGCGCGTGCAGCGGCGCTGGTATGATCTCGTGCTGCGCGCCGGCATGGTCGCGCTTCTGGTCGGCGCGGTGATCACGCTCAGCTTCCGCATCGGCCCGGTCGCCAGCGGCAATCTTGCGGTGTTTCCGATCGTGCTCACCAGCATCATGATCATTTTGCACCGGCGGGTCGGCGGCCCGGCCACCGCGGCCGTAATGGCCAATGCGGTGATCGGTTTGGGCGGCTTCTGTATCGCGCTGGTGGTGCTTTATTCAACCGCCGACCGGCTCGGCTCGTGGATCGCGCTGACGCTCACGCTTTTGGTTTCGCTCTGCTGCAATTGGCTGATCTATGTCATTCGCCGGCGGTCGGCTGCGGCATGAGCGGTTTGTTGTCCGATCCGATATTTTGGTACGGCCTCGCGTTCAAGATCGCGCTGACCGCGACCATCGTGGTGGCGGCGTCGGTGGTGGTCGAGCGCAGCGGGCCGTTCATCGGCTCGCTGATCGCCGCTCTGCCGACCGCGGGCGGCGCCGCCATGATCATCCTCGCCATCGAGCACCCGGCGGACTTCATCGCCGCCAGCGCCGTCGGCAGCCTGGTCGCGAATGCCTTGGTTGCGGTGTTCGCGCTCACTTATGCGACGTTGGCGCAGAAGCGCTCGTTGCTCGCAAGCCTCAGCGGCGCCTTCGTGGTGTGGCTATGCGGTGCCGCGGTCTCGCGGCTGGTGGATTGGAACGCGACGAGCGCCGTACTGCTCAATGCGGTGGTCTATCCATTGGCGATCCTGGCCGGCAGCCGCTTTCGCGCCGAGGGCGCGGTCAAGCGCGTCAGCCTGACCGTCCGCGATCTGGCCTGGCGCGCCGGCCTGGTGACGCTCTGTGTACTTATCGTCACCGCCGCGAGTCACTCGATCGGTTCATATTTCTCGGGGGTTTTCTCGTTTTTCCCGGTGGCGATGGGGTCGTTTTTCGTGATCCTGCATCCGCGCATCGGCGGTCCGGCTTCGGCCAGCGTGGCCGCGCATGTGCTCACGCCGCTGATCGGGCTCGGCTTCGGCATGCTGGCCGTTCATCTGCTGGCGGAGCCTGCCGGCGTGTGGTGGTCCTACGCCGCGGGCCTGAGCATCGGGCTCGTCTGGAACGCGCTGCTGTGGTTGTCGCGCCGGCTCAGTGCAACAGTCCGGTCTCCAGCGCCTTGATCTGAAGCGCTAGATAGCGCGAGAAAATCCGGCATTGCGCCAGGCTGCCGGCGGTGAACCACAGACCCGGCTGCGCGGTGCGCCGCCACATGTTGCGCAATTCGCCGCCTTCATCGAAGCCCCAGACCGGACCGATCTTGTCGGCGACAGCATCGCCCAGAAAAGCGCGCACAGTGTCCTGCTGATTCTTGTAGCCGGTTGCCAGAACCAGTAAATCGGCCGGCACGATGCGGCCGTCGCGCAGCCGCGCGCCTTGCGCGACGAATTTTTCGATGTCGGAAAACTGCAGCAGCTTGATTTGTCCGGCGATGATCAGATCCGAACAGCCGACGTTGAAATAATATCCGCCGCCGCGCCGCAGATACATCATCTGGAAGCCGGTCCCGTCCTCGCCGTAGTGCAGCCGGAAGCCGGATTGTTCGAGGCCCTCGAGCAGCGCCTTGTCGACTTCGCGGCTGCGCGCGGTCGAGAGCTGATACGAGCGCTGCAGCACGGGGTAGGGGAACGACGCCGCCAGTAGGTCGCAGTCCTCGAAGGCGATGCCTTCGGAATAGATCGCGTAGACGCTTTGCGCTTCCTGCAGGCTCACGACATATGTCTTGCTGCGCTGGATCATGGTGACGTCAGCACCGTGCGCGTGCAGTTCCTGCGCGACGTCGTGGCTGCTGGTGCCGCTGCCGAGCACCAGCGCTTTCTTGCCGCGCCATTGCTCGGCATTCTTGAACGTGCCGGAATGCACGGCGGTGCCGGCAAAATCGGCGAGACCGGGCAGCTCCGGCGTCACAGGGATGCTGCTGACGCCGGTGGCAAAGATGAGATGGCGCGGGTGCATGATGCGCTCGCCGCCATCGGAGCGGCGCAGCGTCACGGTCCATTGCTTGCGCGCATCGTCATAGCTGCCGCCGGCCAGCTCGGTGCCGGTCCAGAAATTGAGCTCCATGGCTTCGACATAAGATTCGAACCAGTTCGCCAATTTGTCCTTCGGGATGTAGACCGGAAAATTCGGCGGGAACGGCATGTAAGGCAGATGATTGACATGCACTTCATTGTGCAGCGTCAGCGAGTGGTAGCGTTTGCGCCAGTTGTCGCCGATGCGTTCGTGCCGGTCGACGATCAGCGTATCGACGCCGAGCTGCTGCAAACGCGCCGCGATCGAAAGTCCAGCCTGGCCGCCGCCGACCACGAGCACAGTCGGATCGTGGTCCGCATAGGCGCGCGCTGCGTTGCGGCGGTCGAGCCAGTTTGCGGCGCCGAAGTCGCGCGTTGAATCTTCAGGCGCGCGCCGCTTGAAGGCTTCTTTGTGGCCGCGCAATTCCTGCAAAGCGGTGAGCAGCGTCCAGGAGCGCAGCCGCGACGGCGTCTGCGGGTCGGGCACCAGGCGCATGATGCCGTGCGCGGGACCGAACGCGGTCTCAAACTCGAAAATGGCCTCGATCGATTCTGTGCCGGCGCGGCTGACCCAGCGCGGGGCTGTGCGCTTGGGCGGAATATGGAAATTTACGGGCTTGGTGCGCGCCAGCGTCTGGCGCAACGCCGTCTCGATCGCGGCGCGGCCCGACGTCGTCTCGATGGTCCAGGTAAAGGCCAGCACGTCGCGCCACAGCCCATCGGCCAGGAACATGTCCGCTGCGGCCTGTGCGTCTTTCGACTGCAAGGCCTCGGCGAAACGCGCCAGCCAGTTTTGCGCGGCCTCCGGCGCCGTTACGCGTTTGCCCTCGGCTATATTCATCACGCGTTACTTTTTCCCGGTCTGCGCCAGCTTCTGCTTCAGCATATAGAGCGCTTCCATCGCCTCGCGCGGCGACATCTCGTCCGGATTGAGCGCGGCGACCGCAGCCACCATGAATTGGTATGCGTCGTCCTGCGTGTCCTGTGTCGGCTTATAGGGCGCCGCGAACAGCGGCAGGTCCTCGAAACCCTTCGGCTTGGCGCGGTCATCCTGTTCGAGCTTGGCCAGCACCAGCTTGGCGCGTTCGATCACGCTCGCCGGCAGGCCGGCCAGCTTGGCGACCTGAATGCCGTAGGAATGGTCGGCCGAACCCGGCACCACTTCGTGCAGGAACACCACGTCGCCCTGCCATTCCTTCACCTTCACCGTGGCGTTGTGCAGACGATCGAGCCGCGCCGACAACGCGGTCAATTCATGAAAATGGGTGGCAAAAAGCGCGCGGCATCTGTTGACGTCGTGCAGGTGTTCGACCGTCGCCCAGGCGATTGACAGGCCGTCGAACGTCGCGGTGCCGCGGCCGATTTCATCCAGGATCACCAGCGCGCGCGGCCCTGCCTGATTGAGGATCGCGGCGGTCTCGACCATTTCGACCATGAAGGTCGAGCGTCCGCGGGCCAGATCGTCGGCGGCGCCGACGCGCGAGAATAATCGGTCGACGACGCCAATATGCGCGGCTTTCGCCGGCACGAACGAGCCCATCTGCGCCAGGATTGCGATCAGCGCATTCTGCCGCAGGAAGGTGGATTTTCCCGCCATGTTGGGTCCGGTGATCAGCCAGATGCGGCCGGCCTCCGCGTTTTTCGGCGGCGACAGATCGCAATCATTGGCGACGAACGGCGTGCCGTCGCGCGCCAGCGCTTGTTCCACCACCGGATGGCGGCCGCCTTCGATGATAAAGCCGTGGCCGTCATCGACAACCGGGCGCGCGTAATCGCGTTCCGCGGCAAGATGGGCCAGGGCGCTCACGACATCGAAACCGCCCAGCGCCTCGGCGCATTCCTTGATCGCCGCGCTTTGCGCGAGGATGTTTCCTACCAGCCGGTCGAAAATCTCGAGTTCGAGCCCGAGCGCGCGCTCGGCGGCGCTGGCGATCTTGGCTTCCAGCTCGCCCAATTCGGCGGTCGTGAAACGCACCTGGCCGGCCAGCGTCTGGCGGTGGATGAACGTGGCGTTGAGCGGCGGAGCCAGAAATTTTTCACCGTGCTGCGCGGTGACCTCGACGAAATAACCGAGCACGTTGTTGTGGCGGATCTTGAGACCGCGGACGGTGGTTTCATCGGCGTAGCGCGACTGCAACGCCGCAACCACGCGGCGTGATTCATCGCGCAGCGCGCGCGTCTCGTCGAGGCTCGCGTCGTAACCTTCGCGCACGAAGCCGCCGTCGCGTTTGAACGCCGGCAACTCGGCGGCGAGCCCCGCGGCCAGTTCGGCGGCCAGCATGCCGTCCGGGCGGTGGCAGGATTTCAGCGCCTCGGCGATTTCCGCCGGCATATCCTTGAGTGAGGCTAGCGCGCGGGCGAGATCGGCGGCGGCCAGCACGCCGTCGCGAATGGCGGCGAGATCGCGGGGACCGCCACGGCCGACCGCCAGGCGGGCAAGCGCCCGGGCAAGATCGGGCGAGGCCTGCAAGCGCGAGCGGGTATCGGCGCGCACCGTGCCGTCATCGACGAAGCTCGCCACCGCGTCGAGCCGGCGCGCGATGGCGCCCGGATCGGTCAGCGGCGCGGACAGTCTTTGCGCCAGCAGGCGCGAGCCGGCCGAGGTGACGGTACGGTCAATCGAATCCAGCAACGAGCCGCGGCGTTCCCCCGACAGCGTGCGCATCAGTTCGAGATTGCCACGCGTCGCCTGGTCGATCGCCATGGTGGCGCCGGCACTTTCGCGTAATGGCGGCGACAGCGGCGGGCGTTTGCCGATTTGCGTGCGCTCGACATAGGTGACGCAAGCCGCGGCGGCGGTAAGCTCGAGCCGTGTTAATGCGCCAAAGGCCTCACTGGTCGCGACCGCGAAAAACGACGTCAACCGCCGCTCGGCGGTGGCGCTGTCGAACATATCGCGGGTGAGCGGTGTCACCGCGGGCAGCGTGCGCCAATAGGGCGCCAGTTCGGCGTCGGCATAAAGCGCGTCGGAGACGATGATTTCGCTCGGCTCCAGCCGCGCGATTTCGGCCGGCAGCGATAGCCGGTCGCATTTGGCGATGCGGAATTCGCCGGTCGAAATATCGATCCAGCCGAGCGCGAAGCGCGCGTCTTCGCCGGCCGACGAGGGCCGTGCGCGCGTAACCGCGAGCAGGTAATTGTTGCGGCGGGCATCCAGCAGCGTGTCTTCGGTAAGCGTGCCGGGCGTCACCAGCCGCACCACGTCGCGCCGCACCACGCTCTTGGATCCGCGCTTGCGGGCTTCTGCCGGATCCTCAAGCTGCTCGCAGACCGCGACGCGGTGGCCGAGCGCGATCAGCCGATGCAGATATTCATCGGCGCGCACCACCGGCACGCCGCACATCGGAATATCTCGGCCCTGATGTTTGCCGCGCTTGGTGAGCACAATGCCGAGCGCGCGCGAGGCGATCTCGGCATCGTCGAAGAACATCTCGTAGAAATCGCCCATCCGGTAGAACAGCAGGCAGTCCGGATTGGCGGCCTTGATCTCGATATACTGCTCCAGCATCGGACTGGGACGTCCGTTGCCGTCGCCTGGCGGCGGCTCGGGCTCGGACATTCCGATGGGGTGCGTGAGCGCCATAGGCGGCGATGCTAGCAGAAGTAAGCTGGGCTTCCACTGGCAGAAATCAGGCGCGAAGCGGGCTTATGTCTTGAATTTCGCTCCGGTGATCCGCTCGAGATTGCCATGCCAGATCTTCTCCTTCTCGGCCTTCGGCATGTCCAACCCGTCGACGATGCGCATCGTCTCGCGCGTGTACATCGTGCCTTTTTCGGGATCGAACGGGCAGTCGGAGGCGAACACGATCTTGTCGTGGTCGTAGAAATCGAAACCGGCGCTGGTCGCAGGCTCGCCGCCGAATACCGCGGTGTCGGCATAGAAGGAGTGCTTGAAATAATCGAGCGGGCGCTTCTTCAGCCGCTTGAGCACCAGGCTCAAATCCTCGTCCGAGGTGCGCGCGCCGAGCTGATCCCAGCCCGGGCCGATGCGGCCTTCCAGCATCGGTACGATGCCGCCGAAGTGGTGGGTGATGATCTTCAGGTTCGGGTATTTGTCCATGATGCCCGAGAACACCAGGCGCGCCATCGCGGCAGCGGTTTCGTAGGACCAGCCGAAGGTCCACCAGATTTCATATTTCGACTTTTTCTCGCTGAGATAATCGGGGAAATTGGCGGCGCGCGCCGGGTGCATCCAGACCGGTTTGCCACTTTTGTTCATGGCGGCAAAGAACGGCTCGAATTCCGGATCGTCGAGCGGCTTGCCTGCAACGTTAGTGTAAATCTGCACGCCGAGCGCGCCGTTCTTAAGCGCGCGCTCGCATTCGCGCACGCCGGCGTCGGCGGCGGCCAGCGGCGCCTGCGCTACCCAGCCGGGGAACTGGTCGGGGTATTTCGCGCAAATCTCGGCAAAGCCGTCATTCACCAGTCTGGCGTATTCCTCCAGCAACGCGGCATCGCCCTTGGCCAACAGTTCGAGCGGCGGCATCGGGTACGAAATGATCTGCGCGTAATCCTTGAAGCCGCTGACGATCTTGCGGCGGACCTCAAGGTCGTGGATGCACGGGATCTCGCGCACGCGCTTGCCGATGTCGTGGTGTCCGCTTTCCACGATCTTGTTGAAGAACTTTTCCGGGATGAAGTGAGTGTAGGCATCGATGCGCATGGACTGTCCTCTGTGACTGACGATTGTTCTTGTGGGCTAGGCTTCAGTAGGGCGTGATGACGTTGAGCAGCGCCTGGCGGCGCCCGTTGACAACGGCGTCGCGGGCGCGCGTGAGCGCATCGGGCAGGTCGGCGGGTTTTTCGACGCGCTCGGCATAGGCGCCTTGCGCCTGCGCCATCGCCTCATACGCCGGCGAGGGCCCGAGATCGGCGAGCGTGCGGCCGTCGTCTTCGCCGGCCGCGCCGTCCTTGAACATCGACAGCGTGGCGCGGCGCACCGCGCCGTAACGGCTGTTGTTGAACACGATGGTGAGGATCGGCAGCTTGTGATTGGCCGCAACCCAGTGGCCGACCATCGGATTGGCGAACATATAGGCGCCGTCGCCGAGCGTGGCGACCACGAAAGCGTGGGGCGCGGCAAGCTTGATGCCGAGCGCCGCGCCGAAGCCCCAGCCGAGCCCGCCGGCCGGTCCGAGCGCGAACAGCGTGCCTGGTTTTTCGCGCGCGCAGTGATCGGCGCGCAGCGGATATTCATTGACGATAATGGCGTCCTCGCCGACCGTTTCGCCGATCACGCGCGACAAATATTCCGGCGAGATGGTCGCGCCGGGCGCGGAATCCTTGGCAAGCTGCGCACGTCTGGTGCGCATACGTTCGGTCAGCCGCGCGCGCCGCGCGGCGATGCGGGCTTCCGCCATTTGCAGGCGCGCCTCGACGGCTTTGATCAGCGCATCGAGCGCATTGAGCGGGCCGGCCTGCACGGAAAGATCACTCGGGAAGCTGCGCATCGGATAACGCACGTATAGCGGTTCCTCGCCGATATGGGCGACGCGGCAGCCGCCAGGCGGATGCTGCAAATGCGGAATCCACGGCACGTCGGATTCAAGCGAGATCACCAGATCGGCGTCGGCGAGCAGCGCCCCCGGCTCGAAGCCGAAATGCATGGCGTGACTCGACGGCATGCAGACGGTGCGCGGGTTGTGCGTCACGACGGGGATAGCGCAGCGTTCGGCGAGATGCGCCAGCGCCGCCACGGCGTCGGCCGGCAGCGTGGCGGCGATGATCAACGGCCGCTCGGCCGCCACGATCCATTCGGCCAGGGTCGCGATCGCCTTCGGATCGGGATGCGTTTCGGCTGATTGCGCGCGCGGCTTCATCGGTGCGATCGGCTCGGACAGCGGCGCCGACAGCGGCTCGCGCGGCAACACCATGTAGACCGGTCCGCGCGGATGCGCCATCGCGACTTCGACGCCGCGCGCCACCATGTCGCCGATCTGGTTGGGCTGGCGCAATTCGTAATCCCACTTCACCAGTTCGCGCACCATGCCGGCCTGGTCGAACATTTCCTGCGCCCAGTGGATCGGCCGCGAGCGCGAGCCGAACGAGCCTTTTTCAGTGATCGGGGTGCGGCCGGCGGCGAGGATCAGCGGCACGCGATCGCGCGACAAATTGGTGAGATTGTTGATGGTGTTGGCGGTGCCGACATTGACGTGCACCATCACCGCCTGCGGATGGCCGGTCATCAGATAGGCGCCGTGCGCCATGCCGACCGCGAGATTCTCGTGTGGCACCAGAATCGGCCTGGGCACCTTGGCATTGGTCTTCTTGGCGCGGCCGAAGGCTTCCACGATCGGCGGGAAGTCGGTGCCCGGATTGGCGAAGAAATATTCGGTGCCGTGGTCGGCAAGCGCACGCAAGAAGGCCTCGGCGGCGATGGCCGGCCGCTCGCGTCCAGTCGATGTCACGGCCATTGCGCTCGCCCTCAGGCGTCCGCGGCGAAGCCAAGCTTGGTGTCCCCCCGGACGCCGTGTTGTTGCTGGTCTTTTACGCGACGGAGGCGGGGGCTGACAACGGACCGGCGCGACTATTCGGCCGCGATCCGGAAAGTTCCGGTCCCTTCGATCTCGGCCAGGCATTTGGCGAGGCTTTCGCCCTCGGGATCGACCAAAGCAGCGGTGCGCGCGCTGGCGACGGCGTCGGCGGCGCGTTCCGGTGGGATATGGCCCGCCAGCGCCGGGCGGATCACGCGGGCCTCGATGTTGCGGTAGTTCGAAAGTCCGCGCGCATAAGTGTCGCCATAGCCTTTGATCAACCGCGCGCATTCCGCGACTTCGAGCGCAAGTTCGCGCGAGCACCGCGCGGCCTCGGCGATCAGCGCCAGCCAGGATTGGATCTGCACTTGCTCTTGTTTGTAGCGATGGCCACGTGGGCGCAGCCAACGCAATTTGGCGAGCATCAGGAAACGCAGATAGCCGCTGATCGAGGTGGAGTTGATTTCCATGCCGAAATAGACCCGGCCCAGCCAGCCCTTGCGCTCGCTGAATGACAGAATCGGCCGCGCCAGGAGCGACGGCAGCAACTGGCACATTTCCTCGATGCCCGGCTTGAGGAAGTCGTGCACCGAGAACGGCTCATTCTTCGCGCGCAGTTCCTCGCGCGCGATGCGCCGCATGCGCGCCGGCGCGATCTTGGCTTGCGCCACCCGCACCACGTCTTCGTACGACATGCGCACAGCAAGATGACGCGCGACCTCCTTGAGCAATTTTCCCCGCGCGCCCCCGGCGGCGTCGGCATCGACCAGAGCGCGCAGCCGGTCGAGATAGAGCCGCGCATAGCTAATGCCTTGGTAAGCAATAAGTCGCCGCACCCCTTCAATTGCCGTCGGCTGCGCCAGCGCGGGCAGCGAATAGGTGACTTCGTGTTCGAGCAGGTCGGGCGTGGTCGGCGCGTTGTTCTTTCGGCCAGCGGTTTTGACAGGCGGCATCTTGGCGCGCGCGGCGTCCAGGCCGGCGCGGAAGCCGCGCAAATTGCTGTCGACCGATTTGCCGTCGGCGCGGATCGCGGCTTCGAATTGCTCGGGCGTCAGCGGCAGGCGTTGCAACCCGGCAATGGCGCCGAGCATCACGGCGCTGATTATCGAACCGCTTTGTTTGGCGAGCGCGTCCATGTCGATGAGCAGGGCATCACGCGCGTTTTCCTTGACGATCTTGATCAGCTTGTCCTGGTCGAAGCGGCCGTCGCCCATGGCGATCTTCTCGTCCATGGCATAGAAGCGGCTGAGCGAAGCGATCAGATGCGTGCGCTCGGACGTGACGAAGCCGTTCGCCACCATGCGGCCGGCCTCCAGCATCTCGCTCGCCACCGTGACGTCGATGTCGCCGACGCCGGGCGTGAGCGCCAGCACCGGCCGCTTGCCGTCAAGCTCGCGCGCCAGAACCGGGAAAATCTCGATGTAATAGGTGGTGGCGCCAGTGCGCTGCGCGACGCCCGGGATCGACGTGCTCTGCACCGGAAAACCGGCCTCCGCGGTCGCCGACACGATCCAGTCGGTCAGCACGCCACCGCCTTCGCCGCCGAGTGCGGCGATCAGAAGCGTGATGGGGCGTGTCCCGTTCATGCCGCGGCCTCGCCGCCGTAGCCGCCGAGCCAGCCGATGACTTTCTGGCGGATGTGGAATGCCGCGCGGTCGCGCCAGGTGGCGTTGCGCATGATCTCGGCGCGGTAGAATGACGGGCACAGCACTGCCGCATGCGCGACTTCGCCGCACAGCCCGCAGCCGACGCAAGACTCGATCACGGTTGCCACCGGATCGCTGCGCAGCGGATCGGTCGACGGCTTCACCGTCAGCGACGGGCAGCCGGACAGCCGAATGCAGGAATGATCGCCGGTGCAGATCTCGTCGTCGACGCCGTAGCGCGTGCGGGTCACGCGCTCCCCGCGCTCGAGCTTGACGGCGTCCTCGGCGCGCACGCGGCGCTGGCGCGCCAGCTGGCATTCGCCATCGGCGATGATCACCTTCAGGCCGCGCTCGGCCGTTCGCATGGCTTCTTTGAGCGCCTTCACCATCACGCTGACGCTATACGTGCGCACAGTGCGCAACCATTTCACGCCCATTCCGCGCAACGTCTGCTCGATATCCATGCCGGGCACCGCGCCGTCGCGGCTGGTCACGCTCGACGGGATATATTGCTGGCCGGTGGCGGAGGCGTAGCCGTTCTGCATCACGATCAAAACGCCGTCGCCTTTGTTGAACAAGTTCGAGGCGACGCCGGTGATTAGCCCGTTATGCCAGAAGCCGCCGTCGCCCATGATCGCGATCGGTCGTTTTTCCATGTTCGGCGTTACCGCCGCGGCGCTCGCCAGCGACATGCCGTAGCCCAGAATCGAATTGCCCATGCTGAACGGCGCGAAGGTCGCGAACGAATGGCAGCCGATGTCGGCGCTGATATGGGTCGGCCCCAGTTCGCGCTGCATCAGCTTGATGGCGGAGAAAACCGGGCGCTCCGGACAGCCGGTGCAGAAGGCCGGCGGGCGCGGCGGCAGCGGCCCGAGCGCGGCGGCGGCCTTGGCTTTGTGGGCGATCAATCCGCGGGCTTTTTCGGCCACGGTACCGCCCTCGATGCCGTGTGGCTTCGCGTCCTGCAGAAAGGCCGCCAGGCCTTCCAGCAGCACGTCGGAGGTGTATTCGCCGGCCTGCGGCAGCGGACCCTTGCCGAGCACGCGGGTCTGGATGTCGGCGCGGCGCAATTCGACGTTGACCGCCTGTTCGATGTAATCGGGATTGCCTTCCTCGACCACGAGCACCGCGCGTTTGGTCGCGCAGAATTCGCGGATTTCCTCAGGCACTAGCGGATAGACCACGTTGAGCACCAGCAGCGGCACGCGTGAGGCGCCAAACACGTCGGCCAGACCGATGCGCTCAAGCGCGCGCAACACGGAATTTGTCAGCCCGCCCATCACGATGATGCCGATATCGTCGAGATCGCCGTCGATGCGTTCGTTGAGTTTGTGCTCGCGGATGAAGGAGCGCGCCGCCGGCAAACGCTCTTCGACCTTCAGTTTCTCCTGGCTGAAGATCACCGGCGGATGAGCGAGCCGGCCATATTCAAAGCGCGGCGGCCCGGAAAGCTTGTCGAGCCCGGAGATCGCTCCCTTGCGGTTATTCTTGGCGGCGAATTCGCCGGTGGCGTGGCAGGCGCGGATGCGCAGCTCCAGCATGACCGGCGCGTGGCTCGCCTCCGACAGCTCGAAGCCTTTCTCGACCATGCGAACAATCGACGGCAGATCGGGGCGCGGGTCGAGCAGCCACATCGAGGATTTAAGCGCATAGGCATAAGAGCGTTCCTGGATCACGCTGGCGCCTTCGCCGTAATCCTCACCCAGGATAATCATAGCGCCGCCGACAACGCCGGGCGACGACAGATTGGACAGCGCGTCGGCCGCCACATTGGTTCCGACGATCGATTTCCAGGTCACCGCGCCGCGCAGCGGATAATTGATCGAGGCGCCCAGCATGGCGGCGGCGGAAGCTTCGTTCGAGCAGGTCTCGAGGTGGACGCCAAGCTCGCCCATGATGTCTTCCGCATCCACCAGCACGTCGAGCAGATGCGAGACCGGTGCGCCCTGATAGCCGCCGACGTAGGACACGCCCGATTGCAGCAGCGCCTTGGTGACGGCCAGGATGCCTTCACCGCGGAAGGTCTCGCCGTCGCCGAGCCTGAGCTCCTGCACTTCTTTTTTAAACGAACGTTCCATCGTCAGGCCTCGGGTAGATAGTTGGGACCCAAACTATATTACCAGATCGGGGTTACATATGCGAGGGCAGCCAAAGCGCCAGGATCGGGAAGGCGATCAGGATCACCAGCCGGATCAGGTCGGTGATGATGAAGGGGATTACGCCCTTGAAAATCGTGGCAAAACTCACGTCCTTCACCACGCTTTTGATTACGAACACGTTCATCCCGACCGGCGGATGGATGAGCCCGAGTTCGACCGTCATCACGATGATGACGCCGAACCAGATCGGATTGAAACCGAGATGGGTGACGACCGGGAAGATGATCGGCACGGTCAGGATAATCATCGCCATCGCGTCCATCAGGCAGCCGAGCACCAGATACATCAGCATGATCAGCGCCAGCACGCCGTAGCTGCCGAGCCCGAGTCCAGTCAGGAATTCGGTGACCCGCTGCGGCGTCTGCGTAATGGTGAGGAAATAGCCGAAGATCAGCGCGCCGATCAGAACGGTGAATACTGCAGCCGCCGTGCGCGTTGCCTGCAGCAGCGAATTCAGGATCTTCTCTTTGTTGAGCTTGCCGGTGAGGACGCCGATCAGGAATGCGCCGCTGGCGCCGACGCCACCGGCTTCGGTTGGCGTGAAGCGGGGCAGGAACGGCAGGCCATAGAGGCCGCCGATGACAAAAACAAACAGCAGCATCGGCGCCCAGATTTCCTTCAGTCCGGTCAGTCGCTGCGCCCAGCTGGCGCGCGGGCCAGTCGGCAGAAAGCCGGGCCGCACATAGCCGATAACCGCGATCGTGCAGAGATACATCATCATCGCAAGAACGCCGGGAACGATTCCGGCCATGAACAGTTTGCCGATATCCTGTTCGGTGATGATGCCGTAAACCGCGAGCACCGTTGACGGTGGCAGCATGGCGCCGAGCGTGCCGCCGGCGGCGATGACGCCGGTGGCGAAGCTCTGCGGGTAGCCGTGACGCCGCATCTCCGGATAGGCGACGGCGGAGAATGTCGCCGCGGTCGCCACCGACGAGCCGCAAATTGCGGCGAAGCCGCCGCAAGCGACGACGGTGGCAAAGCCGAGGCCGCCGCGCAGATGTCCGACGAAACCATTGGCGGCGCTGAACAGCTGCCGGCTCATGCCGGAATTGGACACGAACGTGCCCATCAGCAGGAACATCGGGATGACGCCGAAGGTGTAGTCGGTGACGGTGCGCATCGAGGTCGCGCCGACCAATTTGAGGGCCGGTCCGGCGCCGACCAGGTAGCTGAAGCCGGTGACGCCGACCAAGCCCATGGCCATGCCGACCGGGACGCGCAGCAGCATCAGGCCGAACAACGAAATAAAGCCCAGAATGGCGACGGCTTCGGTGCTCATCGCGTCTCTTTCACTCGACCGTTTTGATTTTGGTGTCGTGCATTAAATCCGGGTGGAAGATCAACCGGTAGGTACGAACCGCGATCAGCAGCACGGCGGACACGTCGCCGATCCAGGCAACCGCAAAAAATGGCCAGGTTGGCAGGCGCAGGTCGAACGTCAGCACGTGGTCGTAATAAGTGCCACGCACTTTGTCGAACAGCGTGTAGGTCTGCACCGTCACGACGAACAGCAGCACCAGCGTCGCGAATACGTCGATCATGCGCTGGTATTTCGGGCCGACATTGGCCCAGATCAGATCGACGGTGATGTGCCCGCCGCGATACGACGTCGCCGCGATGCCCCAGAAAATCAGAATGCCGAGAAGCAGCCGGCCGAAGTCGTAGGAATCAGGAATCGCGTAATTGAAGATGTTCCGCAGCAGCACCGCGACGAAAATGTTGAGTGCGACAATGCCGATAAAAAATGCCGCGATCCATTCGATCGTATCGATGAAACGATCCATGGTGACGCGATTCATGGCCGCACCCGATTCCGGCAATCCGTAGAATCGGCGGCGGGAATTCCCCGCCGCCGCTAGTCCAACGTCGTTTGCGTCCCGGCTTACTTCGCCAGCGCGCTATATTTGGCGAGATCGGCGCGAAGTTCCTTCATCGCGCCGTCGGGATCGACACCAACTTTCTTGACGCCGTCGGCCCAAGTCTTGACTAGCGGCTCGGAGGCCTTCTTCCACGCCGCGGTCTGCTCGGCCGTGAGCTTGTAAACTTCTTGTCCGGATTCGGCCTTGACCTTGTCGACGCCGGCGTCCTCGAACGCGCCCCATGGCCCGCCGACACGGCCGGCCGCTTCGGTGTTGCAGTTGTCGTCGACCGCTTTCTTCTGGCGGTCGGACATCTGATTGTATTTGTCCTTGTTGAATACGAAGGCGAAGGTGGTGACGTAAAGCGGCGCTTCCATATGGTATTTCGTCACCTTGTCGATGCCGAACAGCACCAGCGATCCCCACGGGAAGGTCACCGCGTCCGCGACGTGGCGCTCGATGATGTCGCGCACTTCCGGCGCCGAGGACTGCACGTTAGTGCCGCCAAGCAGCGTGACGAAGTTCGCGATGGTCGCGTCGGCAGGGCGGACCTTCATGTCCTTTATGTCGCTGGGCAGTACGATCTTCTTGGTGCTCGAATGGAACGAGCTTGGCGCATGGATGAAGGCGAGGCAGAATTTCACGTCCTTCATCTCGGCGGCCGCGTATTTGCGGTACCAGGCATCGAGGCCCATCGAGCCGCCCTTGGCGTCAGAAATCAGAAACGGCAATTCGCCGGCGGCGATGACCGGGAAACGGCCCGGCTGATAGCCGGGATTGATGTAAGTGAGGTCGGCGATGCCGTCGCGCGCCATGTCGTAATGGTCGAAGGCCTTGCCCAGCTGCTGCGCCGGATAAACTTTGTAATGCAGCGTGCCGCCGGATGCCTTCTCGACCGCGGCGCCCCAGTCCTCCAGCGCCTTTTGCAGCGGATGCGAGGCCGGCACCCAGTGCGAGAGCTTGAGCTCGAAAGTCTTTTCCTGGGCGACCGCGGCGGTGGAACCACCGACCAGGGCGGCAAGAACGGCCGCGGAAGCGTACGCCGCAAAGCGGGACATCATGGAATTCCTCCCTCTGTTTGGTGTTGGTTAAGGCCCCAACGTTTTTTATTATTCAGCCGCATGTCGTGGGCGTTGTAAAGGATATAGTTTGATATCAAACTATGTCCGGACCGCTGCGCGCAGACGGCTGGACGAGGATGACAACGGTGCGGACGACCAACGGCGAGGGCCGGGTGCGGCGCGGCAAGAACGGCGAAGCCATTGCCGAATCGATCAGATTCGGGCCGCTCGAGTATTGGGTCGGCTTCAATTTGCGCATGGCGCAGGAGTCCGCCTTCCAGGCGTTTTCGCGCCGCTCACAGGAGGTCGGCGAGAGCCCGGGCCGTTTCGCCACCTTGACGATCATCGCGCGCAATCCCGGCATCAGCCAGACCGAGTTGAGCCATGCCAATGGTCGCGACAAATCGAGTCTCACGCCGGTGGTCGAGGACCTGGTGCGGCGTGGCCTGGTCGAGCGTAAGCGCGTGCGCCAGGACCGGCGCACCTATCGGCTGAATTTGACGCCCGCCGGCAAGAAGACGCTCACCATGCTGACGCGCTGCGCGCGCCGGCACGAACGCGTGATGGACGGTATCATCGGCCAGCGCGACCGCAGGCGGTTCATCCAGATTTTGAAAAGGCTGGCGGCGGAGATCGAGTAGCTAAGGCGCCTTGAACTTCGCCAACACCGCCTCCGGGACCGCGTGCGACTTGATGCCGCCGGTTGTCGGATCGCGCACCACCCAGACGCGGGTCTCCGAACATTCGACGCAAGTTTCGCCATTGAGGCTGAGCCGATGCTCGATCTCGAAACTGGCGCGGCCGAATTTGATGGACGTATCCACCGTCACGTCGTCGCCGAAGCGGGTGGGCTTGAGGAAACGGGCGCGTGTTTTCGCCAGCGGATAGCCGGCAAAGTTGAACGTCTTGAGCAAATTGATCTTGGTCATGCCCATCGCGCGCTCGAACAGCGCCGAGGTCGAGGCGTCGAAGATTTCGAAATAGCGCGGATAGAAAATAATGCCGGCGGGGTCGCAGTCGCCCCATTCGATGCGAACCTTTCGGCTGTTTGTGATCATTAACGCGGCGCCAAGCGGATCGCGCCGTCGAGGCGGATCACCTCGCCGTTGAGATAGCCGTTGCGGATGCAATGCATCACCAGCGCAGCGAACTCGCTCGGGTTGCCCAGGCGCTTGGGAAACGGCACCGAAGCGCCGAGTGAATCTTGCACCTCCTGCGGCAATGCGCGCAGCATCGGCGTGCCGAAAATTCCCGGCGCGATTGCCAGCACGCGCACGCCGAAAGTCGCGAACTCGCGTGCCGCCGGCAGCGTCAAGGCGGCGACGCCGCCCTTGGACGACGAATAGGCGGATTGTCCAATCTGGCCTTCGAACGCCGCGACCGAGGCGGTCGAGACGATCACGCCGCGCTCGCCGTCGGCGAAGACTTCCAGCGGCTGCATGGCGGCGGCCGCGAGCCGCATCATGTTGAACGTGCCGATAAGATTGACGCGGATGACCTTCTCGTAATCTTCCAGTGGCATCGGTCCGTCGCGGCCGACGATGCGCTTGGCCGGCCCGACGCCGGCGCAGTTGATCAAAATACGCGCCGGCCCGTGCGCGGCGCTGGCGGTCTCGACCGCGGCCTTGGCGCCTTGCGCGCTGGCGACGTCGCAGGCGACCCCGATGCCTTTGATGTCGGCGGCGACGTCGGCCGCGCCTTTCTCATTGAGATCGAACACCGCCACCTTGGCGCCGGCGGCGGCGAGTGCGCGCGCGGTGGCGGCGCCCAATCCCGATGCGCCGCCGGTGACGATGGCCGCCTGTCCCTTGATGTCCATGATCTGGCTCCTTTAGGCGCCGTCGATGGCGATCACTTGCGAGGATAGCGGCGTGGCATAAAGCTCGTCCACTAGCGCGGCGCGGTTTTTCAAGACCGCGCGCTGGTTGATCGACCCTTTGTCGGTCATTTCGCCTTTGTCCATCGACGGCGGCTCCGCCATCAGGAGGGCGCGTGCCACCCGCGTCGATGTGCCGGGGCTGGTTGCGGCAAGCTTAGTGAGCAGTTCGACCAATTTCGTGCGTAGGCGCGGCTCGTCCAGCACGACGGCAGGCGCCGCGTCGGCCGCAAGGCCGCTCAATTTGCGGCAGGCTTCGATATCGGGAATCACGAGCGCCACGATATCGTCGCGGTCGGGCCCGGCGAACACGACGTCCCGCACCAAGGGCGCAAAATGATCGATAAAGCGCGCCCGCAACGGACCGACGCTCGTCCAGGTTCCGGTCGAGAGTTTGAAATCCTCGGCGATGCGACCGTCGAACAGCAGGCCCTTGCCGGGCTCTTTAGGGTCGACGAATTTCAGCGCGTCGCCCAATTTGTAGAAGCCGTCTTGATCGAACGCCTCGCGCGTGAGCTGATCCTGCCGCCAATAGCCGGGCGTGATGTGCGGCCCGCGCAGGCGCGCTTCCAGCTTGCCTTCACTCGGCACCAGCTTGAGTTCGACGCCCGGCGCCGGCAGGCCGATATTACCGGGCCGGTCGAAATCCCACGTGCAAGCCAGCGCCAGCGGCGCGGTCTCGGTCGAGCCGAGCGAGGATAGGAAAATAATGCGCTCGCCGGTGGTCTCGACCGCGAGCTTGGTGAGGTCGTCCCAGGTGGTTTGGTTGAGGCCTGCGCCGGCATAAAACAGCAGTTTCAGTCGGCTGAAGAAATTCTGCGCCAGTTCCTTGTCGGCGCGGAAGTGCGGCACCAGCGCCTCGTAACCTTTCGGCACGTTGAAATAGATGGTCGGCGCGATCTCGCGCAAATTGCGCACAGTCTTCGGGGCGCCCGGCGGTGTCGGATTGCCGTCGTCGATATAGAGCGAGCCGCCGTTGACCAGCACCATGTTGAAGTTGTGGTTGCTGCCGAAGGTGTGGCTCCACGGCAGCCAGTCGACCACCACCGGCGGCTCGTCGGCAACAAAACAAAAACCGGCCGCCAGCATCGCCTGGTTCGAGCACAGCATGCGCTGGGTGTTGATGACCGCCTTGGGCGATCCGGTCGAGCCGGAGGTGAACAAAAATTTGGCGATAGTATCGGGCGTGACCTGCGCGTGCGCGGCGGTAACGCCCGCTTCGTCTTCGGTGCCGGCAAGGTCGGAAAACAGCGTGGTGGGGCGGTCGCCCAGCGGATTGCGCGTCACCACCAGCTCGATATCGTCCGGCACCGTTTGGTAGAGCGCGCGCGCAAACGGTCCGCCGTCATTGGCAAACACCAGGCCGGGCGTGAGCAAATCTATAATGGCGCGCAATTTGCCGAAGTCGCTCGACAGCAGAGAGTAAGCCGGCGAGATTGGCGCGTAAGGGATGCCGACATGCATCGCCGCCATTCCCAAGAGCGCGTGCTCGATGTTGTTGCCCGAGACGATCGCAATCGGCCGTTCAGCCGACAGCCCGCGGCGCAACAGCGCTGCGCCGATGCGTTTCACACGGGCCAGCACCTCGGCATAAGGCAGCGTGCGCCAGCGGTCTTGCGCGTCGCGCTGCGCCAGGAACACGCGATCGGGCGCGGCTTTGGCCCAATGCTGCAGCGGCTCGCTCAGTTTGGAATGATAAGGCGGCAGCACTTGCTTGGTGCGGATATGAATGACGCCGTCGCCGCTCCGCTCCAGCACCGGATCGAGCGCGCCAAGGCGCACAGGGCGTAGCGGTGCGCTCAAGGCCGCGTCACCTTGGGCGCGCGCTTTGCCAGAAATTCCTTGAGCCGCACTTTTGCTTCCGGGTCGGACTGCGCGATCGCCGACATCAGCGCCTCGACTTCATAACCGCTCGCGGGATCCATCTCGGCGATGCGCGGCAGAGCCTGCATCACCGCGAAGTTGGTGAGGGGCGCGTTGCCGGCGATCGAGGTTGCGAGCTCAAGGCCTTTGGCGAACCCTTGGCCTTTCTCGACCAGATATGTGGTGAGCCCCATGGCCAAGCCTTCTTCGGCGGAATAAGTGCGGCCGGTTAGCATCATGTCCATGATGCGCGCCACGCCGATCAATCGCGGCAACCGCACCGAGCCGCCGCCGCCGACATAGATGCCGCGGCTACCTTCCGGCAGAGCGTAATAAGCCGAGCGCTCGGCCACGCGCACATGCGCGGCGGCGGCAAGCTCCAGCCCGCCGCCGACCACCGCGCCATGCAGCACCGCAACCACCGGCACCTTGCCGAATTGAATTTTATCGAATGCGCGATGCCATAGCCCGGAATGCGCGATGCCTTGCGCGACGTCGCGCTCCTCGAGCTCGCTCAAATCGAGTCCGGCGGAAAAATGCTCGCCTTCGCCATGCAGCAACACCGCGCCGATGCCGACCGGCAGCGACGTAAAGAATGTCTCGATGCCGAGAATGGCCTCGTCGTTGAGCGCGTTGCGTTTTTCCGGCCGCGCCAGCCGCAAAATCGCGACCGCACCCTGCCGCGAGGCGACGAGCGAGGCAGTCAGTTTCATGTCGAGCCGTTTCGCCATCATATAACCTCGTAGACATCGAGCCGCACGGCGCGTGCTTCGCGTTGCCCGCGCGCCAGCGCCAGGATTCGGTTGAGCCAAGCCACCGCGGGATCTGCGGTCTCGAACCGCATCACGGTGCGGAAATAATAGAGCGCAGGATTGACGCTGTCGCCTCGCGCCAGCCGTTCCATCACGCCGGGCGGACCATGCCGCAGGCCGTCGCTTGACACCAGAATGCGCGCGCCGGCATCGGTTTCGATAATGTAGCGCGCGCTGATATCGGCTACGCCGTCGCCGCGGATAATCTGCCAATCGGCGCCGCCCGGCAAAATGCGGCCCTGGAGCCTCGGCCCCTGCACGCTGCCGCCGAGAATGCCAATGACGCGGCGCTCGCCCAAGGGCGTGCGGCCCAAATTCATACTGTCCGCGAGTTCGGCGTGTATTGTGAAGATCGGTTCTTTACCCAACATGGCTGCCATTCGTTGGAGCCCCAACTTACGCCCATATCGCCATTTGACCCTGCCTGTGGCCAGCCGTAAATACGTTGCCGCAACCGGGAAGCAGTCTTCATGGCGCGTATTTCGTCTCTCGCCGAGGCCATCAAGGACGCCGTTCGCGATGGCGATACGATGGCGCTGGAAGGCTTCACTCATCTCATTCCCCATGCCGCCTGCCACGAGATCATCCGTCAGGGCCGCAAGGACCTGACGCTGATCCGCATGACGCCGGACCTGGTCTACGACCAGCTCATCGGCATGGGCTGCGTCAAGAAACTGGTGTTTTCGTGGGGCGGCAATCCGGGCGTCGGCTCGCTCTATCGATTCCGCGACGCGGTGGAAAACGGCTGGCCGCATAAACTTGAAATCGAGGAACATTCGCACGCCGCCATGGCCAACGCCTACGAGGCCGGCGCCGCAGGCCTGCCGTGCGCGATTTTCCGCGGTTATATCGGCGGCGACCTGCCGAAAGTGAATTCCAAGATCAAGCGCGTGACCTGTCCGTTTACCGGCGAAGAACTGGCCGCGATCCCGGCGCACCGGCCGGATGTGGCGGTGATCCATGCGCAACGCGCCGACAGGGCTGGCAATGTCATGATCGAGGGCGTGCTCGGCGTGCAGAAGGAAGCGGTGCTGGCGTCGAAGCGTTCGGTAGTGACGGTGGAAGAGATCGTCGATGAGCTGCCGCCGGATCGCAGCCTCAACGCGGTGCTGCTGCCGCACTGGACTGTCGGCCACGTGGTCGAAGTGCCGGGCGGCGCTTTTCCGTCTTATGCACAGGGCTATTACCCGCGCAACAACGGTTTCTACAAGCAATGGGACGCGGTATCGCGCGAACGCGACTCGTTCCTGACGTGGATGAAGGAAAACGTGCTGGCGAAAGGCCCCGAGGCTTTTGCCGTACACGCGCGCAAACTTAGCGCGGCGGCGGAGTAACAAGAATGGCCGACTACAAGCCGAACGAGATGATGACCATCGCGGCGGCGCGAGCGTTAAAGAATGACGACGTTTGCTTTGTCGGCATCGGCCAGCCGTCGGCGGCCTGCAATCTCGCGCGCCTTACGCATGCGCCAGGCATCACGCTGATTTACGAATCGGGCACGCTCGCCACCAAGCCGAACATCCTGCCGCTGTCGATCGGCGACGGCGAATTGTGCGAGACCGCGGTCACCACGGTGTCGGTGCCGGAAATGTTTCGCTACTGGCTGCAAGGCGGCCGCATCAAGATCGGTTTTCTCGGCGGCGCGCAGATCGACAAATATGCCAACCTCAACACCACGGTGGTCGGCCCCTACGACAAGCCGAAGGTGCGGCTGCCCGGCGGCGGCGGCGCGCCGGAGATCGCCACCTCGTGCGGCGAGATTTTCATCATCATGGCGCAGGGCAAGCGCGGCTTCGTCGACAAGCTCGATTTCGTCACTTCGATCGGCCACGTCACTGGCGGAGATTCACGCGCTAGGCTCGGGGTCAAGACCAAAGGCCCGACCAAGCTGATCACCGATCTGGCGATGTTGGAGCCCGATCCGCAAACCAAGGAAATGACCGTCGTCTCGATTCATCGCGGCGTGACTCGCGAGCAGATCCAGGAAAATACCGGCTGGAAGGTGCAGTTTGCCTCGAAGGTTGCCGAGACGCCGGCGCCGACCGCGAAAGAACTCGAGGTGCTGCGTGAATTGCAAGCGCGCACCAATCGCGCCCATGGCGAGGCGGCGTGATGGCACCGCGCGATGTCTTCATCTGCGATGCGGTGCGCACTCCGATCGGGCGTTACGGCGGCGCGCTGGCCAAAGTTCGCACCGACGATCTCGCGGCGGTGCCTATCAAGGCCCTGATGGCGCGCCATCCGAAGATCGACTGGGAAAAACTCGACGAAGTCTATTTTGGCTGCGCCAACCAGGCTGGCGAGGACAATCGCAACGTGGCGCGCATGGCGCTGCTGCTGGCGGGCCTGCCGGTGAGCGTGCCGGGCGTAACGCTGAACCGGCTTTGCGCCTCAGGCATGGAAGCGGTCGGCACCGCGGCGCGCGCGATCCGCGCCGACGAGATGGAATTCGTCATTGCTGGCGGCGTCGAATCAATGACGCGGGCGCCGTTTGTGCAAGGCAAAGCGCAGGAAGCCTTCGCGCGCACCGCCGAAATCTACGACACCACGATCGGCTGGCGCTTCATCAATCCGCTGATGAAGAGCCAATATGGCGTCGATTCGATGCCGGAAACTGGCGAAAACGTCGCCGAGGAATTCCAGATCACCCGCGCCGATCAAGACGCCTTTGCGCTGCGTTCGCAGCAGCGCGCCAGCAAGGCGATCGCGGCGGGGTATTTCGCCAAGGAAATTGTGCCGGTCGAGATCGCCGGCCGCAAAGGCGAAACCGTCAAGGTCGACAAAGACGAACATCCGCGCGACACCACGCTCGATCAGCTCGCCAAGCTCAAGACGCCGTTCCGCAATCCGGGCACGGTCACCGCGGGCAATGCTTCCGGCGTGAATGACGGCGCCGCGGCAATGATCGTCGCTTCGGAGGCGGCCGTGAAGGCGCACGGCCTCACCCCGCGTGCGCGCGTTCTCGGCATGGCCTCGGCGGCGGTGCCGCCGCGCATCATGGGCATAGGCCCGGTACCGGCCACACAAAAACTGATGGCGCGGCTTGGGCATAAAATTGGCGACTACAATTTGATCGAGATCAACGAAGCCTTCGCCTCGCAGTCGTTAGCTTGCCTGCGGCAGCTCGGGCTTGCCGACGATGCGGCGCACGTCAATCCGCATGGCGGGGCGATCGCGCTCGGCCATCCGCTCGGCATGTCGGGCGCACGGCTGGCGCTGACTGCGGCGCACGGCCTGCAAGAGAGCGGCGGTAAGCTTGCGCTTGCTACCATGTGCGTCGGCGTCGGGCAGGGTGTATCGCTGGCGATTGAACGCGTGTCTTAAGAACAAGGACGACGACAATGTCGCTGATCTATCCCAAGGAAAGCCTCGAGGCTTTTCCCAAGCATCTGTCGCCGGAATACCGCAGCACGGTGAAGCGCTCGCCGTCCAAGCCCTTGGTAATCGTCCCGCACACGTTGTCCGAGCTCTCCGGTCCCGCCTTCGGTCACGACGCGATTCAGGACACCGACAACGACCTGACCAAACAGCACAAAGGCGAGCCCTTGGGCGAGCGCATTATCGTGCATGGCCAGGTGTTGGATGAGGACAAGCGTCCGGTGCCCGAGACGCTGGTGGAAATCTGGCAGGCCAATGCCTGCGGCCGCTACGTGCATATCGTCGATCAGCATCCGGCGCCGCTCGATCCGAATTTCACCGGCGCCGGTCGCACCATCACCGACAAGAACGGCTACTACAAATTCATCACCGTGAAGCCGGGCGCGTATCCTTGGGGCAATCATCACAACGCCTGGCGGCCGAACCACATCCATTTCTCGGTGTTCGGCCAGTCATTCCTCACGCGCCTCGTCACGCAGATGTATTTCCCCGGCGATTATCTGTTTCCGTTTGATCCGATCTTCAATTCGGTGACCGATGAAAAGGCACGTGTGCGCATGATCTCCAGCTTTGATCTAGAAAACACCATTCCCGACTGGGCGCTCTGCTTCCGCTGGAATATCGTGTTGCGCGGGCGCGAGGCGACGCCATTAGACACGGACAAGGACTAATGTCTGAGATCACGCCCTCACAAACCGTCGGTCCGTTCTTCGCCTATGGCTTGGCGCCGAAAGGCCGCTGCCAATGGGATCCCAACGGCCATTACAGCTGGAAGGAAACCGTCGGCGACAATCTGATCACGCCCGACGCCGCCGGCACCAAAATCCACATCGAAGGCCGCGTGCTTGACGGTGACGGCAAGCCGATCAACGACGCCATGATCGAGATCTGGCAGGCCGACGCCCAAGGCCGCTATGCCCACGCGCGCGGCGAGAAGCCGCGCCCCAATGCCAAGTTCACCGGCTTCGGCCGTTCCGCCACCGACAAAGACGGCGTCTACAGTTTCGACACCATCAAGCCAGGCGCGGTGCCGGGGCCGAATGGCAAGCAGCAGGCACCGCATATCGTGGTCTGCATCTTCTCGCGCGGTATGCTGCGGCAGATTTACACGCGGCTGTATTTCTCCGACGAGAAGGCGAACGACGCCGATCAGATCCTGGCGCTGATCCCGGCCGACCGCCGCGGTACCCTCATTGCCCACAAGCAGCCCGGAAATAGTCCGGTCACCTACCGCTTCGACATCCGTGTCCAGGGCGGCGATGAGACGGTTTTCTTCGACATCTGAAGACGTTATCGCCAGGCCGCGCTGCCCACTATTTGCCCACGATCTCGCTATTATGTGGGATACTGCCCAATAAACAAGAGAAACTCTTCACCAAAATCAAATATCTCATGAAAATATGCTATTTAGTATGTCCCACCCACTTTGCCCATCTTTCCTATTGTCACTTTTGTGATTGACGAGTAACGACGGACTTGGTTCGCTTGCGTCTGAGCCGGCCATCAGAGCCAGCCAGGAAACGCGCCCATGAACGACCAGATCCTCCAGGAGATCGGCGAATTCTGCCGCCAGCGCGGCCTCGCCGAATCCACCTTCGGCCGCCGCGCGGTCAATGACGGCAAGCTCGCCAACCGTTTACGCAATGGCGGCCGTATCACCACAGACACGCTCGAGCGCATCCGCAGCTTCATGGCGCGCAACGCCGACGCGGCGCCGGCGCGCCGCCGTGTGCTGTTCGATGCGAGCCCGCCCGCGGCGCTGCCGACGGTCAAGCCGCCGGCGCCACCGGTCGCCTCCGGGCAATCGGGCGACGACCCGCAGCGCAATTTCCGCTTCTTCGACAATCGGCAGAAATATTTGCTGTTCGTGAACACCTGCTCCGAGAAGTGGGAAATTGCGAACCGCGTCGGCATGGAGATCGCCAATATCCATCCGCGTCCGCCGGCGGTGCGCGTGTTCGACGCCGGCGTCGGCGACGGTACGGTGCTGGCGCGCGTGATGCGCACCATGCACGACCGCTTTCCGACAATGCCGTTTTATATCGTGGCCAAGGAAATCAGCCTGGAGGATATTCGCCTCACGTTGCACAAGATGGCCGACCGCTTTGTCGAGCATCCCTCGACCGTGCTGGTGCTCACCAATCTCGCTTACGCGGAAGCACCCTGGCTGGCCGCGAAATCGCTTTCCGCCGCCACCAGCCTGGTGTGGAAAGAACTGGCGATGGACGGCTCGACCGCGCACAACTTCGAGCAGCAGATCACCGCGCTCGAGCCATTTTTGGCCGAGAACTGGAAGGCGCGCGTGTCGCCTAAGAGCGGCAACCCGGTCTATGAGCGCCCGGTCATTCTGGTGCTCTATCGCAACGACCACAAATTTCTGCTCGATCAGATCGTGCCGAAACCCGGCGGCACCGTCGCCGACTACGATTTGGTGATCGCCTCGCAGCCTTATCGCGCGCGCGCCTCGCTCGACTTCAAGGCCAAGCGCGTGCTGGCGCCGCTGGCCCGCGCGCTCGGGCCGGGCGGCCGCATGATCGCGATCCATTCCTACGGCCGCGATCCGGGCATGGAGATCATTCACAAGGTCTGGCCGAACGACAACCCGTTCGTGCACAGCCGCCACGAGTTGCTCAAGGAAGTGAAGCACGAGCTGGGCGCGGCCGGCCGCGATCTCAATTTCAACGCCTATTCCGACCAGCGCTCGCTGTTCCGTTATGAGATGCACACGCTGCCGTCGGAAATTTCCTCCTCGATCGGCACCTCGACGCTGCTCGCAGCCTGGAACGCGGCGATCTACGTGGCGCAGATCGAGGACGACCGCCTATCCGACGTCAACAGTGACCGCCGCTATATTGAGGCGACGCGTGACGTGCTGCAGAAACAGGGCGGTCTCTGGTTCTACGACGAATCCTTCGTGATCTCGCACCGGCGCGAATAGCGCTATGGCCTCGGGTGATTTCACGCGGCGTTTTTCGCTCGAGGCAACTCGCCCGGGCGCTGCCGAGATTTCAGCGCTGGCGGATTTGCTGCCTCCCGGAACGCCGGTCTATTTCTCGGCGGTGCCGACCGTCGAACCGCCCGAGTTGATCGCCGCGGCGGCTTTGCTGCGCACGTCCGGCCTTGAACCGGTCGTTCACATCGCGGCGCGGCGCATCTGCGCGGCCGCCGATTTGCAAAACCTGCTGGCCAGCCTGCGCGGCGAAGCGGACATCCGCCGCCTTCTCGTCATCGGCGGCGATGTGGATGCCGCCGGGCCTTATCCCGATGCGCTGGCGGTGATCCAGAAAGGCAAATTGCGCGAAGTCGGTATCGAAGAGATCGGCATCGGCGCCTATCCGGAAGGCCATCCGCGCATTCCTGCCGGCCGGCTTGAGGCAGCGCTCGACGAGAAGATCGCCGCCGCCACTGCGCAGGAGCTTGGCGTGCACATTGTCAGCCAATTCTCCTTTTCGCCGGAGCGTATCCTGGCCTGGCTGCGGCAGTTGCGCGCCTGCGGCATGAATCAGCCGGTCAAAGTCGGCATGGCCGGCCCGACCAGCGTGCCGGCACTGTTCCGTTACGCCCAGCGTTGCGGCGTTGCCGCTTCGTTGCGCGGCCTGATGTCGGGCGCGGCCGCTGGCCTGATCGGTCACGTTGGGCCCGGCCGCATCATTGAAACGCTTAGCAAGGCCGGCGATCTGGGCGATGCCGCGCCGCATTATTTTTCCTTCGGTGGTGCCGTTGAAACTGCACGCTACGCATGCGACGCGGCGCATGGCACGCAGCAGCCGGGCCGTGCTATGGCTCACATCAAATAAGACCCGCGGCCGGCAACGCCGATGGGCGAATTGCGGAGGAAACGATGACGCAGCGAACCAAGCCGCCTTTCCGCGCCGACCATGTCGGCAGTATCCTGCGCACCGCGCCGGTCAAGCAGGCGCGCGCCCAGCACGAGAAGGGCGCGATCAGCGGGGCCCAGCTCAAGGAACTCGAAGACCGCGAGATCATCAAGATCATCCAGAAGCAGGAAGAAGTCGGGCTGAAGGCCATTACCGACGGCGAGTTCCGCCGCTCGTGGTGGCATTTCGACTTCTACGGAATGATGGACAACGTCGAGATCTACGAACTCGACCATGGCATCCAGTTCCAGGGCGTGCAGACCAAGCCGCTGTCGATCAAGGTCACGGGAAAGATCGGCTTCTCCAATCATCCGATGATCGAGCACTTTAAATTCCTCAAGCAGCACACCAAGCAGACGCCGAAGATGTGCATCCCTGCGCCATCGACATTCCATTTCCGGCTTGAGCCGAACGCGGTGAGCAAAAATGCATATGCCAGCCGCGATGCCATCTTCGATGATCTCGCGGTTGCCTATCAAAAGGCGATCAAGGCGTTCTACGACGCCGGCTGCCGCTATCTGCAATGGGACGATACCGCCTGGGCCTATCTCTGCTCGGAGGTCGAGTTGAAAAAGGCGCGCGAGCGTGGCCTCGATGTCGATCATCTGCAGGAAAGCTACACGCGCTGCATCAACAAGGCGCTGGAGGCCAAGCCCGCCGACATGACCATCACGACGCATGTCTGCCGCGGCAACTTCCGCTCCACCTTCATTTCCTCCGGCGGCTACGAGCCGGTGGCCGAGAGCTTGCTCGCCAAGTGCAATTACGACGGCTACTTCCTGGAATACGACTCGGATCGCGCCGGCGGCTTCGAGCCGCTGCGCTTTCTCTCGAAGGGCAACAAGATCGTGGTGCTTGGTCTCGTCACCTCGAAGTCCGGCCGGCTGGAGCCGCGCGACGACATCAAGAAGCGCATCGCGGAGGCGACCAAATATGTCGCGCACGATCAGCTGTGTCTGTCGCCACAATGCGGCTTCGCCTCGACGGAAGAAGGCAACGTGCTGGCGGAAGACGAGCAATGGGCCAAGCTGAAGATGATCGTGGATCTCTCGCAAGAGGTCTGGGGCAAATGAGCGCCCGCGCCACGCCGCCGTTCCGCGCCGATCACGTCGGCAGCCTGCTGCGGCCGGCTGCGGTGAAAGAGGCGCGCGCCAAATTCGCCAAAGGTGAAATCCCCGCCGGTGCGCTCAAAGAAGTCGAAGACCGCGAGATCGAAAAGATAGTCAAGAAGCAGGCAGAGGTGGGCCTCAAGCTCGCCACCGACGGCGAATTCCGCCGCTCCTGGTGGCATTTCGACTTCTTCAAGGGATTGGAGGGCGTTGAGCTAATCAGCGCGCCGCCGATCAAATTCCACGGCGTCGAAACCAAAGCCGAGGCGATCAAAATCACCGGCAAGGTCACCTTCGCCGGCCATCCGCACCTGGAACATTTCAAGTTTTTGAAAGCGCATTGCAACGTCACGCCCAAGATGACCATCCCGGCGCCGAGCACGTTCCACTTTCGGCAGGGCCGGGCGATGGTGAGCAAAGAAGCCTACCCCGATTACGACGCGTTCTTCGCCGATGTCGGCGCCACCTGGCGCAAGGCGATCCGCGCCTTTTACGACGCCGGCTGCCGTTACCTGCAACTCGACGACACGGCTTGGGCGATGATCTGCGATCCCGAGGAGCGCGAGGGCTCGAAGGCGCGCGGCGATAATCCCGACACGTTGCCGGCGATCTACGCGCGCCTCACCAATGCCGCGCTCGAAGGCAAGCCTGCCGACATGGCGATCACGATGCATTCCTGCCGCGGTAATTTCCGCTCAACGTGGATCGCGCAAGGCGGCTACGAGTTCGTCGCCGAGCATCTGCTCGGCAACACCAATTTCGACGGCTATTTTCTGGAATACGACAGCGAGCGGGCCGGTGGTTTCGAGCCGCTACGTCATTTTCCCAAGGGTAACAAGCAGCTGGTGCTCGGCCTGGTCACCTCGAAATCCGGGCGGCTGGAGCCGCGCGACGACATCAAGCGCCGCATCGACGAAGCGAGCAAATATGTCGCGCTCGATCAGCTCTGCCTGTCGCCGCAATGTGGTTTCGCCTCGACCGAGGAAGGCAACGTGCTGGCCGAGGACGAGCAATGGGCCAAGCTGCGCATGATCGTCGAGTTGGCGGAAGAAGTGTGGGGCCGCTAAGCTCCGCGCATGACGTTACGTAACGCTCCCCCGTTCCGCGCGGATCATGTCGGCAGCCTGCTGCGCACGGCGCCGCTGAAAGAAGCCCGCGCCAAGCGCGAGAAGGGCGAGCTCACCGCCGAGCAACTCATGGCGGTCGAGGACCGCGAGATCGCGGCCGTCATCAAGCGGCAGGAAGACATCGGACTCAAAGTCGTCACCGACGGCGAATTCCGCCGCGCCTTCTGGAATTACGATTTTCTGGGCGCGCTCGATGGCGCCGAAGCCTATCTCGGCGAGCGCAAGATCAAGTTCGAGGGCAAGAATCCGAAACCGATGATGCTGCGCGTCACCGGTAAACTCGGTACTTTTTCCGGCCATCCGATGCTGGAGCATTTCAAATTCGTCAAAGCGCACACGCGCGTCACGCCGAAGATGACGATTCCGTCGCCGTCGTCGCTGCATTTCCGTTACGGCCGCGACGCCATTCCGGGTTCGATTTATCCGGACATGGAGGACTTTTATCGCGACCTCGGCCAAACCTATCGCAAAGCAGTACGCGCTCTTGCCGACGCCGGCTGCCGCTATCTGCAGCTCGACGAAGTCAATCTCGCTTATCTGTGCGATCCCAAGCTGCGGGCGCAGGTCAGCGAGCGCGGCGAGGACCCGGCGCAGTTGCCCGCGGCCTATGCCCGGCTGATCAACGCCGCGATCTCCGACATTCCCGACGACATGACGATCGCGATGCATCTGTGCCGCGGCAATTTTCAGTCCACGTTCGTCGCCTCGGGCGGCTACGAGCCGGTGGCGGAAATCCTGTTTAATTCGATCAACGTGCACGGCTATTTCATGGAATACGACTCCGACCGCGCTGGCGGTTTTGAGCCGCTGCGCTTCGTGCCGAAAAGCAAAACCGTAGTGCTCGGCCTGGTCACCAGCAAAAGCGGCCGGCTGGAATCCGGGGACGACATCAAGCGCCGTATCGATCAGGCGGCGAAATTCGTGCCGCTGGAACAGTTATGTTTGTCGCCGCAGTGTGGCTTCGCCTCGACCGAGGAAGGCAATATCCTGGCCGAGGACGAGCAATGGGCGAAACTCAGGATGATCGTGGAAATCGCGCAAGAAGTATGGGGTAGCCGATGACGATGCGAACCAAACCGCCGTTCCGCGCCGACCATGTCGGCAGCCTGCTGCGGCCGGCCGCGCTGAAGAAAGCGCGCGAGCAGCACGCCAAGGGCGAAATTGACGTGGCTGCGCTCAAGGCGATCGAGGATCGCGAGATCGAACGCGTCATCAAAAGCCAGGAAGACGTCGGGCTGCAATCGATCACCGACGGCGAATTCCGCCGCTCCTGGTGGCATCTCGATTTCCTCTGGGGCCTCGACGGCATCCAGAAGCACGTGATGGATACCGGCATCGCCTTCGCGGCGGTCACCACGCGCAACGAGGGCCTCAAGATCGCGGGCAAAGTCGGCTTCTCCGGCCATCCGATGATCGAGCATTTCAAATTCGTCGCCGCGCACACTCGGCGCACGCCCAAGATCACGATTCCATCGCCGTCGGCGGCGTATGGCAGGCCGGTGCCGACGCCGATTGACAGAAAAGTATATCCGAAGCTCGATGTGTTGTTCGACGATCTCGGCCAGGCTTACAAAAAGGCGGTGCGCGCCTTCGCCGACGCCGGTTGCCGCTATTTGCAGCTCGACGAGGTTTTCATCGCGATGCTGTGCGATGAAAAATACCGCGCGCAAATGAAAGCCCGCGGCGACGATCCGGAAAAACTGGGCGAACTCTACGGCGATCTCATCAACACCGCGATGTCGGATATTCCCGCCGACATGCGCATCACGATGCATCTGTGCCGCGGCAATTATAAATCGACCTTCATGGGTTCGGGCGGCTATGAGGCCGAGCAGGAGATATTGTTCAACCGCATCAAGGTGCATGGCTATTTCATGGAATACGACAGCGCCCGCGCTGGTGGTTTCGAGCCGCTCAAACTGGTGCCGAAGGACCGCCAAGTTGTTCTGGGTCTCGTCACCACCAAGACCGGGCGGCTGGAGAACAGGGACGATCTCAAGCGCCGCATCGACGAAGCGACGAAATATATTTCGCTCGATCAGCTTTGTTTGTCGCCGCAATGCGGCTTTGCCTCGACCGAGGAGGGCAACGTCTTGGCCGAGGACGAGCAATGGGCCAAGCTGAAGATGATCGTCGAGGTCGCTCAGGATGTATGGGGTTAGCGATTGAATGCCGCTCGACCGCGACAAATTGCTGGCGCTGAAGATCCCAACGGTCGAGCACAGCTATGGCCCGAAGGATTGCATGCTCTATGCGCTGGGCTTGGGGCTGGGCCAGGACCCGCTCAATGCCGACGAACTCGCCTTCATTTATGAAAAAAATCTGAAGGTTCTGCCGACTTATGCGCTGGTTCAAAGCTATGCGGCCTATTGGCTGCGTCAGCCTGACCTCGGCATCACCTGGACCCACGTCGTGCACGGCGAGCAGGGCCTAATGCTGCATGAGCCGGTCGCGCCGCAAGGCACGGTGATCGGCCGCACCCGCATCCTCGACGTGGTCGACAAAGGCGAGGGCAAAGGCGCGCTGGTTTTTTCCGAGCGCGCGATCAGCGACAAGGCCAGTGGCCGCCCGCTCGCGACCTTGAGGCAGACCACGTTCTGTCGTGCCGATGGCGGTTTCGGCGGGCCTAAGCGCGACACGCCGCGTCCGCATATGCTGCCGGCGCGTGCGCCGGACGGCGTCTGCGATCTGCCGACGAGGCCGGAAATGGCGCTGATTTATAGGCTGTCCGGCGACGTCAACGCACTGCATGTCGATCCGGATTTCGCCAAGGCCGCCGGCTTCCCGCGTCCGATTTTGCACGGCTTGGCGACCTTCGGGGTCGCAGGCCACGCGCTGCTGAAGGCGGTTTGCGGCTATGATCCGGCCCGGCTGACCGCGATGTCCGGGCGGTTCTCGGCGCCGGTGTTCCCGGGCGAAACCATCCGCACCGAGTTCTGGCGCGATGCCGGCGTGGTAAGCTTCCGTGCGCGGGTCATCGAACGCGACGTGGTCGTGATCGACAATGGCCGGGCAGAAGTGAAAGGCTCATGAGCAAACGCAGCGCAGCGCAAGAGGACTTCGCCGACATCCGCGCGTCGGTGCGCGCGCTGTGCGCGAAATTTCCCGGCGAATATTGGCGCGCGCTCGACCGCGAACGAACTTATCCGACTGAATTCGTCGGCGCGCTTACCGAAGCCGGCTATCTCGCGGCCTTGATCCCGGAAGAATTCGGCGGCAGCGGCCTGCCAATTGGCGCTGCTTGCGCAATCCTGGAAGAAATCCAGGCCTCCGGCTGCAACGGCGCCGCCTGCCACGCGCAGATGTACACCATGGGCACGATCCTGCGGCACGGCTCGCCCGAGCAGAAGCAGATCTATCTTCCGAAAATCGCCAGCGGAGAATTACGCCTGCAAGCCTTCGGTGTCACCGAGCCAACTTCGGGCACCGACACGCTGTCCCTGCGCACCACGGCGCGGCGCGAAGGCAACGACCACTACGTCATCAACGGCCAGAAAATCTGGACCTCGCGCGCCGAGCATTCCGACCTAATGCTGTTGCTGGCGCGCACCACGCCGAAAGAGAAGGCCAAGAAACGCACCGACGGCCTGTCAGTTTTCCTGGTCGACATGCGGCTGGCGCAGGGCGTCAGCATCAATATCAACCCGATCCGCACCATGATGAACCACGCCACCACGGAAGTATTCTTCGACGACTTGCGGGTGCCGGCGGAAAATCTGATCGGCGAGGAGGGCCAGGGCTTCCGCTATATTCTCGGCGGCATGAATGCCGAGCGCATTTTGATCGCCGCCGAATGCGTCGGCGACGCCAAATGGTTCATCAACAAAGCCACCGCTTACGCCAAGGACCGCGTGCTGTTCGGCCGACCTATCGGGCAGAACCAGGGCGTGCAGTTTCCGATCGCGCGCGCCTATGCGCAGATGCGCGCCGCCGAGTTGATGGTGCGCGAAGCGGCCGCAAAATACGAAGCGGGCGCCGACATCGGGCCGGAGGCCAATATGGCCAAGCTTTTGGCTGCCGACGCCTCGTGGTTTGCCGCCGACATGTGCGTGCAGACGCATGGCGGCTTCGGTTTCGCCGAGGAATACGACGTCGAGCGCAAATTCCGCGAGACGCGGCTCTACCAGGTGGCACCGATCTCGACCAACATGATCCTGTCTTATCTGGCCGAGCACGTGCTCGGCCTGCCGCGCTCGTATTGAAATGGCGCTTCCGCTCGCAGGCCTCCTGGTTGTCTCCGTCGAGCAGGCCGTGGCGGCGCCGCAGTGCACCTGCCGCCTCGCCGACGCCGGGGCGCGCGTCATCAAGGTCGAACGGCCGGATGGCGATTTCTCCCGCCATTACGATCACGTGGTACACGGCGAGAGCGCGCATTTCGTCTGGCTCAATCGCGGCAAGGAATCGGTGGTGCTCGATCTTGCGCGCGCTGAGGACAAGGCGCTGCTGGAAGCGATGCTGGCGAAAGCCGATGTGTTCGTGCAGAACCTCAAGCCCGGCGCGCTGGCCAAGCTTGGCTTTGCGACCGCGCGCCTCCGCAAAGATTACCCGAGGCTTATCTGCTGCTCGATTTCCGGCTACGGCGAGAGCGGACCCTACGCGCAGCGCAAGGCCTATGACCTGCTGATCCAGGCGGAATCGGGCGTTTCCTCGGTCACTGGCGGGCCGGAAGCGCCGGCACGCGTCGGCGTTTCGATCGTCGATATCGCCGCCGGCTTGAGCGCCTACGAAACCATCTTGGAAGCGCTCATCGCGCGCGGCCGCACCGGCAAGGGCGCCGTGATTTCCATTTCCATGTTCGACGCGATGGCGGAATGGATGACGATCCCGCTGCTAAATGAAGAATACGGCAATCCGTTCAAGCGCGTCGGCCTCGCGCATCCGACTATCGCACCCTATCGCGCGTACCAGACCCGCGACGGCGCCGACATTCTGATTGCCGTTCAGAACGACCGCGAGTGGCGCGTGCTGGCGGAAAAGGTATTGGGCGACGCTTCGCTCGGCAGCGATCCGAAATTCGCCACCGTGACCAAACGCGTCGAGCATCGCGCGCAAACCGACGCCGCGGTCGCCAACGTGTTCGCCGCGCATGACGCCGAGCCGCTGATGAAAAAACTTGAAGCGGCCGAAGTCGCCTTCGCCCGCGTCAACGATTCGGCCTTGCTGAGCAAGCATCCTCACTTGCGGCGCATCAGCGTCGATGCGCCCAGCGGGCCGGTCAGCATTCCGGCGCCAACGCCGCAGCGCGCCGGCGAAACGCGGACCTATGGTCCGGTGCCGGCGCTCGGCGCCCATACCGAGAAAGTGCGCAAGGAGTTCGGCGGCGGTTAGACCTACTCGGGCATCTCGGTGTGCTTCACGCCGGGCTGCAACAGCACGCAGGCGGCTGCGGCGAAGATCAACACGAAACCGACTATGTCTGGCACCGTCAGCCGTTCGCCGAGCAGCACGGCCGAGGCGCTGACGCCGATCACCGGCACCAGCAATGAGCCGAGCGACGCCGTGACGGTCGGCAATCGGTTGACGATCGTCCACCACAGGAAATGGGCAAGGCCCACCCCGAACAGACCGACAAACAAAATCGCCAGAATCGTCTGGCCGGACAACGGCCAGATGTGCGGATCGTGTTCGAATACGAGGGTGCCGGCGGCGATGAACAAAAATCCGAACAGCAATTGCCAGGCCGCGTTCGCCAGCGGCTCGATCGTCGCCTTGACCCATTTCATGTAGACGGTGGCGAAGGCCCAGCACAGCGCGCAGCCGAGCGAGTAAAACACGAACGGCGGAAATCCATCGGCGAACAGCGGCCAGACCAGAGTCGTCAGGCCGACGACGCAAAGCGTGAAGGCGAACCACCCGATCTTGTTCAGCCGGTCGCCCAGCACGAAGCGGCCGAGCACGGTCGCCCAGATCGGCATCGAATAGGTGATGATGATGGCGCGCGAGGTCGCGCCGCTGAGCTGCGCAAAGCCTGACAGGATTTGAAACGCCGCGACGTTGAGAAAGCCGGCGATCATGACATGTACGTGTTCGCCGCGCGGCACTTTCAAGTTATGGCCGGTCACGACCGCCGCGGCGAACAGAACGACGGCGCCGATAGCTGAGCCGGCAAAGCGCAGGCTCCAGGGTGAGATCTCGCGCAGCGCCAACGCCGCCGCGATCCAGTTGAAGCCCCAGGCGAAGGCTAGCAGCACGACCAGCAGCTTGGCCGTCGCGGCAATGTCTTTTTTGTCCCGTTTTTTTTCTCGCGCCATTAGTTCCCGGCAGGGTTCGAACGCGGCGCAAGCTATAGCGGGTGCACCCGCGTGGCGAGGCATCCCTGTGATGCAAATTTGTCGCCTGCCGCGCCGGCGGTAACAAACCGGGGCAAAGCCTGGTTGCAAGCCCCGCGATGTTGCACCGCCCCCAGCCCTGTGTTAGCTAGCGCCTCGATTTCATGGGGGTTTCCGCGGGGTCCTCCGCGCCCCCGTAAATCGGAATTCCCTCTTGGATTCCAACAATATGCGCCGCCGTTCCGCGACGGCGCCCGGCCTGTGAAGTGTCAACGAAAACGAGCGTCAAGTGGCAGGCGAAGACCCGATTATTTCCGGCATGGCTGGGCGATACGGCAATGCTCTATTCGAGCTTGCCCGGGACGAAAAGGCGATCGACGCCGTCAAGGCCGATCTCGACCGGTTCGACGCGATGATCGCCGGCAACCCGGATCTCAACCGGCTGGTGCGCAGTCCGGTATTCGGCGTTGACGAGCAGTTGCGCGCGCTCACCGCCATCCTCGGCAAGGCCGGCATCAAGGGTCTGGCCGCCAACTTTCTGCGCGTCATTACCACCAACCGCCGGCTGTTTGCGGTGCGCGACATGATCCGCGCCTTCCGCACGCTTACCGCCCGTCACAAGGGCGAGGTGGTCGCGGAGGTGACGGTGGCCGAAAAGCTCAGTGACAGGAATCTCGACGCGCTCAAGAGCGCGCTTAAATCGGTGACCGGCGGCAAGGATATCGACTTCGACGTCAAGATCGAACCCGCCATTATCGGCGGGCTCATCGTCAAGGTCGGCAGCCGCATGGTCGACTCCTCGCTCCGTACCAAGCTCAATGCGATCAAAATCGCGATGAAAGAGGCCCGCTGATGGATATCCGCGCCGCAGAAATTTCCGCCATCCTGAAAGAGCAGATCAAGAACTTCGGCCAGGAAGCCGAAGTCTCCGAAGTCGGCCAGGTGTTGTCCGTCGGCGACGGCATCGCCCGCGTCTACGGCCTCGATAATGTGCAGGCCGGCGAGATGGTCGAATTCGAGAATGCCACGCGCGGCATGGCGCTCAATCTGGAAACCGACAATGTCGGCATCGTGATCTTCGGCAACGACCGTGAAATCAAGGAAGGCCAGACCGTCAAGCGCACCGGCTCGATCGTCGACGTGCCGGTCGGCAAAGGCCTGCTCGGCCGCGTGGTCGACGCGCTCGGCAATCCGATCGACGGCAAGGGCCCGATCAAGGCCGACAAGCGCGAACGTGTCGACGTCAAGGCGCCCGGCATCATTCCGCGCAAGTCCGTGAACGAGCCAATGGCGACCGGCCTGAAAGCGATCGACGCGCTGATCCCGATCGGCCGCGGCCAGCGCGAGTTGATCATCGGCGACCGTCAGACTGGCAAGACTGCGATCGCGCTCGACACCATCCTCAATCAGAAGCCGCTCAACGCGCAAACCGACGAGAAGATCAAGCTGTACTGCGTCTACGTCGCGGTCGGGCAGAAGCGTTCGACCGTCGCGCAGTTCGTCAAGGTGCTCGAGGAGCAGGGCGCGCTCGATTATTCGATCGTGATTGCCGCCACAGCGTCCGATCCGGCGCCGATGCAGTTCCTGGCGCCGTTCTCCGGCTGCACCATGGGCGAATATTTCCGCGACAACGGCATGCACGCCGTCATCATCTATGACGATCTTTCCAAGCAGGCGGTCGCCTATCGCCAGATGTCGCTGCTGCTGCGGCGTCCTCCCGGCCGCGAAGCCTATCCCGGCGACGTGTTCTACCTGCATTCGCGCTTGCTCGAGCGCGCCGCCAAGATGAACGATGACAACAAAGGCGGCTCGCTCACCGCGTTGCCGATCATCGAGACCCAGGCCAACGACGTGTCGGCCTATATCCCGACCAACGTGATTTCGATCACCGACGGCCAGATCTTCCTGGAAACCGATCTGTTCTATCAGGGCATCCGTCCGGCGGTGAACGTCGGTCTGTCCGTGTCGCGCGTCGGCTCGGCCGCGCAAACCAAGGCGATGAAAAAGGTCGCCGGCAAGATCAAGGGCGAACTCGCGCAGTACCGTGAAATGGCGGCCTTCGCGCAGTTCGGCTCCGACCTCGACGCCACCACCCAGCGTATGCTGGCGCGCGGCTCGCGCCTGACCGAACTGCTGAAGCAGCCGCAGTTCTCGCCGCTCAAGATGGAAGAGCAGGCCTCGGTGATTTACGCCGGCGTCAACGGCTACCTCGACAAGTTCGAAGTGTCACGGGTGCGCGCCTTTGAGAGCGGCCTGCTGACCCTGTTGCGCACCAAGCACGCCAGTCTGCTCGACAGCATCCGCAAGAGCGGCGATCTGTCCAAGGACGACGAAGCCAAGCTAAAGGACGTGATCGAGAGCTACGCGAAAAGCTTCACTTAAGTTTTCGGCCAAAGGGCGACTGAGCAGAAATGGCTTCACTCAAGGACATGCGCGTTCGCATCGCCTCTACCAAGGCGACGCAGAAGATAACCAAGGCCATGCAGATGGTCGCGGCGTCCAAGCTGCGCCGCGCGCAGGTGGCGGCCGAAGCAGCGCGTCCTTATGCCGAACGCATGACCAAGGTGCTGGGTTCGATCGCGGCGGCGGTGGCCGGCAGCGATTCAGCGCCCCGACTGTTGGTCGGCACCGGCGCCGACAAAGTTCATCTGGTGGTAGTCTGCACTGCCGAACGCGGCCTGTGCGGCGCCTTCAATTCCTCAATCGTTCGCCTGGCGCGCGAGTCCATCAACCGGCTGGCGAACCAGGGCAAAGACGTCAAAATCCTCTGTGTCGGCCGCAAGGGCGCTGACCAGCTTCGCCGGGTTTATGAAAAGCAGATCGTCGAGATCGTCGAATTGCGCGGCGTCAAGCAGATGGGATTCGCGCAGGCGCAAATGGTCGCCGACAAGATCGTGGCGCGCTTCAACAACAACGAGTTCGACGTCTGCACGCTGTTCTTCTCGCGCTTCAAGTCGGTGATCTCGCAGATCCCGACCGCCCAGCAGATTATTCCGCCGGTATTCGAGCCGATGGCGAAGGATGCCAGCCCCGCGGCGGGCTATGAATACGAGCCGGAGGAGGAAGAAATCCTCGGCGACCTGCTGCCGCGCAATCTCTCGGTGCAGGTTTTCCGCGCGCTCTTGGAAAACGCCGCCTCCGAGCAGGGCGCGCGCATGAGCGCGATGGACAATGCCACCCGCAATGCCGGCGAAATGATCCGCAAGCAGACGCTCACCTATAACCGCACGCGCCAGGCGATGATCACCAAGGAACTAATCGAGATCATCTCCGGCGCCGAGGCGCTATGACCCGAGGAACAAGGTTTCTAAGAGGATTAAACATGGCCAAAGCCAACCAGGTCGGACGCATAACTCAGGTCATCGGCGCCGTCGTCGACGTCCAGTTTGAGGGTGAACTACCCGCCATTCTCAATGCCTTGGAGACCAAGAACCACGGCAACCGCCTGGTGCTCGAGGTCGCCCAGCATTTGGGCGAATCGACCGTGCGCACCATCGCCATGGACACCTCCGAGGGTCTTGTGCGCGGCCAGGAATGCACTGACACCGGTCAGCCGATTTCGGTGCCGGTCGGGCCCGGCACGCTCGGCCGCATCATGAATGTGATTGGTGAGCCGGTCGACGAAGCAGGTCCGGTGAAAGCTGCGGAGCGCCGCGCCATCCATCAGCCGACTCCGAGCTACACCGAGCAATCGACCGAAGCGCAGATCTTGATCACCGGCATCAAGGTGGTCGATCTGCTCGCGCCCTACGCGCGCGGCGGCAAGATCGGCCTGTTCGGCGGCGCCGGCGTCGGCAAGACCGTGCTGATTCAGGAGCTGATCAACAACGTCGCCAAGGCGCACGGCGGCTATTCGGTGTTTGCCGGCGTCGGCGAGCGCACGCGCGAGGGCAATGACCTCTACCACGAGATGATCGAATCGGGCGTCAACAAGGACCCGCACGAGAACAACGGCTCGACCGAAGGCTCCAAATGCGCGTTGGTGTTCGGCCAGATGAACGAGCCGCCGGGCGCCCGTGCCCGTGTCGGCCTGACCGGTCTGACGGTCGCGGAATATTTCCGCGACCAGGGCCAGGACGTGCTGTTCTTCGTCGACAACATCTTCCGCTTCACGCAAGCCGGCTCCGAAATGTCGGCGCTGCTCGGCCGCATTCCGAGCGCCGTCGGCTATCAGCCGACACTCGCCACCGACATGGGCGCGTTGCAGGAACGCATCACCACCACGACCAAAGGTTCGATTACCTCGGTGCAGGCGATTTACGTGCCGGCCGACGACTTGACCGATCCTGCGCCGGCCACCTCGTTCGCGCATTTGGACGCGACTACCGTGCTGTCGCGCGACATCGCCGCCAAGGGCATCTATCCGGCGGTCGACCCGCTCGACTCGACCTCGCGCATGCTGTCGCCGCTGATCGTCGGCGAGGAGCATTACGCGGTGGCGCGGCAGGTGCAGCAGATCCTCCAGCGCTACAAGGCGCTGCAGGACATCATCGCAATTCTCGGCATGGACGAATTGTCTGAAGAAGACAAAACGGCCGTGGCACGCGCCCGCAAGATTGAGCGCTTCCTATCGCAGCCGTTCTTTGTCGCCGAAGTATTCACCGGCGCGTCCGGCAAACTGGTCGATCTCGCCGATACCATCAAAGGCTTCCAGGGCCTTTGCGAAGGCAAGTATGATCATCTGCCGGAAGCCGCGTTCTACATGGTCGGAACCATCGAAGAAGCGGTCGAAAAGGGCAAGAAGCTCGCGGCGGAAGCGGCGTAATGGGATGCCAGTCCGGTCCAACCTGATTGTGTTTCTGCTGATCGGGCTTCTGGTCGGCGCGGTGTCTGGCTACATGACGCGGCCCGAATCGGCGGAGATCAAGTTTGGGCCGCTGAGTATCGAAGTGAAGGGCAACCAGGTCGCACACGATGGCGGGCCGCTGACCTCGAGCCAGGTTCAACACATCGCGATCATCACATTGATCGGCGGCGTGATCGGCATGGGTGTTGGTTTCGCGGTCGGCAAGAACAGGGCTTGAGCAAATAATGGCTAGCTTTCATTTCGATCTGGTCTCGCCGGAAAAGCTGCTGTTCTCCGGCGAGGTCGAGCAGGTGGACGTACCCGGCGCGGAGGGCGATTTTGGCGTGCTGGCCAATCACGCGCCGTTCGTCGCCACGCTGCGGCCGGGCATTCTCACCGTCCATGACGCTTCGGGGGAACAGAAGATCGTCGTGCTCGGCGGTTTCGTCGAAGTGTCGGCGCAAGGGCTCATCGTGCTGGCCGACGTTGCGGAGGCGGTCGAGGACATCGATCGTGCCATGATTACAGAAAGCATTGGCGAGTTGGAGAGCCGGATCGAGAAGACCGAGCCCGGCTCAGGGCTCGACAAACTGATTACGCGGCTCGATCAGTTTAAGACGGTTGACCGGCATTTGACCGGCACCGCGATGCACTAAGCCCCGAACTTTCCGAATTCCTTCACGACCCGCTCATAAGTGGGCCGCTTGAACGGCACGACCAGATCGGGCAATTCGCTAGATCGCACCCAGCGCCAGCCGATGAATTCCGGGTCATGCCCGCCGCCGGGATTGGTGATATCAATTTCGCTCTCCGGCCCGGTAAAGCGCAGCGCGAACCATTTCTGCTTCTGCCCGCGATATTTGCCGCCCCAGGCCTCGCCGACGATATCGCGCGGGATGTCGTAGGCCAGCCACTCGGCAATCTCGCCCAGCTTCTCGGCCGAACGAATATTGGTTTCCTCATAGAGCTCGCGCAGCGCGGCCTTGTAGGCGTCTTCGTTGCCGTCGATGCCGCCCTGCGGCATCTGCCAGACATGCGTCGCGTCGATGTGCTCGGGGCCGCTCGATCGCCGGCCGACGAACACCAGCCCGGCGCGGTTGAACACCATCATGCCGGCGCAGGGACGATAGGGCAGGGATTCAAAGGGGGGCATTTGCGCTCCGTCATGTCGCGCATGAAAGCGCCAACAAATGACGTTACGACGACTTTTCCTTCACCGCCACCATGGTAATCGGAACCAAGATGAATCCGCGGGCTTCGGCTTTTTTCGCCCACTCGGCGATGCGCCCAACCGTCCCCGGCAGCGCGGTCGCCAATCCTACGGAACTGCCATGGTCGCGCGCCATCATTTCCAGCCGCGCCAGCGCGCGGTCGATCTCGACGGAGGTCGGCACGGCGTCGATCACCACGTCGGCCTTGGCGAACGGCAAATTCTGGCTGCTGGCGAGTCGGCCGGCGACGCTGCGCGCGGAGGCGCCGTCGTCGACATAGATCAATCCGCGTTTGGCGGTCTCGCGCATGACCGGCGCCAGCGCCGTTTCCGACGCGGTAAAGCGTGCGCCCATGAAGCTGACGATCCCGACATACCCCTGGAAGCGGCTCATCTGCCAATGCAGCCGGTCGATATTCTGGTCGGGCGTGAGCGAGGTCAGCAGCGTCTGCGGTCCGGGGTCATTGTCGGGATAGTCGAACGGCTCCATCGGCGCCTGCAGCAGCACCTCGTGATTTCCCGCCTGCGCGCGTTCCGCCAGCGTGTCGAGACCGGCGCCATAGGGCGCGACCGCGAGCGTCACCGGCGCCGGCAATTTCGACAGGGCGTCGGCGGTGCCGGATGCGCTGATGCCCAACCCGCCGACGATGATGGCGATGCGCGGCGCGTCGGCTTTGCCCGCCGGCATTTGGCGCGGATGGGCGTACAGTGTGAACGGCCGTATGCCGTCCAGCGCGATCTTCGGGATAGCGCCGTGCGGCGTGTTCTCCACGAACCGCATGTCGAGCGGCGCCTTCGCCGCGTTGCTGCTCGATTTTCCAGAAATGACGACGTCCTGATGCTTGCCGCTGGAGCCATCGATGATGGTGATGGTCTTGCTGCCGGGCGGCGCCCCAGCGGCGGCCGAGGGCGCAGACGCATTCGCCGGAGCCGACAGCGCGGCCGGGCCGTCGTAGCGGGAGTGCTGCTGGCCGTCGCCGACGGCGTCCGGCTTCTTGGCCACCGAACCGGTCGCGACCACCGCGGTCGGCTCACCACCCAAGGGATCGTTGACGAAGATTGCCCAGGCCACTACCGCGATGCCGAACAGCCCGAGCGCGCCCGCGATAATTTGCGGCACGGCGGCCGGGATCAGCGACTTCTTGCGTGTGTCCTGGCCGAGGGGGGCGTTCAGATCATCCGGTGGCACGGCCCAAATCCTCGCGAATCATCGGGCAGTCTACCACGCGGTGATTCCAACAAGGTTTAACGCAAACGGGGCGGCCCCAAGGGCCGCCCCGTTGATATTCGCCTGCAATGCCGCGCTTAGTTTGGCACCGGGGCCTTGGCATTCGGCGGGAAGGCCGAATTGACCTGGGTTCCGCGCAGCAGCTCTTCCGCCATGATCAGCGCCTTGTCGTTCTTGGGATCCGGCGGAATGTAGGACTGCGAGCCGGTCTGTTCCTTGCCCTCGTCGCCCTTGAGATGGCCGCGCAGCGAGGCTTCGCCCTTGGTGCTGGTGTCGGTCTTGGCCTTGATGTCGTCCGGCAAATCCTGCAGCACCTCGATATCGGGCACGATGCCCTTGGCCTGGATCGAGCGGCCCGACGGCGTGAAATAGCGCGCGGTGGTCAGCCGCAGCGCGCCGTTGCCGGAGCCGAGCGGGATGATGGTCTGCACCGATCCCTTGCCGAACGAGCGGGTGCCGATGACGGTGACCCGCTTGTGGTCTTGCAGCGCGCCGGCGACGATTTCCGACGCCGAGGCCGAGCCGCCGTTGATCAGCACGATCACCGGCTTGCCATTGGTGAGGTCGCCCGGCCGCGCGTTGAAGCGCTGGGTTTCTTCGGCGTTGCGGCCGCGGGTCGATACGATCTCGCCCTTTTCCAGGAACGCATCCGATACCGAGATCGCCTGGTCGAGCAGGCCGCCTGGATTGTTGCGCAGGTCGAGGATGTAACCCTTGAGCTTGTCTTTGCTGACCTTGGCAGTGATGTCGGTGATCGCCTTCTTCAGCCCTTCGGTGGTCTGCTCGTTGAACTGCGTCATGCGAATGTAGCCGATGTCGTCGCCTTCGACATTGGCGCGCACCGCCTTGACGCGGATGACGTCGCGCGTGATCGAAACTTCGATCGGCTTGTCCTGGCCCTTGCGCATGATGGTGAGCTTGATCTTGGTGTTCACCGGCCCGCGCATCTTCTCGACCGCCTGGTTCAGGGTCAGGCCCTGCACCTGCTCGCCGTCGAGCTGTGTGATAATGTCGTTGGCCATGATGCCGGCCTTGGCGGCGGGCGTCTCATCGATCGGCGTCACCACCTTGATCAAGCCGTCTTCCATGGTGACCTCGATGCCGAGCCCGCCGAATTCGCCGCGGGTCTGCACCTGCATGTCACGGAAGCTCTTGGGATCCATGTAGCTCGAATGCGGATCGAGCCCAGCCAGCATGCCGTTGATCGCGGATTCGATCAGCTTTGAGTCGTCCGGCTTCTCGACGTAGTCGGCGCGCACGCGCTCGAACACGTCGCCGAACAAATTGAGCTGCTTGTAGGTATCCGAGGCCGCGGCTTTTGCGGTCGTGCCGACCAACATCAAGCGCGGTTGTGTCGCAAGCAGCATCATTGCCGCTCCCGCCGCCGCGCCGAGTAGAATGAGTGAGGTCTTGCGCATCATCCACGAACCTTTTCGCCTTCGCCAGCTGCCCACCATGGGCCTGGATCGACGGGAATCCCGTCCTTACGAAACTCGATGTAGAGCACCGGTTGACTGGAGCCTGTCGCGAGGATTGCCGCGATATGGGAGCTGTTTCCCATCACCGCAACCGGTTCTCCGGTCAGCACGAACTGCCCGAGATCAACTGATATCCGATCCATCCCAGCGAGCAAGATATGATAGCCGTTGCCGGCATTAAGGATCAAGAGTTGTCCATAGGAACGGAACGGTCCGGCATAAACCACCCAGCCGTCGCCCGGCGCGGTGACTTGTGCGCCGGCCCGCGTCGCGATTGAAACGCCCTTTTCCAACCCGCCGGCGCCGTCGGGCGCGCCATATTCCTTCAATTTGACGCCGTTAACCGGAATTGGAACCTGCCCGCGCAGCGACGCGAAGGATACCGCCGGCGCCAGCCGGCCGGGATCGCGTTGCGCCGACATCGCCGGGCGTGAATCGTTGCGGCCTGCTTCGCGGGCCGCCCGGGTCGCGGGATCGAGCCCTTGCTCCAGTTTGGCGATCAAATCTTTGAGATTGTCGACTTGGCGCGCCAGTTCGCCGGCGCGCGCCCGCTCGGCGTCGAGCGCCTTTTCGCGTTCGGCCTGCTGCTTCTGGCGCTCCTCGACCAGCGCGCCCATGCGGGTGCGCTCGTTGCCGAGCGAGGCGACTTCGTTCTTCAGCCGGTCGCGTTCGGCCGCGATCTGCGTGCGGACGTTCAGCAACTCGGTAAGGTCGTTGGCGAGCGCCTCGACCTCGTGCCGCATCTCGGGCAGCACCGCGCCCAACAGCATGGCGGTGCGCACCGACTGCAAGGCGTCTTCGGGACTTGCGATCAGCGCCGGCGGCGGGCGATGGGCGATGCGCTGCAGCGCCGCCAGCACTTCACCGATCACGGCGCGGCGGCCGTCGAGCGATTTGCGAATGCTGCGTTCATTCTCATCGAGCGGTTTCAGCCGCGCTTCGGTCGCCGTCACTTTCGCTTCGACGTTGCGGATGCGGCCGGCGGTGTCGATCAAATCCTGATTGAGCTTGCGGCGGTCGGCGCCGAGCTGTTCGATTTCGCGCTTGAGCGCGGCTTCGGTCTCGGCGGTCTTGCTCTGGGCATCGCGCGCGGCCTTGAGGTCCTGGTCCGGCTGTTTCAGCGAGTCAAGCTTCTCGGCTTTGTTGTTCTGCGCAAACTGCAGCGGCCGGTCCTGCGCGAATGCCGCGGTCGCCGGCATCATCGGCCATGCCAAGGCCAATCCGGCGATGAGCGCGGAGCAAGGGTCGCGACGGCGTAAGCGGCAAATCATCGCGGCCAAGTTACGCCCACGGGTTGGGACATCAAGGTCATTATTGACGGCATTTCATGCCGCCGGATTAAGACCAATCTTGGACGGTCAGGCCCGATGATAGGGGTGGCCGGTGAGGATCGTAGTGGCGCGATAAAGCTGTTCCAGCAACATGATTCGCACCAATTGATGCGGCCAGGTGGCCGCGCCGAACGCCAGCCGCAATTCCGCCTTGGCGTGCAAACTGGGGGCCAGGCCGTCGGCGCCGCCGATCATGAACACCACCGCCGGGCGGTCGTTGCCACGCCATTTCGTCAACTGGCCGGCGAGGCTGGCGCTGTCGAGATTTTCGCCATGAGCGTCCAAGAGCACGAGCGCCGCGCCCTGCGGAATGATATTGGCGAGCGCGATCGACTCCTCGAGCATGCGCTTGCCGGCGTCGTCGGCGCGGCTCTCCCTGATTTCGAGAATTTCGACGTCGCGCAGGCCGAGATTGCGGCCGGTTTGCGCGGCGCGTTTGCGGAAGCGCTCGGCAAGCTCGGTTTCCGGACCCTGCTTCAGGCGTCCAATGGCGGCAACGATGATGCGCATCGTGCGCAGTCTATCAGTTTACCCGAAGCCCGTCCGCTCTTACCCGAAATGCGGACGTTCGGCGTTGCGGTTGGTTTGTCCGCTAAGTGCCAAAAGCGGACCTCGGATGGTATTGCATGAGCGCATGGTCAAATATGCTCAGTGCCCATTGCGGTACCGAACGAGGATAACCCCATGTCTGAAATCAAAACCGAGTTTCTGTTCACGATTGCTCTTACGGTTCAAGGCTTCACTGTCGGCGACACGCCCTATGGCAGCCGGCGCATTTTTCGGTTCGATAGCGGCAATTTCGAAGGACCAAAGCTCAAGGGTACGGTGTTGCCAGGCGGGGGCGGCACGGCGCTCACGCGCCACGACGATGTGCTGGAGATCGAAGCGCGGCTGACGCTCGAGACCAACGATAATGAGAAAATCTACATGACCTGGAAGGGACTTCGCCACGGGCCAAAGGACACAATTGATCGCGTCAATCGCGGCGAGATTGTTGATCCGGGGACCTATTATTTCCGTACCACGCCATACTTCGAGACAGGCTCGCAAAAGTACGCTTGGTTAAATGGCATCTGTTCAATTGCTACAGGCTCGCGCGAGGCGAGCGGGCGGACCATCCAAGTGTTTCAGATATTGTAAGGGAACGCCGCCGGATAGGCTGCGGCATTTTTTCAGCGCTTAATGGGCCCGCGCGCTAGGCTCGACCCGCCGACCACATCTTTTCGAGATTGTAGAACTCGCGCACTTCCGGCCGGAACACGTGGACGATGACGTCGCCGGCGTCGATCAGCACCCAGTCGCCTTGCCGCATGCCTTCGACCCGCACGCCGCGCACACCGGCCGCCGCAATGTCCTTGATCACACGGTCGGCGACGGCGCCGACATGGCGCTGCGACCGGCCGGTGGTCACGACCATGTAATCGCCGATGGAGGATTTGCCGGAGAGATCGATGGTGACGTTGTCCTCGGCTTTGATGTCGTCGAGACACGCCAGGACGATGCGGAGCGTCTCCTTGGCACTGGGGCGCCGTGAGACGGGTTCGGGCGCATGACGTGACGCCCGAGAGAGTGCAGGTTTGGTCAGAGTTTGTTTCCCTTTACGTTCGTTGCACCCGTCCTGGACAATTCCGGGACATGCTCAAGATAGCTATTTGACTCGATTCTTTCCACTCTTGGTCCGCTGATTGGAAGCACGCGAAGTTCCACCGCGCTGGCGCAAGGCCCGCAGCGCAGTGGATGAGAGCGGCGATTTGAGACCGTGCAAGAAGGCCCAGGCCGGCGGCTTGCGATCGGGCAGCGCGGCGGCGTTGGGTTCCGAAATGCGGGCGCCCGAGAGCGCCTGGCCCGCGGGACTGGCGGCGGCATAAAGACTGGGTCCGAGGCGGTCGACCACCACGATGGGGACCCGGTTCACTATTCCGCGCCATTTCTGCCAGCGGTGAAAGCTCCGCAAATTGTCGGCGCCCATGATCCAGACGAATCGGACGCGGGGGCACCGGGCGATAAGCCATCTTATCGTGTCATAAGTATATCGTGTCTTAATGACAGCTTCGAGACCGGTCACGTCGATGCGCGGGTGATGCGTCAGCGCGCGGGCAGCCGCGATCCGCTTCGCAAGCGGGGCGAGCCCGCTGGTGTTCTTGAGCGGATTGCCCGGTGTCACCAGCCACCAGACGCGGTCGAGCTTGAGCCGCTTGAGCGCCAGCAGGCTGGCGGCAAGGTGCGCCTGGTGTGGCGGATCGAAAGTTCCGCCGAACAGGCCGATCCTCATGCCGGGCGCGTGGGGAGGAAGCACGTGCTCGGAGCGGGCTTGTATTTGCACTGTCACGGCCGGGTCTGACCGTTTCCATGGATGCGATATTTGAAGGTGGTGAGTTGGTCCACGCCGACGGGGCCGCGCGCATGCAGCCGGCCGGTGGCGATGCCGATCTCGGCGCCGAAGCCGAATTCGCCGCCGTCGGCGAACTGCGTCGAGGCGTTATGCAGCACGATGGCCGAATCCACTTCGCGCAGGAATTTCTCCGCCGTCGCCTGATCGCCGGTGACGATGGCATCGGTGTGGTGCGAGCCGTAGCGCTCGATGTGCTCGATCGCCGCCGCAACGCCGTCCACGACTTTGACCGCGATGATGGCGTCGAGATATTCGGTCGACCAATCCACTTCGGTCGCAGCTTTGACGCGCTTGTCCACGGCCTGGGTCGCCTTGTCGCCGCGGACTTCGCATTTTGCCTCGAGCATCATGTCGACCAGCGGCTTGAGAAACTTATCGGCAGCGGCGCGATCGATCAGCAGCGTTTCGGCGGCGCCGCAGACGCCGGTGCGCCGCATTTTGGCGTTGAGCACGATCTTCTTGGCCATGTCGAGCGACGCTGCCTTGTCCACGTAGACGTGGCAAACGCCTTCCAGGTGCGCGAACACCGGCACGCGCGCTTCCGCCTGCACGCGGGCAACCAGGCTCTTGCCGCCACGCGGGACGATGACGTCGATACTGCCGTCGAGTCCGGTCAGCATCAGACCCACTGCCGCACGGTCGCGGGTCGGGATCAACTGGATCGCGGCCTCCGGCAGGCCGGCCTCCTGCAAACCCTGGCCGAGGGCGGCGACGATAGCGCGGCTGGTGCGCAAGCTGTCCGAGCCGCCGCGCAGTATCGCGGCATTGCCGGACTTCAGGCACAGCGCGCCGGCATCGGCAGTCACGTTCGGCCGGCTTTCGTAGACGATGCCGATCACGCCGAGCGGGACCTTGACCCGTTCGATTTTCATGCCGTTCGGTCGTGTCCAGGCTTCGGTCACCTGACCCACCGGATCCTTGAGCGCGCGCACGGCGCCGATCGCCGCGGCAATCTCCTGGACGCGCTCGATGTTGAGCATCATTCGGTCAAGGAAGGCGCCCGCCATACCGGCCGCACGGGCCTCCGCGATATCGTCAGCATTGGCGGCCAGAATGGCGGCAGACTGGGCCCGGACGGCGGCCGCCATGAGTTCTAAGGCGCGGTCTTTCTGGGCCGTGGGGGCGAGCGCCAGGGTGCGCGCAGCGGCACGCGCCTGGCGCGCGATCGCGCCCAGCGTGGCGGCGATATCCCCTGTCCCTTCAATGCTTTTCAGCGGCGCGCTCATGGGAAAAGGCCCGGCAAACCCCTATTTCCGTCTGGTTCCTATCACGTCGGGGTGCGACGGGCGAGGTAGGCCGGTTCCGCCGGCCTTGGAGCGGTATGTGGGGATAGTGTGGATAACCCCCAAACGCCCGGAACCGTCGTCTGACCTACACATTGGGGTGCCAAGGTGACGATCTAGCAGGAGGTGCGTTCCATGCCGTCCAGTTCAAGCCGTTTGCCGAGCCGTTTTCCGGTCGGCACCAAGTTCGTCATCGAAGGGAAACGCGGCGGGGAGGGTCAGGTGCAGGTGTTTAGCCGGTATCTGGAATTCCCAGACGGGACGTTTTTTCCGCTGCCGACCCGCCCGGTGCAGCGCAAGTCCGGCATTACCCGGCGGTCCGCCAAGTCACGCTCGCACCGGCACTAGGTCAATGGCCGAGACTGCATTTCTTAAACGCTGGTAGGCCTTTGCGAAACTGCCTGTGGGCCATTGGCCGACCGGGTTTTTTGCCGCCCCCTAGAACGCAGAAAACCCCGGCCTCCGGTGGGCCAGGGTTTCCGGGCGATCGGTCAATCGCCTTCATACGCAAACGTTTTTTGTTTCACTCTCGCGTCGCACCGAGATAACGCCGGCGCGCCGCCGGAGTTCCACGTACAGCGCCGAGAACAGGTCGAGGTGACGGACGGTCAGCGCCAGATGCCGGCAGACGTGGCGTTTGTCGCGGCAGAACAAACTCTTCGTCTGGCTATTCCCCGGCCAGAACGAGATCGTCGCGGTGGATCATTTCCGTGCGGCCGGTGTAGCCGAGAATCAGCAGCACATCGCCCGACGAACGGCCCTTGATCTTGTCGGCGTTGTCGGCGTCGTAGGCCGACAGCCCGCGGCCTACTTCGGCGCCGTCCGGCCCGCGCACCACCACCGCGTCGCCGCGTCCGAACGCGCCCTCGATCTTGATCACGCCGGCTGGCAGCAGACTTTTGCCGCCGCGCAACGCGCGCACCGCGCCGGCGTCGATCACCAGCGCGCCGCGCGGCTCGAGCGAACCGGCGATCCACTTCTTGCGCGCGGTCACCGGATTGGCCGGCGTCAGGAACCAGGTGCCGGCCGCGCCATCCGCGATCGCCTTCAGAGGATGCTGCACATGCCCGGAGGCGATGATCATATGCGTACCGGCGCTGGTGGCGATCTTGGCAGCCTCGATCTTGGTCAGCATGCCGCCGCGCGACAGCTCCGAGCCTGACGCGCCCGCCATCGCCTCGATCTCCGGCGTGATGCGCGCCACCAGCGGCACCAGCATGGCGCCGCCTTCGGCGGGAGGCTTGTCGTACAGCCCGTCGACGTCCGACAGCAGCACCAGCATATCGGCGCTCATCATGGTGGCGACGCGGGCGGCGAGCCGGTCGTTGTCGCCGTAACGGATCTCGGAGGTGGCGACGGTGTCGTTCTCGTTGATCACCGGCACGCTGCGCCATTCCAAAAGCTTGGCGATGGTCGAGCGCGCGTTGAGATAGCGGCGGCGCTCTTCGGTGTCGCCAAGCGTGACCAGCACCTGGCCGGCGGTGAGCTTGTGCGCGCTCAAGGATTCCGACCAGGCGCGCGCCAGCGCGATCTGCCCGACGGCGGCGGCGGCCTGGCTGTCCTCGAGCTTGAGCGCGCCCGTCGGCAGCTTGAGCACGGCGCGGCCGAGCGCGATCGCGCCGGACGACACCACGATTATGTCTTTCGTCTGCTTGTGCAGCGCGGCGATGTCGGAAGCCAGGCTCGCGAGCCAGTCGCGCTTGAGGGAGCCGGCGGCGGCATCCACCAGCAGCGACGAGCCGACCTTCACGACGATGCGGCGGAAATCCTTGAGCGACGGCGTTTTGGGCATGGGTCCGGCAGCGGTTAATGGCGGGCGGTATGTAGCACAACGCCATCTCGGTCGTCATGGCCGGATCGGTCCACGCCAACAGGCCGTCTTCTTTACCTGCCCTTGAGGCGGCCGAGGCGATGCGCGGCCGGCGCATTGACCGCGCCCGGCGGCATGCGGCCAGCAAGCAATTTCTTGACCTGATTGACCGTGTCGAAGGCCTGGTGCTCGGCGGCGTCCGGCGTAAGGCCCGCGATGTGCGGCGTGGCGATCACGTCGGCGCGCCGCGCCAGTGACGGCATCGGCATCTGGTCCTGTGCGCGGCCGACATCGAGCGCGGCGCCGGCGATCTGCTTGGCGTCCAGCGCGGCGTCGAGCGCGGCCTCGTCCACCAGATTGCCGCGCGAAAGGTTGATGAAATAGGCCGACGGCTTCATCGCCGCGAAGGCCGCGGCGTTCATCAAATTCTCGGTCGCCTCGTTGGCGATGGCGAGACAAATGACGAAATCCGACTTCGCCAGCAGATCGGGCAGCGCGACTTGCGTCAGGCCGGGCGCCGCGACTTTCTTGTAAGGGTCGGCGATCAACACCGTCATGCCGAGTGCGGCGCACAGCGGCGCCAGATATTCGCCGATCACGCCGTAGCCGATGATGCCGACGGTCGAACCTTTAAGCTGGCGGCCCATGCGCGCCTGCGGCACGCGGCCGGCGTGGTATTCGGACGCGGCCTCGCTGACGAAGCGCCCGCAATCGATCATAAAGCCGATCGCCATCTCGGCCACCGAGGCGATGAAGCCGGGCGTGGCCTGCGTCACCAGGATGCCCTGCGCGCTGGCGGCCGCAACGTCGATATTGCGGATGTCGACGGCGACGCGCAGGAAGGCAACGACATCGGGCGCGTTGGCGAAGAATTCGGCCGGGCCGGGGGTCTGTCGGTCGGACACGATAATCTCGCAGCCGTGCGCGGCTTGCGCCAGCGCCTTGGCGTCGAGCACGTTATCGGTCGTGTTGAGCCGCACCTCGCCGAGTTGGCGCAACGCAGCGAGCGCGCGCGCGCCGTAGTAATTCTTCAGCATGTCGGGGATGTGCGTGAGGAGGATCGTGGCCACTACATCGCCTTCTGCGGCGTGCTCGCCAGCAGATCCTGCAACGGCTTGGCGTAGAATTTGGCGTTGCCGGTGGTGCCGTGACCGCTGGTCTGTTCGCTCGCGGGGATCAGATAAAGCTTACCGTTCTTGACCCGCTTCATCGCCTGCTCGGTGACGCCGGTTTCCGGCGGATTGCGCTCATCGTCAGCAGCGTTGACCAGCATCAGGGGTGCCTGAATCTTCTCGAGGCCGGGCGCGGCGTCAAAATCGGCCGACGAGCCCCAGGCCCACAGGAAATCATTGGCGTCGGCGGTCATCGGCGCGGCGAGCCGGGCGTCGACGACCTTGTCGGCCTGCGCGTTGGTCGGGGCCTGTTTCTGATAATTGAGCGTGCCGCCGGACGTGGCGATGCCGAAGAACACGCTGGCGATGTGCATCGATCGCGGCTGTTTGGTGTAATTGCCATTGTTGTATTCGGGATCCTGGCGGATCGATTCCAGCATCATCCGCCGCAGCATCCAGTTGCGGCTTGCCATCGCTGTCGGTTGCGATGCCATCGGCACCAGCGCATCCATGTAGCCCGGATAGTTTTCACCCCACAGCCAGGTCTGCATGCCGCCCATCGAATTGCCGATGATCAGCCGCACATGCGCGATGTGCAGTCCTTCGGTCAGCAGCCGGTGCTGCGCGTCGATCATGTCGGCGTAATCGTAGTGCGGGAATTTCATCTTCAGACCGTCGGAGGGCTTGGCCGATTTGCCGTGGCCGACGCTGTCGGGAATGATGATGAAATATTTTGCCGCGTCGAGCGGCTGTCCGGCGCCGAACAATTCGCCGGCGAAGGCGGGCGTCAGCATGCTGGCGGCTGAACTGCCGCTGCCGTGCAGCACCAGCACCGGCTGGCCGCTGGGCTCGCCGATCGTGATATAATGCAGGCTGAGCTCCGGCATCACCTCGCCGGTGTGAAACTTGAAGTCGCGCGCGACCCATTCACCCTGCTTGGGCGCCGGATAGTCGGCGGCCAGCGCGGTAGTCGCGGCAACAGCGAATGCAAGCGTGGCGGCGATTTTGCTGACTGTCATGGCGTTTCCCCGGCGGCGCTTTATTAAAGGTTACACCAAGCGGACTGCCGGCGGGAGGGGAGCCGGAACTTTGCCGCGCCGGACCGCGTTCTTAAGGTGGGTCCGGCCGAGCCCTTGGGGCCGATTGATGCCATTTATTGTTTATCTTGCCATTCTGAGCACCGCGCTTTTCAGCGTCGTGCTCGAATGGGATGCGCTGGTGGAGCGTCCGCCGGCGGCGCGGCACGCCGTTCAGGCAGTAGTCCCGACGAGCCCGTCGCCATCAACCGACACTGCGGCGCCGACAACGCGCGCGCCGTTGCCGGCCGAGACCCCGCCACCTGCTCAACCGGCCGCGGTCGAAACGCCGGCGGTTCATTGCGATGTGGATGCTTGCGCCGCCGCCTATCGTTCGTTCCGCGCGTCGGATTGCAGCTATATGCCGAGCTCCGGCGCGCGGCGCCTGTGCACCAAGGGCACGCCTCAGTAAATCACCACGCTACGGATCGATTTACCTTCGTGCATCAGGTCGAAGGCGTCGTTGATCTTGTCGAGCGGCATGGTGTGGGTGATCAAGTCGTCGATATTGATCTTGCCGTCCATGTACCAGTCGACGATTTTCGGCACGTCGGTGCGGCCGCGCGCGCCGCCAAATGCCGTGCCGCGCCAGACGCGCCCGGTGACCAACTGGAACGGCCGGGCGGCGATCTCCTGGCCCGAGCCGGCGACGCCGATGATGATGCTTTCGCCCCAGCCGCGGTGGCAACATTCCAGCGCCTGACGCATCACGTTGACATTGCCGATGCACTCGAACGAGAAGTCGGCGCCGCCGCTGGTGAGGTCGACGATCGCCTGGACGACTTTGTCATTGCCGACTTCGGCGGGATTGACGAAATGCGTCATGCCGAATTTCTTCGCCATATCGACGCGCGCGGGATTGAGATCGATGCCGATGATCTTGTCGGCGCCGGCGATGCGTGCGCCCTGCACGACATTGAGCCCGATGCCGCCGAGGCCGAACACCGCGACATTCGCGCCGGGCCAGACCTTTGCGGTGTTGATGACGGCGCCGATGCCGGTGGTGACGCCGCAGCCGATGTAGCAAATCTTGTCGAACGGCGCGTCGTCGCGCACTTTCGCCAGCGCGATTTCCGGTAGCACGGTGAAGTTGGCGAAGGTCGAGCAGCCCATGTAGTGAAATACCGCGTCGCCGTCGCAGCGGAACCGCGATGTGCCGTCCGGCATCACCCCTTTGCCCTGGGTGGCGCGGATCGCGGTGCACAGGTTCGAGCGGCGCGACAAACAGGTTTTGCATTGCCGGCATTCCGGCGTGTAGAGCGGGATGACGTGATCACCGGCTTTGAGCGTGGTGACGCCGGAGCCGAGCTCGCGCACGATTCCGGCGCCTTCATGGCCCAGGATCGCCGGGAAAATGCCTTCCGGGTCGGCGCCCGACAGCGTGTAGGCGTCGGTGTGGCAGACGCCGGTCGCCATGATCTCGACCAGCACCTCGCCCGCTTTCGGTCCTTCGATGTCGATGGTCTCGATGGTGAGCGGCTCGCCAGCTTTCCAGACCACCGCGGCGCGGGCTTTCATCGCTGCCACGCTTCTTCTTTGGCTTTCGCGGCGCCGGCATCGTCGCGGTTGGTGGCAATCACCTTCCACAGTGCGCGCAGGAGCTCTTTTACGCCTTGCTGCGAGGCCGACGACAGAAGCAGCGGCGCCTTCTTGCAGGCTTTCTTCAGTTTGGCGGTCTGCGCCTTGATCGCTTCCAGCGTCATGGCGTCGACTTTGGTCAGCGCCACGATCTCCGGCTTGTCGGTGAGCCCGTTGCCATAGGCTTCGAGTTCGGTGCGCACGGTCTTGTAATCCGCGCCGGCGTCCTCGCCAGTGCCGTCGATCAGGTGCAGGAGAACGCGGCAGCGTTCGGTGTGGCCGAGGAAGCGGTCGCCGAGGCCGACGCCTTCGTGCGCACCTTCGATCAGCCCGGGCAGATCGGCCAGCACGAATTCGCGCTCGTCGATGCGCACCACACCGAGCTGCGGATGCAGCGTCGTGAAGGGATAGTCGGCGATCTTGGGCTTGGCGGCGCTGACCGCGGCGAGAAAGGTGGACTTGCCGGCATTGGGCAGGCCGATAATGCCGGCATCGGCGATCAATTTCAGGCGCAGCCGGATCGTGCGTTCCTCGCCGGGCAGGCCGGGATTGGCCTTGCGCGGCGCCTGATTGGTCGCGCTTTTAAAGTAGGCGTTGCCGAAGCCGCCGTTACCGCCCTTCATCAGCGTGATGCGCTCGCCAACCTTGGTGAGATCGGCGAGCAGCGTCTCGCCGTCTTCCTCATAGACTTGCGTGCCGACCGGAATTTTCAGCACAACATCCTTGCCGTTGGCGCCGTGCATGTCCTTGCCCATGCCGTTGCCGCCGGACTTGGCCTTGAAGTGCTGCTGGTAGCGGTAGTCGATCAGCGTGTTGAGGCCGTCGACCGCCTCGATCACGACGTCGCCGCCCTTGCCGCCGTCGCCGCCGGAAGGCCCGCCGAATTCGATGAACTTCTCGCGCCGGAACGCGATGCAGCCATTGCCGCCGTCGCCCGAGCGCACATAGACCTTGGCTTCGTCGAGGAATTTCATGGTGTTAGCGTATATCGCGGTTTGTGGCGGATTTGCAGGAATAAATCACGCCTAAGGCCGATCTAGTCCCTGAGTAGGCATTTGCAGGGAGACTTTCCATGACGGCGCACGATCACGATCACGATCACGGCGACGGCCCCACCCGCCGCAAGGTACTGGAATGCATGACCTGGGCCGGCACCGGGGTGCTGTGGACCATTTCCGGCGGGGTGCCCCATTCGCTCGGGCTGGTCGATGAGGCCGACGCCGCCGAGGCCAAGGGTCTCACGTTCCTGCAAATCAGCGACAGCCATATGGGCTTCGACAAGCCCGCCAACCCGAACGCCAAGGGCACGCTGGAAGAGGCGATCGCGCGCATCACGTCGATCCCGAAAAAGCCCGCCTTCATGATCCACACCGGCGACATCACGCATCTGTCGAAGGAATCGGAGTTCGACGATGCAGAAAAGATCATCTCGCAGGCCAAGCTCGACGTGCATTACGTGCCGGGCGAGCACGACATCATCGATCCCGACATCAAGATTTACAAAGAGCGCTACGGCCGCGGCACGAAGGGCTCGGGCTATTACTCATTCGATGCCAATGGCGTGCACTTTCTCGGGCTGGTCAATGTCGCCAATCTCAAGGGCGGCGGCATGGGCAGCCTCGGCAACGAGCAGCTCGAATGGATCGAGGACGATCTGAAAGGCCGCTCGGCGTCGACTCCGATCGTGGTGTTCGCGCATATCCCGTTGTTGACGGTCTATCCGCAATGGGGTTGGGGCACCGAGGATAGTGCGCGTGCGCTCGGCTACATGAAGCGCTTCGGCTCGGTGACCGTGCTCAACGGCCACATCCACCAGGTGATGCAGAAGGTCGAGGGCAACGTCACCTTCCACACGGCGCGCTCGACCGCGTTCCCGCAGCCGGCGCCGGGCTCGGCGCCCTCGGCCGGACCGATGAAAGTACCGGATGAGAAATTGCGCACCATGCTCGGCACCGCAAGCGTGACCTTCAAGCGTGGCGACAAGCAACTCGCCATCATCGACACCCCGCTGAAGAGCTGAGCGCCATGACATTCGTGAAGATTCTCGCGCAGGGCGCGATAGCCCTGCTTGTTGCCGCCATGACCGCAAGCGCGGCTCAAGCGGCGACCTTCGAAGTGAAGATCGACAATTTCACCTTCAATGCGCAGCAAATCACTGTGAAGGCCGGCGACACCGTTACCTGGGTCAACCACGACGACATCCCGCACACCGTAACGTCGAAGACCATGGCGTTTCGATCGAAGGCGATGGACACCGACGACAAGTTCTCGTTCACATTCGCGACACCGGGCAAATTTGAGTATTTTTGTTCCTTGCATCCGCACATGACCGGCACGATTGTGGTCGAAGCGGCGGGAAAGTAGCGTGCGATGATTGCCGCCGGGCACATTGCGTTGCCCGTATGCGAGGCCGGGACAGTCATGATAGCGGGCGGTGCAGCGGATGTCGGCGACAGTGGCAAGGCCGAGCGTTTCAAGACGCTGGCCCTGCCACATCTCGACGATACCTATACGCTCGCGCGATATCTGCTGCGCAGCGCCAGCGACGCCGACGACGCAGTGCAGGAATGTTACCTACGCGCGTTCCGTCATTTCAACACGTTTCGCGGCGGGCCGATCAAGCCCTGGCTGTTCGCGATCCTGCGCAATGTCTGCCACGCCAGCTACGCCGGCGGCGCGCGGCTAGTGTTCACCGCGGACGACATCGACGCCGGTGCGGCGCAGGCGATACCGATCTGGCGCGAGGACGTCGACACGCCCGAGCAGACGATGCTGCGGCGGCACGACTCCGACACCATGCGCCGGCTGATCGGCGAATTGCCGGCGGAATTCCGCGAGGTGATCGTGCTGCGCGAGATCAACGATTTGTCATATCGCGATATCGCAATCGTCATTGAAGTGCCAATAGGCACGGTGATGTCACGGCTGGCGCGCGCGCGCGGCATGTTGCGCGACGCCTGGATCGCGGCCGAAGGCGGGAGTGGATCATGAACTGCGATGAAGCCGGCATTCTGCTGCATGCGCTGATCGACGGCGAGCTCGATGCCGGGCACGCGCGCGAGCTGGAGGCGCATTTCGCCGGCTGCGTCGGCTGTGCGGCGCAGTTGCGGGAGTTTCAGGAGCTGCGCAAAAGCATGAAGCCTGAGAGCTTGCGCTATACCGCGCCGGCCGGTTTGCGCGCGCGGATCGAAGGCAAGCTGCCGGCGCCGCGCGCGGGGGCGAGCCGGCGCTCGGTCATCAAAGGATTCGTGGGCGGCGCCGCGCTGAGTGCGATTGCCGCGTCCGGCGTGCTGGTGGTGGTGATGCGGAAGGACGACGACCGGCGCGTCCTGGGTGAGGTGGTGTCGGCGCATCTGCGCTCGTTGCAGGCCCAGCATCTGATCGACGTGGAATCGACCGACCAACACACGGTCAAGCCGTGGTTCAATGGCCGACTCGACGTCGCTCCGCCAGTGGCCGACCTGACCGCGCAGGGCTTCACGCTGCTGGGCGGGCGGCTCGATTACGTCGATGCCAAGCCGGTGGCGGCCATCGTCTACCGCCGCCGCGTCCACATCATCAATCTGTTCTGCGCCCCGGCACCGGGCGCGGCCAACCGCGCCGCGGCGATGGAAAGCCTGCAGGGCTTCAACGTGCGGCGCTGGCGCGACAACGGCCTCAATCTGTGGGCGGTCAGCGACATCAATCCCGACGAGCTGATGGAATTCGGCGACAAATTCGAGGCCGCGCTGAAGCAGTAGTTATGCGGTTGTAAAATTCGTTGTGCCGTCTCGCTTGATGCGCTCCAGCAGGTCGATTTCCCACGACAGGTATTCGTTCATGGCGGCCTTCGAGTCGCCGGTGCGCTCGTAGGGCTTGAGCCAGACGTCGAGCGGCTCGTCGGCCATCTTGGCGTCAGTCGAGAGTGGGAAACCCATCGCCGCCCAGGCGGCGTTGCCGCCTTTGAGCCAATGCACCAGCTTGTCCGTGAGCACACGCGCTTCCGCGACGGCGAGGCCGGCCAGCACGCCGTCCTCGGAGGTGAGCACGACGGTGCCGTTGAGCGCAATCTTTGGGAACGCCTGCGCTAGGCGGCAGCGGATCGCGAACCAGGCGCCGGGAATATGGCCCTTGCGGTAGTCCGGGCTGCGCGACAGATCGATCACGGTCACATCGTCGATCTCGAGAACCTTAGACGCATCGATGGCGGCGTCCGCGGGCGGCGCGGCGAGCAAGGGGCTCGGTGGCGTGCCGGTTTCGGTTCCGGCTTCGGGCAGCACCGCCACGTCTTTCCAGCCCATTTGCTTGAGCCAGGACGCGGTCATCACCGCGCGCACGTCGTTGTCGTCGCTGAGCACGATGCGAGCGCCGAGCGTGCCGGCGTAGTGATCGGTCGCCTGCACCAGTTGGCCGCCGGGCGCCGACAGCGCGCCGGGAAAATGGCCGCGCGCGTATTCAGCCGGATCGCGCACGTCGAGGATATAGAGCGTGCGGGCGGCGTCGCCCTGCCAGCGCGCGAGGGCGGTGCGATCGATGCGCTCGATGCCGAAGCGGCGCGCGACCGCGGCGGTTTTCGATTTCGCCCAGGCCAAAGTTGCGCTGCTGACCGCGGGTGCGCGCGCGTCTTTGCCGTGATCGCAGGCAAGCCCGGCGAGATGCCAGCCCATGGTGCCATTGCGCAGCGCCACGACTTTGTTCGGCACGCCGGCATTGATCAGCGATTGCGCGCCGATGATGCTGCGGGTGCGGCCGGCGCAGTTGACCACGACCAATGTGTCGGGCGACGGCGCGATGTCGTGCACGCGCAACACCAGCTCGGCGCCCGGTACGTTGATGCTGCTCGGGATCGAGACGCGCGAGTATTCGTCGTAAGGGCGGCTGTCAAGCACTACCATATCGGTTTTGGTGCGCATCAGCGCGTTGAGTTCGTCGGCGCTGACGCTGGGCGTGCCGCTTTCGTGCTCGATGAATTCGCCAAACGCCTTGCTCGGCACGTGCACGCCGGAGAACAACTCGAAACCGGCCGCGGCCCAGGCCGCCACGCCGCCGTCGAGATACGATACGTCGCTGTAGCCGGCGCGCCCAAGAATTTCGGCGGCGCGCGCGGCAAGGCCGTCATTATCGTCAATCAGCACGATGCGCGTGGCGCGGCGCGGCACCAGCTGCGCAAAGCGCAGCTCGAGCCGGCTGAGCGGCGCCGAGCGCGCCCACAGCAAATGGTTTTGCGAAAAGATGAGCTCCTCGCGCAGATCGATCAGCGCCAGCTCAGCGCCGTCGCCAAGCATGGCTTTGACGGCGGCGGGGCTGACCGGACGAAGCATCGCTTTGGGCCGGGGTTCGTGCAGGATTACGACGACGTCCCCGTGTACATCTGCGCGACTTCGCCTGTTTTGAGATCGATCTTGATGCGCGGGATCTTGTCCAGATTGGTGCCGGTGACGCGGATGAAGCGCGCATAGTCGGGATAGTCAATCGAGTGGATCGTGCCGTCCTGGTAGATGCCGGCTTTGCCGGGCGTGAGCCGGTATTTCTTCACCGGCTTTAACTTCGCGTGCTTGGGATCGGCGCCGCTATCCTCGCGCTCCCATTCGATCATGTCGGTGTATTTTGTGGCCTGGCCATAGATCGCCCAGGAAGCGCCGTGGTCGTGCGGCGGCGAGACGCGCGCCTTGTCGTTGATGTGCGCGAGCACCTGGAAGCCGAGCTTGGGGTCTTCGTAGAGAACCTTGAGCCCGCGCGGCGCATCGTCGCCGGCGTATTTGGCGATGAAGTCGGGATTGGCGAGCAGCTTCTCGAGGTTGACGCGTACCTGTTCGCGGCCCTGCACGCCGGCATCGCGGGCGAGCGTGCTTTTACAATCGGCAATGAATTGGTCGAGGTCGTAGGCCATTTTGTCCTCCCTGACGAAGACGGGCAGGGCGCCAGTTTCGCAAAAGCAAGCGCCGGACGCCAGCGCCCTCCCGCGTGCGGGAGGGCGCCTTACGTTCTCAGGAGACCTTCTTCGAGCGGCCCCAACCCTTGATCGCCGACCAGATGCCGCGTTCGAGCCGGAAGCGGTCGATCGGCGCCGACGACTTGATCGAGTTGATCCGGTAGAGGCCGACGCCGGTCCACTGGAAGCCGCATTTCTCCAGCACCCGGCGCGACGGCGGGTTGGTGACGCGGGCGCCGGCTTGCAGCGCTTCGTGGCTGAGATCGGCGAAGGCGTAGTCGATCACCGCGTGCAGCGCTTCGGTAGCGTAGCCTTTGCCCCAGTGCGACACACCCAGCCAGAAGCCGAGCTCCGGCGTCTGTTCCTGCATGACCAGTCCGCAGGCGCCGACGACCGGGCCGTCGCGCAACGTAATCAGGAACACCGCCTCGCCGCCAACCTTGTTGGCGGCGGTAATGAAACTCTCGGCGTCCGACATCTTGTATGGATGCGGAATGCGCGCCGTGTTTTCGGCGATGCGGCGGTCGTTGGCGAGCGCAGCTACCGTTTTAGCGTCCCCGAGGCGCGGCGCGCGCAGAGCAAGCCGCTTGGTCTCGAGGACGGGGATACAGCCTTCGTGAAAGGTCTCTCTCGGTATGCGTTCCAGCAGTGTCATGGCACGGGCTCCAGGGTTTCAACGCGGTTGAAATGCGAAGAGGGGGAGCCGGTCACCCGTCTCCCCCTCTCGAAGCCTGGAAGGCCCCGCCGGTTCGACTGAATGACCGGCGGACCTCGATTGTTGGTCTACCGTTTTATTCCGCAGCCTCCGTCATCGGTACGATCGACACGTAGGTGCGGCCTTTAGCTTTCTTGGCGAACTGAACTTTTCCGTTGACGAGTGCGAACAGCGTGTGATCCGTGCCGATGCCGACATTACGGCCGGCATGCCACGTGGTACCGCGCTGACGCGCCAGGATATTGCCGGCGATGACGATCTCGCCGCCCGACTTCTTCAAGCCAAGGCGCCGGCCCGCGCTGTCGCGGCCGTTGCGTGAAGATCCGCCTGCCTTTTTGTGTGCCATAACTGCTCTCTCGAATTCGCCGGTTACTTACACTGATTCCGTGAAGGAATCATCTCACTTTTTCTTGCCTTTTGCGGTAGGCTTTTTGGCCGCCGGTTTCTCGGCTTTGGCTTTGGCCTTGGCCGGCGTCGCGTCGGCCGAGGCTTCCGCCTTGGGCTTGGGCTCGCGATTGGGCCGCGGCTTGGCCTCTTTCGAGGGCTTGGCGCCGCCGGTCAGGATTTCGGTGATGCGGATCACCGAGAAATCATGGCGGTAGCCGCGCTTGCGGCGCGAATTCTTGCGCCGGCGCTTCTTGAACGCGATCACCTTGTCGCCGCGCGTGTGCTGAAGCACCTCGCCGGCAACGGTCGCGCCCGAGACGGTCGGGGTGCCGAGCTGCGGCGTGTCGCCGCCCAGCACAAGTACTTCGCCGAACTCGACGATCTGGCCCGGCTCGCCTTCGACCCGGTCGATCCGGATGATGTCTTCGGCGGCCACCCGGTACTGTTTGCCGCCGGCTCTAATGACTGCGAACATCGTTCTTCCCTCGTGTTCGATCCCGGTGCTCGGAGGATTCCGGACCGGCTTCTTTCAGTCGGATTTAGTTGTGTTTTTAAGGGCTTAGGGGCCCTGAAAACGCACGCGGACCCAAAGGTCCGCGTTTGGCCATCTTATGGCGGGGAAAAGTGCGGCCTGTCAAGAAAAGCTGGCCTTTACGGTGGCCGGTTCCGGTCCGAATCCGTGGCCGGCGATAAGTCGGTTAACGCTCAGGATTCGGTTTTGACGGGTGCCTCGGTGGCGGCCATGTGGCCATTGCCGCTCTCGCCCTCGTTCTGCGCCAGCCGGTAGCCGACGCCCAGTTCGGTCACCAGGATCTTGGGCGAGTCCGGCTGTGGCTCGATCTTCTGCCGCAGCTTGCGCACGAATATGCGCAGGTAATGCGTGTCGTGCACATGAATCGAGCCCCAGACTTCCTTGAGCAGATGCTGGTGCGTGACCACGTTGCCGGCGTGCTGCGCCAGCACTTGCAACAGCCGGTATTCCTTCGGCGTCAGCACGAGACGGGCGCCGTTGAGCGTTACGGCGCGAGCGGCAAGGTCTATGACGAGCGGACCGGCCTTGACGGTCGGCTCGCCGCTCGCCGCCCGCATTTGCCGCCGCAGCGCCACCCGCACGCGCGCCAGCAATTCGGCCATGCCGAACGGCTTGACCACGTAATCGTCGGCACCGAGTTCGAGCAGATGGACTTTCTGCGCCTCGGTGGAGCGCACCGACAGCACGATGATCGGCACGGTCGACCACGAGCGAATGCGCTCGATCACTTCCGAGCCGTCCATGTCGGGCAGGCCGAGATCGACGATGACCAGGTCGATCGGCCGCAGCGTGGCGGAGCGGATGGCCTCGGTGCCATTGCCCGCCTCGTGCACCACGAATCCGTTAAGCTCGAAGCCGGTGCGCAAGAAGCGGCGGATCTGAATCTCGTCATCGACGACGAGCACGATCGGGGCTGTCTCATTCATCGGCATCGCCTTCCATTTGCGTGACCACGGCTTGCGTCACCGGCAGCTCGATCGTGATTGAGGTGCCCCGGCCGGGGCCCTCGCTGACGGCGTTTATCTTGCCGCCATTGGCGGCGACGAAAGCCGTGGCGATCCACAGCCCGAGGCCGGAACCGCTGGTGGTCGTGGCATGGCGTTCGCCGCGCGCGAAACGATCCCAGATCTTGGTCTGCTCGGCCGCCGTCAGTCCGGCGCCTTCGTCGCTGACGCTCATGATCATGCGGCCGTCGCGCGCGCGCGCCGCTACCGAAATTTGCGAGCCGGCGGCCGAGTATTTCACCGCGTTGTCGAAAATCTGCACCAGCGCCTGCTGCACCAGCACCGAATCGACGTGAATGAGCGGCAGGTCGTTCGGCAGATTGAGCACGACGCGGCGGCCGGACATGCGGTGGCGGCAGCGCTCGATGGTGGAATTGACGATGTCGGCGGGATCCGCCCATTCGGCATGCGGCTTGATGCCGTCGCTGCTAATGCGGCTGGCGTCGAGCAGGTTCTGGATGTCGTTGTTGAGACGCTCGGCTTCGTCGCGCACGTCGTGCACCAGCGCCTGCAGTTTTTTCTCGCCGCGCAGCGCCGGCGCCGCGCTCAGCACCGTGGCGGCGCCGAGGATCGAGGCAAGCGGCGTGCGCAATTCGTGGCTAACCGAACCGATCAGGGCTTCGCGCAACTGGTCGGTCTGCGACCGCATGCGCGCTTCGCTGATGGCGTGGGCGACGCCCAACCGTTCCAGCGTCGCGGTGGCGTCGGACAACACGGCGTCGACACGGATGCGTAATTCGTCCGAATCTTCTTGCGGCGTACGACCGAGATTGATCGCGATGACGCCGAACTCGGAGCTCTTGGGCGACACCGCACGGATCAACCAGACGTCGCCGTTGTCGGACGTGACGGTCACTGCGCTGTTGGCAACGTCGCGGCGGCCGGATGCGACGTCGGCCACGTCGGCGCGAATCCGGTCCGGCACCGCGACGCCTGGGCGCCGCCCGCCGCTGGCGGCTGCCTCACGCGCGCTGGAAAACAGCACAATCTTGCGCTGCATGACGGTGGCGAGATGGTCTTCGATCGCCGCGTGAATATCGGACACGTCGAACGCCACTGCGAGCCGTCGCGAGAAGGCATAAAGGTCGCGCAGGTCGATCTCGCGCTGACGCGAAAGCTCCAATTGACGTTTGAGCCGGGTCGCCAGATGGCTCACCACCACCGCAACGAAGATGAACAAAGTCAGATTGATGACTTCATGCGGGTCCGTGATTCGGAAGGTGTAAAGCGGCGGAAAGAAAAAGAACGCCGACGCCAGAACCCCGCAAACCGCGGCGGTGATCGCGGACACAATGCCCCAGCGCGTGGCGGCGATCACCACCGGGAGCAGGTAGACCACCGAACCATGGCCCAGCCCGGCTTCCACGATGAGGAAATAGACGCAGACGGTGACAATCGCGACCATGAACAGCGTCAGCAGGATGTGACGCGCTTGTTCGCGGATGCGGTCGAAATTCAGGGCGTCGAGCATGGTCGTGGCGATCTGCGGCCAAGATTCAGGACTGCGCACAATATACGCCGCCAGAGCCTTGTCTGTCTTGGCCCGCTTGGCTAGATAGCAGCCGTCCGGACGGGCTTTTTTAGGCTCTTTTTGGGCTCCGGAGAGGTGGCAGAGCGGTTGAATGCACCGCACTCGAAATGCGGCATACGGGCAACCGTATCGGGGGTTCGAATCCCTCCCTCTCCGCCAAAATCCCTATGTTCCCACTTATCCCCCGACGCCCAAGCCCTTGATCACTTCATCAAGGCGATGAAGCTTGTCGGGGTCGCGGGCGAGCGCCTTACGCGCATCGGCGGCGGCGTCATGCGCCTTGTCGCGCTCGCCCAGCACCATGTAGGCGCGCAACAGCCGCTCCCATCCGTCGATGTCGTTGCCGTCCGCTTTGAGCTTATCGGCGAGCCGCGCCACCATGCCGCGGATCATCTGATTGCGATCGTCCGCTTTCATCTGCGCGGCTGCCGCGACGTCCTCCGGGCTCGGGCCGGGCGCACTCTGTGCGGGGCCCGCATTGGCTGCGATACCGGCCGGCGCATTGCGCGCGATGGCATGGCGGACCACTTCGATCCAGGGTGCGCCCGGCGGCGCGCTGGCCAGCAATTCGCGCCAGATTTTATCGGCGTCGGCGCGCCGGCCGTCCTGATCGGCTGCCATGCCCATGTAGAAGCGCGCCATAACACTTTGTCCGTCGAGCGCCAGTGCGCGTTCGAACGCGGCCTTGGCGTCGGCGGTGACGACGCCATTGGCGGCAGCCACCTGCGCCTCGCCGAATTCGGCCTCGCGCGTACCGCTTGGTCCATTCAGCCGGATCGCGTTGCGCCAGGCATGTACCGCGTCGTCGAAACGGCCGAGCCGCATATAAACCGGGGCGATCACTTCCCAGCCGCGGCCGTCATCGGGTTTTTGTTCGAGATGCCTTTCAACACGCGCGATCTGACTTGCGATGGAGTTCGCCTCGTCAGGAACCTGCAGGCGCGTCGCCAGCGGCTGGCCCGGCATTTGCGGCGAACCGAGGCTGAGATAGAGCAGCACAGCGCAGATCGGCAGCAGAATGAGCGCGGCGACGGCGGTGGTGCGGCGGCGTCGGTGCGCGACGGCTTCCGGCGCGGGCAGTTCGGTGGCGGCGGTGTCGGCGGCGGCAATCAGCCGGCGTGAAACCTCGACGCGGGCAGCCTCGGCCTCCGCTTCGCCGATGAGGCCGGCGGCGCGGTCTCGGCTGACTTCGTCCAGCTGATCGCGATAGACCGCGACATCGCTGCCATGGCGCAGCGGCGTGCGGCGGCTGAGCGGCCACAGCACGGCGAAAATCGCCGCCGCCGTCATCAATGAAAAGACCAGCCAGAGCGTCATGCCGGTATTCTACCCTTAATCGAGGGCAAAATGGGTCAGCTCTGAAATGAACTAGGCGGCGCGGATGTGCGGCCGCAGCTTCTGCAGCAGCGCAGGGATTTCCTTGGCCGGCCGCGGCTGGCTGTACAGGAAGCCCTGCACTTGGGTGCAGCCCTCGACGCGCAGGATGTCGAGTTGTTCCTTGGTCTCGACGCCTTCGGCTGTCGTGATCATGCCCAGGCTGTGACCGAGCCGCGTCACGGCGCGGATGATGGCGACGCAGTCGTTCTCCTTGCCGAGCTCGCGGATGAAGGAGCGATCGATCTTGATCTTGTCGAACGGGAAGCTGCGCAGATAGCTGAGCGAGGAATACCCGGTTCCAAAATCGTCCATCGAGATGCGCACGCCGAGCGCGCGGATCTGATGCAGCACGTCGAGCACCATTTTGTCGTCCTGCAGCAGCACGGTCTCGGTGATTTCCAATTCAAGCCGCGACGCCGCGAGGCCGGATTGGCCAAGCGCCGACATCACGGACAGCGCGAGCGTCGGATTGCGGAACTGCACCGCCG